>Ga0316206_1000010_pt1 | contig 562380 bp, 566 predicted proteins | sample 6monthpyrite_MG_FD_204942 | JGI IMG/M metagenome (GOLD analysis project Ga0316206, IMG submission 204942) | Microbial mat bacterial communities from mineral coupon in-situ incubated in ocean water Damariscotta River, Maine, United States -... | ecosystem: Environmental > Aquatic > Marine >...
CGCCCAAGGGCAGTTGATATGGCGGTGCGGTGATACCCCCATTCCATAGATAAGCCCGTCAGGCTTTTATCTTGTTGACGGATACGGGCCTTGATTTCTTCGGGATGCAATCCATTCGTTGGTCGCGCCATTTTAAACCTCGTAGACAGGCGGTCAGGCCTGTTTTTTTGGAGTGGTTATGTACAACTTGTTGAATGAACATAGCATAAAAAGGTGCCTAGTAAACCTTAAAATGCCGGTTCTGTGTTTTAAGTTTCTAATATCTTCGCATGATTATGCTAATATATTGAAATACAAAGCATTTTTATGTTGTCGTGATTGCAGGCATAAAATTTGGCCAAGTTCGGAGTTTTGCACATGAACTCGGAACTGAATGATCTGTCTGAACGCTTACGCTACTGTGCCAATAAAGTAGGTAGTGGGAACCAGCTAAGTAGAATAACCGGGGTTAGCCGTAGAGCGTTAGAAAACTGGCTAACAGGGAAAGCTGAACCAAAAGCGCTTGTCGCTGTACTTATCGCAGAAAAAGCAGAAGTATCTCTTAAATGGTTGCTGACCGGTGAGGGTGGTCCGGAAATCTCAACAGAAAATTCTATTACAAAACAAGATGATAGAATATCTAACGCATTACTCGCAAAAGTACGGACTGCTTTAACCCAAGTACGCGCAGAGGCTGGCTTGAGATTGCGCGATAGCGATTTTGATTGGTTCTTTGATTACATCGTTGATAAGGCGGAAAAGATATCCGCTATTGCAGAAACTGAAGAACAGGAAGATTTGCTGATAAAAATGCTAGTGGCCGAAGAAAGAGACGCACTTCAATATCCAAGTAAGTCATCCGTGACTGACCAAAGCGCTTAACAAACAAGGCCCTTCGTGTCATAAATGGGCGCAAAAACAACAGTTTAGCTATAATATAACTATCTATATAATAGATTAAAATTTAAAACAATACTCTTATTTGGGTTAATTTACTCATTGTTGGTGTTTTCTTGTTATTTATTCAACCAACCTGTCCAGAAACTCACCCAAAATTTAACCGTTTTTATCCAACAACGTCCAGAAAGCAAATTTTGTCGATGTAACCTGAAACCCTTATGAACTCTAGCCTGCACCCTGTTTTATAACATTGGTCCCATGTCCAGAAACGGTTACCTCCCTACAGGCAGTCGAAACTTGAGAATATAACAATAATAAGGAATTAGAATGTTTAGTCATATTATGGTTGGGGCGGATGATGTCGAGAAAGCAAAAATATTCTACGATGCAATTCTTGGGGAACTTGGACATAAGCCGGGTGTGCTAGATCCAAAAGGCCGGTGTTTTTATTTTACAAAAGAGGGTATATTCTCAATCACCAAACCAATCGATGGAGAATCCGCCAGCCACGGTAATGGCAGTACCATCGGGTTCGCAGCCTCTGATCCTGAAACCGCCGATAGGTGGCATGCCGCTGGTATTGCCAATGGTGGAACCGCGTGTGAAAATCCTCCCGGCGTTCGGGAAGGAACCAAGGGTGACCTTTACCTGGCTTATCTGCGGGATCCATCGGGTAATAAAGTTTGCGCACTCCACCGAATGGGGTAGGTCTCTCAAAGTTATTTGAGACACGTTCATGACGTTCAAATTTCACGAAAATCATCGTTCAAATGTTTGGCTTCTTTGGCTTTTATTCGCGATTTTCGTGAAAGATCTAACTTCACCTATTACTCGGGGTTAAATTGAATTGAAGTTTCCAAAGGGGATTATCACCCGAGATGCGACGGAGATACTAGACCTTGCTTTTCAAGCCTCAAGCTGCGATCAGGTGCATGCTGCGCACAAGCCCAGCCCAAGGGCTCAAGTTTATGTTTCTGGCGAACTGGCCGAATGGCTGGGTGATAAAAAACATGGGCCCAGAAGCGCGCGCCTTACCATCCGTAAATACAAGGCAAGTCCATACCCCCGCAGGCGTCTACTCCGGGCGAGGACAAGCCATTTTAAAACAACGGATGAGGATTAAACGTAAAATCATGGAAACTCAGGGCTTGCAATACCGTAAATATGCCGCTTGATATAATACTAAAATGAACCAGGACGCTCCTAAATTAGGTCGCTGGGTATTTCATTTTATATGACGATGGACAGTTCAAGGCACTCTTCAAGAGAGGAACTATTTGGAACTTTGAATCAAAGAAGCAACTTCGCCACAGTTTTCGACCTTTCCATCGCAACAATCCTCAAGCATGAAACGAACAAGGTCCCCCATGGTATCAAGATTTGTTGCATAATGGATTTCTCTTTGGTGACGAGTCGATTTCAGGAGCCCCGTTCGTTTGAGAACGCCAAGGTGCCCGGACAACGTTGACGGAACAATATCAAGGCGTTGGGAAATCTCTCCAACAGACAGGCCATGCGGCTCTTCTCTAACCAGCAATTTATAGATCGCGAGGCGAGATTCCTGCGCAAGCGCGGTAAAAGTTTCTATGGCATGTTCGTTATTCATATACCGTTAATATCCGAATTATAGAAATATGCAATAGCTTGTGAAGGGCATCATAGCTAATCAGCGGATAATTATATTGACAATTCGGCAAATGCCGATATAACGAAATAATAATCAACCTGCTCAGGAATGTTAAAATGAAAATCATTACCGTATACGACCCGCCAATGTGTTGCAAAACTGGCGTATGTGGGCCATCTGTTGATCCAAAGGTGGTACAATTTGCCGGTGACCTTGAATGGTTAAAAACACAAGGCGTATCCGTTCAGAGATTTAATCTTGCTCAGGAGCCAGAAAAATTTGTTGAAAACAGTTCTATAAAAGCAATTCTCGAACGCTCGGGTGATGCTGAACTTCCCGCCATTCTACTTGGTGACGAGATTGTTTCAAGCGGGTGCTTCCCGGATCGCAGCGAGCTTGCAAAATTCGCAGGTGTCGAAATTACGGATGCTGATCGGGGAAAAACGGAGCCTTCTGAAGGATGTGGATGCGGCCCGACGGCGTCAAGCTGCGGCTAGCAAGAACTAATTCAAAAATATAACTATCAGGAGCGACCATGTTTCAAAACCTACCAAAATTCATCTTCTTCACGGGCAAGGGGGGCGTGGGTAAGACGTCTCTTGCTTGCAGCACGGCACTAGACCTTGCTGATCATGGGAAAAAAATACTGCTGGTGAGCACAGATCCCGCGTCTAATGTTGGTCAGGTGTTTGAAACCAGGATCGGTAATCATATTACGCCAATTTTAAATGTTCCAAGCCTGGACGCCATCGAAATCAACCCTGAAGAAGCCGCTGCAAAATATCGGGAACGAATTGTAGGGCCATTACGAAACGTCGTTCCAGAGATTGCACTGAAAAGCATCGAGGAGCAATTGTCCGGGGCCTGTACGACAGAGATTGCAGCTTTTGACGAATTTACCGACCTGCTCACCAACACTGAACTAGTCAGCCAGTACGACCATATCGTCTTTGATACCGCCCCAACGGGGCATACAATCCGGTTATTAAAATTACCGGGTGCGTGGACGGGTTTCCTTGAAGAAGGGGTTGGTGATGCATCCTGCCTTGGCCCCCTCGCTGGTCTTGAAAAACAGCGCGAACGCTATGCGGCGGCCGTTGACCGGCTTGGCAATAGCGAAGAGACACGCCTCATTCTTGTTGCGCGCCCCCGTCAGTCAGCGATGGGAGAGCTCGCCCGTACGTCTGTTGAGCTTGCCGATATTGGCATCAAAAATCAGCAACTCGCCATCAATGGTTTGATGCCTGATGAGGACAGCGCTGACCCCCTTGCACAGGCTCTCATTAGAAAAGACCAGACTGCCATATCATCAATGGCACCTGAGCTGATGGACCTTCCCCGCGAAATGTTCTTGCTACGATCAGAGAATTTGGTTGGTCTGGAACCGCTCAGAAGATTTATCGCAGAGGAAAATGAAACCGTTGCGGATGAAAACCCTGACTGCCCCAGTAAGGCTGCATTGAATTATCCTGACCTAGGCAGTCTGGTTGATGAAATGGAGCGTCCGGGTATGGGGTTGATCATGTTTATGGGTAAGGGGGGCGTTGGCAAAACAACCATGGCTGCGGCTGTTGCGACGGAACTTGCAGCGCGCGGACACGAGGTTTCGCTTACGACCACTGATCCTGCGGCCCATCTTGCTGAAACGCTGGGACAAGACCTGCCTCGTCTGACGGTAAGCCGTATTAACCCAGATGAAGAAACCGCTCGTTACCGGGAACAGATTATGAGCACTAAAGGTAAAGGGCTCGATGCTGCAGGTCTTGCCATTCTGGAAGAAGATTTACGGTCTCCCTGCACAGAAGAAATTGCCGTCTTTCAAGCCTTTTCCCGTGCCATCCGCGAAAGCAAACGAAAGTTTGTCGTTATGGACACAGCACCCACAGGTCATACCTTGCTTTTGCTTGATGCAACAGGGGCTTATCACCGTGATATTGTACGCCATGCAGGACCAGACAAGCAAAAGGGTAAGATCGTCACGCCCATGATGCGACTTCAGGATCCCGAGCAAACCAAAATCGTGCTTGTCACCCTCCCAGAAACAACTCCTGTGCTTGAAGCCGAGCATCTTCAAAGTGATCTGCAGCGTGCAGGGATTAACCCGTGGGGTTGGATCGTTAATTCAAGTCTGGCTGCCGCTGAGACGGTACATCCTTTATTGCGGCGCCGGGCAGAATCTGAAATTATCCAAATATCAAAGGTACAAGATGATCTATCTGATCGCTTCGCAGTTGTTCCAATGCAAGCAGAAGATCCTGTCGGGGCGACAAAACTACGAGCGCTCTGTAACACTGGGCAACTCGATACATCTATTGCATCCGCATGAACAACTGCAGGAGAATAATTATTTAGCAAACCAAGACTTGAGGGCTAAAATGCAAAACTCTAAAAACGTTTTTGAAGGAGCCGGCGCGTTTAGAAATCTTCTTGATTCGGGCAATCTCCCCTTCATTCCTCTGATCGTGGCAATCCTTGCCACTTTCTTTTTTGACTGGCGGCTGGATAAAAAAGAAGCCACAACATCGCTTGTGAAATAACAAAAAGGAGTCCGCCGCATGACATCACAATTCGATATTGAGATTGACAGGCGCTCTGTTCCTGCCCTTAAAGTCCATTCTGCGGTATTGGGAGTGAATGGTGGAAACCTGTTTGCGGGTGGTGTAGCAGATATGGATTTCAAGGCGCCGTCCGTAGTACTGAATGCACTGCAACAACGACTTGATCATGGCGTTTTTGGATATGAAGCTGTACCGAATGGTTTGATGCCAGCCCTCATTCGTTGGTATTCAACGCGTCACAATTGGCAAATTACTCAGAGCCACATTATTCGGGCTCCGAATATTTTGAACGCGCTGGCAATTGCCGCTTCAATCTTCACCGGGGAAGGTGATGGCATTATTGTGCAGCCTCCCGTGTTTTTTGATTTCTACGACATATTGAAGGAAAACCAGCGGTCCGTCATTTATAATCCCTTGATCCTGGAAGATGGCCGCTACCGTATGGATTTTGAAGATTTGGAGCATAAGGCATCGGACCCGAATACGAAAATGATTTACCTCTGCAACCCCCACAACCCTGTCGGTCGTGTCTGGGGGCGAGATGAGTTGAAAACGCTTGGGGATATTTGTGCAAAACATGGCGTTTTGGTTGTCTCTGATGAAATCCATGGCGATATCATTTATGCCAACCACAGCTATACACCGTTTGCGTCTTTGGGTTCTTTTTATGCGGATAATTCAATCACCTGCCTGTCACCGGCAAAAAGCTTTAATATTGCTTCTTGTTGCTCTGCGTTTACCGTCATCTCAAATGATGAATACAGAAAAGCATTTCAAATTGAGAACAGTCGCTTAACGGTGAATAAGAATAATGCTTTTGCAAGTGTGGCTATGGAAGCAGCCTACCTCGGGGGAGAGACGTGGCTGGATGAAGTGCTCGTTTATCTGGAAGATAATGTAAACATGGTCAGGCAATATCTGAAAAACCTTGCTAATGTTCGTATGATCGAGCCAGAAGGCACATTTTTATTGTGGCTGGATTTTAGAGCACTAGGCTTGCAACCGGATGACTTGATCTCATTTCTCAGAAGAAAAGCAAAATGGGCGATAACGCCGGGGCAATCGTTTGGGCCAGAAGGGGCCGGATTTGTGAGGCTAAATGTTGCCTGCCCGAAAGCTAGACTAGCGGCGGCGCTCGTAAATTTGAAAAATGCGCTATAGCTGTGAATTTTGGCTTATTGCCTATAGAATTTATCCTGGGTCAATTGGCAATCCCTCCATTTATAACGGGGTTTGTGAGTAGAACCTATGCAGCTTGTGTCAGGAACTCATTTTTATTTTTTGGGTACTCCAAATTTGAGAGCCAAAAAGGTGAGGAAACTTCTAAGTTTTGGAGTGATCGCCCTTGTCGGGGAATACAGGACGTTTGTGGGGAGTGATTGAGCGGAATACTGATCAAGCACTTTAACGAGGCGGCCTGCCTTCAGATCAGGCGATAGCAGCGCTTCGGCTTGGAGAATGACCCCGACACCGCCAAGAGCTGCCTCACGAAGAGCTTGGCCATCGTTCGTTGCCATCGGGCCTGTCACCTGAACTGAGGCTACATCATTATCAGATTTTGGATCTGCGAATATCCATGTATCAAATGCAGATCCCGGATGGAACCCCAAACAAGCATGTGAAACAAGATCCTGCGGGTGGTGCGGTGTTCCGTTTCGCGCGAGGTACTCTGGTGATGCGCAGGCAACGAGTGTGTAAGGGGCTAGAGAGCGTGAAATCAGGCCGCTATCAGGTAAATTACCTGTTCGAATGACCAAATCGTAACCTTCGTCTAACAGATCAAGTACACGGTTATTGAGTGTCATTTCCACGCGTACCTCTGGATTGGCGGCAAAGAATGCGGGTAATACAGGCGCAAGGCAAGCGGACCCGAAAATAACCGGTGCGCCAACCCTAAGGACGCCGCGCGGGATTGATTGCATCCGCGCAACGCTTTCGTCGGCTGATGCCAACTCTGCAAGAATTTCTTTAGATCTTTCGTAATAGATACGCCCCGCTTCTGTCAAAGAATGGCGACGAGTTGTCCGGTTAAGGAGCTGAGTTTTCAAGTTGTCCTCAAGTGCACGTACATGACGACCGATCATCGGAGCAGTCATGCCAAATCGCTCTGCAACGGCTGCAAATGATCCTGCCTCCACGACTTTAACGAAAACCTGCATGCATTTCAGTTTGTCCATTCGATACTCATTATACTTAGTTTATGTAAAAATTAGCTATTTATAACAAAAATTGATTGAATAATATAGGGCTATGATTTGAATAATGGAGAAACAATCATGAATTTTACAATCATTGGACCCGGCAATATGGGGCTTGGTCTCGCGCGTTTGTTAGTCACAAAAGGTAAAAACGTAACACTTGTTCACAAGGACATCGAAGTAGCTGCACAACTAGCTGCCAAAATCGGCGCTAATATGCAGGGTGAAAATACCGTTAATGCTGTGTCTGATGCTGATATAGTGATCCTGGCGACGCCGTATGAGTCAGCCGAGGCAGCGCTCAAAGAGGCGGGCGATCTGACTGGAAAAATACTGATCGACATTACCAACCCAATTACTCCCGACTATATGGAATTGACGATTGGCCACACCACCTCGGCAGCCGAGGAAATTGCCAGGCTTGCCCCGGGTGCACATGTTGTGAAGGCCTTTAATACGGTGTTTTGGCAGGCACTTCCTTTTGATGTGCGACGGGGAAATCCAGCTGTTCAAGTTCTGCTCGCAGGTGATGACGCTGACGCGAAAAAGGCGGTTGCCTCCATGATTGTCGATCTGGAGTTTGAAGCTATTGATGCTGGCCCACTAACGAATGCACGCTACATTGAACCGGTTGGCGAGCTTAATATCCACCTTGGTTACGCTCTTGGTTGGGGGACCGCGATCTCCCCGGCGTGGGTCCGTTTGGTATAGTTGGGAGATGTAACATGAAGTTTGTTGGAACCGAGGCAGTTGTTACAGGCGCTAATCGCGGGCTCGGACAATCGTTAGTCAGGGCGCTTGCCAAAACTGGCACTTCGCGCATTTATGCCGGAGCCCGCAATCGGTTCCAACTTCCTGATTATGGGCCACAAACGTCTATTTTACCACTTGAATTAGACATTACCGATAGCAGACAGGTTGCGCGTTCTGCGTCATCTGCGTCGGGTGTAACTTTGCTCATCAACAATGCAGGGTTTCTTCCGCGCGGGGGCGCTATGTCTGTGTCTGAGCAGGATCTACATGCGGCGATCGAGGTGAACCTTTTGGGTGCGTGGCGAATGATCCGCGCCTTCGCGCCAGTCATTGAGGCGAACGGTGGTGGTGTCATCGTCAATATTCTTAGCCTGATTAGTTTGCAGAATGCGTCGGCTTTCGCGGCTTATAGTGCAGCCAAGCAGGCATCATGGGCCATGACCCAATCATTCAGGAGCGATTTGGCCGGTTCTCGTGTGCGTGTTGTTGCGTGTTTTCCTGGCGGGATTGATACCGAAATGCTGCAAGGTGTCCCTGTGATGAAAGCTAATCCTGATAGCGTTGCTCATTCAATCGTCGAGGCAATCATGCGTGGTGACCGCGAGATTTTTCCGGATATTGTATCGGCAGCTCACGGCGCGGCTCTGTTAGGCATAGGTTGAGATACAACTGGGGGAGTCTATGTGTGATCTAGCATGAATTTGAGTTTCACTTTGTGTAACGTTAGTAGATGTAGTCATGAAAATTCTGCAAAATAGTCATAGCCTATCGTTTTATGGCCGCGCCACTTAGAAGTGCGCTCAAGTGGCATCTCAAAATCCTGCAGTAAACGACAGCCGCAAGCTCGCTGCAAGTCATGCCGGATAATCGAGTGGTTTGTGTCATTAATCTTCCGCGCCTTGTTTTGAAAATGCATCGGTGGCGGTAATGGTGATTAGGATCAAAAACATTATTGGAACCACTATTAAGCCTGTTGTAATAAGGGCTGAGTAGCCAAAGAAATAAACAGATAGCACCACGAGGGCAACAAGGTTGAGAAAAAAGAGAATTTTATCTGTATCGGACCCCTGTTCTGCGTCTTTGATAAACCAGCCGAGTAAAGGGATGCGGAAAAGTACACTATTAACAAAACTCATAAATATGCCTTAATAACTGTAAATATACTTGATTGAGATCATTTTGGAGTTTGTTTTTCAAATTCAATGCCCGCAATGCGCGGCATTTGGTCGCATGATTACGGCTGCGTATAGGACTTCCTTTTAGGAAGTCCTGCAAGTCGCCATTGGAATGGCTCCGAGAGATTGGAAGGCCGTTGGCGGGGCTTATCCATCATGCTTTAACGGTGGTGTTGTGCGACAATGTCGAGCAGAATTTCCCCAAGCTTTCTGGTTGCCGGGCCTGCGGTGTCAAAATCGGGATAAACCAGATTGAGATGAATTCGCTTTTTGGTGAGTGTTGCCATTTTTAAACGAACAAGCTTTCCAGTTTCAATATCGCCTTCCATCAGGGAAACGGGTGTCCATGAAAAACCGTATCCTTGTTTTAATGCTTCGCGGGCTGTCGAAAAATTACTGAAAGTCCAGCGTTTCTCGGCCTTTTGCCAACCGGCGATGCCTCTGCGATTTTCACCTGAATCCCGGATAATTATTTGGCGAAACTGTGCTAACTGATGGAATGAAACCGGCTCCATACTCTGTGCTAGCGGGTGAGTAGGGGCGGTGACAATATCAAACTCCATATCAAGAAGTGGGACGCCTATGTAGCCAGCTGGAGGGTGGCCACAGATAGCAATATCTACCTTTCTTTGTGAAATAAGATCCTCTGTACCTGACATCACACTTTCAATAATTTCGATGCGAGTGTGTGGTGCCTCCTGACCGAGTCTGTCTAATGCTTTCATTAGCAGATGGGGAGGAAAGAGCGCTTCGGATGCAATTGTAATCGTTGCCTCCCATCCTTTGTGTAGTGCCCCGGCTGCGGCCTCTAAACATTCGGCTTCGTCGAGGAGGATTTTTGAACGCCGTAAAAGGAGTCTGCCAGCCTCTGTAAGCTCAGCCTTTCTGCCATTTATAGCGAGAATTTCAAAGCCCAACTGTTCTTGCATTCTTGCAATGGCATAGCTGATAGCGCTTTGGCTTTTATTCAGGGCTTTGGCCGCCCGTGCGAAACCGCCTTCATTGATAATACTGTGTAAAATTCGCCATTGCTCGAGGCTGACTTTTGGTGCTGACATATTGAATACATCTATAAAGTTGATTGATTATATCTGAATATAACATTTTATTATTTAAATAACAGATCATAAATATGAGCAAGATATATCATTGATAAATAGAAGGAAAAATCTATGACTAACATTTTGTACATTAAAAGCAGCATTCTTGGCGAATTCAGCCAGTCGTCGTATCTGGGCCAGAAATTTATTGATAACTATCTGGTGACGCATGGGGATAGTAAATTGGTGGTCCGTGATTTAGCGTTAAATCCGGTGCCGCATTTAACGGGGGCTGCCATTGCAGGCTTTGCCCTTGATGCTGAAAAGAAAAATGCAGAGCAGGCACAGGCAACCGATCTTTCAAACACTTTGATTAATGAACTGCGTGCGGCAGATATGATTGTTCTGGGCCTTCCCATGTATAATTTCGGATTACCGTCGGCCTTGAAGGCATGGATTGATTATGTTGCGCGAGCCGGAGAGACTTTTCGTTATAGCGAGCAAGGGCCGGAAGGCCTGCTGCTAGGTAAAAAAGCGTATATATTTGCTGCGCGCGGTGGAAAGTATTTTGGTACTGATGCAGACACGCAAACTGCTTATATGCAAACAATTTTAGAGTTTTTCGGAATTACTGATGTAAGGTTTGTATATGCTGAAGGCCTCGCCATGGGTGATGAGGTTAAAACACTGGCATTAGCTGCTGCAACTTCTGAAGCAAACGCACTTGCTGTTGCATAATTTTTGCAGCCTCTATTACGCCGTCGCCGGGGTATGATTTATCGATCCCGGTGATAGCGGATAGAAAGCGGAGATATTATTGGCCATGATGAATTTGAGTGATGCCCGGCAGATTGCCTGCGGCTGGATCAATGCTTTTAATGATCATGATTTGGACCGCGTTATGGATTTTTACGCAGACGATCTGGTTTTTACCTCTCCACTGATTGTAACACGCATGGGTGTCGATAGCGGGACCATTACATCAAAATCGGAACTCCGCCGTTACTTTGCAACCGCGCTGGGCCCGGACAGTGTTTTGATCTTCGATCTGCAGGATGTCTTTGTCGGGGTGTCGAGCATTACCCTTCTTTATCAAAACCACCGCAATGAACTAGTTGCGGAGACAAAGATTTTAAATGCTGAAGGTAAGGCTGAGCGCGTATATGTGCATCATTTGGCCGCACCACTCACATAACCGATGAGTGAGATATAGGCGAGTGAATTGGCAACGAGGACGGTACCGATCATGATTGTAAAAAAAATATAGCGGTGGATATTGGCCTCAAGGCGGGATTTCACTTTTCGAACATGTTGAAAATACCCGGACATGAAGCCATTTATTGTGCGAATTTTCAGTTTCTCTGTGTGTTGCCAGAGTTGATAGATAATCAGGCTGGCAATGGCAAAGGAACTGATCAGGAAACTGAGAATAATCAGGGCCTGAAAATGCGATACTTCCCGGCTGATATAGGCTCCGATCAGGATTAGGGCGAGTTGGCCGATGCAGGCCGCGCCCAAGGTTGACCATTGCCGGGTTTTGGCGAACAAAATGGTCCGCGTGCTTTCCCGGTAGAGGGCCAGCATTTCGGCGTGCGTGAGATCATCAAGATCTGATGGATCCAGATTTAGCGCTTCATCTTCAGATATATCACTCTTCATGGTACGACTATATATTGCAAAATACTAATTTTCTTATAATACTAATTGTCTAGGATTTAATATCAAAAATCACGGAGATTGCGAATTTTCGGGAAGCTTATCGTTTGATATTCAGAATTCTGCGTCAATCTGTCGCGTAATGGTGGTGTATTCCCGGGTAAAATTTGATCTGGATCAATAGTGTTGCTGACCTGTCTTGGTACTCAGACAGGGCATTCAAAAGCAGATGGCCGTGGCCGGGCTTCAGGTTTGGAGGTCGGGCGATACGGTCTTTATCAAGGCGTTCAACTTCTATGGTACATGCTAAATTTTCAAGTCTCATCTCGCTGGTTTTAAAGCCACTGTTTTTATTCTTTGTACTGGTTGTTTTTTCAAGCAGCGGCCTGGTTTCTGCTACTCCCGTCAAAAAACTGGCAACATATGTGTCGGAAATTTCGATCTCAGAGATTTTCCCGGGAGCAGACCGCTATGGTGCGCAAATGGCGTCGGCGCCGGTTATTCCTGCTTATAAGGGTAAGGAATTACAAGGGTATGTTTTTCTGACGACCGATTTTGTCAGTGCTATCGGATATTCAGGTAAGCCAATAGCGGTTCTGCTCGCCCTTGATGTTGATGGCCGTATCGCCGGTGCCCGTTTGGTTGCACATTCCGAGCCGATTGTTTTGTCCGGAATTCCCGAACAGAAGATCATTGACTTCATTGCGGGTTACAAGGCTGTCAATATTTTGAAGATGGCCAAAGAAAAGGGAGGTGAACCTCCTCCTGTAGATATTGTCTCGGGTGCGACTGTGACGATCATGGTCATTGATGACAGCATTAAACGGGCGGCAGTGCGGGCCGCAAAAATTCTGGGACTTGGCGGACTGTCGCAAGAGAATACGGCACAAAAGGTCAAGAAGACACTCATTCTGGGGGATGAGGCTACAATTGCTGATTGGAAAACCCTTGTTGGGGATGGCTCTGTTCGGCGATTACGCTTGAGTTTGGAGCAGGTTAATAAGGCTTTTGAGAAGCAAGGAAACCCTAAAGCGATTGCGCGCCCTGAAAAGGGCGAGAAGGACGAAGCTTTTATTGATTTATATGCCGCGTCTCTTGCGATCCCGACCATTGCCCGTAGCCTGCTGGGCGAGCGGGAATATAAAAACCTGAAAAAGAAACTGAAACCGGGACAAAATGCCTTTCTGGTTATGGGAAGCGGTCGCTATTCTTTCCGGGGATCCGGGTATGTGCGGGGTGGTATTTTTGACCGTATTCAGGTCGTGCAGGATGGTGACGCGTTTCGCTTTCTGGACAAGGGATATAAAAATATTGGCCGTGTGGAAGTCGAGGGTGCCCCAGATTTCAGGGAAGTTGCCTTATTCATTACGCCTAAAGGCGCGATTTTTAACCCCGCAGAGCCGTGGCAGTTGCATTTATTGGTTCAACGGGCAATCGGTGCGCTGGAAAAGGTATTTGTGGCATTCGAGCTTGATTATCAGCTGCCCTCAAAATATGTGAAGGTCGAGAAGCCTGCGGTGTCGTTACAAGTGCCAGCACAAGCACAATCAGGTGTTCACGAAGAAACCGCAGCGGCCAACGCGTTATGGCAACGCATGTGGAAGCAAAAATCAGTAGATATTATTATTCTGGTGTCGGCGATTGTGTTGCTGACTGTCCTGTTCTTTATTCAAAATCAGGTTGTGCGCCACCGTATTCTAACAGATCGTATTCGCATCGGATTCCTGATTTTCACCCTGTTCTGGATCGGGTTTTATGCTCAGGCTCAGCTGTCCGTCGTAAATGTTTTTGTATTCGCAAATGCGTTGCTGACAAATTTCCAATGGCAGTTCTTCCTGATGGAGCCATTAATCTTCATCCTGTGGGGATCTGTTGCCGTGTCTCTGATTTTCTGGGGGCGGGGCGCGTTCTGCGGCTGGTTATGCCCCTTTGGCGCGCTGCAGGAGCTTCTCAATAAGCTGGCCCGTTTTGTCGGGATCAAGCAGGTGAAAGTCCCCTGGTGGCTGCATGAACGATTATGGGCCGTTAAATATATTATTTTTCTGGCTCTGTTGGGGGTCTCTGTTTACAGCCTCAGCCTCGCTGAAACACTGGCGGAGGTCGAGCCTTTCAAGACGTCCATTGTTCTCAGATTTGCTCGGGGATGGCCATATTTGTTATTCGTAGGCTCCCTGTTATTTGCAGGCCTGTTTATCGAGCGGTTCTATTGTCGTTATCTGTGCCCATTGGGAGCGGCTCTATCGATCCCTAGTAAAATCAGCATGTTTAACTGGCTGAAACGATACCGGAATTGTGGTGATCCTTGCCATAAATGCGCGCAGGAGTGCATGGTTCAGGCCATTGATCCGCAGGGCGATATCAACCCCAATGAATGCTTGTATTGCCTCCATTGCCAGCAGCTTTATTACGATGGAAATGAATGCCCTGTTGTCATTCACGCATTGGCGAAGGCGAAGAAAGGGGCGCCAGCTCCAGATGTAGACGCGCTTTACCGGAAACCGAGGCGTTTGAACAGAAATCGGGAAATTGAGTAGTAATGTTTAAAAAAATAAACTTATCCAAGGAGATATAAAATGACAGATGATGTAGAAAAAATTGCAGACGTATCCCGTCGATCCCTTTTAAGCGGGTCGGCTGTCGTCGCCGGATTGGGTGTAGTTGGGGGTGTCGGCATGCTTCCAACAGCGGAAGCCCGGGCAGCTGCGGCCGCCAAGAACGAGGTGGCTCCGGGTGATCTGGATGAATATTACGGCTTTTGGAGTGGGGGGCAGTCTGGTGAAGTTCGTATTGTTGGCGTACCGTCCATGCGCGAACTGATGCGCATCCCTGTTTTTAACCGTTGCAGTGCAACCGGTTGGGGGCGAACTGACGAAAGTATCAAAATTCTAACAGAAAATATGCTGCCGCGTGAAAAAGAATTCTGGAAAGACAAAGGCGGATTTCCACTAAATGGTGACACTCATCATCCCCATATGTCCTTTACCAACGGCACTTATGATGGCCGCTATATCTGGGTGAATGATAAAGCAAATACTCGAATTGCCAGAATTCGCTGTGATATAATGAAAGTGGACAAGATTATTTCTGTTCCAAATGCAGCTGATATTCATGGCTTGCGGCCACAAAAATATCCAGAAACAAAATATATATTTGCCAATGGTGAACATCGGGTTCCGATTCCAAACGATGGCACCGTTCTTGACGACCCAAGTAAATATCATGCGGTATTCACAGCTGTTAATGGGCTGGAAATGAAAGTTGCATGGCAAGTGATTGTCGATGGTAATCTGGATAATGTGGATGCTGACTACCAAGGAAAGTATGCAGTTTCAAGTTGCTACAATTCTGAAGAAGGCGTTAATCTGGCCGAGATGACAGCGAATGAGCAAGATTGGGTTGTTGTCTTCGATATTGAGGCAATCGAGGCTGGCGTTAAAGCGGGTGATTTCAAAGTCTATGAAGGCGAAGTTCCTGTTCTGGATGGTCGCAAAGGATCAAAATATACCCGTTATATTCCGATTTCTACCAGTCCGCATGGTGTGAACGCCTCTCCAGACGGTAAATACATGATGGTGAACGGTAAATTGTCGCCGACTGTCTCTGTTATTGAAATGGCCAAATTACCTGCTTTGTTCAAAGACAAGATCAAACCCCGGGATGCGGTTGTTGCTGAACCTGAATTGGGTTTGGGCCCGCTTCATACAGCGTTTGATGGTCGCGGCAACGCTTATACCACTCTGTTCCTTGACAGTCAGATTTGCAAATGGAACATCGACAAAGCCATCCGTGCATATGCGGATAAAGAGATTGATCCTATTGTTCAGAAAGTGGATGTTCAGTATCAACCAGGGCATAATCATACGTCGATGGGCGAAACCACAGAGGCTGATGGTAAATGGCTGGTGTCATTGAATAAATTTTCAAAGGATAGATATATCAATGTTGGACCGCTGAAACCTGAAAATGACCAGCTTATCGATATTTCTGGTGATGAAATGAAGGTGGTTCATGACGGGCCAACATTTGCTGAACCCCATGATTGTATTCTGGTCCAACGCTCTATTGTAAATCCGAACCAGATATATGATCGCAAGGATCCGATGTTTGCCGCGATTACGGCGCAAGCCAAAGCAGACGGGATTGACGATCTGGAAGAAGCTGAAAATGTTGTTCGTGATGGTAACAAGGTTCGGGTTTACATGTATTCCCAAGCGCCAACATTCTCATTGGAGAAATTCACGGTTAAACAAGGTGATGAGGTGACGGTCATCATTACCAATATTGATGATGTGGACGATCTGACCCACGGCTTTACAATTTCCAATTATGGTATTGCCATGGAAATTGGCCCGCAGCAGACAAGCAGTGTCACATTTAAGGCAGATGCGCCCGGTGTGCATTGGTTCTATTGTCAATGGTTCTGTCATGCGCTGCATATGGAAATGCGCGGTCGTATGCTGGTTGAGCCTAAATAAATGACAAAGGGCCGGAATACATATTTCTGGAAGTTGGTGTTGGCGGTGGTATTTCTTGCCACCGCAGCCTTGCTGGCAGGTTATGTGCAGGCACGCGAGATTGTTGTTAAAACAGACTTGCAGCAGGCAATTGATCAGGCGGCAGATGGTGACATTCTTATCTTGCCTGGGAAAGTGTATTCCGGCCCGATTTTTATATCAAAATCCATCGCGTTGCAGGGACGGGCGAAGGCGCGTGTTGTCGGTAGCGGGGTGGGGAATGCTATCACGGTAACTGGGACAAATGTTGCAATTCGGGGGCTGCAAATTACGGGGTCCGGTTTGAGTTTGCAGACGCAGGATAGTGGTGTATTTCTGGATAAAACGGCAACGGGCGCAATTGTTGAAGGTAATGAGCTTAATAATAATCTGATCGGAATCTATATATCAGGTGCAAAAAATAGTTTGGTTCGCGGCAATAAAATAACCGGGCGGCAGGATTTACGCATGAATGAGCGCGGGAACGGTATTCAAATATGGAATGCTCCCGGTAGCATTATCGAGGAGAATGATATCCGTTTTGGTCGTGACGGTATTTTCTCGACCACAAGTAAAAAAAATATCTTCCGTAATAATCGTATGCGCGATTTACGCTTTGCCATTCACTATATGTATACGGATAAAAGTCGGATCATTGGCAATTATTCGGCGGGGAACCATATTGGCTATGCGTTGATGTCGTCTACCGATCTTATGGTCGATGGAAATATCTCCGACGGTGATAGAGACCGTGGATTGCTATTCAATTATGCAAATAAGATCGTCGTAAAGCGAAATATTGTTAGAGGCGGTACAGAGAAATGTATTTTTATATATAATTCCAATAAAAATGAATTTACCGGAAATTTACTGTCTGATTGCCAGATAGGTATTCATTTCACCGCAGGGTCCGAGCATAATGCTGTGAGCGGGAATGCCTTCGTTAATAATCGCACGCAGGTCAAATATGTGGGAACCCGGTGGCTTGAATGGTCGGTTGCCGGACGGGGAAATTACTGGTCTGATGCGTCGGCTTTTGATCTGGACCGTAACGGGATTGCCGACAGTGTCTACAGACCCAATAATTTGACTGACCGGATTATCTGGCAGTTTCCGTCAGCCCGACTGCTTGCCAATAGCCCGGCTGTTCAAATTCTCAAATATGCCCAGTCAGCATTCCCTGCCATGCACCCCGGAGGAGTTGTGGACAGTGCGCCCCTTATGCAAATTCCGGCAGAACTTGCAAGGAATGTCTCCAAATGAAAATGAGTAATCCGCTTGCTATAAACCTGGTTGGAGTTGGTAAAAAATACGGCTCGTTTCAAGCTGTTCAGGATATAGATTTATCCTTGTCCAAAGGAGAATGCGTTGCGCTGGTAGGGCATAACGGAGCGGGGAAAAGTACTCTTATTAAAATGATGTTGGGGCTGGTGACGCCAACCACCGGGACGGTGTCCGTTTTTAAAAAAACACCCTCTAGTGATAGTTTCAATGATATGCGCCGCCATATAGGGTTTCTGCCCGAACAGGTATTATTCCAGAAAAACATGACAGGTCGGGAGACCCTTGAATTCTACGCTAGACTTAAACGGCTTCCTGGGCAAAATTTTGACGATTTGTTTACGCGCGTAGATTTGATCGCGGCGGCTGACCGCAAGGTGGGTACCTATTCAAAAGGAATGCGTCAAAAGCTGGGTATGGCACAAGCATTATTGGGCACACCCAAACTTCTCATTCTTGATGAGCCAACCACCGGTCTTGACCCTATGGCTCGTCAGAATATGTATAGAATTATGGATGAGGAAAAATCCAGAGGGGCGACAGTCTTGATTTCCTCTCATGTGCTGACGGAACTGGACGACCGGATTGACCGCGTGGTTATTTTAAACAGGGGTCATGTGGCTGCTGTGGGAACTATTCCGATCCTGTGCCGGAATATCGGGATGCAGGTTAAAATAGTTATTAGGGCCAGTGAGGCTGTTTGCGCGTATATCAGGTCCCATATAAGCGTTGATTGCCAGTTTGAAGCCTCGCAAAAGGGATGCTTGAAGCTGGAATGTCCGCTCCATTTGAAAGTTGCTGCATTGGCAGACATTATGGCGATGCGACAAAAGCTGGATGACATCGAACTGATCGAACCTACTCTGGAAACAGTGTTTAACAGTTATTCCGCTGCTGGGCCCGAGGGAGAGCGCCATGATTGATATTATAACACTGGCCTCCAAGGAGTTTCGAGACGGCTATCGCAACCGCTGGATCATTGTCATGACTGTGGTGATGGCTGCGTTGGCGTTGATATTGGCGTTACTGGGAAGTGCGCCGGTTGGATCAACGAAGATCAGTGCCCTCGCGGTTACAGTCGTTAGCCTGTCATCGCTGAGCATTTTTTTCATTCCTCTTATAGCACTGCTGTTATCCTATGACAGTATCGTTGGTGAGGATGAGCGGGGCACCTTGACCTTGTTACTTGCCTATCCTGTCTCGCGGTTATCAATCGTGATCGGGAAATTTATCGGGCAATTTCTGCTTTTGTCTTTTGCGGTCATCGTCGGGTACGGGGTTGCTACGCTAGCTATCGCGCTATCCGCAGATATGCCGTTTCTGGAACAGCAATGGCTGATATTTCTGAAATTGCTGCTATCCTCAATTTTGTTGGGCGCGGCTTTTCTGGCCTTGGGAATTTTGTTAAGCGCCGGAATGAAAGAGCGTGGTACCGCTGCTGCCGGAGCTATCGGTTTATGGCTGTTGTTTGTTGTCTTTTTCGACATGGCACTGCTGGGTTTCCTGACATCGGTTGGCGGCGACCTGATCAGTGACGGGGCTGTAAAATGGCTCATGCTTGCCAATCCTGCGGATGCCTATCGTATGTTTAACCTGACTGCAAATGCGGATACGGCTCTTTTGTCCGGTATGGCCGGCCTTCGAGGAGATCAGGGCGTGGCGGCCTCTACGTTGCTGATGCTTCTGGTCCTGTGGATCATCATTCCGCTGGCTGGGGCCGGGTTTGTTTTTCGCCGGAGGCCATTATGATCGCGAGACTGGCAGCTGTTGTGGTGGCAAGTGGGTTGCTGTTTGCCTGTGATGCGGGAAACACGTCTTTGCCTGCCCCTGAAAAACTGACAGAGCTGGCAACAGGTGTCTATTGCGGTATGGTTTTGACAGAACATGCGGGGCCAAAGGCCCAGGTTTTTGAAAAAGGGAAATCCGATGCCCTCTGGTTTACGGCAGTCAGAGATGCTGTAGCCTATAGCCGCCTGCCAGGGGAGGCACAGCATGTTATCGCAATTTATGTCCATGACATGGGGCGGGCTACCAGTTGGGAAAACCCTCAACCTGAAGGTATCTGGATTTTGGCCGACGAGGCCTATTATGTGGTGGGCAGCATCAAACGGGGCGGTATGGGAATGATTGAAGTCGTGCCCTTTGGACAGTATGAACAGGCGGCTGCATTTGCTGCTCAATTCGGTGGCAAAGTTGTTAAATATGATGATATCCCGGCAAGTAGTTTGTTCCCGGATTTGGAAGAAGATAAACCCGGAACAGCCTCAGTAGAAAAAAGTAAGGTTATCCAATGACACACACACTTGATTCAAAATTCTCTACGAGTAGACGGAGCTTTCTGGTGGCGGCCAGCGCATTGGGGGCGTTGTCCGCCATCGGTGCAAAGGCAGATAGCAAGGATGTGCAATTGGTTCGCTGGACAGGGGCCGCCCTCGGGGCGAAAGCATCTATTAATCTGTATCATTCCGATCCTGTATGGGCGCGGGAGCAGCTGGATAAGTGTCAGCGTGAGATTGAGCGCTTTGAAAACCTGTTTAGTCTGTATCGTCCGCAATCTGCTGTTCGCCAGTTGAATCGGGATGGTTTCCTTGAAAATCCGGATGTTGATTTCCTGACATTGTTATCGCAAGCGATTGCTTTTTCAGAACAGACAAGTGGGGTGTTCGATGTAACCGTACAGCCATTATGGGAATTATACGCAACCCATTTTTCAAGCCTGGAAGCCGATCCGGAAGGGCCGCCTTCTGACGTGATTTCAACCGTATTGGAGCGTGTTGGCTCTCGCCATGTTCAGCTTGATACAGATCAGATCAGTTTCACCAAAAAAGGAATGGGAATTACCCTCAACGGTATCGCCCAGGGCTATATTACGGATCGAATTACAGAATTACTGAAATCTGCCGGTTTTACAGATGTTCTGGTGTCGTTGGGCGAAAGTTATGGCTTGGGGGGCAAGCCGGATGGCTCTGACTGGACCGCAGGTATTGTCTCACCGCAAGACGGAAAAACAATTCTGAAAAGGGTGCACTTGCGCAACAGGGCCATTGCCACATCGGGGGGATATGGCAGTCCGTTTTCGCCCAACTCTCAGATAAATCATTTGATTAACCCTCGAGATGGTCAGACGGCAGTGTTTAACCGCTCTGTTTCCGTGATTGCCGATCAGGCTGTGAAAGCTGATATGGCCTCAACAGCATTGTCACTGATGGATCATAAAGAGGCAAACTATCTTGTGCAGGCGGATGCTGGCATAAAAGATGTCATTTATTTATAGGGATAAGCCGCTGGATTTCAGCTTTCGGTATGCCCTTTAAAGCGCTCAAGCGCCATGCGGGCTTTTGCGACGATATCAAAAAACGGGCGTGGTGGTATCCAGTCAGGTTTGCGAATGGACAAGGCTTTGTCCAGCAAATCGGATGGCTCGCGTAATGCTAACTCGGCGATCAGTTTTCCCATGACCGTACCGCGTGAAACACCCGATGCGTTATAACAGCCCGCGGCGAATACCCTGTCTGATACAGCCCCAAAAACCGGCTTTGAATTGCGGCTAACGCAGATAGTACCAGACCATGTATAGTCGATGGCATCGTTTGCCAGCCATGGGAACCTTCTTTTCAGGCCATCATAATGTTTGCTTTGGCGCTGGGCCAGCAAGGATGCATCAATACCACCGGGTCTGTATTCAGCCGTGTTTCGAATAAGAAGGCGGCGGTCTGTTGTTAATCTTAACGTCGCGCCAAGCGCTTGTGGTGAGAGCACGCCCCAAGAGGCAGCATTGCCGATTTCCTGTTCTTCCTTCCCGGACAATGGCCGGGTAAGGCTGGCGCTTAGGGCCAGCGGAAAAACCCGATCCCGATAGATGCCAAGCCGGGGCATAAAAGCGTTGACGGCAAGAATGACGTTCCGAGCATGTATTTCCCCCTGTTCAAGCTTGAGTGTAACTCCGTTTGCCTTGTGGTACAGGGCCGCAACCGGAGAGTTTTCAAAAATCTCAATTTGGTCAGGAAGTGTCTCTGTAAGACCTTTTGTCAGGGCTGCGGGCTGGAGGAGTGCCCCGCCCTTGCTCAATACGCCCAGTTTGTAATGCCGGGTTCCAAGCCGTGTTGCCAGTGCGTCTTCATCCAGAAGTTCGGCATCAATGCCCATATCTATAAAAGCCTGGGCATGGCTGCGCAGAATATGAAAGTTTTGCGGGGAGGCCGCTGCATGGATAGAGCCTGTATCTTCCCACTGACACTCAATATCGTGATACTTTACAAGCCGTTTGAGCTCTTTAATCCCTGCGTGATCAAGTGTATTCAGGGCCGCATAGTCAGCCCGTCCATGAGCTGTTGCGATAGCTGCATGCCCCGGGGATTCATTGGCAACGGCAAAGCCTGAATTGCGCCCGCTAGCCCCTTGTGCGATGCGCTTTGCATCAATCAGAAGGATACGGCTATCCGAAGGTGCCAGTTCAGCCAGACGGCGCGCGGCAGCCAGGCCGGTAAAACCGCCGCCGATAACAACCCAGTCGGCATTTTGCATGCCTTCAAATGTGGGGTGTATTTTGTAGTCTCCAGCAAGGGCGACCCATCCGCTGATGTCGGATACTGTATTGGCGGCCATTTAAATCCCGATCTGTGATGTTGAAAATATACGGGGAAGCAAGAGCTAGAATTTCCGGCCTTGCACCAGATAGGCTTCGATCGTTTCCTCACCGAGAGAAATACATGCTTCAAGTCGGTGATAGCCTTCGATGAGGACAAACCGGCCTTTGCCTTGGCGCACCTGAATGGGCCTTGATTGACCATTTTCCAGAATATCTTCGGCAAGTTGTTCAACTTTTTCAGCTTTCAGAGTTTTACGCCGGGGGGCCGGTACATAAATCTGATCTATCGGGATATCATGGGATTGCACCAGTTTTATTCCTTGTTACTCAAGACATTATCAACAACTCCACAGTAATGGATATCTGACACATTTCTACAAGAAAGAACATAAACATCGGTTATGCGCGGAGATACTTGTTTAAAGTAGAGTTGATGGATTGTTGCCGTTTCTGAAATGGGCGGTATAGTTGAGTATAAGGGGCGACTAACGTCACTCAGGTATGCAGGAAATTACGTATGCACGAAGAGACATCAATTCAAAAAGCGTGTGCAGGTCTTGAACTGCATCCGCTACGGTATCAACTGAATAATGAGCTGCATGCTCGACCGTTTGAGCAGCTGGTTGCGCCATTGATGGCGACCATGTATGCCATGTTTGATGATGGGGTGCCTGCAACAGCCCATTATAAACATGTGGTAGAACTGTGCCGCCGATACGGATTGCATCCACCGGCTGAAGATGCCAATCACTTTACCGCAGATTTTGGTAATTTCAGATTACGCTGGGAGCGCTATACTGAGTTTACGGCTTATACATTTTTCCGGCAGGGGAAATCATCCCCCCTGTTTTCGCAAACCGCTTGTTCTGAAGTTCCACAAGATTGGCTGAGCGGGTTACCGGGAAAGCTGTTAACTGCGGTCAAGATTGAGTTACTGGATAAAGATTATCCAGTGCCAAGCGACGCACACCTTGATGAAATATTTATATCTGAAAGCCTTATCAGTAGTGAAATTGGCGCGAATTCTGCGCGGCTCTGGACGGATCTTCGTATCGATAAAGATGGCTATAACCGATCTCTCGTTCTTGACTATGATATGGCGCCACGAAAAGCGGGGCGGGTGATCTTGCGGATATTCGAAATTGCAATTTATAGAAATCTATCTTTGCTTGCATTGCCACTAGCACGGCAAACCAGTCCGGAAATTGCCCAGATTAATCAGGAACTGGCGCGGCTGACCGAACAGTTGAGCCTTGAGAACAGTCAGGCGGAAGATGCAGATTTGCTGCGAAAACTGACGCGTTTGTCTGCAGAAATTGAAACCCTGTCCTCGCAAACGGCCTACCGCTTTAGTGCGACACGTGCCTATTACGCAATTATACAGGCGAGGATTACTGAATTGCGTGAAACTAAAATCAGCCCTTATCAAGGTGTGGAAGAATTTTTGGAACGCAGATTGGCACCCGCCGTGCGCACGTGTATTTCGGTATCTGATCGTTTGGCTGATTTATCACGGCGGGCAACTCGCTCGGCTAATCTGATGAGAACCAAAACGGATTTTACGTTGGCTGAACAGAACCAGATACAGCTGACATCCATGAACAAGCGGGCAAAGCAGCAACTGCGTTTGCAGGAAACGGTTGAAGGGCTGTCAATTGCCGCTATCAGCTATTACCTAGTTAGCCTTGTTGGTTATGCGGCGGTTTCTGCAAAGAATTTAGGCCTGCCATTGAATACGGATTTGATCAAAGGAGGGTCGATCCCGGTTATTCTGTTTCTCGTCTGGATGGGGCTGCGGCGGTTTCGAAAGAAATTGGCAAAAGAAGACTAATCGGGGGCAGTTCATTATGCGATATTGCGAGCGCCCCGCCACCACTGATAAGCATCTTTATAGTCAAGGATCAGCGAAATGCTATCGGTCGCAATCAGTGCCCATAGAAATAGCCCTAAAGGGCCCGTGGGAGCCTCTGGGCCAGTCATAACGACGAGTAACCAGACCACTAATATGGACCAGGGAAGTAGATGGGGAAGCGCCATAGCCTTTGACAGGCCTTGTTGATGGATCATGATAAAAATGTTGGGTATCATGGCGATGATGCCCAGAAAGGCACTCCATCTGCCGACAGGGTGATCCAGAAACAGCAATCCACCCATATTTATGGGTACAAGAATAAGGGCGACCCAGAACCTGACCCACATAGGCAGACGCATAAAAGACAGAAGTACATTTTTGATCATAAGATTGCTTCTCTGAAAATATGGTGGCGCCCTGTGCCAGTATTGTCTGACTCAGCTTAATGTCAACCGCGCGTCCCATCTTCCTTGATCAACTTCGGTGGCGATCAGGGATTCCAGCAATGTGACCATGGCCTCTGCCAAGCGTGTTGCAGGTCGATCTTTCAAGTGTCCCACATATAATTTACGGGTGAGGGATGGCGATATAATGGGGCGTGAATGCAGGTCTCCTGCGTCCAGATGCTCAGACGCGAACACATGCGGGGCCAGTGTGCAGGCAAGTCCTGCCAATAACCCTGTAATCATACCATTGACAGAATTGAGTTGCAGGGGAATGCCTGCTTCGAGTTTGCTTAGCAGGCCGGGCCGGTCAATAACGGCCCGGGTAGAGACGCCGTGCCGTAGCAGTAATGTGGGTAGGGCTTTAAGTTCTTCAAAGGTTATCGGCTCGTTGCTATCGCCGATAATGGCTGCTTTTCCGACACATAGCAGATCTTCTTCCAGAATGGCCCGCATGGTCACACGGTCATCTTTTGGCGGGTTGTAGAACAGGGATATGTCCACATCGGATGATAATAGATGAGTGAATGTATTGGCTGACAAGCTTTCAACAATGGACAGGCGTACATTCGGATAGTCCTTGAGGACTGCCTGCATTAACGGCAATCCTATGGCCTTCATGGCAGAAAATGGAATGCCAATGGCAATATCCCCGGCAATTATTTCGGAAGCTTGCCGGATGTCCTGTTCGGCAGATGTAACCGCTTTAAGGATCAGTTTGGCATGTTCATAGAGTTTAATACCCGCAGCCGTCGGCTCCATTCCGCGTGGCTTTCGGGTGAATAGTAATACCCCGAGATCATTTTCAAGGTTTGATAAATGATGGCTGATCGCAGATTGGGCAACGCTACAGGCCGCGGCTGCATGGGACAGATTTTTATGCTCAAAGATTGCAGAATAGTATTTGAGTTGCCGGATATCCATCTAACCTATCCAATTTTTAGAACGCTTATATCGAAAGATTATATTTTTAAGATGGCGTGTGAGGCAATAGCGTAATTGCTCTGAATTTTGATTTTGTTAGATATCCGGGTAGATATGACCTCTTCTTTACCGCTTGCGGGCATTCGTGTTGTTGAAATGAGCCATATGGTCATGGGGCCGGCTTGCGGAATGATCCTTGTGCAGCTAGGTGCCGAGATCATCAAGATCGAGCCGCCAAAAGGCGACAAAACCCGGGATTTACGGGGAATGGGAACATCTTTTTTTCCGCTTTTTAACCGTGGAAAACGCAGCGTAATCCTTGATCTGGAACAAGAGAAAGATCGCCTGTATATGGAAAAACTGCTGTCTACTGCCGATGTTTTTATTGAGAATTTTAAAGATGGAATGCTGGCCAAAAGTGGCCTTGATGCGGAAACACTGACACAAAAACATCCTGATTTGATTATTGCAGGGCATAAGGGTTTTTTGTCGGGCCCTTATGAACACCGTCCGGCCCTTGATGAAGTGGTACAGATGATGACCGGTCTTGCCATGATGACCGGTTCAAAAGAAAAGCCCTTGCGGGTTGGCTCGTCTGCCATGGATATTATGGGGGGCATGTTCGGGGTGATCGGCATTCTGTCGGCATTACTGGACCGCCAAAAGACAGGTAAGGGTAAAAACATCAGGGTGGGCTTGTTTGAAAATGCTTTGTTCGTTGTTGCCCAGCATATGGTGCAATATGATATGACCGGTGTTCCGTCAACTCCTATGCCTGAACGTACCCATGCGTGGCCTGTCTATGATGTTTTCGAGACCGCAGATGGCGAAAAAATATTTGTGGGCGTGGTCACGAACGGTCATTGGGATGCTTTTTGCAAAACCTATGGCCTTGAGAATTTTTTAAGTGATGAACGTTTGAAAACAGCGACGGACCGGATCGAAGCACGGGGTTGGACCTTGCCCGTCGTTGCCGAAAAAATGGCGTTGGTGACAGCTGATGATTTGACTGCAAAGCTGGATGATCTGGGTATCCCTTTTGCCCGCATTAATGCGCCTGAAGACTTGTTCAATGATCCGCATGTTCAACGCGAAGGCGGGCTTGTGTCTTCTGAAAATGTGGATGGGCATGTTTTCCGGGCGCCAGCCTTGCCGTTGGAAATGGATGGAGCCAATGTGGTAGGCGCGCTGGATGTCCCGCAGTTGGGAGCCGATACTGTGGATGTTCTGGCTGAACTGGATGCTCTGACAGGCATGGGAGCTGCTTAATGAGCCAGAGTGAGCACATATACCCGGCGGGCCGTGTGAGTCTGCGTGAGGTGGGATTGCGCGACGGTTTGCAGATGACCAAAAGCTTCCCGTCAACAACGGCAAAGAGAAAATGGATCGAGTTGGAATATGCCGCCGGGGTGCGTCATTTTGAAGTGGGATCATTTTTGCCGGTAGATAAATATCCCATGTTTGCCGATGTCCATGAGGTGATCAATATTATTGCCGGGCTTTCCGGTGCGCATGGCGCGGCGTTGGCTTTGAATAAACGTGGGACAATTGACGCCTTGCAAAGCGGCGTTGCCGAAATCGGATGTGTGATCTCGGCCAGTGAGGACCATAATTTGGCGAATACGCGCCGCAGTCAGAACGAGACACTGGCTGAAATTGACAATCTATGCCGTTTGCGCGATTTATCGGCCCATAAACCTGTGATCAGTGTCGGTATTGCCATGGCGTTTGGATGCTCGCTATCGGGTGCTGTGGATCCAAAAAACGTACTGATGCTAATGGCCCGCTGTTATGAAATGGGTGTGGATATGGTAAGCTTGGCTGATACGGTTGGTTATGCCGGTCCATCACAGGTGGCGGCGCTTGTGAAGGATGCACGCAAAGTAGCGATGGGCAAAGGATTGGGCGTTCATTTGCATGATACCCGTGGTATGGGAATTGCGAACGCATCAGCGGCTCTTGATGAAGGTGTCCAGCTGATTGACGCCGCCATGGGGGGGCTGGGCGGTTGCCCGTTTGCACCGGCTGCGACCGGTAATATCGTTTTTGATGATCTGGTGTTTCTATGTGAAACAAAGGGCTTGAAAACTGGTATTGAAATTGGGGAACTGATGAAAGTCAGGGACCTTATACAGGCAGAAATGCCAGCAGAGACCCTTTACGGGGGCGTTGCAAAAGCGGGGTTGCCGCTTGGGTTTGAAACCCGGATGTAAAAAAAATATGTGCAATATTAATGATAATAGGGAGTAGAATTATGAAAAAAATACTAGGATTAGCTGCGGGCCTTGCTGTCGTGGCAGGTGCGTTTATGACAACCACGCCAGCGGTTGCGTCATCCGTGACGGCCATGCGCTGTAGTCATCAGTTGCCACCGGCACATCATATTGCCAAGGTAATTGATCGTTGGGCGGCAGAAATCGAAACTCTGTCAGATGGTGAAATCGACGTTCAGGTATTTGGGGCAAATAGCCTTACCGGAGCCAAACAGAATGCAACCGCTGTTGCCAAAGGTGATATTGATTGTGCCTTTTCTATCAATCCACAATGGGGAAAAACACTGCCATTGATGAATGTGACGCTTGGGCCGTTCGCCGTCAGTTCACTGTCATCTTTGAAAAAATGGGATGGCTCGGAAGCAGCTAAATTCCTTGAAGAAAAGTTGCTGACTAAAGGCGTTCGCAATGTCACATGGATGTTTACAACCCGTAGTACTGCTATTACCTCTAACGGGAAAGCATTGATTAAACCTGCAGATTTTAAAGGCGTAAAAATTCGCGGCTTGGGTCCTGTTCCTGATGCCGGCTTTGTGGCAATGGGGGCGGCACCGTCAGCTATGTCGGGCAGTAAAGTGTATCAGGCCTTGTCTACAGGTGTGATCGACGCGGGCCTGACAGATGTGTCTGCGGCAGTGTCACGGAAATATTATGAAGTTCAGGACCATGTAACTGTACTGCCATTGTTCAGTATTTACTTTCACGGATATGTGAACCCTGCCTGGTATGACAAGCTGTCGGCTAAAAGCAAGGCAGCCGTAGATGAAGCAGGCAAGAAAGCCGCAGTTTGGGCAATTGAAGCCTCTGAAGCGGCTGCGGCCAAAGCACCTGCCCAGCTGGCTGAAAAAGGTATGAAGGTTCATATTGCGACTGATGCTGATATCAAGGCATTGAAAGCTGTGATGGCCCCTGCCTTTGACAAGGCTTTTGGCGATGCTTCAGGCGCAGATGGCAAGAAATTGCTTGAGCTGGTTGGCAAACTTTAGGACTGGTTGTTCAATGGAACTGGATATTATAGCGAAAGAAGAGGCCGTCCCGGCCTCTTCTCTATTTACAAAAGCTGTCTCGTCTCTTGCTCTGTTTAGCGGGGCGATTAGTGCTGTTTTAGTAGTCTTCACGCTTGCCATGACCGGCTATAGTGTCTTTCAACGTTATGTATTGGGGACACCGCTTACCTGGACGGATGAGCTGTCGGGTTTTCTAGTGGTGGCCATTGTGATGTTGGGAGCCGCGGAAGCTTTGCGCAAAGGGGACCATATTGCTGTTGATTTGCTGACAGCAAAGGCAACGGGTCTTACCCGCAAGATCATGGATATTATTGGCTATTTAGCCACTGCAATTGTGGCGGGCGTCTTACTGATTAGCGGTTGGGCCGCTGTTGAATTTTCCTGGAATATTGGTGTTTATTCTGATGGTTATCTGGAAGCACCGCTCTGGATTCCACAGCTTTTTATCGTAGTTGGCGCCGCGCTGATCGGCTTGCTTGCCCTCGGCCGAGCCTTTGATATTATTAGAAACAAGCGACAAAAATAGTGACTACTTTTCTCATATTAATCATCTTGATTGCCCTGTTATTAACCGGAATGCCTATTTTTGCAGGTCTCGGGCTTGCGTCTATCGCAATCATGCTGGTGACAGAAGGCAGTATTTCCAGTGTTGCCGATACCGTTTTTGCAAAGCTTGATAATGGTGTCCTGACGGCGATCCCCATGTTTGCCTTTATGGCACATGTGATGATCAAATCCCGCGTTGTTGATGATTTATACGATGCCGCAAATGCCATGGTTGGGCATTTCAAGGGCGGGCTTGGCGTTGCAACTGTACTGTCCTGCACTATTTTTGCCGCTATTTCAGGATCATCCGTTGCAACTGCGCTGACCATTGGCTCCAGTGCCATTCCGCAAATGCAGCGCTTCGGCTATCGACCCAGGGATGCCTACGGGGTTATTGCCGCAGGCGGGACTTTGGGTATTTTGATCCCGCCATCGGGACCTCTTATTTTATATGCCATCGTTACGGAAACCTCAATCGGGGCGTTATTTATCGCAGGGCTTATCCCCGGTATCATGATGGCTCTTATTTTTGCGGCCTATTGTATTTCGCAATCCTATTTCCGAAAAGACCTGAAAGAGACGGACTGGATTGGTTGGGCGGAATGTGCAACGGCAGTGCGTAAATCTTTCTGGTCACTGGCCATGCCGCCGCTGGTGTTGGGAGGCATTTATCTGGGAGTCTTTACGGCCTCGGAAGCAGCCTCTATCGGCAGTATCTACGCGTTGCTGGTTGGGGCATTTGTCTATCGTAATTTTGGCTGGCGCGAACTTGCCGAGACATCTTACGAGACAGTTCGAACCACAGCCATGTTATTTATGATTTTGGCGGCAGCCGCCATGTTCAGCCATGCGGTCACCATTATCAGGTTGCCCATTGAGTTAATGGAAAGCGTGACAGCCTTGGGGTTATCACAATTTGCCTTTATTCTGGTGGTGATGCTGGTTATTTTTGTTTTGGGAATGTTTCTTGAGACCATTTCGATCATTCTGATTACAACACCGATTATTCTTCCGGCATTGATCCAGCTGGATGTTAATTTGATCTGGTATGGTATTTTGCTGATGATCAATCTGGAGCTGGCATTGATCACCCCGCCGGTGGGGATGAACCTTTTTGTGATCAAGGGAATAGCCAATGCCCCGCTTGCCGAGGTTATCGCTGGCTCGCTCCCCTATGTGTTGCTGATGATCTTGGGGCTTGTTGTTGTTTTGGCATTTCCCGGTTTGTCGACATGGCTACCAGAGATCGCCGGATTTGGGCGTTAAGGACTGCGTTGCCAGCTGAAACTCTGCATTGAACCTTCCAGATTACCTTGCAGGCGTTGAATGTCATCAACGCCGCTTTGTGCCCGGACAGCTTTGGCGATCCGCCGGGCGGCATTGTACCCTTGGGCGGCTGATGCCGATGGAGGGGAGCCATACAGGCTTGTATAGGCAGCCGTAAACGCAGCAACAGCAGGCCGGCGGGTCTCTGAAAAAGGAGATTTTCCAGGGCGGAGAAGGGCTACATCCATATTGGCTGAGATGTCTTTGATGCGAAAGGCCGGCCCAAATACGGCAATAATATTGATGTCATTTTGTGTGATAAATGATGTCAGGTTTCCATCTGCTACTTTATCTACATCTGCAACAGTTACGTAAACATCCAGTCCTCCAAGATGCCCATCGGATTCTTCATCTGGATGACTGTCTTGTTCGGTGGTTGCCAGCATAAATCCTTGCTTGATTTGAAGGCTTTGCCCGTTATCACTGTTGATATCAGGAATTACAAGCCCGACATTGAACCGGTGGGCAAACGCAATGTTAAAAGGCAACATAATTGTCGTGATACTGGTTATTACAAGAAAAGTGGCTGTTTTTAGAATAATCATTTGTGCTGAAACCCCGATGTGGTGAAATTCTATATGTTAGGTATAGGCGATACCGGATTAGTCAAGCTTATGCCTTTGCCAAATATCAGGGGCTTGAATATTTTGGATTGGAAGGATTTTACCTGATCAGGTTTTCAGCCGCCTGTCATGTTGGGTGTGATACCGTAGCATATGCCGAATAGTAAAACTGTGAAATGGAGCATGATTGATGCATATCCTGTTTGTTGAAGATGATCCCAGAATTGCTAAGGATGTTGCCGAAACCCTTGAAAATGCAGGATATATTGTCGACCACGAAGAGGATGGTGAAGAGGCATGGTTCAAAGGTGACATCACCGATTATGGAGCCGTTATTCTTGATATAGGCTTGCCGGGGATGGATGGTATTTCGATCCTGAAGAAATGGCGGCAAAACGGGCGGACGTTTCCGGTTTTAATGCTGACGGCCCGAGGAAGCTGGAGTGATCGGGTTGAAGGTATTGATCTGGGGGCAGATGATTATCTGACAAAGCCTTTTGAAATGGATGAATTGCTGGCGCGCTTGCGGGCGGTCATCCGCCGTTCAGGGGGGCATGCCAGTCTAACAATTTCTATCGGTGATGTAACACTGGATCCCAAGCAAATGCGGGTTACCGTACGTGGTGTTGCCAAGACGCTGACCCCTCAGGAATACAGGTTGTTGCATTATTTAATGCTTCATTGTGACCGGGTCGTGTCCCAGCAGGAACTTGCTGAAAACTTGCAAGGGGAATATGAACAGCGCGAGTCAAATGCGGTAGAAGTGCTTGTGGGCCGGTTACGCAGAAAACTGGGGACAGATTTGATCGAAACGCGTCGGGGTTTCGGCTATATAATGGCTGATAAGAACACATGATACGACGATCCTTAAAGCTCAGGCTGGCTATTATTCAGGGCGTCACGATCCTGATCGCGCTGGGAATTACCGGGTGGGGGATTACCTATCTGTTCGATCGGTATCTGGAACGGCGGATTGGATCGGAACTTGATACATATATTTCCCAGATCGTTAGCCGGATCACCTTTGATGTAAACGGGGTGCCGAACCTGAAAGGACAGTTGGCTGACCCGCGGTTTGGGAAAATCTACAGTGGTTTGTATTGGCAGATATATAACGAAACATCCAAGCATCTTGCGCGTTCGCGCTCACTTTGGGATACGCAACTGACACTGCCGACCGATATTCCTGATTTTGGGAAAATTCATATTCATAATATTGACGGTCCGGATCAATCAACATTACTTATTCATGAACGCAGGTTGCTGTTCAAGTCGGCTGCTGGTGAACAAGCGGTGCGCATCGTGGTGGCCCTTGACCTTCAGGATCTGGAGGAAATGAGGGAAGAATTTAGCTATGATGTTGCTGCGGCCCTTTTTGTTCTGGGCATAACCTTACTGTTGGCGGGATGGGTGCAGATTACCATTGGTCTTGTGCCTTTATCGCGTGTTGGAAAATCACTTGCCGCTATTCGAACGGGCAAAGCATCGAGAATATCAGAAGAGTTTTCCGTTGAAATATCGCCGCTTGTTGATGAAGTAAATGATTTGCTGAGCAAACAGGAGGCTGCAATAGAGGCTGCCAAAAACAGGGCAAACAATCTGGCGCATGGCTTTAAAACACCTTTGACGGCCCTTGGCTCGGATGTTGCCCGTTTGCGAAAACATGGAGAAGATAAAATCGCAGCAGATATCGAGGCAACCGCCCTGTTGATGCGCAGGCAAATTGATAAAGAACTGACAACCGCGCGGATCAGAGACGTCTCCAGAATGCCATGTATTGACGTTATGCCAACGATTTTGGGTATTGTCGCAACCTTGAAGCGGACCCCTTTTGGGGAAGATATAGATTTTAATATTGAATGTTCAGATACAGTTTTGGTTCAAATGGATAAGGATGATTTGGCTGAAATTCTGGGAAACTTGTTAGAGAACGCCACCAGATATGCAGCACGGAAAATAGATGTCAGGGTATATCAGCGCAGCCAAGAGATCATTTTTGAAATTGATGATGATGGCCCGGGGATTTCAGAGAAGATGCGGCAAGCTGTGCTGCAGCGTGGCGTTTATCTGGACCGGTCGGGCTCCAGTACAGGATTGGGCCTGGCAATCGTAAATGATGTTTTGGGCATCTATGGAGTGACCTTGACGTTAGGTATGTCTGCATTGGGCGGACTACAGGCAAGCTTCAGTCTTCCCGCCACGGAATAAATAAAAATTTCACATGAACAATTGATGACAGAGGGTTTCAGCTGTCTGTCATTGGGGGTGTCGTATCTTCTGCATGTCACAAGATACAGCATTTGGATTTGAATGCTTGAATAAATCAAATATGAACACGCATTCATCTGGATGCTTCCGGAAAATGAGGGATTTTAAAATGAAAGATAAATTATACACGCAGATCTTTGGCGTTTTGGGCTCGACGAGTATTCTTGCACTAGCTCTTGTCGCAACACCGATACAAGCACAATTTTCATTGGATGACGGCTTTAGTCTGGGGGCTGCACAAGCCTTCGCTGACGGTGGAGATAGTGGTGGCGGTGACAGTGACGGCGGTGATGGTGATGGTGATGGCGGCAACGGTGATAGCGATAACGGTAATACTAATGGTACGGACGCTGATAATGATGGCAATAACGGTATTAGCGGGTCAGATGGTAGTGACGCGGCTGCCAGCAATGGCACGACAGAAGCCCCTTCTAGTAATATCAATGTCTTGAACTAACACGAGGTGAAGTGATTGGTGTTGACTGAAATCGGTGCCCGGTAGAATTCTGCCGGGCATCATTTCTTATGATGGTTATGACTGATCAAGGGTCTTGCGAATAGCTATGGCGAGTTCAGCTTTATTATAAGGTTTATTCAATAGATTTTCGTGTAGATGAGCTAAAATTGTTTTGTTTTTCTGGAAGAAATTGCCTTGTCGTTTGGTAAACCCGCTTGTCACCAGAACTTTTAAATTCGGGCGTGTTTTGAGGGCTGCGAGGGATAATTGATACCCGTCCATGGTTCCGGGCATGACTATATCAGTAAACAGTAAATCAATATTTTTATTTTCTTTAATAATCTTAAGAGCGTGTACGCCGTTTTGAGCCTCCAGGATATTATATCCGAATGCTTTGAGGCGTGTAGATGCGACAGCCCGAAGAGCCTCCTCGTCGTCTACAACTAATATCGTTTCGGTGCCTTGAGGTAATTGGGTGCGTATGGGGTTTTCAGGGCTTGTGTTGTCTACGGGGCCTTTGGCGCGGGGCAGGTATAGTCGGATAACGGTGCCTTTGTCGATTTCTGAATATATTTTAAGATGCCCGCCCGATCTCTGGACAAATCCATATACCATGCTTAGACCAAGGCCGGTTCCTTTGCCATGTGCTTTTGTCGTGAAAAACGGCTCGAGTACTTTGTCCCGCACTTCATCACTCATCCCGATTCCAGTGTCGCTAACAGAAATCATAACATAATCACCAGATTGGTCATCAGGGTTGGATTGCAGGTAATCATTGTTGAGAGTTTTATTGACCGTTTCAATGACAAGTGTACCACCATTTGGCATGGCATCACGGGCATTGAGAGACAGATTTAACAGAGTATCTTCCAGATCTCCGGGATTGATATCAACTGCCCAGATATCGTCTGCAAGATGTGTTTCAACTTTGATTGACGTTGTCAGGGACTTGGCAATCAGGTCTTCTATATTGCTAATAAAATCATTGACGGGAGTAATCTGGCTTTTCTGGGTGTTTCTTCCTGAAAAACCAAGTAATTTTCGTGTAATTTCGGTGCCGCGATTAACACCCTTTAATGCATTTTTAACGTAGTTGGCCGCGTTGTCATCGCTGGGGATAACTTCGGTCAACAGTTCCAGATTACCCATGACGATGCCAAGAATATTATTAAAATCATGAGCAATTCCACCAGTTAGCTGGCCAATAGCATCCATTTTCTGGGATCGCTGGACTTGCCGTTCCAGTTGTTTGCGTTCCGTAATGTCGGTAGCCAGTACAATCATCCCTCCGTCTGGCAGGCGTTGTTCACGAACGAGTACATATTTGCCGTTGCGTAGCCGCACCTCGAATGCGCCACTGGGGTTTCTGTGTCTTTCCATTCGCCGCTGGAGCCATTGTTCCGCATTACCTTGAGCTTCGGGAAGAAAGCCATTGGCAATATTGACCCGTAGCCGGTCTTCAAACCTGGTTCCCAGAATAGTTGCATTAGGATCGTCCTTATACAGTTCACGCAACTGTTCATTGAAAAATACCAGACGGTCATCGGAATCATATATGGTGATGTTTTCTGATAGCGCATTAATCGCTGAAATCAATTGAGTTGTTTGCTTTTTTGCGCGTTTACGTTCGGTAATGTCCTGAATAACAGTTAGGATATGCTTGACACTATTAATTTCGATAAGTTCAGCGGAAAGGATGACGTTCCTTTCTTCCCCGCTTTTTGTCAGATAAATAGTTTCAAAGTCACGAATAAAGTGACGTTGTTTTAACTGCCTTAAAATATCATCACGATCACCGGAATTTCTAAGGAGTGAAAGGTCTGGTGCATATTTCCCAATGACATCATCCTTTGAATAGCCAAGCATGGACAGCCATCTGGCATTCACATTGTATATATAGCCATCCTCCAGACCGCTAATTCCGATGGCGGCTGGGCTGGAAGCAAAGGCTTTGGAAAATAGTTCTTCTGTTTCGCTAAGTGCTTGTGCATTCTTACGCGCCAGAATTCCCATGCTGAGGACATTGGCAACGCGTGTCAGGAAACTTATGTCTTGAGTGGACTTCGGATGTCCGTGAGGCAGGTAGAGAACGATAACTCCGAGGAGTGCTTCTTCATGCAAAATAGGCACATTGTAATGGCCATGCTGCTTTATGCCATCAAAGGTAATTTCATGACGCTCATCGACGCAATCTGAATATTGGATGCTGTGGGTTTTTGCCGCTTGACCGCAGTGGCATTTTCCAAAAGGGACAAGATTACATAAGGTAACCAGTTGGGGCGCGAGGTTATGATGTGCACTGAGTTTTAGTGTGTCACCATCATTTGCCAAGAATATGCCACCTGATGGTAACAGGTTGAGCCAAGATACCTGTGACAGAAGTTTTTCAATACATGCCTGCAAATATGTGCCCAGTGGCGATAATTCGAGGGACAGATGGAGAAGTTTGCCTAATGCGTATTCTTCGGAAGCTTTTCGGTTTGCGTCAATCTCGGCTAATTTCCTCTCGGTGATGATGGTTGCGACACCTCGATGTCCCGTAAATTTTCCCGTTTCATCGAAAATGGGGTCGCCGGACACACGTATCCATTCAGGAGGGACTGCACGTACTTCAAATTCAAAATCTCTGAATTCTTTATGGGCATCCAGTATAGCTCTGTGCTCTTCCCATTTTTTAGTGTCTAGAAGGTCACGGTTACTGGCATTCTTCCACCGAGGGACTCCTGTCACGCCTTCTATGGGAAGACCCGTTACTTCACGATACCCTTTGTAGGTAACAAAATTATGTTTGGTATCTGTCTCCCAAAACCAGTCATTACCGATTTCAGCCAGTATTTTTAGAGTTGTTTTGTTCCAGTCAATGACTTCTTGTGCCTGTGCTTCGCTGGTAATGTCTGTGTATGTCTTAACGAATCCCCCATTGGCATCCGGTCTGAACGAAATACGCAAGACAGTGTGGTTTGGCTGTATTCTGGTGTAGCTATATGGTTTTAACTGCCGGGCACGTTCCACCCTATCCGTAATTAGTTGTTCTATATCTCCAGGCCCATAGATATTGTGCTCGGCATTGTAGCGAATGAAATCAGTATATAGCGTATATCGTTTCCCGAATTTCTTAGGGTAATTGGATATTTCAAGGAAGCGCTTGTTCCATCCAATCAGTTTGAATTCACGGTCGAAAACACTGATGCCTGCATCTATGTTTTCGAGTAATTCCTGCATTATATTCAACGTTAGGTTTGGTTCGTCGCCAAGGTTGGGCTGTACTGGTTTCTGATTTTTCTGATTTTTTGGTGTCTGGCTCCCAGACATTGAACTTCCTTCGGACGCAGAATAAAATACATGTTCCTTGGTAAGAGAAGAGCTTAAGCCAAAACCATTAAACAATTCTCAAGGCATTATACAAGTATTATTGAGCGAGTAATGCTCGAACCTGTTTTTCACGGGAGAATCTCATGCCAACAGTTCGGCCCATTTCGATAGCAATCTCGGTTGGAACACCTTTTGAAATTTGATAAAGAGTCCAAAGGGTTCCAGCTCTATTACCTGAAACGCAGTGAAGTAGAACCGGATAGTTGGCGGGATTTTCAATAAGGCCTGTAAGTTTTTGAATCTGAGATTTGGTAGGGGCTCCGCGAGAGATGGGAATGTTGACATATTGCAGGCCTGCTTCGGTTGCCGCCGCCTCTTCAATAGCCGTCCCCTCTGGCGGAGTTCTAAGATCAATAATGAGTTTGAAGCCTTGTGATTTAAGTTCTTGTATTCCGCCGTCAAGGATAAGGCCGGACGTTGCCAGATGGGGAGTTGTTCTGTTGTAATTAACTATATTACGGCTAATTTTATCTCCAAACGGAACTGTATTGGAATTTGCCCATGCGGAAAGGGAAGGAGCAAGAATAAATACAAACAGAGTCACCAGTAGCGGTATTAACCGGATACGGTATATTGATCTGCTGGACATGTTCTGCTCCTTTATATGGGGGACTATCCAAGTTACAGGATTTAGTCTTCCGGCACTTGTATCGTTTATTCACTATGTTGTGAAAGTTCGTGCTTTCGTGCTTTGGACTTGCCGTATTGCAATATGGCAATGGGAGCGACGAGGACAGCCCCGATACCCATGGTCGTTAAGCCCGGGGCGATGAACAATAAGGATGTAAGACCGACCCAGATCCTTTCCAGGCGGCTTAGCGGGGCTAGAAAATAACCCGCGAAAGATATACCTAAAAGGCTGATGCCGGCCATGGCGCCAACCAGTGTGACGGTAAAGACGCTCCAGGTAAAACCATCAGTGACCAATAGAAGCGCGGGTGAATATACAAAGACAAATGGAACCATTGCTTTTGCAATGCCAAGTCTGAAAGCCGTGTTGCCTGTCTTGAACGGGTTGGAGCCGGCAATCCCGGCGGCGGCGTAGGCCGCCAAGGCCACAGGCGGGGTTATATCTGCAAGTACGCCATAATAAAAAACAAAGAAGTGGGCGACCAGGGGCTGCACCTGTAGTTGTGCCAAGGCGGGGCCCGCAACAGCGACCAGAATGATATAGGTAGCAGTTGTCGGGATGCCAGCTCCCATAATGATACAAGAGACGGCGATCAGGACAAGCGAGAAAAACAAGGCCCACTGGGTGATTTCAAAGAAGCTAAAGGGCCATGTAGAGCCAAAAACGGCACCTATATCGGTTGCTGTTTGTACGACCACATAACCCAACCGGAAACCAACACCGGTGAGGGTGACAACGCCCACAATAATTCCAACGCAGGCTGCTGCGGCACCGACAGCAATCGTATTTTTAGCGCCGGCCCCTAAAGCTTCCCACAAGTCGCGCAAAGATAACCGGTTTGTTGGGTTTAAAAAGCCAACAACGACACAGGCAATAATGCCATAAACGGCAGCGAAATCAGGAGTTCTCCCGGTCAGGATAAATGTGACCAGAACAATCAGGGGAACAATAGACATCCAGTGCTTCTTTAACACCAGAATTGCATCGGGGAGTTCTTTGGCAGTCAAGCCCCTCAGGCCAAGCTTTTTAGCTTCAAGATGCACCATAATGAAAATACCAAAATAATGCAAAAGAGCCGGAAACAAGGCTGCTGCAAGAACATCGCGCAAGGGAATTTCGAGATATTCAACCATGATAAAAGCGGCGGCACCAAGAACGGGAGGGGTGATTTGTCCCCCGGTGGAGGCCGTGGCTTCGACGGCAGCGGCAAAATGGGCGGGGTAGCCGATTTTCTTCATGGCCGGGATGGTGAGCGCGCCGGTTGTCACCGTATTGGCGATGGAAGATCCAGAAATGCTGCCCATAAAAGCAGATGCACAAATGGCTACCTTGGCGGGTCCTCCCGAATAACGGCCAGCAATGACCATTGCAAGATCAATAAATAACTGGCCAAGGCCAATGCGTGTGGCGAGAACACCAAACAGGATAAACAAGAAAACATACTGGGCCATAACGCCAACCGCGACACCATAAATTCCCTGATTGGTCATGTAAATGTGATTGATCAGACCAAGCCAACTGGTGCCGCCATGTTTCAATGCTCCTGGGGCATAAGGCCCGAACAGGGCGAAGAGGATAAAAATAATGGCGATGATCGGTAATGTTGGTCCGATCGATCGGCGAGCAGCTTCCAGCGTTAACACTAGCAGGATGGTGCCCATAAGAACATCAAACTGCGATGGGTTGCCGACACGCTCTGCAACGATCTCGGGGGGGAGCAAGGGCAGGTAGAGGGAGGCGATAATTGCAAGGCAGCCTAGTGCAATATCAATAACATTGATGCCGCCAATACGATACCATGCGGGAGGGGCGACATTGGTATCCTCAGATTTCAGGAATGAAAACAGGAAGAAGACAAGGCCGAGGACGAAGGCCAGATATATACCACGATGAAGTAATTCGCGGACCAGACCAAAGCCGGATGCATAGAACTGATAGACCGACATGGCAACGAGGGCTGTTGATATCAGAAGAGCAAATTTTGGGCCTGATGCTCTAAACGCCGTTTCCGGATCATATTTGCGTTCAATTTCACGTAATTCATCCGCGGTTGGCTGATTAGCCGTCATCGGGGCCTCCTGTAAATTTATTAAAAAATCGGGTAAAAAAATCCCTGAGCGTATGTGCGCTCAGGGTGTGTAGGGCTGGCAAATTATTTGATCAGACCAATTTCTTTGTAGAATTTTTCGGCACCCGGGTGTAATGGGACGCCAACACCTGCAAGGGCGGTCTGGAGTGTAATCGTTTTGCCTTTAGCATGGCCAACATCAAGTAATTTACGAGTTTCCTTGTTCCACAGAGCCTTTGTGATTTTATAAATCAGGTCTGTGCTTTGCTTGGCACTGGTAAACCATTGTGCACCAACAGCAACAGTGTTAGCTGCATCTACGCCTTGATATGTACCCGCAGGTATGCTGCTTTGTGAAAAGAAACCATACTTGTCAGTCAATGCTTTTGCACCGGCACCATCAATGGGAACAAGCTTGATATTGGTCGCAGAGGCCAATTCAACCAATGAACCTGTAGGATAACCAGCTACGACAAAAAAGGCATCAATCTTGCCGTTGCGCAATGCCTCGGATGCAGCGCCGCCCTTCAGGGCTTCAGCGGTTACATCTGATGTGGATAGGCCGTTGGATTCGAGAATAAGTTTGGCGTCAACATATGTACCTGATCCCGGCTCATCCAGAGAAACACGCTTGCCTTTCAGATCAGCGACAGAATTAATCCCGCTGTCTTTGAGGGCAACAAGATGGATATGCTCCTGAAACAGGGCTGCAATTGTCCGCAGGTCTTTGGCAGGTTTTTTGCCTTCCATTGTTCCTGTGCCTGTATAGGCCCAATAGGCAACGTCTGACTGGGCAAAGCCAGAATCACGCAGGCCGGAGATAATTGCATTGACGTTATCAACAGAACCGCGAGAGGATACCGCAGAGGCAATCAATCCATTAACGCCACAGCTGCCGCCTTTGCCGCATTCACGTGACCCTGGGGGTTTGGAAATTGCATTGGCAATAACACCACCAACTGGATAATAGGTATAAGCGGTGCCGCCGGTCCCAATTGTAAAAAATTTTAGCTCTTGCGCAGAGGATGTCAGCGCAGCCCCGCCGGTAAGCATTGCAGCAAGTGCTACAATCTTAACCGCTTTGGTTAGTATTTTCATTTAATCGTCTCCCAAAATATTTAAAAATAAAGTGTCGCTATCCAGATGTAACAGTTAGGCGCGATACAATATTCCTGGAGATAGTATGACAAATAAAAAAGAGTTTCCAGTTCAGATTTTACAATTTTGAAATGTAAAAAATTTCATACTAATTTCGTTTCACCCCAAAGATTGAATGCGACCGGCTGACGGTTCTCTCAGGTGGAGATCGGCACAGGATACAATTGACTCAGATCATTCGGGTCAACGTAGAAGGAGATTACAACGGCAGCTGGATGGAATCGCAGGGGTGCTTATATTAAATTCATGGAGTAAATCATGAGATTGTTAGTTACTATCGCTATTGCTTCCGGCTTGGCCATTCTGTCGTCTTCTTTGCTTGTAACCGAGGCTATGGCCAACACCCACGAACAAGCCGAAAGCGCAAAAACATCACAGACGGTGCAATCGGGCTTTTTAATGCCATATATTGACCCGGCAAGGGGGCGCAAGCTTTTTGCCAGCAAGGGCTGTGTGGTGTGCCACTCAATTAACGGTGTCGGGGGTGATGATGCGCCATCCCTGGTTTCCGATGATGATCTTCCCGCCGTCAATCCGTTTGAATTTGCGGCAAGTATGTGGCGTGGAGCATCAACAATGATCCCTATGCAGGAAGATGAGCTTGGTGAGCAGATTGAATTTACCGGTAACGAGCTCGCCGATATTATTGCGTTCATTCACACAAGAGAAGAACAGCAGAAATTTTCAGAAGACGATATTCCATCCCGCATTAAGAAATTAATGGGACATCTCGTTGATGAAAATGATGATCATGAACAAAAAGAACATGATGGCTAAGCTTCACCAACAGTTCCGCTATAATTTGTCCATTAATTGTGATGGGATGCATGTTGTTCTATTGTGTACGCCCATCCACCCAAATTGTAATTTCGGGCTTGTTGGATAGCTGTTTGAAGAACTGCCGTGTCTTTGTGTTCAGTGTAAGCGGCCAATGCTTCAATCCCCTCGGCAATGAGATTACACCACGGTAGTGGGGCGCTGGCGAATGCCTTGCGAAGCAGCTTTGCGTGACGGCGAGCTTCGTCAGGGCGATTATGATGCAGCATAGCAAGCCCGGCTTCCCGGTAGAACCAAAGATGGTTATGAGCAAAGCAGCCTTCGGCAATGAGGCCTTCAGCTTCGTCAAGGGCGGCTTTGCAGACGGAGAATGTCTCTTCTGCTCTGGCAATTACTCCGATTGCCAGTGGCAGGCAGAATTTGGGTGCGCTCGCCCGGGCAAGTTCAACTGCGCGCATACCCAGAGCCCATGCATCAGTTCGCTGTCCGTTTTCTAGCGCTACTTTACTGCGGAAAATAAGATTTAGGGCTTCGAAGCGATGAGCTCCCAAGTCTACTGCAATCTCTGTCGCGCGAGCGAAGGCATTATCGGCTTCAGAAAATGCGCCTTTTTCCATGAGGACTTTTCCAAGGCAACTCCCCAGAGCCGTCATTTCTGCGCGGCGGTTTCCGGTTCTGATTGACATGGCAACCGAGCGTCGGCAATCACTCTCTGCTTGATCCATTTGACATAAATAGAGACGCATATGACCACGAAGCGATATGTTGGATAGAATGATTTCGTCCAAGCCATGCTGCTCGGCAAGTTTGACACAGGCGTCATAGGCCCGTTCGGCTGCTGGTAGGCGTCGGCTGGCAAAATAGGCATCGCCCATTCCGCTAAGGGCGCGGGCTTGTGCTTCCGGGAAATTTAGTTTTTTGGCAACCGCCAGTGCGGCTTCTTGTGAGGCAATGCTGAGGTCCGGCTTGGCGAGCGGGAACAGAATATTACCGCGTAAAACATGTATCCGTAGCCAGTCTTCGTCAGTTGCAACATGTGCTGCCAATTGTTCAACGATATCCAGTTGGGCGAGGGCTTCCGTATAGCGGTCAATGATCCTCAGGCTTTCTATCAAATCCAGCCGTGTGTTCATTTCCCATTTGTCATCGGTACCAGGGGCGGCATGTTCCAGTGCATTGTGATAGTAAATAGCCGCTTCCTCATGTGACCAGAGTTTTGCTGAATGATGTGCCGCTTTGCACCAATAGGGGGCAGCTTCCGCAGGGTGATCAGCCCCGGACAAGTGCCTTGCAATGGTTTCCGGGGGGATGTTGGTTCCTTGTGCAATCAGGCGATTGGCGATCTCGGTATGTAGGCGTCGCCGCGTACTTAACAGAAGCGTCTCATAGGATACTTCTTGCATCAAGGCGTGCCGAAAGCGATATCCGAAGCCTGTTGTAATAAACAACCCTTTGCTTAAAAGCTGATCAAATAACGGTTCAGCATTGATGCCGCTAAGCTCATCAAGAGCGAACAGCTCTGATTTTGAAAATGTATGTCCGAAGACGGATGCTAGCTGCGCGATGCGCTTGGCAGGCCCCAATCCGTCGAGCCGGGTAAGCAGCAGTTCCTGAAGCGAGTCAGGTATATCTTCATTCGCATCAGAGGACACAACATTAGCCAGCTCTTCGAGAAATAGTGGTAAACCCCCAGCGCGCTGAATAATTTTTGTGCATAGATCATCAGAGACGGCATTACCTGCCAGTGTTGTAACCAGTTTGTAGGCATCGGTATCGAGAATAGGCTCAAGCTCCAGACGGGTCCCCTTCATTGCAGCGAGCAGCTGATCCGTCATTTCTCCGGGTCTGGATATGGTGAGAAGCAGGATGGATTGATCCGATAGTCGTTTTTCAACAGACATAAGATATTCGGCTGTTGTCGGATCAACCCAGTGCGCGTCTTCGATAACAAGGATGATTGGTTTGTCTGTGGCTTTACGGCTAAGGCTGGCGGTAATGGCATCAAATATCTGTTGGCGTTGTGTTTTGCCTGTCCCGGGTTGTGGCGCACTAACTGTTGTTAAGTTGCCTGGTACGGGGTGGAAGGGAACATGACGATGAAATGCCGAACAGGTCCATATTATAATTTCGGTGTCTGTAACGGTTTCTAAGAACTCTTTAATCAGGCGGGTTTTGCCAATGCCGGGCTGTCCGACTATATGGACAATTTCCAGTTTGTTGGCTTGGGCCTTCTCCAAAGCATTTCCCAGAATGGTCATGCTGTCTTCTCGCCCGACAAATGGTGCCTCTGACAGGGGGCGGTGATTTGCCGCCGCCAGTTTTTCAACACGCCAGACTTGCGTTTGTGTTGAAATTCCTTTCAGGGATAATCGGCCGAGATCATGGAGCGAGAACATTTGCCCTAATCGCTGACGGGTGGCATCGCTGATAACCGTTTCATTTTTCCCAGCGACAGATTGCAAGCGGGCGGCCAGATTGGGGGTTAGCCCTAAAACAGAAATTTCCTCGGCAGTTCCTTCACCAATTATGTCACCGATAACGACACTACCTGTGGCAATACCCGTGCGCACGGCCAGTGAATAATCGGAACTTATTATGAGTTCGGGGACGGCCTTGGAAATTTCAAGGGCAGCTCTTACCGCACGCTGCGCGTCATCTTCGTGAGCCGTCGGATAGCCGAAATAAACGAGGATGCCGTCTCCCATATATTTGGCAATAAACCCGCCAAAGCGCAGGATGATTTGCTGGCAGCACTCCTGGTAGGTAGTTAGAATTTTCTGAAGTTCTTCGGGGTCAATTTGTTCTGACAAAGATGTGGAGTCGGCCAGATCACAAAACATCACCGTCAGTGAACGTCGCTCGGCTTCCCGGGGAGCCCGTAGCAGGGAGTGTCCGCATTCACTGCAGAATTTATGGGAAGCCGGATTGTCATGACCGCATCTATTACAAAGCATGGATTAGGCTTCTCATATATGAGGATAGGAAGTCAATCAAAGCTTCTCCGTAGGGGTTTTGAAAGTGTTGATTATCCCCTAAAACGAAAAATATTGAAAACCAAAATATAGAACTAAAGTATGTATAGCTAATGGTATATAAAAATGAAAACGGCATAAGCTATTGTTATCTAATGGTATATTACGATATCAGTATATTTTAATTTACGAATTAGAAAGGAGTTTCAGTTACTTTCACATCATGTCATTTAGTTCGGGTGGGGGAATAGGATATGGCGCGTGTGATGGAAAAATTGGCAAATCTTAAAATCAGGGGTCGTCTGATGTTAGGGTTTTCCACGGTGGTATTGTTGTTGGTGTTAGCGGTGGGCATAACGACAGTTCAGGTTGATCAAGTAAGTAACAGTATGGCACGGGTTGTTGGATTGCGGGTACCGACAGCAAATGCCAGTGCATCGATTATAAATGACATTAATGCTTCTTTGGCGGCCTTGAGGGGCTGGATGCTCACTGGAAATACAGCTTTCAAGGCCGAACGGGTACATGTCTGGGAGGATATTGTAAAAGAAAGCAGCAAGATGGATACCTTGGCAGCCAGCTGGACCAATCCTGATAACGTGGAAAAATGGACTGACTTCAAGGTAATTCTGGCTGAGTTTGCAACGGCTCAACAAATTGTGGAAGATATTGCAAATAGTGAGGACCAGTATCCGGCTACGAAGATGTTGGTTGAACAGGCGGCACCGAAAGCTGGGGTTATTGTCACTGAAATCACCAAAATGATTGATGACGAACTGATGTTGAAATCAGAAGCAGACCGCAAAGATTTCTTTGGAGCAATGGCTGATGTCAGGGGTACCATGGGGCTTTCACTGGCTAATATCCGCGCGTATCTTTTAACTGGAGATCAAAAATTTATTGAGAAGTTTAATAAACTCTGGGCCAAAAATATCAGACGGTTTAAAGATTTGTCTACTCATACAGAAGATATGACGGCTTCCCAAAAGACGAGTTTTGAGAAAATGAGAAAAGCTCATATGGCCTTCAAGGAATTTCCGCCGAAAATGTTTGAAATTCGGAAATCTGCCAAATCAAACATGGCGAACTTCATGTTGGTTACAGAAGCAGCTCCGCGCGCCGGCAAGCTGATGACTATTCTGGCGGGGAAGAAAGAGGCCAAGGGCAATAGAACCGGCGGGATGGTTGATAATCAACGAGACTTGCTCACGATGGATGCTACGCAGTCTGAACGGCAGATTGTTGATCTGCAAATTATACAGTTTGTGATATTGGTGGTTGGATTGATTGTCGCCGGTTTCGCGGTTGTTTTAACCGCGCGCAGTATTGTGCCTCCCATACAGCAATTGGGGCGTATAATGGGAGTCTTGGCAGAAGGCGATGCCAGTCTTGATGTGCCGTCACTGAACCGTGCCGATGAAATCGGTGAGATGGCCCAGACAGTTCAGATTTTTAAAGACAACAAGATCAAAGCGGACGCCATGGCCGCAGAACAGGAAAAACTGCGTCTTGAAATGCAAGCTGCAGAAGAGAAAAAGCGTCAAGATGAAGCAGCCCTTATCAAAGCGGAAGCTGTTCAAGTGGCAGAACGCGATGCGCGGGCACGCCGGGTAACAGAGCTGACAGCCTCTTTTGACGAGAGCGTTAGTGGCATTTTAGCTGATGTTTCTAATTCTTTGTCAGGCTTGGAAAACACAGCTCAGGATTTATCTAAAACAGCAGAAAATTCATCTGTGCAGGCTGGAACTGTTGCCGCAGCCTCGGAACAGGCAGCCAATAACGTTCAGACGGTCGCGGCGGCAACCGAAGAATTATCAAGCTCTATTAGCGGCTTGACGGACCGTGTGACGCAATCAGAGAAAATTGCGACCTCTGCTGTTGAGGAAGCTGAAAAAACAAATGGGAAAATTTCACAACTGAATATATCTGCGCAAAAGGTAAATGAAGTCGTGAACTTGATTAGTGATATTGCAGAACAGACTAATCTTCTGGCACTGAACGCAACCATTGAGGCTGCTCGGGCCGGAGATGCGGGTAAGGGGTTTGCCGTTGTGGCGGCTGAAGTTAAAAATCTGGCAACCCAGACGGCCAGAGCAACCGAAGAAATTACCAATCAGATATCGGCCATGCAGTCAGATACATCTGGTGCCGTTGAGGCGGTTAAGGGGATTTCCCAGACAATCGACGGTATTAATGAAATCACCAATTCCATTTCCTCGGCAATTGATGAACAAAGTTCTGCAACAATGGAGATTAGCCGTAATATTCAGGAAGCAACATTGGGTAATCAGGAAGTGGCAACCCATATTGTGGATGTGAGCAAGGCATCTACCGATACAAGTGAGGCATCCGGGCAGGTGTTGAGTGTCGCCGTGGAAGTGAAGCAAAAATCAGATACTCTCACTCGGCTGGTCGAGACATTCCTAGCTGATATTCGCGTGGCTTGATTATCCTTTGGACAGCTCATTGAATGGTGGTGTTTTCGGCTCGCTGCCATTCATTTTCTTTACGATATGTATTTGAATTGTCATAATTAATGCCAGGATAATAAAAACAGGCAGTTTAAATGAAGATCGAAGAAGCAATTCGTTCCCGTAAATCGGTGCGGGCGTTTACGGACCAGCCGGTTCCTCAAGAGAAAATTCAACGCATTCTTGAAATTGCACAACGCTCGCCAAGTGGGACCAATACACAGCCTTGGCACACCTATGTGTGTGCAGGCGCTGTTCGGGATGCTATCGCTGCCGATGTCACGGAACTGTTCGATCAGGGCAAGGCGGATAGTTACGCTAAATATGATTATTCTCCAGCAGAATGGAATGATACCCATCGCCGTCGCAGGCGTGCTGTTGGCTGGGAATTATATGGTTTACTGGGTATTGAAAAAGGTGACCGTACCGGCAGTGCCCGGCAGGCAAGGCGTAATTTTTCTTTTTTTGATGCCCCGGTTGGTTTGTTCTTTACCACGGATGCTTATCTGGGGCGGGGGAGTTGGTTCGATGTTGGTCTGTATATGCAGACCGTTATGCTTGCTGCACGAAGCGAGGGCTTGCACACATGCCCGCAAGCGGCCTGGGTATCTTATCAAGAACCGGTTTTTCGACATTTGGAAATTCCGGATGATCAGGTTTTGATATCAGGCTTGGCACTTGGCTATGAGGATCCAGCTGCGGTTGAGAACACATTGGTGAGCGCGCGTGAGGATGTTGCAACAGTTGCCCGCTTCATGGGGTTTGAGTAGCTGGTTATTTCAGGATCGGGGCATACCAATATTTATCTGGAATATTTCTGACATCTTCAGCTAGAAACGGGTTGCGAATTCTAATTGCTTTTCGCTGCTTGATCTGACCTTTTTCAAAGGCAAGGCGAATAGAGGGATGTTCATTGAAATTCTTCATGAATGAGCCATTTTTATAGGCTTTTGTTAAACCCTCAAGCAAAATATCACGTAAATGCGGGTTGTCCTTGGAGACAAAAAAGAAGTAGTCAAACGGGAAGGTAATCATAACATCGGGGATGGTGGTAAGATTGAGGTTGGCCCGTTGTTTGAGTTCTATTGAAAATTCCTGAATGCCTCGATGGAAGGCATCATATCTGCTGGCGACCAACATGGGCCACAGGTTTCGATATGGCGCTTCAATTACGGTTAATCCTGAAGCTTTCAGGACCGCATTTTCAGGCCACCCCAATCCGGATCCGATAACCAGTTTTCTTAAGTCCGGCAGGCTGTTAATGTTCTCATAACGTGGAAGTTCTGATTTTTTTATAACAAGAACACGGTAGCCCAACAGGCCACGTGTCAGTGGTATATTAACACGCAATAACGAAGCGTCTCTGGCTGGACTATTTGCTGTAAAAAAGACATTGATGTCTTCCGGGTTGGTTTTCAGGAGTTTAATTATCCGTTCCTGTGTCGTATTGGGGTAGGGAACAATGACAAGCGAATGGTCGCCGTTGGCATTTGCCAAAGCCAGTTTTAGAACACTGATTTCATATGAGAACACTTCCGGGTCCGCGTGAAGCAGCCCAAGTTTGAAAATCTCGGCAATTGCGGTTTTTGGTGATAAAGCAAATAAGGTTAAAATAACGACAAGGTATTTCATGTGTAAATAATCCACACGGTGAGTTCAGGTGTCAGGCGGCCGCATGTTACTGTTAAAACTCAGTTCATGCACATTTTTTTCGAGCCCAGACAGGTTGCCTTGAAAAGGGAAATTTGATGGGCTGCAATGTTTCCTCTTTGTGGCTAAAAGCGCTTAATATCTAGTCCGTCATATATAAAAAATTTGTGAATATTCTACAATATTCTGAATTTTTACAAATATGGTCCAAATTTTTTTAAAAAGCTAATAATTTTGTATCACTTAAGAGATTTGACTTGCACCAGATCGGGGTTGCGGGCACTTTGTCTGCGTAATCTGATCTATCAAGGATCAAACTGTGTTTTGAGACGCCGCCGGCTGATTGAAGATGAAGACCCCCACAGAAGAACTGGTTGTGCGGTGGGTGATAATAGAAAACGGGAGTAACATCGTGTTAGACAAACGGAAATTTTATATTAATGGTGAATGGGTCGCCCCTGCAAAGGCAAATGATTTTGAAGTGATCAACCCGTCAACGGAAGAGCCTTGTGCAGTTATCTCTATCGGTGATCAGGCCGATACAGATGCAGCGGTTGCAGCCGCCAGAGCAGCTTTCATCGGGTGGAGTGAAACACCCAAGGAAGAGCGTTTGGCTTTGGTCGAAAAACTGGCAGATATTTATGAGGCACGTTCTGCTGAAATGGGTGAGGCTATTTCGATGGAAATGGGCGCGCCAATTTCCATGGCCAAGACAGCCCAGTCAGGGTCAGGCGCATTTCATATTCGCAATTTTATCCGTGCGTTCAAGAAATATGAATTTGACCGTCATTTAGGGGCGCATGCGCCCAATGACCGGATATTGCATGAACCTGTTGGTGTGTGTGGTTTGATTACACCTTGGAACTGGCCTATGAACCAGGTGACGTTGAAGGTCATTCCGGCTATTGCTGTGGGCTGCACTGTGGTTCTAAAACCTTCTGAAATCGCGCCGCTATCGTCCATGTTGTTTGCTGAAATGATTGACGAAGCCGGCTTCCCGCCGGGTGTGTTCAATCTGGTCAATGGTGATGGCGTTGGTGTTGGAACACAATTGTCCGGCCATAAAGAAGTGGATATGATCTCCTTTACCGGATCAACCCGGGCCGGTATTGCAATTTCCAAAAATGCCGCAGACACCGTGAAGCGTGTTGCGCTGGAGCTGGGCGGGAAGGGTGCAAATATCGTATTTGCTGATGCCGATGAAAAAGCCGTTAAACGTGGTGTTATCCAGTGCTTGGCCAATTCCGGCCAGTCCTGTAATGCGCCGACACGGATGCTGGTTGAACGGTCCATTTATAATGAGGCTGTTAAGACAGCGACCGCTGTTGCATCTGCGGCAGCTGTGGATATCGCATCCAAAGAAGGGCGTCATATTGGCCCCGTGGTTTCCGAATTGCAGTATAATAAAATTCAGACCTTGATAGAAAAAGGTATTGCCGAAGGCGCCAAGTTGATCGCTGGTGGTCCGGGGCGTCCTGAAGGTCTGGACAAGGGCTATTTTGTACGCCCGACAGTGTTTGCCGACGTGAATAATAACATGGCAATCGCCCGTGAAGAGATTTTCGGACCTGTCTTGGTTATGATCCCGTTTGATACAGAAGAAGAAGCCGTCGCGGTTGCCAATGATACGGTTTATGGCCTTACAAATTATGTTCAGACACAAGATGGTGCCAAAGCCAATCGTATGGCCCGCCGGTTACGGTCCGGTATGGTTGAAATGAACGGTAATCCGCGTGGTGCTGGAGCACCGTTCGGGGGTTATAAACAGTCTGGAAATGGTCGTGAAGGCGGTGTTTGGGGACTTGAAGACTTCCTCGAAGTTAAATCTGTCAGTGGTTGGAGTGATGAATAACTAGCACTCTTACAGATCACTAAATACTGATTTGGCCGAGCCCCGCTGAGTAATCGGCGGGGCTCGATCTGTTTTTAAAAACAGGGGATGGCTATTCAAAAATATATTGGGTAGTGTCACAGGAAAATACATATTCTACATTATCCAGTGGTTGAAATTAAATGGCTCAAATCGTATCACCAGATTCCAGAAAAACAAAAATATGGATCCGAACAGAACATAAAGCGCATGAGCGGCGGGTCGCTGTCGTGCCCAAAGATGCGGCGGTTTTGATTGCCGCCGGTTATGATGTAACCGTAGAAAAATCGACAGAAAGAAGTGTTCCGATTGAAGATTATGAGGCTGTTGGTTGTCATGTCGCAGAAGAAGGAAGCTGGCCGGATGCGCCAGAGGATGCTTTCATTCTCGGGGTGAAGGAATTACCCGCAGGCACGAGTGACCTCAAACACCGGCATATCTATTTCGGGCATGTGTTCAAGGATCAGCCGGGCTGGCAACAGACATTGGGGCGGTTCGTCTCGGGTGGTGGTATTTTATATGACCTTGAATGCCTTGAAGATGAAAATGGCCGCCGAGTTGCGGCTTTTGGGTATTGGGCAGGCTATGCAGGCGCGGCAACTGCGGTTATGGCGTGGTGTGGTCAGCAAGCAGGGGCAGAGCCGTCACTGGATCATGTGTCGGCGTACAAAAACGTAGATGCCTTGCTGGATGAACTGCGCGCAAGCCTTGCCAAATATACGCAAGCGCCAGATATGCTGGTTATCGGTGCGCTGGGGCGTTCGGGTAGCGGGGCGGTTGATCTGGGAGAAGCCTTGGGTCTTGATGTGATCAAGTGGGATATGGCCGAAACGGCATCTGGCGGGCCTTTCCCCGAGATTCAGCAGCATTACATTTTTGTCAATTGTATTCTTGCTACTAAAGACTGTCCGCGGTTTGTAACCGCTGATGATATCAAGGCAGCGGGTCGAAAATTATCGGTTATTTCCGATGTCAGCTGTGATCCTGAAAGTATCTATAATCCCATTCCGATTTATAGCGCGAGCACAACATTTGACAAACCTGTCATCTCCGTCCTGAAAGGCACCCCGCCACTGGATGTGATTGCAATCGATCATTTGCCATCTATGTTGCCGTTGGAGGCCAGCGAGGATTATTCTGCCCAACTGACAAAAGCCCTGCTTGAATTGAACGAGCCGGAGCGCGGTATTTGGGGGCGGGCACTGGATCAATTTAATAAAAACATTTCCCGGCTGTAACCGGGCTTATAGGAGACTTTACAAATGGCACATATTCATTGGCTTGGCGCAGGCCTCTCATCGGTTCCCGGTATTCGGCGGCTTATTGAGGGCGGACATAATGTGGTTGTCTGGAACCGGACGGTTGCAAAAGCGGAAGTTGCAACGAAAGGGCTTGAGGGGAATTTTGAAGTTCGCGCCTTTACGGTTGAGGCTTTCAAGGATGCCCTCGCTGCGGGTGATGTGGCTGTGTCCATGTTGCCGGGGGACTTTCATCCCGTTATTGCCAAGCTTTGCCTTGAGACGGGAGCGCATTTCGTCTCCAGTTCCTACATATCACCTGAAATGCAGGCACTGGCACCGGTTGCTGAAGAAAAAGGTCTGGTTTTGCTGAATGAAATTGGTCTCGATCCGGGGATTGATCATCTGATGGCGCATGTGCTACTTGATGATTATAAAAAGTCAGATGCCTATTCTGCGGATAACGCTCATTATTTCCGCTCCTATTGCGGTGGCTTATCCGAGCATCCCAATGATTTCTGTTATAAATTCAGCTGGTCGCCATTGGGGGTGTTGAAAGCATTGCGCTCTCCGTCCAAAAGCATTCGAGGGGGCGAGGAGCATAATGTGTCCCGCCCATGGGATGCTGTTGATCAGTATGAATTGGCTTTGGCGAAAGGCAGCGAGACATTTGAAGTTTATCCCAACCGGGATTCTTTACCTTATGTAAAAGAGTATGGCTTTTCAGAGATGAATGTCGAGCTGTTCGTGCGCGGTACTTTGCGCTATGGCGGCTGGTCTACGGCTTGGGCTGATATTTTTACAGAGGTCGAGATACTTGAAGGCGAGGCCGGAGATGCCCGTTTGCAGCAGATGAGTGAAGAGCTTTGGGATAAATATGCCGTTGCAGATGATGAAGCTGACCGGGTTGTTTTGAGTGTCGATCTGTGGGCAGAACGGGACGGAGATGTTGTGTATAACAAATCCTACCTGATGGATGCTTACGGGGATGATAATTATACGGCCATGGCGCGCTTGGTATCGGTTCCGGTCAGCCTTGGCGTCGAGGCTATTCTTAAAGGGGAGCTTGCGGCCGGTGTTCAAGCCGCGCCAAGTGATCCTGAAGTGGCCGCTAAGTGGCTGGATGCGCTCAAAGGGCTTGGTGAGAATATGGCGTTGGTTGATCACCTCTAGGGACGGGCTGATAAGATGACCGCTATTTATATAGATGCCGATGCGTGCCCGGTAAAAGATGAAATTTACCGGGTGGCGGGACGCCACAAACTGATGACTTATGTGGTGAGTAACAGCTGGATGCGTCTTCCCCAGTCGCCGCTCATCGAGCAAGTGGTCGTCAGTGACGGCTTTGATGCAGCCGATGACTGGATTGTTGATCATGTGGGGGCAAAGGATGTAGTTATCACGTCCGATATTCCGTTGGCGGAACGCTGCCTGTCAAATGGGGCGGTTGTGACCGGCCCCAATGGCAAACAATTCACAGAGCAGTCAATTGGCATGTCGCTGGCCATGCGCGACCTGAATACTCATCTTCGTGATATCGGGGAGATTTCGGGTAAAAATGCGGCTTTTACCAAGAAAGACCGTTCCCAGTTTTTGAATGTTCTTGAGAATATTCTGCAAAAACTGAAGTCCGCCTAATATGTAAGTTTCAGCCTATGGACAGCTGTTTTTGGCTAGGGTAGGGTACCTGCTCTATGCCGTTCATTCCAACCAGACAGTGGATTTTATGACCTCTTCTATCCGTTTTACCCATGCGATTACGCGCCGCCCCTCTACGTCTATAATTGAAGGGTTGCGGGCGGCCGATACCGGAAATCCGGATATTGATTTGTTCAGGGAACATCACAGCTTGTATGTGGCTGCCTTGCGGGCCGCCGGTGCAAAGGTGACAGAGCTTTCAGAGATAGAGTTTTTGCCTGACTCGGTGTTTGTCGAAGATACGGCTCTGTGCCTGAAAGAAGGGGCGATTATCATGCGCCCCGGCGCCCCGTCCCGGCTTGATGAAGCCGCGGCGATTGCGCCTGCGCTGATGAACCGCTTTGATGATGTGCAGGAAATTGAAAACGGGCATGTGGAAGGCGGCGATATTCTGGTGACGGGCCGTGAAATTATTGTCGGGCGATCAGCCCGAACGGATGACGAGGGGATTGCGGAGCTGCGCAAACTGGCAGGAAAATGGGGATATACTGTTCGTGAGTTACAAACCCCGCCAGAGGTTCTGCATTTTAAAACCGACTGCGGACTGCTGGATGAAGACACCATTTTGTCAACCGCTCGCCTTGCCGAGACGGGGTGCTTCGATGATTATAAGGTTTTGCTGGTCGCAGAAGGCGAAGAGGCTTGTGCCAATGCCGTACGCTTTAATGACGTGGTTTTATTTCCCGCAGGGTTCCCGAAAACAGCAGAATTATTGAGAAAAGAGGGTTTTGAGCTGGTGGAAATACCAAATACAGAAGCTGCCAAAGTAGACGGAGGCATGTCTTGCCTTTCTTTGCGATTTACGCCGACCACTGATATCTGAGAGTTCTTTATTTTATTTGAGTTGGCGTTTTTTATATTGGCGATGACGCGACTCATATATTCTGTAAACTGCTCTTTTTCAGCATCTGACAGCCCGCCGAGTGCGTGCTGATTTTGGCGCTGGGCTGCTCGTACAGCATCCTGTTTGATATCTTTTGCTTTTGCGGTTAGGTGAATTGACTGAGCACGTTTGTCTTGCGGATGCAAATTGCGGCAATCAACGGCCTTCTTGCTTTGTTGCCTTCTGTCTTTTTTTTTGGCGCTTCGCGCGCAAGAGGGAAATTTTGATGGTTGGTTTGTGACAGTACAAACCGTTGAAATACTAGCTGGCGCTCTAAATATCATACTTTTGTCTTTGAATATGAAGGGCGGCATGTCTTTGCGTAAGAATATTACTAAAGTTATTAAATAATAAATTAAATATATTTTATGTAATTGCTGTCCGGAGATTGATAGGTATCAATGATTTTTTCCGCAATATGCTAATATATGTGTGAGGCTCGCCTGACGGAGGCTGGGTGGTGTCATGTATATTCGTTTTCGGAGAGCCATTTATGAGCAGTTCAGAAGTTTTTGATATTGAGAAATTTGGTAACTCTACAGTCAACCAGCTGCAGTTGAAGATAATGAGCGCTTTTGCTGCTGATATGATTGGTATTACCGATGAAACTGAGCTGGCTTGGTATGTGGCCCGTAAAGTTGTTAGTAAGCTCGGTTTCAAGGATTGCGTAGTTTATCTCTGCCGTGACGAACCTGGTTATTTACGTCAGGTGGCAACGATTGGTGAGAAAAATCCTGTTGCAGATGTTATTATCAATCCATTGAAAATTGCTGTAGGGAACGGGGTGACAGGCCGGGTTGCTCAAAGCCGAAAGGCGATGATTATAGATGACTTGGAAACCTGTGAGTTTTATATTCCCGACGTCGAACTGGCCCGCTCGGAAGTCTGCGTCCCCATCATGTGTACCGATCAGGTTTTTGGTGTCATTGATAGTGAAGATAAAAGAAAAAACTACTTCTGCCAAAATCATCTTGAAATATTAAGTTTTGTTGCTGCCTTAATGGCTGCAAAACTGGAACTTATTCAAAAAAACTGGAACTTATTCAAAAAAACCGGGATTTACAGGAAAACGAGCAGCGTAATCGGCTGATTTTTGATGCATCCCTTGATGGGATTATAACGGTGGATGAGCAAGGCTATCTTGTCGAATGTAATCAGGCCGCTTTGGATATTTTTGAACTAAAAGAAGAAGATATCTATGGAAAACAATTTACGGAACTTTTTATCCCGGAAGATTTTCACGGCAGATATCTTGAAAATTTATCCAGAATTTCCAATAGCGGAGCGCACCGGATACTGAACACACGTATTGAAACTGTGGCGCAACGGGAAAATGGCATTCGGTTTCCCATAGAGCTGGCAATTACCCATTATACTATTGAAGGCCAGAAATTTTTCACCGGTTTTATCCGTGATATCAGTGAACGTGTTGAGGCTGAAGTGGCTCTTAAAACGGCTCTTGTTGGTGCTGAAAAAGCCAATAGAAGCAAATCAGAGTTTCTGGCTACGATGAGCCATGAACTAAGGACGCCACTAAACGCGATCATAGGGTTTTCTGAAGTTATACACGGTCAGTTCTTCGGCCCTGTTGGCTCGGAGAGATATATGGAATATGCCAATGATATCAAAAATAGCGGTCGTCATTTGCTTAATTTGGTAAATGATATTCTGGATTTGTCAGCCATTGAGGCCAATGAATTGGCCGTGCATAAAAGAGAGATGTTTATCAAGGATGCAACGACAAATTGCTTAGTTATTGTCGGAGAACTGGCTCAAGGTAAGGGAGTGCACTACCGCGAAGAAATACCGGATAATTTATGTGCGCTATATGCTGACGCCCGTGCTGTGTCTCAAATTCTGATCAATTTGCTTTCCAACGCCGTAAAGTTCACACCCTCTGGTGGAAAGGTTTGCCTGAAAATTAATGTGGAGGATGGCAATCACATCATCGAAGTGGTTGATACGGGACAAGGATTACCCGAAAACAAGATTGGAAATTTGGTGAAACCGTTCGTGCGTGGACAGGATGACGTATTAACCACCCAAGAGGGGAGCGGTCTCGGATTGGCAATTGTTAAATCTTTGGTCGATTTACATAAGGGCGAGTTGGTTATCCGTAGTATCAAAGGGCAAGGAACCAGTGTTATTGTGACCTTGCCCAATAAAGAGCCTGATGCCGAAGCCCTCGAAGCATAATCAGGCGTTCAGTTTCGTACTGTGGTGTCCTTCAGAGCTTGCAGCCATCGCGCCACCCGCTTTTCGTTGGTCTGAAAGTCAGAGCGGCCATAAATTGAGCGGCTATATATAGCCAGCGTGGAGCGGTTATTTCCCAGCTCGATAAATTTTATCGAGACCAGATCGGGCCAACGGAATAAAGGTGTTCTTATGATGAGGTCCAGGTCAGATTCACTTTCGTGTTGTATCTCGAAATTACCTTCGGTCTTGATAATTTCCCTGATTTTTATGGCCAATGTATTCTTTGAAAAGGCAAAGCGTGGCGATGCAATGCTGGCCGTTGCCCCAATGCAATAAGTGTCAGGACAAGCTAAAAACCAGTTGGGAGTTTTGGGGACTGAAAGGTTTTTGAAATTTACCGCCGTAAAGTTGCCCGTTGACAGGATTTGGTCCCATGCTGGCGTGAGCCGTAATATAACAGCGACAAATAGAATGATGCTAAGACCTATAAGTGTAATAGCGATTATTTTTGATATCATTCCTATGCGGTCCTGATTGGTCTGAGCTATAAAATACGTAAAATAAGAGAATAGAGACTGACAATAGCATCAAAAAACAGCTACAAAAAGTATTCAGTAGCCCATTCAGTATAAATAGGTTGCGCAAGCCTGCCCGACATTAGGATAGGTTGGTTTTTGCGACTGGAAGAATATTAATATGAATGACTTGTATTCCGGGGTCTTGTCGGCCGTCCGCCTGGTCGTGACACTTGATCATAATCTTGTGGAAATTTCTTTGCGATCACTGCAAGTTACGCTAACGGCTGTTGTGATATCGGCAATAATCGGGTTGCCGTTTGGTGCTTTCCTTGTTGTGGCGCGCTTTCGGTATCGCAGAATGGCAATTGCATTTTTGAACGCATTGATGGGCCTGCCGCCGGTAGTGGTTGGATTGATAGTCTATTTACTGCTATCTCGTGCGGGGCCGTTTGGTGTTCTGGATTTGTTGTTTACGCCGACAGCAATGATTATTGCTCAAGTCATTATCGTTACCCCTATTATTGCATCCTTATCGCATCAGACGTTACGGGATTTATGGTATCTGTATCACGATTTACTGATTTCAATGCACACGACCAAGAGGCAGCGCATCGCTGCTCTTCTTTGGGATGGGCGGCGTGCTTTGTTGACGGCAACTTTAACCGGGTTTGGCCGGGCAATAGGCGAAGTCGGCGCGATTATGATCGTTGGCGGCAATATTGATCATCTGACGCGGGTCTTGACGACGGCGATCGCTCTGGAAGTTGGCAAAGGGGAGTTTGCACTGGCACTGGGGCTCGGGATTGTCTTAATCTCTTTGGCTATCTGCATTAATCTTGCTGTTCACATTCTGTCCAGAACAGAAAGAGAGGGGGCATGGTAGCTTCTATTTTGCCGCTCCGCGTTGAAAAGGTTTGCGTTCGGAAAAAGGGGATACCGATATTGGGGCCGGTTAGTTGGGAACTGACAGGTGCCGGATGCACAGTTATTTTGGGGCCTAACGGGGCCGGAAAAACAACATTTTTGCGGCTTATGCATGGTTTGCAGAAAGCATCCAGTGGTCACCTACATTGGCAAAGCAGCTCCGAAATGGTGCGAAAATGTCAGTCTTTTGTGTTCCAGACACCGGTTGTCATGCGTCGCTCGGTTATTGAAAATCTGATTTATCCGCTTCAGGTGCGAGGGACTGCCCGGATAAAGGCACTCGATGCCGCCACATACTGGTTGGATATGGTCGGACTGCAAGACAGACGCGACCGCCCTGCCGGTGTTCTGTCCGGCGGAGAAAAGCAGAAACTGGCAATGGCGCGGGCTTTGATTATTGAGCCACAGGTTGTCTTTCTGGATGAGCCGTCAACGAACCTCGATGGTGCCGCAACACTGGCAATCGAGACAATTATTCAGCATACAATACAGAATGGAACCCGTGTTGTTCTGGCAACCCATGATCTTGGGCAAGCCCGGCGCCTGGCAACAGAGGTGGTTTTTCTGCTGCATGGGAAAATTCACGAGGTTACACAAGGATGTCTGTTTTTTGACACTCCGCAAACGGGTGAAGCAAAGTCATTTTTAAAAGGAGATATTTTGTTATGAAAGCGCGTATCCTTCTTCTCGTGCCGGCAGTTTTCTGGGGGGGTATTTCATCGAGCTGGAGTGCAGAGATGAGGATGGCTGTCACCACATCCTTTTATAATTCGGGCTTGTCGGAATTATTATTACCACAAATCAAGAAAGACCTGAATCTGGAGGTTCATTTGCTGGTTGTTGGCACCGGGCAAGCCCTTAAATTGGGGCGGCAAGGGGATGTGGATGCGGTTCTGGTTCACTCGCGGGCCGCAGAAGATGAGTTCGTACAGCAAGGCTATGCGCCTTATCGCCGGGAAATCATGTATAACGATTTTGTGCTGATCGGGCCTGCCAATGATCCTGCGGCTATTGGCAAACAGAAGACGGCCCGCGCTGCCTTTCGCGCCATATTCAATAGCCAACAGATATTTGTTAGCCGAGGGGATGATAGCGGAACACACCGTAAGGAGAAAGAATTATGGGAGAGTACTGGCAAGAATGCCGATGCGTTTGACAGCTCATGGTATCGGGCGAGCGGCTCTGGCATGGGGGCTACTTTGAATATGGCGAGTGCGATGAACGGGTATGTGCTGGCTGATCGGGCCAGCTGGCTTAATTTTGCGAACAAGCGTGATTTGAAATTGTTATTCTCTGGTGATCCGGTTTTATTTAATCAATATGCGTATTTACCTATAAATCCGGTAAAATACCCGCATGTAAAAGCTGATTTGGCGGTTAAGCTGGAAAACTGGCTGGTCAGCAAAAAAGGGCAGCAACTTATTGCCACCTATAAATTGGCGGGAGAACAGTTATTTGTCCCCAATGCAGAACGTTAAGATCAAGGTGATGGAATGCAACTGCAAGACTTGGTAACCATTCTGGACTTGGTCGGGGTCGCCGTATTTGCTGCCACAGGCAGTCTTGTCGCCAGCCGTAAAGAGTTGGATCTTATCGGTTTTGCCCTGATGGCCACCTTGACCGGGGTTGGCGGAGGGACAATACGAGATCTTTTGCTGGCGAGACCGATTTTCTGGATTGAAGATCAAAGCTATTTGCTTGTTTGTTTCGCCGTGGCTTTGTTTGCCTTCTTTTTTGCCCACCGTATCCAAAAAAGATATGTGGCACTTATCTGGGCTGATGCGATTGGGTTGGCCACATTCGGTGTCATGGGAGCGTATATTGCCAGTGAAAGCGGGACCTCTTCATTATTGGCAATATTGTTTGGAGTTGTAACCGCAACTTTTGGTGGTCTGGCCAGAGACATTGTTGCCGGAGAGACACCGTTATTACTGAAGCCGGAAGTCTATGTAACTGCGGCATTGGTTTCCGCCAGCTTATATGTGTTTTTGATCTATGCGGGTTTGGGGCCTGTCTGGGCTTCAGGGATATCAATTCCCGTTGGCTTTGGTGTTCGAGGGGGTGGAATATTATGGGGTTGGGTATTGCCAAGATATAAAAACAGGGCTGGCAAAGATTACTCTTGAGGCCGCAAACGTTTGAAAAACAATATATAATTAATTTTTCATGCTTTTCCCTATAATGTTTTTTAGAATTATTGGAATAAAATAGAAGGCATACCCGTTTATCTCTCTAAGTAACAATAATTTTACTGTGGAGGGAATATTGATGTCAGAACAGGATAAAACAACAGAACTTGATATTATTGAGTTTTACGAGAAGGACCCGGTTAAAGCGGATAGCGAATTTCTGGGACGGGTGGCGCATAAAGATCGCCGAGGCTTTCTAAAAGGGGCTGGTCTGGCAACATTGGGTACATTATTGGGAGCAAGCATTCCGTTTCATCGAAATCTTCCATCAGGTTTGATCCCGGTAGCCCTTGCCGATGAAAATGGGGTTTTAGCGGGTAAAGATGGCCTGACATTGTTGAATGACCGACCTGTTAATGCTGAGACACCTCCGCATTTGCTTGATGATATGATTACACCAACCAAGCGGCATTTTATTCGGAATAACGGTATTCCACCAGAACCTACGGAAATTGATGTTGATAAATGGACATTGACTGTTGACGGGCTGGTTGACAATCCAATGACCTATACAATTGCTGATCTGAAATCCAAATTTGAAGTCGTCACGATGGCCTTGAATATTGAATGTGGCGGCAATGGCCGTGCTTTCTTTAACCCGCCAGCAAAAGGTAATCAGTGGACCTATGGTGCTGTTGCCTGTTCGAAATGGACCGGTGTGCGCCTTAAAGATGTTCTGGAGGCTGGTGGTGTTAAGAAGAATGTGATTTACACTGCTCATGTAGGCGCAGATATGCATCTGTCCGGCAAAGAGGGAAAACTGGCACTTTCCCGTGGTGTGCCAATTGAAAAAGCGTTGACCGACAATATTCTGATTGCGTTTGAACAGAATGGTGCGCCTTTACATCCGAATAATGGTGCACCGCTTCGTCTGGTTGTCCCGGGATGGCCTGGTTCCTGTTCACAGAAATGGCTGAAACGTATTTATTTGCGTGACGTTGTTCATGATGGACCTAAAATGACAGGCAAGGCCTACCGAGTTCCCAGTTACCCGGTCGAAGCGGGTGAAAAAGTTGCGAAGAAAGATTTCAAGATCATTGAGCGCATGCCTGTTAAGTCACTGGTTACAGCCCCGGCAACAGGTGTAACCGTTAGCAGTGGCAAGGTTGCTGTTCGTGGTCATGCATGGTCAGGGGATCGCACGGTAAAACGTGTGGATGTCTCTATTGATTTTGGGGCTACCTGGCAAAAAGCGGAACTGGATGACGCGGTAAATTCTGGCGCATGGCAAAACTGGCGGACCGAGGTGACATTGCCTGAAAAAGGGTATTATGAAATCTGGGCACGGGCAGAAGATGACCAGGGTGTTATGCAGCCTCATGCCATTAACTGGAACCCCAAAGGATATCTGAACAACACAATGCATCGTGTGGCTGTTAGATATTCTTGAGCAAGTTCTCGGGGCAGCAGAATAACTGTTGCCCCGTTTTATGTCTGGAGTAAATTTGTGATTAGAAAATTGGTAATGACGGTGTCGATTTTAGCACTTGTACCGTTCGCGGTTACAGCTGCTGAAGATGATTCCGAATATGGTGTATTCGTTGACAAGCCGGGTGTGGAAGAGGCTTATGCCTATTGCAGTGCCTGCCATTCAGAGCGCCTTGTTGCGCAAAACGGGCTAACGCGCGACGGCTGGATAGAGTTGATGGAATGGATGGTTGATGAACAGGAAATGGACCCAGTTGAGGAGCCTGACTACAAACGGGTCCTTGATTATCTAACCAAGAATTATGGTATTGATAGACCGAACTTTCCAAAAAATAAATAAGTTAAGGATATCAAGCACAGGGCAGGGCATTTTTATATGTCTCGTTCATGGCAACACGAAGTTTGTCCTGCCCGTTCTTTGGTTGTTGCGTCGCTTGTCGGATATAATTGGCAATTGCTTTGAAGCGCTCAACATCCATTCGGGTTGCCAACAATGTAAATGTCGTCGTTTTTGTCTCCCAACGGGACGTAATCAAACCATCATCAATTTTTATGGGATAAGGGCTGTCTGTGATAGGCGCATCCCCCTTTTCCATTCCAACCAGAGTCAGGCGGCATCCCCGTAAGCCACGGTAATGTAGCGAGATAGTTTCACGATTGTCTTTTTGGGTTGTTGTTACATCTGCCAGCTGTAGCGCCGAGGCCGACAGGTCAGGAACGCCAAGTTGTCCAGCACTGAGGCTTGAAATTATCATCTTCGGGCTGGTATCTCGCAAGATATATGTTTTTTCTGAAAAAGCCTTATGTAGGGTGAGCGGTATGTTCTCGTTGGTAGGATACATACTGCTCCAGACAAGAGAGCCTGACGCGAAAACAACAAGTAAAGAGGCGGCAATTACGTATTTACGCCAATATGTCGACGGCTTTTTCTGTGTTGAGGATGTTGGAGACAGAGCCGAGAGACTTTTTTTGACCGAGAGCAATTTTTGATGTGCTACCTGTAAATCAGGGCGCGCCTCAAGGTCTTTCGAAAATGAGGCACGGTCAGATTGAGAAAGCTCGCCATCAACATAGGCGTTCAATATATTCCACTCGGTATCACTTATAGTCATTACTCTTACGCTTTCGATCGATTGGCGTGATATTCGTTCGCTCAACCTTATCAAGAAGAGATCGCCTCGCCCGGCTAACCCTGCTCATCACTGTCCCGCTTGCAATATCCAGCACGATTGCAGCTTCGGCATATTTAAGGCCCATAACATCGATAAGATACAGAATTTCTCGCTCTTTTTCTGTGATCTCAATCAATGCCTGCCGTATAAGAATCTCTTCGATTACTTTCGGTGTTTGTATGTATTGTTCATTGGATAAACGCGCAAGGTCAGCCGAATATTCCTTTCGTGTTTTTTCTTTTCTGATCTGGTCAATATGGGTGTTGCGTATAATGCGAAACATCCATGGGCGTAGATCCGAAATGTTTTTGGGGACGTTTGAGGCTGACAATGCTTTTTTGATTGCTTCTTGCGACAAGTCCGCGGCTGAATCCGCATCTTTGGTTAAAGCTGTTGCATAAGCTTTTAACTCTGGTAACAAAACCGTTATTTTGCGACGTAGAAACATCCTGATTTTATATAGGTATTGAAGGCTGTTGAACAGGCGCAACCTAAAAAAGGCCGTGTTTTTCTATTCAGGGCACTTATCGGTGGTTTCATATCCCTGCCAAGGGGATAAAGGCAACTCTTTTGGAAAGTAAATATGATATACAGCTTGAAAGGCAAGAAATTGAGAAAGCGACTGAGCAGATGGGAGTGAGGAATAACCGCCAATGATTTTTGGAGAAGCATTTCTATTTATCTGCCTGTCAGTAACCTGTGCGTTTTTTGCAGCTCAGCTGCGCAGCTACAGCTGGGGGAAGGGGGGGATTCAAGTCTTGACAGCGGGGCTCGCTTTGATTGCCCTTGCGTCCTTGATTGATCTTCTTGTCATTGGCCCTGACAATTTACTGCCTTTCACCATATCGGGTGAAAAAATTGTCGAATTCTGGCAAATTTTTGGATATTTACCCGGGATTTTATTGGTAATGCTGGGGATGGCCAAGTTCTTGCCAGCCATTGGTCGAATGAACGAAGAGGTTGCCGCGCGCGAAGAAACGGAGCACCGTTTGCGGGCTCAAACAAAAGATTTGCAGCAGGCAACAGCACAAGCGGAAACCGCAGAGAAAATACTCGTCGAAGCACTTGAAGCAATTTCTGACGCCTTCATCATATTCGATAGTAATGATCGCGTGCTTGCCTTCAATTCCCGATATAGGGAATTGTTTGGAGATGTTGGAGACGCGTTGAAGCCCGGTGTCACATTTGAAGAACTGATCCGGACGCAGGCAGAAAATGCTAATCATTTCAAGAATGAAGCGGATCAGGAAAAGTGGATAGATACGCGTCTTGACGAGCATCACAATCCCCATGGGTCAAAGGTTCAAATATTTGAAGGGGGGCGGGTTTTCCGGCTGACAGAATGTAAAACATCATCCGGTGGGATCATTGCTATTCGGACTGACATAACTGATTTGCGTGCCCGGGAAGAAGCACTCGTTCAGTTGAATGATCGATTGAACGAAGCTCAATCCGTGGCCCATATCGGGCATTGGTCTTTTGACCTGAAAAGGGACATTCATAATTGGTCAGACGAGACCTCCCGCATTATGGGGTATAATCCCGATACAATTAACATAACGGCATCGGCTTATTTGTCCCGGGTGCATCCTGACGATTTGGAGAGAATGCGCTCTACAGTCAAGCAGGCACAAGAAAATGAAGAAGATTACCAGATTGAATACAGGATCGTTCGCCCGAACGCGGACGTTGTCTATGTTCGTGAAATTGGCCGGGTGCAAAAAAACATTACTGGAGACGTGGAGTTTTTCAGAGGAACCGTTCAGGATATTACCAAAGAATATTTTGTCGGGCTTGAGCTGATTGAGGCAAAAATAAAGGCAGAAGAAGGAACAAAGGCTAAATCTCTTTTCCTTGCAAATATGAGCCATGAGCTTCGAACGCCTCTGAATGCTGTGATTGGATTTGCCGAGGTTATTACCAAAGAGATTTTTGGGCCCATCAATAACGATAAATATAAAGAATATTCGGAAAATATCCTGTCGTCCGGGCAGCATTTGTTGTCTTTAATTAATGATATTCTTGATTATTCACGCCTTGAAGCCGGGAAGTATGAACTTGAAGAGCAAGAGGTTAGTTACAGGGATGTGAGCCAGTGGTCTGAATTGATGTTAGCCCCCAAGGCGCAGGAGAAGTCTATTGATCTGAAATTTGATCTTACAAAAGAGTTCATCTTTATGGGCGATGAGCGAAAAATTAAACAGGTGATGGTAAACTTGGTTAATAACGCTATCAAATTTACGCCCAATGGCGGGTGGGTGAAAGTTTATTCCAATGATGAGGCGCAAGACCATGTCAGTATTTTTGTGGAAGATAACGGTATTGGTATCGGTGAAGAGGAGCTTGAAGCAGTGTTGCGGCCTTTTGTGCGCACAGTAAGCTCGATTTCACGCTCGGTTGAGGGAACTGGACTTGGGCTACCACTATCAAAATCCATTGTGGAGCTGCATGGCGGAAAATTGGTGATCAATAGTGAGCCGCAAAAAGGTACGATTATCGAGATACAACTTCCCCGAAGCAGGTTTACGAATTGGGCTGATATTCTTGAAGAAAGCACTTGATTTTCTGTGTGAAACAGAGCATTTCTTCGCGTCAAGACTGTCAAAATACAGGGTCACCTGTATATGGTTATGTCTACAGGTAAAGTGATTGCGCTTCCTGATACAGGTGCGTTTCAAACTGGATTACGGGAATGCAGATGCCCAAGACCACAGGCAAGATAACCGCGCCAGCGCGGCAGCAATTTGAAGGGCTCGCCATTTATTCAGACGAGCGTGAAGCGTTGGTTGTGGAAAATTGCAATGATGCGCTTCATTTATATTACCCGGACAAGCTGGCAAAGCAGGTGAAGTTATTTCTGAGCGGGTTCAAGGGCGATTGTCTTTATGCCGTTAAAACCAATCCGCATCCGGCTATTTTAAAACACCTCTGGATGCTTGGGGTTCGGCGGTTTGAGGTGGCGTCCCGCCGTGAAGTGGCTTTTGTTCTTGAATTGCTGCCCGATGCCGAATTGTATTTTATGCATCCGGTGAAAAGCCGGCAAGCCATTCGCGATGCTTATGAACGCGGTGTTCGTGTCTTTGCCTATGATAGTGCTGACGAATTGCGGAAAATTGAAGAAGAGACAGATCATGCAATTGATTTGAACCTGTTTTTACGGCTGCGGGTAGATCAAACAACGGCGGCCCATCCATTGAACGATAAATTTGGTGCGTCAATGAGCGAGGCACCGCTGCTGTTGCAACGGGCTGCCAGATCGGCAAGCTGCCTTGGCCTTACTTTTCATGTGGGGTCTCAATGTATGGATCCCGCTTCATATGTTCTGGCCATCGACCAATTGGCAGAAATGCTGGAGACAAGTGGCTGCCGGATAGAATGTCTGGATGTGGGGGGCGGGTTTCCGGTTTCGTATCCGGGGATGGAGCCACCAGAATTATCCTGTTACTTCAGTGCTATCCATAGTGCTTTGGCCAATATTGGCATGGGGGATATCTCTTTGTTATGTGAGCCCGGGCGCGCGCTGGTTGCAGAAGCCGGATCGGTTGCGGTGCGGGTTGAAATGCGCAAAGGGCATATGCTGTATTTGAACGATGGAACATATGGGGCGTTGTTTGATGCGGGTGCCTCTGCGTGGCCCTATCCGTTACAAGTTGTTCAACAGGATATGTCCGCTGGGCAGGAAAAACATTCAGATTTTAAATTTTTTGGCCCCACTTGTGACAGTCTCGACGTGATGGAAGGCCCCTTTTCACTGCCCGATACGATCCGTGAAGGGGATTGGATTATCTTTCATCATCTGGGGGCGTATGGCTATTCCATGCAAACCCGCTTTAACGGGTTTTATTCAGATAATATCGTTGCGATATCCTGAACCCGTGGCCAGGACACTAAAATGACAGACAAGCCAACTGCGATGACCAAAGCCGATCTGCTGAGCAGGGAGGTCGAGCATATTGACATCACTTCATTTGATGCGCGCCCGATTATTGATGCCATGGATAAAATGTCATTTACATCGCGCGATTTGGCCCGGGCCACCAAGATTTTCAACATGGCGCTTGAGGACTCGGAATGCGCGGTTATTCTGACATTGGCGGGCTCCACATCTGCGGGTGGTTGTCTGCATGTATACCGTGATCTTGTGGCATCGGGCATGGTGGATGCAATCGTTGCCACGGGGGCCTCGATTGTCGATATGGATTTTTTCGAGGCTTTGGGCTTCAAGCATTATCAGGGGGACGTAGGCGCTGATGATAACCGCTTGCGCGCGCTATATATTGACCGGATTTATGACACCTATATAGATGAAGAGCAGCTGCAAGCCTGTGACGAGGCGATCAAGGTTATTGCCGACAGTCTTGAAAATCGTCCTTATTCATCACGGGAATTTATCCACGAAATGGGCCGTTGGCTCAAGAAAAACAGTGTGAAAAAGAACTCGCTTGTTGAGACCTGTTTTGATCATCAGGTGCCGATTTTTGTGCCGGCCTTTTCTGATTGTTCGGCTGGTTTTGGCTTGGTTAAACATCAGATTGAAAGCCCGGATCAATATTTAAGTATTGATAGCGTCGCAGATTTCAGGGAACTGACCCATATTAAAATCTCTGCCGGACGGACCGGATTGCTGATGATCGGGGGTGGGGTTCCAAAGAATTTTGCGCAAGATACGGTGGTCTGTGCCGAAATTCTGGGTGTTGAGGCGGAAATGCATAAATACGCCGTACAGATCACGGTGGCGGATGTGCGGGATGGTGCCTGTTCATCGTCAACACTGAAAGAAGCGTCCAGCTGGGGCAAGGTTGATACCGCGTGGGAGCAGATGGTCTATGCCGAGGCAACGTCCGTGGTTCCGTTGTTGGCATCGGATGCGTATCACCGCGGGGCATGGAAAGGTCGCCCCAGACGTAATTTCAGCAAGCTTTTCCAAAAGTGAAGGGAACTGAATGACGGTGGATTTGAAGATTTTGCCAGCGGCAGAGGGTTTTCTGGGACTGACCGCAGAGGATGCCGTCAGCTTTGATGAGGCGCGCGCCGTCATTATCCTCTTTGGTCTGGAGAAATCGGTCAGCTATGGGGGCGGAGCAGCAAAAGGGCCTGAAGCCATGATAACCGCCAGCCATCAGGTGGAGTTGTTTGATGAAGAGTTCTGGTGTGAGCCTTTTCGAAATTATGGTGTGGTAACCGTCTGTCCTGAGCCTGTGAGTGGTAAGGATATTCCATCGGCACTGGATCAATTAGCCACGCAAACCAAAGCTGTTCTGGAGGCTGATAAATTTCCGTTTGTCTTTGGCGGGGAACATTCGATTACCCCCGGTGCCATCCGACCGTTTCTGGACAAATATCCTGATCTGGTGATTTTGCATTTTGATGCCCATGCGGATTTGCGCGATGGCTATGAAGGTGAGCATTTCTCGCATGCCGCAGCTATTCGGCGGGTACTCGATCACGAAACTGTGCCCATCGTCTCGGTTGGTATTCGCAATATTTCAGCCAAAGAAATACCATTTCTGGAAGCCAACAGGCACCGTATCCATATGCATTGGGCCAAGGATATGGCGACCTGGAATGTGGATGAAATTGTAGGGCCCCTAAAAGGGCGGCCAATATATTTGACCTTTGATCTGGACGGATTTGACAGCTCGTTGATGCCGGCAACCGGCACTCCGGAGCCGGGGGGGCTGTTCTGGGCGGATGCTATTTCCATTATTCGGGCTGCTAGCAAGGTTGGAAAAATTGTGGGGGCCGATATCAATGAGCTGGCACCGATAGAGAATTTTCATGCCCCCGATTTTCTGGCGGCAAAGCTGGCCTACAAGATACTGAATTATACTTTTCTGACAGCGAAATAGGTTGAAATCAGAACGGTCGAATACTGCTTGCGCCTAAGTTTCACCCTGATATTACCTTGTTCTGATAAAACAAGGACCACAATCATTGATCATTGTTAATTCTGCTAAACACAGGGGATATGACAATGATGGCACTACAAATTAAAAAATATACACTCCTTCACAAGGCGCAAACCTGTTGGGGGGACCATTCGGTATCAGGGGGCTGGCGGCGGTTTTTTTTACTGCTGATCTGTTTGAACCTGATCGGAATGCTTGGTCTTGGAATAGGCGCCGCCAAGGCTGATAACCGGGGATCCGAATTGGTGTTGCAACCGATATCGGCTGAGGGCATCACACAAAATCCGTTATCTGCCTCTCCTGTACTGACCAGAGTAGATGCTGTCATAACAGGGCATATTGTGCGAACGACTGTTATTCAACGCTTTCAGAACCCGACAGATTTCTGGATGCAGGGTATATATTATTTTCCGCTTCCTGATGGTGCCGCTGTGGATCGTATGATTTTGAAAATAGGGGACCGGTTAATAGTCTCGGAAATTCAGGAAAAGGCAGCAGCCAGAAAGATATATCAGGAGGCTGTTAAGGCAGGAAAATCAGCAGCCTTGCTTGAGCAGTATCGTCCGAATGTTTTCTCGACACGTATCGCGAATATTGAGCCGGGAAGCGGTGTTACTGTTGAATTATCGTATCAGACGCTGGCGGTACAGGAGGGTGTCCGTTTTTCTGTGACGCTGCCCCAGATACTGACACCGCGCTATCATCCCGCCCCGGTGACGGACGGGCAATGGCAGAAAGCAACCCAGCCTTATCCAGAGGCGGCGAACATCCCGACGAACACAATATCAGAATTCAATATACGGGTTCGGCAGGGGCAAAAATTATCTGTACTAAGCAGTCCCAGTCATTCGCTTCGCAAGGCAGATCAGGAAAATGGAGATGTTCTGCTTACGCTTGAAGGGGGACGGGTTCCGGCAGATCGTGATTTTGTTCTCAACTGGAAATTCACCCAAAGCGATAAGCCTGAAAGCCTGATTTTTCAAGAGGCCAAAGATGGAAAGACCTACATCCTTGGCATTGTTATGCCCCCTCGGGAGCAATCGGGCCTTTCTGATATTGCAAGGGATGTTACATTTGTTCTGGATGTGTCCGGATCAATGGAAGGGCCGGCAATCGAGCAGGGAAAGGCGGCGCTACGCGATGCCCTTGATTTGTTAAAGCCAAGAGATCGTTTCCAGGTAATAGCTTTTAATGATCGCTACACCCGATTATTCGAAAACCCCCGGATGGTATCGGCGCAAAATATCGAGAGGGCAAAATATTATATTGATCAGCTTGAAGCTGAAAGAGGGACAGAAATGTATCTGGCCCTTAAAAGCGCCTTATATCAGAGGCGTGAGGATGGATTAGAGAGGCAGATTGTCTTTCTGACAGATGGGGCCGTGACCAATGAAGAAGAGATGTTTGAACTCGTTGACCGAAAGCTCTCCGGTGCGCGGCTTTTTACCGTTGGATTGGGATATGCACCCAATAGCTGGTTCATGAGGAAAGCCGCTGAATTCGGGCGGGGTATTCATATTCAAATTGATGATGTCAGCGATGCCGGGTCTGAGCTGGCAAAATTATTCGCCGATATGGCCCGCCCCACATTGCAGGAAATTCAGGTGCAGGCAGGATCTGCCGTAACAACATATCCGGAGGTTATGCCTGACTTGTTTGGTCAACGCCCGATCATCTTTCTGGCAGAAAGTACCACTCCGAAGGCATCTGTAACTATCAGCGCGATTGACAGGCAAGGAGCGGAGATTAATTTATCCCTTGCCGTACAAAATACTGAAAATACAGTGGGTATTTCAAAATTGTGGGCGTCAAAAAAAGTGGAAGCCTTACTGGATGCACGGGCACGCGGAATGGGTGCGCAGCGGGTTCAGGCTGAAATTACAGCAGTCGCGCTGACCCACCAGATTATGAGCCCTTATACAAGTTTTGTGGCCGTTGATAAAACACCTGTGCCCATTCGAGAAGCTTTTTCAAGCAAAGCAAAACTCGGAATGGTGGTTCAAAAGAAAATATCCTGGACAAAGGTTCAGGGATTGCAAACGGCATCCCCAATGAAATTACATTTCTGGATTGGAGTTTTTGCTCTGGCGTTAGTAGTTGCATTCTTCGGCTACCGGATGCGCAGGAGATTTATATGAGTAGAGTAATTGCCGTTATTGGTATAGCCGCGCTATTATTTGTAGCTATGTGGCAATTGGGACAGGCGGGCCTGCTGGCGGCGAAGGCATGGGCTGCGCCGATATTGCTTGAATATGCTTTTGATATGTCTGAGCAGACACGACAACCGGTGCGTCCCTGGCCATGGGCGGACAGTTACCCGATCATGCGCATGGCCGTGCCACGGCTACAGACAGAACGTTTTATCCTTTCGCAAAGTAATATGCGAAATCTGGCTTTTGGTCCAACGCTGCAAGTCTATGGCAAACATCAGGTGATGTTTGGACATCGCGATACACATTTCAATTTCTTGAAAAATCTGACTTTGAAGGATGAAATTCTGGTCACACCGGTTGGCCAGAATATAACCCGGTGGCAGGTGATGGATCTGAGGATTATGGATGCGGATGATCTTTATGTTCCGGATCAGTCACAGGACAGGTTGATTTTGCTGGTGACCTGTTATCCATTTGATGGCATTACAGAAAATTCTGATTTGCGGTATGTGGTTAGACTGAAAGAGGTCGTTTGATAGTGTGTCACTATTCTGACATTGTTGTTCTCTAGTCATACTTAAGGTAGATATATTTTTTAGACAGAAAATTTAAGGGTAAGACGTGGATTTTCTACAAATACTGGTTCTGGCAGTTCTTCAGGGCGTTACCGAATTTTTACCTATTTCCTCTAGCGGGCATTTACTTCTTGTTCCGATATTAACCGGTTGGCAGGATCAGGGTGTCGGGTTGGATATTGCAACACATGTGGGGACGCTGTTGGCTGTTTTCATGTATTTCAGGGCTGATTTCATTGATATGTCAAAAGCCCTTCTGGGGCTTGGGGCTGTGGATGCGGTAACGGACGGACGCCGGCTTTTTCGGCACTTGGTGATTGGATCGCTCCCCGCATTGCTGGCTGGTGCAGGGCTGTATTTTCTAAGTGATCTGAATTTACGGTCTTTGCTAATGGTTGCCACGACCACATTGGTGTTCGGCGTTGTTCTGGGGATTGCTGACCGTTTTTTCAAAGGTGCCCGTACATTGCGGAATATGACCAACTGGGATGCCTTGTTTATTGGACTGTTTCAGGTAATTGCTTTGTTCCCCGGAAGCAGCCGGTCGGGAATGACCATGGCAGCGGCTCTTTTTCGAGGGTTTGAGAGGGCGGAGGCAACCCGGTTTTCCATGCTGTTATCTGTTCCGATTATTGCGGCGGCAGGGCTGGCGATGACAGCAAAAGAAATTGTCTCCGGCGATGCAGCCTTTGGGCAGGATGCCCTTCTGGTAGGTGCTGTATCGTTTGCGGTTGCTTATGTGGTGATTAAAACACTGATGGCATGGATCAATAAAATGGGATTTATGCCGTTTGTTATTTATCGGCTTGCTTTGGCCATTTTTCTGCTTGGTTTGTATTTTTCAGGGTAAGGGTACCTTGAAAGGTTGAAATGGGGGCATATTATCCCCATATATTACGAGCATATTTCTCGGCTGGGGGAGAGTGAATGATGTATCGATCATCTTTTCTAAAAGTTGTGAGTGTTACCTTCTTTGCCGGAATATGGGCTCTGGGTGCCCCTGCTTATGCGGCAGAAGTGTTGAAGCTTGAGCATTCTGTGTATTTGGGCGGTCTGTATATGGGCAGTATCAAAACCGAAATAGAACAAGATGGCACAAGTTATGTTGTTCGGGCAAAGGCGCTGACCAACCAGAAGCTGAAATGGGTGCTTAGCTGGCGGGCAGAAGCGGTCAGTCAGGGGCGTATCAAGGATATGCAGGTGCTCCCGGTCAAACATATGAATACCAGTAGATGGAAGAAGAAAAAAGAGCGCGGCGCAGATATAAAATACACGCCCGCTGGCGAGGTCAGCTATTCGGTTATTGGAAAGAAAGAACGGAGTCTGGATCGTTTTACACCTCTCGATCCTGAAACACTCAATAACAGTATAGACCCGATGAGCATGATTTTGGCCGCCATGGTTCGGTTCGAAAAGAACAAGGTTTGTTCGGGAACTTATCCGGTGTTTGATGGGCGCCGCAGATATGATGTGACGTTATCCGATGGAGGGACAAAGATGCTTGAAAAGTCCACTTATTCTGCTTTTAAAGGGCAGGCTATTGGATGCAAGTTTAAGGTTACCGAAAAAGGTGGCTTCGAGCGTGAGAGAAACTATGAAATTACGGACCCGTCCGATCTGGTGGTTTGGGTCGCATCTCTTGTACCCGGCGGGCCAACTGTGCCAGTTCGAATGAAAATTTCGACAGGGTTCGGGGCCATCATGTTGCATTTGGAAAAATACAGCCAAGGGCAAACCCGATTTGCCAGCAAAAGTGCACAATAACATTTTCATAGCTACTGATTTATTAGGGGCGGAATGCAGTTATCTGATCATTTTACGCTCGCAGAACTGACGAGAAGCGGTCTTGCTGTGCGGCGCAATATAGACAATACCCCCTCCACCAGTGAAATTGCCCGCTTGAAGTTGGTGGCGACAAAAATTCTGGAGCCTGTACGGGCCCATTTTGGTGTTCCTTTTTCACCTTCGAGCGGCTATCGCAGTTTGACTTTGAACAGGGCGCTGGGTTCAAAGGACAATTCTCAACATGTCCGCGGGGAGGCCGTTGATATACGAGTGCCGGGGATCAGCACGTATGATCTGGCTCTCTGGATGTATAAAAATCTTTCCTTTGACCAGCTGATTTTGGAAAATTACGTGCCCGGTGATGTTGATAGTGGCTGGGTTCATTGCTCCTACGTGGCGCAGGATGCAAGAGGTCAAGTTCTGACCTTTGCCGGCAATCTATATCAGGATGGCCTTATTGCATAACATTGAGTTTGGCTGACAGCTTGGTGTCTTTGAGAATAATGTTCGAGCGCACTTGAGCAATGCCGCTTAGACGAAACAGAAAGCCATCCAGGAACTGGTTGAACTGGGTGATGTCACGAACCACAACGCGTAGATGATAATCAGCATCGCCGGTTGTGGCGAAACATTCGAGAATTTCCGGGCGTGACAGGATCGCATTTTCAAATTGCTGAACTGTATTTTCTTCCTGTCGGGACAGGCTGATATGGATAATGGCCGAGAAGTCAAATCCGGCGATTGCACGGTCCAGAACGGCCGTATACCCCTTGATCAAGCCGATTTCTTCAAGGCTTTTCACCCGCCGCCAACAGGATGATGGAGATATTCCAAGTTCATTTGCCAGAGCTGCGTTTGTGATCCGGCAATCGGTTTGCAAAAGACTAATCAGTTTTTGGTCTGTAACATCAATCATTCCTATATAATGACTTTAGTTTAAATATTTGTCCATATTTTTATATATATTGGAATATTTACCCGAAATATATAAAAATACCGGATGAACTTGAAAATAGATTTCAGGAGTTCTTGATATACTACGCTTTCAGTTTTTCCAAATGAAAGCACTTTTATGAACGATCAGCCAGATATCAAATTCAGTGTTAATTCTACTTACGAATTGATGGATCGTTATGAGCAAATGACCGGGCGGGTTTTTCTGACGGGAACGCAAGCATTGGCGCGTATTCCGCTGATGCAGAAAATAAGGGATGAAGCCCACGGTCTTGATACCGCCGGTTTCGTCAGTGGATATCGGGGATCCCCGCTGGCGGTTCTGGATAAAGAGCTTTGGAGTATACGGGACCACTTGAAGACGAAGAAAATTGAATTTATCCCTGCGGTGAACGAAGAACTGGCGGCGACCGCTGTGCTGGGATCACAACAGGTGGAGACAGATCCCAAGCGGCAGGTTGAGGGTGTTTTTGGCCTTTGGTACGGCAAGGGCCCCGGCGTGGATCGGGCTGGTGACGCCTTGAAACATGGTAATGCTTACGGATCGTCGCCCACCGGCGGCGTTCTGGTGGTAGCAGGCGATGATCATGGTAGTGTTTCATCCTCTATGCCACACCAGTCTGATGCGGCCTTTCTGACATTCTTTATGCCAATTCTGAACCCGTCAAGCGTAGCAGAATATTTGTCTTTTGGGGAATATGGATACGCTTTGTCCCGATTTAGTGGCATGTGGGTGGGTTTTAAGGCGACAACAGAAACCGTCGAAAGTGCCATGAGTGTTGATCTGTTGCCGCCCCGGGAATTTGTAACGCCTGACTTTATTGTGCCGCAAAGCGGTCTGCATTATCGCTGGCCTGATTTCCCCGGCCCGCATATTGAAGAGCGACTGGAAGCCAAGAAACATGCCGTTCTGGCCTTTGCAGAAGCTAATCCCATCGATCGGCATATCTATCATACTCCACAGGCGACTTATGGCATTGTAACCACGGGTAAAGCCCATCTTGATCTGATGGAAGCCTTGCGCCTGCTGGGTATTGGCGAGGAAGAAGCCCGTGATATCGGGATTGATATTTATAAAATCGGCATGGTTTGGCCTCTTGCGAAAACGGCGGCGCTTGATTTTGTGAAAGGTAAGCGTGAAGTTCTGGTTATAGAAGAAAAACGCGGCATTATTGAAAGCCAGCTTAAAGAATATTTCTATGATTATCCGGGCGCCAAGCCCGACCGGATGGTTGGTAAAAACGACGAGTTGGGCACGCGTCTGGTCCCCTGGATCGGGGAGTTGTCACCCTTGCAGCTGGCGGTAATCGTTGCCAAAAGACTGGATAAGGTGTTTGAGGGGCTGGACCTGACGACCAGAGTTGAAAAATTGCGTCAGGCAGAGCCTGTTTGTTTGACAGTCGAGGGTGCAACCCGTAGCCCGTATTTTTGTTCAGGCTGCCCGCATAACAGATCAACAAAGGTTCCCGAAGGGTCACAATCGCTGGCGGGGATTGGCTGCCATTTTATGGCGAGCTGGATGGATAGAAATACCAACCATATTATCCAGATGGGCGGCGAGGGGGGCAACTGGGTTGCCAACTCCCTGTTTAACGGCGGAGAGCATGTTTTTCAGAATTTGGGGGATGGTACCTATTATCATTCCGGCAGTCTGGCAATCCGTCAGGCAATCGCTGCCGGGACCAATATTACCTATAAAATCCTGTATAATGACGTGACGGCAATGACTGGCGGGCAACCGGCCGATGGTCCGCAAACGGTTGATAGCATCGCCAATAGTTTGCGAGCTGAAGGTATCGAGCGTATTGCAATCCTTTCCAATGATATTGGCAAACTTGACCGAAGCAAATTTCCGCAAAGGGTAACGTTTGATAACCGGTCCGAGTTGGATAAAATTCAACGGGAATTGCGAGATATCAAGGGGGTTACGGCACTCATCTACGATCAGCCTTGTGCCACAGAAAAGCGCCGCCGGATCAAGCGTGGCACGGTCAAGGATGTGCAGAAATTTGCTTTTATCAATCAGGCGGTTTGTGAAGGCTGCGGGGATTGCTCGGTTACATCGAATTGCTTGTCGGTTGAGCCGGTGGAGACAGCACTGGGCCGAAAACGGAAGATCAACCAGAATTCCTGTAACAAGGATTTTTCCTGCGTGGATGGATTCTGCCCCAGCTTTGTGACCATTGAAGGCGGTGCGCGCCGAAAACCATCGGTTGAGGGACGCCATAAACTGCTGGATACATATCTGGATAAGCTAACCGAGCCGGTTATGCCTGATTTGCAACAACCGCATGATATCGTCGTAACCGGTGTCGGGGGTACGGGCGTTATTACGGTTGGCCAGCTGGTTACTATGGCAGCCCATCTGGAAGGAAAAGGGGCATCTGTTCTGGATTTTACCGGTTTTGCACAAAAATTTGGACCGGTTATCAGTTATGTGAGATTGGCATCCGACCCGTCAGTGCTTAATCAGGTCCGCATTGATACAGGATGCGCAGATGCGCTTATCGGCTGTGATCTGGTGGTGAGTACATCCGCGAAAGCATCCGCGACCTATAAGTCGGGGCAAACAAAGGCAGCCGTCAATCTTGCGCAAATGCCGACAGGGGATTTCACGCTTAATCCGGATGCCGATTTGAAGGCAGTCCAGCGCTATGACTTACTTGAAAAAACATTGGGCAGCGGTGCCACGCAGGCAACCGATGCGAACTTGGCTTCGGTCAGGCTGCTGGGTGATAGTGTCTATGCCAATATTCTGTTGTTGGGATTTGCGTGGCAACAAGGTCTGGTGCCTGTTTCATTCACAGCTTTGATGCGAGCCATTGAGCTGAACGGCGTTGCTGTAGAGGTCAACAAAACGGCATTTGCATGGGGGCGGGTGCTGTTTGAAAATCCGCAAGTTCTAGCAGAAACCAGTGTTTCTTCATCTGGCAAAAAGGACTTGGCTATTGAAATGGATCAGGGGCAGCGAATTGCTTTTTTGACCCGCTATCAAAATGTGGAATGGGCTCATAAATTTAGAACCTTTATTGATACGGTTGAACATAAGCTTGAGTCTTGCTCTGTGCCCACTTCTAATTTTGTCACGGCAGTGGAGAAAAGCCTGTTCAAGTTGATGACTTACAAGGATGAGTATGAGGTGGCTCGCCTCCATTCTGATCCGCTATTCATGGAACAGATTGCCCGGGAATTCGAGGGTGATTATAAAATCATTCACCACTTGGCACCGCCTTTGATGCCCTCGGGCAAAGATGAACGGGGCCGCCCCAAAAAACGGGCGTACGGGAAATGGATCCGAAAACTGTTCCCGGCTCTGGCCGGAATGCGGCAGCTGCGAGGGACGCCCCTTGATGTGTTCGGGTATCATCCTGAACGGAAAATGGAACGGCAGTTGATTGACTGGTATATACAATTGATTGGTGACATTGTGCCGGTTCTGTCCGAGGAGAATTTGAGTGCTGGCATTGCCGCCGCGCGCCTGCCGATGGGGATACGAGGATATGGTTCTGTTAAGGAAACTGCTGTGCTGAAGGTTAAAGAACAGGCCATAAAATATATTGCACAATTAGGCAATTGATCACAAAAACCTGATAATATGATGTTATATGAAGGGGTAGGCTTTATATAGGGGCTTAAGGGTCAGGTTGTATGATTGACCTGAAACTCAAGGGGGGCACTATGGTGGAAATGGCCATGCCTGCAGATACTGCGGTGGCATCAAAAGATATAGCTGAATCCAGCATGCCCAACAAATTTCTGACAGATGCCTTGATTGATAATAAACGTGAGGGGTTGCGTTTGGCTGTTATGGCCCGTCTTGTCGCTTTGACACTCGTAGGCCTGTTGCTAATATTTTTGGTCCGGAGTTGGAGCGTTCTGTATTATGAAGCCCTGATCGCATTATTCATGCTCAATGGTTTGGCTCAGCTAAAATTTGGCAAGGTTGGTAAATCACGAGCCGAATTGCTTTTGATGTTCCTCGATCTGGCCTTAATGGGCATTACTATTGTCGTTCCCAATCCGTTCCATGACGAAGTCTGGTCGGCAGCCCTGCAATACAAATTTGACGGGTTCATGTATTTTTACATTTTGCTGGCTGCGGCGACTCTAAGTTATTCCTGGCGAACAATGTTTGCCGTGACATGGGGGACGGCATTGGTTTGGGGGGGCGGCTATTTATGGGTTTCGTTTCAGCCGAGTATTTTGCCTGATATTGCTACGCAAATCAGGGAATTACTGGCCGACTATCCGTTGTTACTAATGGTTACTGATTTGGATGGGCTCCATGTGGAGGCCCGTATCCAGGAGATAGTTGTATTTGCTATTGTGGCAGGCATTCTGGCACTTAACGGTTGGCGCTCTAATCAGTTATTGATGCGCCAGGCAGATGTGGCAAGAGAACGGGCAAATTTGACCCGCTATTTTGCGCCAAGCCTTGTCGAGCATCTGGCTGGGCGGGATCAGCCCTTTGGTGAAGTTCGCGCGCAGCCGGTTGTTGTGATGTTTGTTGATATCGTTGGTTTTACCAAGATGGCGGAACATGATACGCCAGAGGTCATTGTGGCATTCCTGAGGGAGTTTCACAGCCGCATGGAAACCGAGGTTTTTAATCATAACGGAACGCTGGATAAATTTCTGGGGGATGGCCTGATGGTTACCTTCGGGACACCCGTAAAATCACCAAAAGATGCGTGTAATGCCCTTGAATGTTCGCTGGCAATGCAGAAAAGCTTGGCTCAATGGAATGAGGAGCGGCAAAAGGCCGACCTGAAACCCGTTCGTTTGTCCGTAGGGCTGCATTATGGAAATGTGGTTCTGGGTGATATCGGGTCCCGGCGGCGGTTAGAGTTCGCTGTGCTGGGGGATGTGGTCAATGTGGCCAGCCGTCTGGAAGCTTTAACCCGGACGCTTGATGTCAGTGTCATTGCCAGTGATGCAGTTATTGATGCCACAGATGATAAATGTGTAGTAAAGGGCATGTTCAATCTGCTGGGCCCCCAACAATTGCGGGGGCGCGATGAACCTGTGGAAGTCTGGGGCGCTAAACTGGAAGATGTGCTGTCTGATCTATAGAAACGTGATCGGTCAGGCAAAGTTCTGATCGGCGACAAACGGATTTGCTTGCCGTTCCTGACCAAAGGTTGACATGTTGCCATGCCCGGGAATGAAGGTGATATCGTCACCGAGGGGCCATAGTTTTTCCCGAATGGAATTAATCAGATCATCATGATTGCCTTGCGGAAAGTCGGTGCGTCCGATAGAGCCTTGAAATAAGACGTCGCCAACAATTGCAAGCTTGTTTGGCTTGCTGATGAAAACCACATGGCCCGGTGTATGCCCGGGGCAATGAATAACATCAAGGACTTCGTTGCCAACAGTGACCTGATCGCCATCTTTGAGCCAACGATCCGGGGTAAATGAAAAGGATTCTGGAAAGCCGTAGCGGGCACATTGCTCCGGGAGTTGATCAATCCAGAATTTGTCGGCTTCATGGGGGCCTTCGATGGGAATGTTGAGTTTTTTATGCAGCTCTTCGGTGCCGCCTGCATGGTCCAGATGGCCATGGGTTATCAGAATTTTTTCAATTGTTACCCCATTTTCTCTGGCGGCATTCAGGATATGATCAAGGTCTCCACCCGGGTCGATGACGGCCCCTTTCATCGTTTCTTCGCACCAGATAAGCGAGCAGTTTTGCTCGAAAGGGGTGACCGGGATGATAAGTGCTTTCATATGGATTTCAAGGCGTTCGAGCGCCTTGCCTTTGTCGTTGAACCGGATTTATATCAAAGAACAGTTTTTCTTGCCACTATTTTGATACGCTGGATTTCCAGCTTTCGGTTAAGAGCCATTGGCGGACATCCGCGAGCCTTGGGTGGAACTGTTTTCCTGTCGGGCAGACAATCTGGAACGGGAAGCGGGATCGCCGGCTGATATCGAACAGTTGGACAAGCCGCCCTTGGGTTATGTCGTCTCTGGTCAGAATATCAATGCCGATGGCAACCCCGACGCCTTCAATGGCTGCATGTAGGGCCATATCGGCGCTTTCAAAGTTCAGTCCGCTATTGGGGTCAATATCGGCAAGACCAGCTTGCATTAGCCAGCGGGGCCAGTCGGTGGGGCGCGGGCTTTCATGTAACAGGGTGGCGAGAGCAAGGTCTGACGGGGTTTTGATATGCTGAGCAAGTTCAGGGCTGCAAACAGGATAGGTCTCTACATCCAGCATTTTATCAATTTGAAAGCCTTTTTTGGACGCTCCTTCTTTCAACACCTGTATTGTAATATCAAAATCTTCATCGTCAAAGTCCGCCGGATTTAAAGATGTGGTTAGCTGAATGTCGAGGTCAGGGAAGGTTTCATGAAGGGCTGCCCATCTGGGGATAAGCCAGCGAATAGCAAATGTTGGATAGGTGCAGATAGAGATAAATCTGCGCTTCGGGTCATTTCGAATGCGGGTTGAAGCGGCTGACAATTTCTGTAACGGGCGAGATATTTCAGCCAGATATTGTCGCCCTACAGCACTTAATTCAACGCGTTTATGATGGCGGTGAAACAGGGCTTTCCCCAGAAACGCTTCAAGGCTTTGTATTTGGCGGCTTATGGCGCCTGGCGTTACATTCAACTCTTTTGCTGCCTGATTGAAACTCAAGTGACGGGCAGAGGATTCAAACGCTTTGAGGCTCGAAATAGAAGGTAAAGTAAGCATAAGTTATTTTCTTTGAGTGATGTTTTATCAATCATAATCTGAAAAATTATCGTTTGTCCAGAGAACGATACAGCTTCAGAATGTTAATCGCCTACCACTAATAACTGAAAACCGGAGCAGATATGTTTATCGAAAATAATACAAAGAGGCGTGCAGAGAGAACACTTGAAGACTGGGTTGCTCCTGATTGTCATGGGTTGAATTTCTTTACTATTGACGACAGCCTCAAGAGTTTGCTGGAATTATACCTTCCGGAAGATTTGCGAATTCATTTGTCGCCTGTTTTTGAAAAACTGGGCGGAATTGCGGGGGGGCATCTGGATGATCTGTCCCGGATGGCTGATCGGCATGTTCCGGTTCTACATTCTCGTGATGCCAAGGGTCGGGATAACGAGTGGATTGAATTTCATCCATCTTATCATGAGATGGAAAAAATCGCTTTTGCTGATTTCGGGATGCACTGCATGTCACATAAGGCGGGGGTGCATGGATGGCCAGATAAAATACCGCCCATGGCAAAATATGTATTTACCTATCTGTTTTCCCAGTCAGAATTTGGCTTGATGTGTCCCGTGTCTGTGTCGGATACATCTTATGGGATGCTGGCAAAACACGGCTCTGCTGAGGCGCTGGGTTTGTTTGGGGATCGCATGTTGAGCCAGAATATGGATGAAATCTATATGGGTGCCCAGTTTATGACCGAAAAAACAGGAGGCTCAGAAGTTGCAAACCTGACAGTCACCGCTAAATTTGAAGACGGGGTGTGGCGACTATATGGCGATAAGTGGTTTTGTTCTTGCGCAGGTGCGGAAGTTGCGTTGGTGCTGGCGCGCCCTGAAGGGGCGCCCGCAGGGAATGCAGGTCTGGCCATTTTTGCCGTTCCGCGCCATCTTGAAGATGGAAGCTACAATGATTACCGGATTGTCCGCCTCAAGAACAAGATGGGGACCAAGTCCATGGCATCTGGAGAAATAGTTTTCGATGGTGCTATTGGCTATGCGTTCGGGGATGTGGGAGCCAAAGCCAACCCCGGCCTTAAACAAATGATGGATCAAGTCGTTATGTCACGCCTGTCACACGGGGTTCGGGCTGCGGGTATGATGCGCAGATGTCTGAACGAAGCACTTGTAACGGCGCAAAACCGCGAAGTGTTTGGTGAGCTGATTATCCAGAAACCGTTATTACGCCGACAATTGTTGAAGCTGATGCTACCGACAGAGCAGGCACTGTCCATGTTTATGCATGTGGCGGTGCAGCTTGATGCAAGCGATAAAGGGAATAAGGCGGCAATACGGTTGAACCGTATTTTGACACCCTTGCTGAAATATCATTCTTGCCGGGATAATGTCGATGTGGCTGGTGGCTCGCTAGAGGTGCGCGGCGGCAATGGATTTATCGAAGACTGGGTTAATGCCAAACTGGTTCGGGATGCCTATACCGGGCTGTTATGGGAGGGAACTTCCAATATCAATGCGCTGGATATCATTGGCAGGGCCGTGGGCAAGGTTGGAGCGCATATTGACCTGGCGGATGACTTGAAAAGGCGGGTGAACGCATCGGATGCGCTTCCGGGGCAGTACGCCGGTGAATTGATTGGCCTCATTGACAGGGCGCGTGACTTTGCTGGCGAAGTTGCGCAAACAAACAATGAGACCCTTGCCCGTCAAGCCTCGAACGGACTTTATCATGTGACAACAGCCACCTTGTTTGCTGAGGAGGGGGCTGCCCTTGGCAAAAAAGGCATGGATGCCAGACGGTTACTGCTATCGCGGTTGGTACGGGATACAAAACTGGTTCCGTCTGATCCTTTGATAGCAGGAGAGACCGCCTTTGAAATTCAAGCGGGGAATCGATTGCTTGACGTGATGCCGGTGACATTGGAAGAAGCGACAGATTTGCTGCAATTATAAAATTTGGACGGAAAATTACTTTATTTGCAAGAATTATGATAATAATTTTGAGCATGTGACAAAATGTCGCCTCTTCAGGTGCTGTTGAGATATGTTTTTTATAACTATCTGATTTTAATAAAAAATTTTATGTCTCAATTTATTATAGTTGTTATTGTATAAACCACCTGCGACAACCGACCGCATTGCCCCGGTTGACCCAAAGGCAGATGGTCGGGGGGTGGAAAAAATACGGGAAAAGGATGGAACCAATGGCCCTAGATACAATGCAAGATGCAATAGATGTCGAACCTGTCGTTTCCTGTGCGCGTTTTAATTTTAGTGCTGGAAATTCGGTTCAGCCTAAAACAAATTTTTGCGCACAATGTACGGCCCATAAATTTGCCCTCTGCGCGAAATTGAGCGGCAATGATCTGGCTGCTTTTGGTGCCGGTAGTGTCCATAAGAAAATTGAAGCGGGGCAAATGCTGTTCAGCGAATGTGATGACGCTTCTTATCTTTACACTGTTGTGGAAGGTGAAGTCAGATTGTCACGGATGCTTGATGATGGACGGCGCCAGATAACAGGCTTTAAATCCGAAGGTGATTTTGTTGGTTTAAGTGCTGACGGCAAGTATGCTGCAGATGCAGAGGCTATTAATGATGTGACTGTTTGTCAGTTCTCTGTTTCCGGACTGAACCATTCACTTGAGGAATATACCGCTGTGCAAAGCCGCCTGATGGAAATGATGCAAGAGGAAGTTGTTAATTTACAAAACCAGATGCTGTTGCTGGGACGTAAAACCCCGATAGAAAAAATGGCAAATTTTATTGCGGAGCGGGTAAAACGGAATGTTGAGCATGGTAGAATTGCCAGTGATGCGAATACCGTCGAAATCTCATTGCCAATGAGCCGGACCGATATTGCCGATTTCCTTGGTCTGACCATTGAAACAGTTAGCCGCACATTTACAAAATTACGTAAACTGGGTGTTATCGAATTGAAAACTTCACAAAATATCATCGTGAGTGATTTAAGTGAACTGCAGTTTCTAGCTGATGGTGATGTATAGGCCGGGAGCGTTTCATGGTTACCAGTCTTGCCGAAAAGTATAGCGCGCCGGTACCGCGTTATACCAGCTATCCAACAGCCCCCCACTTTGCTCCTTTTACGGATAAATTGTTATATGGGAGCTGGCTTAAGGAGCTTGATCCCGCACAGCCGTTATCATTGTATCTTCATGTGCCTTTTTGCCAGAAAATGTGCTGGTATTGCGGCTGTCATACAAAAGTAACCAAAAAATATGATCCGGTTGCAGATTATGCTGCAGCCTTGCGGGCAGAAATAGCGACTTTGGCAAAGACATTGCCTTCACGCTTTGCCATATCCCATGTTCATTGGGGCGGCGGTACGCCGAGTATCCTGTCGGCTTCTGATTTCAAGGCGGTTATGGGCAGTCTTGCAGATCAGTTTGATTATACAGATACCGCTGAGCGGGCTATCGAGATTGATCCGCGTGTGGTTGATGCTGAAAAGATAACGGCTTTGGCTGAAGCCGGTATAAACAGAGCAAGCCTCGGGGTGCAGGATTTTAATTCTGACGTTCAGAAAGCGATTAACCGGGTGCAATCATACGAATTAACTGAAAATGTTGTTAATTTGCTGCGAGAAGCAGGGATATCAAACATTAATTTTGATTTGATGTACGGACTGCCCTTGCAGACGAGTGATGACGTGCGGCGAACTATTGATTTGTCCCATAATCTGAAACCAGACCGGATTGCTCTGTTTGGCTATGCGCATGTGCCGTGGATGAAGACGCATATGAAAATGATTAAGGATGATGAGTTGCCCGGAACCGGGGAGCGAGTTGAACAGGCAACGGTAGCGGCAGATTATTTACAGACTCTTGGATATCAGCAAATCGGGCTGGATCATTTCGCGAGCCCGACCGACGAGATGAGCATTGCACAGAAAAACAGGCAGCTGAAACGTAATTTTCAAGGATATACGACAGATGATGCTGAGACATTGATCGGTATTGGGGCGTCATCTATTGGCAAATTGCCGCAAGGGTATGCGCAGAATGCAGTTGGTGTTGCAGAATATAAACGGCGTGTTCGGGCAGGTGAATTTGCCGCCGAAAAGGGGATTGCCGTTTCGACAGAAGACAAATTCCGCCGTGATATAATAGAGCGGCTGATGTGTGATTTTACAGTGGATCTTGTGGAAATACAGACAAATTACGAGCTTGATAGAGATTTTTTTGATGAAGAGATTAAGCGTTTGAATGGGTTTATCGAGGATGACCTTCTCACCTTGGATGGTGGAAAAATTATGGTAAACCGCGACGGCCAATTCTTGATAAGGACGATCTGTGCTGTTTTTGACACCTATTTGGGAAATGGTACCGGAAAACATTCTCGGGCAATTTAGATAATTTTTACTTATGTGCTATATTCGTAAGCGCTAAAATAACTGAGCGACGGCTATTGACTGAGATCAATGCAATTTGACTATATCGATGGCTATTTTTAACGTGGGGGAGGTTGTTCAATTCGAAATTTCTGGATCGGCAATTTCTCCACTCTTGCAACGAATAAAATAAACGGATGACTGGTATGAACCTGTTATGGATAGCCTTTTCGATTATCGGAGCTGTCTTAGGGCTATTGCTTTCAGCAAAAGCCCAAGACCAAGCAATGATGATCCACGGCATGATTTTCGCAGCAGCCTCGGTGTTGGCAGCTTATGCGTTGATTTCTCGGCATTACAGTGCCAAAACTGCAGCCCCAACGGTGCCCGATGGTGTTGTATATAACACTGAAATTGTGAAATATGGTGTTATAGCCTCAACTTTCTGGGGGATAGTGGGCTTTTCGGTTGGCGTTATAATTGCGACACAGCTGGCATTTCCGGAACTTAACCTTGAATATGCATGGACTAATTTTGGCCGTTTGCGTCCGCTTCATACATCTGCGGTGATTTTTGCTTTCGGTGGTAATGTGCTGCTGATGACGTCTTTCCATGTGGTCCAACGGACTTGTCGGGCGCGTTTGGCAGGAACCATTGCTCCGTGGTTTGTTTTTTGGGGATATCAACTGTTTATTGTTTTGGCAGCGACCGGGTACTTGATGGGGGTTACCCAGGGTAAAGAGTATGCGGAACCTGAATGGTATGTGGATATCTGGCTTGCTCTGGTTTGGGTCGTTTACTTGTTTGTATTCCTTGCGACGTTGTGGAAACGTCAGGAAAAACATATTTATGTCGCAAACTGGTTTTACCTGGCTTTCATCGTAACCGTTGCGATGTTGCATATTGTTAATGCACTTGCTGTACCTGTCAGCTTTACCGGTGTTAAAAGTTATTCCCTGTTCTCAGGTGTACAAGACGCTCTGACGCAATGGTGGTATGGGCATAATGCTGTTGGCTTCTTCCTGACTGCCGGCTTCCTTGGAATTATGTATTACTTCATCCCGAAACGGGTAAATCGTCCGGTCTATTCTTATCGCTTGTCGATTATTCATTTCTGGGCATTGATCTTTTTATATATCTGGGCCGGTCCGCATCATCTGTTGTATACAGCGCTTCCTGACTGGTCACAGACTTTGGGTATGACATTCTCGATTATGCTGTGGATGCCGTCCTGGGGGGGTATGATCAATGGTCTGATGACACTGTCTGGTGCTTGGGACAAGTTGAGAACCGATCCGGTTGTTCGTTTCCTTGTGACGTCTGTTGCCTTCTACGGCATGAGCACATTCGAGGGGCCGTTGATGGCGGTTAAAGCTGTAAATGCCTTGAGCCATTACACAGACTGGACCATTGGTCATGTTCATTCAGGCGCTCTTGGCTGGGTTGCTTATGTGAGCTTCGGTGCCCTTTACTTCCTGGTGCCTGTCTTGTGGAACCGTAAATCCTTGTATTCGGATAAACTGGTTTCTATCCATTACTGGATTTCTACGGTTGGTATCTTGTTGTACATCACAGCCATGTGGGTATCAGGTATCATGCAAGGCTTGATGTGGCGTGCTTACGATGCGTTCGGCTTCCTTGAATATTCATTCAGCGAAACCGTTGAAGCGATGCATCCTTTCTACGTCATTCGTGCCTTCGGTGGTTTCCTGTTCTTCATTGGAGCTTTAATTATGGCCTATAACCTGTGGCGCACTGTTCGCGGGGATGTTCGGAGTACCGAGGTGGATAAACTTGTTCTGAACCCTGAATTTGCGATGGGAAGGTAAGAGAATGATTAGTCATAAAGTCATTGAGAAAAATTCCATCCTGATGCTGGTTTTGACACTCGTTGTTATTTCCATTGGCGGGCTGGTCGAAATAGCCCCACTTTTCTATCTGGAAAGCACTATCGAGAAGGTGAAGGGCATGCGTCCCTATAGCCCTCTCGAGCTTGCAGGTCGGAATATTTATATTCGTGAGGGCTGTTATAACTGTCACAGTCAGATGATTCGTTCTTTGCGGGATGAAACTGAACGTTATGGTAATTACAGTCTTGCGGCTGAAAGTATGTACGATCACCCATTCCAGTGGGGGTCCAAGCGGACAGGGCCTGATCTTGCCCGTGTGGGCGGGCGCTACTCTGACGAGTGGCATGTTACGCATTTGAGGAAACCTCAGGATGTCGTTCCTGAATCCGTAATGCCGCCATATGCTTTCCTCGCTGAAAATCCGCTAAAAGTGCCTGATATTGCGGCAGATCTGAGAGCGAACCGCACTGTCGGGGTTCCGTATACGGATGAGATGATTGCTCTGGCTGAGCAAGATATGAAGACTCAGGTAGATCCTGATGCTGATGGGGTGGATGATTTGCTTGCACGCTATCCAAAAGCTCAAGTTCGTGATTTCGACGGTAATCCCGAGATGTTATCTGAAATGGATGCGTTGATTGCGTATCTGCAAATGTTGGGCACATTGGTGGATTTTACATCTTATGACCCTGACGCCGGAAACAGATAGGAGGAAGAAATGGATATGAATTTTCAGGATGCCTCTTATTTTTCGCAAACCTATGGTCTGCTGTATCTGTTTGTTATGTTTTTAATCGTGGTTGTTTACGCCCTATGGCCGAGGAATAAAGATAAATTCGACGACGCAGCAAATATCCCGCTTAAGGAGAAAGACTAATGTCCAAAGTGGAAAGAGATGATGTCTCTGGAACAGAGACTACGGGCCATGAATGGGATGGCATCAAGGAGCTTGATACCCCTATGCCACGTTGGTGGCTATGGACATGGTATGCCTGTATCGCTTGGTCTATTGGTTACTGGATATTGATGCCGGCATGGCCAATAGTTGGTGGCTATACAAAAGGTTACCTTGGTTATTCGTCTCGCGGGGAATTGCAGGCGGAAATTGCAGAGGTCGAGGCTGCGCGTGCTGATGTTGTGAAATCGTTGGCAGATGCTGATCTATCTACCGTTCAGAATGATCCTGAATTGTATCAATTTGCATTGGCTGGCGGGCGATCAAACTTTGCTGTGAATTGTTCCCAGTGTCATGGTGCCGGTGCTCAAGGGTCCCCCGGTTTCCCTAACCTGAATGATGATGACTGGCTTTGGGGCGGTACGATAGAGGATATCTATCAGACAGTCCGTTTCGGCATTCGCTCTGATCATGATGAAACACGCTCTGGCGATATGCCTGCTTTTCTAAAGGATGAAATCCTTGAAAAAGATCAGGTAAACGATGTGGCGGAGTATGTCTTGTCTCTTTCACAAGGCGGGGGTGATGCTGCGGCAATAGGGCGTGGTAAAGAGATTTTTGCGAATGAATGTGCCGCTTGTCACGGGGATAATGCCAAGGGATCGACCGATGTCGGGTCTGCTAATCTGACCGATGCGATTTGGCTCTATGGCGGGGATAAGCAGACTATTATCAAGACGATCTCCAATGGGCGAGGAAATCTTATGCCCGCGTGGACGGACCGTCTTGATGATACGGTTATACGCCAGATTAGCCTTTACGTACATTCTTTGGGCGGAGGTCAATAGATTCGCCCAAAGTTACTATCCGTTTGATATTGCCAAAGATAATAGTGCGCTACATGAGTAGTGCACTATTTGCGGAGCGAAAATTGTGGTAAATTCCCCTATTAATAAAATTGATGTTCAAGCTGTCAATAAGAAGGAGAACCGGTCCCTTTATGCCAAACGCCGGAAAATACAGCCTAAAAGAGCGACGGGTAAATTTCGGCAGTTAAAGTGGATTATTATGGGGATTACCCTGGCAATCTACTATATCACGCCTTGGATCAGATGGGATCGCGGTCCTGGTGCGCCGGATCAGGCTGTTCTGATTGATCTGGCTCATAATCGGTTTTACTTTTTCTTTATCGAATTGTGGCCGCAGGAAGTTTATTATATCACCGGCCTTTTAATTATTTCAGCGTTAGCTCTTTTTCTGGTGACATCTTTGTTCGGGCGTGCGTGGTGTGGGTATTCGTGCCCGCAAACTGTTTGGACTGATTTGTTCATATATGTTGAACGGGCAGTTGAGGGGGATCGCAATGCGCGATTGAAGCTTGATAAAGCCCCGATGTCGTTCAGTAAATTAAGAAAACGCGTCACCAAACATTTTATATGGCTTGTTATCGGCTTGCTAACTGGCGGTGCCTGGGTTTTCTATTTTGCTGACGCGCCGACATTGCTTTCTGATTTGCTGACATTGAATGCCAGCTCGATTGCTTATTCTACGATAGCGGTTTTAACGGCAACAACCTATGTCTTTGGTGGCTTGATGCGTGAGCAGGTATGCACCTATATGTGCCCATGGCCACGTATTCAGGGAGCTATGGTGGATGAGAGCTCGCTCTCGGTTACCTATCACTCTGCGCGCGGAGAGCCTCGGGGGCCCCATAAGAAAAATGACAGCTGGGAAGGGCGGGGGCACTGTATTGATTGCAATCAGTGTGTGGCCGTCTGTCCGATGGGTATTGATATTCGGGATGGTAGCCAACTTGAATGTATAACTTGCGCCCTTTGTATTGATGCCTGTGATGCGGTGATGGATAAAATTGGTTTACCGCATGGTTTGATCAGTTATGATACTTATGAAGGACGGATAGATAAAGCGCCTATTAAAAAACTGAATGTCCAGTTTGTTCGTCCTCGGACCGTTTCTTATGCAATCATGTTGCTGCTGGTTGGCTCCGTTATGGTCTATAGTATGTTGAACCGGTCAGTTCTTGACGTAAATGTAATTCGAGACCGAAATCCGTTATATGTGCAGTTATCGGATGGTGAAATCCGCAACGGCTATACTGTTAAAATTTTGAACAAACAGTATGGGACACGGCGCTTTCAGGTCGTTGTTGAGGGCATTAAAAATGTAAAAAGCTGGCTACAGGATGTGGGCCCTGAAGGGACGCAGTCGATTGTGTCGGTTCCGGGCGACTCGGTATCGAGTGTCCGGTTGTTTGTTGCGGCTCCTCCTGAAAGTATCAATGAAGAGCGTAAAGATATTACTATTGTTGTAAAAGATACAGAGAGCGGACTTGTCGAGATGCAGGAGACCACATTTAGAGGGCCAAAATAATGGAAAATGTTGTGGAAAAAAAATTGCAAGGAAAGCATGTCCTGTTCATGTTGCTGGGCTTTTTTGGATACATGTTGCTGGCTAACGGAACATTCGTTTACTTTGCTTTGACAACTTTTTCAGGCCTTTCGGAAGAAAACCCCTACATTAAGGGCGTTAGCTACAATAAGGCTATCGAGGCGGAACGGTTGCAGCGGGCCCGTGGCTGGGTAACTGAATTAACTGCCAAATCAGTTGGAGCGAAAGCCGTAGAGATTGGCGTCTCCCTTTCTGATAAAAATGGTAAGGTGATAAAGGCTCGGTCCGCCAGTGGAAGACTTTTGCGCCCGGCAATGGCCGGGGAGGATATCAGCTTTGATCTGGTTTCTTCTGAGACGGGGTTTGAAGCCGTAGTTGTCGCACCTGATCCCGGGCAATGGACATTATCCATCAATGTTGAGGGCGGGGGGTATGACGTGCCATTTCGGATTGAAAAACGAATATGGATAAAGCAGTAAACATAGCCGAGGGCACAGAGAACCGCCCCTTTGCAAGCCATGATTTTGGAGGCGATTGCTGTGCAGGTGGCGCGCTTGCATTGGCGAGGGCCAGTGGCCCTGCTGAAGATTTTCACAGTTTCATTGCCGCTAACCCGCAATCCTATGTAAGCCGGGACGAAGACGGAAATGCTGTTTTGCATATGCTTGTGGAAAATATGCATTGTGCTAACTGTATTCAGACAATTGAAAAATCTCTCAGAGGCAATAATGCGGTACTGGAGGGGCGTGTTAATTTCTCTACCCGGCGCTTGCTGATCCGCTGGAATGATGCAGATGTGAGTGCTGCCGATCTGGTGAAACCGATCATTGATTTGGGCTATGCGCTGACCCCTTTTGATCCGGTTCTGATGAAAAGCGCTGCGGAAGAAGAAAATACACGTTTGCTGAAAGCAATCGGGGTCGCCGGTTTTGCCGCCGCTAACGTAATGCTGTTATCCGTTTCGGTCTGGGCGGGCTTGTTTTCGCAAGATATGGGCGCAGCAACGCGAGACTTCATGCATTGGATTTCTGCACTGATCGCCATGCCTGCGGTTGCCTATTCGGGACAAGTGTTTTTCAAGTCAGCCATAAGAGCCTTGCAGGCGGGCCGACTGAATATGGATGTGCCCATATCGTTGGCGGTTATTTTGACCGTAGGTATGAGCCTGTCCGAGACAATTCAAAGTGGTGAATATGCTTATTTCGATGCGGCGATAACACTTCTGTTTTTTCTTCTTATTGGACGTTATCTGGATAGTAAAGCTCGGACAAAGGCTCGTTCAGCGGCGGAGCGTTTATTGTTATTGAAGGCTGTTGCCGCTACTGTGGTCGAGCCTGACGGGACGCATAAGTCTGTTCCTGCGGACATGGTTACGCCGGGCACGCTCGTGCATATTGCTGTTGGGGATCGCTTTCCTGTCGATGGGAAAATATTCAAGGGGCAGACAACCGTTGATAACAGTCTGGTCACCGGTGAAAGTCTGCCAGTGGAAGCGACCGTCGGCGAAGATGTTTTTGCCGGCACCCTGAATTTGTCAGCCCCCATACAGGTGCAGGCAACTAAAACCGGCGAAGATACATTGTTGGGTGATATCGTCCGCCTGATGGAAAATGCCGAGCAGGGACGGGCCAAATATGTCAGGATTGCCGATCGGATCGCAGAATATTATGCACCGGGTGTTCATCTTTTGGCGGCAGCAACATTCATAGGGTGGTGGCTCGTCGGTGCAGATTGGCAGGTGGCGTTAATTCAGGCGGTTGCGGTCTTAATTGTTACCTGCCCTTGTGCTCTTGGTCTTGCGGTTCCTGTTGTTCAGGTCGTTGCCAGTGGCAGGTTGTTACAGCAGGGGGTTCTGGTAAAGGCTGCGGATGGACTGGAACGACTGGCGCAGATAGATGCTGTTGTTTTTGATAAAACCGGTACTTTGACTGAAGGCAGACTTGATTTGGTTAACCGGCAGGATATTCCAGAACAGGCGCTGGCGCTGGCGGCAAGCATAGCAAGAGAAAGCCGGCACCCCTTGGCACAGGCCGTTGTTCGTGCAGGACTACCACATGGTGTCCCGTCGCCGGGCTGTGTGGAAGAGCATCCGGGGCAGGGCTTGAAAATCGATGCAGCCGAGGGCGAAATACGGCTTGGCAGTCGCGACTGGTGCAACATTTCTGTAGACGCGCATGGGCATGATGACAAGCCGGAACTATGGCTGGTAGAGGCAGATAAGCCTCCCGTTCAGTTTTTGTTTGAAGACAAATTACGCCCGGATGCAAAGGAAACGATTAAGGCCCTCAAGAATTTGGGCCTGGCTGTGGAGCTCTTGTCCGGAGATCGGGAGAATGTTGTAAGATCAGTGGCGATGCAGGCGGGAATTGACACGTGGACTGGGGGTGTTCGTCCTGAAGGGAAAGTATCGTATCTTGAAGAACTCCAAAATCAGGGCAAGCATGTTTTAATGGTTGGCGATGGCTTGAACGATGCGCCTGCCTTGACGACGGCACATGTCTCCATGTCGCCAGCGACAGCTGCTGATGTGAGCCAGATAGCGGCAGATTTTGTCTTTCAGGGGCGTAGCTTGGGGGCAGTTCTCGAAACAGTAAAAGTGGCGCGCTTCTCTTATCGTCTGGTTGTTCAGAACTTCGGCTTGGCCTTCGGGTATAATGCGATAGCGGTTCCGTTAGCGGTTTTAGGGTTTGTGACGCCATTATTTGCGGCAATTGCCATGTCAGCATCATCTTTGATTGTATGCGCTAATTCCATGCGGTTGAACGCTGCAAAAAGGGTCTCGGAATGACGGTACTTTTATTCCTGATCCCCATTGCCTTGTTTCTAGGCGGGCTTGGTTTGGCAGCCTTTTTATGGAGTTTGAAGTCAGGGCAGTATGACGACCTTGAGGGCTCGGCAAACCGTATCTTGTTTGATGACGATGAAAATTTACCGCATTCATAAATGCGTCTATGAGCGGGTAGCGGCTTCGTTTGCAAGAAAGCGTGGGCCCATGATCGTTTCGTTTCCTGCATGTGGGTTTTTGGGAATGTTGAATGCTCCGATCAAAGACAAAATTGCCATACCAACCCCGGCAAAGAAGACACTGGCGGGAGAGGTTAGCCAAAGCAATCCAAATAAGACCGGAATAACGACAGCGGCGATGTGGCTGATGGTAAAGCTGACACTGGCAGTTGAGGCAATATCCTGAGGGTCGGCAATTTTCTGAAAATAGGTTTTTATGCCAATGGCGAAGGCAAAAAACAGATGATCTATGACATATAAGGTTGCCGCCATGTTCGAGTTTTCAACCAGCGCGTATCCGGTAAATACCAGAATTAATCCGCCATATTCAAAAATGAGAGCGCGTTTTTCACCCCAGCGGGCAATCAGGCGGCCGATACGGGGCGCGAGAAAAACGTTGATCGCATAGTTGAGCAGATACAGGGAGGTGATGGCTGCCACGTCATAGCCAAATTTTTCAACCATCATAAAGCCGGCAAAGACCATGAAAATCTGACGGCGGGCACCTGATAGAAAGGTGAGATAATAATATAACCAGTAGCGTTTGCGTAAAACAATCTTCTTGGTTTGGGCCATTTTTGCGGTAAATAATGGGAAAATTGACCAGCAAACAAGTGCTGTGAAAATCGAGAAAGCTCCGCCCAGTGCATAGAGTGTTGAAAATTCCAGTTTGGCGAATTTACTGGCTATTAAAATCAATCCGTACACCGCAAGGGATGCAAAGGCTTGTGCTGAAATTTGCTTGCCCATTGCAATCGGTGCCCGGTCTTTAGATACAAATTGCAAGGTTAAGGACTGGCGCAGGGTCTCGTGGTAATGAAAGCCGACAGACATGAGAATTGTTGTCAGGTAAAATCCGATTTCTGAAGGGAAGATACCAGTTATGGCAACTCCGATACCGAAGACCAGCAGTGATAGCATCAACAGCCGTTGTTCGGCGATAAGCAACAGGACGAACATGACTGTAAAGGCCAATAGGCCGGGAATTTCACGTAACGACTGCAAAATGCCGATTTCCCGTCCGGTAAAATCGACAACATTAACGGCAAAGTTATTGAGAAGAGCGACCCATGTCGCAAAACCTGCCCCCCATCCGGCTGCGGTTACCATTAACAAAATTTCGGGGTTTCGCCAGTTGCGGTGCTGCATGGGAGTTCTTTTCTGGAAATGTGGTTACTTCCAAAGAAACGACATAGTTTGGACAAAAAGTCAATTTAAGTGGGGGATCAATGTGGGCTTGACGTAATCATACCTTTATCACAATTGGCTGGGCTGGTCGTTTGTTGGAAGCACTGGTATAGTTTCACAGGTATTGAATAGGAAGAAACAACATGGCGATTTGGGGGAAAATACTGGGAGGCGCAGCCGGGCTCTTGCTTGGAGGACCTTTGGGGGCATTGCTTGGCAGTGTTGCCGGGCATGTTGTCGATAAATACCGTGAAAATGACGGTGAAATGGCCTCCGATGGTGCCAGTACAGGGCTGAAACAGGTTGCCTTTACGATTGCTGTGGTTGCTTTGGGGGCAAAGCTGGCAAAAGCAGATGGTGTTGTGACGCGTGATGAAGTGGATGCCTTCAAGCGGGTTTTTCGTATTCCAAAGGAAGAAGAAGCCAATTTTGCCAAGGTTTTTGACCGGGCGCGCCAAAATACAGCGGGCTATGAAGGTTACGCCCATCAGGTCGCTAAAATGTTCAGAACAAGCCCGCAAGTTATGGAAGATTTGCTGCATGGGTTGTTTGCCATCGCAATGGCTGATGGGGTTTTGCATCCTGATGAAGATACCTATTTGCGGAATATCGCCGGTATATTTGGTTTTGATGATCAGGCCTATGACCGGATGCGCAGTTATCATTCTGGCGCGGAAGCCCGCGACCCGTATCAAATTCTGGGAGTTGCGGCTGATATTTCAGATGCCGATCTGAAAAAAGCCTACCGAAAACTGATCCGCGAAAATCATCCGGATAAAGTTATGGCCGAAGGGCTGCCCGAGGAATTTATCCAACTGGCCAATGAAAAGCTGGCCAAGATAAATGCGGCCTATGACGAAATTACCAAACGACGCGCCAGTTAAGGATATCTCATATGCCTCTTGCTGTTATTCGCCAAATGCCATCCGTCAATTTTAGCGACCGTAAAGAAGGTACCGAGATATCTATTCTGGTGATGCATTATACCGGAATGAAATCTGGTGGTGAGGCTTTGCAGCGACTTTGCGATCCCGATGCCGGGGTGAGCGCGCATTATTTAATTGAAGAAGACGGCACGGTTTTTCAAATGGTGGCCGAAGACAAGCGCGCATGGCACGCTGGTGCGGGTATCTGGCGCGGCTATGGAGATGTGAATTCCGTGTCGGTTGGAATTGAGATTGTAAATCCTGGTCATGAATTCGGGTACAGACCTTTTCCCGACAGGCAAATGCAGTCTGTGCTGGAAATTTCGAAGGCTGTTATTCACCGGCACAAGATCAAGCCGTTTAACGTTATTGCTCATTCTGACATGGCCCCAAGCCGTAAAGCTGATCCTGGTGAATTATTCAATTGGCGATGGCTTGCCGAAAACGGGATTGGCTTCTGGCCGGATATGACGTCTCCGATAGATAAGCCGTTGCTGGCCCTTGAAGATAGTTTGAAAAATATTGGCTATGATATCACGGATATGGAAAAAACGATTGCCGCCTTTCAGCGGCGGTGGCGACCAGAGCAGGTAGATGGTGTGGCTGACCGGCAAACAACAGAATTAGCCTATATGGTTCAAAAAGAAGTCCGGCGCTTGACCTGAGCCGCGCAGGGGCTTAAATCAATCGCACCAGATGGCTGGATGGCTGCTGCCCCTCTTTTGAGGGGGAGAGGAAAGTCCGGGCTCCACGGAAATACGGTGCCGGTTAATGGCCGGCGGGGGCGACCCCAGGGAAAGTGCCACAGAAAGCAAACCGCCTGTTTACAGGTAAGGGTGAAAGGGTGCGGTAAGAGCGCACCGCGCGTCTGGCAACAGAGGCGGCACGGTAAACCCCACCGGGAGCAAAACCAAATAGGAACGGTCGGTGCAGGGCTTTGCTGCTGCACGAGCAGGTTTTCCGGGCTACCGTTCGGGTTGGTTGCATGAGGTGCTTGGCAACAAGCATCCTAGATGAATGGTCATCCATCGAGAAATCGAGGACAAAACCCGGCTTACAGGCCATCTGGTACTTTATTCAGCGCAGATTACGCAGATTACAAAGATAGCAATGTCGAAATGGGATTGCTTGTCACCCCATGAGCAGGTACACCCGGACTTGCTTGCTACATTAAAAATAACTCAAGTGTAAAAGCTATGCCTGTTCGGAGACCGAAATCAGTCCTGATTAAAAATATAACCCTGTCTGTGGGACTGGCAATAGTGTCTGTTCTTTTATCGGCGACACCTGCATTCGCCGCCGGAAGTGAATTACCGCCACTTGTCTATGACATAGGGGTCAGTTTGTTTGCGGCCAGCCTGATCGGGGTTGTTGCTGTTCGCTTGAAAATACCCAGCATTGCAGCGTTTCTGGTCGCTGGAATTCTGGTGGGGCCGTTAGGGTTGGCCCTGATCACTGATCCCGAGAACATCGCCACGATTGCCGAGCTCGGGTTTATTCTGCTGCTATTCATGATCGGTCTGGAGATAGATGTTCGCAAGATAGCCAGCAGCGGGAAAGTGATTGTTATCTCCGGTATTTTGCAATATCCGCTAACCGTATTATTGGGGTTTGCAGTCGTTAAGGGAATCATATGGCTGGGGTTTGGCCAAATGTTTTCCGGCTCGTATGATGCGTTATACTTTGGTATTTTTATTGCAGGTTCTTCCACATTACTGGTCGTAAAGCTGTTTCAGGAACGCTACGAGATGGGGACAGAATCCGGGCGTTTGGCGCTCGGAATTCTGGTGTTTCAGGATATCTGGGCAATCATAGTTCTGGTCTTGCAGCCAACTTTTGAGTCACCGGAGCTTGTTCTGGCACTGGTTTCCTTTCTGGGTATGTTTTTGCTGGCCGGGATATCCTACTATGTCGCACATATGTTTGTCTCGCGGGCGTTTAAATGGCTGGCAAAAGATCCGCAAATGGTTTTTGTCGGGGCAATCGGCTGGTGCTTCATGGTTGTCTTCCTGGGCAGCAGCTTTGATTATATCATCGGCGCGATATTTGATGTGTCAACGTCACTTTCAGTCGGGTCAGGCATGAGTTCGCTGATCGCGGGAATGACAATCGCAACATTGCCGTATAGCCGGGACATCATTGCAAAAGTTGGTATTGTTCGAGACTTTTTTATTGTCCTGTTCATCGTTGCCCTTGGGATGAGTGTGCCTGCGATAAATGATTTTGCAACAATTGAAATAGCGTTGATGTTGACGATTTTCTCTGTTTTCAGCCGCCAATTTATCTTTTTCCCCTTGTTTTACTATACCGGTGGTGATCGTCGGCTAGCACAAATTTCAGCAATCAGATTGGCGCAAATATCAGAATTTGGATTGGTAATCGCTTATCTGGGGGCCGAGCTTGGACATTTGTCCGAGGCCTTTTCAAGCGCCATAATCCTTGCGTTTATTTTTACTGCTTTGCTGACCCCGTCATTTTTCGAGCATGCGTACCGGATTTATGGGTGGTGGGGGCCTTTTCTGGACCGGCTTGGATTTAAAGAGCCCCCCCATGAGCAAGCTGATGACGATATGGGCGCCGACATAGTGCTGTTGGGTTTCCATCGTGTGGCTTCTTCTTTGCTGCACGAGATTTCGGTGCACCGGCCAGAGCTTATGAAGCGTATTCTGGTGATTGATTTTAATGTCCAGTTGCATCCGGATATTCGGAAAATGGGTGCGTCAGTGCGCTACGGGGATTTGGCAAGCGAGCTCACGTTGCGACATGCCGGCATTGACCATGCCAGCATTATTATTTCAACTATTCCTGACGATATACTGAAAGGCATAACCAATCACTCGCTGGTACATGTTTTGAGAAAGATTAATCAAAAGGCGGTTATTATCACTAATGCCGAGCAGCCCTCCATGGCTCGCGATCTGTATCAGGCCGGTGCCGATTATGTATATATGTCGCGGGTTGATACAGCGCGTGCACTGGATAACCTGATTGAGCGAACTCTTGACGGATCGCTGGATGAATTCCGCGATCGGCAAGAAGTGAAATATGGCCATTCTCACGAAAGGTGGGAAGTTCTGGATTAATTATCAAATTAATTCACAAAATATGGCCCCGAACCGTCATTGATTTTCGGCTCCGTATTTTCAAGTGCCAAGATCAGAACATAACAAGAACAAACAATTCGTAAGAATATAATTTCTTTATCTTCAGGACAAAAATTACGTTTAAGTATTGAGATAACGGCGGATAAATGAAGGCGTCAATTTGTCCTTTGTCGTTACTTGAATTCCAGTAAATCTAGGCCCATTTCCATTGACTCCCAAAGATTTCCATGATATTCCATATAATCCCATATTTACTCCAAAACATGCTGGCGGTAACTGTGGGGCGGGAGCTGTTGGGAAAAATTGCGAGGTATCGGGGGGATGGCCCTGTTTTTATCTACTCACAGGAACAAGATCGACAAGAAGGGGCGGGTGTCTGTTCCTGCGCGGTTTCGATCAATTCTTGAAGAGCGTGGATATAAGACGGTTGTCCTTTTTCCAAGCTTTGAGGGTCGCGCTATTAATGCTTGCGATATGGGGGTTATGGAGACCTTGCTTGAGCGTGTGGGCGGGTTTGATCCTTTCTCGGAAGATCGGGAATCCGATGCGGATGTGTTGACCGCCGAAGCAGTGGAGCTTTCTATTGATGGTGACGGGCGCATTATTATTCCGGCTGATTTACTTGCGCCGTTAAATCTGGATGGTGAGTGTGTTTTTGTTGGGCGCGGCGATAGTTTCCAGATTTGGCGTCCGGCTGATTTTGATGTGCGGATGAAGGCTGTCAAGGAACGGGCGCGCCAGAAGCGATTGCAGGGTGGGTCCTTGGGGCGGACGTCTGATGACTGATACGGCTCCTCATATCTCTGTTTTGTTGTCTGAGGTTCTCGGCGTGCTGAACCCACAGGCGGGGGAAGTGTTTGTGGACGGTACGTTTGGTGCTGGCGGGTATAGCCGCGCTATTCTGGCGGCGGCTGATTGTCATGTGTATGGTATCGATCGCGACCCGCGCGCTATCGCTATCGGGCAGAAAATGCAAAAAGAATATGCCGGACGTTTCAGTATACTCGAAGGTTGCTATGGCGATATGGTATCTCTGCTTGCTTCTGTCGGCGTGTCGGAGGTTGACGGGGTTGCGCTGGATATAGGCGTATCTTCCATGCAGATCGATGAGGCCGATCGGGGTTTTTCCTTTATGCAGGATGGTCCGTTGGATATGCGAATGGGCACGGATGGCATGACTGCGGCTGATGTGGTCAATACAGAGCCTGAAGAAGATCTGGTTCGAATAATATTTCGGTATGGAGACGAGCGCCGCGCGCATGCGGTTGCTCGCGCCATTGTCGCGCGCCGATCCGAACAGCAATTTACCCGAACAGTTGAGCTGGCAAATGTGATTGCATCAGTTGTGAAGCCTACGGGTAAGGGTATCCATCCTGCGACCCGAACGTTTCAGGCGCTGCGTATTTATGTCAATGATGAGTTGGGGCAACTTCGTGAAGGGTTGGTTGCGGCTGAAAAATTGTTGCGGCCCGGGGGGCGGTTGGCGGTTGTCTCGTTCCATAGTCTGGAAGATCGTATCGCTAAAAGATTTCTGGCTGAAAGATCGAATGCAAAGGGTAATCCATCTCGGCATTTGCCAATGGAGGCGGGGCAGGCAAAACCGTCATTCGAGCTGTTGAAGCGCGGTGCGATTAAAGCAGGCAAAGATGAAGTGGAGGGCAATCCACGGTCACGCTCAGCACGGTTGCGCGGCGGTATTCGGACCGATGCCCCCGTATGGAGGGCCGTCTGATGCGTTGGAATGTTATGATTGTAATTGGCCTGATCGTTGCCGGCGTTTTGTATGGTTTGTACCAGCTGTCTTACAAAGTACAGGCCCTGAATAAAGACTTGCGTAAAATTCAGGCGGAAATTGCATTGAACGAGCAGGATATCCAGATTTTAAAGGCTGAATGGGCTTACCAAAACCGGCCTGACGCTCTACAGGCACTTGCAGCGAAGTATTTGCCTTTGGTATTGGTCGCTCCTTTCCAGGTGGCAACTTTGCAAGATTTGCCGGATCGGGCAATCGGCTCCCAGGTGGCTACTATTGCCGGCATTCCTGTCCCGCGGCGAAAGCCCCGTTTTGGCGGGGTGCAGCATATTGCATCGCTGGCGGTGCCACGAGGGGGGGCTGTGCGTCTGGCTAAATACCGGACCACCGGTGAGGGGTCAGACACAGATGAGTAGCTCGGTCTTTCAAAATTTTGGACATTCAGGACGCAGCGGTGACGCTGCATCGGGGCGTTTTCAGGACAGTGGCCGGACATCAATACAGCTTGAAGGAAGTGCTAAAGAAACCCTTGAGCAGGGCCGAAATCGACTGGTTATTGCAGGCGTTTTATTTGCTTTTTGCTTTATGGTGTTGTCTGGACGCTTGATCGGGTTGGCTTTGAGCGGCCTTGGGGAATCCTCGAGAGTAACCGCAGAACGGGTTACTCCGAAAACAACCCTGATATCCCGGATAGGGCGGGCACCGATTTATGATAGAGCGGGTAATCTGTTAGCTGTAACACTTGATACCGTCTCTTTATATGCGGATCCTTCAAAAGTGATTGATCCGCGCGAAGCGGCTCGAAAAATTGTTACAGTTTTAACAGATTTGAATGTTGCCGCCGTTGAAGAGAAAATGTCTTCTCGTCGTAACTTTGTCTGGCTGAAGCGTCATTTGACACCAATGCAGCAAAAAGAGATTAACAATCTTGGTGTGCCGGGTGTTTTGTTTCGGGACGAGAAAAAGCGGGTTTATCCCATGGGACCGCTTGCCGCGCATCTGGTTGGATATACGGACATAGACAATAATGGTATTGCGGGCGCTGAAAAGTATTTTGATGATCGGCTGGCTGGAGTAGATCAGGAAGAAGCAAAGCCTGTTTATCTATCGGTTGATATGCGGGTTCAATATGCACTGCGTGATGAGCTTAGCCGTTATATGTCTATCTTCAAGGCTATTGGGGCGGCGGGTGTTGTCATGGATATTCAGACCTCTGAAATCCTTGGAATGGTGTCTTTGCCGGATTTTGATCCCAATCGCCCTGGGGATTTTCCCGGTCGCACCAAGTTTAATAATGTAAGTCTTGGCGTGTATGAAATGGGCTCGACTTTCAAGACATTTACGGTTGCAATGGCGCTGGATTCAAAAACAGTGTCGTTGAGTGATGGCTATGATGCGACAAAACCTATCCGTATTGCCGGTGCAAGAATAAGTGATTACCACGGTAAAAAACGCTGGTTGTCGATTCCAGAAATTTATATGTATTCATCAAATATAGGGTCGGCAAAAATGGCCGAGGAAGTTGGCGCAAAGCGTCAAAGGGCGTTTCTTGACAAAATAGGGCTGCTGCGTAAGCCGGTTGTTGAATTGCCCGAAGTGGGTGCCCCAATTTTGCCGACAAGATGGAATACGCTTGAAACAATGACAATTTCCTACGGTCATGGATTGTCGGTTAGTCCGTTACAGGTCAGTGCGGCAGTCAGTGCCATTGTAAATGGCGGCATTTACCGGAACCCGACTATTCTGAGAAAGGACAAGTCAGATATTGAGCCGGGGAGGCGGGTTATTCGGGCGAAAACATCTGAAATTGTCCGGCGGATGATGCGGCTTGTTGTGGAAAAAGGCACAGGACGCAAAGCTGCGGCAAAGGGGTATGTTGTCGGCGGAAAGACGGGAACTGCGGATAAGGCGGTTAATGGCAGCTATGATGGCGAGGCATTGGTCACATCCTTTATTAGTGCTTTTCCAATGAACAATCCGCGTTATATGGTTCTCGCCCTGCTGGATGAACCCAAGGGCAATGCGTCAAGTTTCGGTTTCAGAACGGCGGGGTGGACCACGGCGCCAATTGTTAGTCGGCTGGTATCGCGTATCGCACCTATTCTCGGGGTGAAGCCTGTGGATGAAGAGAGCGAAGAAATTCGTAAAATTATGGAAATTCCACTCTATTCGAGGGAGAAAAAGCTTGCGACTTTCTGAGTTGCTGAAAGAGCCCGGCATTGCGCCGGACATGGATAAAGAAGTAACGGGTTTAACGGCTGATAGCCGACATGTGAAACCCGGGTATTTGTTTGCCGCTCTTTCAGGAACTGTTACAGATGGTCGTGCTTTTATTGCCTCTGCAATTGAACGGGGCGCAATTGCCATTCTATCTGATCTTTCCTACGATATCTCCTGCGATATTCCTGTTTATTGTCATAAGGTTGCGACCCCTCGCCATGAACTCGCAATTCTCAGTGATCGTTTTGAAGGTGGTAAGCCGGATATGATCATAGCCATTACCGGCACAAACGGTAAAACATCGGTTGCTCATTTTATTCGAAATATCTGGCAAAAATTGGGGTTGTCTGCGGCAAGTATTGGAACCCTTGGTGTGGTTGCCAATGATCGGACAGAAGATCTGCATTACACAACGCCTGATCCGGTGTTATTGCATCAAGTCTTGAAGCGTCTGGATGTAGCCGCTGTTACGCATGTGGTTATTGAAGCGTCAAGCCATGGGCTGGATCAGTACCGGGTGGATGCGGCGGGTATTCGTGTTGCCGGATTTACCAATTTCTCTCGCGACCATCTGGATTATCACAAGGATGCGGATGAGTATTTAAAGGCGAAGCTGGGTCTGGTTTCACGGGTAGTTGTGGAGGGCGGAACTGTCGTTCTGAACGCAGAGTCAGATGTATTTCCCATATTCCGCGATGCCGCCAGAGTACGGGGATTAACCATTATCAGTTATGGGCATGCTGATGCTGATTTATGTCTTCTTTCTGTACAACCCCATGCGGGCGGTCAATTACTGAAGATTAGTGTTTTTGATCAGGTCTATACTGTTGATTTGCCGTTGATCGGTGATTTTCAGGCCATGAATATTTTATGTGCGTTGGGAATGGTTATTGCGTCGGGCGGGGATGCGGTGGCAGCGGTTGCAAGTTTGAGCGGGCTTGGCAATGTTCCGGGGCGAATGGAGAAAATCTGCGAGTTGCCAACAGGTGCGGCCATATATGTGGATTATGCTCATACGCCTGATGCGTTAAAAACTGTTCTGGCGGCGATCCGCCCTCATACAGAAGGTCAGGTGATTGTTGTCTTTGGGTGTGGGGGTGACAGGGATAAAGGCAAGCGCCCGCAAATGGGGCAAATAGCCGCTGAGTTGGCAGATATTGCAATTGTGACAGATGATAATCCCAGAAGTGAAGTCCCCGCAGATATTCGGGCCGAAATCATGCAGGCCTGCCCTGATGCGCTGGAAATCGGGGATCGGCAAGCTGCTATCATCCGGGCAATGGAGATGGCAAAAGCGGGTGATGTTGTCCTTGTCGCAGGCAAAGGGCATGAAGACGGGCAAGTGATCGGTGATCAGGTTATCCCGTTTAACGATAAAGATGTTGTTTTGGCTAATGTCCCAGTGAAAAGAGGTGCCGTATGAATTCGGCACCTCTATGGACCGCAGCCGGTGTTCTTGATGCAGTGTCTGGTAACTGCGCATCTCGTGACTGGACTGTAACCGGAATTTCCATAGATAGCCGCACAGTTGCCGAAGGTGATTTATTTATCGCAATCGTTGGTCCCAATAATGATGGGCATGCCTATCTGGCAAAAGCTTTCGATCAAGGCGCCGTCGCGGCTTTGGTAAGCCGGGTCCCTGAAAATTGCCCTGATGCCTTGAACCTGATCCTTGTCGCCGATACACAGCTGGCTATGGAGCAATTGGGGATGGCGGCCAGAGCACGCACCCATGCGCGCATAATTGCGGTTACCGGCAGCGTTGGGAAAACCGGCACCAAAGAAGCGCTGGCCCATGTTTTGAAAGCACAGGGTCGGACGCATTACAGTGTCGGCAGTTACAACAATCATTGGGGCGTGCCACTATCACTGGCCAGAATGCCTCAAGATACAGAATTTGCAATCTTCGAGCTGGGCATGAACCATGCGGGTGAGCTGCGGGTGCTCTCTAAAATGGTTCGGGCGCATGTGGCGCTGATTACGACCATTGCTGTGGCGCATCTGGAATTTTTTGACAGTATTGATGATATAGCCACGGCAAAATCTGAAATATTTGAAGGCCTTGAAGAAGGCGGAATGGCCCTGCTTAATGCAGATGACGGGTATTGTGAATTTCTGTCTAAAAAAGCGTTGGCTGCCGGGGTAGGCCGTGTTGCAACATTCGGGGAAGCCAAACAGGCAGATATTTGTTTGCAAGGCGTCTTGCTATTGCCGCAATTGAGTGAAATTTCTGTCACAGTTTTTGGCCATAACCTGACCTTCACGTTATCTGTCCCCGGGAGGCACTGGGTTCAAAATAGTCTTGCTGTGCTGGGTGCTGTATATGCCGTTGGGGCGGATGTGGGCGCTGCGGCGCAGGCTCTTGGATCAATGGCGCCCCCTTCGGGTCGGGGGGGGCTGATATCAGTGCCTTGCGAAGGCGGGGCGTTCGAGATTGTTGATGAAAGTTATAATGCCAGCCCAATAGCAATGCAGGCAGCGTTCAAGGTGCTCTCTGCAATGAACCGGAGGAATTCAGGCCGGAAAATAATGGTGCTGGGTGATATGCGTGAGTTGGGTGAAAAATCAACAGAAATTCACGCGTCTCTGGCAAATGATATTTCCGCAAGCGATGTGGATATGGTATATGCCTGCGGACCTAATATGTGGCATCTATATGAGGCTCTTCCGCATAATTTGAAAGCAGGGTACGCCGACAATTCTGATGAATTGGCAGGGATCGTCGCGGGCAATATTCGGGCAGAAGATGTGATTCTGGTCAAAGGTTCTTTGGGAAGCAAGATGAAAGTTATTTTGGATATGTTGCTGGTAAGCGCTGGTGATCAAAACGCTGTGAAGAAACAGGAAGGGAAATAAGCGATGTTATATAACCTTCTTTTCCCGTTGGCTGATGAATATGCAGTTTTCAACCTGTTTCGGTATCTGACGTTCCGAAGTGGCGGCGCTCTGATGACAGCGCTGCTGATCAGTTTTATTTTTGGCCCATCGGTTATTAACTGGCTGAAAAGTAAACAGCATAGAGGACAGCCTATTAGGGATGATGGTCCTCAATCACACATTATTGCCAAGCAGGGAACGCCAACCATGGGCGGTTTCCTGATTTTATTGGCGTTGGGATTTGGAACTATCCTGTGGGCTGATCTGACGAATAACTATGTATGGGCCGTGCTTCTGGTCACTCTGGGTTTCGGAGCCATCGGATTTGCTGATGATTATCTGAAAGTCAGCCGTCATAATACGCGCGGGGTTCCCGGTCGCTATAAAATGCTGATGCAGATAGCCATTGCGCTGGCTGCATCAGTCTGGATTGTCCAGACAACAAATCCTGAAATTGCAACAGGTCTTACAATTCCGTTTTTAAAGAATGTTCTGATTGATCTTGGATGGTTTTATATTCCTTTTGCCATTGTGGTGATGGTTGGGGCCTCAAACGCGGTTAATCTGACCGATGGTCTGGATGGGCTGGCGATTGTCCCTGTGATGATTGCAGGGACATCCTTCGGTTTGATTTCATATCTGGTTGGTAACGCCGTTTTTGCCGAATATCTACAAATCCAGATGGTTCCGGGAGCAGGAGAGTTGCTTGTATTCTGTGCGGCCTTGTTTGGTGCCGGCCTTGGATTCCTCTGGTTTAACGCACCTCCTGCGATGGTGTTTATGGGGGATACAGGCTCGCTTGCTATGGGCGGTGCACTCGGGTCTATCGCCGTTGTGACGCGACATGAAATTGTGTTGGCAATTATTGGCGGGCTGTTTGTGTTGGAAACGGTGTCGGTAATTGTGCAGGTTGCCTCTTTCAAGTTGACGGGAAAACGCGTTTTTCGCATGGCCCCGCTGCATCATCATTATGAGCAAAAAGGCTGGCAAGAGCCTACAATCGTTATCCGGTTCTGGATCATTGCCGTCATTCTGGCGTTGATCGGTTTGGCATCCTTGAAGTTGAGATAGTAAGTATGATGAGAAGCCACGCATATCAAAATAAAGGTGTTGCTGTCTTTGGACTTGGCAAAAGCGGCTTGTCCACGGCGAGGTGCCTTCATGCGGGGCAAGCACATGTTCATGTCTGGGATGATAATTTGACGGGACGAGAAGCTGCGATAAAGGCGGGTTTGCCTGTGCAGGATTTCCACGGCGGCGGATGGCCAGATACGGATATTCTGGTTTTGAGCCCCGGTGTTCCCCTGACCCATCCAAACCCTCATCCCGTGGTTCAGTATGCCCGTCAGGAGAATATTGCAATTATTGGTGATATTGAAGTTTTTCTTGCTGAAAAGGCTGCGGGAAAAGTTGTTGGTATAACCGGAACAAATGGTAAATCAACAACGTCAGTGCTTATTTATCATATCCTGAAGATTGCCAATATGCAGACGGCCCTAGGCGGGAATATTGGCACCCCTGTCATGGATTTGCCGCAGCTTGATGAGGATGGTGTGTATGTTCTTGAACTGTCCTCCTATCAACTGGATTTGACTCCGTCATGGCGGGCCGATGTGGCCGTTTTATTGAATATTACGCCCGACCATCTGGACCGGCATGGGGATATGGTAAAATACGCAGCGATCAAACGCCGTATCTTCCAGCATCAACAAGGTGCAGATATTGCCATCATCGGTGTTGATGATGCCATCTGCCGGGAAATTGCAGATGAACTGGTGCAGACTGCGCCTCAAAATGTAATCCGTATCTCTGTTAAAGCGCGGCAGGATTATGGAATTAGCGTTATTGACGCCGTTCTGGAAGACAGTACGGTTGACGGTGATATCTGGCGGTTTGATATTTCCACGATTGACGCTTTGCGCGGAGCGCATAATGGGCAAAATGCGGCGGCAGCCGTTGCCGTGTGCCGTGCGCTGGGTGTGCAGAGTGACGACATAGCCAGCGGCTTACGTTCGTTCGGGGGGCTAGCTCACAGGATGGAATTGGTTTGCAGAAAGAATAATGTTCGTTTTGTCAATGATTCCAAAGCCACCAATGCTGAGGCCGCAGATAAATCACTAGCCGCTTTTGATCATATTTTCTGGATTTGTGGCGGGCGCTCGAAGACGGGTGGTATTGAAAGTCTGGAGAGGCATTTTACAAAAATTGAACATGCTTATTTGATCGGTGATTGTGCCGAAGAATTTGCCAGAACGCTCGCGGGGAAAGTTCCGTTCAGTTTGTGTGAAACAATGGATGTCGCGGTCGCTATGGCAATGGAGGCGGCTTTGACAAGTTTAAATGAAGCAACAGTTCTATTGGCACCTGCTGCTGCCAGCTTTGATCAGTTTAAAAGTTTCGAAGCTCGCGGAGATGCTTTTCGGGCACTGGTGACGGGAGGAGTGCAATGACTACCTTTACCCGTCTTGATCGTTCAATTGTTGGCCGCTGGTGGTGGACAGTAGATCGCTGGACATTGCTGGCAGTCCTCTTGTTGCTGGCTGTGGGCGGCATTATGGTTCTGGCGGCAAGCCCGGCTGTTGCGACACGTTTGGGGATGGATAATTTTCATTTCGTGCGTCGGCAATTTTTGTTTTTGCCGATGGCACTGATTATTATTTTTGGTGTTTCATTGATGTCGCCGTTATGGATACGCCGGATGGCGGTTGTTTTGTTTGCGGTGTCTATTTTGCTAACACTGGCCACCCTGATCTCCGGGGATGAGGTGAAAGGTGCACGGCGGTGGTTGAATTTTGGTGCTTTTACCTTGCAGCCAACGGAATTCCTGAAACCTGCCTTTGCTGTCGTTGCTGCCTGGATGTTTTCACAACAACGTAAAAGTGATGAAATTCCGGGAAATCTGATTTCAATTATACTGTTTGGACTGGTGATTTCCTTGTTGTTGATGCAGCCGGATGTTGGAATGACACTTGTTGTCTCGGCCGTCTGGTTCGCACAATTCTTTCTGGCAGGACTTCCCATCATATGGGTGGCATCATTGCTGGGCGTTGGGATTGCCGGCGCTGCGAGTGCATACATATTGTTCCCTCATGTCGCAAGTCGTGTGGATCGATTTTTGCAACCTTCCAGTGGCGATAATTATCAAATCGAGCGGGCGATGGAGGCTTTCAGAACCGGTGGTTTCTTTGGTGTCGGGCCGGGCGATGGATCGGTGAAAACAGTGCTGCCGGATGCGCATACGGATTTTATCTTTGCTGTTGTTGGCGAAGAGTTCGGTGTTGTGGTTGGCTTGATGATTGTTGCCCTGTTTGCGTTTATCGTGCTCAGGGGATTTATCCGGCTGCTGGCGGAGAAGAATTTCTTTATTGTACTGGCGGTCGCAGGCTTGCTAACCCAGTTTGGCTTGCAGGCAATTATCAATATAGGCGTGAATTTGCGGCTGATGCCAACCAAGGGGATGACATTACCCTTCATTTCTTATGGGGGGTCATCGATGCTTTCTCTGGCTGTGTTGATGGGTATGTTGCTCGCTCTTAGTCGCCATCGTGCCGGCGCGGGAGGTGTTTGATGGCAGATAGGCTTAACAAACATATCGTGCTTGCCAGCGGTGGAACGGGGGGGCATGTCTTCCCCGCGCGGGCGTTGGCCGCAGAATTACAGGGCCGGGGATACAAGGTCACATTGATGACGGATGCGCGCGGCGAAGTTTATGAGAAACTTTTTCCCGGCGTAGAGATTGTGCAAATCAGAGCTGGATCGCCTTCAGTTGGTGGATTGATTGGTAAAGTGAAAGCAGCAGTTAATCTGTTGTTCGGGATCGTTCAGTCTGTGCTGTATCTCCGGAAAGTGAAACCGGTAGCCGTTGTCGGGTTTGGTGGATATCCATCCATGCCACCGGCGACAGCGGCAAGCCTTCTGGGAATTCCGCTCGTCTTGCATGAACAGAATGCAATTCTTGGTCGGGTTAACAAACTGCTTGCAGGACGTGCGACGATGATAGCGACATCATTTATACATATAGACACCGAAGATGTATCCGTTGCCAAAAAAATGCGGTTCACCGGTAACCCTGTTCGGCAGGAAATCATGGCGTTGTTTGGCCAGGAATATAAATGTGCGGGCGATAAGGATGAGTTTAACTTACTGGTCATTGGTGGCAGTCAGGGGGCAACGATTTTATCTGATGTTGTTCCTGCGGCTGTTCAAGGCTTGCCCGAAGAGATACAGAAACGGTTGAAGATTACCCAGCAATGCCGCAAAGAAGATTTGGCACAGGTTGACGCCCTGTACAAGACCACAGAGGTAGATGTGACACTGGCGACTTTCTTTGAAAATATGCCGAATTTGCTGGGAAGCTGTCATTTGGCTATCGTCAGGTCAGGGGCCTCAACAATGGCGGAACTGGCAGTGGCGGGGTGCCCTGCAATTCTGGTGCCCTATAAATATGCAATGGATAACCATCAATTCAAAAACGCTAAAACCGCTGTTGATCGCGGGGCGGCTACGCTTATGGTGCAGGATAATTTTAACGCAAAATCTCTTGGTGAAACACTGGTCTTGTTGATAACCCACCCGGAGAAGTTAAAAACCATGGCCAAGGCGAGCGCTCATTGTGCAGAGATCGGGGCTGCCGGGAAACTGGCAGATTTGGTCATTACTACAGCAGGTAGGCAACATAACAAGTCATCAGAGAATGGAAAGGTTGCGGCATGAGAGCGCTTCCACTTGATATAGGTCTGGTTCACTTTGTCGGTATCGGCGGCATTGGCATGAGCGGAATTGCCGAAGTAATGCACACCTTGGGTTATCAGGTACAAGGGTCTGATTTGTCGCGCAACGCCAATGTGGACCGGTTGGAAGCATTGGGGATCAAGGTTTATACCGGGCATTCCGCAGAAAACCTTAATGATGCGCGGGTTGTGGTGATTTCGTCGGCGGTCAAAGCCGATAATCCGGAAGTCAAAGAAGCGCGTGCAAACATGATCCCTGTCGTCAGGCGAGCTGAAATGCTGGCAGAACTGATGCGGCTGAAATGGGCTATTGCTATTGGGGGCACCCATGGCAAAACAACAACAACCTCGTTGCTGGCAAGCGTACTTGATGCTGCGGACGCAGGACCAACAGTTATCAATGGCGGTATTATTAATGCCTATGGAACCAATGCCCGGCTCGGAAATGGGGACTGGATGGTGGTGGAGGCCGACGAGTCCGATGGCAGTTTTGTCAAGTTGCCGGCAACCATTGCAATTGTCACCAATATTGATCCAGAGCATCTTGATTTCTATGGTGATTTTGATGGTGTGCGGAATGCTTTCCTGACATTTGTAGAGAATATCCCTTTTTATGGTTTTGCCGCCCTTTGTATCGATCATCCGGAAGTACAAGCGCTGATCGGAAAGATCTCAGATCGCCGTTTGGTCACATATGGGTTGTCCCCGCAAGCTGACTATCGGGCAATCGATGTGCGCTTTGAGGCGGGTGGGGCTCGTTTCAACGTGTCCGTCAGTGATCGTGTTGCCAGTGAGACGCGCTTGATGAAGGGGTTCGAGCTGCCAATGCCCGGGGCCCATAATGTTCAAAATGCAATGGCTGCGGTTGCTGTTGGCTCTGAAATGGGCTTTGACGAAGTTACCTTGAAAAAAGGGTTGCGGGAATTTGGCGGCGTTAAACGGCGCTTCACAAAGGTCGGCGTTGTGAACGGGGTGACGGTTATCGATGACTATGGCCATCATCCAGTCGAGATTTCATCTGTTTTGTCTGCCGCGCGCCAAGCTTATGGCGGCAAGATTATTGCGGTTGTCCAGCCTCATCGCTATTCACGGCTGAAAGACCTGTTTGAAGGCTTTTGCACCTGTTTCAATGATGCCGATACGGTGATTGTGACCGACATCTATGCTGCCGGTGAAGAGTCTATCGAAGGGATCAGTCAGGACAGTTACGTGGAGGGATTGATTACACGCGGTCATAAAAATGTGTTGGCATTGAAAGGGTCTGAATATCTGGCTGATCTGGTGGCGAGTGAGACGGTACCCGGAGATGTGGTCGTGTGTCTGGGCGCTGGGTCCATATCGTTATGGGCAAACAAATTACCGTCAGAACTGGCTGCGCGCGATGATATCGAGGATGTTAAATGATCACTGAGCTTGTCCAAAACAAGGTTCTGATGGATGACTTGCCAAAGGTCAACGGGCGCCTTCGGGCTGATGTTGCGCTGGATAAGGTGACGTGGTTTCAGGTGGGCGGTCCGGTGGATATTATGTTCAAACCTGAAGATGAGGCTGATCTGGCGTATTTTCTTGAAAATACGGTTGCTGATATTCCGGTTTTTGTTTTGGGTGTTGGCTCCAACCTGTTGGTCCGCGATGGGGGATATCGGGGAGTTGTTATCCGTCTTGGGCGTAATTTCGTTAAAATGGACCTTCTTGAAGATAACCAGCTTCGTGTGGGCGCGGGTGCCCTTGATGTGTATGTATCCCATTTTGCAGCGGATGCAGGACTGAGCGGTGTTGAATTTTTAAGTGGTATTCCAGGTGGCATTGGCGGCGCCCTTCGGATGAACGCAGGCGCTTATGGTAGCGAGATGAAAGATATTCTTGTGAGTGCCGTGGCTTATGACCGGACAGGGCAGCGACATGAACTGTCTTGTGAGGATATGGGGTTTTCGTACCGTCATTGTGATGTTCCGTCTGATTGGATTTTTACCGAAGCCGTGTTGCAGCTGAGCCCCGGAAAAGACTCTGAAATTACAGGTAAAATGCAGGAAATTTCCCGCAACCGTGAAGAAAGCCAGCCCATCAAAAGCCGAACAGGCGGCTCTACTTTCGCTAACCCGCCGGGCAAAAAAGCGTGGGAGCTGATTGATGCAGTTGGGGCGCGCGGGCTTGTAATCGGGGGCGCTCAAATCTCGGAGAAGCATTGTAATTTTCTGATCAATACAGGGGGAGCGACGGCGGCTGATCTTGAAGCTGTTGGAGAAGAGGCGCGCCGCCGGGTGTTCGAGAAATTTGATACGTTGCTCCGCTGGGAAATAGTGCGTCTCGGGGATGTCAAAGAAGGTGCCAAGATATGAAACATGTTGCTGTTCTAATGGGAGGGTGGTCTGCCGAGCGGGACGTCTCGCTTGATAGCGGGGATGCTTGTGCGGCGGCATTGCTGCGCTGTGGTTATCGGGTAACCCCCATTGACGTTGATCGCAATATTGCTAAAACACTGGATGTTTTGAAGCCGGACGTCTGTTTCAATGCCTTGCATGGGCGGTACGGGGAAGACGGAACCATTCAGGGGATGCTGGAAATCATGGGCATTCCATACACCCATTCCGGTGTGCGGGCGTCTGCGCTTGCCATGGACAAGCCTGCGGCCAAAACAATTTTTGCGGCGGCAGGTCTTAAATGTGCCGCAGGACGGGTGATGAGCCGTCAGGATATTCTGGCAGGGGATGATTACCCTGTCCCGTTGGTAATCAAGCCATCCAATGAAGGGTCGAGTGTGGGGGTGATGATTTTGCTGGAAAACGAGAACCGGACGCTGGCTGATATTCCATGGGCATTTGGAAATGAAGTGCTGGTTGAAACCTATGTGCCCGGGCGTGAAATACAGGTGGCTGTCATGGGTGATCAGGCATTGGGCGCGGTGGAAATTCGGCCCTTGGGCCGGTTTTATGACTATGAAGCCAAATATACAGCAGGCAAGGCCGAACATCTTATGCCGGCTCCGCTGGATTCGGAGCGCTATGACGAGGTGCTGCAAATGGGATTGCTCGCGCATAAAGCCTTGGGATGCAGGGGCGTCAGCCGGACAGACTTTCGGTTTGATGATACGCCCGGTGGCCCTGCGGAATTTATAATCCTGGAAACCAATACACAGCCGGGCATGGTAGAGCTTAGTCTGGTGCCGGAAATTGCAGCTCATAGCGGGATCAGTTTTGAAGATCTAGTGCGCTGGATGGTAGAGGATGCGTCATGCGACAGATAAAAATGGCAGCCGGGGATCGTCCTGTTCGCCCGACGACCAAGCCGAAAAAGCGGAGGCCGAGCAAGGTATCACAACGTAAAGCGGCAAGTGGCGCTTTTCCGGCATTTATACGCAAAGCCGTTAATGCCGTACGCCCGCTGGGAAAAATACTGTCGCTGTTGCGGTTTGGTTCTGCCTCGGGGACTAAGGTTCGGGCACGCACGAACGGCCGTCGCCGCCGTCCTGCCAGATGGATAAAATTCGGGATGCTCGGGGGCAGTTTTGCAGCTCTTGTCCTTCTTGTCGGTTTGGCCGGATATTACATCGTTACCAACAGCCTGATTGAAAAAGCGGGCTTATGGGCGCAGGGAACCCGACTTGCAATGCTGGAAAGTGCGGGTTTGATTGTACAGGAAGTCAGCGTTGTCGGGCGGGACAGGGTATCAGCCAAGGCATTAATGTCAGCTCTCGCTGTTACGCGCGGTGACAGCATTCTTGATTTTGATCCTGATGCCGCTCGTATACGTCTTGAAAATCTGGGCTGGATTGAAGAGGCATCGGTTATGCGCCGTTATCCGGATGAGATTTTTGTTCGCATTCAGGAACGCCGGCCATTTGCCCGGTGGCAAGAAAACAAGAAGACGGTTGTTATTGATCGCAAAGGGATTGTGGTCTCGCAAACAGATGATGTTGAATTTCGCTATTTGCCTAAAGTCGTTGGGCGTGGCGCCAATGAAAAGGCGGCTGAACTTTTTGATCTGCTGGCGAAATCACCAACGCTGTTTACACGGTTGCAAAATGCAGTTCGCATTCGGGACCGGCGCTGGAATTTGGAATTTGGAAATGGCATGAAGGTAATGTTACCTGAAGAGGGCAGTGCCCTTGCATGGGCCAAATTGGGAAAGATGCAGCGGGATGATGCGGTGCTGAATAAAGGAGTTCTGGCAATTGATCTGAGAAATCCTGACAGGGTGTATGTGAAATTGAAGCCCGGTGATGCTGAATTCAGGCGGGTGGCTGGAAGTGAAACATAAAGCTGATGGGCAGGCACTTTCATGTGCAGGAGATGAGAAGTAAATGGCAACGCGTCGAAATGGGCCAATAGCGGCACTGGATATAGGAACAACAAAGGTCTGCTGTTTTGTTGCGGATACTGACGGCGATGCCTTGCGGGTTAAGGGAATTGGCCATCAGGTGGCGCGCGGGATGCGCATAGGGGCGATCACCAATATGGATATGGCAGAGGAGTCTATCCGCTCTGCTGTAGATGCTGCCGAACGTATGGCCGGTGAGACTATTCGGGATGTGTATTTAAGCGTTTCGGCAGGGCAGCCCGCATCACAAACGGTTGATGTGGAAATGTCTATTGCCGGTCAGGAAATTGGTGAAAAGGATCTTTTGCGTACCTTGAAAGAAGCGCAAGCAGGCTATAATCCTGAAAATCGAACTGTTATTCATGCCTTGCCGGTTGGCTACAACGTGGATGGCAATCGCGGCATTCGAGATCCGCGTGGCATGTATGGCGATAGTTTCGGCGTCAGTATGCATATGGTGTCGGTTATGGATAACCATATTCGCAATGTGACGACTTGCGTTGAAAGATGCCATTTAGGTGTCGCGAAATTGGTTTCTGCACCTTATGCCTCTGGCTTGGCAGCCTTGGTTGAAGACGAGATGGATTTGGGCGTTACCATTATTGATATGGGAGGAGGCTCAACATCCTTTGCCGTCTTCTACGATGGCGAGATGGTTTATAATGAAGTGCTGCCGGTGGGGGGCGGGCATGTGAGTAATGACATTGCGCGCGGCTTGTCGACAACCCTTGCCAATGCTGAACGTATGAAAACACTGTATGGTAGCGCCCTTGCCAGCCCTGCAGACGAAAAAGAAATTATTGATGTTCCTTTGATCGGTGAAGCAGAACATGAAGTGGCAAACCATGTGCCGCGCTCCATGCTGGTTGGTATTATAAAACCCCGAATAGAAGAAACCCTTGAAATGATCAGGGATCGGCTGGCTTTGTCCGGTTTTGCCAAGGTTGCGGGTCGTCGGGCCGTTCTGGTTGGCGGGGCATCCCAATTGGCCGGGGTTCAGGAATTGGCGGCGCGTATATTGGATAAACAGGTGCGTATGGGTAAACCTATACGTGTCAAATCACTACCTGATGCGACAGAGGGACCGGCCTTTGCGACGGCTGCCGGCCTGTTGTCATTCGCTATACGGAAAAACTTTAATGACCAGCTGGGTGTGGACGCCGAGGAAAAAACCTCGCAAAACCGCCTTTTTCGTATCGGAAACTGGTTTAAAGAGAATTTCTAATTTAAGAAAAATGATGTTTTTTCATCAATATGTAAGAAGTAGGGTTCCATTACCTACAATATTTGGTATTAAATAGAGAGCTTGCGTTATAAAGGAGGGTAGTACTGTGGGGATAAATTTATCAGTGCCAGACCAAACTGAACTAAAACCTAGAATTCTGGTCCTTGGGGTCGGTGGAGCCGGTGGAAACGCCGTCAACAACATGATCCAGTCAGAGCTTCAGGGGGTTGAGTTTGTTGTTGCTAATACCGACGCGCAAGCGTTAAAGCAAAATCTGTCCGAAACTCGTATTCAACTGGGGGCTGAGCTCACAGAAGGATTGGGTGCGGGCTCCAAGCCGCATATCGGTGCAGAAGCTGCCCAGGAAGCAATCGATGAAATCGTCTCGCATCTTAAAGGGGTGCATATGTGTTTCATTACCGCCGGAATGGGCGGGGGAACCGGAACCGGTGCTGGGCCAATTGTTGCCAAAGCTGCAAAAGAAATGGGTATCCTGACGGTTGGTGTCGTGACCAAACCGTTCCAGTTCGAAGGCAATCACCGCATGAGGATTGCCGATGCCGGAATTGAAGAGCTGCATAAATATGTAGATACGCTGATTATTATTCCTAATCAGAATCTGTTCCGCATTGCTAATGAAAAGACCACCTTTGCTGACGCTTTCAATATGGCGGATGATGTGCTGCATTCCGGTGTTCGCGGCGTGACCGATCTGATGGTAATGCCGGGATTGATCAATCTCGATTTTGCTGATGTGAACACGGTCATGAGCGAAATGGGCAAAGCCATGATGGGCACAGGTGAGGCTAGTGGCGAAAACCGGGCTATCGAAGCTGCGGAAGCCGCTATTTCAAACCCGTTGTTGGATGATGTTTCCATGAAAGGGGCGCGCGGTGTTCTGATCAATATCACAGGTGGTATGGATCTGACATTGTACGAACTTGATGAAGCTGCGAACCGTATTCGCAGCGAAGTGGACCCCGAGGCCAATATCATTGTTGGATCAACTTTCAACCCTGATATGGATGGGACCATGCGTGTCTCTGTTGTCGCAACCGGTATTGATGCCGGCGAAATGTTGCGGCCGGTGGCACCGAACGTGACCTCGTTGTTGAAGGTAACTGGCGGTACTGTAGATCATGCCGGTGCAACGGGAGGGCGCGAATATTCCGAGCCTTCTGCGCCGGATATGGGCGGATTTGCGGCCAGCGGCTTTGGAGCTTCTATTCCGGCTGGAGTGCCAGCCGGACAGCCGATGATGAGTGGTGATACGTCTTCTGCGGATGCTACTTCCTTTGCTGTGGGAACGACAGAAGCTGTTAGCTCTTCTGATAATCTTGCCCGCGATATGGAACCTGATCTTTTATCAGATATTGATCCGATGGAAGCCAGTGAAGCCACCTTTGCGGAGCCGGAGGGGCGTGAAGCACCTTTCAAGGCTCCTCCGGTGATTAAAGTTGAAAAACGAGCTGAAGAGCTGATCAATCCTGCCGCGCGCCAAAGTGCAGACGAAGCGGCAACGCCAAAGCGGAAACGCAAAGGCCCCAGCCTGTTTGAAAGAATGACCGGTGTCGGACGCATGAGCCGAAAAGCGGAAGCTGAACGGCAAGAAGCTGAAGTACAGGCACCTGTTCGCAAGGAACCTGTAGCATCTCCTGCGCCTGCGGCGCCTGCTCCCCAACCAACAGAGGCATTATCTTCCCCTGTATCGGTTCAGCAGAAAAAAGAGGATGAGGATTTGCTCGATATTCCGGCTTTCTTAAGGCGCCAAGCCAACTAGAAGCCATGGATTAGTGGCAACTAGTAGTCGTTATTTGATGAATAAAAAAGGGCCGTGAATAATGATACGGGCCTTTTTTATTTTATATTAGAAAAATACATGCATTAACCTTTGTTTCATCATGGAAATATTTGGTAACAAAGAGTGATTTGTGTTTCCTCAGGGGTTTCATTAGAAATAACCTTGGATATATAGTTAACGGGAAGCATGTACGCATAATGATGATATTTCAAAAAACATTACGGAACAGTATTAGCTGTACAGGTGTTGGAGTTCACAGCGGAGATGTCGTGAATATGACATTGAAACCTGCTGCTGCGGGAACCGGAATTGTTTTTTATCGCTTGGATGTGGCCCCTGAAAATGCAGAAATTCCGGCCCGCTATGATACGGTTACCGAATTGGTTATGTGTACAACGGTTGCAAATGCAGCGGGCGTAAAAGTTGCGACAATTGAACATTTGATGGCGGCATTTTCCGGAAGCGGGATTGATAACGCGATTGTTGAACTGGACGGACCGGAAGTCCCTGTCATGGATGGCTCTGCGGCCCCTTTTATATTCCTCATCGAATGTGCCGACACCATTGAGCAAGCCGCTCCGCGTCAATATATCAAGATTTTGAAAGAAGTCGCTGTCTGTGAAGGCGATGCTGAAGCTGTGCTGTCGCCGGGTGATAATATTTCGATCGCATTTGAAATCGCGTTTAAGAACAAGCGGATTGGTCGCCAGAATTGCAGCTTTAACATGCGCAATGGAACATTTAAAAATGAATTGTCACGGGCCCGCACGTTTGGGTTTTTGAGTGAGCTTGAACAGCTCAAATCCATGGGCCTTGCCAAAGGCGGCTCGTTGGATAATGCGATTGTTTTGAACGGCGAGGATATCCTTAATGAAGAAGGATTGCGCTATCAGGATGAGTTTGTACGCCATAAAGCTCTGGATGCTGTCGGTGATTTGTATTTGGCAGGGGCCCCAATTATCGGGCAGTTCCACGGATATCGTTCGGGTCATGCGCTGAATAACAAGTTACTACATACTTTTTTGAGCGATGAAAACGCATGGTGTTTTACAACAGAAGCCCCTGTTCGCAGCTCTAACGTTGGTGGTGCATACTGGCCTGAACAACAGGCGGCAGCACCAATTACTGCATAGATTTGATATAAATACCTGATGAAAAGCAAGGCACGAATTGAACTTCGTGCCTTGCTTTTTTATGCGATTTTGCGTTTTCGTTCGCGGCCTGCCAGGCTTTTGATTAGCCCGCTTACGGCGGAGCGAATGGCGGGCTCGTCAATTTCACTATAATTACGAACCAGTTCAATTGTGGAACGGTTTTTACCGCCATGCTCAAGAGGTGAGCTGGCTGTAAGGGGCTCTAACTGATCAAAGAAGTAGGCAACATCCACTTCAAGACGCTGAGCGATTTCATAAAGCCGCCCGGCGCTAACCCGGTTTGCCCCAGTTTCATATTTTTGCACTTGTTGATAAGAAATCTCCAACGCTTGTGCGAGATGTTCTTGAGTGAGCCCCATCATTGTGCGCCGTTCTCGAATGCGCTCTCCGACATGGTCATCAACCCGTTTCGCGAGTTTACTCATTAGCTGGTACCTTTCGTTAAACTTGGGCGTAAATTGCGCCCGTAACATATACAAACCGCCAAATATATTGGCTTTTGAGGGGCGAAAATTCTGAGCTGTCGGACTCTTCCATAGGAAGAAGTTCAGAAAAGTTGAACTACCCTCACTATTAAATTAGCACACTGAACACAAAAAAGAAAACATGATAAATACAACCGTAGATAAGTTGTTTTATATTAATGAGTTAGGGTCAAATAAATATGATTAAAGAATGTTTTTGAGAATAAATCATGAAAAACATTCATAAAAAATAAAAGCGATCCTGTGCTTCCCATCGCGCCTATGTTTGGATAAAATGCGGCTTAACGATTATTTCCAACATGGGTTTATGTAATGGCATTTTTGCAAATATTTGCAGCGCGGGGAAAGACCCTGTTGGTTATAAGTCTATTTTTGTTTCTGACAGCGTGCGGTGGGGCAGATAACATAGATTCTTATCAGGAAGAGCCTGTGCAGAAACTGTATAATAAAGCACTTGCCGCCTTGAATGCAGAGAATTATCTGGAAGCAGCACAAGACTTTGATGAGGTCGAGCGCCAACATCCATATTCGGTATGGTCGACAAAGGCGCAAGTGATGTCTGCTTTTGCCTACTACCAGAGCAACAAATATGATCAGGCAATTTTGGCAGCAAAGCGGTTTATCGAACTTCATCCAGGAAATAAGGATGTGCCATATGCCTACTATCTGGTTGCCATATCCTATTATGAGCAAATTACAGGTGTCGGCAGGGATCAGAAAGTAACGCGGCAGGCGCTTGATGCATTACAAAAAGTGGTGCGGCGCTTTCCCAGCACAGAATATGCCCGGGATGCAAAGCTGAAGATTGACCTGACGCTGGACCATCTGGCAGGTAAGGAAATGGAAATTGGCCGCTATTATCAGCGGTCAAATCAGTTTGTTGCTGCGATTAATCGCTTTCGTCAGGTGGTAGAGCGCTATCAGACAACATCGCATGTTCCCGAAGCTCTGTACCGCTTGACAGAATCCTATCTGTCATTGGGAATTAAGGACGAAGCAAAAACTGCGGCCGCTGTTCTGGGCTATAACTTCCCCGGCAGTGAATGGTATCAGGATGCCTACGCTTTGTTGGATGATAATTATCTGAAACCCGAGATTAATGAAGATTCGTGGTTGGTTAAAGCCTGGAAAAAAGTGTTTTAGGTGCTGGTAGATGCTGGCATCCCTTTCAATTCGCAATATTGTCCTGATAGACAAGCTGGATTTGGCCTTCGAACGAGGGCTGTGTGTCCTGACTGGGGAGACTGGTGCTGGTAAGTCTATTCTGCTCGACAGTCTGGCGCTGGCGCTGGGGGCGCGTGCCGATACAGGCCTGATCCGTGCTGGGACAGATAGGGGGGTCGTTTCCGCCGAGTTTTTACTTCCCTCGGATCATCCCGTCTTTGAACAGTTGCAAGAACTTGAGATAGATCCGTCCGAGCCAGTTATATTGCGGCGAATTATTAGCGTAGACGGGCGCAACAGGGCCGCTATCAATGATCAGTCAGTGAGTACGGCTTTGCTTCGATCTGTCGGTGATGCTCTGGTGGAAATTCATGGGCAAAACGCAGAGCGGGGTTTGCTGGATGCAAGAGGCCACCGTCAGTTACTGGACTTGTATGGGCTGCTTTCTCCTTTGTCGAAGAAAGTGTCAGCGCGTTTTTTCATATTCCAGGGCCTGAAAGAGAATTTGGACCGCGCCGAACAGGCATTGGAACAAGCTCGTGAAGATGAAGAATATTTACGCCATGTGGTTGATGAACTGGAAAATCTGGCCCCTGTTGAGGGTGAAGAGGATGCGCTTGCCGAGGCCCGGTCCGATTTCATGCATGCAGAGAAAATTGCCGAGGCCTTGAAGGATGCCAATAAATCGCTGACCGAAAATGGGGGTGTTGAGGGGAAAATCCGGACGGCAACACGGGCAATAGAGCGGGTGGTGGAAAAGGCATCGGGTAAGCTGGACCCTGTTCTCGACAGTCTGGAACGGGCCGCTATTGAAATGAGCGAGGCGGCCATGATGATCGACAATGTTGCGCGGGATCTGGAAATTGATCCCACCGGCCTTGAACATGTGGAAGAGAGATTATTTGCCTTGCGGGCGGCTGCGCGTAAACATAAATGCGATGTATCCGGCCTTGTGGGTGTCTTGCAAAACTTTAAAGCGCGGCTGCTGACCATTGAACAAGGGGATGCGGATGTTAGCCGCTTGCGAATAGAGGCCGCAGCTGCACGGGCAGATTTCCATCAGGCGGCAGCCAGTCTTCGGGACAAGCGGTTGCAGGCGGCCTTGCGAATGGATAAAGCGGTTATGGCCGAGCTTGGCCCCTTGAAACTTGGCAGTGCAAAGTTTGAAACGCGGGTGCAGGAGTTGCCGGAAGAAAACTGGTCCGCTGCCGGAATGGATAAAGTCGAGTTTCAAATTGCAACCAATCCCGGAAGTACCGCTGGTCCGTTGCTCAAGATTGCGTCCGGCGGTGAGTTGTCCCGTTTTATGCTGGCATTGAAAGTTGTTTTGGCGCGCTCGGGTTCGGCACCGACGCTGGTGTTTGACGAGGTTGACCGAGGCGTTGGCGGGGCTACTGCCGATGCCGTCGGCGAACGATTGTCCCGTTTGTCGGAAGAATTGCAGGTGCTTGTTATTACGCATTCGCCGCAAGTGGCAGCAGCTGGAGCCGCGCATTGGAATATTTATAAAAGCGGAAGCAAAACCTCGACAACAACTTCTGTGACGACTTCTGTGGAACGTCTGTCAGAGGATGCGCGCAAAGAAGAGATAGCCCGAATGTTGTCGGGTGCGGTTATTACCAACGAGGCCCGGGCGGCGGCTCAAAGTCTGATTGAAGGATAGTTCTATGGATAAGCTCGAACATATGTCGCTGGACGAGGCGATGGCGGAGCATGAGCGATTGGTCACATATATCGGGCGGCAGAATAAATCCTATTATCAGGATGATGCACCGGAAATTACAGATGCTGATTATGATCTGGCGATGCGGCGGCTCAAAGATATAGAGAACCGCTACCCGCAACTGGTAACGCAGCAAAGTCCAACCCAAACAGTAGGCGCAAAGCCCGTTCGCGGGTTTGGCAAGGTTCGTCATCGCGTGCCTATGTTGTCACTGGATAATGCGTTTAACAGCGATGATTTGCGTGAATTTGAAACCCGTGTGCGCCGGTTCTTAGGGCTGGAGCCGACAGAGGGGGTTGCTTTTTTCTCTGAACCGAAGATAGATGGATTGTCGGCTTCTTTACGCTATGAAAAAGGTGTGTTTGTACAAGGCGCCACGCGTGGTGACGGGAGCGAGGGCGAGGATATCACCGAAAACCTTCGAACCCTGAAAGATCTTCCACTAAAGCTGGCGGGCCCGCAGGCTGATATTCCCGATGTTTTTGAAGTGCGCGGCGAAGTTTATATGTCTATCTCCGATTTTCAGTTATTAAATCAAAATCAAGAGAAGTCCGGGGCTAAAATATTTGCAAATCCGCGAAATGCGGCAGCGGGTTCGTTGCGGCAACTGGATGTATCCATCACGGCTTCTCGTAACTTGCGGTTTTTTGCCTATGCGTGGGGAGAGGCGTCTGTGATTCCCGGGGAGACGCAAGCCGAAGTTCTGGCGCGGTTCAGGCAATGGGGCTTTTCGGTTAATCCGTTATCACTGGTTTGCGCCAATATGGAAGAAGCCATTGAGGCATACAAGAAAATAGAAGAGCTGCGTTCTGGTCTGGATTACGATATTGACGGCGTTGTCTTCAAGGTCAACCGTCTGGATTGGCAGGCCCGCCTTGGCTTTGTCAGTCGCAGCCCGCGCTGGGCCATTGCACATAAATTCCCGGCAGAGCAGGCAATCACACAGGTGCAGGATATTGAAATTCAGGTTGGACGGACAGGGGCATTGACGCCCGTTGCCCGGCTGGCACCGGTTAGCGTAGGCGGGGTCGTTGTCTCTAACGCAACCTTGCATAACGAGGATGAAATCGCCCGCAAAGATATTCGTGTCGGCGATACTGTCGTGGTTCAGCGGGCAGGTGATGTGATCCCGCAAGTGGTTGAGGTTTTGCTTGATAAAAGACCGCCGGACAGTAAAGCATATGTTTTTCCAACCCGATGCCCTGTGTGCGGTAGCCATGCTGTTCGCGAGAAGAACCCGCTAACGGGCAAAGATGATGTTGTGCGGCGGTGTACAGGCGGGCTTGTCTGCCCTGCGCAAGTAGTGGAGAGATTGAAACATTTCGTCTCGCGCAATGCGTTTGATATTGATGGTCTGGGAGCCAAACAGATTGAATTATTTTACAGGCGCGGGATGGTGAAAACCCCGATTGATATTTTTACTCTTGAAAAACGGGACGCCAATTCGTTGCAAAAGATCAAAAATTTTGAAGGTTTTGGTGACAAGGCTGTTCGTAATTTGTTCGATGCCATTGATCAGCGCCGCAAAATTGAGCTGGATCGGTTTATTTTTGCATTGGGGATCAGACATGTGGGGCAGGGGAATGCCCGCTTGCTGGCAAAAAACTATTTGACGCTGGAGGCCTTGCTGGCAGCTTTCGCGCCCGAACATCCCGATCCCGGCAAGGTATATGTCGAACTTTTAAATATCGATGGTATCGGCGGTGCTGTTGCAGATGCTGTCAAAGAATTCTTTTCCGAGCCCCATAACCGTGATTTGCTGGATCAAATGATGGAGGAAATTGAAATTCTGCCTTTTGATGCTCCCGATGATGATAGTCCTGTCAGTGGCAAGACAGTTGTCTTTACCGGCTCCCTTGAGCTGATGACACGGGCCGAGGCAAAAGCGCAGGCCGAAAATCTTGGGGCAAAGGTGAGCGGATCGGTATCGGCAAAGACCGATATCCTTGTGGCGGGGGCCAAAGCCGGATCAAAGCTGAAAAAAGCGGAAAGCCTCGGCGTAACAACCATGACAGAACAGGAATGGGTTGATCTTATCAAGGGAGCCTGATCGGGCTCCCCTGATAGAGTTAGATCGGTGCCGTTGCTGCTTTCAGCCAGTCCTTGGCCGCACCTTCCAGTTGCCCGGACAGCTTGTCCCATACGTCTTTATGATAGGTGTTGAGCCATTGTTTTTCGTCACTATCCAGTAAAGAGGGATCAATTGCATATCTGTCAATCGGGGCAAAGGTCAGGGTTTCAAATGATAACAAAGGTCGCTCGCCCCCGTCCGGTGTGGGGTATTCACACACAGTGACCAGATTTTCGATCCGGATGCCATATTCACCGGTTTTGTAGTAGCCCGGCTCGTTGGACAAGATCATTCCCGGCTGCAGGGCAATGGTGGACGGCATTTTTGAAATGCGTTGTGGGCCTTCATGAACCGACAGATAACTGCCAACCCCGTGACCTGTGCCGTGATCGTAGTCCAACCCTAACCGCCACAGGGGTTGCCGGGCTAGGGTATCAAGCTGGCTGCCGGTGGTTCCTGTTGGAAAAACAGCACGGGCAAGGGCGATATGTCCTTTGAGAACATGGGTAAAGTGGTTTTTCATTTCATCCGTTGGGGTGCCGATGGCAATGGTTCGGGTAATATCGGTTGTCCCGTCCAGATACTGACCGCCGCTATCCACCAGAAACAGGCTGTTCTGATCCAGTTTCCGGTTTGTTGCAGGGGATGAGCGGTAATGTACGATTGCCCCGTTCGGGCCAGCTCCGGCGATGGTTGAAAAGCTGGTATCCTTGAAATTTTTACCGGCAGCACGGAAGTCATACAGTTTTTGTTCGGCGGTTAGTTCGTCAAGGGTTCCTGTAGGCGCTTGTTCAGATACCCAATGCAGGAATTTTGCGATGGCGCCGCCGTCCCGGATATGGGCTTTGCGTGTGCCCTGTATCTCGGTCTCGTTTTTACAGGCTTTGGCCAGCAAACAAGGGTCTGCGTTGCGAATGATGGTAGCTTTTGTACGGTGTAGCTGATCGACAATCTGTTGACTGGTGGTCGCCGGGTCAATCTGGACGGTTTGACCAGTCAAAGATAGCAAATGCCTTTCGAACTTATCGGGATTATGAACCCGTACGCCATTGCCCAGATGTGCCATCAAGTCCGGGGCAATTTTTTGTTCTGCAATGAACAGATCAACGGTTTGATCCTTATGCAAGACTGAAAAACCCAGTGCAAAAGGCGTGCTTGGTAGATCACCACCGCGAATGTTGAGCAGCCATGAGGTGACATCAGGAAGCGTATGAATAATGGCATCCACATGATTGGCAATCATCTGATCGGAAATTTTACTGCGTTTGTCACGGCTGCTTTGACCGGTGAATTCCTGTTTATGGGGGACAACAAGTGCCATTGGCGGTTCAGGGCGGTCTGCCCAGATCGTATCAACAGGATTAGGGGAAAGGGGGATCAGCTCAATGCCAGCTCTTTCCAGATCAGCTTTTAGGGCTTTGACATTATTTTCGGTATGTAGCCATGGATCAAAAGCCATTTTCTGACCCCGGGTCAGAGTATCAGTGATCCAGTCGGTGAGAGGCTCTTCGGTGACGTGGCGAGGGGTAAATAATCCGGTATCAACCTCTTGACGGACCTGTAACGTGTAGCGTCCATCAACAAAGATAGCAGCCTTGTCATGGGTAACGGCAGCGACTCCTGCCGATCCGGTGAACCCTGTGAGCCATTTCAGGCGCTCCGATGCAGCAGGCGCGGCCTCTCCGTGAAATTCGTCATTCAAGGGGATGATGAAGCCGTCAACATTAAGACGCTGTAATTCATCCCGAAGGAGATGAAGGTGGGGCGCCATATTTTCAGTATTAGACAAAGCTATTCCTCATATTTACAGAGTTTGGACAAGGAATATGACCCATTTACGGCAGGAGTGCAATTGAAGCTATGCAATTTTTGCAACGCACCAATTCCAACTTAGCGGTCATTTTTGATCTCTAAGCTATTGTTATTTATTGTGTGCAGTGCAATATACACTCCATCAGGAACACTTGTGAAGGATATCCCGATGTTCAGTAGAAACGAAAAATATGGTCAAGCATTGCATTTGCAGTATGGCTCGAAGGCAACGGCGAGGAAGAGCCAGATGGTTAGAGCATCCTCATTGTTGGCTCGCGTTGCTTCATATGTCGTCTCTGCAACGAATGTTACGGCTGCTGGCAGTCAAACGATGCCTTCCGATACGCCATTTGATAAAGATTTTATCAATCTGGCGGTTCAGTGTGAACTTAGAAATACCGCTGCCGCGGCCAATGAAAACCGGCCCGCAGTACAGACTATGGAAATTGCTTAATTTTAACGCAGGCTCAGACCGAGAGGCCTGACAGTTATGGAGATCGAGAATGTTTAGTTTTACAGAAAAAGATTTAGATGCTGTTGCCCTTATTACCCCGCAAACAGCAAATAATAACACCATTAATGTAGAGGCGGCTGTTGCAAATGCACATCAGCTTAGAAGCGTATATGTTCGCAGCCTTGTAGGAAATGCCATGTCAAATTTGAAAAACCGGATTAATAACTATCGTAAAACCCAGCGCGCTTTGGCGCAGTTGAATGCTATGTCAAGTCGTGAATTGGCAGATATCGGTATCACTCGCGGCGGTATTGAACAGGCCGTTATGGGTGATACGGCTCTTAAAACCGGTTTCGCTGATTCTGTGAAAAAGGCAACTGTCTCATTTGTGAAATCCTATGAAGGCTGGCGTTTACGCCGGGCCGGTTATGCACAATTGATGGCAATGGATGCCCGCCAACTGAGTGATATCGGCTTGAACCGTGGTGATGTTGCCGAAGCAATGGCAGGTCATATTACGCTTGCCAATGACAATGCTGCTGTAGCCAACAATAATGGTGGCCGTAAAGTTAGCTAATAGACGTCCTTCGGGACAATCGATTTGAAAGCCCGGTTTTATGCCGGGCTTTTTTTTATCTGAAATTATTTACTGAGAACAAGCGTGTGCCATTCTTTGAAGATATATCGTCTTTTGAGAGACAGTCCGTGCAACCGGTAAGCGGCGCGAACCATATTTTCCTGCTTTCCCAACAGGCCCGAGAGCACCAGTATGCCATCCTCAGCCAGTACATTGGAGATCGCGGGTGCAAGTTGAACCAGAGGCCATGCAAGAATATTGGCGATGAGCAGATCGTAGGGAGCTTTTCTTTGTAACAGGCGATCATTTAATCCGGTCGCCAGAACAGCGTGAACCATAGGGTGCAGGCTGTTTTTTTTGGCATTTTCTCGCGTAACGGCAACAGCATCCGGATCAATATCGCTGGCCAGAACCGGGCGGCCCCATGCTTGGGCTGCGGCCAGCGCCAGCACACCGGACCCGCATCCCAAATCCAGAATATTTAGAAAATTATGTGATTTTCGCAAGTCATGCAAGGCACTCAGGCAGCCATAGGTGGTCTCGTGCAGGCCTGTTCCAAAGGCCCGTCCGGCATCAATTGTCAGATCATGAATAGAGGCTGAGGAATGCTTTGGATCATGGGAGCCATGGATATGGAAACGGCCCGCTGTGACGGGGGGCAGTTGTTTCTGGCTTTCGCTGACCCAGTCTTTTTGCTCAAGCTTGCACAGGTTTCTTTCCTGATCTTTGGGTAACTGATCAACAATCCAGCCATCGGGCTTGCCCGCGAATATGACTTCCAGCCGCCAAAGGCTACCGTCGCTAACCGTTTCGGTTAAAGATGTCGCTTGCGCATGATCTTCAAATAATGTCTCAATCTCCATAGCATCAGGCAAAGGAAGAGTGAGAGATAGCTGCCATAAATTGGTAGCATCAGGCTGGATCGACAAAATTTTCCATCACTTTCTTATATCCCGCTTTTTCAAAAGCGATCTCAAGTTTGTTGGCATCCTTGGCGCGGATATGCCCGTAGCCGAATTTTTGGTGAAAGACGCGATCCCCAATCGATAATCCTGTATTTCCATCATTAACCGGTTTAAAGCTATTATCCGTCATTTGGTAATTTTGCCGGGCTCGCTTCGCCAGAATATGGGTCAGGTGGGAGGCGGCATCCGTTTTCCAGTCTGTCTGGATATCATCATCTTGAAGGCCGCGAGCTGACAAGCCGGCCTCACTCTGCTCTGAAATATGGTCGGCGGGCAGTTCGTTGACGAAGCGGCTGGGTAGGGAATTTTGCCATTGTCCGTGGATTTGGCGGCTGCTGGCATAGCTGATAAAACAGTGTTTTCTGGCGCGGGTGATTCCGACATAGGCGAGACGGCGTTCTTCTTCCAACGCCTTGACGCCATTTTCATCCAGAGCGCGCTGATGGGGGAATAATCCCTCTTCCCAGCCTGGTAAAAATACGGCTTCATATTCCAGCCCTTTGGCTGCATGCAGGGTCATCAAACTGACCATTTCAGAATTGGTGTTCTGATTGTTTTCCGTGACAAGGGCGACATGTTCCAGAAACAGGTCGAGGGTTTCATACTCGCTCAATGCCTGTATCAACTCTTTCAGGTTTTCAACCTTGCCCGCAGCCTCGGTAGATGTGTCTTTTTTCCACATTTGCAAGTAACCGCTTTGATCCAGAACTTGCTCTACCAACTCTGATGGAGGGATAAAGTCTTTTTGTTCGCGCCAGTGGCTGAAGTTTTGTGAAACCTTGCTGAGTGTTGCAAGGGCTTTTCCCTTGAACAGACTGTGTTCCACCGCATAATCGGCACTGCGGGCCAGCGACAAGCGAAGGTCACGCCCGATTGTGCGCAGGGTATCAAGGGCCTTTGGACCGAGGCCGCGCTTGGGCAAATTGTAAATTCTCTCAAACGCCAGATCATCATCTTGCTGATTAATCACCCGCAAATAAGCGATTACATCACGAATTTCCCGCCGTTCGTAAAAGCGTAAACCCCCGATAACACGGTATTTGATGCCGTTGGAAAGAAAGCATTCTTCAAAATCGCGGGTCTGAAAACTGGCACGGACGAGAATGGCCATGTCTTGCAAACTGTATTTTTGCCGTTGCAAACTTTCAATTTCATCGGCAACCCAGCGGGCCTCGGCCTTACCATCCCAGATCCCCCGCAGCATAACTTTGTCGCCATCGTTATCTTCGGTCCACAGGGTTTTTCCCAACCGGTTTTCATTATTGGCGATAAGGCCGGATGCGGCCCCCAGGATATGCGCGGTTGACCGATAATTACGCTCGAGGCGGATAATTTTTGCCCCGGGAAAATCTTCTTCAAAACGCAATATGTTTCCGACTTCAGCCCCGCGCCAGCCGTAAATGGACTGGTCATCATCCCCAACGCAACAGATGTTTTTATGCTGTTGAGCCAGAAGGCGTAGCAGTAGATATTGCGCCACATTGGTATCCTGATATTCGTCGACCAGAATATAGTGGAACTGATTTTGATATTTTTTTAAAACATCGGGGTGTTGGTGGAAAATTGTTAGGGGGTGAAGCAGGAGATCCCCAAAATCGCAAGCATTCAGCTCAAGCAGGCGTTCTTGATATAGTTTATACAAGGCAGCGGCGCGCCCGTGGGCAAAGCCATCACCATCGGTATTGCTAATCTGATCGGGACGCTGGCCTTTGTCTTTCCAGCGATCGATAACAGCAGCAAGACCTCGTTGTGGCCATTGTTTGGTATCAATTCCTTGCTCGGTCAGAATTTGTTTGAGAAGGCGCAGCTGATCGTCCGTATCCAGAATTGTGTAATTGGGCTTCAACCCTACCAGTTCGGCGTGACGGCGCAGCAACCAAACTCCGATGGAATGGAAGGTGCCAAGTTTAATATCCGCAGCGGCAGGGCCGATGATCGCGGCGGTTCTTTCGCGCATTTCTTGCGCGGCTTTGTTGGTGAACGTGACGGCCAGAATTTGCCATGGGTCTATAGGCCTGCTGTGCAGAATATGGGCAAGGCGGGTGATGAGAACACGTGTTTTGCCCGTGCCGGCGCCCGCGAGAACCAGAACAGGACCGTCGATGGCTTCGACGGCGGCAAGTTGCCCTTCGTTCAATCCATCCAGATAATCTGGTGCAGGATTTGGCGGAGAGGCAGGTTCATTAAACCGGGCAATATCAAAAGAGTCTTCCATTGGCTAGGTATAGCGCATGGTCGCGTTTTGTTCCAGTCCTCAGATATGGAAGGTCGGCTTTCTTTTATCTTCATCCTTGCTCTGCATATGTAGCAAGGCATCATTATATTCGCGCAGTAAATCTTTGTAATGCAGCAACCCTATCAGCCGTGTTTTTGTCGTGGAATCAATAACAGGCAGGCAGTCAATATGGTTTTTTTCCATGACCGATAGCGCTGTTTTCAGGCTACTGTCCGGGAAAATTGTTGGGCAGTTGGTTGGCGCCAGGTCTTTGGCAGTAATGGGGTCTTGAGACAAGTCGCCAAACATATGGGCTTTGAGGTCAGAAAATTCGATCCGGCCAATAAACCCGTGATCTTCAGGATTGAAAACCACCAGTTTGTCATGATCGGTATTACTGACAATTTCGCGGAGTTCTTGCATCGTTGTCCGGGCCGGTATTTCGGTAAATTCCCGGTCCATAATGCTGCGGACCTGCCTGAATTTCAAATAGCGCAAGGCCTTGTTTTCGCGAATATCAACATCCTTCATTGCCAGCTGCATTTGAAAGATACTGCGGTCAATCAATTGCCGGGTTACCAGTGTGGCGAGGCCTACCGTGACCATAACGGCAATAGATATTTTATAGTCGCCCGTCAATTCAAATACAATAAGGATCGTTGAAATAGGGGCTCCCAGCACTGAGGCAGAAACCGCAGTCATCCCTAAAATGGCATAAAGGCCATTGCCGGATCCCATTTCAGGGAAAACGGCGGTGGCTATGATGCCGAATGCCCCGCCGGTCATGGCGCCAATGAATAGGGAGGGGGAGAAAAATCCGCCGCCAATACGGCTGCCTGCGGTTATACCGGTGGCGATGGTTTTGATGACAATTAAAGACAGCAGCAGAACCAGACTATATTCTTCCTTGAGTGCACTGTCCGTGGCCTCGTAACCCACGCCGATGATTTGCGGGAAGGCGAGGGCGATAAGTCCCAGAACCAGCCCGCCGGAGGCTGGTCGTAATATTTCAGGGATACGGAAACGGTCGATGGTCCGTTCTGAAAAATCCATACTCCAGATAAAAACAAGGGCAACAATGGCCGAGACAATACCTAGCAAGGCGAAGGCAGGGATTTCCCACCAGCTGAGAATTTGGTAATTTGGAATGATGAAGGCCGGAAAGTCGCCAATATGAATTCGGCTGATGACGGTTCCGATAACGGAGGCAAGGACGATGGGGGCCACGGCTTGCGTCGCGAAAGAGCCGATAACGACTTCCAGTGCAAAGAACATTCCGGCAATGGGTGCATTGAACGATGAGGCCACAGCGGAGGCAACACCGCAACCGATCAGTGTTATATAATAGCGTGAGGGCAAGCGGAACCATTGCCCCAGCCGACTGCCAAGCAGGGCGCCAAAATGGACAACGGGGCCTTCACGCCCTCCTGATGCCCCTGTTCCGAGCGAAATAGCACTGATAAAAAACGATCCAAGCCCCGAGATAAATTTCATTTTCCCGCGGTTGATCAGAACAGCCTCGATGACATCTGCAACTCCGTGGGGGCGCCTGTCCGGGACAATAAATTTAAGGAGAATACCGATAACCAGTCCGCCAATAACCGGTATCAGCAGGATTTGCCACCACGGAAGGCTGGCGGCACCAGTGACCACCAGTTCGCTGTCAAACCCGTAAAACAGAGTTTGTGTCTCACTGATAAGTCTGCGAAAACCCAGAGCCCCGTAGCCCGCCAGCAAGCCAACGACAAGAGAGCATACCATCAGCTTGAGCGAAATATTTCCACTTATCGCATTAAAAGAAGATTTTATTTTTTTGTGCAAAATATGGGTACTTCTATGAGGCATTTACGGACTGTTCCTGCTAATTGCCTTGTGGGAAAGAGATAAGCCTGATTTGTTGAAAAATCTGTATACCTTTTATCCGGTTAATTCAATGTTACGGCTTGGGCGGAGCTGAATATTGCTCTGCCCATCCTAATGTTTTGGACGTGGTTGTTGATGGAATATACTCACATCCCACCCAGCCGGTATATTTATTTTTCTTAATGATATCAAAAAGATATTGAAAATTTATCTCGCCGCTTCCGGGCTCGTGTCGTCCCGGGGTATCTGCGATTTGAATATGCCCTGTCATCGGTAAATATTTTGTCAGGCTATGTGCAACGCTGCCTTTAATTCTTTGGCAATGGTAGATATCAAATTGTAATTTTAGCGATGGGTGATCTATTCGTGTGATGATATCGGCCGCCATTTCAAAGCTGTCGAGAAAGTAGGCGGGCATATCAATCTGGTTAATGGGCTCGATCAGCAAGGTGATATCGTAGGTCTGTGCTTTCAGGACAGCTTTGGACAGGTTACGGATAAAGATATCCTGTTGCGCGTGGGTAGAGATGTCCGGCTGCCGAAGACCTGCCATCACGTGTAAATGATCACATCTCAGATTTGCAGCATAGTCGAGAGCTTGTAACAGGCTATTTTCAAAATCCTGCTCTTTACCGGGCAGACTGGCCAAGCCGCGCTCGCCGCTTGCCCAGTCACCGGGATATAAATTGAATAAAGCTTGCGTCAGACCGTTCTCATCAAGGCGGGCCTTGATATTTGTGGCAGGCCATTCGTAGGGAAACAGAAATTCAACCCCTTTGAACCCGTCCTTGGCCGCCAGTGAAAAGCGGTCCGGAAGCGGAACCTCCTGATACATAAAACCTAGATTGGCGGCCAGTTTTATCATTTGTTTTCGGCTCTTAAGAGGTTTCTTTTTCCTGCACAATTGGTGGTGCAAAAGAAGGAGCCTGATCCCAAGGGAACAATATCCAGGTATCCTGACTGACCTCGGTAATGAATGTGTCTACACGCTCGCGCCCTTTGGGCTTGGCATAGATGGTTGCAAAATGAGCTTCGGGGATCATGTCACGAACATATTTGGCAGTAATACCGCTATCAACCAGATCATCAACGATGAGCCAGCCTTTGCCGCCATCGGGAATATCAAGTCCTTTGATGATATCAACCTCCCCTACAGATTTATCATCCCGGTAGGCCGCGATACAGACTGTTTCAATGTTTCTGATATCCAGTTCTCTGGCCACAATTGCCGCTGGGACCAGACCACCACGGGTAACGGCAACAATACCTTTAAAGGGGGCTAGTTCCATCAGCCGCCATGCAAGGGCACGACCGTTTCTGTGTAGCTCTTCCCATGATACAGGGAAATATTTTATGTAACCGGGATCATCTGCCATAGAATTATTCCTCGTCAATCTACCAAAGTTTATATTTCAGATGGTTTAGACTGATCATATGGTTTTGAAAAGCCTTTGATGACAGTTTGATTGTAAATTTATTCGGGATATATATTTCTATCATACGACAGTTGGTCGGAACTTATGCTAAAGGAATTTTTATGACAGGTACAATTTCTGCGTTATCTTATGCAACGCTTGCCTTTCTCGCGATTCATATTATCCCGTCGAGTTACTTGCGAGGGGCTGTCATTAAAAAGACCGGAACACTGGTTTATCTGGTGGCTTACAGTGTGGTATCGTTACTCGTTTTTAACTGGATGACATCGGCCTATTTTGCGGCTCCGCTCGGGCCTGTTCTTTGGGACTTGGGGAATATGGCGCGTTATGCGGCGATGGTGATTATGCCCGTCGCCTTTATCCTGGTGGTTGGGCCGTTGACATCTCGCAGTCCGACGATAGTCGGGGGACAAAAAACCGTCAATACGCTCATGGCCCGTAGCGGTATCAATGCTATTACACGGCATCCGCTTATGTGGGCCATTGCCCTGTGGGCGGTGGCTCACTTGTTGAATAACGGGGACTTGAAATCGGTTATCTTTTTCTCGGGGCTTGGGTGTCTGGCCGTTGTCGGGACCATTATGATCGATCGCAAGCGGGAAAAGGAGCTGGGGGATGACTGGAAGACATATACTGCGGTTACATCAAATATTCCGTTTTTGGCAATGCTTCAGGGGCGTGCAGATATATCGGTCAAAATGCTGTGGTGGCGGGTGTTGTTGGGGCTTGTCGGGTTCGCGCTTTTCTTCCGGTTTCACAGTATGATTATCGGTGTGTCGCCGTTGCCATTATAAATATTTAGCCATTAAACGCAGAAATAGCCATAAAGATGCCGCCCGCTATCAGGGCGGCGCAAGGTACTGTAATGACCCATGCGGCGGCAATTGCCATAACTTGAGATCGACGAACCAGTTTTCTTTTTTGTGTATTGCCAGGGGGCGTAGTTTCTGTGCCCGGCAAGTTGCTTTTAGGATGGATTTTAGTTGCGCGCAATTCTGCACGTAATAAATTCGCGCGGCGTTCTGTATCCCATTCCCGGAAAAAACCGACACCGAAGATAGCACCGACAGCGATATGGGTGGAGCTGACGGGCAGGCCCATGGTTGAGGCAACCAGGACCGTGATGCCTGCGGACAGGGAGACACAGAATGCTCGTATGGGGTTCATTTTGGTAATTTGTTCGCCAACGGTCCGGATAAGTTTAGGACCGAACAGGAACAATCCGGCGCTAATACCTGCGGCGCCGATTACCATGACCCATAAGGGAATGCCAACTTTGCCTTCAACTGTGCCGGACACCGTTGTGCTGACAATTGCAGCAAGTGGCCCAACCGCATTGGCGACATCATTTGCCCCATGGGCAAAGCTGAGTAAGGCGGCGGACAGAATAAGCGGTATGGTAAACAGGGCCCGAACCGATTTGTTCCGGTTCTCCATACCTTGAGCTGTTTTGGCAACGATCGGTTTGACAAACAGGTAGGTGGCAACGGTAATACTGACCGCAATGGCTGTTAATGTCAGGGCGTCCGGTTTCCATATTTTTTTCAAGCCCTTCATGATCAGATATGCTGAAAAGACACCGGCCATTACTGCGACCAATACCGGAACCCATCGCTTTGAGGCGGCAATCTTGTCTTTTTTATAAATGATATTGAACTTGATAAAGGCCAGAAACAAGGCTGCAATAATACCGCCCAGTACCGGCGAAATAACCCAGCTGGCAGCAATTTTATACATAGTGGACCAGTTGACAATGCCGAACCCGGCGGCGGCAATGCCCGCGCCCATTACGCCACCAACGACGGCGTGGGTGGTGCTAACCGGTGCGCCGACCCATGTTGCGATATTAACCCAGGCTGCGGCAGCAAAAAGTGCGCTCATCATTGCCCAGATGAATATCTGGCTATCCATTCCTTGCGGATCGATAATCCCTTTTTTGATGGTAGAGACAACCTCCCCGCCAGCGATGATTGCTCCGCCTGCTTCAAATATGGCTGCGATGACAAGGGCGCCGACCATTGTCAGTGCCTTTGATCCAACCGCAGGGCCTACATTATTGGCGACGTCATTGGCACCGATATTAAGGGCCATATAACCGCCGATGATTGCGGCAATGATAACAAGGGTTGACTGGTCATTATCGCCGACAATGCTGGTGGCGAATACCCAGACGAGCAAAAGGAAGAGAAGGGCCAGGGCAAGTGATTTATAGGTCTGTGTCGCTTGAAGGGTTTGTGTCTCAAATCTGGAAATTCGTTCCAGATCTTTGTCCAGCGTCTTTTTTACCACTTTTTTGCCCCGTTGTTACCGGTTCAGTCATGGAACTGCCACCTTTTTGAGGCCGTTCATTTACGGGAGAGTCTTAGAAAGAAAGACACAGAAACGCAATCATTGTTTCATGATTTCCAGTTATAAGAATATTTTTCCTTTTTTTATATGCTTATAGAAAATATTACTGTATTTTAGATAAATATAAGAATAATTAACTGGAAAATGTTATGGATATTCAAGATAGGCTGATATTGAATTTACTACAAAAAGAGGGACGTTGCTCTTATGCGGTAATTGGCAAGCAGGTTGGGCTTTCGGTAACAGCTATCAAGGACAGAATTGATAAATTGCAAAATGCGGGCATTTTGAAGAATTTCTCAATAGATGTTGACGAATGCAAAATTGGTTATTCAGTGCTGGGTTTTATCTCTGTCGCTATTGACCGGCCAGAGGATTGCCCCGTGTTCGAGCAGGCCATGCAGACCCTTCCTCAGGTTCAGGAATGTCATCATATTACGGGTGGCTTCAATTATCTGATTAAGGTGGTTGCTAAAGATATGGCGGCACTTGAGGAGCTTTTATCGACCCGAATCAAATTGGCGGGCATCGTTGGCCGAACAGAAACGGCAATAGTTTTTTCAAGCCCTAAAAAGACATCCTTCGTTGATTGTCTGTTGGAAGGTGCTCAAAAATGATCGAGTTTTGGCTCTTCACCAAAGGACTGGCTATCGGTGTTGCCGTTGCGGCTCCTGTTGGGCCGGTTGGGGCGTTATGTATTCGCCGCGCGCTGTCACACGGGCGTTTGTCAGCCATCGCAACCGGTTTCGGCGCAGCCATGGCAGATGCCTTTTATGGAGCGGTTGCCGCCTTTGGATTAACGGCGATATCTGATTTTCTGGTCCAGTATCAAAGACCAGCTGCGGCTATCGGCGGAACATTCCTTATCTATTTGAGCTTCCGGATTTTCAGGGCGCAACGTCAGCAATCTGTTATTGAGACGTCAAGTGGCAAATTCTCATTACTGGCAGGGTTTATCACTACTTTTCTGCTCACGTTGACCAATCCTGCCACCATATTGAGTTTCGCTGCTATTTTTGCAGGTATCGGATTTTTGCAAAACGCTCCTCAAGCGGGCGGGGCAATTTCTCTGGTGGGCGGCGTTTTTCTGGGATCTGCTCTATGGTGGGTGGTTCTGGCATTTGCAGCCCATGAGATGAAGCGCCGCCTCGGAGGTCGGTTTGAATATTTTGTCGCAATAATCTCTGCCAGCATTATTGCTTCGTTTGGCATTGTTGCCTTGGTAAGTTTGTTCTTTTGAATTTTCCTAAAGAGGCTTTATGCTAGGTAATGGCGTGACACTTATTTAGCGGAGTATTTGATGAATATCCTTCCCGAACTCAAGGCAATACACGAAGAGCTGACAAAATGGCGGCATACAATTCATATGCACCCAGAAACAGCTTTCGAAGAATATAAAACATCAGATTTTGTCGCTGAGAAACTGGAAAGTTTCGGGGTTGAGGTTCATCGGGGGCTTGCCAAAACAGGTGTCGTTGGCACATTGAAGTCAGGAACCGGCAACCGGGCTATTGGTCTTCGGGCTGATATGGATGCGCTTGATCTTCAAGAATTGAACGCGTTCGAACACCGGTCCCGGGTGGATGGAAAGATGCATGGCTGTGGCCATGACGGACATACTGTTATGTTGTTGGGGGCTGCCAAATATCTGGCGGAAACCAGGAATTTTGACGGAACAGTTCAGTTTATTTTTCAGCCAGCCGAAGAAAATGTCGCCGGAGGCCGGGTTATGATTAGCGATGGTCTGTTTGAAAAATTTCCGGTCGATAGTGTGTTCGGGATGCATAATATGCCGGGCTTTGACGTTGGCGAATTTGCCGTTTGTAAAGGCCCGATGATGGCATCTGCCGATTTTTTTGAGGCCCGGATCATCGGAAGCGGAGGCCATGGGGCCTTTCCGCATCAAACCATTGATCCGATTGTTATTGCGGCTGAAGTGGTTATGGCTTGGCAGACAATTGTCGGGCGTAATACGGACCCGCTTAAAGCTGCGGTGGTAACGGTTGGGGAGATTCACGGGGGCCACACAACCAATGTAATCCCCGAAGATGTTGTCCTGCGCGGAACAACACGGGCGTTTGAGCCTGAAGTGCAAGATATGATTGAAGCCAATATGGAACGTATTCTGACCGGTATTTGTGCGGCGCACGGCGCAAAAGCTGAATTTGAGTATGATCGCCGATATGCGTCGACCATCAATACATCTGATGAGACAGATGAGGCGATTGCAACAGCTCGGGAACTGGTCGGGGCTGCCGCCGTTGATACGAATGTGACGCCGGTGATGGGTGCCGAGGATTTTTCATGGATGCTGAAAGAACGCCCGGGCTGCTACATTATGATTGCGAACGGGGCTGGCGAGGGCAGTTGCCATATTCACAACCCTAATTATGACTTTAATGATGAAATTTTACCGCTTGGTGCCAGCTATTGGGCGCGGTTGACCGAGCGCATTCTATCAAAAGAAGAAGCTTGATATCTGTTCGATTATCTGGAAGAAAGAGGGTTTATGGGCCGTGATGGTGGACACAAAACCGTGATTTAAGGGTTTGATGTTATCGTTTCTTGATACCAAATCAGGTATATTGGATGACCGAATCGTAACGTGTTGGTAGGTATTCATGAGTGTACAGGTAAAATTCTGGGGTGTGCGAGGGTCGATAGCGACGCCTTCGGCCAGTCATATGAAATATGGTGGCAACACGTCCTGTGTGGAACTTGTCCTTGATGATCGTGTAATTATCCTTGATGCTGGCACAGGTGTTCGGATGCTGGGGGAATGTTTGCTGGACCGGCAGATAAAAAACTATCAGTTTCTTCAATCGCATACCCATTGGGACCATATTAATGGATTTCCATTTTTTGCACCGGTCTATTGTGAGGATGTTACCATTGAGGTACGGGCAGGGCATTTATGTTGCTGCGGTGGTATCAAGCGGATTTTATCTGCTCAAATGTGCCAGCCAACATTTCCGGTTCCTTTTGAAGAATTGGCGGCAACAATCAAATTTGTTGATTTCAATGCAGGGGAGAGCTTTTCACTTGGCGGTGGGGTTTTTGTTCGTACAGCTCCCCTGAATCATCCCGATGGTGGAACTGCATATCGTATTGAATATGATGGAACCTCCATCTGTTATGTAACCGATACAGAGCATAAACCGGGTAAGCCTGATGCCAATATATTGGCCCTTATCGAAGGGGCTGATCTGGTCATTTATGATTGCACCTATACGGATGAAGAATACCCGAAATTTGTTGGATGGGGCCATTCCACATGGCAAGAAGGTATCCGGTTATGCAAAGCTGCGGGTGCAAAGCAACTAGCCATTTTTCATCACGATCCTTCCCATGATGATGCTTTTCTGGATGAGGTGGCGGCTAAAGCCTCCGCTGAGTGGTCTGGTGCCTTTGTTGCGCAGGAAGGCACTAGCCTGACGATTTCCGAGCAAATAACCCATCCCCTGAAATCGGCAACCTGCTAACTATTCGTTCGGTTTATCACTCCCGTGTTTTTCGGAATTAAGAAATCAGAGGAGAGTTCTTCTTGTCCTTGAGAAAAGCCAGATATTCTGAGTGTGGTGCGGCAATCGCTGGTCGGAATAGAGAGTAGATGCCGATCTTGAGCTGGTCTGGTTTCTTCAATTGCCCTGCTTTCTTGCCTATCTGTTTGTGATGAGCGAGCCTGTTTTGGAGCTGGAGGAAGGCAGATATTTCTTTTGTATCGTTAGACAGTGGGCGGGTCCCCCTGTAATGTCTCTTTGTTGCTAAACACAGGGAATAAATCATATGTCGCAAGTTGAACAAATGTGGCAACCGCCGCTTACATTTGAAGAAAAATTGAAGGCAGTATTTGTCCCGCCTCGGTTGTATATTAAGTATCGAGTGAGCAAAGAACTGCGAAAAGGCGAAGCGGAACTTAAGATGCTGCCCTTTCTTGCGCCGGCAGATCGTGTGGCTCTGGATATCGGCGCAAACAAGGGAGTGTGGAGTTATATGCTGGCGAAACAATGCCGCGAAGTTCATGCGTTTGAACCAAACCCGAAAATGTTCAATATACTGAAACGGTGTGCCGGTGCCAATGTCAAAGCACATGCGATAGCCCTGTCAAATGAAAGCAAGCAAAGCCGATTGCGCATTCCCAAAGGAGCCAAAGGATATTCCAATCAGGGAGCGTCACTCAGTGCAGTAAAAGTGTGCGGAGAGTATGCGGAGCTGAATATTGATGCTCGCCGGCTGGATGATATGGATGTCGGAGATGTCGGTTTTATGAAAATTGATGTGGAGGGGTTTGAGCTTCAGGTTCTGGAGGGAGCACGGGAGACACTGACCCGCTACAAGCCTAATTTGGTGATTGAGATGGAAGAACGTCATACTGGTTGCTCGATGACAGAAATGATAGAAACTGTTTGTGCTTACGGATATCAGGCATTTGCTTTGAACGGCGGTGTTCTTTGCCAGTTCGAGCGGGCGTGGGCTGGAGGGCAGCTGGATCAGCATGGCAGATATCTGAACAACTTTATTTTTCTGCCTGAAGTTTGATTTTTGAGATCTCATGAGCGGGGCTGCTTCAAAAGGTTCTATTAGAAATATTAATTACCAGTATTCAGGTCGTAGAAATGATTAGTCTATATTTCGTGCGTCATGGTTCCGCTAGCAGCTCTTGGGATGTGTCTGCGGATCCGGGATTGAGTGATTTGGGTCATCAGCAGGCCCGCCAAGCAGCGCGTGCGCTTCAGCAAATAACGCCGCAGCCAGTTCCTATCGCTGCCAGTCCGTTATTGCGCGCCCGTGAAACGGCGCAACCACTATCAGACTCATGGAAGGCGGAAATTACTCTTGCTCCGGAAATCGCCGAGATACCTTCCGTTGATATCCCGTTTGATGAACGGCGGGAATGGCTTTCCCATTTGATGCAAGCCAAATGGTTGGGACAGCCTCAATATCTGATTGAGTGGCGTAATGCTATTCTCGATCTGGTGCATACGCAAAAGCGTGATACAGTATTTTTTACACATTTTATGGTATTGAATGTGATCGTGGGGGCATTGACCGGGACTGATAGAATTGTGTCTTTCCAGCCAGATAACTGTGCTATTACAATCGTCGATATTGAAAATGGCTTGCCAGTATTGCGCACCAAAGGTGATGAAGCGATAACGGTGGTCCGGTAATCCGGCTTTATGGAAACTTCTGTGGCCATATCGGATCAGAAGATAGATAGGTGTCCTGATTATGAAACGTGACAATGAAACGGGTAAATCATCGATAGATGATTATCAGGTGGAAGCACAGATCGGTTTTTTGCTCAGAAAGGCTCACCAACGGGCAAGCTCGATTTTTCAGAGTAATTTTTCAGACAAACAAATAACCCCAACCCAATTTTCGGCAATGGCGAAGCTGAAGGATGAAGGGGAGATTTCCCAAAATCATCTGGGCCGTTTAACGGCGATGGACCCTGCGACTATTCAAGGGGTCAGTCGCCGCCTTGTTGATCGCGGCCTTGTGCAGACGCGAGCAGATGAAGTTGATAAGCGCAGAATGCTTCTCAGATTGACGGAGGATGGGCGACAGATGATTGACAGCCTGATATTAAAGGGTAGATTTGTCACGAAGAAAACGCTATCGCCTTTGTCCGAAGACGAACAGGCAAAAATTCTGGAATTACTAAAGAAAATTTCGTGACCCGATGGAGGATCGATGGCGGAGCTAGATTTATCCGGTTTTAATATTCTGGTGGTTGATGACAATCCGTATATGGTATCCCTGCTACGCTCAACGTTGCAGGGATTGGGGGTCGGAACAGTAAAGACGTTCACTGATGCTAAAGAGGCCATTGAGTTCATAAAGCTGGTCTCGGAAAATCCGGTCAGGGCAGGAATGATGCACCTGGATTTTATTGTCTCAAATTGGCAAATGGCACCTATTGACGGATTGATGTTTTTGCGGTGGATTAGAACTCATAAAGAAAGTGAGCATCGGTTTACGCCTTTCCTGATGGTGACCGGTTTTGGCGACAAAAGTAAAGTGGAAGAGGCTCGCGACCTTGGGGTTAGCGAGGTGCTGGCCAAGCCGTTTTCTGTAAATTCAGTAGCAGAAAAACTGATGCAGGTAATAGGAGGGCGCCGCCAATATGTCCAAACAAGCACATATTTTGGTCCTGATCGCCGCCGCCAAAATTCACCATTCGGTGGGGACGACAAGAGGTTTCTGACCGATAAAGACCCGCAAGTTAAAATTATTTACGAGTAGGCGGCAGATATGAACAAACCTAAAATAACTGTTCGCTTTTATCGTATTCGCAACAGGCTGATGGAAAAAGCGGGTGGTCTTGGTGCAAATCCCGAGACAAGTGCCTTTCCCAAACATGTTCTGGAAGAAACCGAGGTTTTGTTCAAAGAAATGATCTCTGATTACCCGGATTGGGTTCAGGAGACATTGAGCAAGCTAACAGGGCTGGTTGAAGTTTGTATAAATTTTGAAGAAAAAAGAATTGTTTCCTTCAAGCAAATTCAGGAAATCGCCCATGAGATGAAAGGGCAGGGAGGGACCTTCGGGTATCCACTTGTTTCTATTTTTGGGGACGGCCTGTATGATTTTACCGGCCCTCAAGCGGGACTTACAGATAACCATGTAAAGATCGTCAAAGCCCATGTTGACGCGATGAAGGCGACCATTAATGGTCGAATTCAAGGGGATGGCGGGCAGGTGGGGCAGGAATTGAAGGCTATGTTGGCCGCAGCCATTAAGCAATTTTCGTAACTGTGATGACTGATTTTCTTGAACGATTATTGATTGGCCGCTCTGGCCGGCAAACAATTTCCAAATATGCGCAAGGTATTGACCGCTATCTGGGGGTAATGACTATAATTTCGGCAGCGTTGCTGGGGGGCTCCTTGTCGAGCCCCATCGGGTTTTCTGAAAACTTTCTGGGCTTGCAAGGTCAAATAGCTATATTCCCCAGCCTGTTGACGTTGTTTAAAAACGGGATGGGCGGCCCTGCTGTGCTTGGGGCCGTTGTTTTTGGTGTTTTGCCCATTCTGAGTATTTCGACAGCCTTTGAAATTTGGTACAAGCATCCTCTGCAAGGTGACAAATTTGGAAAATACGCTCGGCGCATTACTATTTTCAATGGATTGTGGTTGTTGCTTGCAGCAGCCTTGGTCGGGTTGATTTATATGCTGAATACGAGTGAACAAGGACGCCTGTATATGCCCATCTATTATTTACTGGTAAGTGTGATGATGCAGAAAATTATCCTGATGCGGTTGAAGCGTATGGTCGCACTTGTCCAGTTCGTTGATGACGACAGATGATCTTCTAGCGGCTAAGTTCTTTCATTGCATTCTCCAGCCCGCCTATTGTTAGCGGATACATGCGATCTGCCATCAATTGTTTTACCATCTGGACAGATGGCGTGTAATCCCAATATTTTTCAGGGACGGGATTTAGCCAGACGGCTTTGCTGTAAATATCCAGTACTCGCTGCATCCAGACTTGTCCGGGCTCTTCATTCCAGTGTTCTACGCTGCCGCCCGCATAGGCGATCTCGTAAGGGGACATGGTCGCATCTCCGACGAAAATAACCTTATAGTCGGAACCATATGTGTGCAGGACATCCCAGGTCGATTTGAAATCAGCATGCCGCCGGTGATTGTCTTTCCATAGTTTTTCATACAGGCAATTATGAAAATAATAGAATTCAAGGTGCTTGAATTCTGTCCGGGCGGCAGAAAATAACTCTTCGCAAGCTTTGATATGGTCATCCATGGACCCGCCAATATCAAAAAGGATAAGAACCTTGACCGTGTTATGCCGCTCGGGCCGCATTTTAAGGTCAAGAAAACCGGCATTGCGAGCCGTTGAGCGGATAGTGTCATCCAGATCAAGCTCGTCAGCAGCCCCTTGGCGGGCGAACTGGCGCAAGCGTTTCATGGCAACCTTGATATTTCGCGTGCCGAGTTCGACATCATCATCAAGGTTTTGATATTCACGTTTATCCCATACCTTAACCGCACGGCGATGGCGGCTTTCTTTTTGACCGATACGGATACCTTCAGGGTTATAGCCATAAGCCCCAAAGGGGGACCTGCCCGCAGTCCCGATCCATTTATTGCCGCCCTGATGCCGTTTTTCCTGTTCTTTGAGGCGCTCTTGCAGGGTCTCCATCAGTTTTTCCCAGCCGCCGAGGGCTTCTACCTGTGCTTTTTCCTCATCGCTCAATGATAGCTCAGCCAGTTTTTTTAACCATTCATCGGGAAGCTCAACTGTTTTATCATCGGCAATGAATTCAATACCATTGAAGCAATGTCCGAAAACCTGATCAAATTTATCCAGATTTTTCTCGTCCTTTACCAGTGTCGTGCGAGACAGATAATAGAAGTCATTGACAGAATATCCGGCAACACCTGCCTTCAGGGCTTCGATGAGTGTCAGATATTCGCGCAATGTAACGGGAAGTTTGGCTTCCCGTAAAGTGAAGAAAAATTTGGTAAACATGATCCGGGACCTTGCTAGCGTTGCTCACGGCGAGATAGAAACGCCAACCGCTCAAACAGATGCACATCTTGTTCGTTTTTAAGCAAGGCTCCATGCAAGGGAGGTATCAATTTGGATGGATCCTTGGATTTGAGAATATCTTCGGGTAAATCCTCACTCATGAGCAGTTTAAGCCAGTCGAGCAGTTCACTGGTTGAAGGTTTTTTCTTCAGCCCCGGAGTTTCACGGACACCAAAAAATACGTTCAGGGCGTCTCGGACCAGTTCTTTCTTTGCATCAGGATGATGCACATCAACAATACGCTGCATTGTTTCAGGATCAGGAAAGGTGATGTAATGGAAGAAGCAGCGGCGCAGGAACGCATCGGGCAGTTCTTTTTCGTTGTTGGATGTAATGATAACCAATGGGCGCTGCGTCGCCCTGATTGTTTCCTGGGTTTCATAGACATAAAACTCCATCCGGTCTAGTTCCTGAAGCAGGTCATTCGGGAACTCGATATCAGCCTTGTCTACTTCATCGATCAGGAGAACGGGGCTTTCATCCTGAGTGAAGGCCTCCCATAATTTGCCGGGCCTGATGTAGTTGGCTATGTCATGAACCTTGTCTTCGCCCAGCTGCGAATCCCGCAAGCGCGAGACAGCATCATATTCATAAAGGCCTTGTTGGGCTTTTGTCGTTGATTTGATGTTCCACTCGATAAATTTTTTGCCCAGAGCCTTTGCAACTTCCTGTGCCAGAACAGTCTTTCCTGTGCCGGGCTCGCCTTTAATCAGCAGCGGGCGCTGCAAGGTGAGGGCTGCATTAACTGCAATCATCAAATCTTCGGTGGCTACATATTGATCGGTGCCTTGGAATTTCATCGCCATTCTCGGTTTCTGCTATTGTTTTGCTGCGACAGTATCGCCCACTTCATTCTTGGCATGAAAATATGCGGCCCTGCTCAAATGATCAAGCAAATTGACAAAAAGTCAAAATAGATTTCGATAGGTTATATTAGAATTGCTGTAATAATCTTGAATTATTTCGAAATAGGAGTAATAATTAGAGGAATATAATAAAGTATATGTGCGGGAGGGAATTACTTCACTTGATGAAAGGGTGGAAGGACAATGCCCATACGTGACGCTACAAATACATTAACAAGAAACAGGGCTTTTATCTCGGCCGCTATGGCAGCCCCCATGCTCACCCGGGAAAGGGAATTTGAGATTGCCCGGCAATGGCGTGAAGAAGAGAACGAGGACGCGCTTCATGAGCTGGTGACCGCATATGTGCGTCTGGTTGTGTCAATGGCGTCCAAATTTGGAAATTATGGATTACCGCGTGGCGATTTAATTCAGGAAGGCAATATAGGATTGATGCAGGCTGCGGCCCGGTTTGAGCCTGATCGGGAAATCCGGTTTTCGACATATGCCAGTTGGTGGATCAAGTCTTCTATGCAGGATTATATCCTTCGAAACTGGTCGATCGTTCGCTCGGGAACAAGTGCGGGGCAGAAATCACTCTTCTTCAATTTACGCTGGTTACGGGCAAAAATCCAAAACCCCCGAGATGCGAATATATCGGCTGAAACGCTCGGGGCAATCTCCAGGAAACTGAGGGTTAAGCTAAAGGACGTGGAGAATATGTCTAACCGGCTGGCTAGCCGAGATCAGTCCTTGAGTGCCCCCGTAAGTGAAGATGGGGATGATAGTCTGGAAAGCTTTCTGGTGGATAGCAAGCCGAATCCTGAGGATGTTACCATTCGGGTTTGTGATGGCGAAATTCGCGGGCGCTGGTTAAAAAATGCAATGGGGGAATTGTCTGAGCGCGAACAGTTTATTATTCGTGAAAGGCGCCTGAATGAAGAAAAGGTGACACTGGAAGTCTTGGGTGGCCAGTTGGGAATTACCAAGGAGCGGGTTCGTCAGATTGAACATAAGGCATTTGAAAAACTGAAATGCTCAGTTGTCCGGATTAGTCAGGATCCCCGAGAAGGAGGGCTATGTTCCCCCGATATGCCCTTACCCCGTGTAAAAAGGCGAATAAATTGATGGCGCTCTTATGAGAGGGGGGGCGGCATTTTATTTTGGTGCCGCATGTTTTTGGAAAATACCATATTTGAATGCAAATCCTTTAATCCGCCCCTTTGTGATGCTGATTACACTCTGAAAATAAAGCTATGGAATGTCTTCACGGTTCGTTGAAGTCATGTTGATCTGATGGGGAATAACCCCAAATCCTTCCCAAGCCCATATTCGGGCTGACGACTATTCACTGATGTTTGTCTAGGGCAGGAAGATCAATGTTAAATCGATTCACATCCACTTGGATCATAGCAGCGTTTTTGTTTGCGCTTTTATTTGTGGCCTCATTTTTCCCGGAAAGCTCCTCTTCTGTTGTGACACAACAGAAAAACGCGTCTATTCCGTATGAGATTGATAGTACATATAAGGCCGCATCCTCCGGGGGGACAGAAGAGGAAATTACCCGTAAATAGGGTTAGCCGAGATTGGCGAGGCCAGGGAACATTTCCAGGAACCAATATGCCAAAACTTGAAATTGGCCTGTGAAGATCAGGGTTCCGGTAGCGATGATCACTAGGCCTGTCCCGATTTCCAGCGCACCGTAGTATTTGCTGAAATTTCGCATAAACCTCAAAAATGGATTGAGGGCAAAAGCCGCGATCAAAAAAGGAATGCCGAGTCCAAGAGCATATATGCTGAGCAAGCCCACCCCGTAGGATAGCGAGCTGTCACTGGCGGCAATGGCAAGGATGGTGCCTAATACAGGTCCGATACAGGGGGTCCAGCCAAATCCGAAAGCAAGGCCGATAACATAAGTGCCCATCCAGTTTTGCGGTTTGGCAATATTGTTAAAGCGGGCCTCACGATATAAAAGTGGAATGCGGATGAGGCCAGTCATATGGATGCCGAACACTATAATTACCCCGCCCGCGATCTTGGATAACACGTCAAGATACTGGATTAGTAATTTGTTTATGACCGAGGCGCCGGCTCCGAGCAGTATGAAAACGGTTGAAAAACCGAGAATGAAAAGAAGGGCGCGTGTGAGGACTTTAAAATTGATTGAAGAGCCGATACCGTTGTTTGCGCGTTCAGTGAGCTCTTCAAGGCTGCTGCCGGCAATAAGGGCAATATAGGCGGGCACGACAGGTAATACGCAAGGGCTCAAAAAACTGACGATACCACCGCCTGCTGCAACTAAATAGGAGATATCTGAAATTGCCATCTAAGAGCCCACTGTGGATTTTATAAAAGAAGTCTCAAACAGATATAACTTCGGGCGCCTGATTACCAGTCACAACATTGTATATATTGAAAACAGGGCACGGCCTGGCGCGAGAAACGGCTATAGCATTATTTATTATGCCAGAGCCTTAATATCTATCTACTGCATCAGATTTGTAACTACTTTCCCGTTTTATGAACAAAAACCGGAAAGTAATTACAGCATCAAAACAAATGCTTAAGCGACATCTGCGAGAGAGCCTTCTTCGCCCAAAAATATATCGTAAAGAACTTCCAGAACATCGATGACGCTTTCATCATCCAGAGAATAGTAAATAGTTTGGGCTTCACGACGTGTTTTGACGATTTCTTCTTTCCGCAGACGTGCCAGATGTTGTGACAAGGCGGACTGGCTTAAGCCTACAATAGTTTCGAGTTCGCCAACTGAGCGCTCGGCATCTACCAGATTACAAAGGATCAACAACCGATGCTTGTTTGACATTGCCTTTAGGAAACGACTGGCTTCCAGAGATTTACCTTGAAGTGCTGAGATATCCATAAACTTAACCATTACTATAAAAAGAAACAAATTCAAGATAGCTGATATACTAAAATGCTGTTTGGGCGCAAGCAAAACTAACGTATGATTTAAAAAAAATATCAGATATTCGTTGTAGATCACATGGTTGGTGTGATCGGAATTTTTAATTCACCAGTCTATTCCAAATAAATTGCACATAATTTCTAAAATAAATAAGTTAAAAGTATTACATCTTTGGACATATTTAATTTGAATATGTGCTCGGAGATGGTGAGTAGGAGTAAATTTTATCATCCCTTATAAGTTGTATTCATGGCAAATTTTTTTAAGAATATCATTTATATTTTTCTTAAAAACACTTAAAATCCTACTGAATACAGTGCAGTATGGTTTTTAGCGGTACGCAACCATAAAGGACATTTAGTCAGCATCCATGACGTATTAGAGATGATTCTCGGGATAATTCAGATTTCCCGAATTATTTTAAAAAACTAATATATATGTGAAGCGTTATGGCGTGATTGAGAGTGTGACAAAATTTCCTCATAACAGATTGATTTAGAATAATTAAATTTTCTGTTGGCGCCAGTATAGATGTTTTTTTCAAGCCGGTTTTTATAAATTCCATATCAAAATGGTTAACGAAATGTTAAAAAAAACAGGATTGCACCCCGTATATGGGTGATGAAAAGGGGGGAGCGCGTCTGATATAATGGAGGTCAATCGGTAGGCGTAAGAAATTTTGTGCGAAAACAGAAGTCCTACAGCTTTTGATTTGTTTGAAATTGTGAGAGCGATGATATGAGCCAGAAAATTCAGTCAGGTATATTGACATATCGCGCCAGCATTGCGCTTGGTGCGGTTATTATGTTTATTTTAACTGCCGTTGGTATCTCATTGTTATTTCGGGTTGGTGCAGATAGCAGGGACTTGACATATAAAGCATCATACTCTCGCGAGTTGGAGCGAAAAGTCGCATCGCTTGGCGGTATTTCTGCGCAAGGACTTGCGGCATTGAAAGATCTGGATATGCCTGCCTATGGTAAAACGAAAGCGACACTTAAGCAGGTTAATTTGTTCGACAGGGTTTTCTCAAAACATGAGCTTTGCCTGGCGCAGGCGGTTTATTTTGAAGCACGGGGAGAGCCGCTGATTGGTCAGGTTGCAATCGCTGAAGTCGTTTTGAACAGGGTTGCCAATCCAAAATATCCGGCGACTGTTTGTGAGGTGGTGTTTCAAAACCAGAAGCGCCGAAACCGGTGCCAGTTTTCTTTTGCATGTGATGGAAAGTCTGACCGGCCTCGTGATCTGGCCGCTTGGGAACGCTCGTTAAAAGTTGTTGCACTGGTTATGGCCGGTGAACGAAGCGGCGTTGCTAAAAAGGCAACCCATTATCATGCGTCCTACGTAACGCCCCGATGGAGCCGGCGTTTAAGCAAGGTCGGAGAGGTCGGGCGGCATATTTTCTATCGTGCGGGTCATATCTAGGCTGTCCTCTTTCTGCGGGCGTTATATAATGTGTGCCCTGCGAGTGTCAGGAGAACGAGGCCACCGCCAATTATGGTGTTGATCGATGGATGTTCACCGATCACCAGCCAGACCCATATGGGGCCAAGGAAGGTTTCAAGCAACATCAGCAAGCTTACTTCGGCGGCAGGGATATATCTGGGGCCTATGGTGATCAACCCGAACGCAATTGGCAGGACGACCAACCCCAATAACATTAATAGCGATAGATCAGTTGTCGATATTTTTATGGAGGTTGCCGAAAAAAAGGCGATGGAGGCAACGACAAGGCTGCCCAGACCTAAAGACGGGACCATATCTATATGCCGTGCTCGACGAACGGTTGTTATCTGGCTTGCAATGCAGATTGCGCAGGCCAGTGCAAAGATATCACCGAGCAGGTAATCGCTGGATAAACTTTCTTTGAAAATAAACGCTATGCCACCGCTGCTGACAAGAATGGCGATCCAGGTTGATGGTTCTACTTTTTCTTTTAGGAAAATGTGTGAAATCAAGGCTGCAAAGAGCGGTGCTGTGGCGATAATAACAAGCGTATTGGCGACACTGGTATTGTTAAGGGATTGCACAAAGAAAATGGTGCTGCCACCAAAAAAGAAACCGGCAATCACACCCATTCGACCCATTGCCATCGTTCGGATAATAACACCTTTGCCATATTTCAGGGTATAAAACCCAAAAATAGCCGTCGCAAAGAAGAAACCACGCCAAGCAAGCAAGGTCCAGACATCGGCGCTGATAAGCCGCACAAGTAATCCGTCAGGCGTCAAAACAAGGACGCCGGCAGCGGTTAGCAGGGATCCGCGCAAATGGGGAGATGACAGATTCATTGAATTCCGGAGAGTTGAATTTCAGAGCATTTTTTTTATGTATTCTTTGCCATAAAGGAAAAAGCATCAGCGGGCAAGCCGCTAGCCTAGATCTATTGCCGCTTGGAAGACAGTACCTGTTTAACGAGGCGGGCCAGTTCTCCACGCCTGAAAGGTTTCGAAAGTAAAATATCGTTGGCATCCCAAAATTCAGAATTGCCTGGGCTTGGAGTTGCCTCTGCAGGATAACCGGACATATAGATGATATCTATATTGGAAATGAGGCTGCTGTTCTTTTTGAAAAAATCGGGTCCGCTTGTGCCACCGGGCAAGATGACATCTGACAAAACAAGGTCAATATTTTGCCTGGACACAAGTACTTCCCGCGCTGTTTCAATATTGTTCGCCGTTATCACCATATAATTCAGGGATTGGAGTAATTTTTCAGCAAGTTGAAGAACTTCGGGGTCATCTTCAAGGATCAGGATATTTTCGCCCTGTCCTTTTGGAATGTCCGAGGCGCTACATGTGACTGGAACGCCGGGCCGGTTTTCAATACCGCGAGGTAGAAACAGTCTGACTGTTGTTCCGATACCGAGTTCGCTATGCAGTTCTACAAAACCACCCGATTGTTGGGCAAACCCGTATACCATGGACAGGCCTAGCCCCGATCCTTTCCCTGTGTCTTTTGTGGTGAAGAAAGGCTCGAACGCGCGTTCGCGAACCTCCTCAGACATGCCCTCGCCATTATCCGAGATGGACAGGTAGATATAGTCCCCCGGAGACATTTCATCCTGTAAACCTGCAGGGGGCATTCCAAAGGTTACATTGCCTATTTTTATGCTCAGATTTCCCCCCTGGGGCATTGCATGACGGGCATTAACGGCCAGATTGAGCAAGGCGTTTTCAACCTGTCCGGCATCAGCCAATGCAGGCCACAGATTTTCCTCTGCCGTTACATGGATTCGAACGGTTTCTCCCAGCGACCGGTCGAGAAGTTCTGACATGTTGGCAACAAGCTCGGCAAGATCCAGTGTTTGTGGATGTAATGGCTGTTTGCGTGAAAAGGCTAAAAGCCGCTGGGTCAGGTCACTGCCGCGCTGGGTTGATTTGAGGATTGGTCTTATGAGGCGTCTGTCTTTATCGCCAAGAAATGAATCAAGTAATTCGGCATTGCCCTGAATGATCGCCAGTAAATTATTGAAATCATGGGCAATGCCGCCAGTTAGTTGCCCTACGATCTCCATTTTTTGAGATTGAACAAGTTTGGCTTCAAGTGTTCTGCGCTCTTGAACCTCTGCTTTCAGGGCCTGATTGGTCTTGCGCAGGTCATGCGTGCGCTCGTCAACCCGTTCCTCGAGATGCCGTGTCAGATTATTCAGGGTCCGCCGCTCGTTCCATAGAATTGCCGCGACAACAAAGCCTGTGATCAGCATGGAGGCTAATAAAATACTGATCCAGAAACTGACATTCTGTAACCGTTTATGCAAATAAGATGTTTTGCTTGTTGCTTGCTGAATGGCTTCAATCGTGATGCCCTGCAACATTGGCGTCATGACCTGATAGAGATCTCTCAATAGGGCGGCCTGTTGAATATCCCCGACTTTCAGATTTACAATTTTATCTTCCGTTTGCCGCAGAGTTGTCTTCAGAATTTTTTGAAACGCCGGTACCCCTTTGATATCCGGAAAATGGGCTCCGACTTTACCCGATGAATTGGTCTTCTCCCGGCTCCACAGGATGTCAAAACGGGTGATCAGTTGTTTTTTGGTTATTCTAGGGGCTGTTTCCGTATATTGGTCAAGCGCGTCTATCAGTTGATGAAGCTCGTAGTTGGTTTGTGACGCAATGCCGATCAGTGTATCACGTGAACCGGATTCAAGGCGGGCGGATTCCTGAACAATGCCGCTAATTAACCAGCCGGCAGTTGCCGCCATCGTTAGCGTTGCAATGGTCAGGGCTGCATACAGGTATTTGATATTGCGAAATGTCATGTCAGGCAGTCTTACTTAACTGTAAGCAGTTTGAGTTGCCAGATAGAGCGCGAATGATACAGCTCTGTTTTAAGTTCCGGGTTCTCTGTCCAGGGATAAATAAGCCATAGAGGGCCTTTGTCCCGAATGTTCATTACTTTGCCGTTCATTTTATAGGCAAGAATGACATTGTAATCGTCAAAATCCTTGATCGGTATCTTGACGGTATAATCATTGATTGCAGTTGCTGCAACTTGTGAGCCTTTATGTTTGAGTGACGCAAGAATATCCCTGACGAGGACACCTTCAAAAGTCACCAGCCCGTTTGTCCATGGGGTTTCAGTTATAACAGTTGTCGTTGCATATTTGTTGAGAGCTGCCTGATCAAATTGCGCTTTTCCGTCAGCCGTATTGAAAACAGAAATTTCCCCGGATACCTCGAGAATGGCTTCGCCTTTCAACGCTTCAAGCGCAGATGCTGGTAGTGCCAGCATTAGAAAAAATAAAAATTGAAAAGAGATACGCAGAATTGAGGATTTCATTACTTTGCTCTGATGGGACGCGACCGTTCGGAGCAATACTAAACCGGTTTGTCATATATATTGCAAGAGTAATTACCTTCAACTTTGATCGGGCAAAATCATTATGCTTCTACACTCCGGGTTTTGAGACCTGAAAATGATCAGGGTATCGTTCTGTTCGTAGCTCTGAGAGGTGTAATATGCAAGACACCATTGGCGCCTGTCATAATGTCAGCCTCTACCCCGTACAGGCCCTTGATCAGGGATGTTGAAAGGATCTTGTTCGGTGCCCCGTCTGCAATGATTTCACCGCCAGACATACAAATCAGCCGGTCGGCACATTTGGCGGCAAGAGAAAGGTCATGCATTGCCGCAATGGCAATGGTGTTGTTTTTCTGGCAATGGGCAGTCACCCGCTCCAGAACAATAAGCTGATGGCGCAAATCCAGGGCCGCAGTTGGCTCATCGAGTAACAACACCTTTGGATTTCTGAACAGGGACTGGGCGAGATAGACCAGTTGGCGTTGTCCGCCACTTATTTCATCCAATGTCCGGGTTTCAAGGGCTTGCAGTCCGAAATCGGCCAGCAACAAACTTGCTTCGATCTGCAAGGGGCCGGGAACCTGCAATCCCAAAGAACGAAGACGCCCGAGCAATATGACTTCGATGACTGTCAGTGATGAAGTGGCCCCGGTATCTTGCGGCATATAGGCAATGTGATGCCCCCGCTGATGGGGCGATAAAGCGGTCTGCGTCTCAAGTGAAACTGCCCCTGTGGCAGGGGTAAGACCTGCGATGGCCTTCAGAAGGCTGGATTTACCGGTGCCATTTGCTCCTAAAAGGGCAGTGACGCTACCGGGTTTCACTGAAAAATTCAGATTTTCAAAAACGGATATTGACCCGTAGCGAACGGATAAATCAGAGATATCAAGCATTTACCAGTGCCTTTTCTTTCCTGCCAGAATGAGAGCAAACAGGAAGGGGACCCCTATAACGGCTGTCACAATTCCAATGGGGACAACAGCGCCGGGTGAAATGAGTTTTGAGACAATGGATGCGCCGACCATTACAATGGCCCCAATTACCCCTGACAGGGGCATGAGCATTCTCTGGTCTTCCCCCACCAGCATGCGGGCAATATGCGGGGCTACAAGACCGACAAATCCGATTGTGCCGACAAAGGCAACCGCCCCTGCTGTTAGCAAAGATATAATAATGAAGATATGCAGACGAAGGCGCGGCACATTAATTCCGAGGCTGCGGGCGCGATCATCCCCCAGCCGCAATGCTGTCAGTTTCCATGAATTTTTCACAAGCATGATAACGGAAACCAGCAGGATGCTTCCCGAGACAAAAACAGAGAACCATGTGGCTTTTAACATACTGCCAAATAGCCAGAAGATGATTTCCTGTAATATTTCAGGGGCAGCCAGATACTGGATGAGCGATTGCAGGGATTGAAACAGGAATAAGGTGGCAATTCCGGCAAGAATCATGATCTCTGCGGTGATCCCGCGGATATGAGCAAAGCCATAAACGAGCATGCAGGCCAGAGCAGAGGTGATAAAGGCTGCAACCGGTACTGTGAATTCAGGGATATAGGGTAATTGCAAGCCGAACAGGATGACCACGGCCGCGCCAAAACCGGCGGCGGCTGAAAATCCCAAAGTATAAGGGCTGGCAAGCGGGTTTCCCAAGATGGTTTGCATTTGCACACCGGCAATACCAAGGGATGCACCGACCAGTATGGCCATCAGGGTCATGGGCAGCCTGATGGCGTGGACAATTATATAGACTGTCGGGTCTGAGGCCTCTTGGGGGAGGACCAGCGATGCCAGAACGTCAAAAATATTCAGGAATGCCGGGCCAATTAGAATATCGGTTACGATAATTGTGCCGAGCATCAGGGTTGCCGCAATCGTCCAGAATAAACGGCGGGCTACCAGATGACGATAAGTGTCTATCGGTTGAGATGTCATAATCAGCTCTCACTGTTGGCAAGGCGATCGTTACACGCTCGCCTTGCTTTGAGGGATTATTTGCCAAGTTTGAGCATGAACACGCCATCGGCCGTAACCGGTAGCCAGGTTTCATAAAACTGGCGGTGGTTGGCGATCGGGTCAATATCGGCAAAGGCCTGCGGGTAGAGAACCTTGGCGATATATTGCAGGAATGTGAAATCATAAAGCGTACGGGCACCGCCATGGTACAAGGCGTGAATATTACCTGATTTGACGGCATCCATACCGTTCCATCCGGGGCGCTTCGTATAGGGCATCAGGCGCTCTCTGGTCAGTTCCGGTTTCACACCAAATCCCATGACAACGGCATTTTCCCTGTTGGTCCAGTAAGAACCGGCAATGAAAACAGCTTGCGGGCTGGCTGCCAGAATGAATTCAGGGTTAAGGGGCGTTGATCTGCCGACCTGTCCAAGCGCAATATTTTTACCGCCAGCCAGAGCGATCATTTTACCCCACATATGGTCTGTGTAGGTGTTACCAAATTCGCCAGCACCTTTACTGCCAATCTCGACATATACCCGTTTGGAATCTTCTACGGCTTTTTTGACACGGGCTTTGACATCGGCAATAGCGGCGGCATATTGATCGGCAAGTTTTTGTGCCCGGTCTTCGGTTCCAAGAATTTGGCCGATCATTAGGGTGCTTGAAATGTGTTTTTTGACTGTTTGTGCATTATAGTCAGCAACAACGACAGGAATTCCAGCCGCTTCGAGCTTGCCAACCGTATCGCCCATAGCCCGAAATTGCCAGGCGGCGATAATCGCTATATCAGGTTTGCTTGCAATGGCAGTTTCAATTGAAAAAGTGCCGGCATCTACTTCACCGACATCGGTAATTTCAGTAATTTTCGGGTTGGCCGCCACATATGTTTTCCATTGGGAATTGCGCCAGTCATGCCAGGCTGATTTGGAAATAGCCACGACTTTGTCATAGGCATCAGGGCCGCCAATGGCATAGAAGTCCTCAAAGTAAAAACCCAGTAAAATGCGGTTTGCATTGGCAGGGACTTCTATTTTCCGGCCCAATGCGTCGGTGACAAAAATGGTGCCTGCTTGTGCGATTGAAACAAGAAGCGTCATGCTGACAGCTAACGCTGCCAGACTTGTAAATAGTCTGCGAAACATTATAATTTCCTTTTAAAACAGTTAGATAAAGGCAGTCATCTAGCGGGCCAGATGGTATTTGCCATGTTGGTTACTGTTTAAAAAGGGGGGGCGCGACCTTGAAAATGGATCGCGGTGCTTTTGGAAATATGTTTTTCACTACCGGGAAACCATATGACGGTGCTTGTAAGGCGTACAGGGATCCCTTGCCAATCCATGGCAGACGCCAGAGGTGGCAGATTGCCAAAATGGCGGCACCATTGACAGGGACTGTTTATGTCTGGAGCATCAGGGGGCAGGGTACCGTCTGCATTCAGGGTGATGCGCTTCAGGCCGGTGCTTGTACAAATGACAACAGTGCTGGAGGCACCTGAAATAGTCAGGTCCCCATTAATGGCCGCATTTGCCGGTGAGAAGACACCGGTCATTGAGAGTTGAATAAACAACCATATGGCGACATGAACAAAACCCAGGTGGTTAAATTTTCTCAGGTTTTTGAACACAGACGCGGCTATCCAACAAAGGCTAAATGATTACCCCGAAACACGGGCGGGCATGATGGTAGTATAAGATGCGATACCCGACAAGCCGTGAAATTCAGTACTGAACGAATAAAGGGTCCCAGCATTTCTACAGAGACCCTTTTAAATTCTGGTGCCGCCACCAAGAAACACCAGCATATAGGTAAACCGAGGCTCAAACACCAGTAAAACTGCGATATTTAAGCCGTAAAACTGTTACACCAGAGAGACTGTAACACCAGTTTGTTACATCAACAAGTGACACATCAAGTTTGACAAGCGCATAATTTATAGAGTTGCGTCATTTTATACGGTAGAGTCGAAATATTGTATAGCTATTCACCGAGGGACTTATGTCAGTTGATATTCGGTACGCAGTAGATGGAACTGGTGTTTACTTTAAGTACAAAGGTGTCGTAACTGGCGATACTTTATTTGAAAGCGTTCAATCAGTACTTAGTGACGATCGACTTGAAAAGCTAGAGTTCTGGTTTTCTGATCGTACACAAGTAACTAAATTTGAAGTATCAGCTGAAGCTGCGAGAGAAATAGCTGACATCTGCAAAATAGCGATGGTTAGAAATTCCAAGATGGTGTTGCAATGATTAGCCCTTTGGGTATTGAATTTGGTGTGTCGTGCATTATACAAGCACTTGTGGATATACCAAACCCCATGTTCGTTTGTCGTTCAACTGAGGAGGCTGAAGAGTGGATAGTCAAAAACCGAGGGGGTGTACCGATGCCAGCCCCAGAAGAGTGAACCCAAAGGAGGCTACCACAATGAAGTGCCTACATATCTATGCCACGCCGGATGGGGAATCGCATTTCGATGAGATCGATATACCGACGAAAAAAGTGTCGGTCCACCCCGACGCCACTCCGTTCGATGTTACTGCCAGTTATCCGGCATCACGCGTCCGCTTTACCCGTATCCCATCGGGTATGCGCCAAGTCGATTGGCACACGGTGCCTGATAGAGTGCTAACAGTGAGACTAGATGGCTCAGTAGAGTACGAGACGAGTGATGGCGAGGTCCGGAAGGTTACAGCGGGCAAATTCGTTCTCGTCGAGGACACACATGGCAAAGGCCATCTCTCGCGTCATTCGCCAGACTGTCAACTCGTTCTTTGGATTTCTCTGCCAAAAGGTCTGGATGAGCCGCTGTAATCATGGTGCGGGCGCGATAGTCGTATTATGCGCAGCAGGGATTTGCCTTCGACCATAGTTGAAAATCTGATTGGCGTTTACATCGTAGCGCCGTGCAACCTGTGAACAGAAACGCACGCAAATCGCGCCTGTGCGCAAATCATATGCTTCTCGTCTACACTTGAATTGCCGAAAGGTTTGTGAGCAATGGCATACAGGATGAATCTGACTCTGCTCGAAGAGTCTGTGAACTTCAGCGAGATTATATTGCAACATATGTTAAATCACTTTCTCACAGAAAAATTCAACGGTGTTAAATGTCTCTCAGTTAAGAAAATATGGGGTTGGACCTACTTTGATATCGAATATACTAAATTTGACCAAATTAAGGATATTCAAATTCTTTGGAAAACAGTCATGGCAGATGAATTTAGGAGGGCTTTTTATCAGTATTCTGCAATGGAGGCTTTAGAAGGGGTCAATTCGGAAGCTAAAAATTCCTTCTAGATTAGTCGCTAGCGCTGTCGTAGTCTGCCTGTGAAAGATGGCACTATACTGCCATTTAAAATCCGTCCCAGTGGTCACTTATAGGTCACTTGAAAAAAATAAAGGGTTCCAGCATTTCTGCTGAAACCCTTACAAATTCTGGTGCCGCCACCAAGAGTCGAACTCGGGACCTGATGATTACAAATAATAGGTCTTATATTAAGTCATTGATTTTATTGACATATTTTTTTAAGAATTGGTATATACTTGACCAAAACTTACAGAAACCTTACACTTTTACAACCTTACAGTTAACCTTACAGTTGCCCGAAAAGTGAAAGTATATGCCATGAAATGCAATAAGTTTAGAAGAGACCTAATACCTCTTACATCAACTGCATCGATGTATCTGAGAGAAGGAAAAAACAAAAACATTTGGTATGTCGTACTACGAGTAAATGGAAAAGATAAACCGATTTCACTTAGAACCGAAGACAGGGTCGCCGCTGCTTCGAAAGCCCGACAGTTAGACAGTGATTATTTGACTGGAAAGAATGACGGGACTGTATCCAAATTATCATTTGATAATGCAGTTGATTGGTATTTTGAGAGTACGTCATTTGACATTGATGAAGTCGAGAAAAATACAGGTCGTTATCGTCAAGTGAATAAAATAATAAATGAACGTTTTAAGCCAGCATTCAAAAATAAAGATATGTTGGATTTTAATGACCGAGATATTCAACTGTATCAATCAAACAGAAAACAAAATGGATTAAGTGGGTCATCATTTAACAATGAAATGTCGCTTTTGAGAGCAATTTTCAATGCAGTCGTTCCTGAATATATGGACTTCTCTGATATTCCAAAAATTAAAAATACTTCTCTTGAAGACCAGCAAGAAGGGCAACCGTGGGAAACTTATGAATTGAGACAAATTATATTGGAAATATGGAGAGAAAGGAAAAAGTGGAAGCATCCTGATAGGATAGACAACTGGTTCAATTTTTATTCTGCTATCATGATATTAATGGCAACTGGTGCAAGACCTTCGAGCCTATGGAGAGTCAGATTAAACAATGTTCAGTTGGTCAATGGTAGATATCGAATATTTATGTTCACAAAAAAAGGCAGAGCGAAAAACGGTAAAAAAGGAAAATCTGCATTTATCGCAGTTCAGCGTTTTGCCAATCGCGCAATTAAGAATTTATTAGAATATCATAAAAATAAAAATTCAAAACCAAATGATTTACTAATCAAGGCAAATAGTAACGACTATTATGACAAGAGGTTTTACAAATTGATTGTGAGAATGGGGATTGAATTAAATGGGGTGGGCATTCCACGGCGCATATACTCAATCAGGCATAGTTATATCACAAGAATGATGGCGCGGGGTGTGGACCAAACAAAGGTAGCAAAAAATACACTGACCAGCATCCAAATGATTGCCATTCATTATGATAAAACGGGTGCTATTGATTTTGAAGATGAATTGCATTGATAAGTATGAGACACTTTTAGATAAGAATATTATTGAATAATGTCTCTGGCTTGTTGTTAGTATAAGTGTCTTTAAATAACCATTCAGCAACCGCAATAAGTAGCCCATTGTCAGTGGCACTAATTCCTAACTGATACCAAGTGGCTATTCATTAACCACCTGTCTACGGATCGATCTTTTCTTCTGGTAACGTCAGGAAACCTCTATGGGTCTTACTGATATTGGATTGGATTTGATCAAGGATAGAATCCATCGTGACCCTTTAGCGAGATCGGATTTTCAGATAAGTGTACCACGATATTCTTCTCGATCTGATCGATAATCTTGGTTTCCGTCATCTGGTATATATGCCATTATTTTATTATTGGATGGTTTGGACTTGCCAAACTGTTTTGTATATCTGGCAAGCAGGGCTTTGTCGATTTTGCCTGCCTTAAACTGCGCCACGATTTGCTTGGTGATTTTCCAGATTTCATCATTGCTCTTGTCATAATTATATTATGATAAGGAATACTTTCACCGAAATCCAGTTTTCAAAACCTCACGAGGCGGGTGTTGAGCCACTGAACTTTGTGATTCCAATATCAAATACATCTGAATCTAACGCGAATGTTTCTCTCATTCCGTCAGCAGTCATTGACGTCCATAGAATCTCTCTTTGTATCAGAGATTCAATAGCGGCTGATGACCGGTCTAGATTATTCATTTGCCCCCAAGTCAGGACACTGCCGCCAGCACGAACAAATAATTTGATCACGTCTTTCTCATCACTACTAAGATTTTCGAAAACATGAAGAGCATCCTCGGTTTTGATGTTCCTTTGTTTTTTACGCTCTCTCTTTTCGTGTAGCCCTGTAGATATTAAGCGAAAAACTGGAAATGAAATTATTGTTGAGAATAACGCTATCACCCAATCCCCTGTGGTTAAATAAACCATCAATCCTATTATGCCAGAAATTGAAGTCGCAACGCTACGTCCGAAATCATTTTCAGAATAAACACGCTCCGCCAGTTTTTCGATGGATTTCACTTAATCATCCAATTTTTTAGTTTACGGTTGAAACACTTGCATGGATTTTAATATCAGGCAACCATACCGTGGGTAAGATAAGGAAAACTCTCAAGATGCCAAGCCAAAAAAAATCCACCATTCATAACAAATGGCAGATTTTCCTGATTTTTTCAGCATTGGTGATGCTATGTTTTAGTATAAGTATTTATCTCTGCGTCGATAAATGCGTCATTTTTCCGCCTAGATTTGGCGCAAAAACTAAATACCAGTGATTTTAACAAACATTGGTGATGTACATGAATAAATTACAACCCTCGCTCAATCTACTCCGACCTGAAAATACCTTTATGCTTAAATGGCTAACGCTTGACGAACTTGGCGCACTTGAAGAACGTGTCAAAGACATGTCATACAATCAGTATCTATGGCTTATGTATGGGGTGGATGGTAATGACAAGTGACGCGTTGGCAAAGTTACGCGCCAAAATAAAATCAGGTAAAGCCAGCGACACTGATATCGACGCTATTATCATGCGTGCCAAAAAAACGAAAGATTATAGCGCGACGACAATGGATGCGTTTGATGCTACTCGTAGCCACAACTTGGCGCTAGATATGCTGGGGTGTAGTGATTGGTATGATGGTAATCAACAGACCTGTCACTCGCTCTATTGTGCTAAAAAAGGGGAGCGTCAAAAGGTTGGTCACAAGAAAGCCAAAGAAGCCAAATCTTGCTATAAACGCATAACCAACAAGCAAACCGCACTGATGCGATCTGTCGTGGATCGTTATGATAATAATGATAAAGCAATGCGTCAGAACTTACGGTCAATGACCATTTTATTCTCAGCCTATGGTTTTGATTTGGATAAGCATGACAACCCAATATTCCCCTTATACAAAGGGAAGAATGGTAGTTTGTCAGGTGTAGTAATGGATGCAAAAAAACTGGCTGCTAAACAGTTGAAAAAAGTCAAAGACAGATTTCCAAATGTTAAGTGGCTTGGTGGATATAGTTGGGAAGTCCAGCACTTGAATAAATTGGGCGGTAAAAAATCGGTATCATTAGGTGCATTGATAGGTTTGAACGATCAAAAGTTTGCCACGGCTTGCCAAAAAGTGTTCCAAGATAGTAACCGAATAAAATGGGGTAAGCATTATATCAATTTTCATTGCCACCTTGTAGTCGATTTGAACGGCACTGATGATAAAGTTTTTGGGAGATTTTGCCATTCTGTCTGGGGTCAAGACGGCAATAAAAAAAGACCCGTACCAGATGGTGTGCGAATAATAGAGTTTAAGCGTGCGTACTATAAATCTGTGCCAGAGAGCCTTGATACGCTGGCACAATATCCTTTCAGAAACCAGTGGGATTATAAGTTTAAATATGCTGGTGATGTTGATAAGGATATTGTCGACCACAATAATTTACTCGAAGCAGAAGTCCTGTCAGCATTAATAAGTGCAACAAGGCTCATCAATAAACACAGTAGTCTTGTTATTAATAATAACTGGAATGATAAGTGAACCGCCGTTGTCTTGTGTTTGAGTTAATTATTAGGAAACGATTGATTACAGTAGGACACTTTTGGTGATGGATGCGATTGTGGTCGTGGAACACTTATTCTTACTATATCCTATACTAATGCAATGACGACATCGTTGACCTGTTTTAGGATAGTATCGTTTTCCAATATTATCAAACGCTTAGGCAGTGTTGAAGCGGATTGTTCGGGCGCATTGTCCTTAAAAAATGCAAACACCTTACGATTTGTCAGGTTGATTTCGTAAGTCACTCAACGTTGAAGCGTAGCAAGTGAAGCCTTCATTGCTACTACACGGCAAGGGTAGGGGGCTGGCTACTGGGATTTTCTGTTATCAGTCATTCTCTGGAATATTCACTTCTGGGGGATATATTCAGGTTGGTAGAGCCGTGGAAAAAGAATAGGTAAGCATAGTAGGTTTAGTAAGCAGCAAGTATTTATTAACTTGGTGTTTGTTTGGAATTGTGTCGTGCTTTAAGCGCTGCGCTTATTTTTGCCCGATGTTCTGCCGACTTTACTTTTCCTTTTCCAGCCATTGATAATGCCTGTTTTGTTTTGGTACTAACCGTATGACCATCGGCTTTACGCTTTGCCCATAGGGCTTTGGCTTTCTCAGACATTTTTTTGCGAGTTTCTTCGCTGGTCACCTTTCCTTTAAGAGATTCACTAATCGTTGCTTTCGTCTTGTCAGTATGAACACGGATATTTTTCGCATGACTTTGTTTTAACGCTTTGGATATTTTATCCTTGGTATCCTTATCCATAGCCCCTTTAGGTGTGCCTTTTAGACTGTGGCTGTCAGCCTGTATTAACTCGTCTGCTTCAAGCCAAAATATTTTACCTGTAACAGGGTCGGTATAGGATACCTTATTCTTTGTTGATGGCATTAAACGATACCCCTTTGCTGACCATAAATGCCAAAGCGCCTTGCTTCCCTGAGGCTTTGTAATAGGTCACAACTTGATCCAAGTTATCAATACTAATTTCATCACTGAATGATGCTAATTTTAATATGAAGTCATGCAGTTCTTCAGCGTCACTTGGGCTTAATTGCTCATTATTAGTTTTGAAATAGTCATCAATGATAGTTATCCGTTCAATCAGTTTTTTGTGCTTATCTGATGCTAGTTCCGGAGCCTGTTTATCAATAAGTATTTCATCACCGAATAAGTTGGTGTATTTAAAAACGGGTTCTTCTTCATCTCCATGAATAGCCAAGCCAGCCTGTATCATAGCGACACCGGAACCATCAGCGATGAACTTTTCTTTGGCATCGGAAGGTGGGTTTTTCATTAAAGTATTTGCTGCGATCTCTTCCCAATCATCAACAAATGTATTTTTACAATCTACAAGATGAATGTAGGTGCGTATGCTTATCTCATTGAATGAGTTTTGATACTTCTTCATATATTCAAACAACATACCACGTTCTTCTATTGGCATATCGCTCAACATACCTTGCTCCAATACCATTTGGCATCGCATGAGTCTCGCATCTAGCCCATCCATCTCAAGGTCGAGATATTTCACGCGGCTAATAAGCGTGTCATAGTCCATTTGACGGTTTTTTGAAGAAGCATTTCTCAAATTAATATTGGTGATGAAGATGATTTGACCATCATAATCAAATTGATTGGGGATACCCATTTTCTCTAAAGTTTTGTTTTGCTTATTCCATTGAACACGCCTAGGTGAGTTTGTATCAAAGGCTGCCTTTAGTAGGTCGATACCTTCACGTTTGAATAAAATATCATCGCTATCATCAATGACCAGTGTAAACTTTTTGGCCCGTGTTTCCCTTAGTTTGACATATAGACCTATCGGGCTTAATCCCGATTTTACGATCTCAATATTACGTCCTTGTTTTTTTAATTCATTTTCAATGCCATAACTTTTACCAATCCCCGGCGGTCCGGCGACAATCATTCCTTGGACCTTCCCCGTCATTTTTATAAGCATTTCGAATTTTGAAACAATTTTTTGCCTTAGTATATCCTCGGATTTATCGATCATATTACCTCTGGGTGTGAAGGTAGGTGCAATAGGTTTAGTAAGTAAAAGAAAATCATATTGTAATGTTAATAGTGTGTGTAAATAGTAAAAGTGTTTTGACTAATTACTCAGCATGTTTATTTGTTTTGATTACATGTGTGGTCACACAGTCAGCCCAGCACCGTGTTCCTTCAGCCAGTCCTTGCAGTCCCTATAATCCGGTATAAGGCGCTCTACGTGCTTCCAGAAGGCTGGTGAGTGGTTGTGTTCGAACATATGGCAGAGTTCATGGGCAACCACGTAATCGATGATGTGATGCGGTGCCATGATGATTTTCCAGTTGAAGGAAATATCCCCATCAACAGAGCAACTGCCCCATCTAGATTTAAAGTCATGGATGGAAACGGATTTTGGCTCAAGGCTAAGGGTAGTCGATAATCGCTTCACTTTGTCCGTCAATCGCTTCTCGGCTTTGCGTTTATACCAAGATGATAACTGCCTTCTGATAAAGGCATCCAAGCGGCTTTCAGGATATCCTTCCTTGATATGCAGTTCCAGATACCCAGCCTTCAATTTCACTTCGCCAATGCCATCGGGGACGATCTTCAGTTTGTAATTTTTGCCCAGATACGTGAAGGCTTCACCGTTCACATATTCCTTTGGCTTTGATGGCATCGCATCCTTGTAGTGGCGGATTTTCTCCCGCACCCAGAGCCGTTTTTTAAATAGAACATCTTCGATATCGCTTTGTGGAAGGTCCATGGGGACAATAACCTGAACCTGCCCTTCAATCACCTTGATTGACGCGGTCTTCTTTCGGGAAGTGCGAACAACGTCATAGGGGAAATCGACCCTGTTTTGCTCGGCTATCATTTGAACTTAACCTTGGCTAAATCCATGAACCGATCCGTGATGGCACCGACCAATTCTTTAGTCCCAAAGTCTTCGTCCAGCAAGGCACGTTTAATAAGTCGTTTGACACGCTTTTGTTCGTCCCACTTGTCGAAGAAGCCAACAATGGAAGTTGCATCCTCCATCACCACCACCAATTGCTGCACCACATGAATAATACGTTGGTGAACGGCTTCGGTGATGGCATCTTCACCCGTGGCATTTGTGACTTCTGCCATCAGGATATTGTGAAAAGCGTATTCGGTTTCACTTAAACCAACATCTTCCGCGCCTTGTTTATGTTCATCCTGAATGTTCAGTCGGAAATCCAAAAGTAGTTGAACCAGTTGATCCCACTTATCTTGGTTTTTTTGAATGATGTCTTTCAGCCGATCCGACAACGTTTTGTAATATTCAGGGTCTTCTTCCAGATTGACCTTGATGTGATGCTTGATGGCATGTTCGATTTCAGAAGCCTTCGACCTGTCAGATTTATGCGCATCCAGTTTGTCCTTGAAATCCACCGCCAGCAAATCAACAGGGGCAATCTTTGGGTCAACACCCGTTGAATAGACATGCTCTTCAATAAGTGCCTTCACCTTCTCCCCAGCGCCAGCGATGTTTAACTGCTCATCCCTATACAGGTTTTTTGCGCCAATGGAGATTTTACCAAGCGTTTTAAGGTCACTCAAAAACGGGGTCGCGGATACATCTGGCATGATAATATCCATCTGCTTGGCGAATTTACGGAAATCCATTTGGAATATCTGGCGTTTGACTTCATCTTCCAATGCCAGAATACAGGCATCCATATCGCTCAAATCAATACCGTCAAAATGCTGCATTACTCGGGTATGCATGGTTTTCAGTTTCGGGATTTCATCTTTCAAATCTTTAAGTGCGCCATCGACATCATCAGCAGAGAACATCTCAAGCGCCTCTGTCAGATAATCGCTTAACCCATAATAATCGACGATATAGCCGCGAAACTTGTTCTTGTTGGTGCGGTTTACCCGTGCAATGGCTTGCAGAAGGTTATGGTCCGTCAGTTTCCGGTCCAGATACATCACTTGGGCTATGGGTGCATCGAACCCCGTGAGCAACATATCTTTGACAATCAGGAAGGACAGGTTCGATTGTCCATCACCATCGCCCAGCGGCATCTTGAACTTCTTCTGATCGTCTTTGTGTTGTTCCCCATTAGTATAGGGATGATAGCGCGGTGCATCATTGTGATCGCCTGAAATGATGACGGCGGTTTCCGGTGCCTCCAATTCATCCATCATCTCCTTATAGGTGATGGCGGCGTTGCGGGATGATGTCACGATCATTGCCTTGAACCCATTGGGTTGAATGAAATCGCGGTAATGCTTCAGGATATCAATGCAGACACGACGAATACGTTGCGGCGCTTCCAGTATGGCTTGGGTGGTGCCGAACTTCTTTTTGATCAACGCCTTTTCCGCGTCCGTCTTATCGGCAAAATATTCATCGAACAAACTATCCAATGAATCTCCCGTAACCTTGACCGCTGCTTCTCGTCCTTCATACAGGATTTGGACAGTTGCGCCATCCTTCACCGCCTGCTCGATGGTGTAAGTGTCGATATAGGTGCCAAATTCGCTTGTGGTCTTGGATGACTTAATCAACGGCGTTCCTGTAAACGCAATCTTTGGTGCATTGGGCAGGGCGGCATTGATGGCAACACCAAGCGTGCCATATTGGGTGCGATGTGCTTCATCCGCCAAAACGATAATTTTATCAGATGGATTTAGTTCACCAAATTCAAAATCATCTGCACTTTCCTGAAACTTCTGCACCATGGCGGTTATCAGATCGGATGCATCTTTTGCCAGCAATTCCTTCAACTGCTTCACAGACCCCGCATTATAAACCGTTTCATTCTGGGTGTTGCGGAAAGTGTTTGTTAATTGCCCATCCAATTGGGTGCGGTCGGTGATGAAAACCAGTTTGTAATCCCGCAAATAGGCATCACGGCGCAACTTGATGGCTAAGAACACCATGGTCAACGATTTGCCAGACCCTTGGGTGTGCCAGATGATCCCGCTTTTATCTTTCTTTGTTTTGCCTGTTTTAATGCGGTCGATGGTTTTATGCACGGCGCGGAATTGTTGATAGCGGGGTATTTTCTTGACGGTCTTGCCATCAGTTGGTTCAAACACCGTGAAGTTCTGGATGATATCAAGGAAGTTTGCACGATCAAACAAGCCAGCGATCAAAATATCTTGTGATGTAGCATCCTTGCTCATGTCGCCCAATGTGACGGGAAAAGGGTCTTTCCATTCCAAAAAATGTTCCATGCGGGACGTAATAGTGCCTACCCGTGCTTTATCCCGATGGGTGGAAACCATCATTTGATTATAATGGAATAACTTCTCCACCCCTTCATCATCCACGGGGTTGCGGCGGTTGGCATAGCGCATTAACTGGTCAATGCCAGATTCCATGGGATTGGTGACATAGGGCGATTTGCATTCCATCACCGCCAGTGGCAAACCGTTCACGAACAATATGATGTCAGGAATAATGTTTTGATTTACTCCTTCGATTTTGAACTGATTTGTGCAGATAAACTCGTTATTGTCAGGCGTATCAAAGTCGATGATTTTGACGGTCTGTCCTTTACGCCCTTTGCCCAAATCTTGCTCGACCGAAATATATTGTGTCAGAACTTCCCAGATGGATTGATTGGCTTCCATCAGGGTCGGGAATTGAGAATGCGTCAGGTCACGCAGAACTTTACGCAGGTTCTCTGCATTTATCCACGGGTTCAGCCGTTTGATGGCATCAGACAATCGTTTTTCCAGCACCACATCGCGGTAAAAAGTGCGCTCATCAGATTTGTCAGGCGACAGATCAGCCCCCGCCACATGCACCCAGCCCAAGGCTTCTAAATGGGTAAGCGCAGGTTGCTCCACATAATCAAATTCGTCTGACGCCGCCATCTTACCCCACCTTCACCCGTTTCTTGCCCGTCAGCAAATCCTGCATCAATGATTTTTTGAGGGCTTTGGTTTGTTCCAGTTTGCGTTGTTTTTGTTCGATGTTGGTAGATATAGATTTGATGATTTCAACAATTAGAAACTGTTCATTCATAGGCGGAACAGCAACAGGAAGCGGAAATATATCTTGTTGTCCGATTGTCGTCATTGTGGAGTGTTTAGCGGCACGCATGAAGTATGTGCGGGCAAAATTACTTAGACAATAGTTGGCTAAAAACTCTGCATTGATTATTTCACTATTTGGGCTGACTTTCATTATGTGACCATCATAAGTGAGGTCATCGCTTTCACTTAAGTTAATGTTGCAATACGCAATGCCTTCTAACTTGAGAGACGAGCGTGTGAAAAAAACATCTCCTTTTTCCACTTTGTTTTTTGAAAACTCTTTTTCATCCACATCCAGAAGTTTTAATGTATCTGGTTTAATAGAAAACCCTTTATACATATTAACAACATTGATTAGCCTATATCCTCTCCCTATCTTTTTTGGGTCGCAAAACACACCGTTGTTAATGCCATTTCTGCTTAATTCACCAAGTTTTTTAACCTCCCAATCCTTCGGGATTTTCCCGAGGGGGCTGTCTTTGAATTCTGTATGATTGATGCCACGGGTCAGCAACTGGTTCATGGTGGCTTTTTTCAAATCTTGCAGTTTGTCGATTTGGGCTTGGCTCTTCTCAATCACCTCATCGACCGATGTCAAAATAGCCGCAATCTTTTGCTGCTCTGGAACCGGTGGGACAGGAATTTGTATTTCTTTGAGGTCAGATTGATTTAACTTTGATCTGGTGCCGCCATTGATATGTTTGGTTATATTCTTATGAACTAAGCAGTAGTAAATCCATTTGTTTTGTGTTTCGTTTTTACTACGCAGGATATGTGCATGGTTATTAACCCAGAACCTGCCTGTTACAAAATTGGCAATTGGGCGATGCGCATATTCATCAAAATACCCACCGTCTTCTGCTAAAAGTATGGCATCCCCTTCAAAGATGTAATCATCAATATATCCTTGAACTCCATTGGCTCCATAATAGGGATAGACCCCTTTTCTCTTTGCTCTATCTTGGGAGTTCAATGGAATACGCTGAGAGTCCAAAACACTACAACAATCGCCCAGTGTTGAAACTTTCCAATCGTCGGGAACCAACTCATTCATAGCCCAATTCCTTGAGGTAGTTCCACATCAGAGTATCGGCTTCATCAACTTTTGTATTCAGGTCGCGAAGTGAGGCGCGATACTTATCCCACCATCGTTCGAATTGGGTGATGATTTTGGCATCGTCGGTTGGGAGGTGATTGCGGATGTCTTCCTTGGTTGTGATCTCTGCCTTGAAATCAAAATAATCAGCATCCCGCGCAGTGAAGACGCATGTGACATCCATACCGTTCAGGGTTTCTTGAATATAGTCGTCCTCCACCTCGGATACTGGAATGCCGCCTTGCATGATGGCTTTCACGTCATATTGTTCCGGTGGCGGCGATGTATCGGCGTAGCGGCGAATGTTCAGGTTGTGGTCATTCTCCCGAATTTCTTCGATTGTCACCACAGATGAATAACGGTTGACTTCCGTATAGTCATCATATGTTGCAATGATCTTATCAATATCTTCACCGCGCAATCGGTTCTGATTTTTACCTTCTTCATATTCCAATTCGCCATTGATGAAGATGACTTTTTGTTTGCGTTCAGCAGGTTTGTTCTTGTTGATGATCAGCAAAGCAGCGGGGATACCGGTGCCATAGAATAATGATGAGGGCAGACCAATGACGGCTTCGAGCAAATCATCCTCCAAAAAGCCTTTGCGGATTTCCTTCTCGCTCGACCCACGGAACAATACGCCATGGGGGACAACCACGCCCATCATGCCATCATTATTCACAGATGCGATCATATGTTGAATGAATGCCAGATCGCCTGCGTCTTTCGGTGGCGTACCATATGGGAAGCGACCAAAGGCATCATTGTCGGCGGCATCTTTGCCCCATTTTTTCAAAGAAAAGGGTGGGTTTGCGATCACACGATCAAAATGCATCAATTCACCATTTTGAATATGTTGGGGATCGCCCAAGGTATCACCTTTTCGAATATCAGCATTGAACACCCCGTGCAGGAACATGTTCATCTTACAGATCGCCCACGTGTTCAAATTCATCTCTTGTCCATACAGGGACAAGTTCGCCGCATTCTCCCCATGTTGGATCAGAAAGTTCCGTGTTGTTACCAACATACCGCCAGAACCGACAGTGGGGTCATAGACCTTCATGCCTGCATGTGGTTTCAAAAGGGATACGAGGAGCCTCACCACTTCGGACGGGGTATAAAATTCACCGCCTTTTTTACCGGCGCTGTCGGCGAACATCTTGATCAGATATTCGTAGGCACTGCCCAATAGATCAGGATTTTCGAAATCTGCATTGCGCAGGCGATGTTGTGAGAAGTGGGAAAGCAGGTCTTGTAATTTTTTATCGCTGAGTTTGTTCTTGATATTGAAATCAATGGATACCAGCACACCTTCCAACGAAGCGTTATGTTCTTCGATGGCTTCCGTGGCTTTGTTCAGTTCCGCGCCGATATCATGTTTCAAGTCCTTAATGTGTGACCAACGGGCGCGTTCTGGCACAAAGAAGGTGCTGTCATATTCATCTTCATCTTGCGCGAGTTCTTCTGCCTGTGCTTGGTTTTTGCCCTTATCAAGGTAGAACTGAATAATCTTTTCTTGCTCTTCCTCAAAACTATCCGACAAGCGTTTCAAGAACATCATCCCAAAAATATAGTCCTTGAACTCGGATGCATCCATGTTACCGCGCAGGATATCAGCGGTTTCCCAAAGGAATGATTCCAGTTGGGCAAGAGTAAGTTTGTTGGTCATTTACGGGTGTCTTTTCTGTCGCATTGCTTGTTGGAGTGCGTGGCTTTTTTATAATTCAATTTATAATTCAAAATTATTGCCCATCCCAGAACTAATCGAAAAATCTTTCTATTGATAAGTGTGGCATGGCTTCTGCATCTGCCTTGGTTAGGGATAATCAGATCATCAGAATAGGCTCGACATCAAATGTATATTTTATGTCGAGTTCAGTGTTTCCGGGGTGTGCAGCCGGTTTTGACTTGACTTATATGATAAACTCAACATAATATATTCATATATTAAATAATATGGCGAAATTATCATGGCTCTAGGTAAACAAGCGAAAGTTCTGACATCTGCACAAGTTAGGACGACGTTGCAGTTTCTAACAACGACGCGGAATCCAAAAAGAGATACTGTCATGTTTCTGCTTTCAATGAAGGCGGGATTTCGTGCTAAAGAGATCGCCACTGTTACTTGGGCAATGCTGACTGACTCAGAAGGACAGATCGCTGACGTGATTGAACTTCAAGATTTTGCTTCAAAAGGGAAAGGCGGTCGTTCAATTCCAATGAATAAGGAATTGAAGTCGGCGCTCGTTGAACTACTCGATGAAGATCGGAGTGCATTTGAAGGGCGAGGCTACAAGTTCAACTTGGACCGTAACGTGATTTCCAGTGAGCGTGGGTCTTCTATGAGTGCTAATTCCGTCGTACATTGGTTCAAACGCCTATATGCTAATCTCGGTTTTGAGGGATGTTCAAGTCATAGTGGAAGACGTTCTGCGATTACGGCTTGGAGCCGTGGTGTGGTAAAAGCAGGTGGATCGCTTCGTGATGTCCAGTCGTTAGCAGGTCATTCCTCTCTTGCATTAACTCAATTATATATTGATCAGAATGCAGATGCTAAGCGGTTACTTGTCGATATGGTTTAGGTTGATGTTTGGTTTTGCATCATATGCAATCGGCATTTTGCTATTTCACGCTGGATTTGATGCGTTAGGCATTCTCGCTCTTTTGGGTGGAGTTTACCTGCATTTTAAATGGTGGGCAGTTGGTGTCGTTAGTTTCCTTGTTGGTTTAAATATTAGATGATGTTGCCTTACCTTGAAACGTAATGTCGCCGTTCATCAAGCGAGCAAAACATTGTATAATCAAAGGATTGGTGGCTTTACCATCATGTATGTGGGTTTACTTTAAGCCGGTATTGTTTTGATTCGGCTGTGTTGCATACCCTTTTGCCATGACTATATTTCCTTCCAGAACGGCGGAATACTGACCACGTAGGACCTTACAGTTGACCTTACAGTTGCCCTGATGTGGAAAGAGCCTAACACGGCGTATGTGTTAAGTCATTGGAAGTATTAGGGGAAAATGGTGCCGCCACCAAGATTCGAACTCGGGACCTGATGATTACAAATCAACTGCTCTACCAACTGAGCTATAGCGGCATCGTGGGGCGCAAAATAGGCAGGGAGATCCAAATAGGCAAGTAAAAAATTTCAAAAAAATGATTTTTTTTAAAAGCGGCTATTTTGCTTGGTTTTTAGCTCCTGCGGGCCATCTCGTAGAAGGCGATTGCGGCGGCATTTGATACATTCAGACTTTCAATTGACGAACTGATAGGCAGCTTTCCCATCAAATCACATTTTTCTTCTGTCAGGCGTCTGAGCCCTTTGCCTTCGGACCCCAAAATCAGGGCGACTTTGTCGGCTCCCCGAAGGGCTGTGTCGAGTTCCTGCTTGGCAGTCCCATCCATTCCGATTCGCCAAAATCCGTAATCGGCCAGTTTGTCCAGTGCCCGCGCCAGATTATTCACCCGGATCAGCGGGACCGTTTCAACGGCACCGGATGCGGCCCGCGCCAGAACGCCGGTGATAGGGGGGGAATGCCTGTCCGGTATAATGACGGCACATATACCGAAGGCCGCTGCAGATCGCAGGATAGCGCCAACGTTATGGGGGTCTGTTACTTGATCCAGAATGGCAACTGACGGGGTTTTTTGCTCTGTAATCAGGGACGGGATGTCTTCTATATCGTAGGTATGAAGCGGGTTGGCCCGCAAGGCAATGCCCTGATGGATTGCATTGTCGGGGAGCAGGGCGCCTAATTGCTCGCTCTGGAGAATTTCATAAGCGTCGAAATCTTCAACGAGAGAGCGGTCGTCCGTGCTCAGATTTTCCATTTTGGGCTTGGTTAGTACAAGCTGTCTGATTTTTCGCTTGGGATTTTTGAGGGCGGCGATGACCGCATGGTCTCCATATAACCAGCTATCCCTTGCAGAATAATCAGTATCAGAAGAGGCTGATTTCCCCCGGGCCGGGCCTGATTTGCGGCGGCTGGAAGAAAAATTTGATTTTTGGCCTTTTGGCGGCTTGCGTGTTGACATGGCCTCGCTTATATTGCGCTTCGCTTCGGACAACAAGTCGCCATTTTCAAGATGGTTTGAAAAATTTGATTTTATTTGGTTTTTTCAGTTGACTTTGTTGCCGAAATTTCGATAGTGCCGCATCACCTTGCGGTAACTCGGAAGGCGAAATGTGGCGTCGGAGGGATGCCTGAGCGGTTAAAAGGGGCGGACTGTAAATCCGCTGGCTATGCCTACGTTGGTTCAAATCCAACTCCCTCCACCACGCACTGGCCGGATTTGGTCAGGGCGGGGAGCTGAAAAATTATGCGGGTGTAGCTCAATGGTAGAGCAGAAGCCTTCCAAGCTTATGACGAGGGTTCGATTCCCTTCACCCGCTCCAAGTGTCGATCAGCACTTAAAATATGGATCATGAGATTTTGTGGATACCGAAGGGTCGCTTTCGGTATCTTTGGGCTGTGTGAATTTGATAAGTTCAGGACGACAGGAAAATGGCCAAGGAAAAATTTGAGCGGACTAAGCCGCACGCGAACATCGGCACTGTTGGTCACGTTGACCACGGTAAGACAACACTGACAGCAGCGATTACGAAAGTATTGGCTGAAGCGAGTGGCGGCGAAGCGTTTGCCTTTGATGAGATTGACAAAGCGCCTGAAGAGAAAGCTCGTGGTATCACGATTTCCACAGCGCATGTTGAATATGAAACAGAGAACCGGCATTACGCACATGTTGATTGCCCGGGCCATGCTGACTATGTGAAGAACATGATCACAGGTGCGGCGCAGATGGATGGTGGTATCCTTGTTGTGTCAGCCGCAGACGGACCAATGCCGCAAACACGTGAGCATATTCTGCTTGCGCGTCAGGTTGGTGTTCCGGCGCTTGTTGTCTTCATGAACAAAGTTGACCAGGTTGATGACGAAGAGCTTCTCGAGCTTGTTGAAATGGAAATTCGCGAGCTTCTGAACGAGTATGATTTCCCGGGTGACGATATTCCAATCATTGCCGGTTCAGCTCTTGCAGCCCTTGAAGGCCGCGATGATGAAATTGGTAAGGATGCCATTCTGAAGCTGATGGCCGCTGTTGATGACTATATCCCGCTTCCAGAGCGTGATGTTGACAAAGCGTTTTTGATGCCAATCGAAGATGTGTTCTCAATCTCTGGCCGTGGGACTGTTGTAACAGGCCGTATCGAGAGCGGAATTGTTAAAGTTGGTGAAGAAATTGAAATTGTTGGTATCCATGATACAACGAAGACAACTTGTACCGGCGTTGAAATGTTCCGCAAGCTTCTGGATCAAGGTGAAGCTGGCGATAATGTTGGTGTTCTCTTGCGCGGTACGAAACGCGAAGATGTTGAACGGGGTCAGGTTCTGGCGCATCCGGGCAGCATTACACCGCATACAAAATTCAAGGCAGAAGCCTATATCCTCAAGAAGGAAGAGGGCGGTCGTCATACACCGTTCTTCACTAACTACCGTCCGCAGTTCTACTTCCGTACAACTGACGTAACGGGAGTTGTGACACTTCCCTCTGGAACGGAAATGGTTATGCCGGGTGATAACGTCACTGTGGACGTGGAGCTGATTGCTCCGATTGCCATGGACGAAGGTCTGCGCTTCGCGATCCGCGAAGGTGGCCGTACTGTTGGGGCTGGCGTCGTCGTCTCCATCATCGAGTAAGGAATAACGTCTGAATTTCGGGTGGTTATCTGCCCGGTGTTCGATCAGGTTTTGGCTTGAAGCCGCTGGGGATTTTCTCAGCGGCTTCAAGTTCCAGAGAAGGCTTTAGGAGTGTAGCTCAATTGGTAGAGCACCGGTCTCCAAAACCGGGGGTTGTGGGTTCGAGTCCCTCCTCTCCTGCCAAGCCTGCTTGATCTCTGTGCAGAATTCCTGTATATGCCCGGATCATCGGGTTAAAAAAACTGTTTGAGGCAATGATGGCAAAGTTAAATCCAGGTGCTTTTATCCGCCAGGTGCGGCAAGAGACCTCCAAGGTGACATGGCCTACTCGTAAAGAGACGCTGGTTACGACGGGGATGGTTTTTGTTATGGTTTTCCTTGCTTCGACATTTTTTTTCCTTGTAGATTTCGGAATTCAACGGATCGTAAAATTTATTTTGGCTTTGGGATCCTGAGATGTCAGAAAAAACGCGCGAAATTAAAAAACGCTGGTACATCATTCATGCCTATTCCGGTTTTGAGAAAAAAGTTGCTCAGGCTGTGATGGAGCAGGCTATCCTCAAGGGGATGGCGGATAAATTTGACGAGGTCCTTGTTCCTGTCGAGGAAGTGGTGGAAGTACGCCGTGGGCAGAAAGTGACAGCCGAACGGAAGTTCTTCCCCGGCTATGTTCTGGCTCATATGGAAATGAATGACGAGACATACCATCTGGTCAAGAATTTGCCAAAAGTGACCGGGTTCCTGGGGAATGCCAACAAGCCGCAGCCAATTTCCGAAAAAGAAGCCATGTCGGTTCTCAATCAGGTGCAGGAAGGTATCGATCGTCCGAAACCCTCTGTTACCTTCGAAATCGGTGAAGAAGTTCGTGTCTGTGACGGACCTTTTGCGACCTTTATGGGCGCGGTGGAAGAAGTTGATGAGGATAAGGCCAAGTTGAAAGTTTCAGTATCTATCTTTGGCCGGTCAACCCCGGTCGAACTGGATTATTCTCAAGTCGAGAAAAGTTAAGTTTTGAAGTTGCAATAACGCAGCTTTTTTGCGGGAGGCCCGCCAAGGCCGCACCGCAAACCCTTAGAATGGATTAGGGAAGAAAATGGCAAAGAAAATTAAAGGCTACATAAAACTGCAGGTTCCTGCAGCTAAAGCGAACCCTTCACCTCCAATTGGTCCGGCTCTGGGGCAACAGGGTGTGAATATTATGGAATTCTGTAAAGCGTTCAATGCGGCAACAGGGAGCATGGAAGCTGGAATGCCGATTCCAACTTTGATCACTGTTTATGCGGATCGTTCCTTTACTTTCATCACGAAGACGCCGCCGGCTTCTTACTTCCTGAAGAAAGCTGCTGGACAGAAAAAAGGCGGAAGCACTCCTGGTCGTGAAGTTGCAGCAAGTGTAACAATCGCACAGGTTCGTGAAATTGCAGAAACCAAAATGGTTGACCTCAATGCCAATGACATTGAAGCTGCGATGGAAATTATCAAAGGTTCAGTCCGCTCCATGGGCTATGTGGTAGAGGGTTAAATCAATGGTAAAGTTGACTAAAAAGCAGAAAGTTGCTGAAGCTTCCGTTGATCGCGACAAGCTTTACGGTTTGAAAGAAGCTGTTGGTATTGTTAAATCAAATGCGACAGCCAAATTTGACGAAACCGTTGAAATTGCAATGAACCTGGGTGTTGATCCCCGTCATGCGGATCAGATGGTTCGTGGCGTTATCCAGCTGCCAAACGGCACAGGTAAATCAGTTCGGGTTGCCGTGTTTGCACGGGGCGACAAGGCTGAAGAAGCCAAAGCTGCCGGTGCCGAGCTGGTGGGCGCAGAAGACCTGATGGAAGCCATTCAGGGCGGCGAGATGGGGTTTGACCGTTGTATCGCAACACCTGACATGATGGCTGTTGTGGGCCGTTTGGGTAAAGTGCTTGGTCCTCGTGGACTGATGCCAAACCCGAAACTGGGCACAGTGACACCGAATGTTGCCGAGGCTGTGAAAGCAGCTAAGGGCGGGCAGGTTGAATTCCGGGCTGAAAAGACCGGTATCATTCATGCGGGTCTGGGTAAATCCAGCTTTACAGAAGAAGCTTTGAAAGAAAATATCGAAGCTTTTGTGGCGGCCGTAATGAAAGCCAAGCCTTCTGGTGCAAAAGGACAATTCCTTCGTAAAATCGCAATCAGTTCCACAATGGGGCCGGGTGTGAAACTCGAAGTAAGTGAGCTTGTTTAAGTTCATGTAACGGAATTTGCCGCCTTGTGCGGCAAGTACCTGAGACCATGAATTTGGTCTCAGCTGTCCAAGACTGCAGGTGTTTTTGGTATCTTGATGGATACACGGGAATTTAAAAACACATGTTGCCTGCATAGACAGGGAAACTACAGATTTGCTGCGATGCAGCTATTCAGGTGGACCTGGGACAGTAAACGGATCTGGAGGAATTCAGGTTCTTTTTCAACCGGAATATTTGCATTTGCATATATTCCATTGTTTGGAGACGACGAGTGGACCGATTACAAAAGGAAGCTCTGGTTGCCGAATTGAAAGGCGTTTTTGATGAAGCGTCTGTCGTGGTTATCGCACAATATAGTGGTCTCACTGTAGCGGAAATGACAGACCTTCGTGTGAAAATGCATGAAGCCGGTGCCAACTTTAAAGTTACCAAAAATCGGCTTGCGCGTCTCGCTCTTGATGGCACGGACTATGGTTCTCTTTCCGACAAACTGAAAGGCCCTGTTGGCATCGCTTATTCAAGCGATCCGGTGGTTGCCCCTAAAATTGTTGTCGAATTTGCGAAAGCGAACGAGAAGTTTGTCGTTATCGGTGGTGCAATGGGGACAACTGACCTTGACGAAAATGGTGTCAAGTCACTTGCTTCCTTGCCTTCACTGGACGAACTTCGCGGAAAACTGGTTGGCCTTGTTCAAGCTCCTGCAACGAAAGTTGCCGGCGTTCTGCAAGCACCAGCGAGCCAGTTGGCCCGTGTACTGTCGGCGAAAGCCGAACTGGGTTAGATGTTAAAGCCACATACTTAATTTTTACAAACCGTATGGTTTACCTGAGGAGAATATAACATGGCCGATCTTGCAAAGATTGCCGAAGAGCTTTCCGCTCTGACAGTTTTGGAAGCCGCTGAACTTGCGACACTTCTTGAAGACAAATGGGGCGTTTCTGCCGCAGCACCTGTTGCTGTAGCCGCAGCCCCTGGTGCAGCTGGCGGCGAAGCCGAAGCTGAAAAAGACGAATTCGACGTTGTTCTGACTGCCATTGGCGAAAAGAAAATCAACGTGATTAAAGAAGTTCGCGCGATTACAGGTCTTGGCCTGAAAGAAGCAAAAGAGCTTGTTGAAAGTGCTCCTAAGGCAGTTAAAGAAGCTGCACCTAAGGACGAAGCCAACAAACTTAAAGAACAGCTTGAAGCCGTTGGCGCATCTGTAGAGCTTAAATAAGCTTTGCATTGCGCAGCAGTAGCTGATCGCAAATAAAGACGGGGAAGGTGGCTATTTGCTGCCTTCCCCGCAACCGCTTTCGGAAGGGCGGTCCTGAATCCGGCGGGATTTGAAACACGTGAAAGGCGTTGATGCTTTCCGGTCAACACGAAATTTGTTGGATTTGGTCCTCATTACCCGCATTATATGGTCAGGGCGTTGAGATCGGGTTCATTTATTGGCACGTCATCTGGCTTTCTGCCATTTGGCAACAGAATTACGGGGATTTCGCATGGGCATTTTGCAGTCGTTCACCGGTCGTAAACGCGTTCGTAAAGACTTTGGCAGCATTGAAGCCGCAACGACAATGCCGAACCTTATTGAGGTTCAGAAGACTTCTTACGACGCCTTTTTGATGAAAGGTATCGCTGTAGAGGATCGTGGCGATGAAGGCCTTCAAAGCGTCTTCAAGTCAGTTTTCCCAATCAAGGACTTCGCTGATACGGCAAGCCTGGAATTTGTTTCATACGAGTTCGAACCACCAAAATATGACGAGGAAGAATGCCAGCAGCGCAGCATGACATTTGCCGCACCGCTGAAAGCAACTTTGCGTCTGATTGTCTTTGAAGTTGACCCTGATACAGAAGCGAAATCTGTCCTCGATATCAAGGAACAAAGCGTCTATATGGGCGATATGCCGCTCATGACAGACAAGGGTACCTTTATTATCAATGGTACCGAACGTGTGATTGTCTCGCAAATGCACCGGAGCCCGGGTGTGTTTTTTGACCATGATAAAGGTAAAACCCATTCAAGTGGCAAGCTTCTATTTGCCGCGCGCGTCATTCCTTATCGCGGCTCATGGCTCGATTTTGAATTTGATGCCAAAGACATCGTACATGTGCGTATTGACCGCCGTCGCAAGTTGCCTGTAACCGCATTGTTGCAAGCCCTTGATATGACACAGGAAGATATCCTCAATTATTTCTATGATCGTGTTGATTATAAACTCGATAAAAAAGGCTGGCGCACACCGTTCGTCGTTGAGCGGGTTCGGGGCAGCCGTCTGCTGCGTGACCTGGTTGATGCGGATAGTGAAAAAGTTGTTGCAGAAGCTGGAACAAAAATTTCACCAAGGCTGGCCAAAAAACTGGTTGCCGATGGTCTGAAAGATATGCTGGTCAGTCATGTTGAACTGATCGGTCGTTTCGCAGCCGAAGATATGATCAACGCTGACACTGGTGAAGTATTTGTTGAAGCCGGTGATGAGCTGACCGAAGAGTTGGTTGATCAGCTGGAAGCTGCCGGCTTTAAGGAAATTACGACCCTTGATATTGATAATGTCAATGTTGGGCCGTATATCCGAAATACACTTGCCGTTGACAAAAGTTCCACTCGGGAACAGGCACTCGTTGAAATTTATCGGGTGATGCGTCCGGGCGAGCCGCCAACCGAAGAGACTGCCAGTGCCCTTTTTAACGGGTTGTTCTTTGATTCCGAACGCTATGACTTGTCAGCCGTTGGCCGCGTTAAAATGAACATGCGTCTTGATCTGGATGTGGAAGACACAGTTCGGGTGCTGCGCAAAGAAGATATTCTGGAAGTTGTTAAAACGCTGGTTCGTCTGAAAGACGGTCATGGCGAAACGGATGACATTGACAATCTCGGCAACCGCCGTGTTCGCTCTGTTGGCGAGTTGATGGAAAACCAGTACCGCATTGGTCTGTTGCGTATGGAACGGGCTATTCGCGAGCGGATGAGTTCTGTTGAAATTGATACGGTCATGCCCCATGATCTGATCAATGCCAAACCGGCCGCTGCTGCTGTTCGTGAGTTCTTTGGTTCAAGTCAGCTTAGCCAGTTTATGGATCAGACCAATCCGTTGTCTGAAATTACCCATAAGCGCCGTTTGTCTGCGTTGGGCCCCGGTGGTCTGACCCGTGAGCGCGCCGGCTTTGAAGTGCGAGATGTGCATCCAACGCATTATGGTCGTATTTGTCCGATTGAAACACCAGAGGGACCAAATATTGGTCTGATCAACTCGCTGGCAACATTTGCGCGGGTTAATAAATATGGTTTCATCGAAAGCCCGTATCAGAAAGTGGCTGATGGCAAGCTGACCGGTGAAGTTAAATATTTGTCGGCTATGGAAGAAAGCAAGCACACTATTTCACAAGCCAATGCGGCGTTGGATGACTCCGGTAAATTTACCGAAGACTTTATTCGCTGCCGGGCGCAAGGTGAATATGTCGTGGCCAAGGCTGAAGACATTACCTATATCGATGTGTCTCCAAAGCAGCTGGTATCTGTTGGTGCCTCGCTCATTCCGTTCCTTGAAAACGATGATGCGAACCGCGCGCTAATGGGATCAAACATGCAGCGGCAAGCTGTTCCGTTGCTGAAGGCGGAAGCTCCTTTCGTCGGAACCGGCATGGAAGAGCGTGTTGCTCGCGATTCCGGTGTTGCGACTGTCGCCAAACGGGGCGGTATTGTTGATCAGGTTGATGCTACACGTATCGTTATTCGCGCGGATGAACCTGATTTGAGCAAATCCGGTGTTGATATTTACAATCTTCTGAAATTCCAGCGATCAAACCAGAATACCTGCATTAACCAGCGTCCGCTGGTGAAAGTTGGAGACCGGATTGAAGCGGGTGATATCATTTGTGATGGCCCGTCAACGGATCTGGGCGAATTGGCTCTGGGCCGGAATGTCCTTGTGGCCTTTATGCCTTGGAACGGGTACAACTTTGAAGATTCTATTCTGATCTCTGAGCGGATTGTGAAAGATGACGTCTTTACGTCAATTCATATTGAAGAGTTCGAGGTTGCCGCGCGTGATACCAAGCTCGGCCCTGAAGAAATTACCCGCGATATTCCGAATGTTGGTGAAGAAGGGTTGAAAAGCCTTGATGAAGCCGGCATCGTGTATGTAGGTGCGCAAATTCATCCGGGCGATATTCTGGTTGGCAAGATCACGCCAAAAGGCGAAAGCCCGATGACACCGGAAGAAAAACTTCTTCGGGCGATCTTTGGTGAAAAAGCATCTGATGTCCGCGACTCTTCCTTGCGTCTGCCTCCCGGGGTTGCCGGTACTGTTGTTGAAGTTCGTGTCTTTAACCGCCATGGTGTGGAAAAAGATGAGCGTGCTTTGGCCATTGAACGGGATGAAATCGAACATCTTGCAAAAGACAGGGATGATGAAAAAGAAATTCTGGAACGGACGATCTATGACCGTCTGAAAGGCTTGTTGGTTGATCAGAAGGTGGTTGCCGGTCCTGCCGAATTCTCTACCGGTGATGTGATTTCCCTGGACACGCTTCTGGATATCCATCCGGGTGTGTGGTGGCAGCTAAGTGTTGAAGATGACTCGGTCATGCTCGACATTGAAGCCTTGAAAAAACAGTATGACGAGGCGATTGGTCGCCTTCGGGCCCGTTTTGAAAACAAGGTAGATAAACTTCAGCGAGGTGATGAACTGGCACCTGGCGTGATGAAAATGGTCAAGGTCTTTGTTGCCGTGAAGCGTAAACTTCAGCCCGGCGATAAAATGGCCGGTCGTCATGGTAACAAGGGTGTTATTTCCCGGATTATGCCACAGGAAGATATGCCATATCTTGAAGACGGGAAACCCGTTGATATCGTATTGAATCCACTAGGCGTACCATCCCGCATGAATATTGGTCAGATTCTGGAAACACATCTGGGTTGGGCAAGCCATGGCATTGGTGTGCAAATCAATGAAATGATGACACGTATCAATCGGGGATCAAAAGATATTGAACCCCTTAAAGGCAAGTTGCGCGAAGTTTATGGCGATGAGGAATATGAAGCCAAGATTTCCGGTATGTCTGATGAGCAGTTTATTGAACTTGGTAGCAACCTGACAAACGGCGTGCCGATGGCCACACCTGTATTTGACGGGGCTCAAGAGGTAGATATCGACCACCTTCTTGAGGTCGCAGGCCTTGATACCTCGGGACAGGTTGTCCTGGTTGATGGACGTACTGGCGAGACTTTTGACCGTCCGGTAACCGTTGGCTACATTTATATGCTGAAATTGCATCATCTGGTCGATGATAAAATTCATGCCCGTTCAATTGGACCATACAGCCTTGTCACACAGCAACCGCTGGGTGGTAAAGCCCAGTTCGGTGGCCAAAGATTTGGTGAAATGGAAGTGTGGGCACTCCAGGCATATGGTGCTGCCTATACCTTGCAAGAAATGTTGACGGTTAAATCGGATGACGTTGCGGGCCGGACAAAAGTATATGAAGCCATTGTGCGTGGTGATGATACGTTCGAGGCAGGGATCCCCGAAAGCTTTAATGTTCTGGTCAAGGAAATGCGATCCTTGTGCCTGAATGTCGAACTGTCACAAATCGGATACTAAACAGATGGCCCCGGTCTTGCCGGGGCTGTCATCTTAGCTAAACGAGAATATAATTTTTTGGCCGCTTGATAGCGCCACCCGGAATTTCCGGTTTCAAAAGGAGAATTGATCCATGAATGACTTGATGAACTTGTTCGGTCAGCCGCAGGGCACTCAGGCATTTGACGAGATTAAAATTTCTATCGCCTCACCAGAACGGATCAGATCATGGTCCTATGGTGAGATTAAAAAGCCGGAAACGATCAATTATCGAACATTCAAGCCTGAAAAGGATGGCCTGTTCTGTGCCCGGATTTTTGGTCCGATCAAAGATTATGAATGCTTGTGCGGTAAATATAAACGCATGAAATATCGCGGAATTACCTGCGAAAAATGTGGTGTTGAAGTAACCTTGTCCAAGGTTCGGCGCGAACGGATGGCGCATATTGAACTGGCCTCTCCGGTTGCGCATATCTGGTTCTTGAAATCATTGCCATCCCGCATTGGGTTGCTGCTGGATTCCACATTGAAAGATCTGGAACGCATCCTGTATTTCGAACACTATGTTGTGATCGAACCGGGTTTGTCTCCGCTCAAGCAATTCCAGCTTCTGTCAGAAGAAGAATATCTGGATGCACAGGATGAATATGGTGAAGATGCCTTTACCGCCGGTATTGGTGCCGAGGCTATCCGTGATATTTTAATGTCTTTGGATCTTGAAGCCATTAGCGAACAAATCCGTGAAGAAATGCGCACGACGACTTCAGAAGCCAAGCCCAAGAAACTGGCAAAGCGTTTGAAGCTGATTGAAGCGTTTATTGAATCCGGCAACCGCCCTGAATGGATGATCCTGCAGGTTATTCCTGTGATCCCACCTGAATTGCGTCCTTTGGTTCCTCTGGATGGCGGTCGCTTTGCCACATCCGATTTGAACGATCTGTATCGTCGGGTGATCAACCGTAATAACCGCCTGAAACGTCTGATTGAACTTCGGGCGCCGGATATTATTGTTCGAAACGAAAAACGGATGCTTCAGGAATCTGTGGATGCGTTGTTTGACAATGGACGCCGGGGCCGGGTTATTACTGGTGCGAACAAACGTCCACTGAAATCTCTATCCGATATGCTCAAAGGCAAGCAGGGCCGATTCCGTCAGAATTTGCTTGGTAAGCGTGTTGATTATTCCGGTCGTTCAGTAATTGTTGTGGGGCCGGAGCTGAAATTACATCAGTGCGGTTTGCCCAAGAAAATGGCGCTTGAACTGTTCAAGCCGTTTATTTATGCCAAGCTTGAACTCAAAGGCATGGCCGCGACGGTCAAGATGGCCAAGAAGCTTGTTGAAAAAGAACGTCCTGAGGTTTGGGATATTCTTGAAGAAGTAATCCGTGAACATCCGGTTCTTCTGAACCGGGCACCGACGCTTCACCGTCTTGGTATTCAGGCATTTGAGCCTGTTCTCATTGAAGGTAAGGCCATTCAGCTGCATCCTCTGGTTTGTACGGCTTTCAATGCCGACTTTGATGGTGACCAGATGGCGGTCCATGTGCCGCTGTCTCTGGAAGCACAGCTTGAAGCACGCGTCTTGATGATGTCCACAAACAATATTCTCAGCCCCGCCAGCGGCAAGCCTATTATTGTGCCGTCACAGGATATTGTGCTGGGCATCTATTATCTGACAATGAACAAGGATAATGAACCGGGCGAAGGAATGCTGATTTCTGATGCGTCTGAAGCGCAACACGCAATTGAGCATAATGTTTTAACTCTTCATAGTAAGATCAAAACCAAGATCCGCCACGTAGCCGAAGATGGTACAGAAGAGTACCGTCTGCTGGAAACGACGCCGGGCCGGATGTTGATTGAAGAAATTCTACCCCGGAATTCCAAAGTGAATTTCGACCTGATTAACCGTCTTTTGACCAAGAAAGAAATCACATCTGTGATCGATGAAGTGTATCGTCATTGTGGTCAAAAAGAGACTGTGATTTTCGCAGATCGTTTGATGGGCCTGGGCTTTGCACATGCTTGCCGGGCAGGTATATCTTTTGGTAAAGACGATATGAAAATTCCAGAGTCTAAAAACAAGCTGGTTGAAGATACCCGCTTGCTTGCAGAAGAATATGAGCGTCAATATTATGATGGTCTGATTACCCAAGGCGAAAAATACAACAAAGTCATTGATGCCTGGTCGCAATGTACTGACCGGGTCGCCGATGAAATGATGAAAGTGATTGAGGCTGTAGAAGTTGGTGAAGATGGACGTCAGGTCGGTATTAACTCAATCTATATGATGGCCCATTCCGGCGCTCGTGGCTCGGCAGCGCAGATGAAACAGCTGGCCGGCATGCGCGGTCTGATGGCGAAACCATCCGGTGAAATCATTGAAACACCGATTATTTCAAACTTTAAAGAAGGCCTTAGCGTTCTTGAGTACTTTAACTCAACCCATGGTGCCCGGAAGGGACTGGCAGATACGGCTCTTAAAACAGCTAACTCTGGTTACCTGACACGACGTCTGGTCGACGTTGCACAGGATTGCGTGGTTGTTGAATATGATTGTGGCACTGAGCGTGGTGTGACGGTTCGCGAAGTTGTCGAAGGCAGTGATGTCATTTCACCACTTAGCGAGCGGCTTCTGGGCCGGACCGCAGCTGTTGATGTGGTTATCCCACAGTCAGATGAAGTTCTGGTCGCCGGCGGTGAAATGTTCGACGAAGCAACATCCATTGCCGCTGAAGAACGCGGTGTGGAACAGGTGCTTATTCGCTCTGTTCTGACCTGTGAGACCAAAGGCGGTATTTGTGGAAAATGCTACGGACGTGATTTGGCCCGCGGTACGACAGTGAACCTGGGTGAAGCGGTTGGTGTTATCGCGGCGCAGTCTATTGGTGAGCCGGGCACACAATTGACCATGCGGACGTTCCATATCGGTGGTACAGCAAGTGTGGCCGAAATTTCATCCATTGAGGCGTCCCATGATGCAACTATCAAGATTGATAACCGTAATGTGGTGAAAAACAGTAAAGGACTTCTGGTCATTATGAGCCGGAACTCTGAACTGGTTCTGGTTGATGAGAATAACCGTGAACGGGCGCGTCATCGCTTGACTTATGGTACAACGTTGCTGGTAGACGAAGGCGAGAAAGTTAAGCAGGGCGACAAACTGGCCCAGTGGGATCCGTTTACAACGCCTGTGATCACTGATCTTGAAGGTATTGCAAACTACAAGGATCTTGTGAGCGGTGTCTCTATCACCGAGCAGGCTGATGAGGCTACCGGTATTAGCCGGAAAGTTGTCGTTGACTGGAAAGCACAGCCAAAAGGGAGTGATTTGCGCCCGCGTATTACGTTGCGCGATAAGGAAGGTGAGCTTCTTACTTTGGCCAGTGGCCATGAAGCTCGCTATTTCTTGCCGGTTGACGCGATCTTGTCCGTTGAAGATGGTGCCGAAGTGCATGCGGGCGATGTGTTAGCCCGTATCCCGCGCGAAGGATCAAAAACCAAGGATATTACCGGTGGTCTGCCACGGGTGGCGGAACTGTTTGAGGCACGCCGTCCAAAAGACCATGCGATTATTGCAGAAGCTGACGGGTATATTGAATTTGGTAAGGATTATAAGTCCAAACGCCGGGTTTCAATTCGTCCCGAAGATGCTGATCTTGAGCCCGTTGAATATCTCATTCCAAAAGGCAAGCATCTTGCTGTGAATGAAGGTGACTATGTGCGTGTTGGTGATTACCTGCTTGATGGTAATCCTGCTCCTCATGATATCCTGAAGGTTCTGGGGGTCGAAGCTTTGGCTAACTTCCTGATCAATGAAATTCAGGATGTTTACCGCTTGCAAGGTGTGAAGATCAACGACAAGCATATTGAAGTGATCTGCCGCCAGATGCTGCAAAAAATCGAGATTGAAAAACCTGGTGATTCCACCTTCTTGCTCGGTGAGCATATTGATCGTGAGATGTTTGAAGCTGAAAATGAAAAACTGGTTGCCAAAGGTAAGGCTCCAGCCGTGGGAAGTCCTATTTTGTTAGGTATTACCAAGGCCAGCTTGCAGACAAACTCGTTTATCTCTGCTGCATCCTTCCAGGAAACAACGCGTGTTCTGACGGAAGCATCGGTTGCGGGTAAACGGGACAGTCTGATTGGTCTGAAAGAGAACGTGATTGTTGGACGCTTGATCCCAGCAGGAACGGGCGCGCAGATGAACGAGTTAAAGCGGATCGCAGCTTTACGGGATGTCGAGCTCGAAAAGCAACAGGCTGAATTTTCTGTTGATACGATTCCATCCAAAGACGCAACGCCGCCTGCGGCTGAGTAATTTGGGCAGAATCGTAGCTGTATAAGGGATATGCCTTTGATTTAGTGTCGTTAGAGGCTGAATCACTGCCGCTTGAATGATCAATTTGATTGAAACGGTGCTCAGAAATGAGTGCCGTTTTGTCGTTTGAGAGGCTTGAGCCGTCCATCATTTGCCTCGACCGGTAATTTTGTTTCACACATGATGGAAAAATGGCTGTTTTGTTATGGTCTGGCCGGTGTCGATCGGCGGTAAGAGGAATTAATAAAAAGGAAATCTTTTGTACTTGACGGATGGCGGGGGCACCCATATATTGCGCGCTCCTGACAACCGATGAATACATCAAATTTATCCCACACGTGGTCAGGAACTTTAAGAACGACGTGTGTGTCAAGTCTCTTCGGGTGGACGCAAAAAACCCGACCGCGAGTAGGTCCGCAGCTACGCGCGGCTGTGCTATTTGCGGAAACGATAGAATAGGAACAAGAATGCCTACTATTAATCAGCTGATTAGAAAGCCACGTAAAGCGCCAGTTTCGCGTAATAAAGTACCTGCTATGGAAGCATGTCCGCAGAAACGAGGCGTTTGTACACGTGTTTATACAACAACACCTAAGAAACCTAACTCCGCGCTTCGTAAAGTTGCTCGTGTTCGTCTGACGAACGGTTTCGAGGTTACCAGTTATATTCCTGGTGAGGGTCATAACCTGCAAGAACATTCCGTCGTGTTGATTCGCGGCGGTCGTGTAAAAGACTTGCCGGGTGTCCGTTATCACATCGTTCGCGGTGTGTTGGATACCCAGGGTATTTCCACCCGTCGCCAGCGTCGTTCCAAATATGGTGCGAAGAAGCCTAAGTAAGGAAGAGATCGGATGTCACGTCGTCACGCTGCAGAAAAACGCGAAGTTCTTCCCGATGCAAAATTCGGTGATATTGTTCTGACCAAGTTCATGAACTCACTGATGATTGCCGGAAAGAAATCTGTTGCAGAACGCATCATTTATGGTGCCTTCGATATTGTCGAAAAGAAAAGCGGCAATAACCCAGTAGAAATCTTCCATGATGCACTGGATAAAATTAAACCAGAGTTGGAAGTGCGTTCCCGCCGTGTCGGTGGTGCCACTTATCAGGTTCCTGTTGAGGTTCGGGCGGAGCGGGCGCAAGCGCTTGCTATTCGCTGGTTGATCGGCAGCGCGCGCAAGCGGTCTGAACTGACAATGGTTGAGCGTCTCTCCGGTGAGTTGCTGGACGCCTCAAACGAGCGTGGTGGAGCCGTTAAGAAGCGGGAAGACACGCACAAGATGGCTGAGGCGAACCGCGCTTTTGCTCATTATCGCTGGTAATAGCTGAATAGCTTACGATTAGGATTCCCGACATGGCACGTACAACGCCCATCGAAAGATATCGTAATATCGGCATCATGGCTCACATTGATGCTGGTAAGACGACAACAACGGAACGCATTCTGTATTATACAGGTGTGTCTCATAAAATTGGTGAGGTTCATGATGGCGCAGCCACAATGGACTGGATGGAACAAGAGCAGGAGCGTGGTATTACTATTACGTCAGCTGCTACGACCTGTTTCTGGAATGATCACCGCATTAATATTATCGATACACCGGGTCATGTTGACTTTACGATTGAAGTTGAGCGTTCCTTGCGTGTTCTCGATGGTGCTGTAGCTGTATTTGACGGTGTTGCAGGTGTTGAGCCTCAATCGGAAACAGTTTGGCGTCAGGCTGACAAGTATCGCGTGCCGCGCATGTGCTTTGTCAACAAGATGGATCGAACCGGCGCCGATTTTTATCGCTGCGTTGAAATGATCATTGATCGTTTGGGTGCAACACCACTGGTAATCCAGTTGCCAATTGGATCGGAAGCGGCCTTTGAAGGTGTGATTGATCTGGTCAAGATGAAAGAAGTCGTCTGGAGTGGCGATGAGATGGGAGCTTCTTACGAATATAAAGACATTCGCGCTGATCTCGCTGATAAGGCTGCTGAGTATCGTGAAGCAATGCTGGAGACAGCAGTTGAAGTCGATGAAGCTGTTATGGAGGCTTATCTTGATGGTGAGGAAGTTTCTGAGGAAGTTCTTCGCGCTTGTATTCGTAAGGGTACGCTTGATGGTGCTTTCGTCCCCGTCTTGACAGGTACTGCGTTTAAGAACAAGGGCGTTCAGCCGCTTCTTGATGCGTTTGTTGATTATATGCCTTCTCCGGTTGATATTGGTGCCACAGAAGGTGTTGACGTCAAGACGGATGAAGTTGTTTGGCGCAAGCCGGAAGATGCTGAGCCTTTTGCCGGTCTTGCCTTCAAGGTTATGACTGATCCGTTTGTTGGTTCGTTGACATTTGTTCGGGTTTACTCCGGTGTGCTGGAGGCTGGTACATCTACGCTTAATTCAATTAAAGATAATCGTGAGCGTGTTGGCCGGATGTTGCAAATGCACGCCAACTCACGTGAGGATGTTAAGGAAGCTCGTGCAGGTGACATTGTTGCGATTGCCGGCCTGAAGAGCACGACGACAGGCGATACACTGTGTGATTCATCGCACCCTGTTATCCTTGAGCGGATGGAATTCCCTGAACCTGTGATCGAAATCGCGGTTGAGCCGAAAACCAAAAGCGATCAGGAAAAAATGGGCCTTGCTCTTAACCGTCTGGCTCAGGAAGATCCTTCTTTCCGCGTTACCAGTGATCATGAAAGTGGCCAAACCATCATTAAAGGGATGGGTGAGCTGCATCTGGATATCATTGTTGATCGCATGAGACGCGAATTCAAGGTTGATGCGAATATCGGTGCCCCTCAAGTGGCGTACCGGGAATCTATTACAGCTGAAGCTGAACTTGATTATACGCATAAGAAGCAGTCCGGTGGTTCTGGACAGTTTGCCCGTATCAAATTGGTTGCCAAGCCGGGTGAACCTGGTGCTGGCTTTACTTTCAGCGACTCTATTACGGGCGGTTCTGTTCCAAAAGAATACATTCCGGGTGTCCGTAAGGGTGTCAAGGATATCATTGAAACAGGTGTTCTCGCGGGCTTCCCGCTGATCGATGTCGATGTGAAGTTGATTGATGGTGCTTACCATGATGTTGACTCCTCGGTTATGGCATTTGAAATTGCCGGTCGTTCAGCAATGCGCGAACTGGCTCGTAAAGCTGGACTGCGTCTTCTTGAGCCAATGATGAAGGTTGAGATTGTTACTCCTGACGAGTATATCGGTGACGTGATGGGCGACTTGAACAGTCGCCGTGGTCAAGTTACTGGAACTGAACAGCGCGGTGTCGCGCAAGTTGTGAATGCAATGGTTCCACTGGCTAATATGTTTGGTTATGTGAACAACTTGCGGTCCCAAACACAGGGCCGGGCAAACTTCACAATGGTATTTGATCACTATGAACCTGTGCCGCAACACGTCTCTGACGAAGTGCTGGCCAAATTGGCATAATTCTGCGCAGAGATTGCCAGAGATAATGGAGAATTAAGATGGCCAAGGAAAAATTTGAGCGGACTAAGCCGCACGCGAACATCGGCACTGTTGGTCACGTTGACCACGGTAAGACAACACTGACAGCAGCGATTACGAAAGTATTGGCTGAAGCGAGTGGCGGCGAAGCGTTTGCCTTTGATGAGATTGACAAAGCGCCTGAAGAGAAAGCTCGTGGTATCACGATTTCCACAGCGCATGTTGAATATGAAACAGAGAACCGGCATTACGCACATGTTGATTGCCCGGGCCATGCTGACTATGTGAAGAACATGATCACAGGTGCGGCGCAGATGGATGGTGGTATCCTTGTTGTGTCAGCCGCAGACGGACCAATGCCGCAAACACGTGAGCATATTCTGCTTGCGCGTCAGGTTGGTGTTCCGGCGCTTGTTGTCTTCATGAACAAAGTTGACCAGGTTGATGACGAAGAGCTTCTCGAGCTTGTTGAAATGGAAATTCGCGAGCTTCTGAACGAGTATGATTTCCCGGGTGACGATATTCCAATCATTGCCGGTTCAGCTCTTGCAGCCCTTGAAGGCCGCGATGATGAAATTGGTAAGGATGCCATTCTGAAGCTGATGGCCGCTGTTGATGACTATATCCCGCTTCCAGAGCGTGATGTTGACAAAGCGTTTTTGATGCCAATCGAAGATGTGTTCTCAATCTCTGGCCGTGGGACTGTTGTAACAGGCCGTATCGAGAGCGGAATTGTTAAAGTTGGTGAAGAAATTGAAATTGTTGGTATCCATGATACAACGAAGACAACTTGTACCGGCGTTGAAATGTTCCGCAAGCTTCTGGATCAAGGTGAAGCTGGCGATAATGTTGGTGTTCTCTTGCGCGGTACGAAACGCGAAGATGTTGAACGGGGTCAGGTTCTGGCGCATCCGGGCAGCATTACACCGCATACAAAATTCAAGGCAGAAGCCTATATCCTCAAGAAGGAAGAGGGCGGTCGTCATACACCGTTCTTCACTAACTACCGTCCGCAGTTCTACTTCCGTACAACTGACGTAACGGGAGTTGTGACACTTCCCTCTGGAACGGAAATGGTTATGCCGGGTGATAACGTCACTGTGGACGTGGAGCTGATTGCTCCGATTGCCATGGACGAAGGTCTGCGCTTCGCGATCCGCGAAGGTGGCCGTACTGTTGGGGCTGGCGTCGTCGTCTCCATCATCGAGTAAATCTTTTCAAGCCGCCTCGTGAGGGGCGGCTGATTTCTGGAGTGACCAGAGTAATGGAAAACCAAAATATTCGCATTCGCCTTAAGGCGTTTGATCATAGAGTTCTTGATAGCTCGACAAGTGAAATTGTGAACACAGCCAAACGCACTGGTGCGCGCGTCCGTGGTCCGATCCCGCTGCCGACAAATATCTCGAAGGTTACTGTTCTGCGGAGCCCGCATGTCAATAAAAAGGCACGCGAACAATTCGAAACAAGAACTCATTCTCGTGTTCTTGATATTGTTGGGCCTACACAGCAGACAGTAGAATCGCTCATGAAGCTGGATCTGCCCTCTGGTGTAGATGTTGCAATTAGTGTGTTGGGGTAATCTGAAATGCGTTGTGGATTGATCGCCAAAAAACTGGGCATGACCCGCGTCTTCTCTGAAGATGGCCAGCATGTACCAGTAACAGTTCTGGAAGTGGAAAACTGCCAGGTTGTTGCTCACCGCAAGTCTGACACGCATGGGTATAATGCCATGCAAATCGGTGTCGGAACTGCAAAGGTTAAAAATGTTTCAAAAGCTATGCGCGGTCATTACGCGAAAGCAAATGTGACGCCTAAAATGAAACTTGCAGAATTTCGGATTGAAGAAGACGGTTTCGTCGATCTTGGATCAGAAATAACTGTTGATCATTTTGTTGCCAGCCAGATGGTTGATGTTGCTGCTACCAGTATCGGTAAAGGTTTTGCCGGTGCGATGAAGCGCCATAACTTCGGCGGAATGCGGGCAACGCATGGTGTCTCTGTTTCGCATCGTGCACATGGTTCAACTGGTCAGTGTCAGGACCCCGGACGCGTGTTCAAGGGTAAGAAAATGGCCGGTCACATGGGGGCTACCCGTGTAACAACTCAGAATTTGAGCGTTGTCTCAACTGATGTTGATCGCGGACTGATCCTTGTGAGAGGCGCGGTCCCTGGCTCCAAAGGTGCTTGGGTCTTCGTATCTGATGCTGTTAAAAAATCACGCCCAGAGGATGCTCCTTATCCGGCTGCAGTTCGTGCAGTGGAAGCAGCTCCAGCGGCAGTAGAAGAAGCGCCTGCTACAGACGCTTCTGCTGAAGAATAAGGATCTGTTCGAATGAAGGTTAAAGTAATCAACCTCGATAATAAAAAAGCGGGCGATATCGAGCTTGCTGACGAGGTTTTTGGACTGGCTCCGCGTGCGGATCTGCTCCAACGGATGGTAAAATACCAACTCGCTAGCCGTCGTAGCGGAACACATAAGACCAAAGATGTGTCTGAAGTGTCCGGTACAGGTGCCAAGCCGTTCAACCAGAAGGGCACAGGTCGTGCTCGTCAGGGTCAGAAGCGGGCACCGCATCAACGTGGTGGTGGGGTTGCACATGGCCCGGTTCTTCGGTCGCATGCGCATTCTTTGCCAAAGAAAGTCCGGAAACTGGCTTTGAAGACAGCGTTGTCTGCAAAGCAAGCCGAAGGTAAATTGATCATCGTGGATGAGTTGAAATCTGCCGATGCGAAAACCAAGGTCATGGCGGGCAAATTTGCAGCACTGGGATGGGCTTCAGCCCTGATCATTGATGCGAATGAGCCGGATACAAATTTCGCCTTGTCTACCCGCAATATCCCTCAAGTGGATGTCTTGCCCGAAACAGGTGCAAACGTGTACGACATTCTCCGCTGTGACACGTTGGTGTTGACAAAAAGCGCAGTAGAAAGCCTGGAGGCTCGTTTAAAATGAACCAGGAACGTATTTACGACATCCTGTTGGGGCCGGTAGTTACCGAAAAGTCCACAATGGGTTCAGAGTTTAATCAGGTTACATTCCGTGTGACACTTGATGCGACAAAACCTGAAATCAAGGAAGCAGTGGAAACACTCTTCAAGGTTAAGGTCGAGAACGTTAATACCAACCGTACAAACGGTAAGGTAAAACGTTTCCGTGGTCGGTTAGGCAAGCGGTCTGATTACAAGAAAGCAATGGTTACTTTGGCCGAAGGTCAGACCATTGATGTTACGACGGGGATTTAAAAATGGCGCTTAAGAGTTACAAGCCAACTACACCTGCGCAGCGTGGCCTGATCCTTGTTGATCGGTCCGAGTTGCATAAAGGTAAGCCGGTCAAGGCCCTTACCGAGGGGTTGTCTGGAAGCGGTGGCCGTAATAATAACGGTCGCATTACAGCACGTCGCCGTGGCGGTGGACATAAACGGTCATACCGTATTGTCGACTTCAAACGGCGGAAATTTGATGTCGCGGCGATAGTCGAGCGTTTGGAATATGATCCAAACCGCTCAGCCTTTATCGCGCTGATTAAATATGAAGATGGTGAACTGTCTTATATTCTTGCCCCTCAGCGCATTGCTGTTGGTGACAAGGTTATATCTGGCAACACTGCCGACATTAAGCCCGGCAATGCGATGCCAATGAAGAACATTCCGGTTGGTACCATTATCCACAATGTGGAAATGAAACCAGGCAAGGGTGGTCAAATGGCCCGCGCGGCCGGTACATATGTTCAGCTGATCGGTAAGGATGCCGGTTACGCACAGCTTCGTCTGGCGTCTGGTGAACAGCGGATTGTTCCAGCGGAATGCATGGCAACTGTTGGTGCGGTATCCAATCCGGATCAGAAAAATATTAAACTGGCTAAAGCGGGACGGTCTCGCTGGCTTGGACGTCGTCCATCAGTTCGTGGTGTTGCCATGAACCCGATCGACCATCCACATGGTGGTGGTGAAGGTCGGACATCTGGTGGTCGTCACCCTGTGACACCTTGGGGCAAACCAACCAAGGGCAAGCGGACACGGTCCAACAAGTCTACAGATAAAATGATCATGCGGCGCCGTCCGCAAAAGCGGAAGAAATAAGGAGCGCTAAATGGCACGTTCAGTATGGAAAGGTCCGTTTGTTGACGGCTACATGCTTAAAAAGGCTGAGGCTGCCCGCGAAAGCGGCAAGAAACAGATCATTAAGACTTGGTCCCGCCGGTCAACTGTTCTTCCTCAATTTATCGGTTTGACTTTTGGCGTTTATAACGGTCACAAGTTTGTACCGGTTCTTGTTGATGAGGACATGGTAGGCCACAAGCTTGGAGAGTTTTCTCCAACTCGTACATATTACGGTCATATGGCCGATAAGAAGGCCCGGAGGAAATAAATATGGGTAAGCAGTCCCTCGAAAGGCAGCTCGACGACACAAGCGCAATTGCCAAAGGCAACCGTCTTCGTGTCAGTCCTCAAAAGCTGAACCTCGTGGCAGGCTTGATCCGCGGTAAATCCGCGGAAGCTGCACTGGCAGATTTGTCATTCTCAAAGCGCGCCATTGCGCGTGACGTGAGGAAAGTGTTGCAGTCAGCAGTTGCCAATGCTGAAAACAATCATCAACTTGATGTTGACCGGTTGTTTGTCGCGGAAGCATATGTTGGCAAATCAATTGTAATGAAGCGGATGCGTCCACGTGGTCGCGGTCGTTCAAGCGCAATCTTGAAACCTTTCAGCAATATCACGATCATCGTTCGTGAACGTGAGGAGCAAGCATAATGGGTCAAAAAGTTAATCCAATTGGCCTGCGTGTCGGTATCAACCGTACTTGGGATTCCCGTTGGTATGCTGATCGCGGTTACGCAGAACTTCTTCATGAAGATGTCCGTATTCGCAACTTCCTGGAAAAAGAATTGGTTCAGGCCGGCATCAGCCGTGTTGTGATTGAGCGTCCAGCGAAAAAATGTCGTGTGACTATTCATTCAGCCCGTCCGGGTGTCATTATTGGTAAAAAAGGCGCAGATATCGAAAAGCTGCGCTCCAAAATTGCCAAGATGACCAAATCGGAAGTGCATCTGAACATTGTGGAAATTCGCAAGCCGGAAATTGATGCGAAGCTTGTTGCCGAAAATATCGGTCAGCAACTTGCACGCCGGGTTGCGTATCGCCGCGCGATGAAACGCGCCGTTCAGTCTGCTCTTCGTTTGGGTGCTGAAGGTATTCGTATTAACTGTGCCGGTCGTTTGGGCGGGGCTGAAATTGCCCGGACTGAATGGTACCGGGAAGGTCGTGTCCCGCTACATACATTGCGGGCCAACATTGATTATGGAACAGCTCGTTCTTTAACTACATACGGGATCATCGGGATCAAGGTGTGGATCTATAAAGGCGAGATTATGGAACATGATCCAATGGGCCAAGAGAAGGCACAGGAAAAACAACAGGCCAGTGGCCGTCCAGGTGGTCGCTCTGGCGGACGTCGGGGCTAAGGTAAAGAGGTGATATTATGCTTCAACCGAAGCGCACAAAATTTCGTAAAGCACACAAAGGACGCTTGAAGGGCACAGCAACTTCAGGTACAACCTTAACCTTCGGTGCTTATGGTCTCAAAGCCATTGAGCCCGGACGTATTACAGCTCGGCAAATCGAAGCGACTCGTCGCGCGATTACCCGTCACATTAAACGTACTGGTCGCGTTTGGATCCGCATCTTTCCAGATGTTCCGGTCTCTAAGAAACCTGCCGAAGTCCGCATGGGTAAAGGTAAGGGTTCTCCGGAATTCTGGATGGTTCGTGTCCAGCCTGGTAAAGTTATGTTCGAACTCGACGGTGTTCCTGCCGAGTTGGCCCGTGAAGCCTTCGAACGTGGCGCTGCCAAGTTGCCAGTGAAAACCAAGTTTATCACCCGTCTCGGCGAAGGGGGTTGACCATGAAAGCACAAGATTTGCTGGGCAAAAGTCCGGATGAATTGAAAGAAGAACTGGTCTCTCTGAAGAAAGAACAGTTTAATCTTCGTTTCCAAAAGGCCAGTGGCCAATTGGAGAACACGGCTCGTGAACGTCAAGTACGTCGCGATATCGCCCGCATTAAAACGGTGATGTCCACGAAACTGGCGTCATAGGAGAACAACTATGCCGAAACGTATCCTGCAAGGGACAGTAGTTAGCGACAAGAACACTCAAACCGTTGTTGTCAAAGTAGAGCGTCAGGTGATGCACCCGCTTTACAAAAAGTACATTGGCCGGTCAAAGAAGTACCATGCCCATGATGAGAAGAGTCAGTTCAAGGCTGGGGACATCGTTCGTATTCAAGAATGCCGTCCTTATTCCAAACTGAAACGTTGGGAAGTTCTTTACGACAACGCTTAAAGTTAAGCGTGTCAGAACCAAACAAAGGTAAAGACTATGATTCAGATGCAAACCAACTTGGATGTTGCCGATAATTCCGGTGCGAGACGGGTGCAGTGCATTAAAGTTTTGGGCGGATCCAAACGGAAGACAGCATCAGTCGGAGATACAATTGTAGTATCTGTGAAGGAAGCTATTCCTCGCGGCCGCGTGAAAAAAGGTGACGTGCAACGTGCCGTCATCGTGCGCACAAAGAAAGAAATCCGCCGTGCAGACGGAACAGCCATTCGATTCGATTCGAACGCCGCTGTTTTGATCAATACTGCAGGTGAGCCAATCGGCACCCGTATTTTCGGTCCTGTTACACGTGAATTGCGTGCCAGAAACATGATGAAAATTGTGTCTTTGGCTCCGGAGGTGCTCTAATGGCTGAAAAATTTATTATGAAGAAGGGCGATAAAGTCGTCGTCCTCACTGGTAAAGACAAAGGTAAAAGCGGTGAAGTGCTTAGCGTTATTCGCAGCAATCGCCGTGCCGTTGTCTCTGGTGTCAATCTGGTGAAGCGTCATACGCGCCAAAGCCAGGCCGAGCAGGGTGGTATTATTGAGAAGGAAGCTTCTATCAATATGTCCAATCTGGCATTGCTTGATCCAAAAGATGGTAAAGCAACTCGCGTTGGCTATAAAACACTTGAAGACGGTCGCAAAGTGCGTGTTGCCAAGCGGTCCGGCGAAGTGATTGACGTTTAAAGGATAGTAAAATGGCAGCGCCAAGACTTAAAACACTTTATGACGACGAGCTTCGCAGCAAGCTCAAGGAAAAGTTTGACTACAAAAATGACATGATGATTCCAAAGCTGGATAAGATTGTCATTAACATTGGTTGCGGAGAGGCTGTTGCTGACTCCAAGAAAATCAAATCTGTTGTAGCCGAACTTGCCAAGATTTCTGGCCAAAAGCCAGTTACAACAGTTGCAAAGAAATCAATTGCGACCTTCAAATTGCGTGAAGGTATGCCAATTGGTGCAAAAGTAACCCTTCGGAAAGCTCAAATGTATGAGTTTCTCGACCGTTTGGTAAACGTTGCTTTACCTCGGGTTCGTGATTTCCGCGGTGTTTCACCAAAAAGCTTCGACGGCCGTGGCAACTATGCTATGGGTCTGAAAGAGCAAATCGTGTTTCCTGAAATCAATTACGATGACGTAGCTGATGTTCGGGGTATGGATATCGTAATCTGTACGACTGCTGATACCGATGAAGAGGCTCGCGAGCTTCTTTCCGGTTTCAACATGCCGTTCAAGATTAATTGATCCAAGGAGAAATATAGAATGGCTAAGAAAAGTGCCGTTGAGAAAGATTTAAAGCGCCGCCGCCTTGTTGAGAGATTCTCAGCCAAGCGTGCTGCTTTAAAGGCGATCATCAATGACGTGAATTTGCCACAGGAAGAGCGCTTTGCAGCGCGTCTGAAACTGGCAGAGCTACCCCGCGACTCTTCAGCGACTCGTGTTCGTAATCGCTGTGAATTAACAGGTCGTCCGCGCGGTGTTTACCGCAAATTGAAACTTTCCCGTATTGGTCTTCGTGACATGGCTTCAGCAGGCCAGATTCCGGGAATGATCAAGTCAAGCTGGTAAGAGGGAGCAAAGAAAATGTCTTTTAGTGATCCTCTTGGCGATATGCTTACACGCATACGCAATGGTCAACACGCGAGCAAAAGTTCAATCAAATGCCCATCCTCAAAATTGAGAATGAGCGTTTTGGAAACTTTGAAACGCGAGGGTTATATCCGTGGGTACGAGGTTTCTGAACCTCAACCAGGTAAACCTGAATTGAGTATTGAATTGAAATACTATCAGGGTAGAGGTGTTATCGAGCATGTGAGCCGAGTCTCCAAGCCCGGGCGCCGTGTATATTCTGGTGTTAAGGAACTTCCGACCGTTCAAAACGGTTTGGGTATTTCTATTCTGTCGACACCTCGCGGTGTCTTGTCCGATGGTGAAGCACGCGATGCCAATGTTGGCGGCGAAGTGCTTTGTAAAGTTTACTAGGGGGAACTATGTCTCGAATTGGAAAGCATCCAGTCGCAGTTCCTTCTGGAGTAGAACTGCAATTTTCGGATAAAACAGTCACAGCCAAGGGCACCAACGGCGTCCTGAGTATGACATTTGTTGATGATGTTTCTGTCGAACAAGACGGAAACCTTGTCTGGGTGAAACCTGCAAATGACAGCAAGCGTGCCCTTCAGATGTGGGGGATGCAGCGGACATTGATGAATAATCTGGTTGAAGGCGTGAGCAGCGGCTTCTCAAAGAAACTGGAAATTGTTGGTGTTGGTTATCGTGCAGCTGTTAAAGGCAAGGTTCTGAACCTCAATCTTGGGTATAGTCACGACATTAACTTCGATATCCCTGAGGGAATTGAAATCAAATGCTCGTCACCGACCAATATTGAAATTTCAGGCGCTGACAAACAGCGAGTTGGTCAGGTTGCTGCCGTGATCCGCTCATACCGGAAACCGGAGCCTTATAAAGGCAAGGGTGTCAAATATGCGGGCGAATTTATCTTCCGTAAAGAAGGTAAGAAGAAGTAGGATAGAACCATGGCAAACACAAAAACATTGTTTGATCGCCGTCGTCGCAGGACGCGTGCGAACATCAGCAAGGTTAGCGGTGGACGTCCTCGTTTATCCGTACACCGTACTAACAAACAGATTTATGTTCAGGTTATTGATGATGTAGCAGGTGTTACACTTGCCGCAGCGTCAACACTGGATAAAGATTTGCGCGAAACACTGAAATCAGGTGGAAACAAGGATGCCGCTGCTGCAGTTGGCAAACTGATCGCTGAACGCGCGACTAAAGCTGGTGTAACAGCCGTAGCTTTTGATCGTGGTGCCTTTAAATTTCACGGCCGGGTCAAAGCCCTAGCCGAGGCCGCCCGTGAAGGCGGGCTGTCTTTCTAGAGGGAATAAAAATGAGACCAGATCAAAATGATAAAGGCGATTCAGAATTCGTCGACAAACTTGTTCACATTAACCGTGTGGCCAAAGTTGTAAAAGGTGGCCGTCGCTTCGGTTTTGCAGCACTTGTGGTTGCAGGTGATCAGAACGGTCGGGTTGGTTACGGTCACGGTAAGGCCCGTGAAGTACCAGAAGCCATACGCAAGGCAACGGAAGCTGCAAAACGCAATATGATCCGCGTTCCATTGCGCGAAGGCCGGACATTGCATCATGACGTTGAAGGTCATTTCGGTGCAGGACATGTGGTTCTTCGCTCCGCAACAGCTGGTACCGGTATTATCGCCGGTGGTCCAATGCGGGCAGTGTTTGAAACACTCGGTGTTCAAGACGTTGTGACCAAGTCAATCGGTACATCCAATCCTTACAACATGGTGAAAGCTACGTTTCAGGCACTCGCTTCCATGAGCTCCCCTCGGCAGGTTGCTGCTAAGCGTGGCAAAAAGGTATCCGAGGTTGTTGGACGTCGCTCAACTACTGCCGTGAAGGAGACTGCAGATGGCTAAGGCGAAAGCAACCGTAACGGTTACACAAATCGGGAGTCCTATCGGGCGTCACAAATCCCAGCGGGCAACACTGGTGGGTTTAGGTCTGAACAAAATGCATCGGACTGTGACACTCGAAGATACCCCTTCCATTCGGGGGATGATCAACAAGGTTCATCACCTCGTACAGGTCAAGGAAGCCTCTTAGGCGGCCTGTAGGATAAGGAATACAGAAATGTTATTGAATCAATTATCTGATAACGCTGGTGCGACCAAGTCACGCAAGCGGGTTGGCCGTGGTATCGGTTCTGGTAAGGGTAAAACCTCCGGCGCCGGCCAAAAAGGTCAGAAATCACGGTCAGGTGTAGCTATTAAAGGTTTTGAAGGCGGTCAGATGCCAATTCATCGCCGGCTACCAAAACGTGGTTTTACAAATATCTTCCGCAAAGAGTTTGCTGTGGCAAATATTGGCCGTATCCAAACAGCCATTGATGCCGGTAAACTTGATGCCAAAGAAACAATTACAATTGCCAAACTCCAGGAAGCTGGTGTGGTTGGTAAAGTAGTTAATGGTGTTCGTCTCCTTGCAAAAGGCGATTTGAAGGCTAAAATTACTGTTGAAGTTTCTGGCGCCTCTAAAGGTGCCGTTGAAGCTGTTGAAAAGGCTGGCGGGTCCGTCATTCTTTTGACACCATCAACAGCCAAGGCCGAATAACGAGAACGCGTATGGGGCAGCGCGAGCTGCCCTTTTTACTGGAGTAACACTAAATGGCGTCAGCAGCAGAACAAATGGCTTCATCCATGAACTTTGGATCTTTTTCCAAAGCGACGGAACTCAAGAAGCGGTTGTGGTTCACGCTCTTTGCATTGATTGTCTACCGGATTGGGACTTATATTCCGATCCCGGGCGTCGATCCAAAGGTTATGGCCGATGTTTTTGCGCAAAACTCCGGCGGTGTTCTCGGAATGTTTGACGTGTTTGCCGGTGGTGCGCTCGGGCGCATGACTATCTTTGCGTTGAACATCATGCCTTATATCTCTGCCTCGATTATCATGCAGCTGATGACAACCATTTCTCCGCAAATGGGTCAGTTGAAAAAAGAAGGCGAGCAGGGCCGTAAGAAAATCAATCAATATACCCGTTATGGCACCGTGCTTCTGGCAACTCTGCAAGGCTATGGTATTGCGGTTGGCCTCGAAGGTATGTCCTTGTCTTCCGGTCAGGCGGCGGTTATCGATCCAGGTATGTTCTTCCGCGTTACGACTGTTGTAACACTGGTGGGCGGTACTGTCTTCCTGATGTGGCTTGGTGAACAGATCACGGCACGCGGTGTTGGTAACGGTATTTCACTGATTATTTTCTCCGGTATTGTGGCTGCCCTTCCAGGCGCCCTTGTCGGAACGCTGGAACTGGGGCGCACGGGTGCTCTTTCCACAGCGATCATCCTGTTCTTGTTGGTGATGTCAGTTCTTGTGATCGGCTTTATCGTCTTCATGGAGCGGGCGCAGCGGCGTATTTTAATTCAATATCCCAAGCGACAGCGCGGTAACAAGACATATGGCGGACAGAATTCTCATTTGCCGCTCAAGCTTAATACCGCTGGCGTGATTCCTCCCATCTTTGCATCATCTTTATTGTTGATGCCGGTAACGGTCGCTGGTTTCTCTGCTGGCAATGGACCGGAATGGCTGACAACGGTTACAACCATGCTGGGGCGCGGAACACCGCTTTATATGGCGCTATATCTTGTCGGCATCGTATTTTTCTGCTTTTTCTATACAGCGGTTGTCTTCAATCCCGATGATACGGCTGATAACCTGAAGAAAAACGGGGGCTTTGTGCCCGGTATTCGTCCCGGTAAACGGACGTCCGAATATCTGGACTTTGTATTGACACGTTTGACTGTGGTCGGTGCAGCCTATTTGTCCCTCGTCAGTATTTTACCAGAGTTGTTGATCTCTCAATGGTCGGTTCCCTTTTATTTTGGCGGAACATCACTTTTGATTGTAGTATCGGTAACAATGGATACAGTTGCACAAATCCAGAGCCATCTGATAGCGCACCAGTATGATGGCTTGATCAAGAAATCCAATCTCGGGGGACGGCGGAGATGATTTTAATACTGTTGGGCGCGCCTGGAGCTGGAAAAGGTACGCAAGCTCAACGGCTGCAAGAAAAATATGGTCTTATCCAGCTTTCAACGGGTGATATGTTGAGGGCGGCGGTGGCCGAAGGAACTGAAATTGGTTTGAAAGCGAAATCTGTAATGGAACGTGGCGAACTGGTTTCCGACGATATTATGACAGGGATTATCTCTGATCGGTTGGATCAGCCTGATTGCATCAATGGTGTTATTCTGGATGGTTTCCCAAGAACTGAAGCGCAGGCCGAAGCTCTTGATTCGATGTTGGCAGACAAAAATCTGTCTCTGGATGCCGTAATTGAGATGAAAACTGATGATGAGGTACTTGTGGAACGGGTTACTGGCCGTTATACATGTGCCAAATGTGGTGCTGGTTACCATGATAAATTTTTGAAACCAGCCAAAGAAGGTGTGTGTGATAAATGCGGCGGAACAGAATTTATCCGGCGTAGTGATGATACTGCAGAGACCGTAAAGTCCCGTTTGCAGTCCTATCACAATCAGACCGCACCTTTGTTGCCCTATTACAAAGGGAAGGGAATCCTGAAACAGGTTGACGGGATGGCCGAAATAGACGAAGTCACACGACAGATAGAAGCTGTGCTTAAAGATATCTAGGTGTTGACTACTAACGACAAGTTTATATAATCGCGCGCTTCGCGTAAGCGCATGAAGACAACGGGTCGATGTGACCTGATTTTGGTGATGAGGAGAAACTAGCGTGGCTCGTATTGCTGGTGTAAATATCCCGACGAACAAGCGGGTGCAAATTGCACTAACTTATATCCATGGCATTGGTACTACCAAGGCTAAAGAAATCTGTAAGACTGTAGGTCTTGCAGATGACATGCGTGTTAACGCACTAAGCGACGCCGAAGTTGTGCGTATTCGCGAAGTGATTGATGCGGATCATATTGTTGAAGGCGATAAACGCCGTGAAACAGCAATGAATATTAAACGCTTGATGGATCTCGGTTGCTACCGTGGCCTGCGTCATCGCCGTGGCCTGCCGGTCCGCGGTCAGCGCACCCATACAAATGCCCGTACCCGCAAGGGCCCGGCCAAAGCGATTGCTGGAAAGAAGAAGTAATATGGCTCGTGAAAAAACTCGTATTAAACGCCGCGAACGCAAGAACATCACATCCGGTGTTGCTCATGTAAGCGCGACTTTCAATAATACCAAAATCATGATCACTGATGCGCAAGGTAATGCCATCGCTTGGTCATCAGCGGGTTCGCAAGGCTTCAAGGGATCCCGGAAGTCTACACCGTTCGCTGCCCAGATTGCCGCTGAAGATGCTGGCAAAAAGGCGCAGGATCATGGAATGAAAACGCTTGAAGTTGAAGTGAAGGGTCCGGGCTCCGGACGCGAATCTGCTCTTCGTGCATTGCAGGCTGTGGGCTTCACAATCACGTCTATTCGTGATGTGTCTCCGATCCCGCATAACGGTTGCCGCCCACCAAAGCGTCGCCGCGTATAAGGGAAGAGTAGACAGTGCGGGAATTGTCCTGCACTGACTGTTTTTGAGTTTTTCGCAGATCCACAGTGGATCTGCTTAGCTATGAGGTCAACACCGTGATTGTGCAAAACTGGAAAGACCTAATCCAGGCAAACCTTTCGGTTGAACCGGGAGAACATAGTGGCCGCGAGGCGACTATTGTTGTGGAACCTCTTGAAAGAGGCTTTGGACTGACGCTTGGCAATGCTTTGCGGCGCGTTCTGCTGTCAAGTCTGCAAGGGGCGGCTATTACGTCTATTCAGATTGATAACGTCTTGCATGAATTCTCATCTATCGCCGGTGTGAGAGAAGATGTTACAGATATCGTTTTGAACCTGAAAAAAATGGCTATTCGCAGTCATGTTGACGGTCCCAAGCGCGTCTCTTTGAAAGCATCTGGCCCGTGCGCTGTAACAGCCGGTATGATTGATGCTGGCGCTGATATTGAAATCGTTGATCCTGAACAAGTGATCATGCATCTTGATGATGGTGCGACGATTAATATGGAAATGACAGTGAACACTGGCAAAGGCTATGTGCCTGGAGCTGCCAACCGTCCTGAAGATGCGCCTATCGGGCTTATCCCGATGGACAGTCTCTACAGTCCGGTGACGAAAGTTACTTATAAAGTCGATGCCGCTCGTGAAGGCCAGATTCTGGATTATGACAAGCTGACACTTAAAGTCTTTACAAATGGGACCGTTAGCCCCGAAGATGCAGTTGCATTCGCCGCCCGTATCCTTCAGGAACAGTTCCAGCTGTTCGTCAACTTTGATGAGCCGGAAGAAGTTGTCGTTAAGGAAGAAGATCAAGAACCTGAAATGAACCCTAACTTGCTGCGCAAGGTTGAGGAACTTGAATTGACGGTTCGGTCAACAAACTGCCTGAAGAACGATAATATCGTTTATATCGGCGATCTTATTCAGAAAACCGAAGCAGAAATGCTGCGGACTCCGAACTTTGGTCGCAAGTCTCTGAACGAGATTAAAGAAGTATTGTCAGGCATGGGCCTGCACCTTGGAATGGAAGTTCCGAACTGGCCGCCGGAAAATATCGACGAGCTGGCACGGAAATATTCTGAAGATTAAAGACTAAACACGCAGAAGGGGCAGGGCATTCTGCCTACTTTGGAGTAACGAATATGCGACATCGTAAATCTGGACGTAAGTTCAGCAGAACTTCATCTCATCGTATGGCGATGTTTGCCAATATGGCAGCATCATTGATCAAACATGAGCAAATCAAAACAACATTGCCGAAGGCCAAAGACCTTCGCCCAATTGTTGAAAAACTTATTACACTTGGCAAACGCGGCGATCTGCACGCACGCCGTCAACTGTTGGCAGCTTTGTCTGAAAAGGCAACCGTTGACAAACTGATGACAACACTTGCAGAACGCTATGCGGATCGCAGTGGTGGCTATACACGTGTTCTTAAAGCCGGTTTCCGGGTTGGCGATGCCGCTCCAATGGGTGTTATTGAACTTATGGACCGCGATGTGGATGCCAAAGGTCAGGATAGCGGACCGGTACAGGACGCTGAAGACGAAATTCTGGAAGCCGAAGCCGTCGCTTGACGTTAGCTTTCAGCTTTTAAAATCAAGGCAGCTCTTTGAGCTGCCTTTTTTTGTGCCAATTTGTGGACTATTGGGTGTAGAAATAAGGTAAAACAGGGCTGGTTTGGCTTTGGCTTTGGCTTTGGGTATGGTGTAAAAGGTTTGGAAATGATGCTTCGAAATATTCGTTTTGTAATTGCATTGGGGATTGTGGCTGTCCTTGCTGGAACAGCAAGCCATCCGGCTTGGGCAGATAGCCATGTTAAAGTGCCGGCAAGCAAACAGGAAATGCAATTGTCTTTTGCGCCGTTGGTCAAGGCTGCCGCACCTGCCGTTGTGAATATTTTTACCAAAAAACAGGTACGCCAATCACGGGAGCCGAGTTTGTTTAATGATCCGTTCTTTGAACAATTTTTTGGTCGTAACTTTGGCCGCCCTCAAAGGCAGACAAAAATTCAGAATTCTCTGGGATCAGGTGTTATTATCGATCCCGCAGGAATTATGATTACCAATTTTCATGTCATCGCGGGAGCAGATGAGATTACAGTTGCCTTGAATGACAAGCGGGAGTTTAGGGCAAAGGTTCTACTCGGTGATAAAGCGACCGATCTTGCTGTGTTGAAAATTGACAAGAAGGATATGGCGTTTCCTTTCCTGAAATTTGCAGATTCCGATAATTTGGAAGTTGGCGATCTGGTCCTTGCCATTGGCAATCCGTTCGGGGTTGGACAAAGTGTGACCAGCGGTATTATTTCGGCCCTTGGGCGCAGTACCGGCGGGCGAAACGGCATTGAATCTTTTATTCAGACCGATGCAGCCATTAACCCCGGAAATTCCGGCGGGGCATTGCTGACCATGCAAGGGACAATTGCCGGTATCAATTCGGCTATCTTCAGTAAGGGCGGCGGATCTTTGGGCATTGGTTTTGCGATCCCTGCCAATATGGTGCAATCATTTATGAAAAACGGTCTGGCCGCAGGACGGGTGCGGCGCCCTTGGCTGGGAGTGGATGGGCAGGGAATAACGCCTGAAATAGCTGCCAATCTGGGACTGGAAAAACCGCAAGGGGTTCTTGTAAAAAGTGTTTTTAAGGACAGTGCTGCCGATGTAGGTGGGCTGCGGCCTAATGACATTATTGTTGCTGTGGACGGATACAGGGTTGCCGATAAACAGGCTTTGCTCTTCAGAATATCATCTGCCCTTATAGGGACTAAAGCAAAAATTGACGTGATAAGGGATGGTGCTGAATATCAACTGGAAGTTCCGATGGCCGTGGCACCCGAAATTCCAAAGAAGGACTTGCTTCTTCTTGGCGGGGCCCAACCGATGGCCGGTGTTACTGTCGGAAACCTGTCGCCTGCTTATGCAATTGAACTGGGTCTGCCTCCGTTTCTTAAAGGGGTGGTGGTCGCCAGCGTTAAGCCGGGCAGTCTTGGTGCGCGGTATCAGCTAAAACAAAAAGATGTCATTATTGGTGTTAACGGTCATGAGGTTGGCAGTAATAAACAACTCCAAAAATTGCTGGTTAAGGCCAATACTGAATGGGATATCACCCTTGTGCGGAACGGGCGCAGGGCTAGCCTGAGAGTAAAGCGTTGAGCGATTTGTTTGGAGAAAATGCGCCTGAGCAGTCAGGGGCCCGTCCACTTGCTGATCGGCTGCGGCCTCGGAACTTGGCCGAGGTCGTAGGGCAGGAGCATTTGCTTAAAGAAGGGGGGCCATTGCAAAGAATGCTGGGCGCGGATTGGCTGGCTTCCTTGATCTTGTGGGGACCGCCCGGCACAGGTAAAACCACTATTGCCCGGCTTTTGGCCGAAGAAGTTGATCTGCATTTTGAGCAGATATCGGCGGTCTTTTCCGGGGTTGCCGATTTGCGAAAACTGTTTGAGGCGGCAAAACTCCGACGGCAGAATGGCAAGGCAACCCTTTTGTTCGTGGATGAAATTCACCGCTTTAACCGCTCGCAACAGGACGGATTTCTCCCTTACGTGGAAGATGGCACGATTACGCTGGTGGGGGCGACGACAGAGAACCCGTCGTTCGAACTTAATGGCGCGTTGCTGTCACGCTGTCAGGTGCTGGTGCTGGAACGTCATGATGAAAACTCGTTGCGGCAGTTGCTGACCCGCTCTGAAGAGCTGGAGGGGCGCACTATCCCCCTTGATGAGGCCGCACGGGAAAGGCTGTTTGCTTTGGCCGATGGGGATGGACGGTTTTTCCTCAATATGGTGGAGGTTATTTTTAAATCGGGTACAGATATTCTGGGACCGGACCAGCTGACGGATATTATATCCAAACGCGCCCCTGCCTATGACAAGGACCGGGACGGTCATTATAATCTGATTAGTGCGCTGCATAAGTCCTTGCGCGGCTCAGACGTGGATGCGGCCCTATACTGGTTTTCTCGGATGATGGATGGTGGGGAAGACCCGCTATATATTGCCCGCAGACTTGTCCGTTTTGCCGTTGAAGATATTGGCATGGCAGACCCTAACGCACTTGTGCAGGCCAATGCTGCCAAAGATGCCTTCCAGTTTCTGGGAAGCCCCGAGGGGGATTTGGCCATCGCCCAGTCGGTGATCTATCTGGCAACGGCGCCTAAATCCAATGCGGCCTATGGGGCGTTCAAGCAGGCGGCAAAATCGGCCAGAAAAAACGGCTTTTTCATGCCGCCCAAACATATTCTGAATGCCCCGACCGATATGATGAAGGATTTGGGTTATGGCAAAGGATATGATTATGATCACGATAGCGAGGATGGTTTTTCAGGGCAGAACTATTTTCCCGACACTATGGCGCGTGAAGATTATTATCAGCCTGTTTCGCGTGGCTTTGAGCGTGATATCGGTAAACGTCTTGACTATTGGGCGCGTTTAAGGAAAAAACGGCACTCAGAAGGAGATGCTGAATGATGATGTATCTTTCTATTGCTATTGGTGGTGCTCTGGGCGCGACAGCCAGATACGGAGTCGGTACATTGGCGATCCGGTTCCTAGGTTACGGTTATCCATATGGAACTTTTATTGTCAATATACTGGGTTCGTTCCTGATGGGTTTGTTGATCGAGACAATGGCGCTTAAATGGTCGCCGCCGCCCGAGATCCGCAGTTTGCTGGTAACAGGTTTTCTAGGAGCCTTCACGACCTTTTCGACCTTTTCGCTGGATGTGGCGTTACAGGTGGAAAAAGGGGCATATGTGCTTGCAGGCGGTTATATCGCCCTGTCAGTAATTTTATCAATTTTAGGCTTGTTCGCAGGCCTGTATTTAATACGGGTTGTCTTCACATGAGTAGAGTACAGATAATAGAAGTGACAGAGGCCGAAGCCGACCAACGGTTGGACAAATGGTTAAAACGCCATTTTCCCGGCATGTCACATGGTCAACTTGAAAAATATTTGCGCAAAGGTGAAGTGCGTGTGGACAAAAAGCGCGCCAAAGCCAAAGATCGTCTGGAGGCCGGGCAAATGGTACGGGTACCGCCCATGCCGGATTATGCTTTTGATCCCAATGCGTCAAAATCGGCTCCGGCTTATGATAAAGCGGCGTTGTCAGCCCATGACATTGCTGATATCCGGGGGATGGTGCTGCATATGGATGATCAGGTAATTGTCCTGAACAAACCTGCGGGCCTTCCTGTGCAAGGGGGCAGCAAGCAGCTTCGCCATATTGACGGCCTGCTTGAGGGCCTGAAATATGACTATGATGAACGCCCGCGCCTGGTCCACCGGTTGGATAAAGATACATCCGGTGTCCTAGTTATTGGCCGTACGCGACAGGCAACCAAGCATCTAACCGAAGCCTTTCGCAACCGCACAACCCGGAAGATATACTGGGCGTTGGTTGCCGGGGTGCCGCGCCCGCATCAGGCAACGATTTCTTACAACCTTCGCAAGGTTGTGACATCGGTGGGCGAAAAAGTGGTGGTGGATCGTGACGGTCAAGTGGCAATCAGTGACTATTCTGTGGTCTCTGTTGCCGGAACGACCGCTGCATGGCTGGCGTTGAAACCAATGACGGGGCGTACCCATCAGCTACGGGTGCATTGTATGGCTATTGGTACGCCGATTGTCGGGGACGGCAAATATGGGGGCAGCGAGTGTTTTCTGGAAGGGGCCATTTCCCGAAAAATGCATTTGCATGCCCGCGAAATTACAATTTCCCATCCAAATGGCGGCGAGTTGTCTGTGATAGCACCATTAGGGCAACATATGGCAGCCACATGGAAGATGCTTGGATTTCATGAAAATGACTATGAAGACCCTTTCGAAGAACAGGGGATATAGGAAACGGGTTGCTAAATCGGCTCTGAAGGTGCTTTTGGCTTGACTATTTGCTGCCATCGGATAATTTTCTATCATGACTTATACGGATCGACTGACAGGATTGCTGCGACTTACCTACCCGGCGCTTTGAAAGCGGCCGGGGCGCCATGTCCTCTTCCCAGACAGTCAATCGAGAAAACAGATGTATAATTTCAAGGCCCGTCGGTCTTATTTTTCAAAAATAGCAGACAAACCTAATGCGATGAACGCTCACAACAGCCTTGCAGGCTTGTTGGGGAGGTTCTCTCGACTTATGGGCGGTTACAGGGAGACGCGAGCATCCTTGTGACCGTAATAGTGCTGCATTTCAAACAAATATTGAGTATAGATTGTGAGTGCGCTGTTTAAGGCTGCGCTCCGAATTTGAGGAAGCCGATTATGAATTTTACACCTGGTGATAAATATAAAGCATTTGCTCCGATTGATTTGCCGGACCGCCAATGGCCGACAAAGGTTATTGATAAAGCGCCGATCTGGTGCAGTGTTGATCTGCGCGATGGTAATCAGGCACTGGTAGAGCCCATGGGGCATGAGCGTAAATTGCGCATGTTTCGCCATCTGGTGCAGCTGGGGTTCAAGGAAATTGAAGTTGGATTTCCATCAGCATCGCAGACAGATTTTGATTTTGTCCGTTTTCTGATCGATAATAATGAAATTCCAGATGATGTGAAAATTCAGGTGCTGACCCAGTCACGTGAAGAATTGATCCGCCGCACATTTGAAGCGATCAAGGGGTGTAAACAGGCGATCTTGCATTTTTACAATTCCACATCGACGCTGCAACGACGGGTGGTGTTTAATCAGGATATGGCCGGCATCAAAAATATTGCGACCGAGGCCGCAACGCTGGTTCGGCAATTGGCCGACGAGATGCCCGAGACCAAAATCCAGGTGGAATATACACCGGAAAGCTTTACCCAGACTGAACTTGAATATGCTTGCGAAGTTTGTGCGGCAGTTATGGAAATCTGGAAGCCAACCGAAGATAATAAAATTATTTTTAACTTTCCGGCAACGGTTGAGGCGGCTTCGCCGAATATCTATGCTGATCAGGTCGAGTGGATGCACCGCAACCTACCGGACCGCGAAAAAATCATTCTGTCCCAGCATCCGCATAATGATCGCGGGACCGGCGTTGCCGCTGCTGAATTTGGTATGATGGCCGGTGCTGACCGGATTGAGGGAACGCTGTTTGGTAACGGTGAGCGCACGGGCAATGTGGATGTGATTAATGTTGCCATGAACATGTATACACAAGGCGTTGATCCTGAGCTCGACATTAGTGATATCAACGAGATTGTCCGCACCGTTGAGTATTGTAATCAGCTGCCTGTTCATCCGCGCCACCCTTACGGGGGCGAGTTGGTGTTTACGGCTTTTTCCGGCTCCCATCAGGATGCCATCAAGAAAGGCTTTGCCGCTCGCAAGCAATCCAATAGTGAGTTGTGGGAAATCCCGTATTTGCCAATTGACCCCGCCGATCTTGGTCGCAGTTATGATGCGGTTATCCGTGTGAACAGCCAGTCGGGCAAGGGCGGCGTCGCTTATTTGCTGCAAGAAGATTACGGCATTGAATTGCCTCGTATGTTACAGGTGGAATTCAGCAAGATAATCCAGAACATCGGCGACCAGACAGGTAAGGAGCTGACCTCCGCCTTTATCTATGAAACTTTTATAAATGAATATCTGGACGCATCCGGGGTGCTTGAATTTGTCAATCACCAGACAACGGTTGATACCGATGCGCCTGATAAGCGCCTGTTAATTGCAACAATCAAGCAGGATGGGCAGGAACGGAAAATAGAAGGTAATGGAACCGGTCCGATCGATGCCTATATGGCAGCACTTAAAGACAACCTGAATGTTGATCTGTCTGTCTATGATTATCGGGAGCATACAACCGGTTTTGGCGCCGATGCCGTGGCCGTTGCCTATGTTGAAATGCGGGACAAGGATGGAAATTCAGTGTTTGGAGTTGGCCGCCATGCCAATATCGTGACGGCATCCTTGAAAGCAATTACCAGTGCGGTTAATCGTGCCGGAAAATAAGTTTCTTTATCAGAAAATCAAAGCCCGGCATTGTCCGGGCTTTTTTTGTGACTTTTTATTCGGTGTTGATGCTATCCACTCATGCAAATGAAGAAAGAGGTAAGTTTTGGGGGTGAAGGTGGTGTATTGTCGGGTGTGCTTTTGTTACAAGGGTTTGTTGATCACCTAGAGACGGGAGTTGCGATGTCATCCTCGGTATTGAAATTAGTGGTTTTTGATTGTGACGGCACCTTGGTGGATAGCCAGTATAATATTATCCATTGCATGGAGCAGTCGTTTCAGGCCTGCGGTCTGGCTGTTCCCGAAGACAGGGCTGTGAGGTCGATTATCGGCCTCAATCTGGATCAGGCAATCCATCAGTTGATGGATGACAGGGATGATCTCGATCTGCTGGCGCGTCTGGTGGATGGGTATAAACAGGCCTTTCAGGAACACCGCCTGAAGCCCGACCATGAAGAGCCCCTTTACAAGGGGACGCTGGAGGCGATCAAGGCACTGGATGCGGCGGGAACCCTGATGGCTGTGGCAACGGGGAAATCCATGCGGGGGCTGAAAGCTGTCGTCGAGATGCACGATCTGTCCCGGTATTTCATATCCTTGCAAACCCCTGATCATAATCCGGGAAAGCCGCACCCGCAGATGCTGGAACAGGCGATGAAGGATGCAGGGGCGACCTCTGAGAACACATATATGATCGGCGATACCAGCTACGATATGATGCTGGCCAGGAACGCGGCCTGTCATGCGGTGGGCGTTAGCTGGGGCTATCATGATGATGATGTGTTGCTGGCGGCGGGGGCAGATCACCTGATTCACAGCTATGATGAGCTGTTTCCGATCGTACATCCGTGAAAAGAGTGGCTTGAGAATGACAGTTTAACTTGCAATTTTACAAATAGACAGTATAAACCAAACGACTGTTTGCTTAACTTGATTTTTGATAACCGGTTAGAATATTCAAAATGAAGCGATTTTATAAAAAAGCAGAAGCTGGTGCGGTTGAGGATGGATATTCCATTTTTCTCGATGGTCGCCCCATAAGAACCCCGGCCAAGGCCCCGCTGGTTTTGCCCAATGAGGCAATTGCGTCTGAAATTGCCAGTGAATGGGATAAGCAGGGTGAGATGGTCGATCCGGCAACGATGCCGGTTATGCGATATGCGGCAACTGCCATCGATCGGGTAACCCCGCAGCGTGATGCTGTTATTCAAGAAATCTCTGCCTTTGGCGGGACCGATCTGGTTTGCTACCGTGCGGCCTATCCTGAACATTTGATCGAAAAGCAGGCTAGGGCGTGGGATCCGTTGTTGCAATGGCTTGAGCAGACATATTCTGTGACCCTGAAGGTAACGACGGGGGTTGGCTATATTGCGCAAGAGGATGCAGCACTGGAGGCTTTGGTCGCCATAATCGCGCAGCAAGATGACTTGCGGCTGGCGGCTATTCACGATCTGGTCAGCCTGACAGGATCGCTTGTTGTCGCATTGGCGATCATGCAAGGGCAGTTGGATGCCGAACAGGCACATGAAATTAGTGAACTGGACGAGGGCCATATCATTGACGAGTGGGGTGCGGATGACGAACAAATCAAGCGCCGGGAAAATAACAAGATCAGCCTTGAGGCTGCCGTTAAATTTTTAAAACTTTGTGACCAGTAGTCAGGTCGCCACTTGAACCGTTGGGGAAGTCAGGGAGTAGATATGCAGGATATTATAAGACAACTTGAAGAAAAACGGGCGAAAGCGCGCCTTGGTGGCGGACAGCGGCGCATTGATGTCCAGCATTCCAAAGGCAAGCTGACGGCCCGCGAACGGATCGAGTTTCTGCTCGATGAAGGATCGTTCGAAGAATGGGACATGTTTGTGGAGCATCGCTGTACCGATTTCGGTATGGAAGAAAATGTGGTGACAGGTGAAGGTGTTATCACCGGCCATGGCACTATCAAAGGCAAACTTGTCTTTCTATTTTCTCAGGATTTTACCGTCTTTGGCGGCTCTTTGTCGGAATATCATGCAAAAAAAATCTGCAAGGTTATGGATAAAGCCATGCAGGTCGGTGCCCCGATCATTGGACTGAATGATTCCGGTGGCGCCCGTATTCAGGAAGGTATCGACAGCCTTGCAGGCTATGCCGAAGTTTTCCAGCGCAATGTGCTGGCATCAGGTGTGATCCCGCAAATCTCTGTCATCATGGGGCCGTGTGCTGGCGGGGCGGTCTATTCGCCGGCGATGACAGACTTTATTTTCATGGTTCGTGACAGCTCCTATATGTTTGTGACCGGCCCTGATGTGGTGAAAACGGTAACCAACGAGACGGTTACTGCCGAAGAGCTGGGCGGCGCCGGAACCCATACAAGCAAATCGTCGGTTGCCGATAATGCCTATGACAATGATGTGGAAGCCTTGTCTGAAGTTCGGCGCTTGATCGATATGTTGCCCGCATCCAATCAGGATAGCTCTCCGACGAGAGATAGCTTTGACAGTCCTGATCGCAAGGAAATGTCTCTGGATACACTGGTTCCGGCCAACGCCAACAAACCTTACGACATGATGGAGCTGGTTGAAAAATTGTCGGATGAAGGTGATTTCTTTGAAATTCAGCCGGATTACGCTAAAAACATCATTACCGGGTTTTCCCGCCTTGACGGGCAAACCGTCGGTATTGTCGCCAATCAGCCGATGGTGCTGGCAGGTTGTCTTGACATCGACAGCTCGCGCAAAGCCGCGCGGTTCGTTCGTTTTTGCGACTGCTTTAATATTCCCATTATTACGCTGGTGGATGTTCCCGGCTTCCTGCCCGGAACCGCACAGGAATATGGCGGTATTATCAAGCATGGGGCGAAGTTGCTTTATGCGTATGCCGAAGCCACTGTTCCAAAAGTGACCGTGATTACCCGTAAAGCCTATGGTGGTGCCTATGACGTTATGGCGTCCAAGCATTTGCGTGGCGATGTGAATTATGCATGGCCATCGGCTGAAATTGCGGTGATGGGGGCCAAGGGGGCGGTTGAAATTATCTTCCGGTCTGAAATCGGGGATGATGTAAAAATTCAGGAACGTACGGACGAATATCAGAGGCGTTTCGCCAATCCGTTTGTTGCCGGACATCGCGGGTTTATCGATGATGTGATTATGCCTAACAACACACGGCACAGAATCGCAAATTCTTTACGGATGCTGAAAAATAAACAACTTGAAAATCCGTGGAAAAAACACGGCAATATTCCGCTTTAAGGCGATTTATGGGAAAGGTACAAGGTTATGTTTGAAAAAATCCTGATCGCCAACCGTGGTGAAATTGCCTGCCGGGTCATGCGGACAGCGCAGGCTATGGGCATCAAGACTGTTGCCGTTTACTCTGATGCGGATGAGGGTGCCGAGCATATGAAAATGGCCGATGAAGCCGTTCATATCGGGGCATCTGCGGCAGTAGAAAGCTATCTGGTCATTAAAAAAATTGTTGATGCGTGTAGACAGACCGGCGCACAAGCTGTTCATCCGGGTTATGGTTTTCTGTCTGAAAATCAGGCGTTTGCCGATGCGCTGGCCAAGGCTGATATTGCTTTTATTGGCCCCGGTAAAAAAGCGATTGCCTCCATGGGGGATAAAATTGCTTCTAAAAAGCTGGCTCGTGATGCGGGGGTTAGCGTTGTTCCCGGCCATATGGACTTGATCGAAGATGCGGAACATGCGGTGCGTATATCGTCGGATATTGGTTATCCGGTGATGATCAAGGCATCTGCCGGCGGCGGCGGTAAGGGTATGCGGGTTGCCTATGATGATGGCGAAGCCCGTGAAGGGTTTCAATCGGCAAAGAACGAAGCCATTTCCAGCTTTGGTGATGATCGTATTTTTATCGAAAAATTTGTTGAAGACCCGCGCCATATTGAAATTCAGGTGCTGGCAGACAAGCATGGCAATTGCATCTATCTGGGCGAACGTGAATGTTCTATCCAGCGCCGTCATCAAAAAGTAATCGAAGAAGCCCCAAGTCCGTTCGTTGACGAGGAATTACGCAAATCCATGGGTGAGCAAGCGGTTGCACTGGCCAAAGAGGTGGATTATCATTCCGCCGGGACTGTTGAATTCATCGTTGGTAGTGATAGCAGTTTTTACTTTCTTGAAATGAATACCCGCCTTCAGGTGGAGCATCCGGTCACAGAATTGGTCACGGGCGTCGATCTGGTGGAACAGATGATCCGGGTTGCCTATGGTGAAAAGCTGAGCCTTGCCCAGAAAGACGTGACATTGACCGGTTGGGCTGTTGAAAGCCGTTTGTATGCCGAAGATCCCTATCGGGGCTTCCTGCCTTCTATCGGGCGCCTGAGCCGCTATCAGGTGCCAGAGGGAGAAAACGTTCGTGTGGATACCGGCGTTACCGAAGGATCGGAAATTACCATGTTCTATGATCCGATGATTGCCAAGCTGTGCACATACGGGCCTGATCGCGCAAGTGCCATTGAGGAGATGACCAAAGCGCTGGACGCTTATGATGTGCAAGGCATCGCCCATAATATCAATTTCCTGAATGCCGTTTGTAATCATCCCCGTTTCAAATCGGGAAATATCACCACGGGCTTCATTGCCGAAGAATATCCGGACGGATTTGTGGGCGCTGAAATTTCCAATGATGATTACAATATTATGGTTGCCATAGCCACTCTGGCACATCTGCGCGCCGCTGCCCGTGCCATCAGGGATGTGGTCGCTGTAACAAGTCAGAGCTGGGTGGTCAGTGAGGGGCTTGATAAACATACAGATGTTTTTGCCGAAGATGCTGAGCATGGAATGGATATTACCGTGGGCGGCAAGGTTCTGGCCGTTCGGTCCGACTGGGTGCCAGGGGATCGGCGGGTGGTTGCCGACATCAATGGCCATACGGTTATCGCGCTGGTGGCAAAAGCCAAAGACGGTATTCGGGTGACCCGTGGCGGGGCCGTTATTGATCTGGCAGTCAGATCACCGCGCTTGGCAGAACTTGCTAAAATGATGCCGGTCAAGGTTGCGCCGGACATGTCCAGATATCTGCTTTGCCCCATGCCGGGAATGATTGTCTCGGTCCATGCGAGCGAGGGGGACGAGGTCAAGGCTGGGCAAGCGCTGGCCGTTGTCGAAGCCATGAAGATGGAAAATATCCTGCGCGCCGAACAAGACGGTGTTGTGGTGGCCGTGAAAGCCGCCGCAGGAGATACCCTTGCCGTGGATGAAGTTATTCTTGAATTTGAATAGGCGTTCATAATGAAAACAGCTCACGCAACGATAACCGGCCGGGTTCAAGGGGTAGGTTATCGGGCGTGGACCGTTGATATGGCGCGCCGTCTTGGATTGAAAGGCTGGGTGCGTAATCGCCGGGACCGCAGTGTTGAAGCTGTCTTTCACGGTAGCGCGGAAAAAATCGAGATCATGCGCGAGCAGTGCAGGAAGGGTCCGCTAATGGCGCGGGTACTGGATGTTCGATTTTCAGACATGGAGCCTGATGAGGAATTTCAGGGCTTTACGTCAAAACCGACCCTTTAGCGCCATCTTGTAAAAACACATGTTCGAAGCTGCTTCTAAGTTCGATATCGAATTCCGGCAGGCTGACAGGAATGCCCTGATCAACCAGTGATGTCACTCCATGTTCAGTGATACCACAGGGGATAATGCCATCATAATGAGATAAATCCGGCTCCACATTGATGGATATGCCGTGAAAACTGACCCATTTGCGTACCCGGACACCGATCGCGGCAATTTTAGCCTCGGACGGGCCATCGGCAATCCACACCCCGACACGTCCCTCGCGGATTTCGCCCTTGATTTGATATTGGGCGAGGACATCAATAACCCAGGCCTCAAGATCTTGAACAAAAGCTCGGATGTCGGACCTTCGTTTCTTCAGGTCCAGCAAGACATATGCGATGCGCTGACCCGGACCATGATAGGTATATTGCCCGCCGCGCCCGGCCTTGTAGACGGGAAACTTGTCGGGGGTGACCAGATCAGCGGCATCGGCACTGGTGCCTGCCGTATACAGGGGCGGATGTTCCAATAGCCAGACAAGCTCGGGTGCAGAGCCTTCGCGGATGGCAGCAACACGGGCTTCCATCACCTCAAGGGCCTCGTCATAAGGGACCAAAGTGTCCGATATTTTCCATTCTATAGTATGCATGTCTTCCTTATAGCATTAAGAGCTTGGGCAAACCAAAGTGCTTATTTACTGGTAGTTAATGAAAATGTAACCATAATGGCGGATACTTCCGATTATTTCTATTTTGCAGGTGTTGGTATGGAAGACAAAGCAATTAAAGGCGTTGATGTTGAAATCTCGGTGGTACTGGGAAAATCGGTCATGCCTATTCATCAGCTGTTGAAAATGGGTCGCGGGGCGGTGATCGAGCTGGATACCAGCGTTGATGATGACGCCATCGTTCTGGCTAATAACAAGCCGATTGCTTATGGTGAAATTATTGTCGTTGACGATAATATTGGCGTTTCGATCACCGAGAAAATCAGCCCGAACCAGCAAGAATTCTAGACCTGTCTTCACAAATATTTTCTAACCTTCAAATTATTTCTTCATAATCAGGGAAATATTCAATTCTGTTCTTGCCACTGGCTCCAGCATTTGATATTTCCCCTCTACCTCAAGCGGCCGTGGCGGAATTGGTAGACGCGCAGCGTTGAGGTCGCTGTCCGGTAACACGGGTGGAAGTTCGAGTCTTCTCGGCCGCACCAACCTTCTGGAACCCCCAGAAAACCTAGGTTTCCTAACTTGTTACACACCTCTTGGTGTAACAGGTTAAGGGTACAGGGTAATGAAACATCCCATGACACAGAATCTCCTACAGCGCGGTCACACTTGGTATGTACGGTATGTCGTTCCCCGTGCATATCGTGAAAAACTGGGCAAAGAATCAATCTCTCGAAGCTTGAAGACCCGTGATCTTGATGTCGCACGAAAGCGCAGACACACAGCTTTGGCGGAAATCATTGCCGAAGTTGAAATGGCTGTGAGCGGCGGCGTGCCTTCTAAAGCCTTCATGATTGAAGAAGCTATAGCCTTTGCAGAAGAGATCAGAACGGCCCCTACCGATGAGAAGGCCGATTTAACTCAGTATGTGGCGACAGACAGGGCTGACTACTTTCACAGAAAAGTTAGTGAAGAAGCAGGGCAATTATATGCCGACATCGCTCTACGTGGCTCTATGCCCATTACAGGCGCAGGAGAAAAGTATCTCGCATCCATCGTTGGAAAAGTCACAGCAGGAACCGTTGATGGTCGGAAAAGGTCAATTGATCTGTTCGTTCAGAATATGGGCGACATGCCGATATCAAAGCTCTCCCCTCGTATAGCGGCCTCTTGGATGTCGAACCACCTTGAGCCTTCAGGTAAAGCACCAGCTACAATAGGACGCTATCTGGATACGATGAACCTTCTATGGGATTGGAGCTTCAGAAGAGAATGGTGTTCAGGTGGCAGTCCCTTTAAAGGTTTGAAGTCTGAACTTCCTCCCAAGAAAAAGGTGAAGCGCGCCTTTACCAATGCGGAACTACAAACCTATCTGGATTTCCTGAAGAAACGTCCCAAGCGTAACGCCATTGAATATGAGATTGCCTTGTTGTTGGCCTTCTCCTCCACACGGCTTGGCGACATTTGTGAACTTCGGGTGGGCGGCAACAGTGCTGGAGAATACACCTGAGATAGATATGACCCTTGCAATGCGTCTGTTTGGTCATAAGACGGGCAAGATGCTCACTGATGTCTACTCCAATGGACCAGAAAGGCAACGCTTGCAGAATGGCTTTAAGCTGTACAGTGAGGCTGTTGAGGCGCGGCTGGACGTTCCTTAACCAGATTTAGCTCAACCTCTTATTACTCTTGGTCTGGTTTTAAGGGAACATACTTAGCAACCCGTCTGGCATTAAGAGGAGACATGTCACCTATTTTTTTAAGTGCTTCCATTGTTTTCTGAGCGATAATTCCTCTATTGTCTTTGCTTGTGTCTGAACCTAAATATCGCAGCGCCCCTGAAATCATTGCATGCAATTCATTACCGCTTTTCTGCTTCAGTGCGTCTACATATTCTGCGACCGGTGTAGATGCCAAATCATCTATTAGCGAGTCATTGTAAGAATCTTTAAATGTTAGTAAGTTTTCAGTAAAACTTGCGTGCTTCTTGGTGGCTGCATGCATTTCGGCAAAAGCTTTCCTGACTGATGTATTGGTGATGTCGCTCGTAGAAATATATTTAGACAAGTCAAAAATCTCGAGGTTTTCTGAATGAACATTTATGTATAGAGTTAATAGCTCTTCAGCCCGCTTACATTCACCTAGTTGCTCAAACAGGTTGTATGTTGCGTTTAGGTATGAGGGGTTTATATGCTTACTGTGATTTTTAAAGGCACAAACCATCGCACATAAAACTTCTTCCTGATTGTCATTGAAAGAATCATGATATAACCCCCACGCCGCAGATATAGCTTTTTCACCGTCATACCTATCTATTGTTGCATTCAACTTGTTAGCAAATTCTATGACCTTATCAGATTGAAAGTATCCTTTTTGAACACCTTTAAGTAGCTCCCTATCAAAATCATCAATGTTATTGAAACCATATTTATTCAATTGCGCAGTCCATAACACTTCCTCTTTGGTGGGTTCTTCTTTGGTATCGAGGCCAAATTGAATAGCAGACCATTTATTTTTCAAAAATTCAATGCTTGGTGCGAGGGAAGGTTGGTAGTGTGACCAACAGAACAAACAAAGTGAATTTACGGCTTGATCCATGACCCTTTTGTCATGGTTTTTTATAAGATTTTGTAAGCTTGTGACATGATGAAGTATCTTTTTAATGACCCTGATATTTACAATTCCTAACTTAGTGCAATGCATAGCAATATTTGCGTGAATTTTGTTTTCTGGGTCTAATATTAAACTCGCACATTCCTTTGCCGTTGGCTCAAATGACAATGTGACATCCACAGATTTTTCAATGTACGCATTAAAAGAACTCTTGTTGCCACCTAAAGCTTCATCATTGAGCAGCAGAACAACCTTACATTTTCTCCGCTCTTTTAGAAAAGATACCAATCCCATAATATCTGAAATATCTATGCCCTTTCCGCATCTTTCAAGATCATCAAAGCAAATCAGCGATTTCGATGTGTTTGAAAACGCTAACATGGCAATAGTATTGTCGCCGATATAGGACCTTATGGGAGCAAGACCCTGTATATTCTTTAGTGCTTTACGCCAATTAAATTTCTCACGCGGTATGGCATCTGCTTTTTCAATGAGATTGTTTTGATCTGCCTTCTTGATGGAAGTCGTGTTTTCGAAAATAGATAATTTTACATCATTGAGTGTATTAATCCCGAAAAGCGATACATATGAATACTGATCAAATGCCTCAGGAATATGAGCCGCGACTTCCTTAAGCTGCGTATCCCACGCATACGTTTTTCCAACCCCCCACAGACCCTTAATGCAAAGAACCTCAGCCTCTTCTCGTTTTAAAAAATTTGTAATTTCGTTTTTAACCAAGCTAACAGACAAATTCAATGTCTCCACTATGTCGTTGAATAGATCGTTATAAGCTTCACCCTACCAATAAACGTTGTCACCAAAAGTATTTACCGATTTCGAAAGCAAGTATGGCAATACAGACTTGAAGAATATAATTAGCAGTTGTCTGAATACCGCCGCCCCATTCAGCAATCATTTTCTGGGTTTCTTGCAATTCCTGCCATATTGGATCAAGCCTTAACCTAGCCATACGTACATCCTCAGTGGAGCCTAGGTCTTGGCGAACTCCGAAGCCTACTTCTGTAGCGCGCCTTGTAGGCCAATACCATTGCCCTCGAATTTGAGGCGAAAGGGATTTCTGCCGTTCTTCAAGGTCACGAAGTACATTGTCGTGTCGTTTTTCAAAGAATGTAGCAACGTAGCGGCTATTGGCAAACAACTCTCCCCGCTCTTCTCAGTAACAATTGGTGTGGTGGTGGTTGTTTGGCGTTCATGGGTAGGTCAAAAGCAGAAAGGGTTGCTGCGTTTGTTTGCCAAAAGAAGGTATCGCCTTAAGATAGGTAATGTTGTGTCAAGCCGTGGGTGAATATGATGGTGAAATTTCCATCTTGTATTACCAGTAAATCTCAATCTTTTGATTCAGGCATTGGTACTCCGCCTCGATTCCTGACAATCCACTCATTTGCTTCTTCAACTGAGCGGCAAACTAAATGTGGGTTAGGTAAATTAGCAAGAGAAGTTATGATACGTGAAATACCAAATTCGACACCAGAAGGGCTAACCAGCGCGACTGCCATCTTCGAATTTTTAACCAACGCTATATTGGATATGCTGGCTATTTTACGTGCATCCTGAGCTGTCACATCAAATTTGCTTACTAGTGTGCGGTCAGCAAGCCAAAACTCCAGCTTTACAAGGCGATGATCACTAAATACAGATTGCACGGTTTCAATCAAAGCATCACCAGTCACAATGCCTTCGAACTCCAAGTAAACACCAGTTCCATCGGCTGCATATCGAACTTTAATGGATATAGATCCTCATTATATAAACCGTTGGATTATTTCCATTCTATCACATTAGATTTTTCCGTACCACAAACTATGCCGATATCAAATGTGGGATCACTACCAGTGTCACTTGTCGGTGTCACAAACTGGTGTTACAGTCCCTCTGGTGTAACAGTTTCACGGCTTAAATATCGCAGTTTTGCTGGTGTTTGAGCCATGGATAACCTATATGCTGGTGTTTCTTCTCGGCCGCACCAATTTTCTGGAACTCCCAGAAAATATAAGTTCCCTAATCTGTTACACAGTTTTTGGTGTAACAGATTAAGGGGTACGCCAACGATATATCCTAATGATAGAAAATCTGTTGCCGCGCGATCGTCATCTGCGCCTTTAAATTGGGAAACTGCCATATTAAAACCAACGCCCAACCGTCAGGTTAAGGCGTTGGGCTAGCTTTCGTCTCTTGGTTGCTATTTAGTCTAGTGACCTGGCAACTGTGTCAACAGCCAATTTTGCAGTATTGACGATTGTATCAATTTCATCTTTTGTTACGATTAATGCAGGTGCAAAGCCAAGGATGTCACCTTGAGGCATTGCCCGTGCAATCATACCGTGATCCAGGCAGGCGGCTGAGATTTGAGGCCCTACTTTAACGTCGGCATCGAAGAATACTTTATCACCCTTATCGTGGACGAATTCCAAGGCCGCCAACAGGCCAACACCACGAATATCACCAACAATCGGGTGACTATCAAAGGTTTCATGCAGGCGCTCCTGGAGGTAAGCTCCCATCGTGGCGGCGTTTTCTGTTAAGTTTTCGCTATCGACAATATCCAGGTTGGCGTTAGCTGCGGCAGCACAAACCGGATGTGCGGAATAAGTCCAACCGTGCCCGATAGGACCTAGTTTCTCTGATCCTTGCTCTAGAACATTCCAGATTTTTTCACCAACAATAACACCTGAAAGCGGTAAATATCCAGAAGTAATACCCTTTGCAATTGTAATCAAGTCCGGCTTGATATCATAATATTGGGAACCGAAATAGCTTCCGGTGCGCCCAAAGGCAGTCACAACTTCATCTGCAATTAATAGAATGTCATATTTTTTCAAGATGGCTTGAATTTCTGCCCAATACCCTTCAGGAGGGGGAACAATACCACCAGTCCCCAATACGGGTTCACCGATGAAGGCTGCAATGGTATTCGGGCCTTCTGCTATAATTTGTTCTTCAAGTTCAGCGGCGCAACGCTTGGAAAATGCTAACTCGCTTTCACCGTCTTTTGCTTCCCGGTAATAATATGGAGCAGTGGTGTGAAGAATGGGTGCTCGCGGCAAGTCAAAGGCATTGTGGAAGAGGTCCAATCCGGTCAAACTTCCGGTCATGACGCCTGACCCGTGATATCCACGCCAACGGGATATGATTTTCTTTTTCTCCGGACGGCCCAAGATATTATTATAGTACCAGACGAGCTTGATATTTGTCTCGTTTGCGTCTGAGCCGGACATGCCGTAATAAACCCGTTTCATACCTGCGGGTGCTTTTTCGATAATACGCTGCGAAAGTTTGATAACGGGTTCATTCCCATGACCAACATAGGTATGGTAATATGACAGATCTTGTGCTTGCTGATGTATTGCATCTGCAATTTCAGTTCGACCATAACCAACATTTACACAGTAAAGGCCAGCAAAAGCATCTAGCGTTTTCTTACCCTCTGTATCCCAAATATGGATACCTTTACCCCCACGGATAATTCGGCTAGGTGTCTCCCCAGAGGCATGTGCTTTCATATGGGTTGACGGGTGAAAAAAATATTCACGATCAATTGCGTGCAAATCGTTTAAGTTTTTTTCGATCATAAGTAATCTCCTGCAACCAAATATCTTAATTGGTCATACAAATATATTAAGGTCGGTGTATTCTTCCAAGCCATGTCTTGATCCGTTACGGTCCAGACTTGGTTGTTTTACGCCGCCGAGTGGTGTCAGGGCGTCGGTAATCTTCGAGGACCTTCAGGGTTAGCTAAAGCGTCTATTCGATAAAGAAAACTATCAGTTCGGTAACCAAATGTGCTTTTGAATGCGAAGGATATTTTAGATGGAATATCTTTTTTCAGTCGTAATACAGATTATTCGTCGGAACTGGCGTGAAGCCTTGGGCTGGCCTGTTGTTTTTGAAGCAGAAGTTCGACGGGTAGCCCCGGAACGCTCTTTACCGGCTTTGTCACGATATAGGTAAAATATTTGTCTATGCCTATATCATCGATCAACATTCGATCTATAACTTTTTGATAATAATCAATATCTGGGATCATGACTTTCATTATGTAATCGACCCCGCCTCCGGTTGCGAGGCATTCTATGACTTCAGGGATTTGATGAATGGCATTCTCAAATTTTTTAAAATCTTTTAATTGATGACGTTTTAAAGTTATCTCGACCATTATGGTCGTTTGGTGGATAAATTTCTCTAGATTAATTTTGGCGTGATAACTGGATATTATTTGGGCATTTTCCAACCTCTTTAGCCGTTCCCAGCAAGCAGTTGGGGACAGGTGTATCATCTCGGCTAATTTGGTTTTTGTGAGCCGCCCATCATTCTGTAGCGCTACCAAAATACGTATGTCTAGTTTGTCTAACTTCACTTTTTACGTTACCTCAACGGCAAGAACAGAAACGCAATCCCCTGTCTTTATCAATCCGGGGTAATGTCGGGCTGTCAAAATTCCATTCATTCGGGACTTATATTCAACTGGTTGTATCCCTGTGCGTTCTGCATCGTAAACACGACCAACCACATCATCAACCGATACACGCTCGCCTAAATCAAAACAGGGTTCGAATAAACCGGAAGAGATACAGGTAATGAAACAGTCCTTATCGGGCATGTCCAGCTGAATAGTCTTATGTGGCTTGATTTTACCAGATAAAATACCGGCATGAATGAGAAAGTTCTGTATGCCGGTATGGGCGATTGCAATGCTTTTGCGTGTCGCGCTTCCGCCGCCTCCCAACTCCGTTGAGACAAAAACCTTCCCCATTTCTTCTGCTGCTGTATCGAGCATGCCAACATTGTCTATTTCCAACATCATCATACTGTAGGGAGCATTGAAAGCCTTCATTGCCGCGACACATTTTGCTTGCTGAACTTTATTTTCCAATACATGTGCTGCGGCAAAAGGAATAAAATCAAGTGTTTTTCCACCGGCATGGATATCCAAAATATAATCGGATTTTGGTAGTACGAACCGTTGAAAATAGTCAGCGATTTTTTCGGTAATTGTTCCATCAGGGCGGCCGGGGAATACACGATTCATGTTACCGTAATCAATTGGAGAGATACGCGTCCCCGCCATAAATGCCGGAAAATTTAGTGCGGGTACGATTATTACGGTGCCCTTGATATTATCAGGAGATAACGTTAAGGCAAGTTTTTGCAGTGCGATGGGGCCTTCATATTCATCACCATGATTAGCACCGATTAATAGGGCTGTAGTGCCATGACCGTTACGAATACATGCTATGGGTATCATTATCGTTCCCCAGGCTGACTCGTTTCTGGAATAGGGAAGTTTTAAAAAACCGTGCTGGATGCCATCTTTGTCGAAATCAATAGTTGCCGTGACGGAGGATGGTTTTGGAGCGTTCATTATATGATCTCTCTACAATTATTTAATCTTTGATGAACAGCTTCCGTGGCACCTTGGCAAGGCATTCTGCTCCAGTTGGTGTAATGATGATGCTTTCTGTGATTTCAATGCCCCAATCATCAAACCAGAGGCCCGGCATGAAATGAAATGTCATGCCCGATTTTAAAACAGTTTTATCGCCGTCACGTAAACTGATCGTACGTTCACCCCAGTCTGGAGGGTAACTCAGTCCGATTGAGTAACCACATCGATTGTTTTTTTCAAAGCCGTGTTTTGCAAGGGTTTTAAACAGGGCGCTTGCAATGTCTTCAGCAAAATTTCCAGGGCGCGCCGCTTCGAGCCCTGCGGCCAAGCCTTCCTGCAAGGCACGTTCCGCATCAAACCATGATTGAGACGGTTTGCCTAAAAAAATAGTTCTGGATAATGGACAATGATAACGACGATGACATCCAGCAATCTCAAAGAAGGTTCCTTCATTGGTGACAAGAGGTCGATCATTCCAAGTCAGGTGAGGGGCGCTCGCTTCGATGCCGCTTGGCAACAAGGGGACAATAGACGGATAATCGCCACCATGCCCATCAGCACCGTCGATACCGGTTTTATAAATCGCCGCCGCCAATTCATTTTTATGGATACCCGGTACAATCATTTCATAAATTGTTTCGTGCATTTTTTCGACAATTTTTGCTGCCCGTCGCATATAGATCAGCTCTTGTGGTGATTTAAGGGCACGTTGCCAATTAACCAGTCCTGTTGCATCTGTAAAAGCGGCATTTGCCAGATTGCTGCGAAGAGATAGATAACAAGAGGCGCTGAAATAGTAGTTGTCCAATTCAACACCGATTGTAAGGTTTGATTTTTTTCTGTTCTGGAGTATGCCTGACAGATAATCCATGGGGTGGTGCTCTGTAGATTGCACATATATGTCAGGGTAACTGATGATATTGTCATGGTTCATATATACGGTGCGTTTTGCACCATTAGCATCCATGCTGCGGCCAAACCATATTGGCTCATCGGTGAGCGATATGATCACGCATTGATGAACATAAAAGGACCAGCCGTCATAACCGGTAAGCCATGCCATATTCGATGGGTCGGTCACAAGCAGAAGCTCTATCCCGTGAGCTTGCATGGCTTTCCGGGTTTTTAACAAGCGCCCGGCATATTCTTCAGCGGTAAAATTAAACTCAAGATCATTCATTTACATAACTCCACGAGTTCGGCCAGAACAGACAATGATTAAGATGTAATGATGAAATACCTCGAACGCTGGTGATTGTCTTTTCGAATAATACCGGAAAAAAAGACAAATTTTCTGTAAATATACGGATTTTGCCGATAATTATCCTGTAATCGATTAATTTCAAAAGTCGGGTGGTTTTTTGAGGGAGGTAACCTCGACTGGTCATCTGTGCCGGAAACAGGCCTTGAAATAAAAGGTGCGTGTACTTTCTCCGGTTCGGTATTCGGTTGCGGATGTGTCTTCTGCGCCATCCAATATGATGTGAGAATGGAAAATACCGAGGATATCGCTTGTTTCATCTGTATATATAGACACAAAAATCTAATTATCTGCCAATGTATCGCGCTCTTTTCCCCTGATAGCTATCGCTCCTCTCATTTGGTTGGGCAGGCTTTTTGTTTGCGCATTCTTAGGAATATAGGTGCTATGTTTTCGGCGGGCTTGATTCTAGGGTGGGGATATCCGTTGCTAAGTAAAGAAGATATAGGGGCCAGAGAACTGGAAAATGCGAATGCTCTCGTTAAAATACTGAGTGTTATTGCTACAGAAGAAAAACTTGAAGACATGCTGGAGCATGCTGTCGATGAATTGCTGTCTGTTAGCTGGTTACGGTTGCTACCAAAGGGAGGAATATTCCTTCTGGATGAGATCGAGCAGGTTCTTCATCTTGCTGTGGGTAAGAATTTGCCCCCAGAATTGCACACCCTGTGTGCAAAGGTTCCCTTGGGACATTGTCTTTGCGGTAAGGCCGCGATGACTGGTGAGGTTCAATTTGCCAATTGTATTGATGAACAGCATAACGTTCTTATTAACGGAGTGCTTCCTCATGGTCACTATAATGTACCCATTCTCATGGGGAAAAAAGTTATTGGAATGCTGCTTGTTTGCCTTTCTCATGGACATAAGAAAAATGATGTTGAAATTAACTTTCTGAACGGTGTTAGCAACGCATTGAAGCTTGTTATCCAAGTGAAAAGAAAAGAAGAATCACTTCAACGAAACCAAAAAGAGCTGGAAAAGTATCTGAGTGACCTTGATCTTCATAATGCATCTTTTCAACGACATGCAGAAGATCTGGTCGTTTCATATGAAATGCAAAATCAGCTTCTTCTCAAAACTGAAAAACTTGAGCAGGAAGCTTTATACGCTTCACGACATGATTTGCTAACTAACTTACCAAATCGCCGATATTTTTTGCTATGTTCTCAAGAGGCAATTTCAGACTTGTCGGAACAAGATGGTAAGGGGGCTTTGTTGTTTCTGGATATTGATGGCTTCAAGGCGATTAATGATACTATGGGGCACGGCGCTGGGGATGAGCTGTTGGAAACAATTGCAAAAAGACTGCAAGCCGGTGCCAGAGAGACTGATATTGTTGGTCGTATCGGCGGGGATGAGTTTATTGTTTTCCTGAACGGCGTCTCCTCGTTAGAACAAGGAAAAACCATTGCACAGAAGATTGTGAAATCTCTGGGGCAGCCGTATCATCTGGAGGAGGGTATTGCACGCGTCAGTGCCAGTTGTGGCATGTCGGTTTCCCCTGAACATGCTGATAATATCGAGGCTCTGATAAATTTGGCAGACAAGGCTATGTATGCTGTTAAAACCAGTGGGAAAAATAACGTTTTAATCGTAGATACGAGCGTCTAACCTTTCTTGCCATCAGGTCTGGGCGATAGGCAGATAGGCGTGTAAATGAGCAGGTATAACAGCCAGGCACCGATCCAGCTTGCCCCTGCAATGCTCAAACCCAATTGATAGAAACCGGGAGCTACTAGCGGGGGAAGTACCCGGCTGATCAAGGATAGCAAAAGCAGGAAATAGGCGACGGTTATCACAGGATGAACTTTCAGGGGGCGCCCTGTATGTCCAAGAGCAATGCGGGACATCATGCCCAGTATCATGATTCCCAGCCCGCCGATTGTGAAAATGTGCTGCGCCAGTATTTCAGGGACCAGATCGGTTGTGAAGGCCAACCCGTCAACCAGAAAACCCACCCCCATCAAGGCATATCCCAGATGTAGTATCCACATTAGAGGATCAGACAGGGTGTGCAGTCCTTTCCAATGGGACAGACGCCAGAGGATTAAAACCCCTGTCAGGTAATTCAGACCGCCCAGAACAAGGTCATTTGTCAAAAACGGATTGGCACTAACCGTAATCAATGTACTCAGAATTGTCGCACGGCCAAGCCATGCGGGGGTATCTGTTGTAACCGTTTTCCCGTGACGCTTTAGCCAGTTGCCCGTGAAAAACGGGACAACACGACCGCCAATGGCAACGGTCATCAAGACTAGAAGCCCTATGGACAGACGCAGTCCGGCGCTGGCCGCATCATCACTCCAGCCGGTTAAATCCGCATGAAACAGAAGGTTGCCCCCCATGATCAGCAGCAGTAATGGAACAAATCCGAGATTACGCCATATTTTCTTGCCAATGATCGGTCTGGCAATAACAAAGGCGAGAGCAGGTAAAAAAGCAAGATCTATAGCGGCTGTCAACATCGCAGGCAGCAGGGCTGAAAATGTGATAGCCAACCGCCCGGCGAGCCATAAAGTGAATAACAGCTTGAGAGGGGTTCCGTTGATCGCTGGCGTGTTTGTCCATGCGGGAACGGCGGTTGTCAGAAATCCGGCAACAACGGCAATAATAACACCAAACAGAAGCTCATGCGCGTGCCATAAAGACAGGGGCATCTGAATTGAATTTTCAAGAAAATCGGTAGCCCCCGAGACTTGTAGGGACCATAAAGTCATGGTGAGAGCAGCATAGAAGGCGGCTGAGAGGAAAAAGACGCGAAAACCAGTTTCAAAAATCAGACTGCTGCGGCGTGTTTGCATGGAACTATTTCACCATAAATATATTTGATTATCTAGGTAATTTAAGGGGATCGGCCTTTATTAGATACTCAAATATGCTGTGCGTGACAATCCGCCGCAAAGACTTATCTTCGTCCTTTTCACGGATGACATTTTTTTGGGCGGTAATGATATCTAAAGATTTTCATCAGATAGTTGCATATGTCTTTTTATGTGGAACTGTTTATATAATGCTGGAAAAACTTAAAACCTTTATGCCGACAAAAAAACTGTCACAGCAGGCTGGTGAAATCAAGGCGACTTTGTTTTGGACACCGCGGCGTATTTTATTGGCACTGGCTTTGGTTATGTCGGTTGCTCTGATGGTAGGGCAGGCAAGAATAGCTGATAAATTTACTGACTTTTCGTTGCAGGTTTTTCGGGATAATGCGGCGGATACACTTAATTTTCTGGTGAATGACCGTGTCAGGCTTCAGTATACCGAAAAATTCACGCCCCATGTCAAAGACTGGTCACGCTATGCACCGCTCGTGAAATCAGTAAAATCCGGTGATCCGAAGCTCATGACTATTCAGGCGACCGGTTTTCATAATGAAGCTGTCATCAAGCGTGGAGAGTTTTTTCTGGTCACGACCAACATCTTCGACAAAAAAATGAAACTTCTTGCCACGTCGAGTAAAGGTAAAGGGGAGACAGTTACAGACATTCCACAATTAAATGAAAAAATTGTGGCCCGGGATAAACAGGAAAGCCGGAAAACGGCATCTTTTTATTGGCGGACCAAAGACGGGCGCCCTGTTCACAGTGTAATTGCACCAATTGGCGGGTTTCGGGTTATCGGTTTTATTGAGGTGGTTACAAATCCGTTCCCACTGCTGACCGGTCTTGGTGAGTATATGAACGGTGATCTGGTTTTTAAGGATATTAACGGTAATATCCTGCTTGAAGACAGGTTTCGCGATTTCCAGACTGAAAAAGATGTGGATACTCCGGTATCCGAAGACGTTTCATCCGTAGATACGCCGGCGGTTGATGTAAATCCAGAAAATGATACTGCTGGTGTGAACTCGAAATCTGTTACCAATATGGAATTAGATACGCTAGAGGTCTCTATTCCGGGTAGTACGGGAGATGTCTGGGCCATTGGTGTGTTGACACGCGACGTTGGTGCGTTCACAGCGTTGACATCTGAAATTCGGAATTCGGCGATAGTTGCAATGGCTGTCGGCATTGTGATTGCATGGTTGCTGGGCTGGGTGCTGCTGCATTTCACATTATTTGGCAAAATCAGGAAATTCTCCAATGCACTGACGGAAATCAGCAAAGGACATACGGAAATCGAAGTGCCAAAAGTTGGCAAGGATGAATTTCTGGATATGGTCAAGGCGCTGACGACTTTACGGAAAAGCGTGGAAGACAGCTTGCAGCTACGCAATATGATCGAGTGTAGCCATATTCCAACGGCATTGGTTGGATTGCGTGGCAGTGTTTATTTCGTTAATAAAGCGGGGCAGACTGATGCGTCTGATGAGGCAACGGGTGCGGAGCAGCGTAAAATCTGGGAAATTGTCGGGATCGACGAAAATAAAGTCTCCCGGATTAGTGACCCTGATCAGCTGCCGCATACTGAAATCATGACTGTGGGTAGCTGCAAAATAGAGGTTTCTTTAGCGGCGGTGCGCAATGCGGATGACCAGCATATTCGGACGATGGTGACATGGGAAGATGTGACCATCCGTGAGAATATGGCCGCCGAGGTTGATGCCCAGCGGCATCAGGCAGAAGCCAGAGCTGATGAAATTGCGGCTCAAAAGATGGCGGATGAAGAAGAGGTCGCCCGGATTGAAGAATTGATTGCCCATTTTGACACCAATATTGCCGGTACGATGGAGACAGTACGTGCGGCGTCTGACCAGGTGAAGGACAACGCCAGTACGATGGCGGTGATGATTGAACATACACTGGAAAAATCACGGGAAATGGACGTAACGTCCAAGGAAACGGCGACAAATGTCCAGTCCGTTGCCAAAGGCACAGAAACCTTGTCAGAGTCCGTTGATGAAATCCGGATGCAGGTTGAAAATTCGGCCCAGATCAGCAAGCAGGCGGTTGATCATGCCGCTTCGGCTTCTGATACGATCAACGGCTTGGCTGCTACCGCACAGAAAATTGGTGAAGTGGTTTCCTTGATCGAGGATATCGCCAGTCAGACAAATTTACTGGCACTGAATGCGACCATTGAGGCAGCGCGAGCCGGGGATGCCGGCAAGGGCTTTGCAATTGTTGCCAGCGAGGTTAAAAATCTTGCTACCCAGACAGAGAAAGCAACAGAAGAAATCTCGTCACAGATATCGGCCATTCAGGATGCCACATCGACAACAGTTGATAAGGCGAACGAGATAACAAAGACCATTGAACAAATAGATGGCGCAACTTCCAACATTGCCAGTGCGGTTGATATCCAGGTGGAAGCGATTGCCAATATCACGTCCAATGTGCAATCGGCGACACACTCGACTGTTCAGGTGACCGATACGGTCTCCGAAATCAGTGATGATGCCAGCAAGACGGGCGGCGCGGCTGAACAACAGCAGAGTGCAGTCAAAAGTATGGTTGATGATTTCAATGATATGCAAAGCCAAATCAGATCATTCCTTGACGGTATCAAGAAACGATCTGCATGAGGGTGTCAGGCACAGGCGGCCCGGATGCTTTGTGACATGATTGCAAGGGCCGTATTTTCAAGGCCGTCTGCTCGCGTGGTCAGGCCAACGGCCCCGCGAGTCTCGGATGTGTCAATGGGCAGGGTCTGCATGAACCCATCCTGAAGATCGTGGGCAATAACACCTTCGGAGATTATCCATACCCCGTCACTGTTGCGAATAAAGGCCCGCCCAAAGGAGGCAGAAACCGTCTCGATTTGAGTGGGAAGTTCAGGAATGCCATTGGCCAGCAGGAAGCGTTCCACAAAGGGACGGATAACCGATGCTTTTGTTGGCATTAAAATAGTGTAATTGCGCAGTTCGTTCAGACGAAGATTGGGTGAGGCCAGAAGTGGGTGTCCTGTTCGGACGGCAAACCTCACCTGCTCGCTATAAAGATGTTCGAACGATAGGCCTGTCATTTTTTCAGGTGCCGCCAGCCTTCCGACAACGATATCGAGCTTCGATCTTCGAAGCTGCTCCAGTAAAACCGAGTTCTCTCCGGTGACAACTTTTATCTCGCTGCCGACATTTTCTTTCAAATACAGTTTGATGGCGTCGGGCATGATACGGGCGGATACGGTTGGCAAGGCACCGATACGCACCGGAGGTGCTGCATGTAGCAGGGCCTGGTTGACAGAATCGACACCGAGTTGAACCGAGGCGACACTGGCGCCTGCATGACGTAAGAAAACCTCGCCAATACGCCCGAGCTTGATGCCGCGCCCGTCTTTTTCAAATAACTTCACGCCGAGAATATCTTCGAGCTCACGAATTGTTTTGGTAACGGCGGGTTGGCTGATCGCCAGAATGTCGGCAGCTTTACCAACACTTTTCTGGCGGGCGACTTCAATGAAGATCTGTAAGTGGCGGAATTTGATAGCTGTTTTGCTCATTCATAACCATTTAATTATAATAAATCAAAAAAATATCATTTTACCTTACAAAATCAATCTGTTTTTATAGGCAGTAAGGGAGACAGATATGAAGTTTGCGCGCGTCAATAATATTACGCTGCATTATCAGGTGGACGGGGCACTGTCCGGCAAGCCTGTTCTGGTGTTTGCCAATTCATTGGGAACAGATTTCAGAATTTGGGATGCGGTTGTCTCTGACCTTTCTTGTGATTTTACAGTCGTTCGCTACGACAAACGGGGACATGGCCTGTCAGAACTCGGAGCTCCGCCCTATAGCATGGATGACCACGTGTCGGATCTGGCGGTATTGCTGGATCATTTAAAGTTTTCAAATGCCATTATTTGCGGCCTTTCGGTTGGCGGTATGATTGCACAAGGGTTGTATCTGGCTCGCCCTGATCTGGTCTCGGCACTGGTCCTGTGCGACACGGGGCATAAAATCGGAACAGCTGATATGTGGCAAGAACGTATCGCGGCGCTTGAAGCAGACGGTCTGCCGTCAATGGTGGATGCGGTGATGGCGCGTTGGTTTACCCCGGCGTTTCGCAAAACTGACAACCCTGTTTATATGGGGTGTCGGGCTATGCTGGCCCGTCAGGACCTTGCGGGATATACGGGCACTTGTGCCGCTATTGCAACCACAGACATGACGGATTGCATCGGGACCGTTCGAGTGCCGGTTCTATGCGTCGTAGGTGATCAGGATTTGGCAACACCGCCCGCGCTGGTCAGGGAACTGTCGGAACTGATCCCTTCGGCCCGGTATGTGGAAGTTGAAGGCGCAGGACATATTCCCTGTGTCGAGCAGCCGGAGCGTTTGGTTCGTGCCCTCCGTTCGTTTTTTATCAATAACTCTATTTTGCAGGCCGTTAATGAATAAAGCTTCCAATTTATCTGAAAAATTCCAACAGGGTCGGGCAACACGGCAAGCGGTTCTGGGCGCAGATCATGTGCAGCGGGCAGAAGAAAATCAAACAGATTTTGACAAGCCTTTTCAGGAACTGATTACCGAGGGTGCGTGGGGCAGTGTGTGGTCTCGTGACCAATGGAGCAAGCGTGAACGTTCAATGGTGACCATCGCCCTGCTGGCGGCTTTGGGTCATGTGGATGAATGCGCCATGCATGTGCGCGCAACGCAAAATACAGGAGCCAGCCGCGATGATATTCGCGAGGCCATGTTGCATGTGGCGATTTATGCCGGAGTTCCGGCGGCCAATAGTGCCATCAAAATTATTAAACAGGTCTTCGAGCAAATGGATGCTGAACAGGGTGGAGAATGCAATGACTAACGAGATGCGCGAGCAAGGTGCTTTCATGCAACGGGATCGAAACTGGCAACCGCCTGCTTTTACGCCGGGGTATAAAACCAGTATTCTCAGGTCGCCGCAAAAAGCACTTTTGTCGCTCGATAACACGGTTAGTGAGATGATGGGGCCGGTTTTCGGGCATGACCTGATCGGAGAGCTGGATAATGACCTGATCCTCAATTTTGCGAAAAATGAGGACTTGCCGATCGGCGAGCGGATCGTGGTCCATGGCCGGGTTATTGATGAACGCGGCGTGCCGGTGCCGGGTGCCTTGCTGGAATTCTGGCAAGCTAATGCGGGTGGGCGGTATCGTCATAAAAAAGAAACTTATCTGGCCCCGCTGGATCCGAATTTTGGGGGCTGCGGGCGCACCATTACCGATGAAAATGGCGGTTATTCTTTTCGCACGGTGAAACCGGGGGCCTATCCATGGCCAAACGGCGTGAACGACTGGCGGCCAGCGCATATCCATTTTTCAATCTTCGGACACGGCTTTGCCCAGCGATTGATTACGCAAATGTATTTTGAGGGTGATCCCCTGATCTGGAAGTGCCCCATAGTGAGAGCCATTCCGGATGATGATGCCATTCGCCAGCTGATCGCACCGCTTGATATGGCAAATACGCTGCCTATGGACAGCATTGCCTACAAATTTGATATTGTCCTGCGGGGACGCAGATCAACCCTGTTTGATAACCGGCGGGAGGGAAACTAATGACGCAACCCCTTAACTATTTAAAAGAAACAGCCTCTCAGACGGCCGGCCCCTATGTTCATATTGGATGCACTCCGAATTTTACCGGTATTACAGGCGTGTTTGATGAAGATTTGGGCAACCATATGGTCAATGAGCAGACCGAAGGGACGCGTATTACAGTGCGCGGGACTGTCTATGACGGTATAGGTGCGCCCTTGAAAGATGCACTGGTTGAAATCTGGCAGGCGGACGGCAATGGCCTTTATAACAGCCCGTTTGAGCGGCGGGGTGCCGCTGACCCCAACTTTACCGGCTGGGGGCGGAGCCCCGGTGATATGGAGACGGGTGAATATGTGTTCGAAACCGTCAAGCCGGGTGTGGTGCCCTTTAAAGACGGGCGCCCGATGGCCCCGCATATCACTTTCTGGGTTGTGGCCCGAGGGATCAATATAGGTCTGCATACCCGTATGTATTTTCCAGAAGAGATCGAGGCTAATAGCGCTGATCCGATCTTGACCCGCATCGAACATCAGCAACGTGTGCCAACATTGATTGCGGTTCGTGAAGGGGCGGATTATCGCTTCGATATTCATTTGCAGGGTGAGAACGAAACCGTTTTCTTCGATATCTAAAGGTATGTGTTAAATGGCAAAGTTCCAGTCATTGAAAGAGGCTGTCTCTGATAATTTGAAAGACGGAGACATGGTGGCGTTCGAAGGCTTCACGCATTTGATCCCCCATGCGGCGGCCCATGAGGCTATTCGTCAGGGACGGCAGCATTTGACGCTTGTGCGCATGACGCCTGACCTTGTCTATGATCAAATGATTGGCATGGGTATGGTTGACAAGTTGATATTTTCTTATGCAGGAAATCCCGGTGTTGGCCTTTTGCGCCGGTTGCGTGACGCGGTGGAAAATGACTGGCCGCAAAAACTGGAGATCGAAGAACATTCCCATGCGGCCATGGCAAATGCCTATGAGGCCGGTGCCGCAGGCCTGCCCTGTGCCGTTTTTCGCGGCTACAAGGGGGCGGGCCTGAAAGAAGTCAACACTAATATTCGTGAAGTTACCTGTCCTTTTAGCGGTGAAGTGTTGGCCTCTGTGCCGTCTGTGCGTCCCGATGTTACCTTTATTCATGCGCAAAAAACCAACAAGCGCGGGGATGTCCTGATCGAAGGTATTATCGGTGTTCAAAAAGAAGCTGTTCTGGCGGCAAAGCGTGCAGTTGTGACGGTTGAAGAAATTGTTGATAATTTTGACGACGTTCACCCCAACGCCTGTATTTTGCCGCGATGGGCTGTGAGCGCTGTTTGTGTGGTTCCGGGCGGGGCACATCCGTCTTATGCCCATGGATATTATATCCGGGATAATGCCGCTTATCTTGACTGGGACGCTATTGCCGCCGATAGAACGCGTTTTCAGGGCTGGATGCACTCAAATGTACTCGATGTGGATGAGCATATTTTCAAGACGCGCGTTGCTGCATTGAAAGGGGTATCATGATGGGTACCGATTTTACAGCCGATGAAATGATGACCATTGCCGCTGCGCGGGCTCTTGGTAATGAAGATGTGTGTTTTGTTGGTATCGGTGCGCCATCTGCGGCCTGCAATGTGGCGCGTCTGACCCATGCGCCGGATATTACATTGATCTATGAAAGCGGGACAATAGGAACGGCACCGGATGTGCTGCCGCTATCTATCGGAGATGGCGAGCTTTGTGACACAGCGATAACAACGGTCTCGGTGCCTGAAATGTTTCGTTACTGGTTGCAAGGCGGGCATGTTTCAGTTGGTTTCCTGGGGGCGGCACAGCTTGATAAATACGGGAATATCAACACCACTGTCATTGGGGATTATCACACGCCGAAGACGCGGCTTCCCGGTGGGGGCGGGGCACCCGAAATTGCAGCTTCGTGCCAAGAAATATTCATTACCATGAAACAAAACTTGCGAGGGATGGTCGAGAAGATCGATTTCTATACATCCTTTGGGCACGGTGCCGGCGGATCGGCACGGGCCGATCTGGGGATCACGACGAAAGGTCCGACAGTGCTCATTACTGATCTCGCTCTTTGGCGAACAGATCCGGTAACCAAGGAGTTTGTCGTCAAGTCACTGCATCCGGGGGTGAGCCGCGAAGATGTGCAAGATACGTGCGGCTGGGTGGTTCGCTTTGCTGATGATTTACAGGTGACGCCATCTCCGAGCGAGTTGGAGTTACAAACCCTTCGGGATTTGAAAGCGCGGACAAAAGCCGCCCATGACAGGGAGGCTGGCTGATGAGCAGGCTGGAATATTTGTTATGAGTGTCTCTGTGTTTGATCATCCGGTTTTATCGGGATTGCTGGGGCAGGATGACGTTGCTGTCTGTTTTGAAATTACCGCCGAAATTAAGGCCCTGTTGACGTTTGAGGCCAGACTTGCCGAGGCTGAAGCGCAGTGTGATGTCATCCCGCGTGAAAGTGCGGCGGCTATTGCTACCGCCTGCGGGGCGTTCAATCCAGACATAAAAGCCTTGCGCCGCGCGACGGCTACTGACGGTGTAATCGTTCCGGAATTGGTTCGGCAATTGCGCCAGAGCATTGCGGACGAACACGCCCAGTATATCCATTTCGGTGCGACCAGCCAGGATGCGATTGATACAGGGCTTATGCTGCGCCTGAAAAATATTTTACTGATTCTGGACGCCTCTTTGGGGCGGGTTATTGAGCGCTTGTCTGATCTGGAGGCCGTATATGGCACCCAAATTCTGATGGGGCGAACCCGTATGCAACGCGCATTACCGGTCACGGTTGCGCATCGGTTGCGGGCATGGCGGGTGCCGCTAGAGAAGCACCAGAAAAATCTTGCAGATCTTGGGGGGCATTTATTGGCTGTCCAGTTTGGTGGCGCGGTCGGAACGCTGGATCAGTTGGGAACTAAAGGCGGTGCAGTTCGGCATGAGTTGGCAAAGCTACTGAAGCTGAATGACCCGCAAGGAAGCTGGCATACGGACCGGACGGCAGTGATTGAATTAGCAAACTGGTTATCGTCGGTAACTGCCGTCCTCGGGAAGATGGGGGCTGATATTGCTTTGATGGCACTGAACGAACTGGATGAGGTTTGCCTGTCCGGCGGGGGTGGATCATCGGCAATGCCTCATAAGAAAAATCCGGTTAAGGCCGAGTTGCTGGTTACTCTGGGGCGCTTTAATGCAATGAACATATCGGGAATGCACCAGACGCAAATACATGAACTGGAACGATCCGGGAGCAGTTGGAGCCTTGAATGGATGATCCTGCCCCAAATGACGATGGCAGCAGCAGCTTCTCTACGGATTGCCGAAGAACTGCTGATGAGTGTGGAGAGTTTTTGAAGCAAGAAGTGTTGAGTATCGTTGAATTTAAAAATAACATTGGGAGGAAGATTATGAGGTTAATGGGAAAAATGAGTATTTTAGCTGCGGGTATTGCCGCAGTGACCATGCTCAGTGGGACTGCATTTGCGGCCAAAGATGTCATTACATTGAAATTGCATCATTTTTTAAGCCCGAAATCACCAGCGCATAAAAACATGCTTGTGCCTTGGGTCAAACGGATTGAAGAGGCGTCAAACGGGCGCGTGAAGATTGAAATCTATCCGTCAATGTCACTGGGGGGCAAGCCCCCGCAATTGCCCCGGCAAGTTCGTGACGGCGTTGTGGATATGGCGTGGTTTGTAAATGGGTATGCCGGTGGATTATATCCACGGACGGAAGTTTTTGAACTACCGGGTGTTCATCAGGGGCAATCTGCGGCTACCAATCTTGCCATGCTTGAAATGTATGACGAATATCTGGCCCCTGAATATAAAGGGCTGGTGCCGTTATTCCTGCATGTTCATGGCGGGCAAGCCCTGCAGATGGTCGACAAGGAAGTTCGTTCACCAGCCGATCTGAAAGGTTTGAAAATACGGATACCATCCCGCACAGGTGCGTGGATACTTGAAGCTTTGGGTGCATCGCCCGTAAAAACATCGGTTCCAGAACTCCCGTTGGCATTGTCCAAGAAAGTGGTGGATGGTGCACTTATTCCGTTTGAGATTATCCCGCCCCTGAAAATCCAGGAACAGACCAAATATCAGATTGAAGGTCCGAACGGCGAACGCTTTGGCACAACGACATTTCAGGTGGCGATGAATAAAGCAAAATGGGATAGTCTACCTGCGGATATCCAGAAGATATTCAAGGATAATTCCGGTGCTGCATGGCGTGCGGAAGTTGGTCGTATCTGGGATGCCGGCGAGAAAAATGGTATTGCTGTGGCGGTTAAAGCCGGCAACAAACATATCAAGCTGACACCGGCTGAATGGGCCAAGTTCGAGACGGCCATGTCCCCTGTCGTTGATCGCTGGATCAAGGAAGTGGGTAAAAAAGGTGTTGATGGCCGCAAGCTATATGATACCGCCGTTGCCACCGTCAAAAAATATATGAAGTAGATCACATGACCGTTGGTGAAACCCGGTGGACAAGGGCACATGCTCTTGTTCACCAGATATGTGAAATATGGGCGCTTTTAGGCGGTCTCGTATTGCTGGCCGTCGTTCTGGTAAACGCCTTTTCTGTCTCGTCTGATATCCTGTGGACCAAACCTTTTCCAGGTGATTTTGAATTGACGGAAATGGGGGTTGCTATCGCTGCCTTTTGTTTCTTGCCTTACTGCCAGATTACCGGATCAAATGTGTCGGCTGATCTGTTTACGATGAATGCAGGAAAAGGGGCTGTTGCCTTGATGGGAATACTCTCGGGCGTCGTTGCCCTGACCTTTGCCAGCGTTTTGTTGTGGCGTATGAGCGCAGGCCTTGCTGATTATCGCGAGTATGAAGAAATTACAGGCATTTTGAGTATTCCAATCTGGTATGGATTTGTTCCGGCTCTGATCTCGCTTGTTTTACTGGTTGTGGCATCTTTTATGTCGCTGATTGATATATTCGATACCCGTCGCCGGGCTTGAGCGGGAGCAGTTTTTTGGAAGAAAATTTATTTATCGGGCTCATCGGGCTGGCGGCGCTGGTTGGGTTGATCGTAATTCGTATCCCCATTGCATATGCGATGATTATTGTGGGGGTGGCGGGAACAGCCATTCTTAATGGTCCTGCTATTTTAATGAGCCAGTTGAAAGATTTGGCCTGGGCGCAGTTTTCCATTTATGACCTATCGGTCGTTCCTATGTTTATTTTAATGGGTAATATTGCGACACGGGCAGGATTATCGCGCGATTTGTTTAGGGCTGCAAACGCATGGTTTGGCCGGATGCGGGGCGGTGTTGCCATGGCGGCCATTGCCGCTTGTGCCGGTTTTGGCTCCGTTTGTGGATCATCTTTGGCCACGGCATCAACCATGGGGCAAGTGGCGCTCCCCGAATTGAAGCGGTATAAGTATTCGGGAGCGCTGGCTACCGGAACATTGGCTGCAGGCGGTGTCCTTGGCATTCTTATTCCGCCTTCTATCGTTCTGGTGATTTACTCGGTTATTGTTGAAGCAAACATTGTGACAATGTTTATGGCGGCTTTGTTGCCAGGTATTCTAGCGGTTATTCTGTTTTTGCTGACCATTGTCATTTATGTCAGTATTTTTCCAGATGCCGGCCCGCGCGGTGAAAAAGTTTCGCGGTCAGAGATGATTTCTGCAACCGTAGCCATGATTCCGGTCCTTATTATCTTTGGGCTTGTAATCGGCGGTATCTATTTCGGGTTTTTCAATCCGACACCGGCAGCGGCCATCGGTGTGTTTCTGGTGGCCGTTTACGGGCTTGCCCGAGGGGCGATTAATCTGTCTGGCTTTCGTCTGGCCTTGCTGGAAACCGCGAAGACCACAGGAATGATTTACCTGATTTTGCTCGGTGCCGAGCTGTTGAAGATTTTTATGGCGCGCGGCGGGGTTCCGCAAGCGGCTGCCGAGATGATGCTCAATTCGGGGCTCGACCCCTATATCATTCTGGTTTTATTACTGATTGCCCTGATTGTGCTGGGTTGCCTGATGGATAGTCTGAGTATGATCCTGTTGGCTATCCCTTTCTTTTGGCCGGTTATTTCCAGTCTCGATTTCGGGATGGGCGAGGAAGATTTGAAAATCTGGTTTGGTGTCCTTGCCTTGATCGTGGTCGAACTGGGATTGATTACGCCGCCCGTGGGGATGAATGTATTCATTATTTCCGCACTGGATAAGGAAACGCCCATGAGCGAAACCTTCAAAGGCGTGATGCCGTTCTTCGGCGCCGAAATGGTGCGGATTGCCATTCTGATAGCTTTTCCCGCGATTACGCTTTGGTTGCCAGCGTTTCTTAAAAATTTCTAGTAAGTAAATGGAGAATAACATGCGTACTCAGGTCGCTATTATCGGGGGGGGGCCGTCCGGCCTTTTACTGTCTCAGATATTACATCTGAAAGGTATTGAGACAATCTTGCTTGAGCGTCAGAGCGAAGAATATGTTTTGGGCCGTATTCGCGCTGGCGTTCTTGAGCAAGGGCTGGTTGATATGTTGCGGGCGGCAAATGTTGGCGCGCGTATGGATAAAGAAGGTGCCGTGCATGAAGGCTTTGATATCTCGCGCGGGGGTGAGCGGCACAGAATTGATCTGGCAGAACTGACAGATGGTAAATCGGTGATGGTCTACGGGCAAACCGAGATTACACATGATTTGTATGAAGCCCGCCGGAAAATGAACGGGGTTGTGATTAACGAAGCCCTGAATGTTGAGCTTCATAATCTGAAGACGGACCACCCGTCTGTAACGTATGAAAAAGACGGACAGATGCACCGGATTGAATGTGATTTTGTCGCTGGCTGCGACGGGTTTCACGGGGTAAGCCGCAAATCTATTCCGGCAGATATCTTGCGCGAATATGAAAAAGTATACCCGTTCGGCTGGTTAGGCGTCCTGTCCGAGACACCGCCTGTATCCCATGAGCTGATCTATAATCAGCATGATAGAGGTTTTGCTCTATGTTCCATGCGCAATGAAAATCTGAGCCGTTATTATGTACAATGTCCGTTGAGCGATAGCCCCGATGACTGGTCGGATGAGCGGTTCTGGGAAGAGTTGAAGAGCCGTATTCCGCAAGATGCTGCCAAGAGTTTGATCACGGGGCCATCCATTGAGAAAAGTATCGCTCCGCTGCGCTCGTTCGTGGCAGAGCCTTTAAGCTATGGCCGGCTATTTCTGGCGGGAGATGCGGGGCATATTGTGCCGCCAACAGGTGCCAAAGGGCTTAATTTGGCCGCTTCGGACATTCATTATCTGTCCGAAGCCCTGATCGGTTTTTATGAGTTAAAGGATGAAGCGGGGCTGAATAACTATTCGCAGACGGCATTGAGCCGCATATGGAAGGCCATGCATTTTTCGTGGTGGATGACAACATTACTGCATGATTTTTCGGAAAACGGGACGTTTGATAATCGTTTGCAAAAAACAGAAATCGAGTATCTGTTCTCGTCCAGGGCTGCGCAGGTTGTCCTTGCTGAAAATTACGTGGGGTTACCTTATTGATGGTTCGTGCGGGTAGGTAAATAATCTTGGAAAACGGACTGGTTTCTGACTGAGTCTATTATGACCTTGTGTTGGGTGATTTTATCGGCATATTCTGGCATTCCGCTAAATATTCCGAAATGCGTAAGCATGGTTGCAAAGGACCCGGCATGACATCAGATTTTACCGAGCAATCCCTCGACTATCATCGCTATCCCAGCCCGGGAAAGCTGACGGTTACGCCGACCAAGCCAATGGAAACACAGACAGATTTGTCGCTGGCCTATTCGCCGGGAGTTGCACATCCTTGCCTTGCCATTCAGGAAAATGAACAAGAGGCCGCGGCCTATACGGCCCGTGCTAATCTTGTCGGGGTTGTGACCAATGGAACAGCCGTTTTGGGGCTGGGGGCAATTGGTCCGCTGGCCTCCAAACCGGTGATGGAAGGAAAGGCGGTTCTGTTCAAGAAATTTGCTGGCGTGGATGTCTTCGATATTGAACTGAACGAGCTTGATCCGGAAAAGCTGGTGGACATCATCGTGGCGATGGAACCTACCTTCGGCGGTATAAATCTTGAAGATATCAAAGCTCCGGAATGCTTCATTGTCGAAAAGCTGTGCCGTGAGCGCATGAATATCCCGGTTTTCCACGATGATCAACATGGCACGGCAATCTGTGTGGCTGCGGCCGTTTATAATGCGCTGCGGGTGGTCAAGAAAGATATCAAGGATGTGAAGCTTGCCGCTTGCGGAGCCGGAGCCGCGGCATTGGCCTGTTTGCGGCTTCTGGTTAGTCTGGGACTGCCAAAAGAGAATATTATCGTCAGCGATATCCATGGGGTGGTCTATGAAGGCCGTGAAGTGGAAATGGATCCGTACAAGTCTGACTTCGCCGTTAAAACCAACAAGCGCAAACTGGCAGAGGCTGTTGACGGGGCTGATATTTTTCTGGGCTGCTCTGGTCCGGGGGCGCTTAGTAAGGACATGGTTGCGACTATGGCAGAGCAGCCGATTATTATGGCGCTGGCCAATCCAACCCCTGAAATACTGCCCGAAGACGTGAAGGCTGTGCGCCCCGATGCGATTATTGCTACAGGGCGCTCTGATTATCCAAATCAGGTGAATAATGTTTTGTGTTTTCCTTATCTGTTTCGCGGTGCCTTGGATGTGGGGGCAACAGAGATTAACGAGGAGATGAAAGTTGCTGCGGTGAAAGCCATCGCTGACCTCGCCAAGGCAGAGCAATCAGATATTGTCACCAAGGCCTATGGTGGCGCGCAAGAAGCGTTTGGCCCCGAATATCTGATCCCGACACCCTTCGATCCCCGGCTTTACGTGGAAGTGTCCTATGCGGTGGCAAAGGCAGCTATGGAGAGCGGTGTTGCCAGCAGGCCGCTCCCCGATCTTGATCTCTATCACGAACAGTTGTCGAATTTTGTCTATCGCACCCGTTTTGTTATGAAGCCGGTCTTTGATAATGCCCGTTCCGAGGTTATGCGTGTTGCCTATGCCGAAGGGGAGGATGAGCGGGTTTTGTCCGCCGTTCAAACGGTTGTGGATGAAGGGATAGCTTCTCCCATTTTGGTGGGGCGGCGTAAGGTTATCGAGTATCGCATTAAAAAATTGGGCCTTCGTTTGAAATCGGGTGTTGATTTTGAAGTTGTAGACCCCGAAGATGATCCGCGGTATCGGGAATATTGGCAGGCATATCATGCCATAAGGGAGCGCGAAGGCGTCGATCCGGATACTGCCCGAGCCCATATCCGTACCAATACCACGGTTATCGGGGCGATGATGGTTCATTTGGGCCATACAGATGCACTGGTTTGTGGGACATATGGAAAATATTCGAAGCATTTCAAACGGGTATCGGGGATTATCCCGTTACGTGAAGATGTGCGTCATGCGTCGGCCTTGCATTTGGTGGTAACCCGTGGGCGCCCGCTGTTTTTCTCGGATACGCAAGTACGTGAACAACATACCGCCGAAGAGCTTGCCGAATTGACTATTCTGGCGGCAGATGAAGTGCGCCGGTTCGGGATTGAGCCAAAAGCGGCTTTGATTTCCCATTCGAACTTTGGCTCGTCAGAAATTCCGTCAGCCATAAAGGCCAAAGAGGCGTTGAAGATTATCAATAAGATTGCGCCCGAGCTTGAGGTTGAAGGAGAGATGAAGGCTGATACGGCGTTGGTGCCGGGGATCAGAGAGGTGCTTTTCCCTAACTCCAAAATGAAGGGGGCTGCTAACCTGTTGATTATGCCCGATCTGGATTCTGCAAATATTGCATATAATGTTGCAAAAAGCCTGGGCGGCGGTATTGCTGTGGGGCCTATTCTGATTGGTATGGATAAATCTGTACATATTACGGTTCCGTCAGTAACTGTACGCGGATTGGTCAATATTACGGCTATTGCGGCCGTGGACGCCCAGTCTCACAAACATGGAAATATGATGCCGGGGCCTGTGTCGCGTCAAAGAAATTACTGAGGTGTTGAATGCGCGAAGGCCCTGATATGGCGACGGATAAACGCGAAGATGCCCTCAATCGTGAGGATGAAGAAGACGCCTATGGACTGAACGATGAAACCGTTCAGCATATTCGCGAGTCTCTGGATCAGGATAATGTGAACGCGGTTCGTCAGCAAATGGCAGAGCTGCATTCCGCTGATATTGCCGACTTGATCGAACATTTGAAACCGAAGCATCGCTCCAAATTACTGGATGTGGCGGATGATCTGGTCGAGCCTGAAGTTTTCTCCGATCTGGACGACGCGGTTCGTGAAGATCTGGTCGACGAGATGGAAACCTCCGAGATCGCCGAGCTGGTCAATGAGCTGGAACTTGAAGATGCCCTTGATGTTCTTGGTGACCTTGAAGACGACGAACAACAGGATGTTCTGAACGAGTTGCCTGCCGAAAACCGGCTGGTTATGGAAGAAGGTCTGTCTTATCCCGAGGATACCGCCGGTCGGTTGATGCAGCGTGATTTCATTGCTGTTCCCGAATACTGGAATATTGGGCAGACCATTGACTATCTTCGGGAAACCGATGATTTACCTGATGACTTCTATGAAATATTTGTGGTTGACCCGCGCCATCATCCAATCGGGACCTTGCCGCTTGATCATGTAATGCGCAGCCGCCGCCACGTGCCGGTCAGCGATATCATGCTCCGTGAGCAAAAACTGATCTCCGTTGATATGGATCAGGAAGAAGTCGCGTATCTGTTCCAGCAATACCGGTTGATGTCGGCGGCAGTCGTCAATGAGCACGGGGCTTTGATCGGTATGATTACCGTTGATGATATTGTTGATGTTATCAATGAAGAAGCCGAAGAAGATATCTTGCGTCTGGGTGGTGTGGGTGACGATGACCTGTTCGGCTCGATCTTGGATACGGCAAAAACACGCTTTACGTGGTTGCTGGTAAATTTGTTCACGGCAATATTGGCATCAATTGCTATCAGTTTTTTCGATGCAGCGCTGGAGCAGGTAATCGCCTTGGCTGTCTTGATGCCGATTGTCGCCAGCATGGGCGGAAATGCAGGAACGCAATCCCTGACCGTTGCTGTGCGCGCCATTGCAACCCGCGAGTTGACCGCCAGTAATATGTACCGGATATTAGGTAAGGAGGCGCTGGTGGCATTTCTGAACGGCAGCGTTTTCGCGCTGTTGATCGGGCTGGTAACGTGGGTCTGGTTCGGTGATGTGACAATTGGCTGGATCATTGCGCTGGCAATGGTTGTCAATATGCTGGTGGCGGGGATTGCCGGGATTACTATTCCTATTATATTGGAGCGGCAGGGTATTGATCCGGCGGTGGCCTCCAGCGTTTTTGTGACCACAATTACCGATATTCTTGGATTTGTCGCGTTTTTGGGGATTGCCTCAATCGTCTTGTTATAGCGGTCAGCGGGCCCATTCAAGATTGTGTGGCCCCGATTGTTGAGTTGCCCATTTATGGCTGCCAGCAAATAGACGGAACGAGCGGGCAAGGTCAGTATCCTTGTCCGTCTGCCAGCAAAGCCCGAATTGTCGGGAGACGGAGACGCCTTCAACAGGGACGAGGGAAATCTTGGACGTTCCCAGAATATCCGGCATCATACAAAAGCCTAACCCCGCAGCTACCAACGCTTGCGCTTTGCCGTCCTCGTCGGTGCGAAAAACAATATGCGGGCGAACCCCGGCCCGGGCAAAGATGCGGGTTACTTCGGTTTCAGACAGGCAGTGGCTGCGGTGAATGAAATCCTGATGGGCCAATTGCTGCAAGGTGACGCTGCTTCTGCTTGAAAAGAGGTGGTTGCGCGACATTGCCAGTAGCCATTTTGTTGAAAATAACCGGTTAAATTCTATATTGGAGGTGTTTGCTGGCGGTGTGGACACGGCGATATCAATGCGCCCTTCTTCAAGCCAGCTTTCCAGTTTTTCCGGGCTGCCTTCCTTTATGGCAATTTGGGCGCTGCTATGGGATTTTCGAAAATCGGACAGCAGTCGGGTGATATGTTCAATTGGTAAAGTTCGCTGGATGCCGATTTGCAATCTGGATGCGGGCGTGTCCCCGTGGATTTCCTGTTTGGCAGCGTTACATTCATATATTACAGTTCGGGCACGGGGTAGAAATCGAAGTCCGGCCTCTGTGAGTGTAATATTGCGTTTATTGCGGTTAAAAAGGAGTGTTCCCAGCTCAGTCTCGAGTTTTTTGATGCCGGCAGACAATGTCGGCTGGCTGACAAAGACCCGTTCGGCTGCCCGGGAGAAATTATGTGTCTCGGCAATGGCGAGAAAATAACGGAGTTGGTAAATATTCATTGATAGATGGTATCAATCATTTGTATTGAAATAAATGATTTTATCTATATTGAGGAATTTTATATAGTCGTACAAAGAGTTTTTGCCTTTATGGTTGACGAGGAAAAGGAACATCCATGTCTATTATTCATTATCCAAGCCTGAATTTTGATCTAGGTGAAACAGCCGATATGTTGCGCGAAACGGTTATCAGCTTTGCCGCTAATGAAATTGAACCACGCGCAGCTGATATTGACAAGGATAACGAGTTTCCTGCTGATTTGTGGGAGAAAATGGGGGCGCTGGGTCTTTTGGGGATGACGGTAGACGAAGAATATGGCGGCTCTGGCCTTGGGTATCTGGAACATTGCATTGCGGTGGAAGAAATCAGCCGGGCGTCAGCATCAGTGGGCCTGTCCTATGGTGCCCATTCAAATCTGTGCGTCAATCAGATCAGCCGCAACGGCACGGCAGAACAGAAACAGAAATATTTACCAAAACTGATTACGGGTGAACATGTGGGGTCCCTTGCCATGAGCGAGCCCGGTGCTGGCTCTGATGTGGTGTCCATGCGCCTGAAAGCCGAGAAAAAAGGCGACCGTTATATTCTCAATGGCAACAAATTCTGGATCACCAACGGGCCCGATGCCGATGTGCTGGTAGTCTACGCAAAGACTGACCCGGATGCAGGGCCTCGCGGAATTACAGCCTTTATCATTGAAAAAGGCTTTAAAGGATTTTCAACAGCGCAGAAACTGGACAAGCTGGGTATGCGTGGCTCCAACACCTGTGAGCTGGTATTTGAAGATTGCGAAGTGCCGGAGGAAAATATTCTGGGACCGCTTAATGGCGGTGTTCGGGTGCTGATGAGCGGCCTTGATTATGAACGGGTTGTGCTATCCGCCGGGCCTCTGGGTATCATGAACGCCTGTATGGATGCGGTTATTCCTTATATCCACGAGCGGGAACAATTTGGACAGCCCATTGGAACTTTCCAGCTGATGCAGGGTAAGGTTGCCGACATGTATTCAACCATGAATGCCTGTAAAACTTATGTTTATACGGTTGCCAAGGCCTGTGATCGCGGTGAGACAGCGCGTAAAGATGCTGCCGGTGTTATCTTGTATGCCGCCGAAAAAGCCACATGGATGGCGCTTGAGGCTATTCAGGCACTGGGTGGAAACGGATATATCAATGAATTTCCAACGGGCCGATTGTTGCGCGATGCCAAACTGTATGAAATCGGCGCCGGTACCAGTGAAATTCGCCGCATGTTAATTGGCCGTGAGTTGTTTAACGAAACATCCTGAGTTTGAAGACAAAGCCTTTTTTAGGCTTTTATAGATGGAGACTAAGAAAATGAGTGACGATCCTATTGTCATCGTAGGTATGGCCCGAACCCCAATGGGCGGCTTTCAAGGAGATCTGGCTGATGTGAAGGCGCCAGCACTTGGTGCTGTTGCCATTGAAGAAGCCATGAAGCGCGCCGGCGTGACCGGTGATGATATTGACGAAGTCGTTATGGGCTGTGTGTTGCCCGCCGGTCTTGGGCAGGCTCCTGCACGGCAGGCTTCTTTCGGCGCAGGTATTCCCGACAGCGTTGGCTGTACCACTGTGAACAAGATGTGCGGGTCCGGTATGCGGGCTGCCATGTACGCCCATGATGCCATTGCCGCAGGTAGCGTTGATGTGATGGTCGCAGGTGGTTTCGAGAGCATGACAAATGCGCCTTATATCTTGCCGAAGGTCCGTAGCGGTTTGCGTCTGGGGCATGGCGAGGTGAAAGATCACATGTTCCTCGACGGTTTGGAAGACGCTTATGAAGAAGGTCGCCTGATGGGCTCGTTCGCAGAAGAGACAGCGGGGCTGTATCAATTTACCCGTGAAGCACAGGATGCCTATGCCATTGAATCCCTGAGCCGGGCCAAGAAGGCAACCTTGGGCGGTAACTTTGCCGATGAAATTGCGCCAGTAACCGTTAAAACGCGTAAAAGCGAGGTTGTCGTTGATAAAGACGAGCAACCGCTGAAAGGCAATCCTGACAAAATCCCCACATTGCGTCCGGCCTTTGCCAAAAACGGAACTGTGACGGCTGCCAATGCGTCCTCAATTTCAGATGGCGGCGCCGCACTTGTAATGATGAAGCAGTCCGAAGCCGAAAAACGCGGCTTGAAGCCAATAGCAAAATTCCTTGCCCATTCAACGCATGCCCGTAAGCCTTCTGAATTTACGTTGGCACCAATTGATGCCATTCGCAAGGTAATGGACAAGGTTCAATGGACGAAAGATGATGTTGATCTGTTTGAAATCAACGAAGCCTTTGCCATTGTTGCCATGGTGGCAATGAAGGAATTGGACCTTGATCATGACAAGGTTAATGTTCATGGCGGGGCTTGTGCGTTGGGACATCCCGTAGGCGCATCTGGTGCCCGTATCGTTGTGACATTGCTAAATGCCCTGGCGCAGTATGGTAAGAAACGCGGTGTTGCGGCCTTGTGTATTGGCGGCGGTGAAGCGACAGCTATGGCCGTTGAATTGGTCGATTAACAGGTAAGATGAGCCAGACGGTTTAAGGAAGTTGAAATGATCCTGAGTGAAGAGCAAACCATGATCCGCGATATGGCGCGGGACTTTGCGGCTAATCGTCTGGCCCCCAATAGCGCGGCTTGGGAGCAGGCCGCAGCAATACCCAAGGATGTGTTCGATGAAATGGGTGCCCTTGGCCTAATGGGGATGACTGTTCCCGAAGCCTATGGCGGGGCAGAAACCGATTTTATCTCTTACGCACTGGCCTTGATGGAAATCGCTGGCGGGGACGGGGCTATCTCGACGGTAATGAGTGTCAATAACTCCCCTTGTTGTGCGGCCTTGCTGAAAGATGGCACCGAAGCACAGAAACAGGAACATCTGGTGCCCCTTGCAAAAGGCGAGATGATCGGCGCATTCTGTCTGACCGAGCCACAAGCCGGATCGGACGCATCCGCCCTTAAAACAAAAGCTGTTAAAGACGGCGATGATTATATCATCAATGGCACCAAGCAGTTTATTACCTCTGGTAAAATTGGCGGTGTGGCGCTGGTCTTTGCGGTCACTGATCCCGAAGCGGGTAAAAAAGGTATCAGCTGTTTTATCGTGCCGACAAATGCCGATGGCTACCGCGTGGCATCGGTTGAAAATAAACTGGGGCAGAAAGCCTCTGACACTTGCCAGATTACGTTTGAAGATGTCCGGGTTCCCGCATCGAACATGTTGGGGGCGGAAGGGGCCGGTTACCGGATCGCCCTTGCCAATCTGGAGACCGGGCGGATCGGTATCGGCGCGCAAAGCGTTGGGATGGCCGCAGCAGCCTTGCAACATGCCATAGATTATGCGCAGGAAAGGGAGACCTTTGGCCAGCCGATTATGGCTCATCAGGCCGTGGGGTTCCGGCTTGCGGATATGGCGACAAAGATTGAAGTTGCCCGCCAGATGGTTTTGCACGCCGCCTCTTTGAAAGATGCAGGTGTTCCCTGCCTGACGGAGGCAAGCATGGCAAAACTGTTTGCTTCTGAAATGGCAGAAGAAGTCTGCTCGGCGGCGATACAGACATTTGGCGGGAACGGTTATATTGCTGACTATCCTGTCGAGAAAATCTATCGGGATGTACGGGTGTGCCAGATATATGAAGGCACTTCGGACATCCAGAAACTGGTTATTGTCAGAAATTTGATGGCGTAAGCTCTAAAATAAAAGAAGGGAAAATAATAATGAGCAAAACAATCGAGTTCTTTGTCGAATTTTCATCCCCCTACGTCTATGTAGCGGCCCCGCAAATCGAAGAGGTCGCCGCCCGTCACGGATATGATGTTGTCTGGCGGCCTGTCTCTTTGGGGCATGTATGGAAAGCCATCGGTGCCACCAATACGGGGCCTTCCTCTTTGCCGCAGCGGGCAAGTTATATCATGATGGATTCTGGGCGATCAGCACGTTTGGCGGGGCTTCCCATGACGAAGCCTGCCGTCTTTCCGGTTGATGCAAAACTGGCGCGCCTGATGTTCTATCATTTGGCCGAAAAAGACGCGGATGTTGCTACAAAATTTGCGCGCGGGGTTCTCGATTATATGTGGGGACAGGGCAAGGAAATTACCACGCCGGAACATTTGGCTGATCTGCTCAAGTCCTTGGGCGTTGATCCGGCTGAACTGCCTGCGGCCCTTGAAGACAAGGATGCAAAAGCGGCTATGTTTGCATCAACCGAGGCTGCGGTTGAAAGCGGCGCGTTCGGGATGCCATGGTTCCGTGTTGGCTCTCAGGTGTTTTGGGGTGCGGATCGGGTGCCGCATATTGATAAATATCTGGCACATAAAGAGGCAAAAGGCTGAGTTGTATGCTCTGACCCCGATTGCGGGGTCAGAGCATTTTTATGGGTGTTTCCTAGAACAGGAAATAACCCCCATCGATAAGGAAAGTATCACCCGTATGATACGCGCTGGCATCGGACATAATATAAACCGCGATACCGCCGAAATCATCGGCGTTTCCCCAGCGTCCTGCCGGAATACGGGGCTTTACATTGTCCGCAAATTTGGACCAGCTGAACAACGGCTCGGTCATGGCAGTTTCGATCCAGCCGGGCAGGATCGCGTTGGCGGTGATGCCTTTACCGGCAAATTCCACAGCGATGGCCTTGAGCATGGAAATCAGGCCGCCTTTGGTGGCGGCATAATGTTCGTTCCTTGCGGCACCGGAGATGGCAGCAAGACTGGCCGTTCCAACAAGCCGTCCGCCCGGATCACCTGCTTTGGCGCGCTCCGTCATGTGGCGGGCCGCTTCTTGCAACGTGTAAAAAGCGCCATCCATATTGACACCCATCACCCGTTGCCATTCGGCATCGTCCATATCAAGGAAAGAACGGCCATCGGAAGTGACACCGGCATTGGCAAAACAGCCATCGACACGGCCAAAACGCGACAAGGTCTCGGCAAAGCAATCCTGAACGGTTTGCCGGTCGCCAACATTGCAAATCAGGCTGTCAACTTTGGTGCCGAACGGCTTGAGTTCTTCTACAGCAGCGGCGTTTTTAGCCTCGTTGGTTCCCCAGATACAGACATCGCCGCCGGCTTGGGCGATGGCTTTTCCCATTCCAAGTCCAATACCGCCATTCCCACCGGTGATGAGGGCAACCTTGCCCGTAAGATCAAATGCTTTATAGGCCATTTTCGGCTCCTTTATATTTTTGTTTCCGTGAAAAGAGGGGTAGCACAAAGCTTTCTTTTCACCAAGAAATTGATCACATCAGTTAAAGACATGCCTTTGGAACAAGGCGATACCCTTATCATTTTTGCAAAAAGGAAATTTGCGTAAATGTCTGTTTTAAAAAGTAACCTCAACACACGCAGTGAAGAGTTCAAGGCCAATAGTGCGCATATGCAGTCGCTTGTCGATGATCTGCGAGATAAAGTATCGCATGTCAAACTGGGCGGCGGAGAGCGGGCGCGAGATAAGCATTTGGCGCGCGGTAAACTGCTGCCCCGGGAACGGGTGCGTAAATTGCTCGATCCGGGCTCTCCATTTCTGGAGTTTAGCCAGCTGGCGGCGTGGGAAATGTATGACGGGACGATTGCGTCAGGCGGTGTTATTACCGGTATTGGCCGTGTTTCGGGCCGTGAATGTGTGATTATCTGTAATGATGCGACGGTAAAGGGGGGAACCTATTTCCCGATAACCGTCAAAAAGCATCTCAGGGCCCAGGAAATTGCCGAGCAGAATAATCTGCCTTGCATCTATCTGGTGGATTCTGGCGGTGCAAACCTTCCAAATCAGCAAGATGTGTTTCCTGACCGGGATCATTTTGGGCGTATTTTTTTCAATCAGGCCAACATGTCGGCCAAAGGTATTCCGCAAATTGCTGTTGTGATGGGGTCTTGCACCGCAGGCGGTGCCTATGTGCCTGCCATGTCGGACGAGAGCATTATTGTTCGCAATCAGGGAACAATTTTTCTGGCGGGTCCGCCCTTGGTAAAAGCAGCCACTGGCGAGATAGTTTCAGCCGAAGATCTGGGCGGGGCAGATGTTCATTCACGCACCTCCGGCGTGACTGATCACTATGCTGAAAATGACTATCATGCGCTGGAAATCGCCCGCGATATTGTCGCGAACCTCAACCGTCCCAAATCCATGCCACTGGATATCCGCAAATCGGTAGAGCCGTTATATGATCCCAAAGAACTCTATGGTCTGATCCCGCAAGATACCCGCCAGCCCTTTGATGTGCGGGAGGTTATTGCTCGCCTTGTGGATGGCTCGGAATTTGATGAATTCAAAAAGCTGTACGGCACAACCCTTGTTACAGGGTTCGCCCATATTCATGGTTATCCGGTTGGTATTGTTGCCAATAACGGCATTCTTTTCTCGGAATCTGCGCAGAAAGGCGCTCATTTCGTTGAACTGTGCTGCCAGCGCAATATACCATTGATCTTCTTGCAGAATATTACCGGCTTTATGGTTGGTCAGAAATATGAAAGCGGTGGCATTGCCAAAGACGGTGCCAAGCTGGTAACCGCAGTGGCAACAGCCAAGGTGCCGAAATTCACTCTGATTTTTGGTGGCTCGTTCGGAGCGGGCAATTACGGGATGTGTGGCCGGGCCTATAGTCCCAGAATGTTATGGATGTGGCCAAATTCCCGTATCTCTGTCATGGGCGGCGCGCAAGCGGCATCTGTTCTGGCAACCGTCAAGCGGGACGGGATGGAAGCGCGCGGCGAGACATGGAGCGCCGAAGAAGAAGCTGCGTTCAGGACACCTGTCGAAGAACAATATGAAAAAGAAGGGCACCCGTATTTTTCAAGTGCCCGTGTGTGGGATGATGGTATCCTTGATCCGGCGGATAGCCGCCGGGTGTTGGGGCTTGCTATCTCCGCCTCATTGAATGCCCCGATTGAGCCGACCAGATTTGGTCTCTTTAGAATGTAAGGAACAAGTTATGAGTGAAGAATCTGCTGTATTGCATTTCTCAACTGACGGAATTGCAACGATTACCCTGGACCGCCCGGACGTTCATAATGCGTTTGATGAAGAACTGATCGAACGACTGGGAGATATGTTTGAAGATGTGGGACATCAGGATGGAGTTCGTGCTGTTGTGATTGCGGCCTCGGGTAAAAGTTTCTGTGCCGGTGCTGATTTGAACTGGATGAAGCGCGCCGCCCATTTTCTGGAAGAAGACAACCGTGAAGATGCGGTAACTCTTGGCCGGATGTTGAAAAATTTGCGCGATATTCCAAAGCCTACCATCGCATTGGTACAAGGCCCTGCCTATGGTGGTGGTGTTGGGCTGGTTGCTGCTTGTGATATTGCAATCGGTGTTAAATCAGCAAAATTTTGCCTGTCTGAAGTGAAATTGGGACTGTTGCCTGCTGTGATTTCCCCTTATGTGGTCGATGCCATGGGCGCGCGTGCCTGCCGCCGTTATTTCGTTACCGCCGAGATGTTCAGTGCCGAGGAAGCCCACCATTACGGGTTGCTGCACGAACTGGTGGATGATGTTCATGATCTGGCGCATGCACGGGACAGGCTGATCAAACAGATCATGGCGAATGCACCGGGAGCGATGGCGGATTCAAAAAATCTGATCGATACGGTCGCTCATAAGCCGATTGATGACGCCATCATTGAAGAGACCGCGCGCCGTATTGCGGCCCGCCGTCAAACAGAGGAAGGCAAAGAAGGCGTTGCTGCATTTCTGGAAAAACGTAAAGCCTCTTGGAATAAAACATAAATAGGGTGGATTAACCGGTGTTTGAAAAAATACTTATTGCCAATCGCGGCGAGATCGCGTGTCGGGTCATTGAAACAGCCCGTAAACTGGGCGTTAAAACCGTGGCGGTCTATTCCGAGGCTGATGCTGCGGCACGTCATGTTCAGATGGCGGACGAAGCGGTCCTGCTGGGGCCTGCCGAAGTCTCGCTTAGTTATCTGAAAGCAGACGCCATTCTCGAGGTTGCCAGACAAACCGGGGCGCAAGCCATTCATCCGGGCTATGGGTTCCTGTCTGAAAACGCAGAGTTTGCTGAAAAATGTGCCAAAGCAGGTGTTGCCTTCATTGGCCCGCCTGCGGATGCCATTCGGGCAATGGGTCTGAAAGATGCGGCCAAGGCAATGATGGTTGATGCCGGTGTGCCTGTGGTGCCGGGATATCATGGTGAGGATCAGGATATATCTGTGCTGGCCACCGAAGCTGACAGAATTGGTTATCCGGTTCTGATTAAGGCTGTGGCTGGCGGCGGTGGCAAGGGAATGCGCCGGGTTGACAATGCCGCCGAATTTCAGGAGGCTCTGGCCAGCGCGAAACGAGAGGCCGCAAACGCCTTTGGTGATGATTGTGTGCTGATCGAAAAATTCCTGACCAAGTCCAGACATATTGAAATTCAGGTATTTGCAGATACCCATGGCAATGCGGTCCATTTGTTCGAACGTGATTGTTCGTTGCAGCGCCGGCACCAGAAGGTCATTGAAGAGGCTCCGGCCCCCGATATGCCCGATGCCATGCGCGCTGCAATGGGGGCGGCGGCGGTTGCCGCGGCAAAAGCCATAAAATATGAAGGGGCGGGGACCATCGAATTTATTGTTGATGTCTCTGATGGTCTGAAAGCTGACGGGTTCTATTTCATGGAAATGAATACCCGTTTGCAGGTGGAACATCCGGTTACGGAACTGATCACCGGACAGGATCTTGTGGAATGGCAACTGATTGTTGCCTCTGGCGGAGAGTTGCCATTGACGCAAGACGAATTGTCGATCAGCGGTCATTCGCTGGAAGTTCGCCTATATGCAGAAGACCCGCATAATGAATTTTTGCCGGCAACGGGCCCCCTGTTACGGTTGCGCCCTCCGCTGGCTGAAAATGGTGTCCGGGTGGATACCGGTGTTACCGAAGGGGATGTGGTTACTCCGTTTTATGATCCGATGATTGCCAAGCTGATTGTCTGGGATGAAACCCGCGAGGCGGCTTTGCGCAAACTTCAATCTGCGCTGAGTGATTATCAGGTGGCGGGACTGGTTACAAATCTTGAATTTCTGAAAAATGTGGCGGCTCATCCGGCATTCGCCGAGAAAGACTTGGATACGTCCTTTATTGAGCGGTTTCGGGATGATCTTATTCCAGAGAAAACGGCCATATCGGACAAACATCTGGCGCTCGCAGTTCTGCAACTGGAACTGTCAGCTGCGCACCAAAATGCCGAAACGGCGGCCAGCAGCAGTGATCCATATTCACCATGGAATGACAATACCGCGTGGCGTATGAACGATATTGCGCATCATGACTATATTTTTGCTGATGGGGATGATGAAATCACGGTTATTGTCTCGTTTCAGGATGACAGTTATAATATTTCTGCGCGGGGTGCTGAAATTCAGGCATCAGTCACCACCCAGACAGATGGCTCGCTACGGGCCTCACTGGATGGACATATCATTAGTGCGACGGTCGTGCAAAATGCCAACCGCCTGATTGTGATAACCGATGGCAAGCAAGTGGAAATTCACCGGATCATAAAAGACTATGGTGGGTCTGGCGATGATGGCGGGGCCGGGGCGGTTACATCCCCCATGCCGGGTAAAATCATTCAGGTCTCTGTTGCCACTGGTGACCGGGTGGAAAAAGGCGATGCCTTGATGGCGATGGAAGCCATGAAGATGGAACATAGCCTGTCAGCGGCTGCCGGCGGTGTTGTCATAGACGTGTTCTTTGAAGTGGGCGATCAGGTCGAAGAGGGAACACTTCTTATTCAAATCGAAGCAGATGAGGACGCATAATGGCATATCCTGCAACCGCCAGAATTTTCGAGGTTGGCGCTCGTGATGGTCTGCAAAATGAGAAAATGCAGGTACCCGCTCCGGTAAAGGTAGACCTTATCGAGCGGTTGGCGGATGCAGGGGTGACCGCCATTGAAGCGGGGAGCTTTGTCTCTCCCAAATGGGTGCCGCAGATGGCGGATACGGCTGACGTTATGGCCAGAATTACGCGCAAAGCCGGCGTATCTTACGCGGCACTTACGCCGAATTTGAGGGGGTATGAGGGGGCTGTGGCCGCTCATGCAGACGAAATTCTGATTTTCAGTGCTGCATCCGAGATGTTTAACCAGAAGAATATCAATTGTTCTATTGCCGAGAGCTTGGAGCGGTTTGCACCGGTTGTGGCGGCGGCAAAGAAAGACGGCATCCCGTTTAAAGCCAGTGTTTCTTGCGCCCTTGGCAGCCCGTTTGACGAGGAAATTACACCGGCAATGGTGGCGGATGTTTCAAAAAAACTGTATGATATGGGTGCTTACGAGATTTCTATCGCGGATACCATCGGTGTTGGAACACCGGTTAAAACACGGCAGGTTCTGGAAGCTGTGGCGGATGCTATCCCGCTAGATGCGATCGGGGTGCATTTTCATGATACCTATGGTCAGGCGCTGGCAAACATCCATGTGGCGTTGCAAATGGGTATTAACAAGATTGACAGCTCTGTTGCAGGGCTCGGTGGGTGCCCCTATGCACCCGGTGCAACTGGCAATGTGGCAACAGAAGATGTTGTCTATATGCTGGATGGTATGGGGATCGATAGTGGTATTGATCTGAAAAAGATGGTAGAAACCGCGTGGTTCATCTCCGACTATCTGGGCAGAGCACCTGTGTCCAGTGTGGCAAAGGCGATGAAAGACAAAATATAGTAGTTTTTGACCGTAAAAGAGAAATAATCGTCTGTTATGACAGTACATCTAATTAAAGTTTGTGTGGGCATAAATACCGTTGATCAATTGCGCTCGTTGCAACAGCGCCGCTTGATTGCAGGGCCCATCTGTCACGTGACCAAACAGCGGCCGCAAAGAGACAAGGAACTGCTCGATGGTGGCTCACTATACTGGATTATCAAAGGTCAGATTGCGGTGCGGCAAAAAATTGTCGAGCTGGAAAGACTGATCGACCCGGACGGCGAAAAATGCGGTTTGGTGCTGGATTCAGAACTTGTTGAAACCGAACCCTTCGCCCGGGGGCCGCATCAGGGCTGGCGATATCTCGAAGCCGATGATGCCCCGCGCGATTTGCGCGATATTGTTGAAGAGGCTAACAACGACGAAGACAGCGAAGGTGAGCTGTCCGAAGAAATGGCTGCTGAACTGCGCGAGCTGGGCCTTTTATAGGCTGTGGCCCTTGAAAATCTGATAACCGCTTGGCGGCTGTCAGGGTGTTTTTATCCAGACAGCAGTATCGTGAAAGGCTGCGCCGCCATTGGGCTTGCCAGCATCGGCCCCGGTCAGAAGGTTGATGCCAACTTTTTCAATAAAGAACTTGTTGGGCCAAATTCCTTCGACAATAACAGTTCCGCGCTGAACCCCGTCAAACAGATCCACATGCAATAACAACGACCCTTGCTTGTTGCCCATACGGACAATAGCGCCGTCTTCGGTGCCGATATGTGCGGCATCGGCGCTATGCAGCATAACCGTTGGCCTTTTCTCGCGTTTAAGAGACGTGGGCGTTGCCGTGAAGGATGTGTTGAGGAAGTTGCGGGCAGGGGCGGTCACCAGGCGGTAGGGATGCGCATCATCCGCGTTTTGAATAACATCCCAGTGATCTGGCAGGGCAGGCATACCGGTAAAATCCGAGCCGATTTTTGACCAGTCAGCCGCAAAATGGAATTTGCCGTCATTGTGACCAAACCCGTTCAGGAAATGGGCCTCGTCAAATGGAACCTGTGCATCAATCCAGTTGTTCACCGACAAGGTTTCAATATCCGGCCAGCCTGAGACTTGTAGTGTTTTTTCAATGATATCTCGTTCGCTGATTTCAAAGCCTTCATGTTTTGCCCCCAACCGTGCTGCAAGGGCGCAGAGCACCGCATGGTTCGAGCGGCATTCGCCAAGCGGTTCAATGACTTTCAGGCCTAGTGATATGTGGTTTTGACCGCCGCCTTGATAAATGTCGTCATGTTCGACAAATGTGGTGGCGGGCAGAATAATATCTGCCATTTTTGCGGTCTCGGTCATGAATTGTTCATGCACACAGACAAACAGGTCGTCGCGGGCAAACCCGGCATGAACCTTGGTAAGGTCAGGGGCCACATCCATCGGGTTGGTGTTCTGGATCAGCATGGCGGTAACTGGCGGGCCATCACCTAAATCTTGTTTGTCACCGGTTAGAACCGGCCCGATACGGGACTGGTCAAGCATGCGAATATCTTTATTTTTGACATCAAGCCCTTCTATTAATGTCTTGTCCCAATGATAAATATCGCCGTTCGTGTAAAAAGCGCCACCTCCTTCATGCTGCCATGATCCGGTCACAGCCGCGATGCAAGAAGCCGCATGCATGTTGGTCGCCCCGTTGCGGCTTCGGGAAAAACCATGTCCCAGTCTTATGAATGTTTTCTGTGTCTGCCCGATTAGGCGGGCAAATCCCAGTATGTCAGATGCCGCAAGCCCTGTTATGTCAGCGGCCCAGTCCGGTCCTTTGTCTTTTACATGTGCTTCAAGGGTATCATAATCCTTGGTGTAGCGTTCAAGATATTTCCGGTCAGCCATCCCCTCTTTGAACAGGATATGCATAACCGCCACGGCAAGTGCCCCGTCGGTACCCGGGCGCAGCATCAGATGACTGTCAGCCGCAAGGGCTGTTGCGTTGCGATAGGGGTCAATAACAATTATTTTTGCGCCGCGCTCTTTGCGGGCACGGGTGGCGTGGGTCATGACATTGATCTGGGTGTGAACCGCGTTGGTTCCCCAGATAACCACCAGATCGGATTTTGCCATTTCGCGTGGGTCAGCGCCGCGAAATGCTCCGGCACCAGCTTCCCATCCGGCGCGGGCAAGGTTGACGCAAATGGTTGATTTCTGACCTGAATATTGCTTGGCGTGGCGCAATCGTTCAATACCGTCGCGCTGAACCAGTCCCATGGTTCCTGCGTAATAATAGGGCCAGACAGTTTCTGCGCCATAGTCAGCTTCGCGTTTCAGAAATTCGCTGGCGACAATATCGAGTGCGCCGTCCCAGCTGATTTGCTCCCACTGCCCAGCACCTTTTGCGCCGATCCGTTTCAAGGGATGCATCAGGCGATCGGGATGATGTGTGCGTTCTGCATATCGGGCAACTTTTGCGCAGACAACGCCGGCTGTGTAGCTGTTTTTTACATCCCCACGGACTCTGCCGATTTTTTGCGGGCCAAGCTTTTCGATCTCCAGCGCGCAGGTGGAGGGGCAGTCATGCGGGCAGGCAGAAGAACGAATTTCTATTTCAGATCGGATTTTCATGATATTCACATTATTTGATCGTTGGAGCGGTAAAAATACCATATTTTTTATCAAGGTTAGTGATTTATACAGCATCGGGCAATATAACTTTGGTCGGTGATTTATACATTCAGCTCAAAAGGGCTGGAACTGGGACCAAGAGCAAGATATATGCAGGTCACAGGAATAAATATTAAGAAAACGGGTCTGTCAGGTAATTGAGAAAAATCCTCAAAAGTAACGGAATGAAAGCGGCGGTCAGTTTTATCGCTGCCGGATATATCTGGCTGGTTCAGAAAACAACCCGATGGCAATATGTCAATGCGACTCTTCCGCAGCACTATATGGATGAGGGAAAGCCGTTTATCATGGCTTTCTGGCATGGCAGACTGTTGATGATATCGCCGCTGATCCCCAAGCATGTCAAAAGCCACGTTCTTATTTCGCATCATAATGATGGTGAGCTTATTGCGCGGGCTGTGAAATATTGGGGATTGAATAGCGTTCGTGGATCCAGTTCCAAAGGGGCTGTTCCGGCCATCAAGGAAATGCTGCGGATTTTGAAAAGGAACGAGTTGGCGATGATTACGCCCGATGGCCCCCGGGGGCCCCGTATGCGGGCGCAAGACGGCGTGGTGGGGCTTGCGGCTATGTCGGGGGTACCCGTTATTGCGGTCAGTTTTAGTACGACGCGCGTCCGGTTTTTGAACAGTTGGGACCGTTTTGCTCTGGCCAGACCGTTTGGTCGTGGCGTCGTGGTCTGGGGAGATCCGATTTATGTATCGCGTCGGAACGAGGATGGCTCGCATTTGCAGGCAAAACAGGAAATCGAAGACAGTTTGACACAGGTTACGCAACAATCTGATATATTATGTGGTCATGTGCCCATTGAGCCTGAAGATGTAAGGTAACGCGTATGTATTTGTTTTTTTATAATATGTTCCTGTCTTTGGCAGGGCCGTTCATTAAAGGCCATTTTAAAAAGCGCCTGTCTGATGGTAAGGAAGACCCTGAGCGCTTTGACGAGCGGTATGGGGAGCCATCAAGGATGCGTCCGGCCGGGCAGTTGATTTGGGTTCATGCGGCCTCTGTTGGCGAAGCAGTCTCTGCGCTTCCACTTATAAATGCGTTGTTGGCGTCTAAGTCCGAGAGGACTATTTTATTGACAACAGGCTCGGTAACATCGGCAAGATTAATGGAAGATCGCTTGCCCGGCGGGGCCTTTCATCAATATGTTCCCGTTGACACCAAAGAGGCCGTCACCCGTTTCCTTGATTATTGGCAGCCGCAAGCAGCGGTCTGGCTTGAATCGGAAATATGGCCAAATCTGATTACACAAACATCCCGGCGTAACATTCCAATGCTGTTGTTGAATGCCCGCATGACATCGAGTTCGTTCGGTATGTGGCGAAAAACCGGCGGGTTGATCAAGAAACTGATCCGGCGGTTTGATTATATTCATGCGCAATCGGCCTTGACGGCAGAACGGCTTGAATATCTGGGGGCCAAGGATGTGGAGACATTGGGAAACTTGAAATTCTGCTCTCCGCAACTTCCCTTTCAAAAAGAACCTTTCCGGGCGATGAAAGCAGAAACGGCTAATCGCAAGATGTGGCTGGCGGCAAGTACCCATAAAGGGGAAGAGGCCCTTATCGCGGCAACGCATCTTGCTTTGAAGCCTGTGATCAAAGGATTGCTGACGATTATTGTTCCGCGTCATCCAGACCGGGCGACCGAAATCAGAAATAAATTGACCGAAGCGGGATTTTCGATTGCGCAGCGGTCCCGGCGTGAAAAAATAACCGAACAGACGGATATCTACCTTGCCGATACTATCGGTGAATTGGGGCTTTTCTACCGGTTGGTTGACGTTGTTTTTATCGGGGGCTCTCTGGTGGAAAAAGGTGGCCAGAATCCGTTGGAGGCTGCACGGTTGGATTCATCAATCATGTTCGGGCCCGATATGTCGAATTTTTCAGAAATTGCTTCGGATTTGCTGGAAAACAAGGCAGCCTTGCAAATTAAGGATGGTACTGAACTGGTGAAGGCCACACATGTCTTGATGACCGAGATTAACGTGCGGTCCGAATTGTCGCATAATGCCGTCGAGGTTGTGAAAACCGGCGAGGCATTGCTGGGGCATCTGGTTGGGAAAATTGAAGAAGAACTGACGGGAAAAGAATAGGTGAGAGCACCCCGATTTTGGCATAGGGACAGTACTTCCATACTGCCCGCTATTTTGTCTCCTTTGAGCGTGATCTATGAAACAGTGGATCAGCTGAAAAGGATGCGGAAGACGCGGGCCTCTGTCTCAATTCCGGTTATTTGTGTCGGGAATGTTGTTGCTGGCGGTGCTGGCAAGACACCGGTTGCGATGGCGATCGGGCAATTTTTGTTGAATGCTGGATGGAAAGTCCATTTCCTGTCTCGCGGATATGGCGGCAATCTGGCAGGGCCTATTCGTGTGGTTCTGGATGTCCATAAGACCTCTGATGTCGGGGATGAACCCTTGCTGTTGGCGACTATTGCCCCAACCTGGGTCGCTAAAGACCGGGTTGCCGGGGCACAGGCGGCTGAAAAGGCCGGGGCTGACGTACTTATCATGGATGATGGATTACAAAACCCGTCGTTGCGCAAGGACCTGTCCCTGATTGTCATCGATGGGGGCTACGGGCTGGGCAATGGCCGTGTGATACCGGCAGGGCCGTTGCGCGAAAAATTACCTGCGGCCGTAGCCCGCGCCGATGCCCTTATTATCATTGACCCTGTGGGGCAAAGCTTTGTAAATGAGGCTACCGGCATTCCCGTTTTCAGTGCTGGAATAGTTCCGCATGCCTTACAGGCTGAGATCGTTGGCGAGAAAGTGGTGGCGTTTGCCGGTATTGGCCGTCCGGAAAAATTCTTTGACAGCTTAAGGGGTGCTGGCGCCGACTTAATCGAGGGAATTGAATTCCCGGATCATCATGTTTTTACCCAAAATGACATCATGCGGTTGGTTGAAAAAGCGGCTTTACACAATGCGGCGCTGGTCACGACGCGAAAAGATTATGTGCGCTTGTCTGTTGATGCGAAAATGATGACAACGGTTTTTGATATTGATCTGGTGTTCGATCAGCCAAAGGGTTTGCAAAAAATGCTGATTGACAAGTTGGGAAGCCGTGAACATGCCTAAAGAAATGGAACCTCGCCGCTGGTTTCGCTATCGGATAGAATATATGCTTGTCCGGCTTGCCTTTTGGGCATTTCGGCTTATTGGCCGGAAGAAAGCATCTGCAATAGGAGGCTGGATCGGGCGAAAAGTTGGTCCGCATCTGTCGGCTAATCAAACAGCTATCGATAATCTGAAAACTGCCATGCCCGAATTCAGCGATGATGAACGGTCGGCCATTCTTGATAAAATGTGGGATAATCTGGGGCGCAATGCAGCGGAACTGCCTTTTGTTCATGAACTGGATTTTATGTCTCCGGACTTTGAGCTGGTTGGTCGCGAATATCTGGATGAATATATTGCCTCAGACCAGCCAGCTTTCTTTATTACTGGGCATTACGGTCCGTGGGAAGCAACCGGTGTTGCCGGAAAATATGTAGAGCGGGATATGTGTATCGTCTATCGGCCTGCGAATAACCCCTGGGTTGAGGAGTATTTTCAAAAAGAACGGGCAAGTAGCGGTTATCATTTTGTTCCTAAAGGTAAATCTGGTGCGCGGGAAATTCTGAAAGCATTGAAAATCAAGAAACCGATTGTTTTGCTTAATGATCAGAAACAGAATAACGGGATCGCCATCCCGTTTTTTGGCAGAGATGCTAATACAGCCACGGCTGTTGCCGATTTCGCTTGCCGAATGGATTTACCGGTTTATCCCGTTAGGGCCGAGCGGTTGGAAAATGGTCGCTTGCGGGTCACCGTGTCTAAAGCCATGTATGCCCCGAAAGGGGAGGACGCTCAGCAAAATGTTGTCCAGTTTCTAACGGCAATCAATGAATTGTATGAAAGCTGGATCCGTGAGCGCCCCGACCATTGGTTTTGGGTTCATAAACGCTGGTAGGCAAATCAACCTATAAATTAAATTTAACCGGTTATGCTACTTGTTTGGTTTTTGCGGCCAGTATCTTCTCCATGGCAATTTGATCCGCGATTTCCTGTGTAGGTTTCTTTTCGGCATCGGCGCGCCTGAAGATGGCCATAACTGTGTCTTGAATATTGGCAACCTCGCGCATGGCGGCTTCACGGTTAAAGTTGGGCCCTTCGTGACTGATCAGAATGATACCGCCGGCATTGATGGCGTAATCAGGGGCATAGAGAATATTCCGGTTGCGCAATTCCTGTCCGTGGCGGGCTTCTGCCAGTTGGTTGTTGGCAGCCCCGGCAATGATACTGGTTCTCAATTTTGGAATGGTTGTATCGTTAAGAACCGCTCCCAACGCACAAGGGGCCAGAATATCCACAGGTTGCATCAGAATTTGCTCCGGCGAGACGGCGCGGGCCCCCAACTCCTGCACGGCTTTGTCTACGGATTTATCAAATATATCGGCAACAACCAGATTGGCACCGGCGTTGGCCAAATGCTGGCACAAGCCAAATCCCACATGGCCAAGTCCCTGAACGGCGACGGTCAGGCCTTCGACAGTTTCAACTTTCAAGCGGTAGCGGGCGGCAGCCAGCAAGCCGTTATAGACCCCCCACGCGGTTGCGGGAGAAGGATCGCCCGCTCCCCCTTCGGAGATGCCTGAAATATGGCATGTGCTGCGCCGGGCAGCTTCCAGATCGGCAACAGATGTTCCCACATCCTCAGCGGCGATGTAAGAGCCGTTCAACCGGTCTACGGCCCGTCCGAAGGCTTCAAATAGCTCTGGCGTCTTGTCGGATCGCGGATTACCAATGATAACAGATTTTCCGCCCCCCAGCTTCAGGCCTGCCAGTGCAGATTTATAGGTCATGCCCCGGGACAGGCGCAAGACATCGGTCAGGGCCTCGTCTTCGCTTGCGTAATCCCACATGCGGGTGCCACCAAGGGCCGGACCCAGCGTTGTATCATGGATGGCGATAATGGCTTTCAAGCCCGTTGCGCGGTCCTTGAAGAACAGAACGCTTTCGTGATTGTCAAAATCTTTTGCTGAAAAAATAGTCATATAAAATCTCCCATCTTGTATAGGATTTTTCACATTTACTGAAAAAATCAATGCTTTTGAGTGAGAGATTTAAAATTCGCAGGAAGATTACGTGTTTTATTTTAATTGCGTAATATGGCGATAGAAAATCAGGGAATTATGTAACATTAAATGAAACCGGTTTGGGCGAGGGCCTGACCGGTTAGCCTGTTTGATTCAAGACTTTGACAGAATATCTCCGACATGGCTGGCAATTTTCAGGCTGGCAGTCAGACCGGGACTTTCCATTCCGAACAGGTTGACAAGTCCGTTAATGCCATGGACCCTTGATGTGGAAATGCCGAAATCCTTCATTGGATCGGTGGGTCCCTGAACTTTTGGCCGAATACCGGAATAGGCCGATAGCAATGCGTTGTCAGGGAGGGCCGGATAATAGCGTCGGATGGCCTCATAGAAGTGATTTGCCCGGGCAGGATCTACCTGATAGTCAATATGATCCACCCATTCCTGATCGGGGCCGAAGCGGATTTGACCGGCCATGTCGAGTGTAACATGAACGCCGAGACTGGCCGTATTTGGCACCGGATATATGAGCTGCCTGAACGGGTTGGGAGTAGCCATTGTAAAATAGCTACCCTTCGTCATATATCGCTGCGGTATATATGCGGAGGCAAGGCCGTTAATGTTGGATGCCACAGTTTGTGCGCCAAGGCCTGCTGAATTGATCAGGCTTTTACAGGTCAGTTTTGTGCTGCCGCTTGTGACTCTAAACCCGCCAGATAGTGCTGCCGCAGTATTAAATGGTGAATTATAGGCAATGGTTCCGCCGTTGGTTTCTATGTCACCCACCAGTGACAACATATACTGGTGGGTATCAATGATGCCGGTAGACGGGGAGCGCAGCGCTCCGACACAGGTAAGGGCAGGTTCCAGCCGTAAGGCCGTATGGCTATCGAGGACTTCAAGATCGAAAACGCCATTTGCTTCAGCTTTTTCCTTGATTTGCTGTAACACTGGCAGCTCGGTCTCGTCTGTTGCGATAATCAGCTTGCCGATTTGTGCGTGGGGCAGGGACCGCTCTTGGCAATATGTATAAAGGAGTTTTTTCCCTTCCACACAGAACCGGGCTTTAAGGCTGTCTTTTGGATAATAGATACCGGCATGGATGACTTCAGAATTTCGCGAGGATGTCTCTTCTCCAAACTGGCTGTTTTTCTCCAGTATGAGTACATCTTGCCTACGGTTGGCAAGCTCGCGTCCGATGGCGAGGCCAATGACACCTGCCCCGATGATAATAGTCTCTACGTCATAATTCATGGTAGCGGTTTAGCAGGAAACAGGCGGCGGTCAATAGCTGATAAATCCTGATGCTCACAAAAGATTGAGGAAGCTTGAATTCTATTTTTCTGATCTAGCTGTAATCTAAGCCTATGGGAAAATTCAGACTAATGGTAATCGCCGCGATAACCCTGTGGATATATGGTAGTTCTGCCATTGCACAGCCTGTCACAGATTTCTGGAAATATGAGTGGCCTAACACAGATTTCAGCAAAACCAGTATTGAATTTATTGAAATTCTGTCCGGCGGCCCTCCAAAAGACGGTATTCCTGCCATAGACAATCCCGTCTTTATTCCTGTCTCAAAAGTAACAAATCTGAAAGATACCGAGCCGGTTATCGGTGTGGAAATTAACGGTGTTGCCCGTGCCTATCCCTTGCAGATATTAATCTGGCACGAGATCGTTAATGATGTTGTCGTCGGTGTTCCCATTGCCGTCACTTTTTGCCCTTTGTGCAATACATCTTTGGTGTTTGAGCGCCGCCTCACCATCCCCGGAAAAGGCGAAGTTACACTGGATTTCGGGACCACCGGTAAATTACGTAAATCCGATCTGGTCATGTATGACCGGCAGAGCGAAAGCTGGTGGCAGCAATTTACAGGTGAGGCCATCGTTGGTGAATTGACGGGAACCACGTTGAAGATGATTCCCGTCAGGATCGAATCATTCGCCAAATTCAGGAGCCGAAATCCGGATTCGCAGATATTGACCCCGAACGGAAAATATGGGCGCGATTATGGTCGGAATCCTTATGCCGGATATGACAGTTCGGAAAAACCGTTTCTGTACCGGGGCGACATGCCCCCTGACATTGCGCCGCTGGCGCGGGTGATCACCAGTGAAGGTCGGGCATGGGCACTGGATTATGTTCGTGATAAAAAACGCATAGAGACCGATGATGGCTTGATCGTTGAATGGGAAAAAGGGCAGAATTCTGCCCTTGATGCGGCAGTAATTGGCGAAGGCGTGGATATTGGAAATGTCACGGCCTATCGGATTGAAGGCGGCGTACGAAAGGATGTATTATATACCGTGGACTTTGCTTTTGCCTTTTACGCCTTTTATCCAGAAACGCCGATTATAGTTAAATAACAGTTACGTAGATGAAACATGCGCAGTTTATATGCTTGAATTTCAGGAGCCTGTCACGGGCTTCAAACATCTGACTTGTCAGGTCGCTACTGCTGGTTTAATCCTGATATCCGAACTATTTTATGCGGATGTTGGTTCGCCTGAGAATGATGATTGATCTGTGGAGTGAAAAGTGACGGTTACAATTGAGGACGCCAAGCCCCAAAGTGATGCGCAAAGCACACGGGCCCATATCATTGTTATTGGAAATGCAAAAGGTGGATCAGGTAAATCCACGACAAGTATGCATGTCATTGTCTCGCTGTTGGCGCTGGGCTATCAGGTGGGCGCCATTGATCTTGATGGCAAGCAAAAGACCCTTGGCCGCTATATCGAGAACCGGCAGAACTTTGTTGCCAAAAAGAACGTAACCCTGCCCATGCCGTCTTTGACGGTTATTGAACCCAGCCAAAAGCGCAATCTGGATGAGGCCCAAAGTGATGAACGCGGGCGCTTTGTTGCGGCCCTGCAAGAGCAGGTGTATGGCAATGATTTTGTTGTGGTCGATTGCCCGGGGGCAGACAGCTTTATTGCAAAATTGGGGCATTCCTTCGCAGATACGTTGCTGACACCTATGAATGACAGCTTTATTGATCTTGATTTGCTGGCAAAGGTGAACGAGGAAACCTTCGAGGTGGAGAAACCCAGCTGGTACAGCGAGATGGTCTGGGAGCAACGTAAACGTCGGGCCCTTATCGACAAGCATAAAATTGACTGGGTTGTTATGCGCAATCGTTTGTCGCATACAGATGCCCATAATAAGCGTCATATTGAGAAAATTCTGGCAAAACTGGCCCCGCGTATTTCATTTCGTCCTGCCGCCGGATTTGGGGAGCGGGTGATCTTCAGGGAATTGTTTCTGAAGGGACTAACGGTCCTTGATCTGAAGACCAAAGGGGTGGGCGTTAAAATGTCCATGAGCCATGTGGCCGCCCGTCAGGAAATTCGCCACCTGCTTCAATCCTTGCAATTACCCGGCGTTAGTGAGCGGATTGACCAGATATAAAGTCTGGAATTTGTGAAAATTCAGAAAATTTTGGATCTGTGATCAGATATGCCTTCAAGTGTGATATCGGTTACAGAGGTAAAAAGCCGCGTGTTTTCAGACAGTAATCCTAAAAATAGCGATAAATACTGTTTTCTCCAAAAATAATTAACCTGTATATCTTATATTAACAATTACTGTTTATATATAATAGGTATAGGTAAAAACCGAATGAATTGTATTTTCATTAAGTAATTTTTTTGGCAGTCACAATTAAAAGGAGGAGCGTATGTTGAGATTTATTAAGTATAACTTTTCATCCCACACTGTTTTACGCATGCGCTCTGTCATTTCTATTGGACTTTCAGTGCTAGTATTTGCAGCGATGACAGTTTCATTTCAAGTGACAGAGGCTAACGCGCAAACGGTATGTTTTGAACGCGGAGCACTCATTAAACATTTGAATGGAAAATTTGACGAAGCCCCTGTCGCGGCGGGGCTGGCGGCAAATGGCAGCGTTCTGGAAGTCTTTACCAGTCCTGATGGTGTCACCTGGACAATCGTCCTGACCCAGCCAAACGGGGCTACCTGTGTTATGGCGTCGGGCGAGTCCTGGATGGGCATCCCTGTTCCCAAAAAAGGGAAAGTCAGCTAGCAGGCCTTAAGGCCATTTTTGAAAGCCGGTGTTGTGTTAATAGCAACACCGGCTTTTATTATGCAAAATCGGGAATTGTTATTCCGGCTTTTGTCAGATTCATGGACATGTTTTCTTTTACCTGATCAAGCGCCACTGCATCAGGGGCCTCGCATCTGGCGACAAGCACCGCTTGCGTGTTGGATGCCCGTAACAGCCACCAGCCGCCTGCGACAGCGACCCTGACGCCATCTACGTCCGAAAAGTCAGCGCCATTTTCTTTTAATTGTGCCTGAATGCGCGACACGGCTTTGAATTTTTCATCATCAGCACAGGCAAAGCGCAGTTCGGGTGTATTGACAGCAGATGGGAGTTCATCAAATAGCTCATCGAGAGATTTTGCCGATTTTCCCAGCAGGTTTAGCAGACGCAACCCCACATACAAGGCATCGTCATATCCGTAGAAGTGATCATTATAGAAAATATGCCCACTCATCTCACCCGCTAGCGGGGATTTCAGTTCGGCCATTTTTGTTTTGATCAGGGAATGTCCGGTTTTCCACATGACCGGTTGGCCGCCCAGATTGGCGATTTCATCAAAGAGTGATTTGCTGGCTTTTACGTCGGCAATGATTGCGGCCCCGGGCGATTTTTCCAGAACTTCACGCGACAACAAGGCAAGGAGCTGATCTCCCCAGATAATATTGCCGCGGCTGTCAACAACCCCGATGCGATCTCCATCGCCATCAAAGGCTATCCCCAGATCAGCCTCAACCCCCTTTACGGTGCGGATAAGGTCGTTGAGATTTTCGGCAACGGTCGGGTCCGGATGATGGTTGGGGAAACTGCTGTCAATTTCATCGTAAAGCAATACATGACGGCCGGGCAGTTCCCGGGCGACCATTCGCATGGCCTCTCCGGTAACGCCGTTGCCGCAATCCCAGACAACGACCAGATCAGATTGATGGGTATAATCTTCAAGTATTCTGCGGACATATTTTTCAAGGAGCGGATGCTCGGATATATCGCCATTACCGGTTTTATAATCTCCGCCGGCACATCGTTTGCCCATGCTCTGGATATCTTGCCCGAAAAAGGGTTTACCGTTCAGGATCATCTTGAACCCGTTATGATCTGGCGGGTTATGCGAGCCGGTAATCATGATGCCGTTACCGGTGTTACGCTCGTATGTTGAATAATATAGCATGGGGCTTGGTCCCATACCAATGCGGATCACATCGACGCCGGTAGAGGCAAGGCCTATGACAAGCGCCTGTTCAAGCTCGGGGGATGTATCACGTCCGTCATAGCCGACACTGACCCGCGTATCTCCGTTTATCAGCATCAATGTGCCGAAGGCGCGCCCGATGGCTTCGGCATCTGCCGTGAACAGGGTCTCGCCAACAATGCCGCGAATGTCATATTCCCTGAGAATACTGGTATGAAAATTATGGCCTGCGTCAGACATCTTGTGATTTCTCCAGCAATGAGGTCGGGGTGGAGGTCCGGCCAACACAATGATAGGCAAAACCGGCACTGCTCATTTCGTTTGGCTCATAGATATTGCGTAAATCCACCATGACCGGAGATTTCATCATCTCTTTCATGCGGTGCAGATCAAAGGCCCGAAATTCATTCCATTCGGTAATGATAACAACGGCATCGGCATCCTGTAGCGGCTCATACGCGTCATTGCAGAATGTCGTATCTGTGAGCATGTGCCGGGCCTCTTCCATGCCTTCGGGATCATAGGCAAAGACCTTTGCGCCCTGTTTTTCAAGGGCGGGGATAATATCAAGGCTGGGGCTTTCGCGCATATCATCGGTATTTGGCTTGAAAGTGAGGCCAAGGACAGCGATTTTCTTGTCTGCGACCGATCCGTTACAGGCGGCAACCACTTTCTCGGCCATGTTGAGTTTGCGTTTCTCGTTGATATCAATAACGGCTTCAACGATGCGCATGGGGGCGTTTTTCTCTATCGATGTTTGATAGAGGGCGCGCGTGTCTTTGGGAAAGCAGGACCCACCAAAGCCGGGGCCTGCATGCAGGAATTTGCTGCCAATACGACCATCAAGCCCGATGCCTTTTGCAAGGTCATGAACATCCGCCCCAACCTGTTCGCACAGATCAGCCATTTCGTTAATGAAGGTAATTTTGGTAGCAAGGAAAGCATTGCCCGCATATTTGATGAGCTCGGAACTTTCCAGTGATGTGAACAGGATCGGGGTTTGAATTAATGACAGGGGGCGGTAGATGGCCGCCATGACTTTGCGGGCCTGTTCGGACTGGCTGCCGACAACGATCCTGTCGGGGCGCATGAAATCTTCAATAGCCGCCCCTTCGCGTAAAAACTCAGGGTTGGAGACAACATCGAACAGGCTCTCGTCACATATTCTGGCGATTGTTTCAGCTACCTGACGTCCCGTTCCAACCGGTACCGTTGATTTTGTGACGACGACGGTATAGTCGGTGATGGCTTCGGCAATTTCTTGCGCAGCAGCAAAGACATATGTCAGATCAGCTTGTCCGTCACCCCGGCGGCTAGGCGTCCCTACCCCGATAAAAACGGCGTCTGCGGAGGCGACCGCAGATTTCAAATCTGTTTGAAAGGAAAGACGACCTGCCTCGGTATTCTTTGCGACCATTATGTCGAGGCCAGGCTCGAAAATGGGGATGCCGCCAGCGTTCAGTTTGTCAATTTTGCTGTGATCTTTATCGACACAGATTACCTCATGCCCGAGTTCAGAAAAACAGGCGCCGGAGACAAGACCCACATAGCCGGTTCCGATCATTGCAATACGCATACTGAGTGTCCTTATATCAGAGAGATTGTTTTATAAAGTTGGTACGAGGTCGCGAAGATAGGCTGCGATCTCTGGGCCCATATCGCTCCGCTGTAAGGCGAAGGCTATATTGGCCTGAAGAAAGCCGATTTTATCTCCGCAGTCAAAGCGGGTGCCTTCAAAACGCAGACCGTAGAATGGACTGGTTTTGAGCAATGCCGATAGCGCGTCGGTCAGCTGAATTTCATTACCGGCGCCTTTTGCCTGATTTTCAAGAAGTCCAAAGACCGATGGTTCCAGAATATAACGGCCAATAACAGCCAGATCCGAAGGCGCGTCTTTGGGGGCCGGTTTTTCAACGAGATGTTTGATTTCGACTTTCTTGCCATCATCAAAGCCGGGCTCAAGAATACCATATCTTGATGTATGGGCATGGGGAACTTCCATCGCAGCCAGTATGTTTCCACCGCCAAGTTCATCGCGGGCTGCCATCATCTGGGCAAGGCAAGGCTTGTCACCGAGAATAAGATCATCAGCAAGGATAACGGCGAAAGGTTCATTTCCCACATAACGTTTGGCGCACCAGACGGCGTGACCAAGCCCCAACGGCTCGCGTTGGCGAATATAGGCGACGGTGCCGGCTGCAGGCAGGTGCTGGGCCAGGACCTCCAACGCATCTACTTTGCCCCGTTCTTCAAGGGTATTTTCAAGCTCGAACGAGCGATCAAAATGATCTTCGATCGTAACTTTTCCGCGTCCCGTCACAAAAATGAATTCTTCAATGCCAGCTTCACGGGCCTCATCCACAGCATATTGAATAAGCGGCTTGTCTACGACCGGCAGCATTTCCTTGGGCATAGCCTTTGTGGCGGGCAGAAAGCGTGTACCCAGTCCCCCAACTGGGAAGACGGCTTTACGAACTTTTTGTAGCATTGTGAACCCCTCGAATATATTTCAGTTGCAGTATATGACACTGCCATTGGTCTTGTGCAAGAATTGAATAATTACAGATGTGTTAGAATATCTTTAGCCTGATTTAGTTTGGCCGCCATATAGGCGGAGCCGTCATGATCGGGATGAAATTTCTTCATTAGCCTTCTATGGGCCGATTTGATATCGGACTGGCTTGCGCCGGGTTTGAGTTCCAGAATTTCATAGGCTTCGGCAGAACTCATTGCACCGGAATATGCCTCGGATGAGCGTGACGAGTTGTCAGTGGTGTCATCCGCGTCTTTGTCTGAAAAATTTCGCTGGATATAGGTTTCCAGGATGGAGGTGCTTTGGGTGTCACGGGAAAGTTCGTGATGTAGATGCCGTAATTCCGCCAGGGCGAGATCTGACAGGCGTTTACCTTCGAATTCACCTTTAAGAATGAGCGCGTTCATCTCTCCGCTATCGTGATCCAGTGTTGCGTGCAGCCAATCGGTTTTTACGTCGGACTGTTGTCCGTCACTGGCTTGCCTATTGGCGAAAAGCGGTTTGTTTCTTAGGAAAAACAGGGCCCCGAATACCAGCCCCGATGCGATTTGCAGGCGTCCGGTAAAAGCAAAAAATCCGGCGGTTATTGTTAATATGATTAAGGCTGCAACCCGGACAGCCCGAACAATAGTTGCAGGATTTGCGGTTGCCAGTGCATTACCGCCGATAATCAGGGCAATGAGCAGTGTGATTCCAATAATAAAATATCCGAGCATGTTATGTTGTTCTACCTGATCTGGCGCGCCAGACGCAGTGTATCCCCACCCATTTTCTGTCCATAATTTTCCAGCTCTTTTTGACCTCCTACAGCATATATAGCAACTGCCTTTAAAAGAGTCTTAAGCATTGAGGCGCTGTTTGTATCAAAACGGAAGAACGCGCCGCCGCTGAGTTTGGCAATCTGCCGGAAACAGGCTTCTGCAACCGGATCAAAGCCTTCCTGAAACATGAAGGCGGGAATGCCCTGAACACCCATTTGCCCCGCAATGTGACATAGATCATCAGCATTTTCTTCCATGCAGTCACCGACAAAGACAAGCGCATTAACCGGTTTGTTGGCGGCTTGGTGTAATGTATGTTTGAGGACTTTCTCGATTTGTGTATGCCCGCCAAGACAGCTGACCCGTGACATGGGGCCGATGAGTGTCTTGCTATCGGTTGTCCATGGGGTTGCCTTGAATTCGCCAAAGCCCCGAAAAAAAGCAATTTGTAGGGAAAGGTTCCCGATTGAGGAGGTTTCGTTAAACATCTCGTGCTGAATATGGGCGGCGTGATCCCATGTGGCTTGCCTGCTGGCCGTTGCATCGATGGCAAAAATCAACCGTCCGGATGATGCGCTTTTGGGTGCGCGGGGGGTTGCGCGAACCTTGCTAAGGAACGCTTCGATGTCGGGTGACGAGGACGCTGACTTTCCCTTGTCTAGATCTCTGCTCATGGCTGCTGCCTTTACGATAGCTTGTTTCCTGAAGGTATGCTCATAATGTGGGGACTCGCGTTTATAAATAGAATAGCACCGTATGATATTATCTGCATCCCCTGCATCTTACCGCCAAGTTATGCATCTTGCATGGCCTGTTATCCTGTCAAATCTGTCGGTGCCCCTATTGGGGGCTGTGGATACGGCTGTGATCGGACATTTGCCGGATGCCTCAAAACTTGGCGCTGTTGCCGTTGGGGCTCTGGTCTTCAGTTTCCTTTACTGGGGGTTCGGGTTTCTGAGAATGGGAACAACGGGGTTTGTCTCGCAGGCGCACGGGGCCGGGGATGCAACTGAAATCCGCGCTATTCTGGCCCGTGCGCTGTTATTGGGGGCTGGCGGCACGGTCCTGATTTTACTTTTCCAGGTCCCGGTTGTGAAAATTGCGTTATCTCTTGTTGAGGCCAGTCCTGATGTGTCTGCCGGTGCGGAAATTTATTTCAAGACGCGCGTCTGGGGTGCTCCAGCGGTTTTGGTAAATTATTGCTTGCTAGGGATGTTTATCGGGCTGGGTAAAACCAAAGCAGCTCTCATCACGCAAGTATTTATGAATGCAGTTAATATTGTGCTGGATCTGGTTTTTGTCATGGGGCTGGATATGGGGGTGTCCGGTGTTGCTCTTGCCACCGCTATGGCTGAATATATGGCTGTTATTGTCGGAGCCATATTGCTGTATCGGGAACTGAACCGGCTTGGTGGGCAATGGGTGAGGGCACAGATTTTCTCCTTCGGGGAAATAAAAAAGCTGATGTCGGTTAATCGGGATATTTTTATTCGAACAATTTTGCTGATTTTTGCGTTTGCCTACTTTACGGCCAGTGCTGCCAAAATCGGTGTTGAAACATTGGCTGCGACTGCGGTTGCTATGAATTTCATGAATTTTCTGGCATTCGGGCTGGACGGATTTGCTTTCGCGGCCGAGAGCATGGTTGGAAATGCCATTGGGGCCAGACAGCCTGAGAAATTAAGAGAAGTTGTGATCTCCAGCAGTGTACTGGCTGTTGCCGTGTCGGTTGGCTATGCTGTTTTATATGCCGTGATGGGGGAGGTGTTTATCAATATGCTCACCAGCATCGAAGCGGTTCGTGAAGACGCGTATCAGTATCTGCCATGGTTGATACTGATGCCGGTGGTTGCGGTCTGGTCTTATCAATTTGACGGTATATTCATTGGGGCTATGCGGACAAAAGAAATGCGCAACGGAATGATATATGCCTTTGTCGCTTATTTTATCGCCATTGAGGTTCTGGGGAATATATGGGGCATACATGGATTATGGGCTGCGCTCGTGGTTTTTATGATTGCCCGCGGGGTTTCTCTGGCTGCAGTTTATCCTCGCGTTAAAGCCGCAGCTCTTACTCCCTAGAATGTTGTTACGACTGCTGAAATCCTGATTATTCAAGTGAAACGACCTCATCCGCATAGGAAAAGGGGTGGGTGTATTTCTGCAATGCTTGGATATGTCGCTGCCGGATGCTGTTGTCATTAATGTTGCCCAGCACAAACTCCTCGAGTGACGCGCCAACGGCTATTTTTTCAATAAATAATTCCTGGACTTCGGACTGGCTTAAAGTGCTAACTGCGCTGGTTTTGTGATGGTTTATACCCGCAACCTCGATCGGCTTGTCGTTTTCCGTTAGATGCCCACGGACGCTGACATAGGCGCTTGCCTGATCGAGTGGCCCTGTCAGGTCGCAATTGAGGGATATGTTTTCAAGGCTGGAAAATCTGTAGTTTGTGCCAATGGACTCCGTTTCATGCATGATAGACAGCTGCTCGTTTGTTAGCCATGTAACGTGACAGTTCGTGTGGCTTGAAGGCATGTGTGCCAAGGTGGCCGCAATAGAGCCATAGGCCGAAATATGGGCAGAATAACAACAGATAAAATTATCAAGAACAGCGTAGGTCGCGATTACCGGTTCGGTCGAGCGCGCAGTGAATTTCCGCATTAACTGTTCAGGAGCACCGTTCGATCCGCAGGCTATGACCGCAGTCCGCCCCTTGAGATCTGGGCTTGTGTCTAGCGGTGAGACAGTTCCATTGGCAATAATGAACGAGCTTGCCGGACGTGCGTATGGATATGAAAGGGCTCGTGATATCGCGGATGCTGTGTTTTCTGAGATGGGATAATCCTCGGTTATAAAAGTGCTTTTCTCATGTCTTCCGGGGTTATCGGTTTGGTCAGGGTTTTAATTTTGGATAAGCCTTTGGCCCCCCCTAAATCTTCGGCCAGTTCAATATAGCGGGGGTTGAAACCGGTGACGACTATTATTTTAGCAGTGCATTTTTGCCGGGCCAGCCAGTTGATCAATTCTACCCCGTCAATACCGGGCATAACCATATCCATAACGATCACAGACGGTATTTTTTTTGAATAGGAAGTCATGAAATCAGTGGCATTCTCTGTGACGGTAACACTGAAACCAATTTCCAGGGCTATGGTTTTAACATAATCACCAAATTCGCGCTCATCATCTACAATTAAAAGATGTTTGAAGGGGGCGGTGGCCGTACTTTCCTTCGATGCTGCAGAGGTGCTGGTTTCTATCATGTCGTGTCCCAATCTTGATTATTGTATTCACTCACTTGCAATATTTGTATATTATGTATTTGTTGTAATTTCTTTCTAAGTTATTGAAACTAATAGAAATGATAGAATAAAGAAATGTGATAATTTGTAAAGAGGGCTTACCTTTTTGTTTGAATACTAACGGTTAAGTGAGGCTAGGCTTGACAAACAGTTCGCCTAGTTGACGAGATGCATGCCGCCATCAACCATTATTAATTCTCCTGTGACGAGATTTGCACCTTCAATGAACCATAAGGCAACATCTGCAATGTCTTCTGGCTGTGAAATCTTTGCCAAAGGGACTTTCTGGCTAACGGCCTGTTTGTTCTTGTTGTAGTTCTCGTCCCCCCAGCCTTCCCGAAGCCAGCGTGTTTCAATCATTCCCGGACAGATGGCATTAACGGTTATTTCAGGGCCCATTGACCGTGCAAGTGCTTTGGTCATTGAATTAAGGGCCCCTTTTGAGGCGACATAGGCTAGAGATGAGCCATGACCATGGGTTCCGGCAATGGAGGATATCATAACAATGCGGCCCCGACCGGATGCTTTGAGATGAGGGGCGCAGGCACGGCTCATTTGAAAGGGACCAATTGTATTAACGGCATAAATGTCATGGAAATCCTGAGCGTCAAGGCCATCGAGATCCTCGTAGGGAACAAATTTTGTCCGGCCGGCATTATTTACCAGTGCGTCGATACGGCCCCATTTTCCCATAGCTGCGGCGGCCATTGATCGGCAATCTTCGTCTTTGGAAACATCTGCCTGAAGCAGAAGGTAGTCACTTCCACAATCAGCGATAAGGCCGGCAGTCTCTGTCGCTTCGGGAAGGCTTTTTGTGTAATTAATGACTATGTTATAGCCTTTTTTAGCAAGTGCTATGGCAATTGCGGCCCCTGTTCCGGTGGCTGAGCCTGTAACAATTGCTACTTTTCTGGATGATGACATACTGTCCCCCTGTTTTTTTTGTTGTTGCGTCAAGGGTAACGAATGTCTGATGGATATGAAACTGAAAAGACAGGTTTTGCTTGAACTGTGCAGGCCAACAGCGTAGGTCAGGCACGGATATTACAGGTCAGAGGCACTCGTTTGGTGGGTGAGGTGGATAATGAACATTGATTTTTCAGCAGATGTTGCAGAAGCGTTGAGCGCGAGAGGAGCCGTTGTGGCTCTTGAATCAACAATTATCAGCCATGGATTTCCTTATCCTGAAAATGTCGAGCTTGCCGAGAAAATGGAAGCTACTATTCGGGAAAATGGGGCCGTACCTGCGACGGTGGCCCTGATCAATGGCCGGATAAAATGTGGCTTGTCCCCGGACGAGTTACTGTATCTGGCGAAATCGTCTGACGTAGCTAAATGCTCGGTTCGCGATTTACCCTCGGCAGTTGCGCGCAAGATAACGGGGGCGACAACAGTCGCCTCAACCGCATTTATCGCTCATCAGGCCGGTATTAAGGTCTTTGCGACCGGCGGTATTGGCGGTGTGCATAAATTATCAGAAGGTGCCGGAGGGTTTGATGTCTCGGCAGATTTGCTGGAACTGTCCCGAACCCCGGTTGTGGTTGTGGCGGCGGGGGCCAAATCCATTCTGGATTTACCCGCAACTCTCGAGGTTCTGGAAAGCTACAGTGTTCCTGTCATTGGCTATCAGACAGAGACGTTTCCTGCTTTTCATAGCCGTTCAAGCGGGCTCGCCGTTCCGGCATCGGCAGATGATATGACCGCTCTTGGAAATATGGTTGAGGCCCATTTCGACCTTGGGCTGCCATCGGGGATGCTTGTCTGTAATCCGGTGCCCGAAGCTGATGCCATGAGCAATGAAGACGTGGATAAACTGGTTGCCAAAGCCAGTGAAGAGGCCGTGCAGGCAGGTGTTAAAGGGGCCAAATTGACACCTTATATTCTGGGCGCGCTGAACCGGTTATCGGGTGGCAAGACAAGTGCCGTGAATTTGGCGCTTGCCCTGAATAATGGCCGGGTGGCTGCACAGCTGGCGGCCCGTTTGAACCGGTAGGGTCAGATATTCCATTCCGGATCATTTAACAGCGGATTTCCTTTGGCTGAAAGGGATTTGAACGCATCATAGGTGCTTAAGAATACCCGCCCTTCGTGGTTTTCCTTGAAGAAACTGGTTTCCTGTAGCCTGTCCATGACAGGCCCTTTTACTTCGGCAAAATGGACTGTAACATTTGCTTCGGCCAGTTCGTCATTGAGCTGTTCAAGTGTATGTAATGCGCTGCCGTCTATTGAATTGATGGCGCTGCAAATAAGCAGGACATCGGTTACTTCCGGCCTTGCCGCAATTTCATTGAGCAGGAAATTCTCAAGATAGGATGCATTGGCGAAAAACAGGCTTTCATCAATACGGATTGCCAGTAAATGCGGGTAGGTTTTTACTTTGTGGCGGAGAACATTCCGGAAATGCTCAGTCTCTCCAACCTGTCCGACAATTGCAATATGGGGGCGACTACTACGCCAGAAATGTAATAAAAGGGACATGCTGATGCCAATAATAAGCCCGCTTTCAATGCCAAGGCCAAGAACGGCGAGAAATGTTACGCCTTCGGAGACGCCGTCAGCCTTGTCATAGGCCAGGTTTTTGACAAATCCTTTAATATCGACCAGATCAAGAATTGCCACCAGAATAATGGAGGCCAGCACTGTTTTGGGGACGTAATAAAAGAGGGGCGTAAAAAAGGCCAGTGTCAAGGCAATGAGTGAGGCGGTGATGATTGCGGCTAGCTGCGTGTTGGCGCCAGCTGCAAAATTAACCACTGACCGGCTAAAACCACCACAAACCGGACTGCCGCCGGTAAATCCTGACCCCAGATTGGCAAATCCCAGTCCCCAGGCTTCCTGATTGACGTCCAGTTTTTGGCGGCGTTTTACGGCAAGAACCTTTGCAATTGCAACACTTTCAACATAGCTGATCAGGGTGATCAGCAGGGCAGATGGCGCAAGCTCTCTTATCAGGTCTATATTGATACCGGAAAACTGTATACGGGGCAGTCCTTCGGGAATAAGGCCGATAATCTTGACATTGGCAGCTTCATCAAGGCCAAGGAAAACGACAATACTTGTCATCAGGACCAGCACTAGAAGGGGACCTGTCTTGGCAAGGCCAACCGATACCGGGGCTAGAAAATCTATTTTCGAAATAAGAGGGCCCAGATATTTTCGCGCTAGATATAAAAGTGAAATACTGCCGACACCCAGCGCAAGAGTTGCTCCGTTTATGCGGGCCCAGATGTCGGGTATGAAGCTGGCCGAGAGGAAGTCACCGAACAGAAGTTTTTGCTCGAAGCCTGCGAACGGGGATAATTGGCTGAAGGCGATGAGGAGAGCCGCCGCGCTGGTAAAGCCAGCCATAACCGGATGGCTTAGAAATTCCGTGAGCAGGCCAAGCCGAAGAATGCCGATACCAAGAAAAACGACTCCGACCATCAGGGACAGTGTCAGGGCGGCAGCTAGATATTCCGGGGTTCCCTGTGCGCTGATGGTGGAAAGGGCATAGGCAACCATAAGAGAGGCAACGGCGACCGGTCCCACGGCAAGCGTTCGGCTGCTTCCGAAAAAGGCATACAGAATGGGCGGGGCAATGCTGGCATAAAGGCCGATTTCTGGCGGTAATCCTGCCAATGCGGAATAGGCCATAGCCTGTGGTATCAACAGGATAGCTGTTATAATACCAGCTGATAAATCACCACCAAATGTGGCGCGGTTATATGTTCTTAGCCATTGAATAGAGGGAAGGATGCGTTCGATGGAAAGATGCACACTCAGGTTTCCTTGCAGTATAGATTATATAAGGTGTCAATAATGCTTTTGGCTTCCTCGCCATGCAGCGAGTAGAAAATGGTTTGCCCTTCCCTTCGGGTCTCAACCAGCCCATCTTTTCGCAGTAAAGATAACTGTTGGGAAATGGAGGATGCCCGCTTGTCCAGAAGTTCAGCCAGTTCATTGACAGAATACTCTTTTTCTCCCAATTGGCACAGAAGTATCAGACGTGTTTCATTGGAAAGAGCCTTCATCAATACGCTGGCTTTTGTCGCTGATTTTTCCATATTTTTTATATTCATACTTGTTTATCTACACATATATAGATATATAGTCAATATATCTGTTCGAAGATCACACTTTTAGAAGGTAGGTAAAAAGATGAAATCGGGGATTAAAGCGTTTTTCCACGAGCCAACATATACCGTTACATATGTTGTCTCCGATCCTGCGACACAGAAATGTGTGATTATTGACAGTGTTCTGGATTTCGATGCCAAATCCGGCCGAACATCTACCCGCTCTGCCGATGAGGTGATCTCCTATATTGGCGAGAGCGGTCTGGCGGTCGAGTGGATTTTTGAGACCCATATTCATGCCGACCATTTGACGGCAGCCCCGTACTTGAAAGAAAAGCTGGGCGGGTTGACCTGTGTGGGGAGGAATGTCCCTGCGGTTCAAAAAGTGTTCAAGGGGGTTTTCAATGTTCAGGAAAACATGCCAGTGGACGGATCGCAGTTTGACAGGCTGCTGGCCGACGGCGATGTTCTGGAATGCGGGGAGTTGAAGATTGAAGTTCTGGCGACTCCGGGACATACGCCCGCTTGTGTCAGTTTGGTCATTGGGGACGCCGTCTTTATCGGCGATACCATGTTTATGCCTGATTTCGGAACGGCGCGCTGTGATTTTCCGGGTGGTGATGCTACTGCGCTATATCGGTCAATACATCGAATTTTATCCATGCCGGACGCGACGCGCCTTTTCCTTTGCCATGATTATGCGCCGGGGGATCGGGATTATATGTGGGAGACAACGGTGGCCGAACAACGTAAATCCAATATTCATGTGAAAGATGGCATTGACGAGGCTTCTTTTGTTGCCATGCGAACGGCCCGTGATGAAGGGCTGGAAATGCCTGCGCTTATTCTGCCATCCGTTCAGGTGAATATGACGGCAGGTAATTTTCCAGAGCCGGAAGATAACGGTGTCTCCTATTTGAAGCTTCCTCTGAACGCTCTTTGATTTTTATCTCTGCGAAACCTGTATCATTGGCGCGCAAAATGCCTGGCGCCAGTGACACAGAGGACAACAGCGACCGTAACCGCAAACATAGGCCAGCTTACAGTTTCATGCAGTACTGTTGCCGCCAGCATCAGGCCAAGGAATGGTTGCAAAAGCTGTAACTGGCCAACTGCGGCGATACCGCCTTGTGCAAGGCCGCGATACCAGAATATGAAGCCGATCAGCATGCTGAAGGTCGATACGTATGCAAGTCCGGCCCATGCGGACTGACCTATATTGGCAAATGTCGCGGGCAGGGTAAAATAGGATAGCAGGGCCATTACTGGCAGCGATAAAATTAAAGCCCATGAGATTACTTGCCAGCCGCCAAGGGTGCGTGACAGTTTTGCCCCTTCGGCATAGCCCAGCCCGCAAACAATGATTGCGGCAACCATATATATATTTCCCAGCGCAGAGCTGCTAACCCCTTGGGTCAGGGCAAATCCTGCAACCAGAGCGCTGCCCAGACAGGAAAACACCCAAAAGGCAGCACGGGGATGTTCGTCGGTACGCAAAACGGCAAATATGGCGGTGGCAAGCGGAAGCAATCCAATGAATACAATTGAGTAGGCTGCTGTAATATGCTCGAGCGCCAGAGCAGTTAAAAGGGGGAAGCCGATAACAACACCAAGGGCGACGATGAGCAACGGGAATATTTCGGCTCGGCCCGGTCTTTTTTCTCGAAAGGCAAGTAACAGTCCGGCACCGAGAATTGCGGCAATTGTCGCGCGGGTTGATGTTAAAAATAAAGGGGTGAAATCTGCGACAGCAACCCGTGTTGCCGGTAACGATCCACTGAAAATGATGACGCCTAGAAATCCGTTTATCCAGCCACCCGTATTTTTATCCATGCTTGAATACCTTTTTTCATATTTGCAACCCGTTGCTGCAAATATGAATTGCCAAAGGGGGCCGTTCCAGAGACAATGCAATACAATTTAGATAAACTGTATTGGTACAAAGAGCAGTACAGTTAAGGGCGCGGGAAAGTCGTTATATGACTCTTGTCGAGAAGGTTATGCGGGACGTTCACCAGCGGATTGCCCGTCAAAGGCTGGTGCCGGGAACACGGTTGCCATCAATTCGAAAACTTGCAGAAAGCTTGGAAGTCTCCAAATCCACTGTCGTGGATGCTTATGACAGGCTGGCGGCAGAAGGCGCGATACAGGCGCGCAAGGGGGCAGGGTTTTATGTTGCAGGCGCGCTTCCACCCTTGATGTTGGCTGATGTGGGGCCGCAAGTGGATCGTGCTATTGATCCTTTATGGGTATCGCGACAATCCCTTGAGGCCGAAGAGGCCGCCTTGATGCCGGGGTGCGGCTGGTTACCGGCTTCCTGGATGCCCGAAGACAGTATCCGCCGTGCTTTGCGATCCCTGTCACGGTCCAGGCACGCCATATTGACAGACTACGGGACGCCCCACGGGTTTGTGCCCTTGCGAGAGCATGTGCTGCGGCGGATGGCGGGCTATCAGATTTCGGCCCGGCTGGATCAGGTGCTGTTGACCGCCTCGGGGACGCAGGCAATAGATTTACTTTGCCGGTTTTTTATCGAACCCGGTGATACGGTCCTGGTGGATGATCCGTGTTATTTTAACTTTCATGCCTTGTTAAAGGCGCATCGTGTGAAGGTTATCTCTGTGCCCTACACTGCGACGGGGCCTGATCTGGAATTGTTTGAAAAGGCACTTCTTGAGCATCAGCCGCGTCTTTATATCACGAACTCGGCCATCCATAATCCTACGGGTGCTGTGCTATCGCTTGCTGTGGCTCACCAGCTTCTCAAGCTGGCTGAAAGCGCGGACCTTGTTATAATAGAGGATGACATATTTGCAGATTTGGAGACAATAACTGCCCCGCGTCTGGCGGCTCTGGATGGATTGAACCGTGTCGTCCATATGGGGAGTTTTTCCAAAACCCTGTCAGCATCTGTTCGTTGTGGATTTGTTGCAGCCCGCCATGACTGGATTGAAGCTTTGGTTGATCTGAAAATTGCGACGACCTTTGGCGGTGACCCTTTTTCAGCGGAATTGACATGGCGTGTTATCAAAGACGGCTCATACCGCAGGCATCTGGATGCTCTTCGGGGGCGATTGTCGCGGGCAATGGGTAAAACATGCTCTCGGTTAAGTGACGTTGGTATCAAACCATGGATTATCCCGCAGGCTGGTATGTATGTGTGGTGTGCCTTGCCCGGCAACCTTCTGGCTGTCGATGTTGCGCGCAAAGCGCATGCCGAAGGGGTTATTCTTGCGCCCGGAAATGTGTTCAGCTTGACAGAGACCGCCGGGCAATTTCTCCGGTTCAACGTGGCCCAATCAACGTCACCAGAAATCTTTGATATTCTGGAGATGATAGTCTCGGAAAAATACTGATGGTATTAGACGGTGAGGTGCCGGTTATTTCTGCGCAACGCGGAGCAGATTGCCTGTTTTGGGCGTTACAATAAAGCAGGCGATTGTCTGACGTTGCAGGTTGCGGCAAAGTTTGCGCGCTTGCGGTTCTGTAAAGCCCAGCATTTGGGCACGATAGATGGGGCGTCCCTTGCGAACAACTTTATATATATTATACTTGCGACCATCCATTAAACCGCCCGCGCGGCTGGTGGCGAGGTTCAGCCGGTCCCGGGCTTTGCCGGCCCGTGAAAAGGCCCCAATTTGAATTCCCCAATTAGCGCTGCCTTTAACTGTGGGTGCCAGTAATGCGGGGATGGTTGGAGGCGTTGGGATTCGAGTTCGAGCCGTGGCCACTACGGTTGTTGCAGAAGATACCGGGCGGGTGAGGCTTAATGCGCGGCTTGGCATTCCCAAGGCAATATTTGCCGGTTTGCGCGAAGGCAGTGGAATAACAAAGGGGCGGAGACGGTCCATCTTGTCAAAGCCGTTATCAAGCAGTTTTTTCATTTGCCTGTCACGGCTTTTGGCGGTGCGCCCCCCGAATACAACACCGATCAGGCGGTTGTCCCCGCGTTTGGCCGAGGCCACCAGATTAAAACCGGATGCACGGATATAGCCGGTTTTGATGCCGTCTACCCCGGAATATTTTCCCAGAAGGTTATTGTGGTTCTTGTAGGATTTCCCTTTATAGTTGAAGCTTTGCATCGACATATATTTGTAAAATTGTGGGAAATCGCTGATCATGGCTGCACCCAGCAATGCCATATCTCTGGCTGTACTTCTTTGGCGACGGTTGGGCAGTCCGCTCGCATTTCGAAAGCTGGTTCTACGCATTCCCAGTTTTTGGGCTTGTTTGGTCATTTTACGGGCAAAGGCGGCCTCGCTTGGGGCCATGGCTTCAGCAAGAACTGTGGCCGCGTCATTGGCAGATTTGGTGATCAGGCCAAACATGGCGTCTTTAACAGATATGGTCGCGCCTTTTTTCAGGCCCAGTTTTGTCGGCGCCTGTCCTGCGGCCCGGGCCGAGATCCTTAATTTTTGGCCGAGCTTGAGTTTATCTTTGCTCAAGGCATCAAATGTCATGTACAGGGTCATTATTTTTGTCAAAGACGCCGGATATAGCCGGGTGTCGGCATTCCGTGATGATAGAACCTGTCCAGTGCGGCTATCCATTACCAGGGATGCGTAGCGGGCATAGCTCTGGGTTGGAAAAAGCGCACTAGCAACAAGGGTCAGGCTGAAAAGCGCTGCAAAAAGGACGCCGCGCGACAGAAGGCGTGTGCCAGCATTTTGACATATTTCAGTGTTACTGTTTAAAATGTGGATAGTTTTTTGCATTTTTGTCAATAGAACACTCACTTTACACCTGTAGCGAAAGAGATCAGCTTTCCTGTGAACTCCGTGATACGGGGAGTTTAGGAAAAGCCACGAATCATGTCCAATGAAATCGAAAACTTCTTTTGATTTCAGATGTAAAGCGAGTCTTCTTTACAACAGAGGTTACAGGATTAAAGCCTTTGCGCTCCCACATACTCGTCATTTGTCCATCATACTTAACTGATATTAACAATGTGTGAGGATCAAAAAGGATTGATATGAAAAGCCGAGGCTGGTTTTGGCGATGTATAAATGTATTCGCAAGTTGCGAACTACCTAGGGAGCATGTATATGTTTTCTACTATAGTGGCGAAATTTATAATTAAAAACAATAAGTTATAAACTTGTGTTTATTTATGGTGCAGCGCACAAAAAGTATTGACATATTACAAAAAAAGATTATATTAAGCTCAAATTGCTGCAACGCAACATATCGTGAACTACTATTCGAAAGGTTACACAGATGAGTGACACAACAGCGAAAGCTAAAAAAACAACCAAAACAGCCGATGCAAAAAAAGAATTTGATGTTTTGTTTTCTGCGAACCAGAAATCACTGCAAGACGCTTTTCTTTCCGGTACTGAAGCTGCTGAAAATGCATTTAAATCAGGTACTGATGCCTTCAAAACCGCTTATACGAAAGCTATTGAAGACGGTAAGTCACACGTAGAGAAAGCTGCTCAGTCTCTGAGCGAAGTTCCAATGTATGACAAAGAAGCTGCGGAGCCTTTCATTACAGCCGGTAATGCGGTTGTTGAAAAGAGCGAAAAAATCAGCGCTGAAATTATTGATTTTGGCACAAACCGTGTTGATGCTTATTTTACAGCTACCCGTTCTGTTCTTGAAGCGCAAGACGTGCAAAAAGCAATCGAGCTGCAAACTGAATATGCCCGCGCAACTGCTGAAACTTTTGTGAGCGAAGCCAGTAAGCTTAATGCCATGTTTGTTGATGCTACTAAAGATATGATGGGCCCTTTTGGAAATCAATATGCTGCGAACATGGATAAATTCCTGAACCGCGCATAATAATGTTCTGAATAGTACGTTCTGGTTTCAGAAGGGGGTCCGGCTTATGTCGGGCCCCTTTTTGCGTTTGAATTGAGCTTTTGGCCTGTTTTACCTGTCGCGGTCACATTCTAGCCTCTTTTTTTAATAAAATTTGCAAGAGTGTTCATCATTTTTTTTGAATTTCCTGTTATGATAATTACTTAAGTAAAGTGAGGTTGGAAAACTGGCCTTGCAGATATCTTGATTTATTCAAATATGAAAAGCGATTTTTAGACTGAGATGACTAACGGAAATAATAACAATATTGGAAATGGCGATAGTGAAACCGGCATTGGTGTTGCCACTCGAACCAAAACCAAGAAACCTTCCCTGTGGCGCGTCGTGTTGCTCAATGATGACTATACTCCTATGGAGTTCGTTATTCATGTTTTGCAGAGTTTCTTTAATATGGACGAGCAGTCAGCGGCTCAGGTCATGCTGCATGTCCATCATAAAGGTGTCGGGGTTTGTGGAGTGTTTACCTATGAGATTGCCGAGACAAAGGTGGCTCAGGTAATCGAGTTTGCCCGCAAAAATCAGCATCCCTTGCAATGTACAATGGAGAAAGAATAGTGCCCGGATTTTCAAATGCTCTGGAAGAAACTCTTCACCGTGCCATGGCTCTGGCGACATCCCGTCGCCATGAGTTTGCCATGCTGGAACATTTATTATATTCCCTGACCGAAGATCAGGATGCGGCTTCTGTCCTGCGGGCCTGTAACATTGATCTTGATGTGCTGCGGCAGGATCTGGATGAATTTATCACGGACGAGCTGGATGATCTGGTAATGGATCGTTTTGTCGAAGCGCGACCAACCTTGTCGTTTCAGCGAGTGGTGCAGCGGGCATTGATCAATGTGGAAAGCTCTGGCCGTGAAGAAGTCACGGGAGCCAATGTACTGGTGGCGATTTTCTCCGAACGTGAAAGCCATGCAGCGTATTTTCTGCAAAAACAGGAAATGACACGGCTGGATGCCATCAATTACATCAGTCACGGTCTGGCTAAAACACCGGGTAAAGATATTCCGCGCATTGTTCGCGGCGTTGACAGTCCTTTTAAAGAGGATATCCGGGAAAATACCGAAGAAGAAGAGAACACAGGCGCAAGTGCGACCGAAGCGCTGGACAGTTATTGTGTCAATCTGAACGAGAAGGCCCGCAACGGAAAGATTGATCCGCTGATTGGCCGCCATGACGAGGTTGACCGGACTGTGCAGATTTTGTGCCGTCGCTCTAAAAACAATCCACTGCTGGTGGGAGACCCCGGCGTTGGAAAAACAGCTATTGCCGAAGGGTTGGCCCGCCGCATCGTTGATGGGGATGTGCCTGAGGTTCTATTGGCAGCGGTTATTTATTCGCTGGATATGGGAACATTGCTGGCCGGAACCCGGTATCGCGGTGATTTTGAAGAACGTCTGAAAGCGGTGATGACAGAGCTTGAAGGGATGGATGATGCCATCTTGTTCATTGATGAAATCCACACAATCATCGGGGCTGGAGCGACCAGTGGCGGTGCTATGGATGCGTCCAACTTGCTGAAACCTGCCTTGGCAAGCGGGGCTATCCGCTGTATTGGCTCGACGACCTATAAAGAGTTCCGCAGTCATTTCGAAAAAGACCGGGCTTTGTTGCGCCGGTTCCAGAAGATTGATGTAAACGAGCCCAGCATTCCAGACAGTATTAAAATTCTCAAAGGTTTGAAGCCTTATTACGAGAAACATCACAAGGTCCGCTATACAGCTGATGCCCTGAAATCAGCGGTGGAGTTGTCAGCCCGTTATATCAATGATCGTAAATTACCCGATAAAGCCATCGATGTGATCGATGAAGTCGGGGCCGCCCAGATGCTGAAACCTGAAAGCCGCCGCAAGAAAGTCATCAGCGTCAAGGATGTGGAAGAAGTGGTTGCGAAAATCGCCCGCATTCCATCCAAATCGGTTAGCAAGGAAGATACCGAAGGCCTACGCAAGCTGGATGTGGATTTGAAGCGGGTTGTCTTTGGTCAGGATGCTGCTATCGAAGCTTTGTCAGGGGCCATCAAACTTGCCCGTGCAGGCTTGCGCGAGCCTGAAAAACCCATCGGAAACTATCTGTTCTCAGGTCCTACCGGTGTAGGTAAAACAGAGGTAGCCAAGCAACTGGCCTCCATCATGGGGGTTGATCTGATCCGCTTCGATATGTCTGAATATATGGAACGGCATACGGTTAGCCGCCTGATAGGCGCGCCTCCGGGATATGTGGGCTATGATCAGGGCGGATTGCTCACCGATGCCATTGATCAGCAACCGCATGCGGTTCTGCTCCTTGATGAAATCGAGAAGGCCCATCCGGATTTGTTCAATATTCTATTGCAGATCATGGATCACGGCAAACTGACCGACCATAACGGCAAGCATGTCGATTTCCGGAATGTGGTTCTGATTATGACCACCAATGCCGGTGCACAGGAAATGAGCAAACAGGCCATTGGATTTGGCAGTGATGTGCGCGAAGGTGAAGATGAAGAGGCCATTAAACGCCTGTTCACACCGGAGTTTCGTAACCGGTTGGATGCGGTCATTCCGTTCGGTCCCCTGCCGCCCGAGGTCGTCTCGCGGGTTGTGGAGAAATTTGTATTGCAACTGGAAACCCAGCTACAGGACCGTAATGTTACTTTGTCGCTAAACGATGCCGCAGCGTCCTGGCTTGCTGAAAAAGGCTATGATCGCCTGAACGGTGCGCGGCCATTGGCGCGGGTTATTCAGGAACATATTAAAAAACCGCTTTCGGAAGAGCTTTTGTTCGGTAAGCTGGCTAAAGGCGGGCATGTGGGTATTACGTTCAAGAAAGGGGCGCTAGCCTTTAATATTGAAAGTGCCGAAGAGGTTAGTCACCGTGAAAAAGTGGAGCGAGACAAGAAAGCGGGTCCCAAGGGACCAAAAAAGAAAAGTCCAAAGGATAACGAAAAAGCCTGATCATGCTTTCTATCTAATGCTGAAAAGGGCCCCGGCGTGGGCCCTTTTTATATGGGCAGCGCAGTTATTTCTGGCCGATAACCCTGCGGCTCTGATTGATGGTTTTAAGATACGCAGTCCCTTCGTCTGCGATGGCATAACCAACCATATCTTCGCTTTCTGCATCGATTTCATCCATGTCGATCCAGTGGGCATATAGGGGGCGGGTTCTATCGGTGATAATACCCGATTTAAGCAGTGTCTTGACTAATACCCGGAATATATTGGTGGATTCTTTCAGGGCCTCTCTCCGGTCTGCATCCGTAAATACCTCGCGGCAGGCGTCGCGGACCCATTCCCAGTCTAATCCAAACTGCTGATAGATAACCTGCTTCTGGTGAATATTCATCAGATTGAACAGGACCGTCTCGAAACATTTGGCGGCCCAGTCTTCGACGACATTATGTTCTTCTGTTGATAAATTGGGGATGGTTCTATCCGCCCAGATTTTGCCGAACTTGTGATGAAAGGCCTCATCGGTCATGACAAGCTGTGTCAGGCGCTTGAGCAGGGGGTCGTTGGTCTTGGAATGGAAACTGGCAAAGGCCCCCATGGCCAGTCCTTCGATCAGCATCTGCATCCCCACCAGTTTTTTATAGACTTCCTTTGCCGATACCAATTCGTTGAGCAGGCGGCCCAATCCTTCGCCAACGGGGTAGGGGCTGCCCCAGCGGACCTGAATGTAGCGGCTGAAGGCGGTCACATGGCGGGCTTCTTCGCGGGTCTGGTTTGATGCATATTCCTGTGCGCCGGGGTCAAGCAGGATATGGCACAGACTGGCACTTAACGATAAGGCCCCTTGCTCACCATGTAAAATTCCTGAAACACTCCAGCGGATACTCTCATTGGCAAGTTTGATCAGTTGCCCCTCGTCAAGGCGGTCGGCCACGGCGCTATGCAGTTCAGGAACAAACTCGCGCGGCATGATCATTTCGTTTTCCAGATCGAACGGCGTTCCAAAATCGATATAGGCATCATTGAGCGGATCCCAGAAGTGGTCATGGGTACCGGAGATAATTGCATCAAACGCATCGGTGCGATTGCCATAGCGGGCTGTGTCGAGCATGGCCGGAAAATTATCCGGTGCAACTGCATTATAGATCGGGTCATGTGTTATCTGGCTTGTCATTTATCCGGCCCCTTTAAGGATTTGATTATTATTATATTGCCCTTTACGTTAACGTAAACCTGCGGACATGCTACACCAAAACACAGAGTGGATCAATTAGTAGCGTAATCTAATGCAAGCTGTTCTGCTCAGCCTTTATTCTTAAAAGGGGACAGTTTTTCCAGATATGTCAGCTCCGCATCAATATCTTTGGTTTCGGTGATCAGAAAGCCGCCAACGGCATCGTGAAAACCGGGATCCTGCATCCAGTGGGCGGAATAGGTTTTTGTCGGCAGATATCCCCGGGCCAGTTTATGCGGACCTTGCGCACCTGCTTCAACGCGGGCGATGTTATGGGTGATCGCATAGTCAATAGCCCGGTAGTAACAGGTTTCAAAATGCAAAAATTTATGATCCTCAAGGCACCCCCAATAGCGCCCATACAGGCAGTCGCTGGAAATCAGGTTAAGTGCGCCCGCAATATAGCGTCCCTCGCGCTTGACCATAATAAGCAGCAGGGCATCGGGCATGTTTTGCTGGAGAATATTGAAAAAGTCGCGGTTAAGATATGGCATCCCCCATTTGCGCGCTCCTGTATCCATGTAGAAGGTGAAAAAGGCATCCCAATGCGCGGGCTTGATATCATTGCCCGTCAGTATTTCAAATTCGAAACCTTGCGAATTTGCGCCTTTTCTCTCCCGGCGAATGGCTTTGCGTTTGCGCGAGGACAGCTGAGAGAGAAAATCATCAAAGGTGGTGTAAGCATCATTTACCCAGTGGAACTGCTCCCCTGTGCGGATGTGGTAACCGCATTCCTCAAGCAGCAATAAATCGTCCTGCGGCATGAATGTGATATGGACGGATGACAAGCCGTATTTGACCGCAACTTGTTTGGCCCCCAATGCCAGCAGGGATTTTTTATGGGCTTTGTCCGGACCGGCGCCACAGAGAAAGCGCGGACCTGTTACCGGAGAAAATGGAACGGATAGCTGCAATTTTGGATAATATCGTCCGCCAGCCCGTTCATACGCATCTGCCCAGCTATGATCGAACACATACTCGCCTTGTGAATGTCCTTTGATATATTGCGGGGCGACGCCGACTATCTTACCGCCTTTTTCCAGCACCAGATGCTGTGGCATCCAGCCGGTCTCGGCGGTGGCGCAGCCGCTTTTCTCCAGCGCCTCCAGAAATTCATAAGAGACAAAGGGGTGATCGTCTTCGCAGCAGGAATTCCAGTCTGTAGCGGAAATTTCGCATATTTTTTCTACTGTTCGAATGCTGTAATCTTCAGGCATCAATAAGGCTATCCAGTAACGTCAAAGGAGGATTTGACGAGGGGTAGGGGCAGATTTTCAAATATGATATTATCGGCAAAATTTCGGGCCTTGCCAAGGCTTTCGGTGTCATTGACCGTCCATGCCAGAAGGGGTAAATGTCCCCGAAGAACGCGCCGTAACGATGGGCGATTAATGTCTTTGACGTTATAGCCGATATAATGCGGCTTGCTCAGGCGGTTCAGGAGTAGATGGCGGACCATCATTCTTTTTGCCATTGGTATGCTTGGCGGCGGATTGTAAGTGCCCAGCTGCCCGCGGATGACGTGAGGCGCTTGCCTGCGCGCGAGTTGCAATAAAAATGGATCAAAGCTTTGAAGGCAGTAGGGGCCTGAATAGGATTTCAGAACCGTCCAGACAGCTTCAAAGAGCGCATTATTGCCAATAGAGGATTGCTTTAGTTCAATGACCAGGGGCACTTTGCCATCAACATGCGCCAGAACTGTCTGTAGATGAGGGATGTAATCCGCACTGTCCGCCAGTTGCAGTTTTTCCAGCTCGGCGGCAGTCAGGTCGCAAATACGGCCCGTATAGCCGGTCATGCGGGTTAAGTTGCTATCATGAAAAACGATGGGCTGCTGATCTTTTGATAAATGAACATCAAACTCAATCGACAGTCCTGCCAAAATCGCAGCGCTGAAAGCAGAAAGAGAGTTTTCGGCTATGTCAGCATCGCTGTTATGAAGTCCCCGATGGGCAATCGGAATAGCCGTCAGCCAACCGGGGACGGATTTATCAGGCAATTTCAAAGACGGCATCAATTTCCACAGCCACATTCATCGGCAAGGCATTTGTACCAACCGCAAAGCGGGCATGACGGCCTTTGTCACCAAGCACGTCTACCATCAGGTTTGATGCGCCGTTGATAACGGCAGGTTGCTCACTAAAACCATCGACGCAGTTCACAAAGCCCCCCAGCTTAACGCAGCGGACAACACGATCAAGATCGCCATCGCAAGCGGCTTTGACCTGAGCCAGAATATTTAAAGCGCAAATTTTAGCGCATTTGGCGGCTTCTTCCGTGGTATAATCAGCGCCCACTTTACCCTGAAACTGTAATTTGCCATCGACAACGGGGATTTGCCCGGATACGAAGACGAGGTTACCCGACACCATATAGGGCAGGTAATTGGCTGCTGCCGCAGCGGCCTCTGGCAAAGAAAGTCCAAGTTCGTTCAAGCGGGCATCAATTTGACCGGTCATTATATATCTCCAAAGCGTAAATAATATTATCCGCCAGGGCGTCCGCCACCGCCGGATGAAATTCGAATGCCTACATTCTTCGTTTGCACATAATTTTGCAAGGCCTCTTGTCCTTTTTCGCGGCCATAACCCGATCTTTTCGTGCCGCCAAAGGGCGTCTCGATTCCGCCAGCGAACCATTCATTGACAAATATCTGGCCTGCAACCAGTTGATCTGCGGCCCAATGGGCAAGGGCAAGGTCTTTGGTATAGATACCGGCGCAGAGGCCATAATCGGTGCCGTTGGCAATCGCGAGGGCTTCCTCTGTGTCTTCATAGGTCAGAACACTGAGAACGGGGCCGAAAACCTCTTCCTGTGCGATGGTCATATCGGGTGTGACATTTGCAAAAATGGTGGGTTCGATAAAATGCCCCTCCAGATTGGCAGCTTTTCGGCCACCGGCGGCAGCCTCGGCCCCGTTTTGCTGGGCGGTCATACACATGGCTTCGATTTTGGTGGCTTGATTGGCGGAAATCACCGGGGTGATATCATGGCCGTCAATACCGGGACCAACGCTCAGGCTTTTTGCTTTGGCAACCAGTTTTTCAACCACCTCATCATGCAAATCTGCGGGTACAATCAGGCGGGACTGGGCTGAGCAGACCTGCCCCGCATTTGAGAAAATTCCGGCGGCTGTGGAATTAACAGCTTGATCAATATCGGCATCTTTAAACACGATACCGGCTGATTTTCCGCCCAGCTCCATCACGCAAGGCAACACCCGTTCGGCGGCGGCCCGCAAGATGGACTGACCGGTTTTGAGCGATCCTGTGAAGACAATGTGATCTACATCCTCATGGGCAACCAGATAGGCCCCGCAATCATGACCATACCCGCAAATGATATTGACTGCCCCATTGGGAACGCCGGCACGGTCGCAGGCTTCGGCGATGAAGTAAGTGGATAACGGGGACAGTTCCGGTGATTTAAGAACAACGGTGTTGGCGGTTGCCAACGCACAGGCAACCGAACGAGCTGCAATTTGCAGTGGGAAATTCCACGGGACAATCTGGGCGGAAATACCGAACGGCGAGGGGATGGTGTAATCAAGATAATCGGCGCCGAGGGGGATCATCCGTCCTTCGAGTTTATCGGCAAGTCCGCCATAATAGGTGAAGTAGCGGGCAGCGGCGAGCGCTTCGTTCTTGCCCCCTTGTAGGGTTTTGCCATTGTCGAGGCATTCGGCCAGCGCGATTTCATCAGATAGTTCAATCAGATGACGGGCAATTTCAAACATAAGCGCCCCGCGATTTGTCGGGCGCATGTTATAGAGTTCGCGGGAATTGAAACAGGCACGGGCGGCGGCAACAGCGCTGTCTACATCGGCTTCGATAGCCCTTGCAACTTCGGTTAAAGGCTGAGCCGTTGCGGGATTTTCAACGGTGATTCGATCATTGTTCAGTCCATCTACCCATTGTCCGCCGATATAGTTCTTCCAGTAACTCTTAAGGTTTTGCACCATAATCTCCTTCGGTCGCCGATGACAATTGGGATGAAAGCTGTTTGACTTATGTGTATATTATTTCAGATTGTAAGTGACTTTGCCAACAAGATTGTTGGCTTCCAAACAATAAATATTTGAAGGCCTGCTCTTTTAATCTGCGGGGCGTCTCTTATATTACTGGAACCCGCCTGCGTATGGACTTTCCATCTTCTGAAAGCAAATCTATGGAACATAATGATGCTACAGCCCCTTCTGACTGTGCCCGTTTTCCGGCCGAAACGGAAGAAGAGGCGTTGTTTTCATGGCTGATCACTGCCGGTATGGAAAAAACAAATGTAGAAGAATTATTGCAACGCTTGTGTGAACGACTTGGGGATATCGGGGTTAATCTTGTGCGTGGCAATGTGGCTCTTACAACGCTGCATCCACAGGTAAGCTCCTTTATGTATACGTGGAAGCATAGCGAGGGGATTGTCAGCAATACCCGGTTTTTGCACACGGATGATCCGGGAGAAGGGTGGTTCGCCAGCCCGTTTTTCTACATGCTTGGTAACAACATGGATTTCATGCACCGCAAGCTTGATACAGCTGAAAATCTGGACTTTCCAATTCTGGTGGAATTTCGTAATCAGGGGATGACTGACTGGTTCGGGCAGCTTTTTGACTTTGGCTGGGGATTGAAAGATGCCAGACGTGAGGCCGATTTTGGCTTGATAACGTCCTGGACATCTGCGGCCCCGGGCGGATTTACGGAACGGGACTTTTCCATTTTACGCAAAGCCATCCCCCTGTTTGCATTAGCGGTGAAGGCAATTGCATCTTTCGAGGTGGCGGCAACGGTTCTGGAAACCTATGTGGGAAAAGATACCGCGCGGGAGATTTTGTCCGGTCAGATCGTCCGAGGGGCGGCCCGCAGTATTAATGCTGTCCTGATATTTGCAGATTTGAAAGGCTTTACAAATCTGGTGGAATCTGTGGCTCATGACGAGATCGTGCCGACGCTGGATCAGTATCTGGAACGGATGGCCGATCCGGTCACAGAGCTGGGCGGAGAGGTTCTCAAATTTATGGGGGACGGCATGTTGGCGACATTTGCCCTGAAAGAAGGACAGGAAGCAGAGGCGTGCAAAATGGCGTTGCAAGCAACCCGGTTAATGATGTGCCGGATTGCCAGTTTGAATACAGAGAGGGAGCAGAAGGGTTTGCTGACCATGGAGCTTGATGTGGCCTTGCATGTGGGTGAAGTTATGTATGGGAATGTCGGCTCGTCTGATCGTTTGGACTTTACGGTTGTGGGTCCTGCTGTGAACGAGGTTAGCCGGATGGAAGGGCTTTGTGATGCCTTGTCTACACATGTATTATTGTCGGACGAATTTGTCAGCCACGCAACTGATTGCCAGGAACATTTTGACACAGCCGGACTTCATTCCTTGCGGGGAGTTCGAAAACCCAAACAGTTATTCAAGTTGAAACCGAACAGTATGTATCAGGAACTTTGCGATTAATTTCTTGATGCTTAAAGGTTCTTCCTGAATTTCTTGTCAGCATACATGGCTCTGTCAGCGGATTTTAGTACGCCTTCATAGCTACTGTTTTCGTTATAGATTGCAAGGCCCATGCTGGCAGAAAGCTGGATTTTTGCATGTCTCAACTTGATTTCACTTTGGCAAATAATATCCCGGATTTCTGCGGCCCGTTTCAGGCCATAGGTGGTGTCCGCTTTTTCAAGGACGAACACAAATTCATCTCCGCCCAAACGGGCAACAAAATCGGTTTCCCTTAGGTTGTCGCCCAGGATTTTTGATAATTCACGCAAGACCATGTCGCCGACATCATGTCCCAATGTGTCGTTGACCTCTTTGAAATTATCAAGATCCAGAAAGGCAACGATACCCATATCCCCGTATCTGCGAGCAGATGACAGCGAGCGGGTCAGGAATGTTTTAAGGGCGCGGCGATTGTTTAGCCCGGTAAGTTCATCCGTGGTTGACATGTCTTCAAGTTCACGGATGCGTTGTTGCTGTTCGGCAATATGCTGTTCGGCACTGGCGGCATAGGCCACGACGCGATCAATCATATTCCAGTTGAGCGGAGAATTCGCCTCATTGGCAAAGTCTGTCTTTCTCAATCTGGTGACGAGTGCTTCCAGATAGGGGGTAATTTCACCACTTAAAGTGCCCATACTCGATGTTGGGGCACCCGTTTCAGTAAAGAAATTTCCAGACATATACATACTCCTTGATTTTCGGCCTGCTTTGCCTGCCGGTATGATCAAATATTAAGCGGTTTCACGCCTTTCAGAGAGAAATGCAAACTTTATGCCAGTAGAACGTATTTTTTAAATTATAGTGATATCAAAGAGTTGATTGGTAAATAAAATCTTTAAAATCTAGAAATAAAAGGAAGTGGAGGCAGAAAATACCTCTTGGTAAGAAAAATATTCCGGCTTGAAATTTGTAACGCGGGATTTATCTGTATTATCAATTGTTGTGTTCTATAGTCGGATGACTGTTGCGTTGTAATATCTGGTCGGCAGACTGATTAATTGATTGTTTTGGGAATTTTTTTGATGTCCTTGAAATTAAGGCTTTATCGAACTGCTTTTGTTGCGGGCTCGATTGTGATTTTTGCGGGGGCCGTGTTGTCTCCGGCGTTTGCTGCGGAAGCTGTCAGTTTGGCATCCCATCGTGCGGTATATGATTTGACATTGGGGGCGGCCAAGGATGGTAGTGGTATTGAGGGGGTTCGGGGACGCATCGTTCTGGAAATCGACAATACCTGTGAAGGATATATTCTCAATCAACGGATGCTGATTGAGGTGACTAATGTTCGAGGCGGTAAAATCCGCTCAGACTATCAGTTATCCACGTTTGAAGATCGCTCTGGGAGTGTAATGCGGTTTACGCTTTCGAATATGATTAATGACCGGACGATTGATAAGGTGGATGGCACCGCTCAAAAATCGGAAAGCTCGGGCGAAGTTACTTTCAATGATGGCAAAACCGAAGCTTTGCCTTTGCCAAAAGGTGTTTTATTTCCGGCTGAACATAGTCAGGCCATAATCACGGCGGCTATTGAAGGGAAAAGTCTGTTGTCTGCAAAGTTGTATGATGGCAACGGCCGTGATGGGTTGCAAGATAGTCTGACGGTTATCGGGAAAAAGGGCACAGCAACATCCGAGGTTATTTTACAAAGCGATATGGCAGATATGTCTTATTGGCCGGTGCAACTCTCCTTTTTTGATCTTAAGGCACAAAAAGGCGAGCCAGATTACGAGGTTAGTTTCAGGATGTTCGAGAACGGCGTTGGGTCAAATTTACAACTTAAATATAAAGATTTTTCAATGATCGGAAAATTGGTAAAGCTTGATCTTAAAAAAACTGCTGCGTGTAACTGATTGTGTCACGAATTGATTTTGTGGGGGATCAATGCAGTTTTTTTTATCTTGTGATATTTCAAACAAAGCGCTGGTACGGCGACTGATTATTAATAAAATTTTTGGTATTCTCACATTGGGAATATACCGGTTTTGGGGAAAAACACATTTTCGCAGACTGCTGTGGCAATCGATCCGTATCGGCAATGACCGGTTGACGTATCACGGCACAGCGAAAGAATTGTTCCTCGGCTTTTTGATTGCAATCGTTATTTTAGCCGTGCTGTTTGGCATTGTTGGGATATTACTTCAGATTTTGGTTATTTCAATACCGGTTATGGCATTCGTTGCTCAACTGATGAATATGGTGCTGCTGTTCGGGTTTTGGCAATTTGCCCGGTACCGGCTATGGCGGTATCGTTTGAGCCGGACATCATACCGTACGGTCCGGTTTTATCAGATGGGATCGGCGCTCACTTACACAGGTCTGTATCTGTGGTGGGGGCTTTTAAGCGTCTTGTCTTTGGGCTGGGCCTTCCCGAAGCTGAAAGCGGTTACCGCAAATTATCGTATTAATAATATGGCCTTTGGGGATCAGTCCTTTGACTACCATGGACGCAGTTCGGATTTTTACAAGATATACTGGCCGGTTGTCGCCTATTCAGGCATTGTGGGGCTTGTCGCGGCCTTCGCATTTTATATGTCAAATGACTTTAAAGCCATGTTTGAGATGACCGCTGACGGAAAGATTGCGAATCCGCAAGCCTTTCTCTCTCTTATGGGGGGGTATTTAGGGGTGTTGCTTGTCGGTGGCGTTTTATATGCCGTTGCGCGTGTGCGGGAGTTCAATTATGTGATCGGGAAAACCCGTTTTTCTGGTGCCGGGTTTGCCGCAAATTTATCGGTCAAGTCTGTGTTTAAAATTGGACTTGGTGTTTTTCTGGTAAATGCGGTGTTTTTGGGTGCCATCGGGTTTGGTATTTGGGCCGTAGGCCAAAACCCGCTACTGGCTATAATTATAATTGTTTTGTTTCTGGTCTATTTTCTCGCTGTTAATCTGGTTATGTATATTTTCTTTTATATTCCAATGTTGAAGCTGGTTTGTGCCTCGATTGCGACAGATCGGGTTGAGGTGTTCTCGGATGTGGCGGCATCTTCCCATGATGCGCCTGCATATGGTGAAGGTTTTGCCGACGCCCTTGATGTGGGGGCGTTCTAATGGTTGCAAGCGGCCAGTTCTTTGACGGGGAGAGTTCCCGCGCGCAAGAGGTGACCGTCCAGATTGTAAATGAGGATTTGGAAATCAGGACGGCGGCGGGGCTTGCTCTCGCCCATTGGCCGCAGGCATTGATCCGGGATGAAAATGTTCCGCCGGTGCAGGATGGTGTTTTCCTGTCGCTGTCTGACACAAGTTTGGCCCGCCTGCGCATCACTGATCCGCTATTCGTACAAAAACTGATAGTGCGCTGTCCGCGCTTGAGCAAACGACGGAAAGCCGAGGTTCGCCATTGGGCGAAGCCTGCGGCGGCAACGGCTGCCGTGGTAGGTCTTGTCACTGCGGTTATTTTGTTCGGTGTTCCGTGGATATCAATCCCTGTTGCGAAACTGATACCGGCGACGGCTTTGCGAGATATTGGTCAGGGCGTGGAGGATGAAATTATCAGGCGCGCTGCACCCAAAGGGCAGGAGGCTGCTCAGGTTTGCCAGTCAAAAGTGGCCCAGGCAGCCCTTGATCGTGTGTTGGGGCGGTTTTTGTCGGTCTCTCCCTTGGTTGACAATCCGGACATTCAGTTATCGGTGCGTGTTATCAAAAGCAAAGTCGCCAATGCGCTGGCATTACCGGGCGGGCGTATTCTTGTTTTTTCAGGACTGATTGACAGGGCGGATGATGTCAACGGGCTGGTGGGGGTGCTGGCTCATGAATTTGCCCATGTGGAAGCGCAGCATCCAGCGCGTTTACTGGTGACGAATGTGGGAATGGCTGCAATATTGTCCCTGGTCTTCGGGGATGTTAGCGGCGGCACGATGATGGCTGCAGCGGGTCAAATGGCTTTGGGGGCCTCTTACAGCCGGGATTTCGAACGGGCTGCTGATATGCGGTCCATCGAATTAATGCAGCAACTATCCTATAATTTGAAACCCTTGATCCCCTTGCTTGAGAAAATCCAGAAAGCGGGTCCGAAGTCCGGCTTGTGGACGTTTATGAATACACATCCGGGGATTGAAAGCCGCATCGAAATGTTGAAGGTTGCCGGTAATACAGGTACGACCGCCCCGGTGGGCGCCGAGGAGTGGAATGAGATTAAAACCATGTGTGAGGCAAGCATCTGATAAGTTGGTCTTTGGCCTTATTTACGGCGCAGCCCTCGTCCTTTAGCAATCGATTTATCGCCAAATTTGGCCCGAACGGCATCAATGGCTGTTTCAATCTCTTTGGTTCTGTCGTCTTTTTTATTCAGAAGGTCGGGCAAATCCGCATCTGCGACATTCCCGAAACTGCTGATGCCAATACCGATCAGGCGAAATTTATGAGGACCAACGGCTTTATGCAGCAGGGGCAGGGCCTCGGCATAGAGTGTTTCGGCCAGTTGTGTGGGGGTATCCAGTGTATGGCTTCTGGTAATAGCTTTGAAATTGGATGTTTTGAGTTTTAATGTGATTGTCTTTCCCGCTTTTTTTGCTTTTTTAAGGCGCGTGGCGACTTTTTCACATAACGGCCAAAGGCGGCTTTGCAAATCGATTATATCGGATATGTCGGTACTGAACGTTGTCTCGTTAGAGATACTTTTCACCTTGCGGGCCGCTTTGACGGTGCGGGTATCCTGCCCGCGAGAGAAATGAAATAACCGGCTGCCCATAATGCCATAGCGGTTGACCAAATCCCGCTCTTCGCGATGGTGCAACTGACCGATGGTGGTAACGCCGTCACGGGTTAGTTTTTTGTTTAATGCTTTACCCACGCCCCAAATATCACCAACCGCCCGTGGGGCGAGAAAAGAGACAGCCTCTTCTTTGCCAATTACCGCAAATCCGTTGGGTTTATCCAGATCAGAGGCCAGTTTTGCCAGAAATTTATTATAGCTCAGTCCAATTGAGACGGTGATTCCGATATCTTCTTCAATGGTTTTTGCCAGCCAGGCCATGGACTGGGCTGGCGTACGTTTATGCAGTTTTTCCGTTCCGGATAAATCCAGAAATGCCTCGTCAAGGGAAAGGGGCTCGACGATGGGGGTCAGCTGTTGGAACAGCTTGTGAATTTGTTGGCTGACTTGTGCGTATTTTTCCATTTGCGGGGTGACAATAATACCGCCAGGGCATAATTTTTTGGCTTTGTATAACGGCATGGCAGAGCGTACACCAAACATGCGGGCCATATAGCAGCAGGTGCTGACTACGCTGCGCGGGTCATCGAAGGCCATGATAACAGGTTTGTCTCTCAATTCCGGATTATCGCGTTTCTCAACGGCGGCATAAAAGGCATCGCAGTCCATATGGGCGAGAGAAAGTGTGGCCAGCTCTGTATGATGGATTAGTTTGGGAGACGTGCAGTCGGGGCATCTTTCACGGGTTTTGGGGATACTGCCTTTCCATAATTTCAGGCAATTTCGACAAAGGGTGCTCATATTTGAAAACCATCTTTGATTGATCTTACCAAAGCCATGCCGCCCCGCGCGTTCCTGAACTGTCGCCAAATTTTGCCGGGACAAACCGGGTGGCCATATTGTCGGAAAAACAATATTCCGGCCAGAGTCTGGGAACATTTTCGTAGATTCTGTCCAGATTGGACAGGCCGCCGCCACAGACAATGATATCGGGGTCCAGTATGTTCATGACATTTGCCAGTGCTTTGGCTAGCCGTCGCTCGAAGGTTGCCAATGTCCGCTCTGCCGATGTGTCGCCATCTTGTGCCAGTTGTGCAATTTCCTGTGCAGTCGGGCCCTTGTCCTTATCCGCATTATGGGCAAGGCTCAATCCCGGTCCGGATATGAAAGTCTCGACGCAGCCTTTTTTGCCGCAATAACAATCGGGACCGGGCCGTTCGTTCTGGTTAGCCCAAGGCAGGGGAGTGTGCCCCCATTCACCGGCAATGGCGTTCCCGCCTGTCTGTAATTTTCCGTTAAAGACAATGCCGCCCCCGACACCGGTTCCCAGAATAATACCAAAGACAGATGAGGCTCCTTCACCGGCACCATCTGTTGCCTCGGACAAGGCAAAGCAATTGGCGTCATTTGCCAGACGGACAGGGCGGCTGAGCAGATTTTGCAAGTCTGTATCCAGGGGATGACCGATAAGTTCGGTGGTGTTGGCATTTTTAACCAGTCCGGTTTGTGGGGATATCGTTCCGGGTATACCAATACCGATACTTCCCTTGGTTCCTGTCGTATAATCAGCCGCTTCGATCAGGATTTTGAGGGCTTGCAATATCCCCACATATGATCCGCGCGGGGTTGGGACGCGTTTTCGGAAGACTTCCTGCCCTGTGCTGGAGAGAGCAATAATTTCTATCTTGGTGCCACCAAGGTCGATCCCGTATCGCATGGTCATTTAGTCTTCATTGATAATGTTGATGATATGGCTGTACAGATCGGGCCAGCTATCGAGGTGAGCTGTGCTGTGTTGTGCTGGCTCCAGCATGTCGGCAAGCCGCTTGTCAGCAATAAAGTGAAGTCTGTGGACGTGATCTGCATGTTTCTTGACCGAGCCGTGGTTGGTTGGAATGTCATCAATAAAGAAAACAGGTTTATCGAGGTTGCGGCTCAGATAATTAACGACACGCCCTTTGGCACCAATATTGGCGATCAATGGGAAATCCATGCCATGTTTACGTAAACCTGCGATGCGCCTGTCCGCATATTTGGGCGGGACATTACTCAGGACGATGATTTGGGCGTGTCGGCTTAATTTTTCCAGATGCTCGGCCGCTCCGTCTGCGGCGGGTAGGCGGTGGGCATATTCTTCAAAGAACTGGTCCAGAAGCGCTGGAAGTCGCTCGTTTTCAACAGGTGTGTTGTCCGGTTTTTGGCGAATATTTCCGTGCAGGGCAAAGGATGACCAATCAAAGAACAGATCATTCTCTTCCAGAAACAGCTCCAGCCCCTCCATAAAGTTGAACAGGACTTCGTCCGCATCGGTAATGATTAACGGGCGGTCGGAGCGGATGTCGATTTTTTCCAGTTGCGGGATAACATCTTTATGGATACCGGTGGTCATATGCTCTGGTACTCCTGTTCGCCGCCGGGGAAAAAGTGCCGCATTCTCTGGAACGAGGCGGGATCAATTTTGTTTGTATCGCAGAAATCAATCAGCATGTCCTCATGAGCCATCAGAAAATCGAGAATGCCTGCAAGGATTTCCGGTGTATCCGGGGACTGTTGAAGCTCTGTCGTTGATAAACCTGTTTCGCCAAGCAACCAGGAAATCCGTTTTTCATCCGAAAGGAGATAGGTTACTGCCTGTAAAGCAATTATATCAGCAAGGTCTTGATTCATGGTGTTTTTTATCTGTGTTGTCGTGCGGCGGTAACAGAATATTAAACATATATCTGTCTAGTGTGTGTTGATATTACCATTTTAAATTGGAACTGGTGGTATTTCTTCGTTTTTTAGATAATAGAGTGATCTGAAATCTGGAATACTACATAAGTAGGGGTGGCGTAGCGGGAATGTTACCAAAATATATAAGGCGGCCTAATCAATGAACTCGGAACAAAAGAAAAGAGTACTGATTGTTGAAGATAATGAGCTGAACATGAAGCTGTTCAGGGACCTGTTGGAGGCGCACGGGTATGCCACGCTTCAGACCAAGGATGGTATGGAAGCTTTATCATTGGCCCGGGAGCATAAACCGGACTTGATACTGATGGACATTCAGCTTCCAGAAGTCTCGGGGCTGGAAGTGACCAAATGGATCAAGGAAGATGAAAATCTGAAGTCTATTCCGGTGGTTGCTGTAACTGCATTTGCAATGAAGGGCGATGAAGAAAAAATTCGCGAAGGCGGATGCGAGGCTTATGTGGCCAAGCCTATTTCGGTTGAGAATTTTATGAACACTGTCAAAGGCTTTTTAGAGTAAATAATGTCTGCACGAATTCTAGTAGTTGATGATGTTGTCCCCAACGTAAAAATTCTGGAAGCAAAGCTCTCTGTTGAATATTACGATGTTATTACTGCGTCAAACGGTCCTGATGCGCTGGTACTGGCAAAAGAAAAGGCACCGGATCTGGTTCTTCTTGATGTGATGATGCCGCAAATGGACGGGTTCGAGGTGTGCCGCCGCTTAAAAAACGATCCGGCGACTGCCCATATTCCGGTTGTAATGGTAACAGCTTTAAGCGAGGCTGCGGACAGGGTGCAAGGTCTGGAATCCGGAGCCGATGACTTTCTGACCAAACCTGTTGATGATGTGGCGCTGTTTGCGCGGGTAAAATCACTGCTGCGTCTCAAGATGATGATGGATGAATTCCGGCTGCGCGAAGCGACAAGTTTTGAGCTGGGGGTTATCAGCCCCGCCGATTCATCAGATGAGGCAGCTATTCGCGGACGTATTCTGGCTATTGACGATAATGAATTTTCCAGCCACCAGCTACGCCAGGTTTATGATGATAAATATGATCTGACAATTGAATCGGATATGGAAGAGGCGCAAGTGCTGGCCCGAGGGGGGGATTTTGATCTTGCCGTGGTCAGTATGGGCGTTAAAGGGTTCGACCCTTTGCGCTTTTGTTCGCGTATTCGTACCTTTGAAGAAACGCGGCAATTGCCTTTGCTGACATTGGTGGATGAAGCCGATACGGACCGACTGGTTAAAGGTCTGGAAATCGGTGTTAATGACTATGTGATGCGCCCCATCGACAAGAACGAACTGATTGTCCGTACACGCACGCAAGTGATGCGCAAGCAGTATCAGGACCGGTTGCGCCACAACTATCACCGCAGCATGGAATTGGCTGTAACCGATAGTCTGACAGGCCTGTATAACCGCCGTTATATGACCAATCATCTGGAAACCTTGCAGAATAGTCCACAACCGGACTTCAAGCCGGTCTCCTTGCTGATTATGGATATCGACTTCTTCAAGAAAGTAAATGATGCCCATGGCCATGATGTGGGCGATGAAGTGCTAAGGCAGTTTTCTGACCGGATGATTAAAGGTGTGCGCGGGATTGATCTGGCGTGTCGGTATGGTGGTGAAGAATTCATCGTTGTGATGCCGGATACGGATTTGGCGGTGGCCACCGGTGTTGCCGAACGTTTGCGCCGTGACATAGCCGGGGTGCCGTTCACAGTGTCCGGTGCCGATCTGGCTCTTGATATCACCTGCTCAATCGGTGTTGCCATGTCTGCGGCGTCCGAGAAACCGGATAGCCTGATCAAGCGTGCCGATGAAGCCCTGTATCAGGCTAAAAGAGACGGTCGTAACCGTGTGGTAACTGCGGCAGCCCTGCAATAGGCACAGTTTTACCTGACAGGCAGCAGATTTATTTTTCTCAATTGGAAAACGACAAAACCCCGGCAAATGCCAGGGTTCGTCAAACCGTAAATCGAATAACATCTCCAGAGGAGACGCGGATTATTTGATTTTTGTTTCCTTGAATTCAACATGCTTACGCGCAACTGGATCATATTTGCGCATAACCATTTTTTCGGTCAGTGTGCGTGGGTTTTTCTTTGTTACGTAATAAAACCCTGTACCAGCTGTGCTGACAAGTTTGATTTTCAACGTGGTTGGCTTAGCCATGCCGGAAACTCCGTCTTTCGGCTGCGTAATTGCAGAAGAAGTGATAATTGAAGCCCGAAAAATACGGATTTAATCGGCCAAGTCAAGCATTACAGTAATTTTTCTGCTGCTTTTTTACTTTAAGCCGATCTTGCCCGCATTTTCAGTTTTTGCCACAGGGCAATGGCAACGAACGCGATGCTGATTACGGCAAAGACAATGGGCATACCATGGGGGTCATAGAGTTTCATGGCATACCCGCCAGCAGCAGGTCCAACAAGGCTTCCAACGCCCCACAGGAAGCCTGTGGCGGCATTGGCGGTGACCAGCTCGGCCCCGGTAAACTGTTTGCCCATGAGCACGAGTGCCAATGTATAGGTGCCGACAATAGCCCCGCCCCAGATAACCAGCATGGGCCACAGGATGAAGGGGAGCGACATCAGCAGGGGCAGAAGTAGGGCACCGATAACACCAATAACCCCGCAGATGAGAATCACAAGCTCGTTGCCCAGCCGGTCTGCGAGCCAGCCAATTGGAATTTGCAGGAGAATATTTCCGGCAAGAAGTGTGCTTGTCATCAATACAGCAATTTCTGCACTCATGCCGTTTCGCAAACCATAAATAGGCAGCAAGGTCAGAACCGAGCCGTCAAAGAAGGCAACCAGCAAGGCTGCAGCACAAATGAGTGGGGCAATCTTGAAAAAAGTGAAAACTGAAAATCGGCTATGGCCAGATAAATCGGGGTAGAGGTTCCCTGAATAGAGAAAAAATATCCCGGCGGAGGCGACAATTGCACTGGCGACCATAAAAGGCAGGGAGCCTTCTGTTCCCAGAAGATTGATCAGAATCGGCCCTGTGGCAAATCCCAGGGTCAGGAAGGCCACATAAATACCGATTGTCCGGCCCCGGGTGTTGTCTTCGGCCACCTGATTGATCCATGTTTCGCTGAGCAGGAACAGGACCGACATGCCCAGACCGATCAGTGCCCGCAAGAAAAACCAGAAATAGATATTGTCATTGAGGCCAAGTGCGAAGATGGAACCGCTACAGATAATCAACGCCGCCCAGAGTAGTTTCCCCGAGCCGAAAATATGCGTCAGGCGGGGCACAACGGGGGAGCCGATCAGAAACGCCAAGGCGGGTAATGCCCCCATTAAACCAATGATATCGGTCCCGTAGCCCCGCCGCTCAAGCGATAGGGAGACAAGGGGGATCGATAAGCTCAACGAGAGGCCCATCACTGTAACAGCGGCAATGATTGCAATAATCATTTTCGTGCGCGATAGCATGGATTTGGTCACTATGCGGTCCATCGGATATTGGGTTTGCCATTGATATAGGTAAAGAGCGGGAATGTGTCTTTTCTCTGTTCTGGATTATTCAGGTGCTGTTCAACGACTTCAAGGACAAAGTCGGTGACATCGACCAATGGCATGGTGCGGGCCTCTTGCAGCGGGAACCAGTGCAGGTTCAGTAATTCACCAGACCCAGCAAGTGTTCCGCTGGCATGGGCGGCGTCAAGCATGAGAAAACGGGTATTGAACCTGATGGGGGCTGCCGTGGGTGTTATGGCCCGAGCGATATAATCGAGCTGCGACAGATCGGGGATTAACTGACCGCCAGAGGTGTCGCCAATGACAAGTCCGGTTTCTTCGAAGGTTTCCCGAATGGCTGCGGTTGCGATAGCCTGCGCCATATGGCCCGGAACAGATAATTGTCGGGCGATGTCTGGCGGTAATGGTGCTTTTATAGGGGTGTTAAAGTCGGCTTTGTCGACGCCCCCGCCGGGAAACACAAAAACATTGGGTAGGAATTTGTGACCCTTGGCCCGCTTTCCCATAAGTACATATATCTGGCCTGCCCGCCTTTTATACAGGACAAGACTGGCGGCATTACGAGGAGGTGTTCGGGGGTGGAGAGGACTCATTCGGTTGTTAAAATCCGTTTGCCATAAACCATTTTAACCAGCGTGACAGGATGTGCGGGATTGGGAGCGGGCTTGGTGCGTAAGTAAATATCGACCTGATCCAGGACATATTCGGTGATAAGCGGGATATCCAGAGCTTTGGCCTCGTCAAATGTCACCCATTTCATATCAATAAGTTCATCTGAGCCTGACAATGTGCCGTCAATATTGTTGCCGTCCATAACAAAAAAGCGGGTGTTGAATCGTTTTTTACGCATGGGCGGGGTGACCGCGCGGGCAATATAGTCAAGCTTTGCAAGGTCTGGCCCACAGCTCGGTGAGCCGAAATCATTCCATACATCAAGTTTTGAACGCCGTGGGCGATCATAGGAAGCGGCAATCAGCAGTCCGGTTTCTTCAAATGTCTCTCGGATGGCGGCAATGGCCAATGCCCGGGCGCGGGCGGGCGTACAGCCGCCGCGGCACAGGCGTGCCAGAACGTCTTCGCGCAAGTCAGTGGCTGGAATGATTCGGGAATCGCCAGTATCCACGCGGCCACCCGGAAAAACATAGGTGTTGGGCATGAAGCTATGGCGAGCGCTCCGCTCCCCCATCAGAATTTCAGTACGGGCACCTGAATTTCGGTAAATGACAACAGTTGCAGCATCTTTGGGGCGGACGGCTTTGGCGTCCGTGCTACGATTTTCAGCGACAGTTCTGTTTTTGCGGGGCTGCATGTTTCGGGTTCCTGTTCTTTTCCCTCAACATGCCTGTAATGGCTTATGAAGTCCAGTCCCGGGCAGGGCTTTATCGCGTCATTCTGTGCCTAGCGGGTCGTATTCGGCTTCGTTATTTCCAAAGCCGTGCATTTGCCGGGCCCATTGAAGTCCGATCAAGGCCCCTTTAATCGGCGGTAAAAGCAAAAGGGATGCGATCAGGGCAGTGGGCATCCAGATCGACAGCTGTACCCATGTTTCCGGGCTATAGGCTTTTTCAGTGATAATCATTCCCGACATGACCAGATGCAGAACAATTATCATGGTGAAATAAGGGGGGGCATCATCGGCCCGTTGATGGTGCAGCTCAAGTCCGCACACAGAACAGGTGTGATTTACCTTAATATATCCGCTGAATATTTTGCCTGTCCCACAGTCAGGGCATTTGCGTGCAAGTCCTTTGAAAAGGGCCGCCGATACTGATCTTTCGTCACTCATATCAAATTGATTACCATAGTGAAGGTTACGAATAAGATAACAGTAATGAAGAAACTATCCCACATTTTTCATGCGCTGCGACATTCTGCCGCAAGTGTCATTGATTTACATCAATGCAGAATTCTATTCTTTGGCTTTCCGCCTGGCGGCCCTTTTTTTGCCCTTGGGCGTGGTTTTCTTGCGGCTTTTTCCTTTGGGTTTTGTGCTGCTCCGGCCCCCGGGTTTTCTGTCAGGCTTCAAGGTGGCAGCTCGTGCGCGTCTGTGGCGATTGCCTCTGGATTTAAAGGCACTGTTATCGGTTCCATCTTCAATGGATACGATCATGCTGCCGGTAGCAATATTAACCTCTTGCAGGCGAACCATCAGACGGTCGGCCAGCCGAAAGGTAACTCCTGTACGCTCTCCGGTCAGCAGATGCTTGTCCTGATCATAGACAAAGAAATCGTGCCCCAGTGTGGAGATCGGGGCCAGTGCATCGGCACCGGTTTCTTCAAGGGCGACAAACAGGCCGGCTCTGGTAACGCCGGTTACTTTGGCTTCGAATATTTTATCCACCTGATTGGCAAGATAGACGGCTGTAAAGCGATCCATTGTCTGGCGCTCTGCTACCATTGCCCGGCGTTCGAGCACTGATATCTGTTCGCCAATTTCAACAAAATTATCTTCCTCATGGGCAGCAAGCCCGTCCTTGCCGAAACCCAATGCGGTAATCAGGCTGCGATGGACAAGCAGATCGGCATAGCGGCGGATAGGGGAGGTGAAATGGGCATAGTTTTTCAAATTCAGGCCAAAATGGTGCCTGTTGTCGGGGCTGTAGACCGCTTGCGATTGAGAGCGCAGGACGAGGGCACTGACCAGTTCACGGTCGGCATCGGTCTTGGCTTGTGACAATATTCTGTTGAAGGTAGCTGTTTTCAGAACCTGACCTTGGGCAAAACTGATATCCATATCGCCGAGGATTTCGCGCAGGCCTTCCAGTTTTTCGCGGTCCGGTTCTTCATGGACCCGGAACATGCAGGGACGGCGTTTTTTGGTCAGGGTTTCAGCGGCGCATACATTGGCCTGAATCATGAATTCCTCGATCAGTAAATGGGCATCGAAGCGCACCTTTTTACTGACAGATTTGATGAAACCGTCTTCGTTCAGCTCTATTTTTCGCTCAGGTAGGTCCAGCGCCAGTGGTTGGCGGCGAGTACGGGCAATTTTAAGGGCGGCATAGGCGGCATAAAGCGGTTTGATGACTGAATGTAGCAATGGTTGCGTTTTATCGTCAGGGTAGCCGTCTTGCGCATCCTGCACTTGTCTGTAGGTGAAAGAGGCGCAGGAATTAATCAGCGCGCGCATGAATTTGTGACGAATTTTGGTGCCACTGGCATCGAACCACATGTGAACGGCCATCACCGGACGGTCCACATTGTCATGCAAGGAACATAAATCGCTGGAAAGTTCATGCGGTAGCATGGGTACAACACGGTCGGGGAAATAAACTGAATTCCCCCGTTCTCTAGCGCTTTTATCAAGGGCCGATCCGGGCGTTACATAATGGGCCACATCTGCAATGGCGACAATTACCTGCCAGCCGCCGCTATTGTCCGGGTCTTCATCCGGTGCGGCCCAGACGGCATCATCGCGATCACGTGCATCCACAGGGTCAATGGTGACAATGGGCAGCCCGCGCAAATCCGTGCGCTCTGCCAGCTCAACCGGTTTCGCGGCCAGTGCTTCCTTGGTGACCTCATCGCTGAATTCGTGGGGAATGCCGTGGGTGTGGATGGCGATCAGGCTTAAAGAGCGGGCATCGCCCATGGGGCCCAGTCGCTCGGTCACTTTTCCTTCGGGCAGTCCCATATGGCGTCCGGGCAGAACATCGCACAGAACGACTTCACCGCTTTGGGCCCCTTTGGAATACTCATCGAGTATAATAATTTCTTTTTTGTTCTTGCGGTCGGTTGGCTGAACGCGGCCATTATTTCCGGTCTTTGTATAGACGCCGAGAACCGGACCGTCAGCACTTTGTAGATGGCGGATAACCCGTGCGTCATAAGTACCGTTGGAATGGCGGTTGACCTTTGCCAGAACACGGTCGCCAACACCAGGTGCCCGGGTGCGGGCCTGCTGTGACTTGGTGACATATATCAGGGGCGCCGGGGCCTCTTCATCCCATTTAACGGGCTTGGCGATAACGTCGCCGTCACTGTCAATGCGAATGATTTCAATAACCAGAACCGTCGGCAGAGAGCCTGCGGGTGTGATGGATTGACGGTGCCCTTTTTCCATCACACCATCATTGATCAGTTCCTTGAGGATTTGTTTCAGGTAAATGCGGTCGCCGCCTTTGACGTTGAACGCCTTTGCGATTTCGCGTTTGCCGACCGGGCCTTCGCTGTTTTTAATAAATTCGCTAACCTGCTCTTTCGTGGGTAGGCTAGCGGGGTGCTTCGGGTTTCGTGTCACGCTTCTGTTTTCTTTGTAGATTTCTTGGCAGTAGGTTTCTTTTTAGCCGCAGGTTTTTTCTTTGTGGCTGCCTTTTTCTTGGGAGCGGCCTTCTTCTTTGCGGTTTTAGGTTTTTTGCCGCTTTTTTCAGCCCGCTCAGCCAACAACTTGACCGCTTCTTCAAGGGTGATTGTCATCGGATCCATGGCTTTTGGAATGGTGGCATTGATGCCGCCATGGGTAACATAGGGGCCATAGCGCCCATCTTTGACATTGATGTCAGCTTCATCAAGGGGATGGGGGCCAATGACGCGCATGGGTGGAGCCGCACGGCCAGCACCGCGAGATTTGGAGGCTGCCAGCAATTCAACCGCGCGGTTCATACCAACGGTGAGAACTTCCATACCGCTGGTCAGTTTGCCATACTTCTTGTCACATTCCACATAAGGACCATAGCGGCCAAGATTGGCTGTGATCATGGAGCCGCTTTCCGGATGCGGACCAATTTCCCGGGGCAGAGATATGAGTTGCAAGGCAATCTCGAAATCGACGTCCTCAAGAGGCATGTCTTTGGGGATGGATACCCGTTTCGGTTTTTTCTTGGGCTCTGGCTCTCCCAGTTGCAAATAGGGGCCGTAGGGGCCTTTGCGCAGGGTGATCATCAGATTGCTTTTAGGCTCGATGCCCAATTCTTTGGGGCCATCATCGGCGGCGGCATCAGCCTCTTCTTCAGTGGCGCCCAGTTGCCGTGTATACCGGCATTCAGGGTAATTGGTGCAGCCAATAAAAGCACCGAAGCGCCCTGTTTTCAGGCTCAACCGTCCATCTTCACATTTCGGACAGGCGCGGGGGTCCTTGCCATCTTCGGTTTCCGGGAAGATATGAGGGCCAAGGACCTTGTTCAGTTCGTCAAGCACATCGGTGACGCGCAGCTCGGCCGTGCCTTCAACAGAGACAGAGAAATCATTCCAGAAATCGCGCAGGACCTGTTTCCAGTCCAGTTTGGCATCAGAGACTTCATCAAGGCGTTCTTCAAGCTGGGCGGTGAAATCATATTCCACATAGCGGGTAAAGAAGGCATTGAGGAAAGCTGTCACCAGCTGGCCCTTATCTTCGGGGATAAAGCGTTTCTGTTCCAGCTTTACATAATCGCGGTCTTGCAGCACAGAGATAATGGACGCATAGGTTGACGGGCGGCCAATGCCGAGCTCTTCGAGTTTTTTAACCAGACTGGCTTCTGAATAGCGCGGGGCGGGTTCGGTGAAATGCTGGTCTTCGCGCACATCGCGGGTGTCCATTTTTTCGCCTTCTGCCACGGCGGGCAGGCGCTTGCCGTCTTTATCGTCACCAGCATCATCTTTCCCCTCTTCATAGAGTTTGAGGAACCCCGCAAAGCGGACAACGCTGCCGGTGGCGCGTAATGTCTGACCGGCGCCGTCGCTGAAATCGATGGTGGTACGTTCCAGACGCGCACTTTCCATCTGGCTGGCAATGGTCCGTTTCCAGACAAGTTCATACAGGCGCAGATGCTCGTTATCAAGATATTGGGCCATCATTGCGGGTGTGCGGGAGAGATCCGTTGGCCGGATAGCTTCATGGGCCTCTTGTGCATTCTTGGATTTTGTTTTGTAGACACGGATATCGGCAGGGACAAACTCGGCCCCGTATTCGGACGCAATAACCTCGCGGCAGGCTTGAAGGGCTTCATCGGCCAGTGTCACACCGTCGGTTCTCATATAGGTAATCAGACCTGTGGTCTCGCCGCCGATATCAAAGCCTTCATACAGCTTTTGCGCCGTCATCATGGTGCGCTTGGCCCCATAGCCCAGCTTGCGGGATGCTTCTTGTTGCAAGGTGGATGTGGTGAAAGGCGGGGACGGGTTGCGGCGTGTTGGTTTCTGGGTGACCGAGGCGACAGTAAACTGACCGGCACGTACCTTTTCGGCAGCGGCCTTGGCATCCTCTGCATTGGGAAGTGAGAATTTGTCCAGTTTGTTGCCGGACAAATGGGTCAGGCGGGCGGTGATATTGTCCCCTTTGCCGGTATTGAAATCGGCATCAATGGTCCAGTATTCTTCAGGGTTGAAGGCTGCGATTTCCAGCTCGCGCTCACAAATCAGGCGCAGGGCAACCGATTGTACGCGGCCCGCAGATTTGGCGCCGGGTAATTTGCGCCACAGCACAGGCGACAGGGTGAAACCCACCAGATAATCAAGGGCCCGTCTTGCTTGCTGGGCATTGACCAAATTCATGTCCAGCTCACGCGGGTTGGCTATGCCGTCCAGAACTGCCTTTTTGGTGATCTCGTTGAAGACAACGCGGCTGACCTTGGCGGTCTTCAGCTTTTTCTTCTCTTCCATGACTTTGAGGACATGCCAGGCAATGGCTTCACCTTCACGGTCAGGGTCAGTCGCGAGATACAGATTGTCGGCATCTTTCAGCGCATCGGCGATGGCCTTGATGTGCTTTGCGGACTTGGTGTCAGTCTGATAATCCATTGCGAAGTCTTCATCGGGTTTGACCGATCCGTCCTTGGAGGGCAGATCGCGAATATGACCGTATGAGGCGAGGACGATATAATCCTTGCCCAGATACTTGTTAATGGTTTTTGCTTTCGCCGGGGATTCAACAACAACGACATTCATAAAGGACACCACAGGTTCATTCTGGTTACAGCCCTTCATTGGAAGCGCCTTTGCCATATATAGAGAGGCTAACTGATCAAGGAAACCCTGTTTCCAAAATGGCGTTCTATTCTGCCTGCTAGCTCCAGTTCAAGTAAAATCGTCAAAATGGGTGCTGGCGGGATATTGGTCTGGCGGATCAAATCATCAATTTCAACCGGAACCGGACTCAATAAAGACAGCAATCGGGGGCGGGCATCGTCAAGCAGTCTGCTGTCGATCATGGGGGGTGGGGAAGTCGTGAGAACCGAATGGTCAGGTTCTTGCAATGGTCGTAGATGCTGGCTGCGCAGCTCCATCAGTATTTCATCAGCAGATTCTACTAAAGCTGCGCCATTGCGGATCAAATTGTTGGTTCCTTTTGCTCTGGGATCCATGGGAGAGCCCGGAACAGCGAACACGTCACGGCCCTGTTCTGCCGCCATGCGGGCGGTAATTAACGAGCCTGATTTCGGTGTCGCTTCCATCACCAGAATTGCCTGTGACAATCCAGAAATAATTCTGTTGCGGCGCGGGAAATGCCGTGCTTGTGGCCGGGTGCCGAAAGATTGCTCGGCAATCAGGCACCCTTGCTCAGCAATCCTTTTGTGCAAATCCTGATTCTCTTTTGGATAAACGATATCAATGCCGCCACCGAGAACAGCAATAGTACCGGTGGATAAAGCCGCTTCATGGGCCGCTCCATCAATACCGCGTGCAAGGCCTGAGACAATTACCAGATTGTTTTTTCCCAGAGTTTGAGCAAATATCCGGGTCAGCTTTAAGGCTACTGCAGACGCATTGCGTGACCCCACAATGCCAAGGCAGTCCTTTTGCAATAAATCCGGATGGCCCAGAATACTGATAACCGGCGGGGGATCATGTATCTGGCGCAGCAGCGGCGGATAGGCTGGCTCGCAGGCGACAAGCATATGTCCGCCCAGAAGGCCCAGCTGTTCCATTTCCCGTTCGGCGGCGGCTTTGGCAAAAATGCGGATCGGCTTTTTTGCGCCACCATTTCTGGCAAGCCCGGGCAGCATTTCGATGGCTTTTTCTGCGCTGCCATAATTTTTCAGCAACTGGAAAAAAGTAATCGGACCCACATTTTCGGATCGGATCAATCGCAGCCAGTTCAGTTTTTCGGTTCGGGAAATTTCTGTAACACCATTCATTAGAGAATAGTGGTTCATAGATATTAACGCGTCAATTGAAATTCACATATTCATATCTGCACCGCGCGTTTTTCTGAAATAGTATTATTTTTGGCCGATTTTCGGCTCTTTTCCGGTCAGCAGCTTGCGGATATTGCTATGATGACGGATGAAAACAAGAACAGCCATCGCGGCACTCAGTTCCATGCGTTGCAAATCGCCATACTGGATATCGCCAAACAACGATGTGTTCATTAACCCGTATATATAAAGGGGGGCCAAGGCGGTGGCGAACAGCGCTGCCAGAGACGAGATACGCAATGTGAAGGCCACGAGCAGCCATGTGAGAAGAACAGCAATCCCGGCGGGCCATGAGAGGGCGAGCATAACACCGATAAAGGTCGCGACCCCTTTGCCCCCTTTGAATTTAAGCCAGATAGGGAAAATATGCCCCAGAAACGCCCCGCCGCCGGCGAGAACCGCGTAATCCTGCGTCAGGAAAGAATTGGCGAGAATGACCACGAGCGCCCCTTTGCCGCCATCGAGCAATACGGTCGCCGCAGCCAGTCCTTTATTGCCGGTGCGCAAGACATTGGTTGCCCCGATATTGCCGGAGCCGATTTTGCGCACATCCCCCAGCCCTGCAAGGCGTGTGAGAACCAAACCAAACGGAACGGAGCCAATCAGGTAGCCGATAGCGATGGCCGCCAGAAACGGCCATGTATAGCTGATATCTCCCAGAGGGTTGGGCATATGTTATCCTTGCGCGTCAAACACGGTCTTACCATGAACAATGGTTTTAAGGACTTTGCCTTGCAGCAAATGCCCGTCAAAGGCCGTATTCTTTGATTTTGATTTTAAATCCGTCCCCACAACTTGCCATGGCTTGCCCAGATCAAACAAGCATAAATCAGCAGGTTTGCCCTTGATAATGGCACCGCACTCAAGCCCCAGCAGCTTGGCCGGAGCCACGGTCATGGTCCGCAGCAGCGGTAACAGGTTCATATGCTGGTTGTGATACAGGCGCAAACTGACCGGCAATAATGTTTCCAGTCCGATGACGCCGGGCTTGGCCTGCGCAAAGGGCAGGCGTTTACTATCGGCGCTTTGCGGCAGATGCTGTGACGATATCACGTCTATGGTGCCGTCTTTGAGGGCCTCGACGACGGCCATGCGATCTTCCTCTACCCGAAGGGGAGGGGAGACACGGGCAAAGGTTCGATATTCTCCGACTTCCATATCGTTGAGCGAATGATAGTGCGGAGCCGTTCCTGCCGTGACATTTATCTGCTCGTCCTTTGCCCGGCGAATGGAATTGAGCGCATCTCCTGTGCTTAGATGTGCCGCATGCCATTTGGCACCGGTCATGGCGACAAGACGGATATCACGCTCCACCAGTATGGCTTCTGCGCATGACGGGATGGACTTAAGGCCCATGATGGTTGCCATTCGCCCGCCAGTCATAACACCGCCCCGGGCGAGGTCGGGGTCTTCGGCATGAATAATGACAGGCTTGCCGAACATGGTCGAATAGGTAAGGGTACGGCGCATGAGATTGACATTGCCAATGGCATTTTGCCCGTCACTGAAGGCTACAACACCGGCCTCTGCCAGTAGGCCGAGCTCGGCCATTTCATGGCCCTGCATCCCTTTGGTCAACGCGCCAGTGATACAGATATTAACCGGGCAGGTCTTGGCGGCTCGCCGGCTGATCATCTCGACAAGGGACGGATCATCGATAACGGGTTCGGTGGCAGGGAAGGCATTGATGGTGGTCACACCGCCTGCGGCGGCGGCAAGGCCCGCAGTCGCCATGGTTTCGCGATGTTCTTTTCCCGGCTCGCACAGATAGGCATGGGCATCGACCAGACCCGGCATCAGGCAGTTGCCCTTGCAGTCTTCGATGATGGTACCATCGGGTAAATTGTCTTTGGTGATATGGCTGCCCCAATCAGCAATCAGACCATCCGTGATCAGCACACCGCCTATAACATCTGTCTGTGAGGTCGGATCAAGAAGGCGGGCATTTACAAGCGCATAAGGAGGATTGCTCATGAGGCCTCTCCGCGTGTCAGAAGATCAAGGCAGGCCATGCGAACGGCAACCCCCATTTCCACCTGCTCCGAGATGGCACTGATATTGAGGTCGTCGGCGATTTCAGAATCGATCTCCACGCCTCTGTTCATGGGTCCCGGATGCATAATCAGGGCGTCCGGCTTAGCCACTTCGAGTTTTTGTTTATCCAGCCCGAAATAATGAAAATACTCGCGGATGGATGGTACGAATGCTCCTTGCATGCGTTCGGTTTGCAGGCGCAGCATCATGACGATGTCGGCATCACGCAGGCCTTCGCGCATGGAATGGTATATTTCAACGCCGAGGGCTTTGGCATTTGACGGAATCAGGGTGGTCGGGCCGACAATGCGCACCCGCGCCCCCATTATATTCAACAATGCAATATTGGAGCGGGCAACCCGGCTATGCAGGATATCTCCGCAAATGGCAACGATTAGTCCTTCAAGGCGGCCCTTGCGGTTGCGAATGGTCAGCGCATCAAGCAGGGCCTGTGTCGGATGTTCGTGACTGCCATCGCCTGCATTGATAACGGCACAGTCGACTTTCTGGCTAAGCAAGTGCGGGGCGCCGGAATCTGAATGACGGATTACCAACACGTCCGGATGCATGGCGTTCAACGTCATCGCCGTATCGATCAGCGTCTCGCCTTTTTTAACGGCGCTGGAGGCAACGGACATGTTGATCACATCCGCTCCCAGCCGTTTGCCCGCAAGCTCGAACGAGGTTCGGGTCCGGGTGGAGTTTTCAAAGAAAAGATTGATTTGGGTCCGGCCGTGCAACAGGGAAAATTTCTTGTCACCGGTTCGGGATTTGCGCACATAGCTTTCAGCCAGATCCAATAGCTGATTGATATCTCCGGCACTGAGGCGAGCAATATCAAGTAAATGCCGATGAGCAAAAGATGTTTGATTAAGATGTGTCATTAAAAGGTCATTTTATAGTGCCCATATTCTGTTTAGGCAAGATTAACATTATTTGGGGCGCAGAGTTTTTATAGAACCAGACAGTGGGGCATCTTTCGTTCAGCGGTCAGGGCCATTTTTTGATTTTAATCAATGTAATGCGGAATGAATATGATCATAGCTGGCTCAATTTTAGGCCTTTAGGCAGATTTTAAGTAGTATGTAAGCAGGATAGACAAAATGGCCTTGAGATTGGCAGAGCTTGTGGAAGCGAAGAGAAATACGCGATATTTTCAATCACATAAAGGTACCCTGGAAAGCAGAGAAGATGATTTGGGCTGCGGGTTGTTCCGGTCTTTGGCAGATATGATGCCAGATGGGGTTGTCGTTCAGTATAACGAGCAGATTGTTTATGCCAACCACGCGGCGGCTCAATTGCTGGAATATGGCAAAGCCTCAGACCTGCTGGCCCATAGTATGATGGAGTATATCACCCCGTCACAGAGAGAAGTCGCCGAGTATCGGATACATGGAGTAACCGTGGAAAAGCTGGGCTTGCCTTTTCTTGAATATTCCCTGAAGACACAAGGCGGGCGGGACATATTTGTTGAAATGAGCAGTCAGCCGGTTTTGTGGAAAGGGCAAGTTGCGGTCCAGACCTTGATGAGGGATGTGACAACCCGGAAAATCAAAGATGATATATTTCAAACGGTTAGCCGGGCCGTGGAGCAATTGCCTGATTCTGTCGTAATTACAGACCCTGCCGGGATCATCGAATATGTAAATCCCTATTTTGAAGAACGGTTCGGTTATTCTTCGGAGCAGGTTTGTAACCATGATTTTTCCGTGCTCGAAGAGCATATTTTATCGAAAGACTCTTTCGCCGAGTTGATGCAAATGATTTCTTTGGGGCGACTTTGGCGGGGAGAGTTGAGTGTAGCTTCGGAGGATGGACATGTCTTCTGGAAGCAGGTATCCGTTTCACCGGTATTGGCCGCAAACGGAAAAATTTCTCATTTTATTGCCATTATGAAAGATATCACCGAGCAAAAGGAAATAGCAGAGAATTTGGAGAAAGCCTTGCAGGCGGCAGAAGATGCGAACAAGGCGAAATCCAATTTTCTGGCTAATATGAGCCATGAATTCAGAACACCGCTAAACGCTATTATCGGCTTTAACTCACTTTTGGCGAATGAGTCCGGCATATGCCACCCGAAGAAGGTTAGAGACTATGCGTCTTACGCGCTGGATGGTGGAAATCATATGTTGGCACTGGTTAACGATCTGCTGGATCTGGCAAAGGTCGAAGCCGGAGAGATTCTCTTGCATAATGAAAACTTCCCGATTTCAGAAGCGATGACCAGCGTTGTCAGGACTGTTTCCGGAAAGGCTTTGGAAAACGGGTGTAAAGTTACAATTAATTGCGCCCATAATTTTGTTCTATATGCAGATATGCGCCGCATTATTCAGGTTTTGATCAATATTGTCCATAATGCAATCAAGTTCTCTAAAGGCGGAAATGTGACGATTGAGACAACTCTTGAAGATAAGGCCATATTGCGCATTGCTGATGACGGTCTTGGCATGTCCGAAGAAGGCGTAAAACAAGCTCTGCGACCCTTTGGGCAAGCTGAAGGTGACAGTTACGCCAAGCAATATGAAGGTGCGGGGCTCGGATTGCCTATCGCCAGTAATTTGATTGAACTGCATGAAGGGGCTCTGGACATAGAAAGTGAATTGGGGCGCGGGACCGTTGTGACCCTTTCGTTGCCGATGAGCCGGGTGATTGGCTAAAGCGAATCCAGCGCTCCTTGCAGAATGTAGGCTGCGGCCATTTTATCAACGACTTCGGCCCGGCGTTTACGCGATGCGTCAGCCTCAAGCAAGGTGCGGGTGACTGCGATCGTTGACAGGCGTTCATCCCAGAAGCAGGCAGGCAATTCAAAATAATCTTCAAGATTTTTTTGGAACTGCCGGCAGGACTGACACCTTGGGCCTTCTGATCCATCCATATTGAGGGGGAGGCCGATAATAAAGCCGCCAATGGTATGTTTCTCGACAACTTCAGCAATAAGGGCCGCATCATCCTTGAATTTTTTGCGCTTGATTGTCATCAAAGGGGTCGCCACTTTAAGCGATGTATCGGACAGAGCGAGGCCAATTGTCTTGGTTCCGGGGTCGAATCCGAGCAGGCGCCGGTCAAGGGCAATAAAATGTTTCAGGTAGCTGGGGTTGCCGAGGAGCATTGGTTGCGCTAATTTGCGGCCATTGTCGGTTTGGCCTTCTACAAAAGTTAAAAGATTGTCTGGGCCGACTATCCAGATAACGCTTCTTATTATAGCAAAGGGTGACAAATGTCGCTTGATAAAGCCACTGTGGCAAAAGTAGCCAATTTGGCACGTATCCGGGTTGAAGAAAAAGACCTGGAGCCGTTAGCCAATGAACTGAACGCAATCCTCGGCTGGGTCGAACAGCTTGGCGAGGTTGATACTGAAAACGTAGCCCCGATGACGTCCGTTGCCGATATGCAATTGCGCTGGCGCGAAGATGAAATCACCGATGGCGGATATCCGCAACAAATCGTTGCCAATGCTCCGGCTGAAGAAGATGGATTTTTTGCTGTACCGAAAGTGATTGAATAATGAGCGACTTGACAAAATTGACAATCGCCGAAGCCAGAGATGGTTTGAAAGGCGGTAAATTTTCTGCACGCGAGCTGACGGCGGCCCATATTACGGCCATGGACAGTGCACGGGGCCTGAACGCTTTTATTACAGAAACCCCCGAGATCGCCATCAAGGCGGCCACCGCATCTGATGCGCGTCTGGCCAAAGGCGGAGGCGGATCCCTCGAAGGTATTCCGCTGGCGATCAAGGACCTGTTCTGTACCAAGGATACATTGACAACCGCAGCGTCTCATATTCTCGACGGCTTCAAGCCTGAATATGAAAGCACTGTTACGGCCAACCTGTGGGATGCAGGTGCTGTGATGCTGGGGAAATCAAATCTGGACGAGTTTGCAATGGGCTCATCCAATGAAACCAGTTTTTACGGCAATGTGGTCAATCCGTGGCGGCGCAGCACTGACGATCAGCCGTTGGTTCCGGGTGGCTCTTCCGGCGGGTCTGCCAGTGCGGTTGCTTCGCATATCGCAATGGGGGCAACCGGCACAGATACGGGCGGCTCCATCCGCCAGCCAGCCGCCTTTACCGGTATTGTCGGCATGAAGCCGACTTATGGTCGCTGTTCACGTTGGGGTACGGTGGCTTTTGCCTCGAGCCTTGATCAAGCGGGCCCCATGACTCGAACAGTTCGCGATGCGGCTATTATGCTCGAGGCCATGTCCGGCTTTGATGCCAAAGACAGCACCAGCGTTGATATGGCTGTCCCCAACTTTGAAGCCGCCCTTAGTGGTGACATCAAAGGTTTGAAAATCGGTATTCCCAAAGAATATCGTCTGGATGGAACGTCTAATGAAATCTCTGCCCTTTGGGAACAAGGGATTGGTTGGCTGAAAGCGGCCGGTGCCGAAATTGTTGATATCAGTCTGCCGCATACAAAGTACGCGCTGCCAGCCTATTATATCATCGCACCTGCCGAAGCTTCCAGCAATCTGGCCCGGTATGACGGGGTTCGATTTGGCTTGCGGGTTGAGGGTGTTGATCTGGACGATATGTATGCTCGTACCCGAGGTGAAGGCTTCGGGGACGAGGTTAAACGCCGTATCCTGATCGGGACCTATGCACTATCCGCCGGTTATTATGATGCCTATTATCTGAAAGCCCAGAAAGTGCGGGCTCGTATCGCGGAAGACTTCAAGGAAGCTTTTAGAACGGTTGATACAATTCTGACCCCGACCGCGCCAAGTGCTGCCTTTGCCTTTGGTGAGAAAGGGGATGATCCGCTGGAAATGTACCTCAATGATGTGTTTACTGTTCCAGCCAGCCTTGCAGGCCTTCCGGGCATTTCAGTCCCTGCGGGATTATCTGCTGATGGTCTGCCGCTGGGTCTGCAACTGCTTGGACGGCCCTTTGATGAGGAAACAGTAATTCGGACCGCAGGTGTTCTCGAAGAGGCGGCCAATTTCACGGCAGCCCCTGACGCCTGGTGGAGGGCATAAAGATGGGAATGATTATTCAAGGCGCAACCGGTGACTGGGAAGTTGTTATTGGGCTTGAAGTCCATGCGCAAGCCAGCTCCAACGCAAAACTGTTTTCCGGTTCTGCCACCGAATATGGTGCGGAACATAACAGTCAGGTCTCTTTTGTGGATGCGGCCATGCCCGGCATGTTGCCCGTTATCAATCGGGTGGCCGTTGAACAAGCTGTGAGAACGGGACTTGGCTTGAAAGCAGAGATTAATAATTTCTCTGTTTTTGACCGCAAAAACTACTTCTATGCCGATTTACCGCAAGGCTACCAGATCAGCCAGTTCCTGCAGCCCATTGTAGGCAAGGGAGTTTTGACCATTGACCTGAAAAACGGTGAAAGCCGCGAGATCGGTATTACCCGTCTGCATCTGGAACAGGACGCGGGCAAGAGCATCCATGATCAGCATCCGACGATGACGCTGGTGGATTTGAACCGCTCGGGCATCACATTGATGGAAATTGTCTCTGAACCTGACATGCGATCCCCGGAAGAAGCCGCGGCCTATGTCCGGAAACTGCGCAGTATCTTGCGGTATCTGGGCACCTGTGACGGTAATATGGATGAAGGCTCCATGCGGGCAGATGTGAACGTATCTGTACGCCGCCCGGGGGAACCTTTCGGCACCCGTTGCGAGATGAAAAACATTAACTCCATGCGCTTCATTCAGCAGGCGATTGTCTATGAAGCCAATCGTCAGGTCGATATTCTCGAAGCTGGCGGTACGATTGATCAGGAAACACGGTTGTATGACAGTGTGAAGGGGGAGACCCGGTCTATGCGCTCCAAGGAAGATGCGCATGATTACCGTTATTTTCCGGATCCTGATTTGCTGCCTTTGCAATTTGATGATGCGTTTGTTGCAAAACTCAAGGCAGAGTTGCCGGAATTGCCTGATGAGAAAAAAGCACGCTTTATTAATGAGCTTGGTATCAGCCCATATGATGCCAGTGTTCTCGTTGCTGAAAAAGAGGTCGCTGATTTCTTTGAAGCCGTTGCCACTGGGCGGGATGCGAAGCTGGCCGCTAACTGGGTCACCGGTGAGTTCTTCGGTAATCTCAATCGTTCTGGCAAAAGTTTGTCAGACAGTCCGGTATCTGCCACAGAGCTGGGCGAGTTGATTGACCTGATTGCGGATGGCACCATTTCCAACCGCATTGCCAAGGAAGTCTTTGAAGAAATGTTCGAGACCGGCAAAGCTGCTGCTGCGATCGTTGATGAGAAAGGCTTGAAACAGGTCTCGGATACGGGCGCTATCGAGGCTGCTATTGATGAAGTGATTGCAGCTAATCCCGATAAACTGGCCGAATATCGCGGCGGAAAAGACAAGCTGTTTGGCTTCTTTATGGGGCAGGTTATGAAAAACACCGGCGGGAAAGCCAATCCGGGGGTTGTCAATAAACTGCTAAAGCCAAAGCTGGATGCCTGAACAGGCTGGTTGCTGACTTATACTAAAAAGGGGCGGTGAAATTCACCGCCCCTTTTTAGTTGTGCGATGCACAAAAATATTATTTTTTAGTGATATGAACTAATTGTCAAGATTACCATTGCAACAGGAAAAGAGAAGATTGCAATTGTATTTTTATATTTTAAAAATTTATAATTTTTTGTTTTCAAATGATTTTTAGGATTAGTCATTGCAGGGGCTCCTGAATGTTACATGGTAATCTGCGAAACTTTCGAAGCTTATACATTGTTTTGTGCGGGTGCAGCATTGATTTCAATCAATTGCGACAATTTGTCTCTCAGGTTAATATAAGTTCCAGTCGGTAGGGGGCTTCGTTTTTGACCAATACCACCTCTAGATTATATTTTGTCGGTGTTGATTTTCGGTAGGTAATTCCCCAGGCCGTTACATCAATTCGGCAGATCAGACCTCCGTATTTGATGGTAATTTCAAAACCGGATGAGGGGCCCGAGCATCGGCAGCGATGATACTGGAATGGCTCCAATATATCCGGAGGCGGGGCGGACCAGTTGACGCTATCGGTAGCATTTAGATCATCATAGGGGAGGGCTTTCCCCTCAATGGCGTTAATTATTGATATATCGACAGCAAGCGGCATTCATATTCCCTTTCAATACCCGAAAAGACGCCAGTTAGCGGATAGATGTGACAGATCGCCTTTGAAGTGATTGCCAGTGGCTGCGATTGTCTGCTAAGCCATATGCCATGCATTGGATAGATGACGGACTGATCCTGTCAGCCCGAAAATATGGTGAAAACAGCGTGATTATTCAGGCCTTGACGCGAGAGCATGGACGTCATGCCGGTCTTGTACGTGGCGGGTCTGGAAAACGGTTGCGCGGAATATTGCAACCGGGAAATGAAGTGGGGTTGCGCTGGAACGGACGTTTGAGCGAACAATTGGGAACCTATTCGGTTGAGGCAAAAAAATCGAGCGGGGCGGTGCTGTTTGATCAGCCTTTAAGTCTTGCCGCCGCATCGGCCAGCTTGGGTATACTGGAGAAAGTTTTACCAGAGCGGGAAGGGCATCCGGCCTTGTTCGAAGCGACACTTCTTCTTGTCAAGCATCTGTCAGGTGAGATTATTCATTGGGGCCCGCTTCTTGTGAAATGGGAATTGGGATTGCTTGCCGAAATGGGATACGGCCTTGATTTGAGCGAATGCGCGGCAACAGGCACAACAAAAGACCTGATTTATGTGTCGCCAAAATCGGGCCGGGCTGTTTGTGAAGGGGCCGGAGCGCCTTACCGTGAAAAACTACTGCCGCTGCCAAATTTTTTGCGTCTCAATGCAGATGAGCAAGCGATAGGCGTGAGCCTTTCGGACATTTCATCCGGGCTGATCTTATCCGGCTATTTCATCCATAAAAACCTTTTGCCCCACTATGCAGACGCCACATTACCAGCCCGTGAACGGTTCATGGTATCGGTTGAGAGACGGATAAATGCCATTGGTTGAATACAGGGCATAAAATCATCAAATTATTGATCCATGCGCAATTTTTGTGTCCTCAAACGATCTGCAAATGATATACAGGCAGTATGAGTGATCAGTCTTTGATAAAATCCGGTGAGGTTCTTCCAACCTCGCTGAAGGATGCCATAAGCGAGCGCTATCTTGCCTATGCGATGTCAACCATTATGTCCCGGTCTTTGCCGGATGTTCGCGATGGCTTGAAGCCGGTGCATCGCCGCCTTTTATATGCCATGCGCCTGCTGAAACTGGACCCGGCATCGGGGTACAAGAAATGTGCCCGGGTTGTTGGTGATGTTATCGGTAAATATCATCCGCATGGAGACCAGTCTGTTTATGACGCGCTGGTTCGTTTGGCTCAGGATTTTGCCCAGCGCTATATGCTGGTCGATGGTCAGGGAAATTTCGGCAATATCGATGGTGATAATGCCGCTGCCATGCGCTACACAGAATCGCGGATGACTGTCTTTGCAGAATTACTCCTCAAAGACCTTGATCAGGATACGGTTGATTTTCGCCCCACTTATGACGGTGAAGAAAATGAGCCGGTTGTTCTGCCGGCAGCTTTTCCAAATTTGCTGGCCAATGGATCAACCGGTATTGCGGTGGGCATGGCAACCTCCATTCCACCGCATAACGCAACTGAGTTGTGTAATGCCTTATTGTATCTGGTGAAATATTACAGCGAAGAAGATGGGCAGAATTCTGACGAGCCGGTAACGCGTAAATCAAGGATTGATAAACTGCTCGAATTCATCCCGGGACCGGATTTTCCGACCGGTGGTGAGCTGGTTGAAAAACCGGAGAATATTCGCGAAGCCTATTTGACAGGGCGCGGCGGTTTTCGTCAGCGCGCCCGCTGGGAAGTGGAGCAGGGCGCACGCGGCACCTATCAGATTGTGGTTACGGAAATTCCCTATCAGGTGCAAAAAGGAAAGTTGATCGAGCGGATTGCTGAACTTATCCAGTCAAAAAAGCTGCCCTTTTTAAGCGATGTTCGGGACGAATCCGCAGAAGATATCCGCCTTGTGCTGGAGCCAAAAAGCAAAAATATTGACGCAGATATGCTGATGCAGGGATTGTTCCGTCTAACCGATTTGGAAAGCCGGTTCTCGCTGAATATGAATGTGCTCGATGCCAGTCAGACTCCCCGGGTGATGGGCTTGCAAGAAGTGCTGGAATCGTTTTTGAAACACCGGTTTGTGGTGCTGCGCCGCCGCTCTGCCTATCGGTTGGAGAAAATAGAGCATCGGCTGGAAGTTCTGAACGGTTATTTGATTGTTTTCCTCAATCTCGATGAAGTGATCCGGATTATCCGTGAAGAAGATCATCCTAAACAGCAGCTAATGGAAACCTTCAAGCTGACCGATGTGCAGGCCGAGGCTATTCTCAATATGCGCTTGCGTTCGTTGCGCAGGCTTGAAGAAATGGAATTACGGACAGAGCATACGAAGCTGTCAGAAGAAAAGACTGGACTGCAAGCCTTGCTGGCCAGCGAACAATTGCAAAAAGAGGCTATCTCGGGCGAGTTGAAGGATTTGAAGAAAACCCTTAAAGGCGTTCCCGAGGTCTCGAACCGGCGCACCGTTATCGGTGAGGCCAAAGAATTGCCTGAAATTCCGCTTGAGGCCATGATCGAGAAAGAGCCGATTACGATTATCTGTTCAGAAAAAGGCTGGGTGCGGGCATTAAAAGGTCATGTGGTTGAAACCGGAGAAGAAAAATATAAAGACGGTGACAAAGCCCGTTTCTGGATTACGGCGGAAACGACAGACCGTCTTGTTTTGTTTGGCACCAATGGCCGTTTTTACACCATTGGCTGTGATAAATTGCCGCGAGGGCGCGGACACGGAGAGCCGATCCGCCTGATGATCGACCTTGGCAATGATCAGGATATTGTTGCCCTGTTTGTCCATAAACCGGGTCGCAAACTCCTTGTTGCCTCTACCGACGGGCGGGGCTTTGTGATTGATGAGGATAGCGTTATTGCGCAGACCCGGAACGGCAAGCAGATCCTGAATGTATCGGGTGATGTGGAGGCCGCCTTCTGCGAGGAAATTAACGGCGATACTGTGGCAGTTGTTGGTGATAACCGTAAACTCAACTGTTTTGCCCTTGATGAAGTCTCTGAAATGACGCGCGGGCGCGGGGTTACTTTGCAACGTTACAAGGATGGCGGCCTGTCCGACATCAAGACCTTTAAGCGTGCCGATGGCTTGAGCTGGAAATCGGGGGAGAGAACCCGAACCGAAAGTGATCTGACCGGATGGTTTACCCGGCGCGGGAATGCAGGACGCTTGGCACCGCGGGGGTTTAGCCGGAACAATAAATTTAAATAATAACAAGGGCGAGGTGAGCATGCAGACATTATTCGAGGCCTTTTGCAACACAGCCAAACAATATCCGGACCACGCGTTTCTATGTGTGCCGCCGCTGAAAGGGCGAAGCTATTATCCTGACGGGGTGGAGCTTACATATTCGGGCGTTGCCGAGCAGGTGGAATTGATCAAACAGGCTTATATGGATGCCGGTTACGGTCATGGGCAGCGGGTAGGATTTCTGCTGGAAAATCGCCCTGAATATGTGTGCCATCTGTTAGCGTTGAATGCGCTTGGTGTGTCCTGTGTTCCGATTAACCCTGATTACCGCCATGATGAAATGCTCTATCAGATGAGCCATTCAGACACAGATTTGGTGGTTACCATAACAGAGCGGTATGATGATATCATTGCCGTCGCTAACGAGCGGGAACGTCCACTGGCTGTGGTAACCGATGCCGATTTCTTTGATGCCTTGCCAGCTTCACAACGGGAAAACGTAGGTAAGGAACCAAACCGGACAACCGAAGCCACCTTGCTATATACATCAGGGACTACGGGGCGGCCCAAAGGCTGCATTCTGGACAATGAGTATCACCTGACCGCAGGGCAATGGTATGCGGATATGGACGGGATGGTCAGCATTCGCCCGGGGGAAGAGCGCATTTATAATCCGCTACCGTTATTTCATATGAATTCGGCGGTTGTAACGCTCGGCTGTGTGTTGTTGACAGGCTGTTGTCTGATTGTTCCGGACCGCTTTCATCCTTCCGGCTGGTGGCAGGATATCAACGAGACGCGGGCGACGGTCATTCATTATCTTGGCGTTGTCCCGCCCATGCTGCTCAATCAGCCGGTGACAGAGCTTGAGAGGTCGCATTCTGTGCGTTTCGGTATTGGCGGAGGCGTTGACCCTGCGCTGCATGGTGCCTTTGAAGAGCGTTACGGGTTTCCCTTGCTTGAAGTTTGGGGGATGACTGAAACAGGACGTATTTACTGCGCCCGCGAAGAGCCGCGCCAGATCGATACCCGTGCCTTTGGCCGCCCTTATGGCGGGTTCGAGGCTATGGTTGCCAATGAAGCAGGTGGCGAAGTCCCGCGCGGTGAACAGGGTGAATTACTGGTGCGCTGTGCAGGAGATAACCCGCGCAAAGGGTTCTTTGCCGGTTACCTGAATAACGAGGATGCAACCGAAGAGGCTTGGGCCGGTGGCTGGTTCCATACCGGTGATACAGTGATGCAGGATGACAGCGGCATGCTGTATTTCGTTGACCGCAAGAAAAATATTATTCGCCGCTCTGGCGAGAATATCGCTGCGGCAGAAGTCGAAGGAATATTGCAAAGCCATGACGCTGTGGCGCAAGTGGCGGTTATTCCGGTTAAGGATGCTGTGCGTGAAGAAGAGGTTATGGCCTGTATCGTCCTGATGGACGGCTTTGATCCGACGGATGAGCTGGCAATGGAGTTGTTCGAGTTTTCCTTTGCCCGCCTCGCTTATTTCAAACCCCCGGGCTGGCTGTTATTTATGGGCAGCTTGCCGACAACGGGAACACAGAAAATTCAGAAGACACAGATTTTCGGGGTCGATGTTGACCCTCTGGAAAAAGAAGAAATATTTGATTTCAGAAGCCTGAAAAAGAAATACCGTCAGGTATCTGCCTGAACCGTATCTACTAAAAGAAATAAAAAAGCCGCTGGATATTTTATCCAGCGGCTTTTTTGATGGGCTATCCGGTCAATTGGCCGGTATCAGCGTCGGGAGCAATGTCGTGATAATCGGGAAATTCCACAGCAATAGCAAACCAATCACCTGAATGACCACAAATGGCGCAACGCCTTTATAGATATCCAATGTTGTTACCTCTGGCGGGGCGACACCGCGCAAGTAGAACAACGCAAAGCCGAAAGGCGGTGTGATGAACGAGGTCTGCAAATTCACTGCAATCAGAATTGTAATCCATGCCGGTGGCATCAAGGCAGGGTCTGCCGCATAAATGACGGGTCCTACAATTGGAATGACAATGAAAATAATTTCAATGAAATCGAGCACAAAGCCAAGGAAGAACAATACAACCATCACCACAATCAGCAAGGTGCGCGGATCTCCAAAGGAATGCAGGAAATCCTGAATATATTTTTCGCCACCAAAAGACCTGATAGTCAGGCTTAGGAACAGGGATGCAATGAGAATAACAAACACCATGGATGTCACCTTGGTGGTCTCATTGAGAATTCCGGTCATGATTTTTTCGCGCATTAAAATCCAGCAAGAATAGAGCAGTCCGAACAAGGCGATATGATAGGAAATGATTGTTGTGATAATCGCTACTTTATTATCAAAGTTGATGTTCTCAACACTCATCCGCAAATCAAAATTGCCCCGCATCAGCAACATGACAATGATCGCCAATGCCGCCCAGATGACAACGCGTGCTGACTGATTGTTGTCTTTCAGCCGGCGATTGGCTGCCAGCATAATCGCGCCGGCTGCCCCTAGCGAGGCCGCTGCTGTCGGGTTGGTGATGCCGCCCAGAATTGATCCTAGAACCGCTACAATCAGAATAACAGGAGGAGAGACAACGCGAAGGGCTTCCACTTCCATTAGCCGGTTGGACGCATGTTTCAGGCCATAAACTATCATAGCGCCGGGAATGAAGTAATAAAGTGTCTTCAATCCGCCGCTGGCATCAGCCGAGACATAGAGCCAGTCAAAAATGAAAATGGCAACGATGCCGACAAGCCCGAAAACAATGGGCTTGCGATCATAGCTGGGGCGTAATGCCCAGGCTAGCGTCAGGATAAAGCCTGACAAAACCAGAACGGCCATGGTGCCAGTGGAAATAATGCCGCCGGTGGCAACCCCTTTAATGACAGCCTCACCGGTTGTACCGGTCAGGGCAAGTCCGATCCACAAGGCTACCATGGCAACCAGTGGCCCGAACATGGCCGTCAGGACAAGCCATGGGTTGTTGTTGTAATAAGACGGCAGGTTATAAGGGTCGGGCTCACCGAGCTTAACAGGGGGCGCCTTGTCTTTGTTGAGCAGTGCATAACCCAGAGCATAAAGGGCATATAAGCTTGCCAGAAATACACCGGGAATAAAGGCAGCCTTAAACAGGGTGCCTGTGGACAGAACCGCAGGTTCGCCGAGCATTTCCAGAACAGTAACGCCGAGCTGGGCCGCCCGGTTTTCCTGACCGATGGCATACATGTCACCGACGATAGAACCAAGCAGCACGATCACGATGGATGGCGGAATAATCTGCCCCAGTGTTCCTGATGTGGCAATGATGCCGGTTGACAGGGATTTGGAATAGCCGTTTTTCAGCATGGTCGGCAAGGCAATCAGGCCCATGGTGACCACAGTTGCACCAACCACACCGGTGGACGCAGCAAGCAGCGTTCCCACGAGAACAACCGCAATAGCCAATCCGCCAGGGATCGTGCCGAACAATTTGGCCATGGTGGTTAAAAGGTCTTCTGCAATATTGGAGCGTTCGAGAGCAATCCCCATCAGAACAAACAGCGGAACTGCAAGCAGTGTCTCCACATTGCCACCAAAAGCCCGTGAATACACGCCCTGGGCCCAAGTGGATTCAATGGACAACATGGCTTTTTGCCAACCGCCTTCAAAAACGGGGACCTGCTCTACTACTCCATTATATTCCTGGAGTGTGTAGAGCAATCCGGCCTGACTCAATCCTGCAATTACGACAAAACTGACGAAGGCGGAACCGGAAATGGCATAGGCTACGGGATACCCAGAAAGAATACCGCCAAATAGCGATATGGCGACAATTATCAGCGAAATTTCAACGCCGGTTAAACCAAATAACATGAGTTAAAAACTCCGAAAATAATTAAAGAGGGTGCTGGGGGGTATCTTCTGTATGCAGACTTATTCCCGCATCAGGGCCATCTTCAAATGAATAGTGGGTGGGTATGTTTTTATCACGTTCCAACAGGATCAGAATATTGCGGAGCAAAAAGGTTACCGCACAAATGAACATGAGCGCCGCGAAGACAAGAACCATAAATTTAAAGGTCCAGACCCACGAGAATTCAGCCGTACCCGAGGTTTCAAAGCGGAGGCCGCGCCACCGTGTCGATGTTGTCCAGATATTCATTGGTTTTTGGGCAAACATGGTATTCATGGCAATAGGCCACGCAAACCACCACAACATGACGGTAGATGGAATAAACAGAAACAGGGTTCCGAAAAAATCTATCCAGTTTTTAGTTCGTCTCTTGCAGGCTGCATAGATCAGGTCAACCCGGACATGCCCGCCTTCAATAAACGTATAGGCAGAGGCGATGGCAATCAGGATTGCATTGTAAAATTTCAACTGCCCGGACAGCCACTGTAGCTGTTCGCTCATCAGATTCAGGCCAAGCGGCGCAAATACCAACTCGTTTCCCCGAAAAATCTGGCCCATGGCGATAATCATCACCTGTTGAATCATCATAATCAACGCAAACCATGCGGCGCCCCGGCCTAGCTTGCTGTTAAATCCTTCGAGGGTGAGCACAACTTTTTGCAAAAATGTACGTTTGTAAATCCCGACGCCGATTAAAATAAGGACTAACGCCAAAACCATAAAAAAGAACTGATGTGACATGCCATAAAAGGTTAGGGCATTCATTTTCAGTTTCAGGGTATCAAGGGTTAGCCAGTTATAAATATGCCAAGGGAGAATCAACAAATTCACAAATCCCATGACAAAATTTAAAAGTAAACTGCCAAGCGCTTCCATATCGGTTCTTTCCGATCAACACCGCTGGTTTAATATATGCATTAAGGTGGCTCGTATACGAGTTTTGTTTGTGTCAGCTCGAACTCTCATCACCTATGAAAACGCGCATTCTCTCCAATGCGATTGTCACTTTGTTTAATATACAGGGATATCTAAATATCAGCCTTTAATATTAAGTCTGCACTGATGTTAAACCAAGACGGATTTACTGTGATTAATAATATGAAACCGGGCCATTGTGGCCCGGTTTCTTGATTTTATAGCTTTCTGAGAGCTTAACCCAGTACGCGTGTGCGTTGGCTGGTATATGCTCCTGTGGATATGGATTCCCAATTGGCAGAATCCTTCATAGAAGCCTGATATGCTGCCAGCACTTTCTTGAAGTACGGATCTGCACTGCTTTCTTCCAACACTTCAAGCGATGTTCTACCAAACGCATCCCAAACTGAATCAGGGAACTGAAGGGTTCTTACACCACCTGCCCGCAAGCGAACCAAAGCCTGTGAGTTGTTGGACAGATATTGATGCAGGTTCCACTGATTAGCTTCACCGGCTGCAATTTCAATTATTTTCTGATGTGCTTTGCTCAGGCCGTTAAAACGGTCTTTGTTCAGGCCAAGCGTAAGAGCTGCACCTGGCTCATGGAAGCCGGATGTGTAATAGATTTTGGTAATTTCCTGGAAACCGGCTTTTTCGTCAGCCCATGGACCAATCCAATCTGTGCCGTCCAGCGCGCCAGACGCAAGTGCTTGATACACTTCAGAACCTGGCAATGTTTGAACAGAAGCACCAAGTTTAGCTAGGGCTTTACCACCAAGGCCAGGCATACGGAATTTCAAACCATTGAAATCTTCTGGTGAGTTGATTTCCTTGCGGAACCAGCCACCGGCTTGTGCACCTGTGTTACCAGCGAGGAAGGAATGCAGACCGAACTCTTCACCCAGTTCAAGGTGATAATCGTGTCCACCCTGATGGTAGTACCAGTTATGCGTTTCTGTTGCAGTCATGCCAAATGGTATGGTTGTGAAGAATGCAAACCCGGGGGCCTGACCCACATAATAATAATCAGCGGCATGATACATATCAGCCTGACCGGATGTAACAGCATCAAAAATGGCACCAAGGCCTGATACCAGTTCGCCATTTGCCTTAACATCAATTTCCAGTGTACCACCGGACATGACGTTTACAGAATCTGCGACACGCTGAGCGGCATCAAACACGCCAGCAAGGCCACGGCCCCAGGCTGTAACCATAGTCAGTTTTTCGCGACCTTGCGAAAGTGCCGGTGTTGCGAATGCAGCAGTACCTGCGGCACCGGCGGCAATACCTGCGCTTTTAATAAATTTACGACGATCCATTTATTGCTCTCCCTTTAGACTTTAAACGTTTCACTAAACCGTGCGGCGCTTGGTTTTCTTTCCGCAAAGCTTACCGTGAAAGTAGCCGTTGTTCGGTCGAAGGTCTAGCATTAATGACAGCAATATTGACGAATTTGGTGTTTGAAAGCAGAAAACTAGGAGGAAAGTATCGGTTTGAGATTGGAAAGCGGAAGTCTGCCTAAAAAGTAAGCAGATTAGTGTTCGCAGGGAGTCCAGCCGTCCTTTGTCAGAATTTCAGCAGGCTCAAATCTGGTTTTATATGACATTTTGGGGCTTTCCGCGATCCAGTAGCCCAGATAGACATATGGTAGTCCGATGTTCTGAACTTGTAATATATGCCACAGCACCAGATAGCTGCCCAAACTGCGTTTTTCCATGTCCGGATCGAAAAAGCTGTAAACAAGGGATAGCCCGTCATCCATCCGGTCTGTCAGGCAAACTGCATATAAATGCCCGCTATCATCCCGAAATTCGATCAATTGCGTTCTAACCGGGCTGTCTTCGATCATCGCCTGATAGTCTGGAAAGGCCATATCAGACATTCCACCGTCGGAATGCCGGGATTCCAAATAGCGATGGAATAGATTGAAATGCTCGTCTGTTGCCGTTGCTGAAATTTCCCGCGCGTGAATATTTTTGTTTTTTGTCCAGATGCGGCGGAAAGATTTTTTGAGCTCGAATTTTGAAGCAACAACCCTGATCGGGATACAGGCCGTGCAATTGTCACAGGCCGGGCGATAGGCCAAATCCTGACTTCTCCGAAATCCGGCAAGGCTCAAGGTGCTATGGAGACTGTCAGGGTCTTTTCCAGCCAGAAGAGTCACGATCTTCTTCTCCAGTTTGCCGCCAAGGTAGGGGCAGGGGGCTGGAGGGGTCGAAAAAAAGAATCTGGATGGTATCTCCACGCGTTTCATCAGGTGCCAATCATTTCCACTATGCTGACAGGTTAGCCTTTTTGCAGCAATTGGGAAAGCCTACACCTGAAATTCCTAAAAAACTTATAGCAAGCCGTAATAAAGCGGGGCAAATATGGAAAATACGATCCAAAGCAGGATAACAAGTGGTGCGCCAGCCTTGAAAAAATCCATAAATTTGTAATGGCCTGGCCCCATAACCAGTAGATTCGTCTGATAGCCCATTGGAGTGGCGAAGGAGCAGTTTGCGGCAAATATGACCGCAAACACAAAAATCATCGGGTCAATGCCTAATGTTTTGGCAATGCTGATACCGACCGGGGTAAAGAGAACAGCTGTTGCATTATTGCTGAGAATATTGGTGAAAAAGGCAACCAGCAGGAAAAATAACGACAGGATAACGGCAACCGGGGCTCCGGCAAGGAGCCCTACCAGTGTTTGTGCAATATAGGCGGCACCGCCTGTCGCCTGCATGGCTATTCCAAGGGCGAGGGCTGCCCATATCAGCAAGACAATCCGGCGATCAATGGCGCGGCTGGCCTGATGAATATTAAGACAGCCCGAGGCCACCATTGCGGTTGCTCCTGCAACAGCGGCAACCACGATGGGGACGAGCCCTGTTGCCGCTCCGATTATAATTGCTGCAAAAATAAGGCGTGCCCTCATGGCAAGTGCCAAGGCGGGAAGCTCGCGGGTAGACCATTCCAGAAGCAGCACATCAGGATTGTTACGCAAGCGCATTATATTCGTGCGAGGCCCCATTAACAGTAAAACGTCACCTGCTTCGAGGCGGATATCGGTCATGTGGTTGGTCCGGATCATGCGGGAACGGCGTTGAATGCCCAACACAACACAGCCTGTCCGGTAGCGGAAGTTGATTTGATGGAGTGCCCGGCCGATCATGCGTGATGCCGGAGCGATGATAACCTCGGCAACGGTCTGGTCTTTTCCTTTGGGATCAAATCCGGTATCCGAGCCGCCCGGTGCGTCAATATCAAGAAAATCACTCATAATTTGCGGGGTGTCAGCAAAAGCATCGGTCAGGGATTTTCGGGTGCCAGCGAAGGCAATGGAATCCCCGGGGCGCAACATCATGTCGTCAAAGGGGGGCAATAACAGTTTGTCCTCTCGTTGGATAAAGCGAATGGTGATGTTGCGCAGGCTTGGAAATTGTCCGGCAACGGTTTGTTCTCCCACAAGCGGGCTGTTGGCTGAAATTTCCAGCTGCACAATGAATTGCTTGCCTGATATGGGGGCTGTTCCATCGGTAACGGCCTCGCGGTCGGGGAGCAGGCGCGGAATAACCACCAGCGCATATATCAGGCCGGTTACGGCCAGAACCGCGCCGGGAACTGAAATGTCAAAGAAATTGATGGCAGGTTGCCCGGCCTGTACTGCGGCGGCTGAAACCAGCAAATTGGTTGATGATCCGATAAGGGTCGTCATGCCGCCAAGGATCGAGGCGTAGCTGAGCGGGATCATCAAGGTGGATGTGGGCCGGTGAAGGCGTTCCGCCAGCGCAGTCATTAATGGAATGAAAATAACGACAACAGGTGTGTTGTTCATAAACGCGCTGATAACCAGGACAGTACAGAGCACCACAGATATGGCAAGAACCGGATGATGGCGGCGCAAGGTGATTAAAAGCCGTATGGGTTTTTCCAGCGCCCCGGTTCGGACAATTCCTTGTCCTACGACCAGTAAGGCAATCACGGTTATCAGGGCCGGGTCTGCCAGCCCTGAAATCAATTTCTTCGCAGTCAGCAGGTTTTTACCCGTGCTATCGATTAGCGGGAAGACATGGAACAGGATCAGCAGGCCGGAAATAACGGAAACGGATGATATCTCCAATGCTATCTTTTCGCTGGCAAATGCGTACATTGCGATGGCAATGAACAAAAATACCAGCCACATATGGGGATGTGATTCAATCATGAATTTTTTTATCCGTATTCTGGCACGCCAAAACAGTTAAACAGTATTACACTTCAAGGCTCGATTGCTCCCTTATCATGAGGATTGTCTGCAATCTTGCAAGTGCGGCATTTAAGTTTGTCAATTATTATGGAAAGATATTCTGCCCAAATGCCTGATACCTATTATGAATATACGGCAAATAAACAACCCGAGTGCCCTTCTCTTGCGGGAGAAGTGCAGGTCGATGTTTGTGTCGTCGGGGCAGGTTTTACCGGACTTGGTGTCGCGCTGGAACTGGCCCGCAAAGGGTATTCTGTTGTTGTTCTTGAGGCCATGAAGATCGGGTTCGGTGCATCGGGACGCAGCGGGGGACAGGTGGCGTCGGGCTATGCCGCCGGTATGATCGAGGCCGCCAGAATAGTCGGGGCAGAGGATGCTGCAAAATTGTGGGCGTTTTCCGAGCGGGCAAAAATAATCCTGAAGGACAGGATTGAAACCGGCACTATCGATTGTGGTTTTCAAGACGGGGAATTATACGCAGCACCCAAGTCATCTCATATGGACTGGCTGCGGACGGAGAAAGACTTTGTCGAGACGCAGTACGGATATGCACATTATCGCTGGATTGATCAGTCGGGCATTAGAAGCCTGCTGGCGGGGGAGCGGTATGTGGGGGGATTGCTTGATTTGCAAGGCGGGCATTTACATCCGCTGAATTATACATTGGGACTTGCCCGGCTTGCGCTGGCGACCGGCGCCCGGATTTTTGAACGTTCTGCCATGCTTGACTATACGGTGACGGATAACAAGGTAATGGTTAGGACTGCGCAAGGCCAGGTTCGTGCAGAGACACTTGTTCTGGCGGGGAATGCTTATCTGAAAAAGAGGGCGCCATCCCTGCAAAGGCGCGCCCTTGTTGCCAAAAGTAGTATTCTGGCGACAGCGCCGCTGGGGCAGGAACGGGCGCAGGCTCTGATGCGGACAACAGCCTGTGTTGCCGATACCAATTATGATCTGGATTATTTTAAAATGAGTTCGGATTACCGATTGATTTATGGGGGGCAAGATCTGTCATTTGGCCGCTCAAGCTTGCAAGATAGCGCTATTCGCCGCAATATGCTAAAGACATTTCCCGCGCTCGAGGATGTGGCAATCGATTATATGTGGAGCGGTGATCTGTCCATTACCCACAAGCGATTGCCGGATATTGGCCGGATTGGTAGCCATGTTTATTATGCCCATGGCTATTCGGGGCAGGGGGTGTCGTTGTCGGCGGTTATCAGTGAAATTCTGGCTGAGGCCATTAGCGGTGATATGGCGCGAATGGATGTTTTTGGCCGCATATCCCATACAGAAATTCCAAAGTCTCAAATGATCCGGCTGCCGGTTTATTACAGCCTGTTGCTATGGCACAGGCTTAAAGATGCATTGGCTTAAGACCTGGCCCGCCGAACCCCGCTATTGGTCAGATAGTCGTGGAGAAGCCGTCCACGAGGATTGAACAGGGACACCAGTAGAATAAGGGATGATGTCAGGGCCATGGTAAAATAGAACAGAGTGGAATGGGCAAGGGCAATTAAATAGTCTGGCTCTTCACCGGAATACAAATATACTTCCAGACCCATGAGACGCATCCCAAAGGTTGCATTCCAGTGACTTCCAATTGTCAGGGTGTGATAGGCTAGCGGCACCAGCATCAGGCCAAGGGCAAGAATAGGGGATAATAACCCCAATGTAACAATACCGAGCAGGATTGCGCCAATGGTTGCGAGGATGCTGATGAAGAAAATGCAGATCACATCAATCATATAGGCGATAAAGCGCCGTGACCGAATGCCGTCAAACGCCTCAAACCGGCCAGTGTTGGCATCATAGCTGTCACTATCGCCCAGTGGTGCAAGATGAATTGCCGGCTCACGTTTCATACCCAAAAGAAATCTTCCCCCTAAAATCTGGATGCAGTTTATTGTATCTGCTCCCTGATATAGATGGTAAATGATATGAAAGGGTCAAGTTTTTGTTTGTTTTTTGTTTAAGCGTTAATTTAAATAAACATTATAATATATTGAAATATATGAGAATAAACGTTAAAATACCACCAATATTTGTTGCTTTGCTTATTCAGGCAATAATACTTGCGTTACATTTTGTAAGCATGCCCTATATCGAATCCCAACTTGGATATCCGGTGCCGGTTATCTGGAAAATGGTTAGTCAGGGTATATTTGCGGCACTGGTCACACCGTTTTTCCGATTGTCTTACTGGTGGGTAATTATTCAGCTTGTTGCCCCTTCTTTACTTTTTGCTGCTTTAGCGATTGATGTGCCGTTATGGGTATTTCCAGTTATTCTGATCGGCTTGCTGGCGGTTTTCTGGAATGTGATTATCAACAGGGTGCCGTTATATCTGACCAATCAGAAAACATCGGCAAAGCTGGCTTCTTTATTACCGTCGCAGGATGGGTTGAAATTTGCCGATCTTGGGAGCGGTTTAGGCGGAACCTTGCGGGAAATTGCAGCCCTGAAACCCGATCAACAATTTACAGGCTATGAGACGGCTCCGTTGCCCTATGTGATGTCATGGGTGTTGACCAGATTACAGGGACCGTCAAATGTCAGCTTGTATCTTAAAAGTTTCTGGAAGTGCGATCTTGGGCAGTATGATGTGCTTTACTGTTTCTTGTCGCCGGTGCCCATGGGTGATTTGTACGAGAAAGCCGCCCGGGAAATGAAGCCGGGCAGCCTGTTTATCAGTAACAGCTTTACAGTTCCGGGTCATAAACCGGATCGGATTGTGACCGTTAAAGATGGCCGCAAGACACAATTGATGATCTGGAAAATTAAAGGCCGATAATTATTTCAGATTTTTGGGCAGAACCGGAGCTTCTCTGAGCAGGACAATACTGATCCGCCTGTTCGCGGGATTGGATGGATCATCCTCGATCATCGGTTCCACATCGGCCTTGCCCGAAACCCGCTCAACCCGTTCAGGGTCAAGCCCTACTTCGATCATAGCGCGGCGGCTTGAATTGGCCCGATCAGATGACAGTTCCCAGTTGGAATAGTCTCCTCCGGAAAAGTTCGAGCTGTCCGTGTGTCCACTGATCGATATATTGTTGGGCAGCGGTTCAATGGCTTTTACAATTTTGGCCAGTAGTTTTTTGACCCGGTGTGAAATGGTCGTTCCGCCTTCGGGGAACATGCTTTCATCATACTGATCAACGATTTGAATGCGCAGGCCCTCGGGTACCATATCTATGACAATGTTATCTGCAAGACCTTGCAAATCGGGATCAGAGGCAATGGCCATTCGGATTTGATCCTTGGCATCTTCAAAACTGGCTTCTTCAAGGGCTGCCAGACGCTCGAGAAATTCGGCATCGTCTATTTCGCTTTTGCCATCACTTTCTGCATCATCCTTTGACCCTTCTTCCGGAGGGGAAATGCTGGACACGGCTGACGGAACGCCGGTGTTTGAGGTCATCGCGCCTTCTGATTGCATGCTGGTACCACCCATAACGCCACCTGCACCAGATTCGCTGGTACTCGAAGATGTGGGTGAGAAGTAATCCGAGAGCCCTTGTTTCTGTTCAGCATCAGTCACATTCAGCAGCCATAGCAACAGAAAGAAGGCCATCATCGCCGTTACAAAGTCAGCATAGGCAACTTTCCACGCGCCACCATGATGACCATGTCCACCTTTTTTGACTTTTTTGACAATTATGGGTGCAATTTCGTCAGCCATATCAGACGTGAACCTTTGTAATAATACCGTTAGACAGTTGGGGCTTCATTGCAAGCTTCTTCAAGTTCAATAAATGTCGGGCGCTCATGACTGTATAAAATTTTGCGGGCAAATTCGACTGAAACCGCCGGTGCATATCCCTGTAGATGTGCTAGAAGACCTTGTTTCATGCAGTCATAATATTTGGCATCTGCATCAAAATATTGCGTAAGATTGGTTCCCATCGGGGCAAACAGGCCATAGGCAATCAAAATACCGAAGAAGGTACCCACAAGGGCCGCACCAATCAGACCACCAAGAATTTCCGGAGGCTCCGAGATCGAGCCCATGGTAATAATCACGCCCAGAACCGCAGCCACAATGCCAAAGGCCGGCAGGGCGTCACCCAATGTGGTTACCGAGCCGGAGATGGCATGATGTTCAGCGTGATGGGTTTCAAGATCCTGATCCATCAATGCTTCCATTTCATGGGGGTTTTCGGTTCCCATGGTCATCAGGCGTAAATAGTCACACATGAAGTCCATCGCATGGTGATTTTTGGTGAAGGTTGGGAAGTTTTGAAAAAGGGCACTGTCTTTCGGGTTTTCGATATGAGGCTCCAGCGCGATCATGCCTTTTGTCTTGGCTAGCTTGAAAATGGCATACATCAATGTCAGGAGCTCGGTATAGGTCTTTTTGTTATAAGGGGACCCTTTCATCAGCGCTCCTAAATTTTTAAGAGCTCCCTTTACAACCCAGCCTGGATTTCCTTGCAAGTAGGCGCCAATGCCTGCGCCCAAAATAATAATAAATTCAAGTGGTTGCCATAAAACGTTCCAATCGCCATGCACATTATACGATCCGCCAACAGAAGCGAAGGTAACGACAACTCCAATAATCCATAACATATTTATTGTAGCCTTATTTTTCTAAAGGATTAACTATGAGAGGAGTTTGGCCCGAATTTGGTTAATAAAGCGTATGCAATTTGAGGAAGTTTTTAGTTATCGCGGTGTGGGTGCCACTTTCCCTGATATCTGAATGACGGAAAATATGTAGTTTTCTGTGGCAGGGAAGGTCTTCAAATATCGGGGGTATAAAAAACAGGTGATTTTGTCGGTGGCCTGTGGGAAGCTGTGTGAAATACCGCACATGGACACGTAGAAAACAACGATAAGAATATAAATTGATATGACTTTTGATGCCAGACAATTTCGGGATGCTTTAGGGTGTTTTGCCACCGGTGTAAGTGTTGTGACTTCCTATAACCGGCAAAATGAACCTATGGGCGTAACGGTCAACTCGTTTAGTTCGGTCTCAATTGATCCGCCATTGATTTTGTTCAGTCTGGCCCATACGGGTAACCACTGTCAGGAATTTAAAGTCTCTGGCAAGTTTGCCGTCAATATCCTGAGCAGCTCGCAAATGGATTTATGTAACTGCTTTGCCTCCCCCAAAGAGAACCGTTTTGATGGCGTGGCACATACGTTAGGTGAAAATGGGACCCCTGTTTTCGAGGGGTGCCTTGCGGTTCTGGAATGCGAGACCTTTGCCTTGCAAGAAGCGGGGGATCATCTGGTTTTCATTTGCCGGGTGACCAATGTGCGCGCAAAAACAGAGGTGTCTCCGCTATTGTTTTATAAAGGCAATTTTCCGAAGCTGAGCTAATCGGGATTGTCGGGATTGAGTAGAAGGACACCTAACGGATTTTTTGCATAATCTTCGGTGCGCGTTGTCATTTTCCGGTATTTCATATTTGCCCAGTCTTCTGCCATATCGTCATAAAACGGAGACAGAACATTTCCGGATTGGCCGGTAGACTGGATAAATAACGACTTGTCCAGATCGGAAAAATCATAAATGGCGCGTAAAGAGGCTGCATGGATACTGGCAAAGGGTTGTTTCTCATCATTAAATTTGTTGCGTCCGACATTAACGGTATAGGTGCTTCCCATGGACGGAACTTTTATGTCGAATAAAAGCTTCAGTCCGGCCACCCGGCTAAAGGGGATATGGTCGCTATGGGCAAAATGGGCTTCCCCCCAATTCCAGTCTGTCATATCTGCGCCATAGCGTCTCTTCAGGTCGGTTAGCGCCCGGTCGAGGGATTGCTGTAAAATATCAGCGCAGGTTTCACGCACATCTGTCTCTTTGTTATCGCACCAGTTGCCTTGATTGTTGATATTTAACAGGACATTCTTCAAGAATACCGGGCGTTGTCGCCAATAATTTTTGAAAATATCCCCCAGATCATCTGCATAGATGGCCCGGTTAAGTTCACGTACCCAGCCATTATAGATAAGTGGCGCAGCACCAAATTTTGTCATCTGCATATCCCAAATAGAAAGCTCAATTAGTGCTTTTCTGGATTTTTCATCTTTGGGCTTCGTGGTGAGAAAAATTTCCATCAGCTCTTCGGTCGGGGTGGATGCGACATCTGATTGAAGATCGATAAAGGATTGGACACTATGTTTGTTTTCTCGTTGCAGAAGTTGGGCGATGCGATTGGCCCGGTAGGGAAGGCCCCAGTCATCGGTGATAAAATAGGGGTAATCATCAGGGATAATTTTCTGGTTTGCCGTTAGATACTGGCCGGATGCCGGATTGTAGCTTTGCGGAAGGTCTTCAAAGGGAATGAAGCCGTTCCAGTCATATTTGGCAAGCCATCCCGGGACGGGTACGCGCCCGCGTGCGGTGTTTTCGGGGGCCCTGACAGGAACACGGCCCGGGGCATAGTATCCTGTATTGCCGTTGATATCTGCATAGACCATATTCTGCTGCGGGCTGCTGAAAAACCTGATGGCGGACTTGAACTCATCCCAGTTTTTGGCCCGCATCATTTTTTCGCTCGAGATCGGGGTCAGGTCACCGGGCAGCAGGGTTGCCCAGGCAAAGGCCAGGACGTTTCTTGCGGGGAGATCACTGGCGGCCTTACCCAGAACATCCGATAGAACAGGGCCATGGCGGGTTGATCTGATGGTTATGTTGACAGGGTCTTCCCCTTTGACTTCGATGACCTCCGCGCGTGACGTGAATTCGGCCCAGCCATCAGGTGTTTTATACTGGGCTGGATTATCAGGATTTACCTTCTCGATATATAAATCCTGTGTATCTGATCCGGTATTGGTGAACCCCCAGGCTACTGTGTCATTCCGCCCAAGGACAATACCCGGAACGCCGGGCAGGGTAGCACCGATGGCATTGATGCTTGGGGTTTTTAAATGGGCGAAATACCAAAGTGCAGGAGCAGATAACCCCAAATGTGGATCATTGGCCAGTAACGGTTTCCCTGATGCTGTTCGGCTTCCCGATAGCACCCAGTTATTTGATCCGGCCCCTTCGGGCAGCGGCGCCGGGGCCATGGCAAAAAGGCGGTCCAAATCCAGTTTGGCACTTTTATATTCCTGCCTGAAATCAGGAAGATCAAGGGCATCCTCCCCCGGATAGGGGGGGAGAAACTGGGCGACCTTTTCAGGCGACATCTTGCTCATCAAGCGCATTCGCTCAAGCTCTTTTGCCCAGTTCTTGCTTAAATCCCATGCCATCATTTTTGTCCAGACGATGGAATCAACGGGTGTCCATTTAGCGGGCTTTACACCCAGTATCAAAAATTCCGGCGGCAGGGCACCTGTGCGGGTATCCAGAAACGCGTTCACCCCTGCAGCATAGGATATAAGAATATTTTTTGTTATATTATCAAGAGCTTGAAACGTTTTTTTTGCGGCTTCATAAACACCGATTGTGCGTAGAAATTTATCCTTTCCAATGGTGGCAGGGCCTAGAATCTCGGATAATCGCCCCGCACCGATCCGGCGATTGATTTCCATTTGCCACAGACGATCCTGCGCATGGGCAAAGCCCAGCCCGAATGAAGCATCTTTAAGGGATTGGGCTTCAATATGGGGGATGCCCGATTGATCGCGGGTAATCTTAACTGGACTGGACAGGTTTTTAACCGTGATTTCACCATCAAGGACTGGCAGTGATGTGCGGGCATACATATATCCGCCGACCACAGACAGTACAGCCAGAGAAATAACAACGATGCCACCGTGTTTGAGTAAGCCCATAATCCTGTTCCTTGCCCGATTGAACAATAGCTCAGTGTTAGCAGATGTCGGTTATATTTCAATAGGGAGTATGTTTTGTGGAACAACCGTTCTTTAACCCTTTCAAGTTGGGCTCAGGTTCAGTAAAATATCGCAACGTATGAATTTGGAGGTTTTACAATGAGCAAAAAGGTAGCTTTTATCGGTCTTGGCGTTATGGGGTATCCCATGGCGGGGTTTCTGAAAAAAGCCGGATATGCGGTCACAGTTTATAACCGGACAACGGCGAAGGCTGAAAAATGGGCTGATGAATATGGCGGCTCGTTCGCAAAAACTCCGAAAGAAGCCGCAGCCGGTGCTGAACTGGTAATGGCTTGCGTTGGCAATGATGATGATTTGCGCAGTGTCGTACTGGGGGATAATGGTGCACTTGCCGGAATGACTTCGGGGGCAATTTTTGTTGATCACACAACCGCATCCTCAGAAGTGGCGGTTGAATTGGCTGCAATTGCCAAAGAACAGGGCGTTGGCTTTGTTGATGCGCCGGTCTCTGGCGGTCAGGCGGGGGCTGAAAACGGGAAACTGACCGTGATGTGTGGCGGCTCTGATGATAACTTCGCCGCCGCCGCTGTTGCCATTGATGTCTATTCTCAGGCTTGCAAGCTGATGGGGGATGTTGGTGCCGGACAACTGACAAAAATGGTCAACCAGATATGTATCGCCGGTTTGGTTCAAGGCCTGTCAGAAGGTATTCATTTTGCGCAAAAAGCCGGGCTTGATGCAGAAAAAGTGATCGAAGTGATTTCTAAAGGTGCCGCTCAAAGCTGGCAGATGGAAAATCGCTATAAAACCATGATCAAGGACGAGTTTGATTTTGGCTTTGCTGTTGACTGGATGCGTAAAGATCTGGGGATTTGTCTGGATACATCAAACAAGATCGGGGCCAGTCTGCCCAATACAGCGCTGGTGGACCAGTATTATGCCGACGTGCAGGCCATGGGCGGTGGTCGGATGGATACATCGAGCCTGATCAGACGCTTGCGAACATTAAGCTAACGAACCGGATGCTAGAAAATGACTCCGAAGAGGTCGTCGTCAGCATCGGCCTCTTCAACATCTTCAAAATATAACGGGCTGGCAAGGGTGACAGTCCAGTACAAGCTAATAACTTTATTGCCTTCCATCGCCCGCGGAGCAATGCCAACGCCGATGTGGCAAAAGGCGGGATTTAGAAAATTGGCACGGTGATTGTCGCTTTGCATCCATATATCAAAAGCGTTCTGTGCTGATTTATTGCAATAGGCAATATTCTCGGCGGCTTCGCTAAAGATGTAACTGTTGTTGTTTATTCGATTTGAAAAACTACTGTTACCGCTGCCGGTATGCGACAGAATGCCTGTTTTATACATGTGCAGGGAATGCTGGATCGCAGCGCGTGCCAGTGACGGATTGAAGGAAAGCGGGATCATATCGTCATCTTCGCGCGCTTCATTGATTAAGGCGATCAGGTCATTTGTATGGGTCATTTGCAGACTTTCAGGCTGTTTGCAGAAGTGGCCACAATTATATTTTGTGCCGTTACCGGTAATTGTCAGTCTGACGAAAACCGGATAAAACTTGTGAAAAAGGGAATTGAGCCGTGACGAAATCTGATAAATCTGCTGAAACCGCCGCCGTGCAAGGTCTGGGCTGGATGGATGACAGTTACAACGGTGTTATTCCGGGCATCTATCCCAGCACGACGTATGAGCGAGCCGCAGATGGCCGCTATCCGAACGGGCGGGTTTATACACGAGATCAGAACCCCACCTATGACCAACCCGAACAGGTGCTGGCGCATCTTGAAAAAGGCAGCTCTGCCCTGTTATTTGCCTCAGGCATGGCGGCGGCGGTGACGGTCTTTCAGGGCTTGAAGTCCGGGGATCATGTGATTGCGCCCAAGATTATGTACTGGGCGTTGCGTCATTGGCTGCTGACTTTCGGGGTGGATATGGGGCTTGCGGTTACCTTCGTTGAAAATGGTAATGTGCAGGCGGTGCAAGACGCGGTAATTGCCGGAAAGACAAAACTTTTATGGATGGAGACACCGGCCAATCCCACATGGGCCGTTGATGATATTGCCGCTTGGGCCGCAGTAGCCAGATCGGCGGGGGCCTTGCTGGCTGTGGATAATACGGTTGCAACGCCGGTTTTAACTCGCCCTATTAAACATGGGGCAGATATTGTCATGCATTCGGCAACTAAATATCTGAACGGCCATTCGGATGTGTTGGCTGGGGCTTTGATAGCCGCGCAGGATACTGAGTTCTGGGGTCGGCTTTGCAAAATTCGCAACGCGGGCGGTGCTGTTTTGGGGTCGTTTGAAGCATGGCTATTGATGCGCGGTATGCGCACCCTGCATTTGCGGGTGCGTCAGGCGTCGGTCAATGCGCTTGCTATTGCCCGTGCGCTGGAAAAACACGGCGCAATTGAGGCGGTTTTATATCCCGGCCTTGAAAGCCATCCGTCTTATGACATTTCATCACGCCAAATGAGAGGCGGCTTCGGCGGGATGCTCAGCATTCGCGTCAAGGGTGGAGAGGCGGCTGCGATGGCGGTTGCCGCGCGCCTGCAATTGTTCAAGCGGGCCACATCGCTGGGTGGTGTTGAAAGCCTTGTCGAGCACCGTGCCAGTATTGAAGGCACCGGAAGCCCGTGCCCTGTCGATTTGCTGCGTCTGTCTGTCGGGATCGAGACGGTTGATGACTTGATCGCTGACCTGATTGCTGCCCTTGAAGGGGCGTGACCGACTAGCAGTTCAGCAGTTTGGCGGCTTGCACCGCAAAATAGCTAAGCACGCCGTCACACCCGGCCCGTTTGAAGCCAAGCAATGATTCCATTATCACCTTGTCGTGATCAAGCCAGCCATTCTGAAACGCAGCGCAGAGCATGGCGTATTCGCCTGATACCTGATAGGCAAAGGTGGGTACATTGAATTCATCTTTAACCCGCTGGCAAATATCGAGATAGGGCATGCCCGGTTTGACCATGACCATATCGGCACCTTCTGCAATATCCATCGCCACTTCGCGCATGGCTTCGTCGGTGTTGGCAGGGTTCATCTGGTACGTGCGTTTGTCCCCTCGTCCCAGATTACCGGTAGAGCCAACCGCGTCGCGAAACGGGCCATAGAAGCCCGATGCATATTTGGCGGCATAGGCCATGATAGCAGTATCTGTATGTCCTGCATTTTCCAGCGCATCACGGATCACACCAATCCGCCCGTCCATCATGTCAGAGGGTGCAATGATATCACAGCCCGCTGCCACCTGATTGAGGGTCTGCGCGACCAAAGCCTCTAACGTGCGATCGTTCATTACATAGCCGTCTTCGAGAAGACCGTCTTGGCCATGGGTTGTGAACGGATCAAGGGCCACATCACATAAAACCCCCATTTCGGGCACGGCATCTTTCAGAGTTTTAATCGCCTTGCAGATAATATTATCGGGGTTGGCAGCCTCTTTGCCATCTTCGCTTTTAAGGGCGGGGTCTACTGCCGGAAACAGGGCTATCACCGGAATACCAAGCGAGTGGGCCTCTTTGGCGGCGCTTGCCAGCAGGTCAGTGCTTAGACGCTGAACCCCCGGCATGGACGGGATATCAATCGCCAGATTGCTGCCTTCATGCACAAAAACCGGCCAGATCAGATCACTGGGGGTCAGGGTGTTTTCTGCGACCAATTGCCGGGACCAGTTAAATTTACGGGTACGGCGCAGACGGGTTCGCGGGTATGCAGCGGTCGGGTGTGTCATGGTCAGTCTTTCAAAAGTCACGCGATTTTGCGTGATAATAAGAGCCTTGGCGGGCGCGGGCAATTATTAATACGTGCAGTTTGGATAGAATCTAGCCAAACGATCGTTTGGTTTGCGTTGACAGGGCCCGTCCAAGGCCGTATCACAGAGGGCAGAGGGAACAAAAGGATATATGCGATGGATTTTAACCTGACAGAAGATCAAACCGCGTTTCAAGACATGGCGCGCGGGTTTGCTCAAGATGTTTTCGCCCCCAATGCAGAGAAATGGGATGAGGATAAATTTTTCCCCGTTGAGGAGTTGCGTCAGGCGGCGGCACTGGGGTTTGCCGGTATTTATGTGGATGATGAATATGGTGGCTCAAGCCTTAAACGGCTGGATGCGGCGATTATCTTCGAAGAACTGGCGGCGGGATGTACATCGACTGCGGCCTATATCTCCATCCATAATATGGCCAGCTGGATGATTGACAGTTTTGGCTCTGACCATCTGCGGGAAAAGTTTCTGCCCAAATTGACGAGCATGGAACATTTCGCCAGCTATTGCCTGACCGAGGCAGGCGCAGGGTCCGATGCTGCGGCCCTTCGGACCACGGCTGTGCGCGAGGGGGACGAATATGTCATCAATGGCAGCAAGGCATTTATTTCAGGCGGTGGCCGGTCCGATATTTATGTGACCATGGTGCGCACAGGCGGGGCCGGTGCGGGCGGTGTCAGCTGTATTGTCATTCCCAAAGACGCCCCCGGCATCAGCTTTGGCGCGCAAGAGCGTAAAATGGGCTGGAACTCCCAACCAACGGCGCAGGTTTTGTTCGATGACTGCCGGGTGCCAGCTGAAAATCTGGTGGGTGAAGAAGGACAGGGTTTTAAAATCGCCATGATGGGGCTTGATGGCGGGCGGTTGAATATCGGTGCCTGCTCCATTGGTGCGGCGCGCGCCTGTCTGGTGGCGGCGCAAGAATATGTGGCGGATCGCAAACAATTTGGCAAGGCCATTGGCAGTTTTCAAGGCCTTCAGTTCAATCTGGCCGATATGGCAACCGAGCTCGAAGCGGCCCGACTAATGATCCGTCAGGCGGCAGCCAAGCTTGATGCCAAGGACCCTGAAGCCACTCTTTATTGTGCGATGGCCAAACGTTTTGCCACCGATGTGGGGTTCAATGTCTGTAATCAGGCCTTGCAGCTGCATGGCGGGTACGGATATCTGAGGGATTTCCCCATTGAACGGTTCGTTCGCGATACCCGGGTGCACCAGATACTCGAAGGCACTAACGAGATTATGCGGGTTGTCATTGCGCGTAAATTACAAGACGGGCAGGGACGGGGCTGATTATGAGCACAGATTTAAAGTCAGATAGCGAGGCCGAAATTATCTTTGAGCAAAAAGGTCAGCTTGGCATCATCACGCTAAATCGCCCCAAGGCTCTGAATGCCTTGACGCACGAGATGGCAATTGCTCTTGAGGCACAACTGAGCCAATGGTCGCAGGATGAAAAAATCGCGGCGGCCCTGATCAAGGGGGCTGGCGAGAAAGCTTTTTGTGCAGGTGGTGATATCGTCAAGCTGTATAGTGAAGGCAAAGCGGGCGGGGACTATCCGTATCGCTTTTACCATGATGAATATGTCTGTAATGCCGCTGTGAAACATTTTCCAAAGCCCTATATTGCGCTTATTGACGGGATTGTCATGGGCGGCGGTGTTGGCGTCTCGGTTCATGGTAGTCACCGGATTGCCACCGAGCGCACCATGTTTGCCATGCCCGAAACCGGAATTGGCTTGTTTCCTGATGTTGGCGGGACCTATTTTCTGCCGCGCTGCCCCGGCGAGATCGGCCTGTATCTGGGATTAACGGGGGCACGGCTCAAAGCCGCCGATGTGATTTATGCAGGGATTGCCACATCTTTTGTGGCATCAGCCGATCTGAACGGGCTGGAAGACGCGCTAGCCTCCATGTCATTTTCAGATAATCCGGCCCGCGATGTGGATCAGATGATCGCGGTTTACGCAGGGGATGCCGGTGCAGCCCAGCTTGCCGATTTACAAGAATGGATTGATCAGCATTTTGCCTTCTCGAATGTCGAAGAAATTATTGCCAGTCTTGCTGCCGATAGTGATGAATGGGCGCAGAAACTGTCAGTCTCGCTGCTTAAGAAATCACCGACCAGCATGAAACTGACCTGCCGCCAAATTCGTGAAGGTGCGACGCTTGATTTTGATGATTGCATGAAACTGGAATGGCGCCTGGTCAACCGGATTATCAAGGGGGCGGATTTCTATGAAGGAACCCGCGCCTTGTTGATCGATAAGGATCAGTCCCCCGTCTGGTCCCCACCAACCCTCGACGAGGTCCGAGACGAAGATATTGATGCGTATTTCCAACCTCTGGAAGCGGGAGAGCTGGATATCTAGGCGGGCGTGTAGCCATCGAGAATAATAAACTGGCCCTCGGCTGCCCCTTTGCGGGCGTCGCGGGCCAGTTTATATTCGGGGCTGTCGTAAAATCCGCGCGCCGCCGCCATATCCGGAAATTTGACCAGAACCACCCGTAAGGTCTCTTCTGGGCCTTCCAGCGTGTCCATTTCACCGCCGCGCGTCATATATTCCCCGCCATATTTTTTAATCGCAATCGGGGCCAGTGCTTTGTATTTTTCATATTGTTCGGGATCAGTGACCTTGATCCGCGCGACCATATAGGCGGGCATGAAAGTTTCCTTCTGTTTGCAGAAAATGGCTGCTAACCTGTTCAAAGAATAACAATAAAGGGGATGGTCATGACCTACAAGTATGTAAGTGTTGAAAAATCGAATAGAATTGCCATTGTCCGTTTTGACCGTCATCACCACATGAATGCGTTGTCCATAGACTTGATGCGAGAACTGACCCATGTGGCGCGCTCGTTTGAGGATGATACCGAAACCAATGTTGTTATCCTGACCGGCAATGGCACCAATTTTACAGCAGGCTTTGATCTGAAAGATGCCGGGCAAGACGCGCGCATGCGGGCCGGAATTCTGGAACGGCGCACTATGATGACCATAGGCCCCAAAATGTGTCAGGCATGGGAAGATATCGAACCCATGACCATTGCGGCCATTGACGGTTACTGCATTGGTGGCGGGGTGGCGCTATCGGTGGCGCTGGATATGCGCGTCGCCAGCCGCGATGCTAAATTCTACGTGCCCGAGATCAGGAACGGCATGAATATGAGCTGGAACTCGATCCCCAGAATGGTCAATCTGGTTGGGCCTGCCAGAACCAAGCAACTGGCTATTGTTGCCGATATTATTGACGCAGACGCCGCCATGCGCTGGGGCCTTGTCGAAGAACTGGCCGATGACGGGGGCGGGGCTTTTGATCTGGCGCTGTCATATGCACAAAAAATCGCAGCGCGTCCCCCCATTCCGGTACGGATGATCAAGAAGGGGGCCAGCATGGCCGCTGGTGCCCTTAATCAGGCAACCAGCTATATGGATATCGATCAGTTCACGCTCGCCACATTAAGCGAAGATTATGCCGAAGGCATTCAGGCCTTTCTTGAAAAGCGGGACCCTGACTTTAAAGGACGCTAGGCGACCAGATCCGGATGATCCCTATTTCAGGCCGAGAAACCGGTCCCGTAATTTGCGCATACCGCTGATCCAGCGGTCATAGTCAGCAGTCTTGCGTCGCATATATTCCAGAACCTGTGGGTGGGGCAGGATGAGGAACTCTTCCTTGTCCATGGAATTGACCACAAACTCTGCCAGCTCTTCGGGCTCCAGCGTGCCGTCAACAGATGCCACCTGATCAAGCTGTTTTTCGGTCATGGCCGTGCGCACCTGTTGCGGGCATAGAACAGAGACCCGCACCCCTTTATCGCCGTAGCGAATGGCAAGGGTTTCGGCAAAGGCAATGGCCGCATGCTTGGTCACCGCATAAGTCGCAGAGTCAATCTGGCTGAGCAGACCGGCAGCAGAGGCCGTATTGAGCAAATAGCCGCCCCCTTGCGCCACCATTTTGCTCGCCAGCGCCCGCGCAGCGTAGACATGCGCCATCACATGAATGTTCCAGTTTAACGTCCAGATATCATTAGGTGTCTCCTCCCACCCTTCACGGGCGATACCGGCGTTGGAGACAAAAATATCGATGGGGCCGTAGGCGGCTTCTGCTTTGGCGATCACATTGAGAATATCAGCCTCTTTCGTCACATCACAGGGAACCGCAAGACCGTTCACCTGTCTGGCGACCTCTTGCAAAGGGCCTTCTTGCATATCCGCAACCGTAACCCCTTTCGCCCCTTCCGCATGAAAACGGATGGCAAGCGCCTTGCCGATACCACTGGCCCCACCGGTGATAACAATATTTTTTCCTGCTATTTTCATTTTGATCGCCTTTTTGTTTTTATTTATATCGCAGGACCCATGTTAGCGCGATCTGAACAGCACACAACAAAAAACCGGCATCCAGAGATACCGGTCTTTCTCTACCCCTGTAAAATACGCGGCAGACCCTACTGCACCGTCATTCCGGCATGAGACGGGATGTTGTTCGAGCCGACCTGCTGCCCATCGCCAGAATACAGGCCCGCGACAGTGAGAGCGCTTTTCTTGAGGATATAATCGTGGGGTCGGGGGACTTCGCCGAACCAGTATAGAGGATGTGGAGCCTCCCCGTCTTTGGCGATCAGGCCATCGGGGAATATCCGGTATCCTTCTCGTTTCAGGGCGTTGATAACCCGCCAGTCATCCTTGCCATCCATCCCCGCCATCAAAGTACCCAGCCGCATTTTTCCCTTGAAATATGTCTCCTGTGATTTGTCGAGGATATAGGCAACAGTGACAAATTGATCCCCTTCGCACCCCACGGGCAGATTGGTTGCTGCCCGGATTACCGTTCCGTCCCGGTTTGCCACAGCCCCGTCGGCCATGATAATATCCATTAGCGGAATATGCCGCCCCGCATTTGGTCCGTCACAGCAAAGCGTCGCATGACCTGGTGTCACCTTCATCCCGTGAAAATCAATAATCTCATCGACAATATTGGTCATGGTCCGCGTTACCGTTCCAGACCGTAATTCCCCAAGCCCCGCGTTGGCCTCTGGATCATAGGCCAAGACCTCATCACCGATTTCAATTGTTTCAATGGGTTTTTGAGTGCCGTTCGCCATGTCAATATGGGTGCCAGCGGAGAAGCAGCGAATAAAGTCGTCTTTTGTATAAGACCTGCGCACCTCAGAAAATCCTTTTTCCGGAATATCCTTATTTCTTGAAAATTGCCCATCTAACAATTTTTCTTTCAATTTATCGCCAGTAACGTCTTTTACAACAAAGTCCTTTCTATCTACACCAGCTTTTCTTAAGGCGGCTACAGTCCTAGTATTTAATATATATTCCTGTCCGTCGCGAACAATTATCTCTACAGATAATTTATCTAATTTGATGGTGCCGCCTTGTATAGCACTAGCCAGATCATCAATCGTTTTTATTTCATAGCCGGCTAGATTTGTATAATATTTAATTCCTTCAATACTGAACTTTGAATTGAATGTTTTTTGAGCAAAATTAGCGGTATATGAGAGTCCCTTTTTCATCACCTTAACTGTCGATGAAAGTCCTTTAAATATACCTCCACCTACGGCAGAAAATATCACATTCTCAATTAAATCTCCATAAATATCCCATTGATCTACATAATTATTATGGAATTCTATGTTGTTTTCATGACGTTTTTTTTGCTTAAAATATTCACTTGCTCCAATAGTGCCCTCTTGCCTTCTTATTTCTAAAACAACTATGGCTTTTTCTTGTTGTAGTATATATTCTGAACGTGCGACTGGATCAAATAAGGGCTCATCCATCCACTTTTTTAGCTTATCATAATACTCTTTAAGAAAACTCACAATTCCCTCCTTTTGAGACATCATTGCCACTATGCTACATTGAATGTAAAATTTTCAATCTAAAGTTGCGTAAAATGATTAAACTTATCAAAAACCTAAGTCCACCTGCTCACGGATTTTCTAAAATTGAATTTTCGTCCAGTGAACTGGACCTAAAAGTTGTTTTTTATCGAGACGGTCCGATACCAAGCCAAGATATTGCTTTAGGATATATTGAATTTGAATATGCTGCAATAATCAAATTTGAAGCTGAATCTGTATGCTTGGATTTTGTTGAAGATGCATGTGACAGCCTTTGTTGTCTCGAAGATTCCAAATGGAAAAGAAACCAGATTGATAAAATCGGGCAATCAGCACCCCTGAAACACTATGTAATTTATTTCAGTAATTGTGGTTACTTACAAGTAGCCTCTCTTTCTGCAACAGTTGTTGAGGGCTCATCATGAAGAATGATAGAAATACGAAGTTAAGCAAAACATTATCACATGCACTAAGACATGCTCCAGATGAATATGGAATTACACTGGATGAGAATGGTTGGACGGATCTAAATGAACTTGTTGAAAAGTTTAAGGAACTTCAAGGATATTCTCACATATCGATTAATGATATTCTTAATGCTGTTCAAGGCTCTGGTAAGAAGCGACATGAAATCAAGGCAAATCGAATTCGGGCAATATATGGACATTCCACAGCAAAAAAAATATTGAAGGCAAAGTCAAAAAAGCCCCCTGCAGTCCTTTATCACGGAACAAGCCCCGAAGCTTGGGAGGAAATCCAAAAAATGGGCCTAAAGCCCATGGCGCGCCAATATGTTCATTTAAGCGAAGGACCAGAGGAGGCTATACATGTTGGCTCACGGAAGTCTAAATCCCCTATTGTTCTAAAAATAAACACGAAAGAAGCTATGGCCGCAGGTGTGGTGTTTTTTAAAGAGAGCAATGGAATTTGGCTTTCAACAGTGATCCCTGAAGAATGCGTCCATTCAAGACCAATATGAGTCGTAGAGATAATCGTTTCAATAACCCTTGATGCGGGATTACGCCTGTTATGAAATTTCAACAGGCTGCGTGGGTTCTACTCGCAAGCCATGTTGAAAATGGAAAGAATTACCATCTGTACAACACACCAAAAGGCGCCCGGTTAAGGACGCCTTTTGGTGCTGTGGGGTGGTTGTTAGTTCGAGAAGGCCTGAATGCCGGTTTGGGCCCGCCCCAGAATTAGCGCATGGACGTCATGGGTGCCTTCATAGGTGTTGACGGCTTCCAGGTTCATCATGTGGCGGATCACGTGGAACTCGTCACTGATGCCGTTGCCGCCATGCATGTCGCGGGCGGTGCGGGCAATGTCGAGGGCTTTGCCGCAGGAGTTGCGTTTGATCAGGGAAATCATCTCGGGCGCTGCGCGGTTTTCATCGCGCAAGCGGCCAACCCGCAGGCAGGATTGCAAGCCGAGGGTGATTTCCGTTTGCATATCGGCCAGTTTTTTCTGGATCAACTGGTTGGCGGCAAGGGGGCGGCCAAACTGTTTGCGCTCCAATGTGTAGTTAAGGGCGGCCTGCCAGCAATATTCAGCCGCACCCAAAGCACCCCACGCAATGCCGAAGCGGGCACTGTTCAGGCAGCCGAAGGGGCCTGCCAGACCTTTGACATTGGGCATCAGGTTTTCTTCGGGCACGAACACGTCATCCATGACAATTTCGCCAGTGATTGATGCGCGCAGGGAGAATTTACCTTCGATTTTGGGAGCAGATAATCCTTCCATGCCTTTTTCAAGGATAAAGCCACGGATAACGCCATCATCGGTTTTTGCCCAAACCACGAAGACATCGGCGACCGGTGAATTGGTAATCCACATTTTAGCGCCGTTCATCCGGTAGCCGCCATCTACAGATTTGGCACGGGTGATCATGCTGCCGGGGTCGGAGCCATGGTCAGGTTCGGTCAGGCCGAAACAGCCGATCCATTCGCCGGTTGCCAGTTTGGGCAGATACTTTTCCCTCTGGGCTTCGGTGCCGTAGGTATAGATGGGATGCATGACAAGGCTGGACTGGACACTCATCATCGAGCGGTACCCACTGTCCACCCGTTCCACTTCGCGGGCGATAAGGCCGTAGGACACATAAGACATACCGGCACACCCATACCCGTCAATGGTGGCGCCGAGCAAGCCAAGTTCGCCCATTTCGCGGAAAATACTGGCATCCATTTTTTCGTGGCGGTTGGCTTCCAGCACCCGTGGCATCAGTTTGTCCTGACAATAGTCATGGGCAGTTTGATAGACCATACGCTCTTCTTCGGTTAGTTGATCCTGCAATAAAAACGGATCAACCGGATCAAAAGAAGGGCGATGATTTGCGGGAGATTTGCTCATTGGGGGGCTCCATTATATGCGTACGAATTTCTTGTTTTTACTTATGCTTTTGAATTTGTGATATGTGTCTATATAATTTTCAGCAGAAATTCAAGATACTCTTCTAAATACGCATTAGAATACCTATTTAGTGAAAAGTCAACATTATGGACTGGATGACGTGTGATGGCTGGTGAAGGAAATGAATTGATTATCGAGTTTGTTCCCATTCGAAACTCGGTAAAGGTGACGGTGTTTGACCCGGTGACTTTAACGGAAGTTTCTATTTTGGGACCGGCAAGTGCCGCCCGCTCGGATCTGGAACAGGCGGCGGTGCAGAAACTGTACTATATGCTTGATACAAAGAAGGCTGCCAAGGCGCGCGCCGCCGCCCATCCCGACAAAAAGGGAGGGATTATCGTTTGATGCTTGCCAAATGAGGCGTCAGTGTTGGCAGATTTCAGCACTTAGCGCACCGCGCATCAGGACTTCAAAGTCCCAATCGGTGACATGGACCAGATTTTCATGATCCCCTGCTTCAAAATAGATATCCAGATTGTTTTCCAATGCCTGATCCATCAACACGTTCAACCCGTAGGCATTGCCGATAGGGGGAATTGCGCCGGTTTTACAATCCCTGAATATGGGACTGAATTCGGTTTCGCAAGAGAGTGCCATGTGGCGGCTGGTGATCTGCTTAATTTTCTCAAGAGACAGACGTTCTGCACTTGGAATAACGGCAAGCATATATCCCTTGTCGTCTTTCAAAACAACAGCCTTGGCGACGCATTTTTTCTGGATATGGGCGTTTTGTGCGGCTTCGGCAAGGGTGGATGATGGGCGGTGCTGGACCAGATCATAATCAATACCGGCACCCAGCATATAGGTTTCAAGGGTAATGGCCATTCCCATAGCAAGCTCCTGTCATTGTGGCGGGTTTGAAAATACAGGTAGAATCTGTCAGGCAAGAGAGATTCTATATGTATTATATTATTCTAATTTATATAGAAAAGGAGCAAAAAAGGCAAGAAAAAAGCCGATATATCCTTTTCGGATTGCAGGCGTTATATGTAGGCGTTTCATTTTGTCGTTGAAATCGAGAGTTATCACTAGGAAGCGGGGCTATGTTGTGATATCCAACCGGCGCTAGTTTGGCCCTATGGCAGAGGACGAGCGGTGTTTATGCTTGTCGTCTATTATCGAAGCCTTATTTGCAAAAGTTTTTCGGTTGGATAAATGACCACCAGCGCCGGTTGTCAGATATGGAGTGCCCACATGACCAAGCAGAGCCCAGAACAAATTGAGTTTTTTAATGCCGATCTTGCCAAAAGTGATCCCGGTGTTTTTGCGGCAATAGGTCAGGAGCTGGGCCGCCAGCGCGACCAGATCGAACTGATTGCCTCTGAAAATATTGTCAGCCCTGCTGTTATGGCGGCACAAGGCTCTGTTCTAACCAATAAATATGCTGAAGGATATCCCGGACGCCGTTACTACGGTGGCTGCGAATATGTGGATATTGTTGAAAATCTGGCTATTGAACGGGCGAAAGAACTGTTCGGGTGCGATTTTGTCAATGTCCAACCCAATTCAGGATCACAGGCCAATCAGGGGGCGTTCATGTCGCTGATCAAACCCGGCGATACCATTCTGGGCATGTCGCTGGCAGCCGGCGGGCATTTGACCCATGGGGCCAAACCTAACCAGTCCGGTAAATGGTTTCATGCGGTTCAGTATGGTGTGCGAAAAAGTGATCATCTCGTCGATTTTGATGAAGTGCGGGCCTTGGCCCATGAACATAAACCTGCTTTGATTATCGCTGGCGGGTCTGCCTATCCGCGCCATTTTGATTTTGCGCAGTTCCGTGCCATTGCGGATGAAGTCGGCGCCTATCTGATGGTTGATATGGCCCATTTTGCCGGCCTTGTGGCCGCAGGCCTTCACCCAAGCCCTTTTCCGCACGCACATATTGCAACGACAACAACTCATAAAACCCTGCGCGGACCGCGCGGCGGCATGATCCTTACCAATGACGAGGCCATTGCCAAGAAAGTAAATTCGGCAATCTTTCCGGGCCTGCAAGGCGGACCATTGATGCATGTGATCGCGGCAAAGGCAGTGGCCTTTGGCGAAGCATTAACGCCTGAATTCAAATCATATGCCCAGCGGGTTATGGATAATGCCGATATTCTGGCCAAAACCCTTATCGGTCACGGTCTGGATATTGTCTCTGGCGGCACGGATACGCATTTGTTGCTGGTTGACCTGCGTCCCAAGAAGTTGACCGGCAAGGTTGCAGAACGGTCCATGGAAAACGCCAATATTACTTGCAATAAAAATGGTATTCCGTTTGATCCTGAAAAACCGATGGTGACATCGGGGGTTCGTCTGGGCTCTCCTGCGGCGACAACCCGTGGCTTTGGCACCGCAGAATTTACGAAAGTTGGCGACCTTATTGCCGAAGTCCTTGACGGATTGGTTGCAAATCCCGAGGATAACAGCGTCATTGAGACGAAGGTGCGGGCCGAAGTCAAAGAATTATGTGACGCTTTCCCGCTCTATGCGTCTCTGTAAAGGATTTAGCCAGAGCCCCGAACGCGGGTGCTCTGGTTGTTCGGGGGAGCTTTTGAATGCGGTGTCCGTTTTGTAACAGTGAAGAAACCCAAGTTAAGGACAGTCGTCCGACCGGCGATAATACGGCGATCCGCCGTCGCCGGGCCTGTATGTCATGTGGGGCGCGCTTCACCACGTTTGAGCGCGTTCAAATTCGCGAATTGACGGTTGTCAAGAAGAACGGTCAACGCAGCCCGTTTGAACGTGAAAAGCTGGAACGCTCTGTCGCCATCGCCACCCGCAAGCGTCAAGTGGATATGGATGTGATTGATCGCATGATCAACGGGATCGTTCGCCAGCTTGAAAGCGGCGGTGAACAGGAAGTTACTTCAGAAAAAATCGGTGAACTTGTGATGGAAGGGCTGGCGAATATCGACAGCGTATCCTATGTTCGATTTGCATCGGTTTACCGGGAATTTCGGGAAGCCAAGGATTTTGAAGAATTTATTGGCGAACTGCAAAGTGGTGTCACCAGCTGAACAACAGACCCTGGATATTCATTATATGAAACTGGCCCTTCGTCTGGCGCGGCGTGGGTGGGGGCGGGTTGCTCCCAATCCGGCGGTTGGATGTGTTCTGGTTAGTGACAGCACTATCGTTGGTCGTGGCTGGACCCAGCCCGGCGGACGTCCCCACGCAGAAACGGTCGCGCTGCGCGAGGCTGGCACAGCGGCCAAAGGCGCCACGGCATATGTGACGCTGGAGCCATGTGCACATCATGGGCAAACTCCTCCCTGCTGCGATGCCTTGATAGAGGCTGGCATTCGCCGGGTTGTGTCGGCTCTGCAAGATCCCGATGAACGGGTGAACGGCCATGGGCTTGAGCGATTGGCAGATGCTGGCATTGAGGTTACCGAGGGGACTTGCGAGAGCGAAGCCCTTGAGGTCAATCTGGGGTTTGTTCTGGCCAAGACCATAGACCGGCCGCAAGTGTCTTTAAAAATGGCGACAACGCTGGACGGAAAAATCGCCACCCATACCGGGAATAGCAAATGGATTACGGGGCCACAAGCCCGCCGGTATAGTCATCTGCTGCGCGCGCAAAATGACGCAATTATGGTGGGGGTCGGGACGGCCCTTGCTGATAATCCCAGGCTTGATTGCCGTCTGGCCGGGCTGGAAAACACATCGCCGGTTCGTATCGTTGCCGATAGCCGCTTGCGCTTGCCCCTGACCAGTGAACTTGTCAAAACGGCAGCCCAGACACCGCTTTGGCTGATAGCGGCCCCCGGGAACGATTCTGACCGGATCAGGGCATTTGAAGATTTGGGCGTGCAGATTATCCCGACTGAAATAGGCGATAGTGGTTATCCCTGCATGAAACTGGCACTGGAACAGCTTGTTAGCCGTGGAATTACCCGATTACTTGTCGAAGGAGGTTCCCATCTGCAAGCATCGTTGGTAAAAGAAGGCTTGGTGGATCGGGTGTATTGGTTCAGGGCTGCCAAAATAATTGGTGGCGATGGTATTCCTGCCCTTCAGTCTATCGGGTTGGATGCTGTCGCGGATGCCCCTGTCCTTGATTTAGTTGAAACTCGCCGCTTGGGTGAGGATCATTTGGAAAGTTATCTTCTTCGGAATGAGTAAGAGATGTTTACCGGAATTATTACAGATGTCGGGACCGTTGCCTCCCTCACTAAAAGCGGCGATACAAAAATAATAATCAAAACAGCTTTCGACACTGACAATATCGATATTGGTGCATCCATTGCCTGCTCCGGTGTTTGTCTGACGGTTGTTGACAAAGGGGATGACTGGTTTGCGGCTGAGGCGTCGGACGAGACATTATCCTGTACAAATCTCGGTGGCTGGCATGAAGGCTCGCCGGTTAATCTGGAACGGGCCCTTAAAATTGGCGATGAGCTGGGCGGACATGTGGTTACAGGGCATGTGGATACCGTCGTCACAGTGACAAGGATGGAAACTGTTGGTGATTCAACGCACCTGACCTTTTCACTGCCGACTGATTATGCCGCTTTTGTTGCCGCTAAAGGGTCGGTTACTCTCGATGGTATTTCTCTGACCGTCAATGACGTTGGGGATGACTTTTTCACTGTGAATATTATATCCCATACCAAGGCACATACATCTTTCAGCCAAATTGTGGTTGGACAGAACATAAATATGGAAATTGATGTGTTGGCCCGCTACGTGGCGCGTATGAATGAGGTAAATAAATAAAATGAGTAACAATAAAGACATCGCAACCACAGAAGAAATTCTGGAAGATGCCCGAAACGGAAAGATGATTATTCTGGTCGATGCCGAAGACCGTGAAAATGAAGGGGATCTGGTTATTCCTGCCCAGATGGCAACCCCTGACGCCATCAATTTTATGGCAAAATATGGTCGGGGCCTTATTTGTCTGCCCATGACCGAGGAGCGGATTAACGAGCTTGAGCTGCCCTTGATGGCGCAATCCAATGCTTCACGTTTGCACACGAATTTTACGGTTTCCATTGAAGCCAGAGAAGGGGTGACAACCGGTATTTCAGCGGCTGACCGCTCCCATACCATTGCGGTTGCCATTGACCCGACAAAAGGCTCGCAGGATATTTTAAGTCCGGGGCATGTGTTCCCGCTGGTGGCGCGTGAGGGCGGGGTGCTTCGCCGGACCGGACATACAGAGGCTGCGGTTGATATAGCTCGCCTTGCAGGTTTGATCCCGGCGGGTGTTATCTGCGAAATCATGAATGATGACGGTACCATGGCCCGTCTTCCCGATCTGATAAAATTTGCCAAACAGCATGATTTGAAGGTGGGCACTATCGCTGATCTGATTGCTTATCGCCGTCATAATGACAGCCTGATTACCCGCGAGGTCGAAGCCGATATTTCAAGCGTGTATGGCGGTGGCTGGAAGATGATTGTCTTTTCCAACAAACCTGAATATGCGGAACATGTGGCACTGGTCAAAGGCGATATTTCAACCGATGCACCGGTGATGGTGCGCATGCATGCCATGAACCCGTTGGGGGATATTCTGGGGGATGCTGACGAGAACCCGACTGTGTTGCATGATGCCATGGCCCAGATTGATGAAGAAGGGCGGGGGGTTGTTGTTCTGATCCGTGAGCCGCGTCCAATGGCGCTGTCAGACCGGGTGCGGCGCAAGATCGGTGAACCGCTGAAAACCCCCCACGACTTGAGAGATTACGGTATTGGCGCCCAGATACTGCTTGATCTCGGGGTTAAGGATATGATCCTTCTGTCCAACACAGAAAGAAATATTGTTGGCCTTGACGGCTATGGCCTGTCCGTCAGCGAAACCAGAGCAATCAAAGCTAAAGGATAATCGTATGGAAGACCTGCATATTTTGATCATCGAGGCGGATTTCTACCGTGACATATCCGATGCCTTGCTGGACGGTGCAAAGACGGTTCTGGATGCCGAAGATGCCAGTTATGATATTGTACAGGTGCCCGGATGCCTTGAAATTCCAGCCGCAGTTCGCTATGCCATGAAGGCAATGGAATATACCGGCGGTCGCCGCCGGTATGATGCCTATGTGGCGCTGGGCTGTGTTATTCGCGGCGAGACGTCCCATTATGATACGGTTTCCGAAGAAAGTGTTCGTGGCCTGATGGATTTGAGCGCAGATTTTTGTCTGGCGTTGGGGAACGGAATTATTACCTGTGAAAATGAAGATCAGGCTTGGGCGCGGGCGCGCAAATCTGAAAAAGACAAGGGCGGTGCCGCTGCCCGTGCGGCATTACATATGTTGAACTTGAAACAAAATTTTGGATTGTTCCCACGATGAGTATGAAGTCAGAAAAACGAGGCGACAAACATAGTCGCCGTACCTTGGCCCGTTTAAATGCCGTTCAGGCATTTTATCAAATGGGGATCGAGGAATGCTCGGCGACCGAAGTGGTGGAGCAGTTTCTGGCCCATCGTGTCGGTGCTGAAATTGACGGACTTCAGTTCAAGGATTCTGACAAGAACCTGTTCCGTGATCTGGTCATCGGCGCGGATGAACGCCTTGCAGAAATCGACGTGGAAATACAGGCAATGCTGGATAAGGATCGTACCCTTGACCGGCTTGATCTGGTGATGCAGGCCTGCCTACGCATTGCTGTATATGAGCTGATGGCCCGGATTGATACCAAGGCGGTGGTGATTATCACCGAATATGTCGGGTTGGCAAAATCCTTCTTTAGCGGCAAAGAGCCTTCTTTTGTGAACGGTGTTCTTGACCAGATTGCCCGTAAATTACGTTCTGGCGAGTTCGCTGCGTGATATGAGCGCCGATGCTGACAATGGGGGTGAATTTGACGTTATCAAACGCCTGTTTGCGCCCTTGTCCGCTGCCGAGCCCGGTGCGTTCAATCTGACCGACGATGCGGCTGTGCTGACTGTTGACGCTGGCTGCGATATGGTGTTGACGAAAGATGCCATGGTTGGCGGTGTGCATTTTCTTGAAAATGACAACCCGCAGAATATTGCCAGAAAATTATTGCGAACCAACCTATCGGATATTGCAGCGATGGGCGCAAAGCCAGTGGCGTATTTATTGGCGACCGCATGGCCGGATAGTTGTAATGAGGCGTGGATTAAAGTCTTTGTGCAAGGGCTGGCCGCAGATCAAATGCAGTATGGGGTAACCTTGATCGGTGGGGATACGGTAAGGACATCAGGGCCGCTCACCTTGAGCCTGACATTGATCGGCAAACTCCCCAAGGGGCAGGCACTACGCCGGTGTGGTGCGCAAGCGGATGACCTTCTCTGCGTCAGCGGCACCATCGGGGATGCCGCCCTTGGACTGAAAGTTACTTCAGGCCTGCTGGATGCTGGGGCAGGGGGGGGCAACAGCTTCCTTGAAAAGCGTTATTTTTTACCACAACCACGGGTATCCTTGGGACCAGCTCTTTTGGGGGTAGCAACATCCTGTATTGATATCTCGGATGGATTATTGGCTGATATTGCTCATATCGCGACACAATCCGGTGTTGGGATGGAGATACGCCAGGATCAAATCCCCTTGTCGAATGCTGCGCGTGCGCTGATAGAGCAAAAGCCAGACCTGTGGGCATCTATCTTCAGTGGTGGGGATGATTATGAGCTGGCCTTTACCGTCGCTCCTGAGAATTTGTCTGAAATTGTTAAAAAAGCAGACGCACTGGCAGAGACTGTCAGCATTATCGGGAAAGTAACATCTGCAGGGGCAGTGGTTGTTACCGGAAATAATGGGCAGGTGGTGCCATTTGAGCAAACAGGCTGGACACATTTCTAGGGAGGACCTCCCACAATTGCGCATGTGTGCTATGCGTTTCTGCCTATTGTCATTTCACTGTCATTTTGAAAAACTCCGGACCATATCAAAGGTCTATTTGGGAGAGCCACATGTTGGCGATGCAGTATTCAGTTCGATTACCTAAGGAATATGACCAGAAGAAAGTTCGTGAGCGGGTGCTTGCCCGCGGTCCCAAATTTGAAGGCCGACCGGGACTGAAACATAAATTTTATCTTTATGAGCCCGAAGAACATCTATATGCCCCCCTTTATATCTGGGAAAGCACCAGTGCGGCGCAGGCTTTCCTGATGGATAGCCTGTTTGGTGATGTGGTGCAGGACTTTGGGCGCCCCCGCGTCCGCAGCTGGCAAATTCTGAAATTTGATTATGGTCCTTCAGCGGCTACTCCAACGCATATGACAGCAGAAGTGGACAAGGTTTGTGCTAACAAATCGCTTGTTGATTTGAAAGCGCAAGAACTTGAGACCCATGGCCAGATGATTGCCACCGACGGGTTGTTTGCCCATATGGTCTTGCTGGACCCTGACCGTTGGGAAATTTCCAGATGCAGTTTGTGGGCAACTAAAGACAGGCCATTCAAGCCAAAATCGGACTGTGTCTATGAGTATGAAGTTGTCCCGGAAAATGGAGATTTGGTAGCAGATAGCTGATTTGATTGTTAATGTGGTTGAGTGTAACCATTCTGTAAGTGTTCTCTGACAAAATCGGACGTTATTGAAACATTCAGTAAGGTTGCAGATAACAATGATCAGATTAATTGGTATTTTAGTGATGGCATTTGTCTTTGCCTATACCCCGGTTTCCATATTTGAAAAAGCAGGGTTAATATCTGTTGCAACCGCTGAAGAGCATGCGGCTGAGGGTGAGGGGGCTGTGGAGGATGGCCCTGTTTTCCTGGAAATGAAGCCGCTGAGCGTTCCCATACGCAAGAAAAGCGGAGCGATCAGATACTATATGTTCCTGTCCATGAGCATGGAATTTGACGAACAGGACAAGAAAAATTATGCGCGTAAAATGCTGCCGCGATTGCGGGATGCCTTTTTACAGGATTTAAGTGGACGATCTGTTCTGTTTAAAGATAAAAGTCGCGGTATTGATTTTGAACAGGTCAAGCGCCGGCTATTAAAACAGGCCAAGAAGGTTCTGGAGAAAAAAGCCCCAACAACTTTGTTTGTTGTGAAAGTTTATAAAGGTAATTAAGGGGGGGGCTCGCCGCCCTTTCAGTATTAAGGAGTGGCGATAGTGACAGTACAGAAAACTCGGATTGGTATTATGTTGTTGGCAGGTGCTCAGGCCATGCTCAACAGCACAACCTCTCTACTTATCAGTTCGGCATCTCTGGTTGCCCTATTGATGCTGGGTGATGACAAATCTTTGGCCACAGTACCGGTGACGGCGGTTGTGACCGGTACTGCGCTGGCCACTATTCCAGCCTCACTTATAATGAAGCGGGTTGGGCGGAAACCCGGTTTTATTTTGGGAATTCTGCTGGGGATTACCGGTGCTTTTCTGGCGGGTTACTCTATTTATATGGCGAATTTCATCAGCTTTACTCTGGGGGTAATGCTGATTGGTACGGCTTCCGCATTTGGTAACTATTACCGGTTTGCCGCCATTGATGTCGCCGGGCCTGAAAACCGGAGCAAAGCCGTCTCTTATGTGATGGCAGGGGGACTGGTTGCGGGCTTTGTGGGGCCGCAAATTGCCCGTCTGACACAAGACGCATTTCCGCCCTATACATTTTTGGGACCGTATCTCGCTATTATAGGTCTGGGTGTAATTGCCTTGATTTTGGTGAGTTTTATTAAACTGCCAAAAATTGAACAGGCTACTTTTACGGAAAAGGCGCGCCCTCTTTTTGAAATCATAAGCCAGCCCTTGTCTTTTTTGGCAATTTTGAGTGCCGTTATCGGCTATGCCGGAATGAGTTTTATGATGACGGCAACCCCTCTTGCCATGATCGGGTGCGGGCTTACACCTGCCAATTCGTTTAATGTCATTAGCTGGCATGTGGTTGCCATGTTTGGGCCAAGCTTTTTTACAGGGTCATTGATTGCCCGATATGGTGATTTTAAAATTATTTTTATGGGGGCAGTTTTCGGGATGCTGAGTGTTGGCGTTGCTTTATCCGGACAAGAAATTGCTAATTTCTGGATTGGGCTGGTCTTGCTTGGCTTGGCGTGGAACTTCATGTTTATTGGTGGAACCACATTACTGACAACGACCTATCGGCCCGCTGAAACTGCTAAGGTTCAAGGGTTTAACGATTTTCTGGTTTTCGGAACTGTCGCCGTGGCATCTTTGTCTGCCGGTATTTTGCAGCAAAAATTTGGCTGGGACGTTGTTGCTTTAACTATTCTACCCTTTTTCTTACTGGTTGCCCTTGTCGCCATGGTTAAAATTCTGGGTGGCAAGCGGAGCTCTGTTCCTGCGCAATAAAAAAAGGCTGCGATCACAGGTGTGAGCGCAGCCTCTATTTTTGTTTGATCGGTGTGCCGACTAACCGATATAGGCGTCTTTTACTAATGAGCCTTTAATCATCTCAGCGGCTTCATCAGCATCGCCCCAGCGGACAATGTTGACCCACTTATTCGCTTCCAGATCTTTATAATGTTCGAAGAAATGAGCGATTTGATCAATGAGGATAGCCCGCAAGTCCGTGTAATTGGTGATGTTTGAATAATAAGGGTGCAGGGAGTCTACGGGGACGCCCAGAATTTTTTCATCCTGTCCGGCTTCGTCTTCCATAATAAGAACGCCGACGGGGCGCGCGCGAAGGACAGAGCCTGGCATGACCGGAATTGGGCCCGCAACCAGCATATCTGTAGGGTCGCCATCATCTGCCAATGTGTGAGGAATAAATCCGTAATTGCAAGGGTAGAACATGGCCGTATGAAGAAAGCGGTCAACAAACATGGCGCCGGAATCTTTGTCTACTTCATATTTCACCGGGACGCCGCCAGTTGGGATTTCAATAATAACATTTACATCCCAGGGGACATCTTTCCCGGCAGAAATTTTAGAAATATCCATTTTATGTAAGCTCCTTGTAAGCTTCTTAAATTCGCTGGTTTCGCTTAGCACGTTCAGGCGGCAGATGCCATAGTAGAAATGAAAAACACCAAGTTTTCTGCGAAATAACCAAGGATTAGGTTAAGTAAACTGAATATAAAAAATACATTAAAAAACTAAACACTAAATAATAAAATTATTATTTTAAGTAAATTTAATATTTACTTCTAAAGTATTTATGGTATTTATTTGGTTATTTAGTATTTAGTTTAAAGTATGTGTATAGTTTTAATCAATAAATAAAAATTAAACTCCTCTTCATGTTCCTTAAAAACATCTCATTATTTGTATATATTAGGCATATCCTTATAATAAAAGAATATTTCAAACTCGATCTTGCGGAAGAAATATTTATCTGCCATGTTATTTTTTGTAAGTAGATTAATAAGTAACTGTAATTTTTGGAAATTAAACTTTGGAATGTTAATAATGTGAACAACAGGCAACGTGCCTGTTAGAAAATAAGGTGGGGTCTTATGTCAGTAGTGTTGTGGATTCCGATTATCAGTGGGATAATCGCGTTGTTGTACGGCGTATATGCAGGTCGAGCGGTTTTGTCCGCAGATGCCGGTACAGCTCGAATGCAAGAAATATCAGCGGCAGTTCAGGAAGGTGCCAGTGCGTATCTGAACCGGCAGTATATGACGATAGCTGCTGTTGGTGTCATAATCTTTGCCATTCTCTGGTTTTTGTTGGGGGATAAGGTTGCTGTTGGCTTCCTTCTCGGTGCGGTTCTGTCCGGGGCAACCGGATTTATCGGTATGAATGTCTCTGTTCGCGCAAATGTCCGAACCGCGGCAGCAGCTGCGAAGGGGTTGAAGCAAGGGCTGGAAATTGCCTTTAAAGCAGGTGCGGTTACCGGAATGCTTGTTGTCGGTTTGGCTTTGTTGGCAGTTGCCGGTTATTATGCTGCCCTTTTGACGATGGGCGTTGAAGGGCGCGATTTGATCGATGCTCTTGTCGGTCTTGGCTTCGGTGCATCCCTTATTTCAATTTTCGCTCGGCTCGGCGGTGGTATCTTTACCAAAGGGGCCGATGTGGGCGCCGATCTTGTTGGCAAGGTCGAGGTGGGTATTCCCGAGGACGATCCGCGTAATCCTGCTGTGATAGCTGATAATGTCGGCGATAATGTCGGCGATTGTGCTGGTATGGCCGCTGACTTGTTTGAAACATATGCGGTAACCATTGTTGCGACGATGGTTCTGGCATCCATTTATTTTGGCGCTAATTCACCCTTGATGGTCTATCCGTTGATGATTGGCGCTGTCTGCATTTTGACATCAGTGGTCGGGACATTTTTTGTCAAGCTTGGCAGTAGTGAAAACATTATGGGGGCCTTGTATAAAGGGTTCATGGTTACGACGGTTTTGTCGGCGATTGCATTGTGGCCAATCACAGATATGTCCATCGGGATGGACACCGAGTACACGATTGGCGCCAAGACCTTTACCGGGATGGCTCTGTTCTATAGCGGTCTTGTTGGTTTGGCTGTAACCGGATTACTGATCTGGGTAACAGAATATTATACATCCACAGAATATCGCCCGGTCAGAAGTATTGCGAAAGCTTCGGAAACGGGACACGGGACCAACGTCATTCAAGGACTGGCTGTCTCCATGGAAGCAACAGCAATCCCTGCACTGATCATCTGTATCGGTATTCTGGTTTCCTATAATCTGGCAGCATTGTTTGGTATTGCTATTGCGGTGACAACCATGCTGGCACTGGCCGGTATGGTGGTTGCACTGGATGCGTATGGTCCTGTTACGGATAATGCTGGTGGCATTGCTGAAATGGCGGATATGGATGAAGGAGTCCGTAAAACCACGGATGCACTGGATGCTGTTGGTAATACAACCAAAGCCGTTACAAAAGGCTATGCAATTGGTTCTGCCGGACTGGGAGCATTGGTTTTGTTCGCCGCCTATACAGAAGATTTAGGGTATTTTATCAGCAATGCTACGGCTGATAAATTCTCTTACTTCCAGGGTGTTTCTCTGGATTTCAGTTTGCAAAACCCCTATATCGTTGTCGGGCTTATTCTGGGCGGTATGTTGCCGTATTTGTTCGGTGCCATGGGCATGATGGCTGTTGGCCGTGCGGCGGGTTCCGTTGTGCGTGAAGTGCGCCGTCAGTTCAAGGAAATCTCCGGTATTATGGAAGGCACGGCAAAACCTGATTACGGGCGCGCTGTGGACTTGCTGACACGGGCGGCTATTCGGGAAATGATTATTCCGTCCATGCTGCCTTTGCTGGCTCCGATCGTTGTGTTCTTTGTCGTTGAAACGGTTGCAGGCAAGTCTGCGGCTTTCTCGACTGTTGGTGCGATGTTGCTCGGTGTTATCATTACCGGGATTTATGTTGCAGTATCCATGACTGCCGGTGGCGGAGCATGGGATAATGCTAAGAAATATATCGAGGATGGTCATCATGGTGGTAAGGGGACAGATGCCCATGCGGCGGCTGTAACCGGAGATACGGTGGGGGATCCTTATAAGGACACAGCAGGGCCTGCGGTTAATCCAATGATCAAGATAACCAATATCATTGCGCTTTTGTTATTGGCTGTTTTGTCTCACTCCTGAGAGGCGTGGAACGAGAAAAGCCCCCGGAATTTCCGGGGGCTTTTTTATATATGTTCTTTGGCTGGTCACGTTATTAGCCGTATTATTGACCGGTATTAAAGCGTCCGAAGTTGCCAAAAATCTGTTCGAAAAAGCCAAGCTCGTTACCTCCGGTGGGGGTTGTTCTTTCAACCATGTCAATTTCCCGGCGATCATCCTTGTCATAGGTTTTTATATTTTTGACAATTTCGTTTTCATCAAACTGAATGATCAATACATTCTGTTCGAGAATTTTTTTGTCCAGAAAGGCAAAGGATTCAGTTTTTTTACCGATGTAATACCAAGCCTCGCCATTTTCAGGGAAGGTGGAAATACTTGAGGGAGAGCCCAGTTTTTCAAGGACGTCATCTTTGGTTGTAAGGCCGGGCTCAACTGTTGCAACAAGCTCTTTATCCAGACGGTATCCCTTCTCCTCTCTTACAGGCTCACAGGCAGCGAGAGTGATAGAGATAGCACCAAGGCATAATAGGGAAACCAGTGTTTTTTTCATATGCGCTAACCGCCTTTATTGATACGTTCGGGGTGTCTTGGTATTTGAAACTCTGTTAGTCGGATATCATGTAGAGTTGACACTACCGAGCGAACCCCTTACTTCATGCGCTATACATGGCATTTTCAAACACGAAATGTCAAATTTTTCTGCCGTTAGGAATATGGCGTGGACTCAGGACTATGGAAATATAGATGATTCTGGACAAGTTATTTCGGCGAAACCCGTTTAAAGCTGTTGCTGCCAATCTGTATGAACAGATTGTTGCGCAGGCACGTCAGCCTGTTTTTTATCTGGAAGTCGCTGTTCCGGATACTGTAGACGGTCGCTATGAAATGGTCGCCCTTCATGCTTTTCTGGTGATGCGCAGGTTGAAACAGGAAGGCAAAAAAGGGCAGGAGTTATCTCAAGCCGTGTTTGACAGCATGTTTGCCGATATGGATCATTCAATTCGGGAGATAGGGGTTGGTGATTTGAGTGTGGGGAAACGGATCAAGGCGATGGCAGAAGTGTTCTATGGGCGGGTTATTGCCTATGAGACAGCACTGGATGGCACGAGGGACGAAACATTGTCCGAGGCGCTGGCGAGAAATCATTATGGAACACTGGAGCAGCCTCCTGCGCTTGAAGTTCTGGATCAGATGGCCGCCTATATCCGCAAAGCTGATGCCTTTCTGAAGGCTCAAGGTTATGAGGAACTTTTACAGGGAACTGTTCAATTTCCAAAATTTGAGGAAGATGCATGAATAATGAAGGTTTGGTAGTTATATTGGTTGTAAATTTAACTTAAATATCAATCTGTTATCATATATTTGTAAAAGCCATTGACCCGGCGGGTTGAAACGCCTATTTTCGCGCCTTCGAATCAAGGCCGGATGATTTTCAACAATACTCGGTCGCATTATGATCAGAATTGAGTTGGAAAGGATGCTCCATGCAGAATGCCGGGGCAGAGTTTGTGAAGTGGATAAATGTCGAGCGGATCAAACGCGAGCCAATTACATTTGCTTTCACAGCAACCGAAAACGAATTGGCCGATGTTGCGCAGAGGCTTGAAATCGTCGGTCTGAATTTTTTGGAAGTATCAGGGGATATTCACCGGAAAGAGGGCTGCAAACAGTTGGAAATGACGGCAACCTTCAAAACGGAAGCTGTGCAAAGTTGCGTGCTTACCCTGGAGCCTGTCATACAGAAGATTGAAGTGGAATTCTCGGGGAGCTACACATTCGATAAAAGAGACGTTACACTTGAGAATGCAGAATATGTGGTTAGCCTTGACGAGGATGACCTTCCTGAAGTAATCGAAGGGGGGCGGATTGATGTGGTTCATGCAGTTTGTGAACAAATTGCACTTGCATTGGACCCCTATCCTAGGGCAGAAAAGGCTGGAAATTCGGGCAGCGCAGAAATCTTGCAGCAGCCCGATGATGCAGCAAACGGCGAGGCTCTTGAAGTTTATAAGCCTTTTGCCAATTTGAAAGACTTGATGAACAAGAAATAGTGGATACCCATCGGGTATGCAGAGTTTGTGAGACGTCCGGTTGGGCGCATAAGTGAGAGATAGAGAAAATGGCAGTACCAAAGAAGAAAACAACCAAATCAAAACGCAACATGCGCCGTGCACATGACGCCTTGAGCGGCACGCAGTCACAAGAATGCGGAAATTGCGGAGAGTTGAAACGCTCTCACCATATCTGTGAATCTTGTGGTCATTATGGTGACCGTGAAGTTCTGGATACAGCGGAAATCCTCTAAATTTCGCAACCTTCAGACATACTGATTAACAGAAACCGGACAGTAGAATGAGCGAAAATGTTGTGATTGCCCTTGATGCTATGGGGGGAGATGATGCCCCCGATATTGTCATTAAGGGTGTGGACATTGTTCGCATTCAGTTCCCGAATGTCCGGTTTTTGTTGTTTGGTGATGAAGCCAGATTGCGTCCGTATCTGGATCAGTATCCAGGTGCTAAATCGGTTTGTGAAATCAGGCATACCGATCAGGCAATCAAAGGTACGGACAAACCCAGCCATGCCTTGAGAAAGGGCCGCAAGAGCAGTATGCGTCTTGCGATCGATGCCGTGCGCGCGGGCGATGCCCATGGGGTGGTGTCTGCGGGTAATACCGGTGCCTTGATGGCGATGGCCAAATTTTCCTTGCGAACCCTTCCCGGAATCAAGCGTCCTGCGCTGGCCTCGGTTCTGCCTTCCCCCAAAGGGGAGACGGTAATGCTTGATCTTGGTGCCAATGTTGAATGTGACGCTGATAATCTGGTTCAGTTTGCTGTTATGGGGGCTGATTTCGCCCGGGCTGTTCTTGGCCGTATTCCACCGCGTGTGGGACTTCTCAATGTTGGCAGCGAAGAGCTTAAAGGCAGCGATACGATCAAGGAAGCTGGCGAGCGATTGCGAGGGCTATCCAATCCACCCTTTGAATATTGCGGCTTTGTTGAAGGCGATGATATTACCCGGGGTGTCGTTGATGTGGTGGTCACAGATGGTTTTACCGGTAATATTGCCCTGAAGACTGCCGAAGGTGTTGCGACCCTGTATACCAATTTCCTGCGAGCAGGTTTTAACAGTTCGATTCTATCGAAGCTGGGATATTTGCTGGCCCGCAGAGGTTTGCAGATTTTAAAAGACCGATTGGACCCGCGCGGCTATAATGGCGGTGTTTTTCTAGGGCTGAACGGTGTCTGCGTAAAAAGTCATGGCGGGACGGATGGTGTTGGCTATGCAAATGCTATTGCCGTTACAATTGAGATGATCTCCGAAGGAATGATCGAGAAAATGATTGCTCATTTCGAAGAGTTTGATGTTGAGATAAATAGCTCCCAGGCCACTGGGGCATCAACAGAGCCGGTATCCGAGAGTTCGGAAACCGAGAAAATATAAGATACGTAATTCCGGATTCATTGCCGGAGAATGGGATTGATTTATGCGCCGCTCTATCATTACTGCCACCGGATCCTACCTGCCAGAGCGGATTGTCACCAACGCTGAACTTGCTGAAAAAATTGATACGTCCGATGAATGGATTATCTCGCGCTCCGGCATCAAGCAACGCCATATCGCTGCCGATGATGAACTGACCTCTGATCTGGCAACAAAGGCGGCGCAGGCGGCTCTGGACAGTGCAGGGTTGGGCCCTGATGATATTGACCTGGTGTTGCTGGCAACGGCAACACCGGATGAGACCTTTCCGGCAACTGCGACAATCGTTCAAAAAAATCTGGGAATCACCGGCGGCTTTGCTTTTGATGTGCAGGCGGTTTGTACCGGCTTTATTTTTGCGTTGGCAACTGCGGATAATTTTATCAAGGCAGGGCAGGTCAAGCGGGCACTGGTGATCGGTGCCGAAACATTTTCACGTATTATCGATTGGGAAGACAGGACAACCTGTGTGTTGTTTGCCGATGGGGCCGGAGCTGTTATTCTGGAAGCATCCGAACAAGAAGGCAGCAATCAGGATCGCGGTGTTTTGACCAGTCATTTGCATTCCGATGGCCGTCATCATGATTTACTCTATGTGGATGGCGGGCCGTCATCCACTCAGACAACAGGATATCTTCGGATGGCGGGTAGGGAAGTGTTTAAGCATGCGGTCAACAATCTGGCCGCTGTCGTGGGCGAGGCTCTGGACGCAACCGGATTGACGCCCGACGATATTGACTGGCTTGTTCCCCATCAGGCCAACAAACGTATTATTGATGGCACGGGCCGTAAATTGAAGATGGACCCTGAAAAAGTCATTGTAACGGTTCACAACCATGGCAACACATCTGCGGCGTCAGTTCCGTTGGCACTGGATGAAGCCGTGCGGGATGGGCGTATCAAAAAAGGCGATCTGTTGCTGCTCGAAGCAATGGGCGGTGGCTTTACCTGGGGATCGGCTCTGGTGCGGTGGTAGCTCCGCGAATCTTTTTTCAAGAGATTCGCTTTTTACACTGAAACGGCGTAGAAAATATTACAGGAAAAACAGATTCTGCTGTTTTTTCTATAAAATCACGGGTTTACCCCCCGTTCTTTATGAATTTTCCGGTTTGCTGTTGACGGTGTTGCCTGCTGTGCTAATTCTTGGACAAAGGGTGCAAGGTGGGAAATATGAGCAAAACAACATTAACCAGAGCACATCTGGCAGAAGCACTTTATCAACAGGTTGGTCTGTCTCGAAACGAGTCCGCAGAACATGTGGAAGCCGTTTTGAACGAAATTTCTGATCGCTTGATTAGTGGCGAAACTGTAAAAATTTCATCTTTTGGCAGTTTTCAAGTGCGCCAAAAAAATGGCAGGGTCGGACGTAATCCAAAAACCGGTGAAGAAGTTCCAATTGACCCAAGGCGTGTCCTTGTTTTCAGGGCATCACATGTCCTTAAAGACAAGATCAACGCGGTTGACCGCTAAATTCGGTAAGTCATGTCAATTGCACCCAAGCCAGTTTCACGAAAAGCCCGAAAATCACCGGATGCTTTTCGCACGATCAGTGAAGTTTCCGAAGAACTGGAAATACCTCAACACGTGTTACGTTTTTGGGAAACAAAGTTTTCCATTGTAAAACCGCTCAAACGCGGCGGCGGGCGACGCTATTATCGTCCTTCAGACGTTGAAATCATCCGTGGTATTCGTGATTTGCTCTACACCCACGGATTTACGATCAAGGGCGCACAAAAACTGTTGAAAGAGCAGGGCGGGCGGATTGAAAATATTGAGGTTCTTGCGGTAAATAATCCTGCGCTAACTGTCTCTGCCTCTGTTGCAGACGACGCACAGCTCACATCTCAGCGCCCGGCAGATGAACCTGCCCTGGCATCTACTGGGGGAAGCAACAAACCCCAATTGCTGGAAATTCTGACTGAATTACAGTCAATCCGGAAGCTTTTGCCCAAATAAAATCCTGACCGGGAAATCATCAGCCTGTTTATCGCCGAATTTATCGGGAAGATGGAAGACTGCCGTTGCATTGCCTATTTATCAGGGGTATAGTCGCGCCGCCTTCACCTATATAACGGGCAGTAGCGCAGCCTGGTAGCGCACTTCACTGGGGGTGAAGGGGTCGTGGGTTCGAATCCCGCCTGCCCGACCAACGTGAAACCCCTTAAAAACTGCCGTTTTTGAGGGGTTTTTCTTTTACCAAATTCCCTATATTCAATTTTTGACTGCCTTTTTGCTATTGTTATAAATGGCAGTTTCCTGCGGTTTATTTATGCTTGTTTATTTCTGTAAGGCAGTCAAAAGGCAGTCAAAAAATATATCAGCCACAAAAAAAGCCCCTTGAGTCTGAGGGGCCGTTTTTGCGTGAGATTTTATTAGGCTACCGCCCGATCATCGCGTTGCTTTCGGGCTCGGTTGCGCAAGCTCCAGACATGTGTGCGAATATCATTTACCTCGATTACATAGGGCGCTGTTTTTCGAGTTTGATCCACTTTGAAAAACGGAAGCTTCTTTTTTCTTGCCATGTCGCGCAAGATAGGGGCGCTGTAGGTTAGGCCAAAAGCGATCTCAAAGAATTCGGAAGCCTCATCCACATTCAGTAAAATATGACCTGGCATATCTATGGTTATTTGTTTTTTAGTCATCATGGTGCCCCTCTTTTGGTAGTCTTCCGAAAAACTGAGTAGGCCTCTTATTGGGCTTGTCGAATAAATACCAAGCACAGTTATCCTTACCGGAATTTTTGGTGTCTGGAATCCATTTCACACGCCCAATCGATTGAATTTTTCGACATCGGTTTTCTACTTTTGAGAAATAGAGGTTGTGCTTGAAATCAGCCGGCAACAGCAGCCACGTTGGTGCGACGTCAGATAGATGGATGATGAGCGATATAACAGGCTCACCTTTTTGCGAAGGCATAGGCCATGGCGGGTTCGTGATGAAGCAATCGGCCATCCTTTCGTTAATATCCAGCGCGTTAAATTTCGAAATACCTGAGTGCTGTGGCTCAATATCACTCGAAAATCGGCACAAGAAACCTAGGCTTTCCAGATGATCAATAAGAGCACCATTTCCTGCACACGGTTCGTCAAAGGAAGTCCCCCGCGTTAAATGCCGCGCCAGTGGCGGAACAGCTTTAAACGGTGTCGGATAGAAATCGCGTTCACGTCTTTCGAAGTTGGACCGTTTACTCATGCTGTCGCCCTCATTTTATCTACGATTTGAATTCGCTCGCCTATCCACCGCATTACCGGTACCGCCATTGAATTGCCGAGAGCTTTGTAGCGAGGCCCGTCAGGGCATTGCTCGGCAGGTTTATTGCGCCACGGTATGCGTGTGAAGTTATCTGGAAATCCTTGAAGCCGTTCGCACTCGACCGGTGTTAGACGCCGGACTTTCATCGCGGTCAATACATGAGATTTATCACCACCTCCTTGCGAAGCCCGCAATGCCGTTGATATTGGACCTGACATTTCTGCTGTTCCGCCACCATCGCGACCACGAATACTAACCGCCACAACATCAGGCCCGTGGTCAGTACAAGGCGACCCATCGTGCCGCGCAGACAATGTTCTTGCTGTCTCGCCGCCATCAATGTGGGTCACTGGTATCGCCATATTCCCGCAAGCTTGATCGACAGATATTCCACGATCTCCAGGAGTCAAAGAAACTAGCGCATTTTCTTGGCCAGAATTACGCCCGAGAGAATGAGCAATACTGCTCACAATAGGGTCTTGAGTTCCATGGACGACAAGATCAGTTGCATCTTTGAAATCTCTAGCCTTTACCGTACTGGCCGTACCATCACACTCATACTCACCAAATGCCGTCATACGGGCTGCCACTAAATGTCCAGCTTGTGCCTGATTATCGTCTACACCACATGTTCCAATGCCTGTTGCAGTAAGGGCGGCAACGTTCGCTTTCTTTTCTCGGCTCGGCGCAGAATTCCCGCGCAAGCTTTCTTGCTCAAATAAAACCGCAGCGGCAGGTCGCCAGTCTCCAAGGTATCCGACAACAAACACACGGCGGCGTCTTTGGGCCACTCCGAAATATTGAGCGTCAAGAATTCGGTAGGCGAACCCATACCCGATTTCCCCCAACCCTCCGAGGAAGGAACCAAAATCCCGTCCTTCGTTACTTGACAGGACGCCGGGGACGTTCTCCCAAACCACCCAACGGGGGCCGAGGCGTCCAGCAAGTTTAAGGAATTCGAGGGCCAAGTTGCCACGGTCGTCTGAAAGTCCTTTTCTAAGTCCTGCGATTGAGAAGGACTGGCACGGTGTTCCTCCGACAAGAAGGTCAATTGGTTCATAGTCGTTTTCTCCGATTGTCGTAAAATCACCGTGCAAAGACGTATCCGGATAATGATGTTGCAAAACGGCTCGTGGAAATTTATCGATTTCCGAAAAGAAAGACGCTTCCCAACCTAAATTATGCCATGCCGTCGTTGCAGCCTCGATGCCGCTGCAAACAGATCCATACCTCATGTAGCCATCTCGACTGATTTCACAGCTTCACTCATCAGTCAAACCTCGCGGAGTTGGTGATTGTCGATTTTTTACCGCTCCAGCTCCAGCGTACTTTTGGAGCATCGAGGTTGATTTTCTGACTGCACATTGCGGCGTGGGTGTCGCAATAACTTTTGCCCCTGGGTGCCGGCTCATTGCAGTAATGCTCACCGTGTAATAGTTCGTCGGTGGGTGGCAATTCGTTTCCCCATAGCGGGAATTGACATTTGTTGGCCATTTCATTGCCTCTCTATGAAAAATCGGTATCGTCGGCGATATTGCCCAGGGCTTTTACCAGTGCGGATATTCCGTCACGCGTTGGTTTGTCGGCAATGGACTGGAAGTTCTTTGCCAGTTCGATAGTGCTGCGGTTGGCGCCGCCATGTGCCATCGGCTCGATATCCGTATCGGTATCAAGATCGGTAAAGAAATATGCGACATCCACATTGAGTGCGGTGGCTATTTCATATAGACGGCCGGCGCTCACCCGATTTGATCCGGTTTCATATTTCTGCACTTGCTGATAGGATATCTCCAGCGTTGCGGAAAGTTGCTCCTGTGTCTGCCCGAGCATCGTGCGGCGTTCCCGCATACGCTCTCCAACATGGCTATCGACACGTTTTGAAGTTTTGCTCACGTTGTCTCTCCGTTTTTTTTGGGTTTGAAGTTTTGCCAAAGGTGCTTGAACCCTAGGCGCATGACCCAGTTTTTGACCGGATACACCCGCCAGTCGACCATGTAGGTGGCCAGAGTGGGGTCAATCACATAATCGCGGTCTTTGGTCTCCAGAACGGCTACAGCGTGTATAGGGCCGTTCTTTAGCTCGCAGATAGCAAGTCGTAATGATCCGGCGATCTCGGGTTGCATTTCGATTAATCGCTGGATGAGGTAAAGGGCTTTGTCTTCACAATCCCCGCCGCGATCCGGATACCAAACATCGGCCAGACCGGTGCGATCGATATCCCGCTGATATTCGTAGTGATTGATCGAGCGCGTCATTGAATTTATTTTCTTCTCCAATGCCAACGTCAAGGTTTTGGCATCGGTCCGCCTGACAGCCCCTCCCAGTTGCAAGAACTCGGGGAACTGGGCGACAAGGGCGGTCCACTGATCCGGTGCAATGATCCTGCCAAGCTCAAAGGCGTCTTCCATGAATTGCGTGGTCATGCGTCACCGCCATGCAGGGAAATAATATTGCTGCGCTTGTTATTGATAAGTTCAAGCGCCAGATCGGCTTGCGAGCAAAAGATCGTTGCCAGAGTAAAAACTGCGCCGGCGCGCTCCTGAACAATGATTGCGTCCTCCAGGCTGTCACCGCCGTTAAAATTATGCGTTGCCACCGCATTGATCAGTAGCCCGAATTGGGTGGCCATACTGGCGGCCAACAATGACGGATCAAGGATTTCGCGTTCACTCATGGAAAGAATGGCTGATCCAAGGTTGTCATTGTAAATGCCTTCGCCGATCGCGTGCAGGGTCAGGGCGGGATGTGTCTCGTCTCTCATGTCTCTCTCCGTGTTTTAAATGTGCGTACAGTGCGAGTGATTGGCCGGGCTGTTCTGGCAAAATGATCATCGACGAGTTGGCCACCAATGCTGAATATGGCTAACAGGCATAAAGTCGATATTTGCGCGATGAACTTGGCAAGGGTCACTTTGTCGGTAATGGGGTCGACGGTAACGATCTCGGCCCTGTAGATTTCCTGCAAACGCAAGGCGATCTTTTGGGCGAAGTCCTTGTTGCACCGTACGTTGCGAGTAGCCAGCACCCGGGTGCCGGTCTGCAGCTTGATTTGATAGAACATTGGATCAGTGTTTGGCGGATCCGAGGAAAGTCAGATCGGGCGTATCCCTGCGGATCGGCGCGCCAATATTGTCCAGCAACAGATCCGCCTGATTACCCTCAATGCCGAGCGTCAATAGCTGGCCGCGCATCCAGCCGCGATCGATGACTACCAAATCATCTTCAGCGCGGAACAGACTGACCAGGGCGCGGGTTGCGGTCTGGCTAAGCATGCAGCCACCAGAGCCCAGCGGCGTCAATTGAATGGCGGTATTCCCGGCGGGCAAGTGGTCAAGATGTTTACCATGTTGCAGGATATGGCCGCGCAAGACTTGAATTTTGTTGCTCTGCATTTGGGTCTCCTTTTCATTCATTGGGTAGTGAATGAGGGAACCCTAATGGGATTTATATTCTAAAGTCAATAAAAAAATGGAACTATAAACTCCATAAAAATCGAAAATGGTGTATTATAAACTTCACTCATCCTTGTAAGTCGCTATTTTCTGGGTTTTTTCTGTAGGCGTGGCTGCCTGTTTGTCTGTTTGTGGAAATAAGGTGCGGCCTTGTTTGTGCAAAAGTATGAAAACTTCAAAACAACTCTTGGGCGCAGAAAATGCGACCTTGTAATATTTTGACATAGTGTGAACGTCCCCCGATTATGCCCGCAGCTGATCAGCTAGGGGTGTGATATTTTATCCGGCGGCATCGTTCTTGCCTGCTTCTCGACATGTGTCCAGCATGTACGGGAGCCCCGCTTATCATGCGCGAGAACAAAACAATATGTAGTTATCGTTTTGCATGCAAATAGTATTTAAGTCTTAAGCCTTAATTTTTCGTTACTCTTAATCTTCACGCCGCCAATGTCCCGTAACGCGGGCATAAATAGTGATGTCATCTGTCACTTTAATCGGTGGGTAGGGGGTGTCGTCCTTGGATTTTGCAAGTAACCATTGCTCTCCAGTTTGATCAATCAGAAGTTCCCTGCACATAATTTCAAACTCGCCTTGGCTGTTTTTGTTGGCGATTATGTATCGCCGGCCATTCTCTGGAAGCTCGGCCAGATCGAACAAAGTGACGCAAGCGATCAAATCACCTTTGTTATATCTCTCGCTCATGGAGCTGTCAGAGATGCGCATGGCAAAGCGATCTTGGGAAGGGAAGCGAGGGTCGCTTGGGAAAATTTCCTCTTGCCAGTTGTCCTCATGCCAGATAATCGCTTTTTGAAAGGATCCTGTCTTTACCTCCCCCTTGATCGGGAGTGGTGTAACCGTTCTTTTGGTGTTGTTGTGCGGGCTGGCCAGAAAGTCAGTGACCTCCAGCCCCATTGCGGTGGCGATTTTGCCAAGCGTCGCTACCGTTGGGCTCTGAATTTTTCCGCTTATAATGTCTTTGACGACACTCTCGGAAAGGCCGGCTTTTCTGCAAATAGCTCGCTTGCTCATGCCGCTTTTCTGGGCGAGCATGCGCAGGTTGTCACGCACTGGGGATGGTTGGGTCATTGGGTCTTTTCCGTCAAATTTTAATTTCATCTATCTATTAAAACCTCAATCAATTTTGATCGAAGAGAAAATATTTAGTTGACACTGGAGTTTTTACACTCCATTTTTCTGTTCGTGACGTCGGGTTCCCAAGCGGTGATGTAGCGTAAGTTTAGTAAAATTTTAGTTAAGCCGTTCTCGACTGACCACCTCCCTGTTGCCTGCCGGTATTCTTTCTTCCCTCGAGAGGGTACCGGCAGGATCTTTTTGAAGGTGAAGAGATGGCCAATATTTCAGCGCAGCAAATGAATTATTTAAAAGGAGCCTTGCGCCAGGGCGTCAAGATGGAAACTGTAGCGGCCAAACTCGGCCTTTCAGTTTCGGCAACACGGAAATTAATCAAACGCGAAACCTCTGAACCGTCGCCAAGGTCATGGACGCCCGCAAAAGATCGGCTGTTGAAAAAACTATATGTGTTGGAAAGTTGGGATGCACTGTTATCTACGTTTGCAGGTCATTCCCAAGACGCTATTCGCAAGCGCGCAAATCTTCTTAACGTAAAACGTGATGCCTCTTTGGTTTCCGCGGCCATCGTGAAAGAGAGCAGGGCGGTTCAAAAAAACAGCAATTTTACGCTGAAGCCCTGCATGTCTTGCAATAACGATTTTTTGTCTGACCATAAATTTAACCGTATCTGTAAGGGCTGCAAACAAATTGGAAGTGGGGTTACTTCTTACAAGGTAGCTTTATGAACAACTGGTTAGATCGTCAGGCCGAGCTTTGTCATTTTCAATTTTTAGATGCTGGATTTGAGGCAGGACAAAGCTGGTTTGCCGATCTCGCACAGCGTTTGAACTGCTCCACTTATTACGCTCGGCAAGCATGGTTGCATCTAGGCCTTGGTCAATTATTTGCAAATACTGAGACAAAAACGGATCATTGGGTTACCGATCTTAATGGCCGTGAATTTCTATCCCTGCCCATTTGTACCAGGCAACTCTCGGATACCTCGGTCAATGTGCTGGACCTTGTGGCTTTGGATTTGGTCAATCCTAAAAAAATCTATTATCGCACGGGCGTGCAACCAGTGTTAGGCCGGGCGGCATTATCGCGGGCGCGGGCAATATCTGGGGATCTGATCCTGTACGAAACACCCCTCGATTTTTTAAAAGGGTGGGTGTCGTTTTGGGCAGATTACGATCAGATAGTTGCTGAAAAGCCCGCTGGCCCCGAGACGCCTTCGACTGATGATCGCGGATTGTCATCTGATCAATTTCCGGGTGTCGTCCTGTTTGATTATGACCGGCCACTTTTGCCGATTTTCCGATCTGTTACCGACATCCAGATCGAAGGCGATGATTTTGCGCAGCGTTTCGCCAAAAAATTGCAGCGCGAGATCGAAGCCGAAATTTCAAAAATCAAGTATCCGCGCGTTCTTCTTAACAAAAAACAAGGGGTAGCTGCATGAATAAAATTGATGTCTGGAAACGGACGGCCACCGGTAAGATTTTCTTTTTGTTTTCACCTCAACGATCGGCCATCGCCATAGACGATATTGTGCAAAGCCTTGCGCGAATTTGTCGGTATGGCGGTGGTGTACGGTGGCCGTTACATTATAGCGTTGCTGAACATTCGGTCATATTGGCCCGTTATGTTCTGGACCGATATCCTGATCGCCCGATGCTGGCGATGCAGGCATTAATGCATGATGCTGCCGAGGCCCATATCGGCGATATGATCCGCCCGCTTAAAGATACTATGCCGGAGTTCATCACGATTGATAATCAAATCACATCTGTGATTTTTAAACATTTTAACATTCCTTGGCCGCTGGATCCGATCATCAAAGAAATTGATACCCGGATTTTAATGGATGAAGAGGCGCAAGTCCTGGTCCCGTGCGACATCAATTTTGACTATCTCGATGTGAATCCGCTCGACGTGCGGCTATATGCGTGGGAGCGAGAAGAGGCCTACAGACAGTTTTTTGTCATATGGTCAGAGCTATGGGCCCAAATAGGTGCCAGCTCTCGGTTTCGGCGGGCGGTGGTCTGATGTTATTGAAGGTTATCACAATCACACAGATCATTCTTATTGGCTCCGGCGTTCTATATGTCGGGGTCTTCATCATTGAGCAGGTGATGGGTTAATGTTTTTATCCTCTGTCCGTGCGCTCAACGGTTATGCCCTTCGCGGTGACGATCTGATTGATCCGGATGCCCTGGCTCCGCCCGCGGATCCGGAACCTCCTCCCCCGTGCCCCCAAAGATTAAAAGAAAAAACAGACAAGAGGTAATACGGGAGCTGGGAAATGGAAAACGTAGTTTTGTTTAATGGCAAGGCCGGGGGCGGCAATAAGGACGGCGGCGGGAGTGCTAAGAAATCTCCTGCAGAATGCCCAGTTCGTGCCATTGGATTTAATGATGGCATTTACTACTATGTAACGCCGTCGGGATCGTTGCGGCATTTGGCGGCCCAAAAACACAGCCACAATAATATTTTCTCATTATTCGAGGATCGCGGGGATTGGCTCTATGACACATACCCCAAAGCATCCAGTCGAAGTAATGCCGCGAATTGGAATGCCATCGAGGTCGGAGAATATTTGATGACTGAAGCTGCCAAGGTGGGGTTGGTAGATCTGGAGCAATCCTTGCGCGGCTTTGGCGTTTGGCGCGGCCGTGATGGCAAATTGATCATTCATTGTGGCGATAAGCTACAGGTAAATGATGAATGGCAAGATGCTGGGCAAAAGATCGAGGATCGCTTTTTCATTGCGTTGCCCGCCATTGATCGGCCGGCAGATCGTGAGGCGACTGGCCCCGAGATACAAAAACTATTCAGATTTATTCAAAATTCGTGGGCATGGGATAATTTTGATGGCGATCCCCGGCTGCTACTCGGCTGGATCGGTTGCGGCGCATTGGCGGGTGCCTTGAAATGGCGACCCCATGTATGGCTGACAGCGGATCGCGGTGCCGGGAAGTCTAAACTGGATGAACTGGTGCAATCAATGCTTGGATCGGGCGCAGACAAGGTTTCGGATCCGACGTCGGCGGGTGTTCGTGGAATCCTAGGTGTCTCGGCCCGTGGTATTTTGGCTGATGAGGTGGAGCCGGGCGATAACCGCCGGGCCGAAGGCATGATTGAACTTGCTCGGATGGCGTCAACCGATAGCCAGGGCGCGGTTGTTCGCGGCACCTCGGACGGCCGCACGCAACGCTTTCCGATCCGCGCCTGTTTTTTGTTTTCTTCAATTCTCGTACCAAAGTTCCGACCGCAAGATTTTGGCCGGATTACGATTGTGGAAATGAAGTCATTGCCTGACAAATCAGCCGCGGAGATCCGAGATTTTGAGGTTATGTTTAAAGAACTCTGCGCACTCGGTGCAACCGTGCGGCGGCGCATGATAAATGCCTTTCCGCGCTTTGAGGCAAATTTGGACACTTACTCGGCGCTTATGGCCGCTGACGGTAATTCGCGGCGTGCTGCCGATCAGATCGCCACCTTGCTGGCGATGGCAGATGCGATCCTGCTTGATGATGTTGTTGATCATCCGGCTGCGCGTGAGGTCCTTTCAAAGCTGGATATATCCGCTCTGACCGGCGGGGATGAAATTGGCGATGATAAGGAATGCCTGCAGCATTTACTCTCCTCCAAGATGCTGGTTCGCTTTGCCGAAGGGACAAAGGATTTCACGATCGGGGAGTTGATCGAGGAGTGCCCGCCCAAGCATTCTGATTGGCATAATCGCCATTTAAGGCAAAACGGAATATCTGTTGTGGCCGAACATGGCGTTGAATATCTGTTAATTTCAAACACTCATACGCAATTGAAACGCATATTCAAAGACACTCCGTGGGCCTCTGGCGGCCATAGCCGGGTGCTGAAAAGATTGCCATATTCGCAGAACGGGATCACAAAAACAGTCTCATTCGCAGGGTTTAAATCTGCAGCAACATGGTTGTCGTTGGCAGATATGCCAATAACCAGACAGGTTGATGTGCCGATTGAAGGCGAAGAAAATGGCGGCCTCTAGTTTTTTTTACCCCCCACACCCCCAAGAAAGAGAAAAGGAGCTTTGCACGTTATGTGTGTAAATTTCAAATCTTACCGCAAATCTTACCGCAAATCTTACCGCAAAAGGTGCTTAATTTCGTTGTTTTTAAAGGGTTTTTCAGGGGAGCAGTAAGAGAGTAAGAGAGTAAGACGGAAAAACTAGGTTTATGTGCGCACATGCAAGTGCGTACATATAGATAAAACCCGTCTTACTCTCTTACTCTCTTACCTTAAAGGGAAATAAGTCAATAAAAACAGTAAAAAATGGCCGTTTTTGCGGTAAGATTTGCGGTAAGACGCAGAATTCAAATCTTACCGCTCGTAGTTTAACCAGTAGCGAGGATCAAATTATGCAAGAGCAAGCAATGTTACAAATACGCGATCAAAACCTATCTGTCAAAATTAGCCGGCTGCGGCGTATCGGCCCCGCTTCACATTTGGAGCTAGTGAAAACAGAACGTGAGTTGCAAGCCGTTCGATCCGAACGTGCTGCATTGGCTGCCTCACATAAATTTGAGGAGATCCGCAAAAGCCGAATTCGCATTGACCCGGTGCTGGCACTTTTTCGAGGTGGTGAGATCGATCAAGAACAATTCACTGCTGCCGAGCAAATCTGTGATGTGTGGGAAGCGATCTCCAAAGGCCGAAATCTGCAGGCTGGAAACATGGAGCCAACCATCCGTGCCGACCGCCAGTACGAAGCCCCGTTGGAGAAATTACCATTTGCGGTTGATGCTATTTATCGACGTCGCTGGATCCCCTGGGCAAACGTCATGTCAAAATCATTTATATCCGTAGGGTCAAATCGGCGGCTGCGAATTGTCAGGTCTTTGGATGTGATGATTGACATCGCTGCCGAGCGAAAAACACTATCTGAAACAGTTTTGAAAATCGGGATGCGAAAAAGTGAAGGTTTGGAACGCCTGAAAATAATTATTTTCAGAGGCCTCAACGCTTGGGTGGCTCTACGTTAGAGGGGTGCTGAAATTCCACTTTTTCCTAGGGGGGTATTTACACGGGAACCAGAATTTGTATGTTTTTATTACTGGTTGATAAATGCGCCAGCGAGCTAACGAAGTGTCGATGGGTCTTCCTTCGTTATTCATAAAACCCGGTTGTCAGAGATGGCACCGGGTTTTTTATTGGAAATTTTGATGATTGTAGGTAGATGGCTTTAATCCTTGTTCAGCTAGCACAAAACAAAAACCAACACGCCGCAACGCTCGCCGAAGAAACGGCAACGCGGATCAATCGCGGTGATGTGGTTCGGGTGCTGAAAAACAGGGATGATGTGGGGATCCGGCAGAGCAAGCAGAAATGGATCAAGGCCGGACGCACAGCGGCTGATTTCTCGTTGGCCTTTGTCATTGTCGAGATTACTGATATGACGGACGCGCAGGCCGAAAAGCTGGTTGCGCCCTTTCCGGAGATTACCGAAGAAAATCCGGATGATGAAATTGTATATAACCGCCGATGGGGTTTTGAAGCCTCGGCTATCTCGCCAGCCCGGCAAGCCGAACTGATCACAAATGGCGAAATCGTGACAAACCGCGCGGCACTTACAAACGTGCTGGTGGATGATCTGGGCGTATTGACGGTGGCTGATTTATAGATGGCAACGCAAATCACATACAATATTTGTGCGGCAGATTCTTGGGTGGCTGCCCAAGCGGTTACGCTCGGTGATCGGCGTCTGACCGGTACAGCGCAGCTGATCGAATGTACTATTGCGGGCACCACGGGCGGCACCTCGCCGCTATTCGCCGCGCCGGGCGATATCGTGGTCGATGGATCGGTAACGTGGAAATTCCTGTGTGTGCAGGATTACGCCATTCATACCGATTTCATTGCTGATATCGGGGTTGGAATATCTGATACTCTGGTTACTGATAACGAGAATTGGATGGTCTACATTTGGCATGACCGTCGGGGTGCTTATTGGCAAGGATCAACGAGCTCAACTATTGATTTTGCTGAAGGGACATCTGCAACAAATAGAATGGTGATTAGCCCGCCGGCAGGGGATTCCATTTGGGAAAATATCGAACGTGGTGTTGATCCTGTTCGTTTTGACGAAAATTACGGTACCGCGATTATCAACAATAAATACGTTCAGGTGATTTTGTTGAATTCTGGATGTGGATATTGTGAAGTCCTAAATATTCAAGCTAAAACAAACGCCTCAAATTCTTATGGTTTTAAATCGACCACAAATGGTGCTTTGATTTCAGGGTGTCTAGTACAAGCAGCTGCGAATTTATCTGGGCGAAATTTGTTTGATAGCGGTCAAGGACGGCTTGAAAACTGCATAGCTATTTCTGGAAGTACGGCGGGGACCACATTATTCAGTGTACCTTGGGGGGGCGAACTTGAAAACTGTCTGGCCGTTGATCTGAATGGCGTTAGTACGGGTTATTGGATCAACAATACATCAGGATCACGACTAACAAACTGTGTAGGCGTTGGTAATTTGACAGACTTTACAGGTGTAGGTGTGGTCACGTTAAACACTTGCACCGGCAATGTATCCTCTGACGGCACCGCCGGGACACAGTTTCCAACACAAGCAGGAACAATTTCAAACGGTGTCGATCTCGTGACCGATGCATCAAGTCTCGCTAATGTGGATGTTCAGCCGTTAGCCACATCCTCGGCTTTTGTGGTCAATCCGGCAGAGGTTGATTTCAGCTTAACCCCCGCCAATGACGTGTTCGGAGAGCCTCGGACCATTGGCGTTGCTAATTTTCGCGGTGCGGTATGTTCGTTGGCGACAGCGGTGGCGGTGGTCTTGACCGCACAAGATATGTCTATGTCTTCGCAGATGGCTAATGCGGCGTTGCTGGCAGTCAACACTCTGTCTGCTCAAGGTCTGAAAGTATCGAGCGCATTATCCAATACGTCATTGGTGACAATAGATCAGCTGGCTGCTGCGGGCATATCAGTTGCGCCACAAATGGCTGCTGGGGATCTCGTTGAATTTGCGGCATTGGCCGCGCAAGGGCTGCAAGTTAGCTCTTTGCTGTCTGATGTCACTTTAACCACCGAGGTTGGCCTTGCCGTTCAGCAAATGACTGTGGGCGTGCAGATGTCGTCTGTTACGTTGACCGGCTCCGGTGCGTTGATTGCCTCGGGCCTTCAATTGGTCGGGCAGCTGGTCGGGGTATCGCTTGGCGGTGCATCGGATTTATTTGCTAATGATCTGTCAGTTAATGGCTTGATGCCGCCGGTCAGTTTTTCCGGTACCAACGCCTTAACGGCTGCGGATATCGCCGTTGCTGCGCAAATGGCTGCTGGTGATCTGTCGGCGCTAAGCACGCTGGAAGTAGCTGACATGATCAGTGTCTTGCAGATGGCAGATGCGCAATTGCTTACGGCGGTTGGTCTGGACGCTCAAGCGTTGATAACTGCTTTGAATATGCAAGCGGACACAGTGACCGGCACATCCAGTTTGCAGGCTAATAGCCTGTCGGTTCAGTTGACGTTGTATCAAGCGTTGCTAGTTGTTGGCACGTTGAAGGTTGTCGTTGGTGGGCGACTATCATGGGCGGATACCGGATCATTATCATGGCAGCCCGACGATCGGTCATTGAAGATAGAGAACGCCATCCGAAAATTAAGTTTTGCAGAGGAGTAGAAGAATGCAAATCAAGTTCCTTGAGCCGTTCAAATATGACGGTCAGCAATATGATGTTGGGGATGTGAAAACATTTGCTGATAATATCGCCAAATCTGTCGTTGATGCCGGTTTGGCCGAAGATGTTAGCGGCACCATGGCGACTGGCACGCGGACAGTCTCGCGGCCAGAATTGGTTGTTGCCGATTTGGAAGTTAAAGCAGATGGGGGTGTGGTCTGATGGCTGTATTCATGTCCGATACCCTGCTTGATGCCATTGCAGATGTGATGATTGCTGGCTTCAATCAGGTGACCGTGTGCGCCGGTCAGCCAGCGAATATTGTGGCAATTGGCACTAATGCTCTTGCTCAAACGGCACTGGTCGGTGGTGATTATACAAAAGCAAATGGTGATGTCAGTGGCCGCAAAGTGACCACGGCAGCAAAGGCAGCTGTGAATATCGCCACATCGGGTACGGCAGATCATATTGTGCTGGATGATGGTGTAAAATTTGCGGTATTTACCTGCACATCGAAGGTGATCACGGCAGGCGATAAAGTGGATATCCCTGCGCTGACATTCACTGCGCCTGATCCGGTGGCTGCTTAAATGTCTACCGGTGTGATTTATACCGGGCGCGACAATGCGCCCGTGCTGGTGTTTGAAGATGATGCTGGCACCTATGACCTGTCAGCTGCCACCAAGATCGCCGTAACGATTGCGGGTCAGACTTTTGATACCGTGGGCAACCCCGGCAGCTTTGATGTGTCAGATTTGGTGAATGGTCGGTTGGGTCTGAAGTTGGGGCAGGCGGGTATTACTGCTGGCCGCTATCCGGTCACGGTCGACGTCTACAGTGTGTTGGAACCGAATGGCTGGACATGGGCAGATGCTGATGATCTCGTGCCAGTATTCACGTTGGTTGTTTAGTGCAACTGAAAGTTAAAATTCAGACAAAAGGTGTCCTGAAATTCCTTGAGCGCTTGCACAGAAAACAACTGCCGTTCGCCACGGCGAGCACTCTCAATGAAACTATTTTCGCAGTGCGAAAGCAAATTGTAGGGTCAACTTGGAACCAAGCATTTGATGTGAAAAATACCAGGGCCGCAACAGCTGCCTTTCGGATACGCAAGGCGTCCAAGCGTCGGTTGGCAGCATCGATATATGATCGCCTTGGCCGATCCTCGTTGGCGTTACACGCTAGTGGTGGAACAAAGCGCCCGCGAGGTGGTCGTTTGGCAATTCCAACCAGCAATATTAAGCGCACTGCAACAGGTAAGATCAGTAAATCAAAGCGTCCGCAGGGTCTAAAAAACTCATTTGTTGCCGATCTGAATGGCCGCGGCCTTGGCGTTTGGCAGCGATATGGCCGCAAGGGCTCAAAGCTTCGGCTTATGTACGACCTAGAGCGCACAGCGCGGATCCGGAAGCGCTTTAAGTTCTACGAGGATGCGGAGAAAGTTGCGCTTCGGGTATATCCGAAGGCATTCGAGAGAAACTTCATTAAAGCGGTTCGAACCGCTCGATAAATTATAGCAACGGAGGAAGGCCGCGGATACGGCCGCGTCGGTCATGGTCGCCGAGCACCATGCCTCGAAAGCTCGGCATTTTCTTAGCTGCGCCTAAAAATAGAAAAGGTACTTTGACGGACCTCAACCGTCACGGGGAACGCACAACCCCAGAAAATTGATGTATTTCAGAGTTTTAAAGCCCTCTGGTTTTTGTTTTTGTTTTTGATCTTCAAATAAATTGAGAGAATGGTGCGGAGAGCTGTCGGAGAGTTAGTAGTGTTAAAACCGGAGACCGAAGTAACTGAAGAGATCCGCGGGCTTGAGGAGACTGCACGATTTTTTGAGGTCTCAGTGCCAACGGTCAAAAGCTGGATTGTTGACGGATGCCCGGTCAAACAAAAAGGCGGCAACGGTGTCGCTTATCAAGTTGAGTTGCGCAAAGTCGCGAAATGGTTAAAGGATCGCCAAGACCATCGCGATCAGTCTGAGGCCGATCAGGCCGCGCGGGATGCGCAGCTCAAACTTGAATTGCTTGGTGAAGATCAATTGCCGGAAATTGGCGATGGAAAACTGAGTAATAAGGGCCGCGCCGAAGCGATCAAAGCTGAACTCGATAAAATCAAACTGGCACAATTGCGCCGGCAACTGGTGAGTGCCGATGAAATGCGTTTAGAGTTGGTGGACTTGTTTCAAGAGATCCGCGATCGGTTGCGAGTTTTACCTGATGATCTAGCCCGTGATTTTGATCTCAGTGAAGACCAAGCGCAAGCCATGCTCGATAGTATCGATGATTTTTTAAATGATCTAGCTGACAAAATGGAGACGATGGGCAAGGAGGATGAAAGTGCGGCTGCATGAGGAGAAATTACCGGGTTTCGTGCAACCTATTGACCTTATTCGATCTGCTGCGGGTTCAATCCGCCCACCGGCAAGTGTCACTGTTTCTGAATGTGCTGAAAAGCATATACGGCTTAATAATCCCGGCTCGTATGTTGGCCCTTATAAAAATTCAATGGCGCCGTATCTGGTGGAGCCGATGGATCGATCAGTTACACGGTCAATTGATGAATTGCATATGGTTGCGCCGAGTCAAAGCGGCAAATCGCAGCTTTTCTTAAATGTCATTGCTCACGGCATAAAATACAAGCCTGGTGACATATTGCTGGTGCAACCGGGAAAAGAGATGGCAATCGATTTTTCCGAGCGTCGAGTGCAAAAAAAAATGCTCGATATCAGTCCGGATCTTTCTGCAGAGCTCGGGACAAGCCGGAGCGATGACAAAGTGCTCAATAAGGCCTTTAGAAATGGTTTAATGCTTACGGTAGCGTGGCCGGTCCCCGCCCAATTGGCCTCACGTGCCGTCCCGACAGTCATTTTCGATGAAGAGGATCGCATGCCTGAAGATATTGGCGGTGAAGGTTCTCCGATCGAACTTGGTCGCAACCGTAAACGATCCTACGGACGTAACGGGTCATTGATTAACGTCTCGAGCCCGAGCAAGGATTATAAGCGCGGTATTGTGGGTCATTATTATGAGGGCGATCAGCGGCTTTGGTTTTGGCAATGTCCGAGCTGTGATGAATATTTTTCACCAGGTTTCGGTTTTGATCGAAAACCAACATTAACCCAATTACAAAATCATCCAAATGCTACACCGGCAGAGGCGGGTCTCAATAGCTGGATGGTCTGCCCGCATTGCGGTGGCCCGATCGAGGAGAAATTAAAAAAGATTTTGAACGGAAACGGGGTTTGGCTGGCTTTGGGTCAAAAAATTGATAGAGCCGGAAATATTACGGGTCAACCGATCAAGGGGCGGATCGCCAGTTATTGGTTGTCAGGTTTTGCCGCAATGTTTGTCGGCTGGGGTGAGCTAAACGAGAAATATTTAAAAGCCCAGGCAAAGTTTGACCAAGATCAAGACGAAAATGATCTAAAAACGGTGATTAATACCGGTTTTGGATTTCCGTATACATCGCGTCAAGCGGGCGCCGCACCATTGGAAATTGAGGAATTTGAAGGCCGCAAAGAAGATTATGCTTTGAAAACGGTTCCGGGTCCGGTGAGGTTCTTAGTTGGTTCCGTCGATGTGGGCGCTCATAAATTTGATATGATGGTCATTGGTTTTGATGAAAATGGACAATCCTGGCTCATCGATCGTTACACGTTGAAGCAAGCACCGGATGGTCGTCCGTTGGATCCCGCTAATATTTTGAGGGATTGGAAGTTATTAGACCCGCTCATCAAGGCCCGTTATCCGCTTTCGGATCATCCGGGTAAGTTTTTACCGGTTGGCGCTGTTGCTATTGATAACGGTGGCGCCGCCGGTGAAGATGAAGCCGGCAACGTCACAAGCGGCGTGTCTGTGATGGGAAAAGATTACGCCCGTGGCCTGTATCAATCCGGAATGCCTTATTGGCAAGTGAGGCTCATCAAAGGTGCGTCGCAGCGCCAAGCACCTATATTGCCGCAGCGCCCTACATGGGAGCGTGACGATAACGGCAAGAAAATTGAGGGCTCCGTGCCGTTGCATGTGATCGGAGTCCACAATTTAAAAAATATTATTGATACCAGGTTGCGGCTAACAAAAGTGCAACCGGGTTATATGCATTTTCCCAAAGATCCGCCGGCAAATTATTTCAAGGAACTGACCGGCGAGCGAAAGATCAAGGGTAAATGGCACCGAAAGGGAGCCAACGAGAGTTTTGACTTGCACGGTTATTGTGAAGCGTTACGGCAAATGCTGCGGCCTGATCGAGTAGATTGGAAGAATCCGCCAGTTTGGGCAGCGATTATAAATTCGGATCATGTGGATCCAGAGGTATTGAAGGTCGCTCCGATCACCGGGCGGCGAGTGAGATCAAGGGGCATTTAATGGCTGGAATTACTTTAGAAATTGCTGAGGCACAGCTTGCCGAATGGCTGGCCGCAAATAGTGCTGTGACAGCTAATCAATCCTATTCAATTGATAATCGAAGCTTAACTCGCGCTGATGCCTCGCAAATTCGCATGCAGGTCGATTATTGGGATAAAAAATGTAAAGAACTTGCCCGCTCAAACGGCGGTCCGCGAGTGCGTTTTGTGGTACCAGTATGAAGGAAATCAAACGCGATGCTTCAAAATCTGCCGATAATCTGATCGATCGAGCAATTAATGCCATCGCGCCTCAAATCGGTGTGAGGCGCCGCCAAGCTCGTCTACAGCTTGCGGTTAGTGATGGTTTGATGAGTGGCTATATTGGGGCCCGCAAAAATCGCCGGGCACTGAAAAACTGGGCGATGCCGGCCGGTTCTGCAGATGGAGACACATTACCCGATTTGCCTATATTGCGCGAAAGATCACGTGATCTGGTACGCAATGAGCCGATTGCTTCTGGCGCTATTAATACAAAAGTTACCAATGTGGTCGGGGGTGGCCTGATCCCGACGCCCAATATCGATCGTGAGTTTTTAGGACTTTCAGAAGAAGAGGCGGCCGACTGGCACGCTGCTGCAATCCGTGAGTGGAAACTATTTGCTCAAACCTCGGATATGACGGGTGAGGGTGATTTCTACGAACAGCAAGATCTCGCTTTTCGGTCAGTGCTTGAAGGCGGTGACTGTTTTGCCGTTAAACGGTTTGAAGAAATCCCCGGCGAAACCTATGGCCTAAAAATCCAATTGGTCGAGGCGGATCGGTGCAGTAATCCAAAGAATGTGGCAGATAAGCCTGGCAAGTTGGCGGGGGGTGTTGAGCGCGATGCTCGCGGGCGTGCAGAGTTCTATCATTTTACAAAACGGCATCCCGGCGATGTACAAGACAGGGATGCCCGTAAATGGGATAAAATTCCGGCATTCGATGAGGATGGTGGGCGCCTAGTGTTGCATCTTTTCCAGAGGTTGAGAATTGATCAAAGCCGTGGTGTGCCGGATCTGGCCGCGGTAATTGAACCATTTAAGCAACTGGGCCGTTACACTGAGGCGGAAATTACCGCTGCCGTCGTCTCGGCTATGTTTACCGTCTTTGTTGAAACAGAAGGTGGGCAGGGGATGGCTCCATCTGCCCCTGATGGCACAGCTTCAAGTGATCCCAACGAGATTAAGATGGGGGCGGGGGCTGTTATCGATCTTGGTCCAAATGAGAAAGTCGAATTTGCCAACCCGTCCCGTCCCAACGCCAATTTTGACCCTTTTACAATGGCGGTATACAAGCATATTGGTGTTGGTTTGAATTTACCGGCAGATGTGTTGCTCAAGGCCTTTAATTCCAGTTATTCGGCAAGCCGCGCTGCACTCGATACCGCTTGGCAATACTTCAAAAACCGGCGGACATGGCTGGAGAAAAAGTTTTGTAACCCTCCATACGGCTGGTTGCTTGATGAAGCGATCGCCCGTGGGCGCCTGATCGCTCCTGGCTATTTTGATGACCCTCTCATTCGCGCCGCATATGCCCGTGTGATCTGGAATGGCCCGGGTCGTATTCATATTGATCCGACCAAGGAAGCGAAGGCGGATAAAATGTATGTAGACATGGGGGTTAAATCTTTAACTGAAGTTACCCGCGAGCGGACCGGCGCAGATTGGGAAGAGCGCCATGAGGAGCGCATGCGAGAGGTAAAGAAACGGCGTGATGCTGGCCTCGAAGTTGAATTGCAACCCGCCTCTCCGGCGGGTTTTTTAGTGGAAGAAGAGGAAAAGCCCGATGAAAAAAGCGATTGATCATATTGCGGCGGTACCCTGGGCCATTGAACCAGCCTGGTTACAAACCTTGCAAGATATCGCTGGTCGTGATCTCAGCGATTTTGAGGCAGTAGAGAAAAAGCGCGCCGATCGCCTAGCCCGATCTGAAAAGGCTGGTATTCGTGATGGGGTGGCGGTGCTCGATATCTCCGGCCCGATTTTTCGCCATGCTAATTTGTTTACTGAAATTTCAGGGGCTACTTCTATTGAAACTTTGGGTCGTGACCTGAATGCGGCTCTTGAGGATCCTAATGTAAAATCGATTTTGCTGAATGTTGATAGTCCGGGCGGCATGGTTTCAGGTACGAACGAATTTGCGGCCATGGTCAAAGAGGCAGATAAGCCGGTCACCGCATATGTGGGTAATTTGGCGGCTAGTGCAGCTTATTGGATTGCTTCGGCTGCAGACGAAATTGTCATTGATCCGACTGGCCAGTTGGGGTCGATTGGAGTGGTTCAAACTCGTGTTGATGATAGCAAACAACAGTCGGCGCGTGGGATCGAAAGTATTGAGATTGTCAGTTCGCAATCTCCACATAAACGCCCCGATATTAAAAGCGACGAAGGTCGCGCAGAAATTCAACGCCATGTTGATGATCTGGCTGATGTCTTCGTCGCGGTCGTCGCAGAAAATCGCGGCACAACTCCCGAAAAAGTAATTTCTGATTTTGGTGCCGGGGGAATGCTGATTGGCAAAAAAGCAGTGGCGGCCGGAATGGCCGACCGCCTTGGAAATTTCGAAGAGGTTCTCGCCGGCTTGGCTGGTGATGATCGCGGCTTTGCTCAAAAAGGGCCGGCTGCAATAACAACGGTCAAACAGGAGACTGATTTTATGAATGACAAAGTAGAAAAGACAGAGGTAACGGACAATAATCCGGCACCAACTATTACCGCGGATCATATCACGGCCTCATATCCGGAAATTGCATCGCATTTTCAAAACATCGGTGCAACGGCTGAGCGTACACGGATCCTCGCAATTGAAGAGGCGGCTTTGCCTGGGCATGATGCGCTTGTCGCAACGCTAAAAGCAGATGGTGCAACCTCTGCAGGGGATGCGGCGTTGCAAATCATGGCGGCAGAAAAAGGTAAGCTTTCGAACCGGTTGGCAGCCCAAAAATCGGCGGGAAAACTTACGGATAAAATCAAAAGTTCGGCGACATCAACCGGCGAAGAAGATGTGCTCTTGCCGGCTTCTGCATCAGTCGATGATCGTGCAAAAGAAACCTGGGATAAAGATGCAAAGCTGCGCGCTGAGTTTGGTGCATTCTCAACATATCTGGCTTACGCCAAAGCTCAGGATAGTGGCCAGGTAAATATCAAAACGGGATAGCCTAAATTTGTGTGCATGATTTTGCTCGCTGGCCCATTTTTCAATTTTTCAATTTTCTCAAACTAGAAAGTGTATCTCATGGCTACATTGTCAAAAAACACGCCACGCGCTTTAATGCTCGGCGACATTGAAGATTATCCGGTTGTTGCCGGTGACATTATTTATCAGGGTGCCGCGGTTGGCGAAGACGGTGCTGGTTATTCCCGGCCTTTGGTTGCTGCGGATCCGTTCCAAGGGTTTGCTGAAGAAAAGGCCGATAATTCGGCTGGCGGTGCTGGCGCCGTTGATGTCTCAGTTCGCCGGCGGGGGCGGATCCAACTTGCTGTAGTTGGCGCAACCGCCGTCACGGCTAACGATGGGGTGGCTGTATATGCCTCTGATGATGACACTTTCACGCTCATCTCTACGTCCAACAGTAAAATTGGTTATGTGTCGCGGTGGGTCTCCTCCGGAGTAGCGATCGTTGAGTTTGATGCTTTGGTTGTGAAGCCTTAACAAACTTAACCTTTTCTTTTGAAACTAATGGGGCGGCTCGATCGGGCCGCGTTTTGCTGTAGAAAGGCAATGAAATGGATTTAATTACATCGCGCGCCATTATTGGTATGTTTTACGAAATGCTCGAGCAGGGGGAAACCGGTTGGGTGGATAAACTTACCTTCGGGACTTCCTCGGATCAAGATAGTGAAAAATATGCCTGGCTCGGTCAAGCGCCAGCTATGCGTGAAATGAAAGGCGGCCGTCAGGCCAAGGGTCTTTCCGAGCAAGCGCTTGAAATCATTAACAAGGAATTTGAGGCAACTCTCAAAATCAAAGTTAAGGATCTCCGGCGTGACAAAACCGGCCAATTGCGTGTTCGGATCGGTGAGATGGCCGATCGTGCAAATGCTCATTGGGCGCGCCTGGTCTCTGTTCTGGTCAATAATGGCGCCAGTCAGATTTGTTATGACGGTCAATATTTTTTCGATACGGACCACAGCGAAGGTGATAGCGGCGTGCAATCAAATGCGATTGATGTCGATATTTCCACATTGGCGACATCAAATCATGGGTCGATCTCTGCACCGTCTGTTGGTGAAGCGAGTGAGGCCATTATGCTCGGAATCCAGCAAGTTTATGGGTTTAAGGATGATACTGGTGAACCGATCAATGAAAATGCCCGGAATTTCTTGGCAATGGTGCCAACAAATCTTTGGAAGGCCTCTGCTGGTGCTGCGAACAATGCGGTGATCGATGGCGGAGATACCAATACGTTAGTGCAAATGGACGGGATGAATATTGAGGTTGTGGCTAATCCGCGTCTCACCGCAAATGATAAAATTCGGGTTTTCCGAACAGATGGCCGTACAAAACCGTTTATCCGTCAAGAGGAAGTGCCGGTGGAAGTCTCGGCTCAAGCAGAAGGCTCGGATGTTGAGTTCAAGCATAAAGAGCATCATTACGGGCTTTACGCCTCGGGCAATGCCGGTTTTGGGATGTGGCAGCATGGGTGCGAGGTTACCCTCATATAATAAAGACAGTTTAGGGGGCTTCGGCCCCTTTTTTCTTGCATTTAATTTTGAAGGTTTCCCATGAAAAAATTTACAGTTATTGCACCACTTGGTGCGACGTTTGGCCCCGGTTCAATATTGAAGCTGACAGCTAAACAGGCAAAGCTACGCGCTGCCAGTTTGTCCGCTGCTAAAAAAAAGCAGAAAGGGTGTTTTGAGGTTGTGACGCCGGTGTCGTTCAAGTTCGGCGAGGTGATTGGTCTTGCTGAAAACGTCAATAAAGCTGTGTTGACGGCTCTCACTTCGAATGAATCATCATCACCGGAAAATGATGAGGCGCCAAAAGTCCCGGATCCAGACGTTATAAACGACGATGCGGTCGAAGGATCTGAGGGCGGATCTGAAACCGACGCGCCCGCGAACTGATGGGGGTAGAGAGTGTGGCTGATCAGGCTGCCTTTTTAAATCCGAAGGAGTTTGCTGTTGTGGCGGTGTTGTGCCGCACCGGTGCTTTGTCTCAAGAGATACAAGGCATTTTCACTAAAGATCCTGCGGTGCTGCTTGAAAGCTTTGATGGGCCAATTATGGGAACTGCCACCAGTTTTCTTGTGAGTGCAGTAGATGCGGAACTCGCCCAAATTGATGATGTCTTATTTGTAAACGACACTCGTTATCACGTTGTCAAAATCGAAGCTCATAACGATGGCGGGGGCATGATCCGCTTGATGCTTGAGGTGGCAGAATGAGTGATAATATTCGTAAACAAATTCGCGATCATTATTTGACTGTTTTGTCAGGTAATACAGTAGCCGGTACCCGGGTCACTACTAAACGCCAGAGATCGCAGGATCAAGATCGTATGCCCGCGATTTCAATCATCACTGGCGATGCTGTGGTCGATGTGCTTGCGATGGGCAATCCTCCGCCGCTAACGCATGATCTTGAGGTGGTTTTTCAGTGCTTTTCAATCGGCATTGATATCGATGATCAACTTGACGCAATTTCTGCAGAAGTTCATGCACTTGTAGTGAGTAACGTACCTGGTTTTGTGATTTCGTTTGATCTGCAAAATACGAATACGGCGGTTGATCTATCGGCGGATCGTACCGGAGGCTCGATTGCATTGACTTATTCTCTCGTTTACCACACGCCCGGCAATGATCTAACCGTGGCGCTTTAAAGGATCTTTCCATGCACATTAGAATGTATTCGCCCAACGGCACCGTCGTTGAGGTGCTGCCGCACAATGTCGAATTGATGACATCTCGCGGTTGGTCAATAAAACGTCCGAAGGGCGCCACAAGCGTCAAATTTTCAATAAATAAAGCAAAGGAATTATCCAATGACTGAAGCAACTGGCCGTTCTGGCGCGGTGCTGATTGGTGCCAATGTTGTGGCGGCGATCAATGATTTCAATATCAACACTCAAGTCGCAACAATCCCGAAAAACAAAATGGGGCAGGCTTTTGAAGAATATGAACCTGGCCTCGCATCGTGGTCTGCAGACGTGACATGTTACTGGGATACTGCCGATACGTTGGGTCAAGGTGCTATTACGGCTGGGGCGGTTGTTACATTGGCTCTGTACCCGTTTGGCCAAGCCTCCGGTATGGTTTATAAATCTGGATCCGCGCTTGTTGAAAGTATCTCGGAGGCAGTCCCTGCGGACGGTATGATTACCAAGGCGATCCAATTTAAGGGATCTGGCGCGCTGACTGAAAGCACTGTGGTCTGATGCCAGAAAATTCCGATATTAAATTGCCTCATCAGCATCCGATTTTGCAACGAGCACGCGCCACGTTTCGGCCTGGCGATTTGATGTATACGGATGTTGATGCGCTGCCGGATGCAGATGGTAATCCTACCCGGCTTTATTTTTTGCCGTACACCACCAAAGATAAAGCTTTTGCTGCTCGTAAGGCTGCAGAAAACGGTGCTGGGGTAGAGGCTTGGGCCGATGTAATGATCCGCAAGGCGCTCGATGAGCATGGGAAGCCAATTTTTGGTCTAGCTCATCGGCCCTCTATTTTGTCAGATATGGATCCTGATGTTTTAGAGGCCATCGTGGGGATTTTCATGACTTCACGCACGGTAATTGATCACTCAAAAAACTTAAAGGCGATGCCGGCCGGCGGTTGATTTTCCGTTTAGCACTTCGCTTGAATTACACAATTGAACAGATCGAAGCCATGCCGGTGGATCTGTTCCACGAATGGATCGCATTTTTAAACCTGATAGATCAGGAATAGGGCGGCAGCTGATGGCACGTAAAAAAGAGGTCAAGTTTGATATCACCGCCAAGGATAAAACCAAGGCGGCCTTTTCCTCGGCAACATCCAGTTTGAAAAAACTTAAAGGGGTCGCTGGATCATTGAAAGTTCCCGCGTTAGCCGGTGCCGCGGTGATCGGAGGTCTTGCTCTGTTCGCTAAAAACGCAATTAAGGTTGCGGATACTTTGGCCAAAACAGCTGATCAAATTGGTATTTCTACTACTGCTTTACAAGAATACAGGTTTGCCTCTGAGCTAGCTGGAGTGGCGGCGGGTGCTCTTGATACGTCGTTTCGCAAATTCACTAGGACTTTGGGTGAGCTACGTGCAGGTACTGGCGCTGCTGTTACATTTTTGAAAAAATTTAAACCGGAGCTGGTTAATCAGTTTCGGGCCACCAAAGATGCAGATGCAGCGCTTGAGTTGCTATTTGATAGCCTGAGCAATGTCACTAATCAAAGCGATCGGGCGGCCCTGGCGGCGGCTTTTTTTGGCCGTAAGGGTGCAGAACTTACGTTGTTGGTTAAAGGCGGATCTGCTGCACTTAAAGAACAACGCCAGCGAGCGCAAGATTTGGGTCTGGTGCTTGAAGAAGACCTGCTCCGAGCGGCTGAACGGACAAATGATCAACTGACCATCTTGGCCGAAACCATCGGTACAAATGTTAATCGGGCAATTTTGCAACTTACCCCGCAACTGGGGGATCTGGCTGAGCGCTTTGCTGAAAGTATTCCAACAATTGTTGAATGGGTGGATGAGTTTGGACAATTTCTCGGATTAATCGAAAAGTCCCGGTTTGATCAACTAGCAGAATTACGCACTGAGATTGCCAAAACAGAAACCTCTTTGGATGGTTTTTTTACCAAAATGCTGGAATTTGATATCTTTGGCCATGATGGTCCGCTTAAGCAGAAACTGCAAAAATTGCAAGCAGATCGCAGCGAGCTTGAGGCTGCAATTTTCTACAATGATAAACGTTCGGCAAAAACGTTTGGAGTGACGCCAGTTAAGGGCGGATCAGATGATCCGCTGGTTGATAAATCAGCCGCCGAACAAGCAGAGAAACAAGCCAAAAAAGATAAAGCTGCCCGTGCCGCTCGAAAACTTGCCATCGAAGAAGAGCGGATTCTGACTGCAGCGCTTGTGGTTGAGATGAATGATTGGCTCGCCGCTGAAAATGCCACCATTGAAAAGCGCGAACAGGCTAGTCAACAGATCCGCGATCAAAATGCAACCGTCGAGCAAACTTTAAAGTCGATGCGTGAGGAAAACCTCCTCATCAAACTGACCAAGGATGGTCGGACTGACTTGGCGGCGACCTTGCGGGCTGAAATGCAATTGCGCGATCAGATTGGCCGCGAATTGTTACCGGCCGAGCGGGCGGAGCTTGAAAAGCTTGTTCTGGAACAAGAAAAACTATCAAAAACAATTGATCAGAGTGCCGATAAATGGCGCGAGTTTGGTGAGCTTGGGTCCGATGCAATCCTATCCCTTGAGGGTGGTTTTGACGGTCTTGCTGATTTTGCATTACGCAATCTCGACACAATTATTGAAAAAATGCTCGAGCTCAATGGCCTCGCCGGCGGCTCTGGTGGTAATTGGTTGGATGGGTTGTTTAATGCCGGTGCGTCAATTTTTGGTGGGCTTGGCGGGCAAATGTCCGCGGGTAGTTCAAACTTTCTGCCAGTGAATACCGGTGGTTTTCAGTTTCCGCAATTTGGCGGCGGCGGCTCTTTTATGGTTGGTGGTCGGGGTGGTACCGACAATAATTTGGTATCGTTTAAAGCAACCGATAATGAGCGGGTAACAATTGAGACCCCCGCGCAAGTGCGTAGTCGCTTAAAAAGCGGATCGTCAATAACTAACCAATATATAATTGATGCGCGCGGTGCTGATCAGGCGGGACTTGCTCGGCTTGAAAAAACCATTTTCCAACTCAATGGTTCAATTGAAAAGCGGGCGATTGCGGCCGTCGCTGACGGGGTTGCCCGCAATCAGATACCAGGATTATCGTAATGCCAATTATTTATCCTCTCGACTTTCCAGATCAACAAGGCACCGCTGGCCTCGTCATGCGGCCGATGGCGGCGGTGGCATCCAGTATGAGCCCGTTTACATTGCAAAAAGAGGTGCAGGTGCATCAGGGCCAAAAATGGAATTTACTTGTCTCGCTCCCATTGATGAGTCGTGCAGAGGCTGAGCCTTGGATTACGTTTTTTCTGAAACTGAATAGCATGCAAGGAACATTTTTGATGAGCCCCTCGGATGCAATGACCCCGCAGGGGGTTGCATCTGGAACACCTGTTGTTGCGGGTGGCGGTCAGACGGGTCAAATCTTGCAAACAAGCGGTTGGTCGGTATCCACGGTAAATGTATTGAAAGCTGGTGATTATCTGTCGATTGGATCTGGGGAGGCAACCCGGCTCTATAAAAACCTGAATGACGTGACAAGTGATGCCGTTGGGCTTGCCACTTTGGATATCTGGCCACGATTGCGTGAAAGTCCGGTGGATTTGGCACCGATTACAACGACTGAGCCAAAAGGGACGTTCCGGCTGGCCAGTAACGAGATGCCATTTTCTGTTGATGCCCTGCTCAAATATACCGGTATGGATTTTAATGTTGAGGAGGCAATCTAGTGCCGAAGAGTATTACTACAGAAATGACAGATGAGCTGGTCAAGTCGGTTAAAGCTCCGATCATGTTGATGCAAGGTGAGTTTGATGACGGGCCGTTACGGCTTTGGACCGGGACGGGTATCCTTGATTGGAACGGCTATACCTGGTTGGGAGGCGGTGATCTGTTGCATGTATCGGATCTTCCGGATAGTGCCACGCTTGAAGCGCATAAAATGACGTTGCAGCTGCGCGGCGTCGTGCTGGAAAATATTGCTTTGGCATTAGACCAGGTAACTCAAGGATCGCCCGTTTATATCTGGCTTGGATTCCTCGACAATAATAACACTGTGATCCCCGATCCGTTTTTAGCATTTACGGGTGCAATGGATGTTCCAGAAATCGCTGAAGATGGCGCCACGGTTGATATCGGTATTACGGTGGAGGGACGGGTATCGAGGCTTCTTCGAAAAAAAGAACGGCGGCGCACCCATGAAGATCAGCAAATTGATTATCCTGGTGATTTGGGCTTGGAGTATGTGGCTGGTTTACAAGATATGCAGGTGATTTGGAAATGAGAAAAGAGCATTGGGAACGATCCTTTTTTGACTATTTATTGGCCGCGGAAACGCGGCCTTTTTTGTGGGGTCAGTTCGATTGTTGTTTGTTTGTCGCGGGTGCTGCTCAGTCAGTGACCGGGATCGATGTCACGCAAGATTTTCCCCCATTTTATTCCGATGAAGAAGGTGCTCGAGAATATCTGGCAAAGATGGGCGGGCTTCCTGACTTGTTTGATGCGGCTTTTTTGCCGTTAGGAGCCGCCCGGATTTCGCCACTTTATGCCAAACGTGGGGATATCATGTTGTTGGAACTGCCAAGCGGTGAAGGGTTTGAGATGATGGGTGCTGTTGTTATGGGTCGTGATGTCACTTTTTTGACAGATCAAGGAATGCGCTCAGTGTCTCTGCCTGTCGCGGCTGGCCTTTCCGCGCAAGCTTGGAGCTTTAAATAATGGCGGCGGCCACCGCGGCTGCAGTTGTTTCCTGGATAGGATTCACAGGAACTGCGGCCACAATTGCAACATATGCATTAACTGTTGCTTTTACGCTCGCCGCCTCGTTTGCAACCAGTGCGCTGATGTCAAAAAAAGGTTTCGGCGCGTCTTACTCGCAAAAAGACAATATGGTTACGGTTCGTCAGCCGGCAGTTTCTTGGGAATATATGTATGGCCGTGTTCGAAAGGGCGGGTCTTATGCTTTTATTCATTCAACCGATAATCACAACTATCTGCATCTTGTTATCATCGTCGCCGATCGGGAAATCTCGTCAATTGATGAGATTTATTTTGGGGATCAACTCGTCACTTTAGATGTTGATGGAAATGCTACGGGCACAAACCCATCTGGTGATAACTATCAGGGATACGTACGGGTTATTAAGCGTTTAGGAACGGCTAATCAAACCGCTTTTGCTGAACTAATTGCCGATGCGCCGGATAAGTGGACGTCAGCCCATCGCCTGCGCGGTAAGGCCTGTGTTTACGTTCGTCTGAAATATGAAGCTAGTCGGTTTGCTGGCGGCATCCCTAATATTACAATCATTGGAGATGGGCATAAGCTTTATGATCCACGTGATGCCTTGCAGGTTGCTAATGACCCTTCAACTTGGACTTTTGATGACAATGCAGATTTGTGTTTGGCCGATTACCTTCGAGATAAAAAGATCGGCTTGTCGGCACTTGAGAGCGAGATCCCGCTCGCTGAATGGATTGCGGCGGCCAATGCCTGCGATGAGGCTGTGCCATTAAGCGCCGGCGGCACTGAAAAGCGGTATACTTGCAACGGTATTGTTGACAGCGCAAATACCCACAAGACGATCGTTGAAGGCCTGCTTACTGCCATGAACGGTAAAGTAGTGACAACAGGTACAAGTTGGAAGATCTACCCTGCAGTTTGGCGCGTGCCTGAAAAATCGCTTGATGAAGGTGATCTTCGAAGTGGTATCAACACTAAAACTCGCCGTCCACGCAAGGATCTGATTAATGGTGTGCGAGGATTATATACATCCCCAGCTAATGATTATCAGCCCGCGGATTTCCCTGCTGTAATTTCGGATGCTTTCGTTGCCCTTGATGGCGAGGAAAATTTTCTCGATCTTTCATTACCTTATACAAATTCGGCATCGATGGCGCAGCGGATCGCCAAAATCCAACTTTTGCAGTCACGTCAGCAAATTACGACTAATTGGCCGTGTAAATTGACTGCTTGGTCTATTGAAGCACCTGATGTGGTGGCCCTCAACCGAACAACATTGGGCTGGTCAAATAAAAATTTCGAGGTAATGCGAGCCCCGACTGTAGTTGAAAACGGCCTTTTGGGCTGTGACTTAGTGATGTCGGAAACGGACCCTTCAATCTATGACTGGTCCACAAATGAAGAAACAACGGTTGATCCAGCGCCTGATACCACGCTGCCAAACCCGTCGTATCAAGAAGATCCTGCGGCCATTACTGCGGCGTCGGGTTCGGAATTGTTAAAGGTAGACAGCGCAGGTCAACTTGTTAGTCAAATTAAAGTAACCGTATCTCCGCCGCTTGGTGCTTTTGTTAAAGAATATCAAATTGAGTGGAAAATAGTTACGGAATCCATTTGGAATGAAATGATTGTTCCGGGCTCGCCAGACAGGCCGACCCAAGTTAGTATTTCGCCAGTTGTCGATGCAAAAACTTATAACATACGCGTGCGTGCGCGTAGCCGGTACGGGGCTTTGAGTAATTATATTGATGCAACGCCGCATCTGGTTGAAGGCAAGGCCACGGCGCCGGGCGATGTTGATCAGTTTACAATATCTGTTCAGCCCGACGGGACCCGCGAATTTAACGTTGTGCATTTGCAACCGGATGCGGACGTCCGGGTAGGCGGTGGGTATCATATCCTTTATGCCTCTGGTCCAACAATTGACCTGACCACCGCCGATAGCTTGAACACTGGTAAAATTACAAGCTGGCCGTGGGAAACAAATATGTTGCCCGCAGGCGAATACACATTCGCTTGCAGGGTAATGGATAGTTCAAACAATACGTCCCAAAATCCGAAAATTATAACAGCAACTTTGCCAGATCCGCGCATGCGCAATGCAGTTGCCGCCTGGGACGAACGATCCCTTGGCTGGGCGGGTGTTAAAACAGATTGCTTTGTGAATTATGAAAATGAACTTGAGGCATCCGGTGCTCAATCTTGGGATGATTTGGGCGCAACATGGGACGTTTTGGGTAACGGTTGGTCAGGAATTATAACGTCAAAATCGCCGATAAAATACGAGACAGAAGTATATGACCTTGGTACAGATATTAGTGTCACTCCATTGGTGGCCGTCGGTGCCGTTGGAACGGTGACGATCAAGATGCGGACGGCTATCGATGTCGCTGGGGGAGACCTGTCAGCACTTGCCTATGTCGCGACCGCGCAAGTCGCCTGCCGTTATATCCAGTTTGAAATCACGGTCAGCGGGACCACGCCTGTGATTAAAACCCTGACGCCGGTTCTTGATGGTGAAACTTTGATAGATGATCAAGGTGATATCAATACGGCGCTGACAAGTTCCGGCACCTTCGAGAAAATTGCAACCGGCCATTTCAAAATCGGTGTATCCCGATCAATTGCCAGCATCACGTTTGCAAATATTGCCGCCAAGCAAAATGTTGGGTCAGGTTGGTCGGACGAACTTATCAGCAAATCAGCAACATTGCTTGACGGCACACCCGCCGCAGAATTCAAACTTTATAACAGTGCCGGCGCTTTGGCTGACGCGATTATCGATGTGACATTGAAAGGGCCAAAAGCATGACCGCATTACCGGCTAATTTTGTAAAAACAAATCTGGATCAGGGAACAGATGATCCAAAGGCGGCGCGATTGGATCTTGTGGGGAATGTAGACAAGTCCAATGCTATACTTTCGTATTTATCCGGATTGCTGGGCGGGGGCGGCACGTCCGCTGAGGCAAAGGGCCTGCTTGGATACTTGACGACCAAGGCAGATGTTGAAACGGTCCTAACGGGCCTAATCTCAAGCCACGCACATCCGGATGTTCCTGCTATTGATAACATTGCGCGGCAAAATATCGCTAATCTGTTCATGTCAAACGCGGTACTGACGGCGAATACAACAACCGAATTGGTCAACGGGGTGTCCGTTGATGCGTCGGACCTTACTGTGACTAGTGGCGGTTATGTGACCGGTTTGGGAACGGTTGAAAGTGATCCGCCGGTGGATAGCGGCGTCGATGCTGTCCCAACCATGGCGGGTTATACAAATGGCGCGGTTACGATAAGCACAAATTCTGAATTTTCAGGGTCGTATCTCGCTTGGCATGCTTTTGATGATGTCGCGGGCCCTTGGATCGGGGCTAATCCTTTTGTGGCGGGGGAGTACCTGACTGTTGATTTTGGAAGCGCAACCTATATTCCACGGTGGCGGATGCAAGGATATGGCGACCCGTCGTTTTGCCCCAGAGATTTCAGTTTACAGGGGTCCGATAACGGAGTGGATTGGACAACAATCCAATCTCTGACAGGTATTACTTGGGTTTCCGGTGAGTGGAAAGAATGGACGATTGGAAAAACCTATCGTTATTTCCGGCTGCGGACCACGGCGGTAAATGGCGCGGCCTATTCCACTGTCGTTGAGATGGAGCTTATTGGAGCAAACAAAACACCTGGAGATATTCTTGTGGAGACCGCCTCCTTTACGGCATTAGCTGCCCCAACGAGTGCGCAAATTCTAGTATCCGCCAAGGGTGCCACATCGGTTGACATGATATTCAATCTGTCAACCGATGGCGGCACAACTTATACCACCGGGTCAAATATAACTGAAATCTCCTCGGTCGGCGGGATTGATCTTTGGTCGGCTGATATTGATCTGACAGGCAATGCCGGGACAAATATAAAAGCCAAATTTGAAACAGTTAATTTTGCAGACGTTGATCTGCATGCATTGTCAGTGTTGTGGAGTTAAAAATGAAAATTTACGGAAATGTAAAACGGCTGGACCCGACCACCGCCGAAACCGTGACATGGAACCGCAAAGCGGCCCAGCGATTGCGGGCTGAAACCATTAACTCTGTCATAACAGTGCTTGGCGTCGGTTGGCAGATCGATGAGAAAGCCCGCGAGAATATCCGCGTATCAATTGACTACGCGGTCCGGAATGGTCTTGAAGCCGAGACCCGTGGCTGGATATTGGCTGATAATTCAATCCGTGTCAGCACCATTACCGATCTGCGGGCTGTCATGGACGCATACACACTACGAATGGACAGCATCTTTGGGCAATACGCGACTTGGGCATCTGGTGACATGATAGCGCCATTTGTGGTGGTCTGACGCGTATCGGCAAACAGCCTTCTGAAAATATTTTTTTCATGTTTTTTTTGTGTGGAAACCTATCTTATGGAACTTCAAGAACTTATTAGTTTGGGTATATCTGCGCCGGTTGCTGCCGCTCTTTACTGGCTGCATACTCGAGTAACAAATGCCGAGTCCAAAGCCGCGAAAGCGGCGGCTGATCTTGTCCAGTATAAACTTGATGCTGCTGATAAATATGCATCCATTGGATACCTTAAGGATGTGGAAGAGCGTCTGGTTCGGGTATTAGAGCGAATTGAAGATCGCCTAAACAAGCTTGGAAAGTCGGGAATACAATGAGCCCGCCATTTCCCAAGTTTCGTGAACTAATTATCCGGCCTGTGCTTGAAGAGTTGGAGATGTGGAGCCCGGCTGCAGAAAATTTGGTCTTTGGCACGGCATTAACTGAAAGCGGTCTTGGATATTTAAAGCAAACCGGTAAAGGGCCGGCCCTTGGTCTTTGGCAGATGGAGCCAGCCACTGTGAGAGATATTAGTCGGTATTTAGCGCGCCGGCTGGATTTACGCGATCGGCTGCGGCCATATTGTATCGACTGGCCGTTTGATCCAGACGAATTGCCTGGCAATTTGTATCTGTCGTGTGCTCTGTGCCGGATTCATTACTGGCGGGTGCCCGATGCCCTGCCTCGGGCGGATGATTTGGCGGGCTTGGGTCGCTACTGGAAACAATATTACAACACAATAAATGGTGCCGGCACCGTTAATGATTTTCTGTTACGGGCCGGCCGGATACTGGAGGATTAGTTTAATGAAAAAGATGTTTGCACTGGTCGCCATTTTGGCGGCTTTTTTTGTGTCTGGCTGCTCAGTTGCATTACAAGACGCGGTTCAAGTTAAAGAGTTTGCCAAGGCTGAATTCGCAGGCAGGGCTGATGATCTCAAATTCTGGTATGATAGGGATCGTGAGCTCACAAACTCGATCACTAGTGCTTTGATTATTCAGGGGCAAGCCAAAATCACGAATGGCGATATTGACGGCGGTCTGGAATTATTCGAAAAGGCGCGGGCCGTTCACGAATTGGCAAAGCCGAAATTCCTGCTTCAAAAGTTTTTGGCCCGTGAGAAGTCTAGCGAGCCCCGTCACGAAATGGATGCAGAGGAAAGGGGTGCAAATGAGTAACCCTGTTTTGATGGTCCATGGCTTCGATCATGACCCTGAAGATCCGGCTAATTCCCCATTTTCAAGAACCGGCGCTTTTACAATATGGGCACAACAACTATGTGATGTGAATAAGCTCCCATTTCCTTGGTATTCCGGTCGAGCGTTTAAAGACATTTTCAAGGCGTGGTGGGCGGGTCACTTGACAACATACGCCTGGTCATACCAAGATTTGTCAGTACGCGCGGCTGAAGAAATTGCCGGGTCAACCGGGTATCATGGTGTTGATGTCGTTTGCCATAGCTTGGGTAGTCGTGTGATCTTGCAGGCCTTGACGCTTCAACCAGAAATGTTCCGCCGGGTTATATTTCTGAATGGTGCAGAAACGGTTCAATCGGCTTTGCCTATTATAAAAAACAACCCTGGCACCCAGTTCCTCAATATTTGTGTCCAAGCGGATGACGTGCTGAGTAAACTAGCTGCTAGGTTTGAGCCTGAATGGGGCAAGCATCAAGTCATCGGATTTAGGGGTTTTGGATTACAGTCTGGGCTAAAAAATCTTATTCAGGTCCAACTTGATAATCCGGATACCCAACAATTATTTCGCAGTTTATATGGTTGGGATCTGCGGGGGGATAATCCTGATAGAATGTCAGATCATCTATATTCGTATCTGTATTCAGGAAACTGGGATCTATACCGTCATTTCCTGAATACAGGTAAGGTCTAGGCGCGGCGCTTCAATTCGTAGCATGGCGGTTTAACCCTCTATCTGGTATTCACGTTCCGCATGACGGTCAGCCTGTTTGATGATCGTGTCTGAATGAACTCGATCATCGCGATAGCCGCTTTATTAATTCGGGCCATACCTGTTGTCTTTCCTCACATATTTCCAGAAGTTCCTTTTGAACACTCTCAGGAACGGCGTTATCTCCAGACACCCATCGGCGGATGGTCCGGCTGTTCACTCCGAGCTCATCCGCCATGGCGGTCTGCCATCGCGCTCCAAAAAGGCTTTCGCCGACCAGACAAAAAAGATCCGGATCCATGCCTCTACTCCTCACTTAAAATATCAGAAACAATGTCGTCAGCCTGTGCCGAGATATTGACAAGATAGGTGTCAATGGCATCAAGGCCGGTTGTACAAACCTTCCTGATTGTCTCGGTAGAAGGTTCATCGCCTTCAAAAACAAACTCCCAAAAACACATGTTTTCTTCAGGATCAGGTTGGATATCTGAAAAAACAAAACCGGCGGCCCCACCTGTCTCACGTCCCCATTTGGCCCGAAAAACGGGAACCTGCATGTGGAAAATGTAACCTTGAGCGGTGAACGGGTCTTCACCAACTATCCAGCGGCAGGGCGGGGTGATTTCTGACATCGGCTTTCCTTAGAATAAAAGGCGGGGTTGCCCCCGCCAGTTTCGTTAAATTGAAATTTCTTCGGCTTGTTCTGGATAATATAAGTCTTCAACATCTCCAACAAAAATCCCATAAACAACTTCGGTTGGGGAGACCCAGTAAGTCTCTACACCGGGGTGAGTGTGAGCCACATAGACTTGATCCATGTTGAAAGGCAAAATCATTTCAGGGGTTGGTTCATCATTTGTTTTGATCCAGCAATCGCTTGTCCGCAGTTTGATCAAATATACCTTTTCGCCCTCTTCCAGATCATAGGTTGGCAATAAAGCTGCAATCATATCTTCTTTTGAGGTAGCCGCCTCAATTACCGCATCTTCTTCAATGTGGTCATAATCTGAAACGTCATGTGTAAAGTAAAAATTTGTCATTTTAATCGGGCCTCCTTGCCCTGTATATGGCTGGGGCTTATCCCCTTGCCTATGCCCTAAATTTAGGACATTACGCTTATATTGTCAATATGTTTTTTTAATTATTTTACACTATTACTTCTGGCGGCATTTGACATCGATTGTGTACAGTTTTTTACGCCCGCCCGAGAGGTAGGTACCGGCTGTGATACTGCTCTCGCGGATCATTTGGGTTGATTTACATTTCTCTGAAAGAAAGTCGGAGATGGCGCGCGCCCGATCCTGTTTTTTTTCTAAGTCATAATTCATGCCGAAGCCATTTATAATTGAAAACCGATAGTCATATCCAGCCTCGGTGGCGGGCTCAATCCGAACCACACCTTGGCTCAGTAACATGCCACGATCATTGGCGGCGGAGCAACCGGTAAGGATTGTGGCTATAAAAAACGCGGGGATAAGATTGCGGAATGTTTTTTTCATGGAAGAACTGTAATCACTGGTTTTATTGATTGTCAAGTTTCCCCCGTTTTTATTGTCTGCTTTCAAAATTCATTTTAAATTAAGGTCATATACTCTAATTAGTGAGTATGGCCCAAATCCGTAAAGTAAAAAACCGACCGCGTAGAGACGGCACACAGAAGACTTCCTACATCCTCGATTATGTGGATGCTGAGGGGGTTCGCCAGCGCCCGCAGTTTGATAGCCGCAGTTCTGCGACGGCCGCGCGTGATAAAATGATGGCGGCAAGGTTCGCGGGATCCAGTCAATTGGATTGTTATCTCTTTGAAGAAGCGTCCGAGGATTATCTCAAAATTTGTGAAAAAATTGGCCGCGACGGAAGGCAGCCAGTTGATCCAGAGACAGCGCGCGATTATCGAAAATGTCTTGAAAATCACGTTTTGAAGAAGATCGGGCAAGTGGATGTTGCGAATATCACGCCACCGGATGTCGTGAATTTTCGCGACTGGTTGATCACTGAAAGCGGGGCAGGTAATGAGACAATTCGCAAAGCGTTCCTGCATTATAAAGGCGTTCTGCAAGAAGCCTATAACCGTGGCCGGATCAAAACGCACGCTTGGGGTGGCGTAAAACTTCATTTGAAAGAGTTATCTGCGCCTGCTAGCCATCACTTTGATGACGAGTTTGGGGATGTGGCCTCAAAAATTCCGAGCCGCGATGAGGCCGCGCATTTGTTGGATGTTGCAAGAGAGTTGCGGTTGGATCCGCGTCGATTGATGGGGTGGGATTCTGAGGAATCTGCCAAAAGGCCGTGGCAAAAGTATAGCCCGAGCTCGGGGCCAAGGGGCTGGCAAGAGGTACAGTCAGCTTGGCAAAAATACTATGTGCTGATTTTGTTAGCTCTGTTAACCGGATTGCGCCAGGGCGAAATCCGGGCCCTAAAGTGGGAAAGCCTCAAACTTGGTAAAGGTCTACTTTATGTCCGTCATGCGGCCAGCAATGGTGGTCGCATCAAGTCTCCTAAAACTCAAGCTGGTTATCGGGTGCTGGATTTGTCTGATGTGCTTGTGGCTGAGCTTCGGGGTTGGTATAAAATCTGTCCAAAATCCGAGCTGGTGTTTCCGACGGGTACCGGAAAGTTGGAGAGTAAGAGCAATTTATATCAACGGTGCTGGAGGCGGCTGGTGGTATATGCCCAGGTTGAGGGCGACTATACGTTCCACGGCTTGCGTCATTATTTTGCATCAACTATGATCGCTGCGGACTTTGGGCCGAAAGAGGTCCAAAAAGAAATGGGACACGCAGATATCCAAACGACGTTTAATGTGTATGGCCATTTGTTTCCCGAAGATCGACATAAGAGACGGATTGCCAAGCAAAAATTGTCAGACGAGTTGATATCTTTATCTGTATCCAAGGCAATTATGAGTAGCCCTCCGGCAGTTAAATGACAGTTGAAAATAGTAAATAATTGAAATTGTTTAAGTATTTTTGCACTGGGGGTGAAGGGGTCGTGGGTTCGAATCCCGCCTGCCCGACCAATAAAACAGGCCCTTGAAGACATCTGTTTTCAAGGGCCTGTTTCTTACTCACAGATACACGTCAGCTATGAAGAGTGCCTGATCTGTTGGTTAGTTGACTTCATAGTCAGACGAATCTTCCAGAACCGCGTGGATTTTAGCTTTTACCGCTTCTACAGAGAAATTCGAATTCTGATAAATACTGTATAATTTGAAGTCTGAAATCCGGGTCAGGACAAACCATGCCAGTTTGGACGCTTGGGCAGATTCTGGATCAATACCCAGATCACTGGCGACCATTCTAATCCATTTGTGGGCTGATTTTCCGGCGATGTAATGGGAGAAAGACCAGCTGCCATCCGTATAGGTGGACAGGAACCATTCTGCCCGAAGCTTGTCCGGGTCCAGTTGTGGTGCTTCAACACCGGCATAGGCCGCAGCTTCTTCCATTGCAGCATTAAACCCTTCTTTTTTGCCCTCCTTGTTGGTGAGGTTTACATCCCATCGTGGATCAAAATGAGCCGAAGCGGCACCAAACAGAACAGCTTTGGGGGCTCCGCGTTTTAGCAATTCAGCATAAAGAACAGCGCCGTGTTCACCCATCCATCCCCATTTTGCAAGGCCGTCTTTGCCGCCCCATGATTTTGGAAACCAATCCGGTTTTTTAACCTTGCCAGTTGTCTGGTCCCAGTTGTACCAGACCTTACTCCAGTCATGCAGGGCAAGCTGGGCGATGATCAGATCCCGATCCGTTGTTTTAATGCCGTGAACCTGTTCGAACATGCGGCTCCAGCCAAGGGCTGTTTCAATGGTTTCGGTCAGATGAACTGCAAGGCCGCCCGGATACTGGTGATGCCCGGGCCCGCCTGTTGCCGGGGCCGTGCGCAGGGCATTGGCGGGTGCGGTCGCATTAAACACAGTCGATTTGGGATTGCTATACATATCAAGGACGAGTGTGCGCAGTTTCCTGTCCTCGATAGAATTGATATATCCCATCAGACGATTATAGGCGGCGGTTGTCCATGCACCTGTTCGAGCCATTTCGGTTGGATTGATTTTTGTAATGGTATCAATACGGGTGGTGGATATTTCGCTGGCAACGCTGGTGGTTATTTGTCCTAATACCACAGCCATGGCTGTGGCTTTTATGATTTTCCTTAGCATGATCACTCCGATCTTTTGAATAAATACAGAACAATATTTGGCCGGTTTGACGTTACGGAAAAATTACGGACGGGTGACAGTATTTAGACGGATATCTTGCAATTTCTTTATTCCGTTTGAATTTGAAATCTGTTTCGGAGTATCTTCGGCCCATGACTGATATGACACAAAGCTATGGATATTCTCTTCCTCGAGAAAATCAAAAACTCATTGCCGGTTGGCTTGTGCTGATGGCGCTTCTGGTATTCTCGATGGTGGTTCTGGGCGGGGTGACGCGGTTGACCAACTCGGGCCTTTCCATGGTTGAGTGGAAGCCGGTGACCGGTTGGCTGCCGCCGATCGGGGAGCAGGCATGGGCTGAAGAATTTGCCAAATATAAGGCTTTTCCCGAATATCAAAAAGTGAATGCAGGAATGAGCCTGTCCGAATTCAAGGGTATTTTTGCCTTTGAATATTCGCACAGGTTACTGGGGCGGGTGATAGGGTTGGCATTCGTCGTGCCCTTTCTGGTTTTGCTTGCCTTGAGAAAAATTCCACGGCCCTTGATCCCGCGCCTGATCGGATTGCTTCTGCTGGGGGGCAGTCAGGGCGTTATGGGTTGGGTGATGGTCAAAAGCGGCCTTGTGGACCAGCCCGACGTCAGCCACTATCGGCTGACGGCTCATTTGTTTCTGGCCTGCCTGATTTTTATTGCTTTGCTATGGACGGCACTGGATTTGTATTATCCGGGGGTTAAGGTCAAACGACAGGGGAAAGCATCCCGCTTAGCCGTTATCTTCTTCGGGCTTGTGTTCTTTCAAATTTTGATTGGCGGGTTCGTTGCGGGGCTGGATGCGGGGTTTATCTATAATGAGTGGCCGTTGATGGGGGGGCAGTTTGTGCCCGAAGACATATTTCAGATGGCCCCATGGTATAAAAATTTCCTTCGTAATGTTGCAACAATCCAGTTTAGCCATCGCATGGTGGCCTATACGGTTTTTGCAGCGGCGTTATACCTGTTTTATGTGGCGCGTAAAAGCGATGATACTCCTACGCGGGCATCGGTTGGAATTAGCGTGTTAACGGTTGCTGTCATCTTGCAGGTTTTGCTTGGTATCTGGACATTGCTTAGCATTGTACCGGTATCGTTAGGCGCGCTGCATCAGGCTGGCGGGCTTACTGTTCTCGGGCTTAGTATTTTTGTCTGGCATGCTTTTTCCCGGGACACAGCCGTTGGCCGGCCCCGGAGATGATTGCAGGGCTTGATCATCTGGTGCTGACGGTAAATGATCTTGAAAAAACCAAAGCATTCTATTGCGATATTCTGGGGATGCGCTTCGAGACATTCGGGGCGGGGCGTCAGGCCCTGCATTTCGGAGCCCAGAAAATAAACCTGCATATCAGGGGCCACGAGTTCGAGCCAAAAGCCCAAGTGGCGCTGCCAGGCTCCGCCGATTTATGCTTTAAAATTGCTATTCCCCTTGCGCATATGCAGGCCCGTCTGGACAAGGTGGGCATTGCAGTTCTCGAAGGGCCGGTGGCGCGAACCGGAGCTTCCGGGCCCATCACATCCATTTATGTGCGGGACCCGGATCTCAATCTGATAGAATTATCGGTTTACGAGGCGGATGCCGCCAGCGCCTGATCGAGATCAGCGATAATATCATCGACATTTTCAATACCGATGGACAGCCGCACCACGTCGGGGCCGGCCCCTGCGGCGATTTGCTGGGCTTCATCCAGTTGTCGGTGGGTGGTTGAACTTGGGTGAATGATCAGACTGCGGGTATCCCCAATATTGGCCAGATGCGAGAACAGCTCCACATTTTCAACCATCTCGATACCCGCCGTATAGCCACCCTTGATGCCGAATGTCATCACTGCACCGCCTGCACCGCCCAGCATATATTTCTGCGCCAGATCATGATAGGCATCCCCGTCAAGTCCGGCGTAAGAGACCCATGCAACCCTGTCATGGCGCTTGAGATGCTGCGCAACTTTCAGGGCATTGTCACAATGCTGGCGCATGCGAAGGGCCAGTGTTTCAATCCCGGTGGTAATCAAAAACGCATTGAACGGGGATAATGCCGGGCCGAGATCGCGCAGGGCCAGTGCCCGGCAGGCAATACCAAAGGCAAGCTCGCCAAAAGTCTCGTGGAATTTGAGGCCGTGATAAGACGGGTTAGGGGCGCTCAGCGTTTTGAACTTGTCACTGGCGCTCCAGTTGAACTTGCCGGAATCGACGATGACGCCGCCCACGGAGTTGCCATGGCCGCCGAGAAATTTGGTAGCTGAATGCACGATAATATCGGCACCCCACTCGATGGGGCGACACAGATAGGGCGAGGCAAGGGTATTATCGACAATCAGCGGAATGCCAGCCTCATGGGCAATGGCGGCAATGGCTTCAATGTCGGTGACAACGCCGCCCGGATTGGCCAGACTTTCGATGAAGATAGCCTTGCATTTGGGTGTCAGGGCTTTTCTGAAATTTTCAGGATCAGCCGGGTCCACAAAAATGGCGTTCCAGTCAAATTTCTTGAAGGACTGGCCAAACTGGGTGATGGAGCCGCCATACAGTTTGTTCGATGCCAGAAATTCATCGCCCGGCTCCATCAATGTATGAAAGACAACCATTTGCGCGGCATGGCCCGATGCCACAGCCAGTGCCGTTGCGCCGCCCTCTAATGTGGCAATCCGTTCTTCAAGAACTGCATTGGTTGGATTGGTCAGGCGGGTATAGATATTGCCAAAGGCTTGCAGGTTGAACAGTTCCGCTGCATGATCGGCATCATCAAACACATAGGATGCGGTTTGATAGATGGGCGTAATGCGGGCGCCTGTGGTCGGATCGGGCGCGGCCCCTGCATGAACGGCAAGGGTTTCGAATTTGGGCTCAGTCATTTTTGTCTTCCCAATAATTTGTTGCGTTTTGATGAAATAATACCAGACCGTCCGCCCATATAGGCAATTTCACCGGACAGGCGGCCAAATTCGATTTTAGGGCAGCGGTTCATAACCACCTTCAATCCCGCATCCTCGGCGGCTTTGGCGGCTGTGTCATGGGTGATGCCCAGCTGCATCCATAAAACCTTTGCCTTGATGGATATGGCCTCTTCGGTGAGGCCGGGGATGGCATCGACATTGCGAAAGCAGTCAACCATGTCAACAGGGTCCGGAATATCCAGAAGAGACGCATAGACTCGCTCGCCCAGCAGTTTGGTGCCAGCTTTGCCCGGATTGACCGGGATTATGCGATATCCCTTGCGGCGCATATAGCGCATAACGAAGTAGGAGGGGCGCACCGGATTATCACTGGCCCCAACGATAGCCACGGTTTTAACCTCTTGCAGGATATCGTTGATATAGGCGTCGCTATAGCTGCTATGGTCCATTTATTTGCCCTGCCAGTCGGGGCTGCGTTTTTCAAGAAAGGCGGATATGCCTTCTTTGGCATCAAGGGTTTGCATGTTTTCTGCCATAACCTCTGATGTGTAGGCATAGGCATCTGCCAGGGACAGGGGGAGTTGCTTGTAGAACGCGGTTTTGCCGATTTTCAAGGTTAGCGGGGATTTCGAGGCGATGCGCCGGGCAAAGTCATCAACAAGCGTATCCAGCTCTTCCTCCGTGGCGGCGGTGCGGTTGAGTAAACCGATGTGGGCGGCATGCTCTGCATTAATAAACTCGCCGCTTAGCAGCATTTCCATAGCATGTTTGGGGGATACATTGCGCGACAGGGCAACCATCGGGGTTGAGCAGAACAGCCCGAGATTAACGCCAGGCGTTGCAAAGCGCGAGCTTTCGGTGGCAAAAGCAAGATCGCAGCTGGCAACCAGCTGGCATCCGGCGGCTGTTGCGATGCCGTTGACCTTGGCAATTACCGGTTTTGGCAAGTTGACGATTACCTGCATCATCTGACTGCATTGATTGAACAGGTCGCTCATGACTTGCTTGCGGTTATCGCTCATTACTTCCTTGAGATTATGTCCTGACGAGAATACGGGTCCGGCAGCTTCCAGAATGATAACAGATACATCGCCGCGATTTCCCAGATCGGTGAAGGTTTTTTCAAGGTCGATCATCACCTGCATGGATAAAGCATTGCGCGAGGCGGGATTGTTCAGGCACACGGTCGCCACTTTTCCGGTGATTAAGATGGTAATGGGGGTGCCATCGGGGCTGTTGGTTGCTGATACTGTCGTCATTTTCATCTCTTTTTATTGGAACCATATAATCACACAGATTAACGGTTTTCGGGGCTGGTGCAACGAATAGTGTTTGCGGATAGGTGTTTCAGTCAGGCTGTTCATAGGTGTAAAAGCAGTTTATAGGTGGGAAAAGAATAGAAAAAGGAGCCTATGAATGACTGTCATGACCCGCGAGATGCTGCAAGACTTTTTGGCGGCTGAATTTCCGCAAGTGAAGGGGCAGGGGTTTACTGTCGACGAGGTCAGTGATGATCATATCATCGTTCATATGCAAACAGATGACAAAGACCTGCGCCCGGGCGGAACTGTGTCGGGCCCAACCATGATGTCGCTGGTTGATGTTTCCATGTATCTGTTGCTTCTGGCGCAGATCGGACCGGTGGCGCTTGCAGTGACAACAAGCTTGAATATGAATTTCCTGCGAAAACCCTTGCCGGGCCTCTTGCGGGCCGAAGGCAAGCTGTTGAAGTTGGGCAAATTGCTGGCTACAGGGGAAATTTCCATTTATTCAGAGGGGGTTGGCAAGCCTGTTGCCCATGCTACGGTTACATATGCCATACCGCCCGCCAAATAGCCTTGAAAAATCAGGGCAAAATTATGAGGTACTGTAATACCGTATAATTAATTCAGTGTTTTTATTGACGTTTTCCGTTTGACAATAAGATAAAGTGAATTTATAACCCGCCTCAAGTTATGGGGGCAGGTGCCCTCTTTGTGTTGTTTTTGGCACGCAAGTGCAAAGGCTGAATTTAATGAAAACCTATTCTGCAAAACCTTCCGAGGTTGAAAGCAAATGGCTGATAATCGATGCTGAAGGGCTCGTTCTTGGTCGCCTTGCTTCTATCGTTGCAAACCGCCTGCGCGGCAAGCATAAACCAATGTTTACACCCAACATCGATTGTGGCGACCATGTTGTCATTATCAATGCTGAAAAAGTGGCTTTGAGTGGTAAGAAACTGACAGACAAAGTCTTTTATTGGCATACGGGGCATCCGGGTGGCATCAAAAGCCGGACTATGGATAAGATCCTTGGGAGTGCCCATCCTGAACGTGTGATCCAGAAAGCTGTTCAGCGCATGGTTCCAAAAGGCCCGCTTGGCCGCGCCCAGTTGAAAAAACTGCATGTATATGGTGGTTCCGAGCATCCGCATGATGCGCAGAAACCAGAAGTTCTGGACGTTGCTGCGATGAATTCTAAAAATGTACGGAGAGCTTAACCATGGTTGATGAAGTAAACTCCCTCGACGATTTGAAAAACCTGACCAGCGGCGCAGCCGTTGAAGGGGCCGAGGTTATTGTTGCGGCGGAAGTTATTGAAGTAGCTCCACTGCCAGAACCAAAAATCGACGATCTTGGACGCTCTTATGCGACAGGCAAACGTAAAAACGCGATTGCCCGTGTCTGGATCAAGCCCGGTAGTGGCAAGATCACGATCAATGGCCGTGATCAGGTAACATATTTCGCACGCCCCGTGCTGCGGATGATCCTTGCTCAGACATTTGAAGTAACAAGCCGCGTTGACCAGTTCGACGTTGTCTGCACCGTTAAAGGTGGTGGTCTTTCCGGTCAGGCCGGTGCCATTCGCCACGGTATTTCAAAAGCACTGACATATTACGAACCAGCCTTGCGCCCCGCGCTGAAAGCTGCTGGCTTCCTGACACGTGATAGCCGTGTTGTTGAACGTAAGAAATATGGCCGCGCGAAAGCCCGTCGTAGCTTCCAGTTCTCGAAACGTTAATCCATTACTGGACCGAAAACCAAAGAAAAGGCCGCTCGTTAGGGCGGTCTTTTTTTGCGTTAACACGATCGGAGATTATCTGTTGGCCTATATAGAGATCGCTTGATCGCACCAATTCAGAACTCCCTGCGATAAGCCGTATTTAATACATTGACTTGAGTCTGGTGATGAGCAGGTTTTCTTTAAGAGCAAGTTCATCGGAAATTTTATGTGCTAAATCTCTGTCTGCACTGCAACAGATATTGACCGCTTCTTTAAGCGTGGAATTGGTCTCTTTGATGGTTTCCATGACGACATTCGCAATAATGTCAGATATTTCCTGTTTGCTCGAGCTGTCGCAATTCAGCTTTTTTATAATTTCTTGTGTTGCTTTATCGACCAGTTTTTCTTGTGACATGTTGTCTCCCCTCGAATTTAAAACTATTCGTTTGCTATAATTAGTGTGATCACTTTGAATATTGATAGTTAGTATAATTTATTCCTAATGAATAACAAGGAATGGCTAAACGGGAATAGTCGGCGCTGCGATTTGATATTGCCTGACCATCATTATACAAATACGGGTGAAATATCGGAGAGTTTGGGGAGGCACCAATGAAGGTAAATAAAGCGATAGGGCGATGTCATTGTGGCGCCGTTGAAATCGAAATTCCTTTTGGTGGCAATTTTAAAAACCTCAGACGGTGTGATTGTTCATATTGTTCCCGCCGCTGGGCTGTTGTTGCCAGTGTGAAAGTCGGCGACCTGAAAGTTCTCAAGGGAAAGGACAAGCTGTCCCTCTATCAATGGGGGACAGGCACAGCCAGACACTATTTTTGCTCTATTTGCGGGATTTATACCCATCACCAAAGGCGTAGCGACCCATCGGAATACGGTATCAACATCGCCTGTTTTGAAGGCGTTAATGTCCGTGACTATGTTGATGCCGAATATGAGGACGGCATCAACCATCCTGAAGATCGGGGATGATGCAAGAGAAAACTAAATTGGTTGCTCGCGTCACGTAATTGTATGGAAAAACCATAAGTTTATATGTCCCCTTTATCTTCTATGCGACCTTCGGCATTATGTGCAAAAATATGAAACTCAATGATAGGGGCAGACAGTAATGGTTAAGGTTTTTACGCCGGGCGAGGTTTATGATCCGGTGCCGTATCCAGATCGGCAAGAGTTTTCAGATGCCGAGATGCTTCGCCGCAGTGTGGAGTTTTATGAGGCGATTAAGAAGCGTCATTCGACCCGGGAATTTTTGGATAAACCTGTGGCGCGTGAAGTGATTGAAAACTGCTTGAAAGCGGCAGGGACGGCCCCCAGCGGAGCCAATCATCAGCCGTGGCATTTCTGTGTGGTAGGCGCGCCAGAGATCAAAGCCCGGATCAGGAGCGCTGCCGAAGAAGAGGAACGGGCTTTTTATGGCGGTAAGGCTGCCAAAGAATGGCTGGATGCTTTGGCGCCACTTGGGACCGATACGGAAAAGCCTTTTCTGGAGATAGCTCCGTGGTTGATCGTGGTTTTTGCCGAACGGTATGGGCGGCTGGAGAACGGGGAGACCTTCAAGAATTACTATGTGACCGAATCTGCTGGAATCGCGACAGGCTTTCTGATTGATGCTTTGCATAGCTCCGGGCTCGCGACGTTGACCCATACGCCTAATCCAATGAAGTTTTTAAACGAAGTTTGCGGGCGTCCCGACAATGAGAAAGCTTTTCTTATTCTGGTAACCGGGCATCCTGCAGATAACGCTGTTGTACCCAAAAAATCGCTTCTTAAAAAAGAACTTACAGAATTTACGTCCTTTTTGTAATGTTTTTCAGGAGCGGGATTGCCGTCCCCTTGCTTCTGATATTCGATCGATAACTATCCGTTATATTAAGATACCCTACATTTTAAATTTCTTTTTTGGTGTTATTGTTAGTCCGTTTGGTGTAGATATTTTTGACTATGAATGGGGTCAGATATGGATGGGAATATGGGGGGCGTAAAATTTGCTGCGGTGGACTGGGGAGACTCTAAAGTCGCCGATTTTGCATCCTACTGGCATGGATTGTATCAGGATACCACACTTCCCTTTCAGTCTGATTTTGACCCGGCCAAGGTCATGCATTTACTGCCCGGTATTGCTATTTATGAATTACACGATAGCGGTAAGATTATGTGCCGGTTGATGGGAACTGCGTTGGCAGAAGTATTTGGCTGGGACTATACAGATCAGAATTTCCTCAACATCTGGGCCGCTGATCAGCGTGAGGCTGTGTTGCGAATTTTTCGGCAGATAGTCCAGCAGCCCTGTGCCTTGCTGACCGATATATACGGGATTACCAGCACCGGTTTGGAGATCGATGGTCGATCCGTTAATTTCCCGGTGCGCGATGCCGATGGGCAGGCGACACGCCTGATTTGTTACACTTATGCAACGCAACAGCATACGACACGAGACCCCCGGCATGACAGGGTGGTTGAGTTGCGAACCCGGAATATGTGTATTGTCGATTTAAACTGAAACTATAATTAGACTTTATCCAGTTCGGGCAACTCTGACAGATATTGTTCTGTCAGTGCGAAGAACTGGGCCATATGATAGCCGTCCATAAGCGCATGATGCGCTTGCAGGTTCAGTGGCATCACCCAGCCACTTCCTTTTTGTGTATATTTCCCCCAGGCAATTCGGGGGATACAGTCATCGGAGCCGTCTGTGGGATGGCTCATGCCGGTGAAATACACCCAGGGGGCACATGTCAGGTATGTCCAGAGATTGTCCGTGACATTTTCGGTTAATTGATCCTGTGATTTGGCCTGATCTGTTGCCATCAGACATCTGGCATTGAAGGTGGGCCAGTCATCGTCATGGAGCATTTCGCAAAATGTAAATCCACCATCTTTAATGGGAACGGTGAAGGAGGGATTGGTAACCGGCAACTCGAACACCTTGTCGCCGATAAAGCGGGTTTTGAATTCGGGAATGGCATTTGCGGCCCGCATGATTGCGTATAAGGTGAAGCTGAACAGGGGCAGTCCCGCAGCCTTTCCTTTGGTTAGCAGGTTCGTGACATCTACATCTGCGGTTAGACCAAAATGCGGGTTCCGGGTTGGGCGAAATATTTGATAGACCTCACGCCGGGACCATGTGGATATGTCAATTTCTTTCATTGTAGCCCCGTATTCCCTCTGTAGGTTATGTTTCAGGCTTGCTCTAGATAAGTCCAGATATCACGTATGGGAATAATGGTCCCCAGCGAAATAACAGCGGCACCTGCGATGCGGGTCAGCCATCTGCTTTGCGTGCCCGAACTACCGAGTCGCGCAGTGACTGCCCCTGCGAACAGGCCAACAGAACCCATGATAAACAGAGCGGTTAGTTGGAACAGGAAGCCGAAAAAGATAAACTGTTCAGTGATGAAGGCGCTTGACGTATCAACAAATTGCGGCAGAAATGCCAAAAAGAACAGGGCAACTTTCGGGTTGAGGATATTCATAAAAATAGTTTGGCGGAAAATATGGCCTAGCGGCGGATGTTGGCCGTCCTGACCAACGGATACAGGTGGGGCACGGTATATTTGCCAGCCAATATAAACCAGATAGGCCGCGCCTGCATATTTGATAGCCGCAAAAAGGATTGGCGAGCTGGCGAGTATCGCAGACAATCCCAGTCCTGCCAGTGTTATATGGACAAAAATACCGGTGACCAGTCCCATGGCGGCCACCAGACCGGCTTTCCAGCCCTGGGCCAGACCGCGCATGGCAACATAGATAATGTCCGGCCCCGGCGCGATGGTCAGCATGAAGGCGGCAGACAGGAAGAGAAATATTGTCGCTGTATCGGGAAACATGGAAACCCTCTTGAATTGATTGACTGCACGGTATCTGCTTCCATTTATGGGGGCAAGAGTCAATTTTTGCGGGGCTCATTAAGAGGATCAATTGAGCGCTTTGCCAGTTTACGAATATGGTGTATGAAACGTCTCCCGAAGAACTGCTAAAAATGTGGAACAGGATCAATGGAATACCCGATCACGGACATGAAGGATATCGACGCAAAAGCCCTTGGCATCTCGCTGAACGGGGATGCCTCCTTCACGGTTGAGGTTAAAGGCTATCGCCATTCTCTTACGGAAGAAGAATTTCTGACCGAGATGAAAGATCAGCTGGATGTTCGCAATTCCGTTCGCACAGCGCTTCTTCGAAAAGCTCAAAAAGTAATATTGGCTGGAATTAAACGCGGGCGCCTCCGACTGGATGAAGAGGCACTTGAAGAGTTTGATCTGAATTTTCTGATCTGGTTTGCTGACAAAGCATTGAAAGGTGACCATCAGTCTTATCTGGCAAAATAATAAAGAGGACTGCTGAGCGCAACGGCCAGCGGTAATATAAAATGAGCATTGAAAGCAAAAAACTGAAAGTTGGTATACTGGGCGCGAGCGGATATACCGGTGCGGAAGCCATGCGGCTGTTGCTACGGCATCCGGGCGTTGAACTGGCAGTCCTGACGGCGGATCGTAAAGCCGGTCAACCCGTGGCAGAGGTTTACCCGCATCTGGGCGGTTACGGGCTGCCTGATATGATATCGGTTGCCGAGGCCGACTGGTCATCGGTCGATGTGGTGTTTTGTGGCCTGCCACATGGTACAACACAGGAAATTATAGCCACGCTTCCCACATCAGTGAAGGTCATTGATCTGTCTGCCGACTTCCGGCTGCGTAATCCCGATACCTATAAAGAATGGTATGGCCACACACATATGGCGATGGACCTTCAGGGAACCGCCGCCTATGGCCTGACAGAATTCAATCGTGAGGCGGTCAAATCTGCCCGCCTTGTAGCCTGTCCTGGATGTTATCCAACGGCAACATTGTTGGCTTTGCTGCCTCTGGTATCCGCAGGATTGATTGATCCGCTGGATTTGGTCATTGATGCGAAATCCGGCATTACGGGCGCCGGACGGGGATTGAAGCAAAACACATTGTTTAGCGAAGCAGGCGAGGGTTTAAGCCCTTACAGTGTCTCGAAGCATCGGCATGCCCCGGAAATCGAGCAGGAAGTTGCAAAGGCTGCTGGTCTGAGTGATCTGGATGTGCGGGTCAATTTTGTCCCGCATCTGGTCCCCATGAGCCGCGGAGAGCTTGTCACCTGCCATGTTCGCCTGACAGGCGGCAAAACGGTGGCTGATTTGCGGACGGAATATGCGCGGGCCTTCAAGGATGAGCCTTTTGTGCGGCTGCTGATTGCCGGTGCCATGCCCCAGACACAGATGGTGCGGGGGTCTAATAATTGTGTGCTCAATGTGTTTGAGGACAGAATTTCCGGACGGGCAACAGTTATTGCGGCCATTGATAATTTGGTCAAAGGGTCCAGCGGTCAGGCTGTCCAGAATATGAATTTGATGTGCGGCTTTGACGAGGCGCTGGGGCTGGAACAGGTCGCGCTTTTTCCATGAAATAATTTCCCATAACAAGAATAAGGGCGGGACGGATTATGACGGATAATATTATTGGCTTTAAGGGTGTGATGCCCGAAATCGCAGACAGTGCTTTTATTGCCCCCTCTGCGGATGTGATCGGTGATGTGGTGATTGGCGAAAATTCAAGCATCTGGTTTAACTGCGTTGTGCGCGGGGATGTGCATTCCATCCGTATCGGCCACCGAAGTAACATTCAGGACGGCACTGTGGTCCATGTCTCTGACGGTACCCATGAAACCGTTATCGGTGATGATGTACTGGTTGGACATAACTGTATCATTCATGGCTGCACGCTGGAAAGTGGCAGTTTTGTGGGTATGGGGGCAACCGTTCTTGACGGGGCGGTGGTTGAAGGCGGGGCAATGGTTGCCGCTGGTGCCTTGCTAACCCCGAACAAGCGTGTTCCCAAAGGCGAGCTTTGGGGTGGAGCTCCAGCGAAGTTTTTACGTAAATTGTCCGAAGACGAGCAGGTGAACCTTACCAGTGGCGCAGCGGGGTATGCGGCACTGGCAGAAGTTTATAAAAAAGGTTAGATTATCCTCCTAACCTTATGATTTTCCTTCTTTTGCCTTGACCTTTACATATGATCCGGGCGCATCTTCTATAGGTTTCAATTTGCCTTTTGAGGGATCTCTGGCGGGGACTTTAGGGCCAGATTTTTTTGACAGCCACTTGTCCCAATGGGGCCACCAGGAGCCCGGATGCGCTTCGGCATCTTGCAACCAGTCTTCTGCGGTTTTGTATTTTTTCTTCGATTTATTGACCCAGTATTGATATTTGTTGGCATCCGGATGGTTGATCACACCGGCGATATGGCCGGAGCCTGCCAGCATGAACTCTGCAGGGCCGCTCATCAGTTGCGTGGCTTTGAATACTGATGTGTAAGGCGCAATATGGTCTTCCTTGCTGGCCTGCACAAAAATCGGAATTTTAACCTTGGACAGATCAATGGGTTGCCCGCCCAATGTTAGCCCGCCGGGTTTTTGCAACAGGTTCTTCTGGTACATGTTGCGCAAATAGAAACTATGCATCTTTGGCGGCATATTTGTCGTGTCGCAATTCCAGAAGAGCAGATCAAAGGGGAAGGGCTCTTTCCCCATCAGATAATTATTGATGACAAAGGACCAGATCAGATCGTTGGAGCGCAGCATGTTGAAGGTGGTCGCCATATTACGGCCTTCCAGAAAGCCGGCTTCCTCCATGCTTTTTTCGATCATCCGCACCTGTTCTTCATCGGTGAACAGCAGCAAATCTCCGGCATCTTCAAAGTCGGTCTGGGCGGCAAAGAATGTACAGGCCGTGATGCGTTTCTCGCCAATGGCTGCCAGATAGGCCAGCGTTGCCGACATTAATGTGCCGCCGATGCAATAGCCGATAGCGGTAACCTCGGTCTCGCCGGTACTGGTTTCAATGGCATCAAGGGCCGCCAGAATACCTTCGGACATATAGCTCTCGAAGGTCTTGTCTATATGGCGCTCGTCCGGATTGACCCATGAAATAACAAAGACGGTATAACCTTGATCAACACACCATTTGATAAAGGAATTTTCTTTTTTCAGATCAAGGATATAGAACTTGTTGATCCATGGCGGGGTAATAAGAAGCGGTTTTTTGTACACTTTTTCGGTTGAGGGTGTGTATTGCAACAGCTGCATAAGATCATTTTGAAAAATGACCTTTCCCGGCGTCGCGGCTACATTTTTCCCGACTTCGAATACGCCATCGGGAACCATGCGCGGATTCAGTTTCCCGTGCCCGTCCTTCAGGTCTTCAAGAAGATGTTCCAGTCCCTGCACAAGATTCTCGCCCTTGGTCTCAAAAGTGCGTTTCAGGACATCAGGGTTGGACCAGAAAAAATTGGTGGGTGACAAGGCATCGGTGAATTGTTTTGTATAGAAATCTACTTTTTTGTGCGAAGTCTCATCAAGGCCGTCAATATCAGCGACGGAATCATTAATGCATTTGGCTGTCAGTAAGTAGGACTGCTTGATATAGTCAAAAATCTGGTTTTTGCTCCATTCTTCCGAACGGAACCGCTTGTCGCCTTTTTCAGGTTTAATCACGGGCTTGGCGGCTTGTCCGCTGGCGGTGAGAGCCGCATTTTCCCAGATATTCATATAGCCCTGCCATAACGCGGCCTGGGCATTCAGTATTTTTTCCGGATGCGCCATCATGGCTTTGGTCAGGTCGAGAAATGCCCCGCTGATATTTAGCGGGTCTATGTCTACCTCTTTTATATTTTTTTGCTCGTCATAAAATTCGGTCACCAGTTCCATGGTTTTTTCTGAAATTTTGGCCATATTATCCGCAAACTCTTGCGAGCCTTCAGGCAGGGCGGGGAAGGCTGGATCGGTGTGTTTTTCTGGCATATCTGTTCTCGTCGCTTGTCCGCTGGCGATATAGTTGGTTTATCTTCTTACAGATGGGGGAGATAGGCCACTAAAAAAGGGAAAATGAGGCAATTTCTTGTGTTAGTGTTGAATATATTGCGAAATTGTCGCCTATATGCTTTAAGTTATTGGGAATTCATTCAAGTGGGCGGGCTCTCGCGGGGATATCTCTCGTTGACGGGCGGCTGACCGTATATTGATGCAGGTGTGGGCGACAATGATTGTGACAGGGGAAAAATCAGTAATGTTCAAAAACAAGGCCGCTAAAAATGGCGCATCCAAGCTGTTGGTCGGAGCTTTGTTACTGACAGTCACAGGCTGCTCAACACCGGACTGGGTAAACCCTGTGAACTGGTTCGGTGATGATGCCGAAGCAAAAGCAATTGCCGCACCCGATTCCAGCGATGCAAAAGCTGAAGCTGATGGTGAGTATCCAAAATTGGGAGATGTCCCGGATGTGCCGGGCAAGACGGTTACCATTGAAGAAGCAGACAGTATTCAGGACGGGCTGAAAGCAGACCGTGACAATGCCCAATATACGGATCAGCAGTTGCGCGCGGATACGGCCATCAAAGCCTTGCCGTCGCCGAAACCTGTCGTTGCTCCGCCACCACCAGAGCCGGTTGTTGCCGCCACTCCGGGTGTGACCGCGGCTCCCTCACAACCTGTGGCGTCCAGGACACTGGCGGCCCCGATGGCGGCGAGCCAACCCGATTCTGCAGGCCAGTTTCCAAATGCTGCTCAGGCACCCGGCAGGGTTAAGCTGATGCCGAATGCCGCGCCCGTTACAACACCGCAACAAGCTTATGCCCGTCAGGTGCCGGGCAGTAATACGGTTGTCATCAGTGGCACAGATGTGGCCGATGTCTATCAGAAACAGCTACAGGCGTCTTCGGCAACAACAACGACATTACCGGCCAATATGCAGTTTCAATCCTTTACGCCACGGCCATTGGGCACATCAGCGGTCGCGGTGCCACAAGTGGTGCGTGATGTCTATAATCAACCGGTTGTTCTTGGGTATGGAACTGCTACGGGCACTCAAAATGGATTTTCCCCTGCCGCGGCCCAGGGAAAGCCTGACGCGATTGTTTATTTTGGTACAGGCTCCTCTCGGATCGGTGCAGCGGGCATGAAGAAGCTTCGTAAGATTGCTCAAGCGCAGAAACAGACAGGCGCCCGTGTAAGAGTTGTTGGTCATGCGTCGAGCCGGACCAGAGAGCTGCCGCTTGAGCAACATAAACTGGTGAACTTTAAAATGTCACAGGATAGATCAAGTGCCGTTGTGAGAGGCCTCATTAAAATGGGCGTTGCTTCAAGCAATATTATTCTCGAGTCCAAAAGCGATATGGCTCCGGTTACACGCGAAGCAATGCCAAGTGATGAAGCCAAGAACCGCAGAACAGAAATCTTCCTCGTAAAATAACAAAACTTCGTATAGAACCCCTTTTAAGATAAGTGCATTTGGAAATTCGGCGAGAATTTCTGGATGCGTTTGGGTAGATACATCTTTTATATAAAGAGTAAAGGCCAATGAATTCCGATTTCCATCGCATCAAGCGACTGCCACCATATGTTTTCGAAGAAGTGAACCGTATGAAAGCAGCAGCGCGAGCGGCTGGAGAAGATATCATTGATCTGGGGATGGGCAATCCAGACTCGCCAACCCCGCAGCATATCGTTGACAAGCTGGTTGAAACGGTTCGTGATGGCCGCACACATCGCTATTCCACAAGCCGGGGCATTCCGGGGTTGCGCCGGGCGAATGCCGCCTATTACAAACGTCGCTTTAATGTGGATATTGACCCCGATACGGAAACCATAGCCACGTTGGGCTCAAAAGAAGGCTTGGCCAATCTGGCTATGGCCATCACCACACCGGGCGATGTTATCTTGTCGCCAAATCCCAGTTATCCCATTCATCCATACGGATTTATCATTGCAGGGGCTGTTGTTCGGCATTTTGAAGTCGGTCCGCATATCGATTTTTTTGAAGCGCTTGAACGGGGGATGCGCCATTGTTTCCCGACACCGGTTTGCCTGATCCTGAATTTTCCGTCCAATCCGACGGCAATGACGGTTGATCTGGATTTTTACCGTAAAGTTGTGGCCTATGCGAAAAAACATGACATGTATATTCTGTCTGATCTGGCCTATGCGGAAATCTATTTTGGCGATGAGGCGCCGCCGTCCATTCTGCAAGTGGACGGGGCCAAGGATATCGCCGTTGAATTCACGTCTTTGTCCAAAACCTATTCCATGCCCGGATGGCGGATGGGCTTTGCGACGGGTAATAAAGAGCTGATCGGAGCCTTGACGCGGATTAAATCCTATCTTGATTACGGGGCTTTTACACCTATTCAAGTGGCCGCAACGGCGGCCCTGAACGGCCCGCAAGACTGTGTTCAGGAAGCAAGGGACCTTTACCGGACCCGCCGCGATGTGATGATTAGCGGTATGGCGGCGGCAGGTTGGGATATCCCTGTCCCTGATGCGACCATGTTTGCATGGGCACCGATACCGGAGCCTTTTACAGAGCTGGGTAGCCTTGAATTTTCCAAGCTGTTGTTGCAAGAAGCACAGGTTGCTGTGGCCCCCGGTTTGGGGTTCGGGGAGCACGGGGATAAATTTGTTCGAATTGCGCTGGTTGAAAATGAACAGCGCATCCGGCAAGCAACCCGTAATATTAAGAAATTTTTGTTAGACGCGGATAAGCATCTGGCTAACTATCGCGCACAGAATAGTGGTAATTGATATGAAAATCGGAATAGCGGGTCTCGGAACTGTTGGTATTGGCGTTGTTAAAATTCTACAGGCACATGGCGACCTTTTGACGGTTCGTTGCGGACAACAGATAACCATTACCGCTGTCTCTGGGCGGGATAAAACCAAAGACCGGGGCGTGTTGCTGGATGGCTTGACCTGGTATGACAATGCGGTCGATATGGTGGCCGATCCCGATGTGGATATGGTGCTGGAACTGATCGGCGGTAGTGAAGGTATTGCCAAAGAGTTGTGCCTTGCTGCCCTGAAAGTCGGAAAGCCGGTCGTGACGGCCAATAAGGCACTGATTGCAGTGCATGGCACGGAACTGGCGGCGTTGGCCGAAACCAATAATGCACCAATGGCCTACGAGGCGGCAGTTGCCGGCGGTATTCCGATCGTTAAAGCATTACGTGAAGGGCTGACCGGGAATGCCATTAGCCGCGTCTATGGTATATTGAACGGGACTTGTAATTACATTCTGACCGAGATGGAAGAAACCGGTGGTGACTTTGCGGCTATCCTGAACGATGCACAAGCGCTTGGCTATGCCGAAGCCGACCCCAGCTTCGACGTGGATGGTGTTGATGCTGCGCATAAACTGGCGATCCTGACCAGCTTGGCCTTTGGTTCGCTTGTTGACTTCGGTAGCGTCTATATTGAAGGCATCCGTGATGTCAGTGCGCTCGATATTGCTTTTGCACAAGAATTTGGCTACCGGATCAGATTGCTCGGGGTTGCCCGCCGCACAGAGGCCGGCATCGAGCAGCGGGTCCATCCGTGTATGGTGCGTAAAGATACGGCCATTGCCAATGTGAACGGTGTGTTCAATGCTGTTGTCGCCGAGGGTGACTTTGTGGACAGCACAGTGTATGAAGGCCGCGGTGCAGGCGAGGGACCAACGGCTTCTGCCGTTGTTGCAGATATTGTCGATATTACCGCAGGACGGATTACACCGACCTTTGGTATTCCGGTGCAAAAACTGAGACAGATACCCACTGTGCCGGTCGAAGACCATGTTGGTTGTTATTATGTTAGATTAACCGTGCTGGATTTGCCGGGCGTTATTGCGGATATATCGGCAGCTTTCAAGGATGAAGAAATCTCTATTGAAAGCCTGCTGCAAAGAGGCCGTGCTCCGGAAGAAGCTGTGTCTGTGGTCTTGACGACCCATGAGGTTAAAGAGGCGGCGTTGAACAGAGCGCTGTCTGTCATTGAGAAATTTGATCATAGTGCGGCCAAGCCGAGAATGATCAGGATTGCGAAACTTTGATAATATGAGGGCCGGGAAGATACCTCGCCCTTTACTTGCTGGATGAAATGAAATGTCTGAATTTTCCAAAATGGATAGAAAACTGACCCTCGAGATTGTTCGGGTAACCGAAGCTGCGGCCCGTGCCGCTTGTGATCTTGTCGGGTTGGGTGATGAAAAAGCCGCGGATCAAGCCGCAGTAGATGCCATGCGCACGGCCCTTAACGAACTTGATATCGACGGCACCATTGTGATCGGTGAAGGCGAGCGCGATGAAGCGCCAATGCTGTATATCGGTGAAAAGGTTGGTACGGGCCGTGGTCCGAAGATCGATATTGCGCTGGACCCGCTGGAAGGCACTACATTGACAGCCAAAGGCGGACCTAATGCGCTTGCTGTTATTGCATTCGCCGAATCCGGTAACTTCCTGCACGCGCCCGATACCTATATGGAAAAAATTGCGGTTGGCGGCGGCTTGCCTGAAGGCATTATTGATCTGGACAAAACTGCCGGTGAAAATTTGCGCGCCATTGCTGATGCTAAAGGTCTTCCGGTTAATCAGGTAACGGCCTGTGTTCTTGATCGGCCCCGTCATGCTGAAATTATCGCATCTATCCGTGAAACGGGCGCCCGTATCATGCTGATTTCTGATGGTGATGTGGCAGGCGTTATGGCAACAGCCAACCCTGAGACCGGTGTGGACATGTATGTGGGAACTGGCGGCGCTCCCGAAGGTGTGTTGGCGGCATCTGCGCTTCGCTGTATTGGCGGGCAGATGCAGGGGCGTCTGGTGTTCCGTAACGAAGATGAAAAAGCCCGCGCCATCAAATGGGGTGTGACCGATTTCGGCAAGGTTTATAATCTTGAAGAACTGGCTTCGGGAAGCGTTATTTTTGCGGCAAGTGGCGTAACGGATGGCTCAATGCTTAAAGGCGTCCGGCATATTGGTGACCGGGTCTATACGGAAACCCTTGTCATGCGCTCTCACACCAAAACAATTCGCTATATTCGCGGTAATCACAGCGCATAGTTAAGGGATTACCGATGAGTGAGCAGGACACACCGGCATTTTTGGGCGTTGAACATTCACTTAAAGGTAAAAAATGGCGTTTGCGGTCTACTGATGATCGCAAAGGCCTGACACTGGCGCAACGGCTGGATATTCCCGAAATTGTCGGGCGCGTGCTGGCCGGGCGCGGGGTATCTATTGAGGATGCCGAAAGATATCTGAACCCTACATTGCGGGATTTACTGCCCGATCCGTCCAGTTTCAAGGATATGGACAAGGCCACCGCACGGATTGTCGCTGCGATCAAGGCCGGTGAGCAAATGGTGGTGTTCGGCGATTATGATGTGGACGGGGCTACCTCGTCGGGATTGTTGAAAAAATTCTTCGATACCATCGGCGTACCGCTGACAGTCTATATCCCGGACCGGATGACCGAAGGGTATGGCCCTAACAGCCCTGCCTTTGACAAATTGAAATCCCGAGGCATCTCGCTGGTGATCACGGTTGATTGTGGTATCGTCTCGTTTGAACAGATGGATCATGCCAAGGCCATCGGGCTGGACGTGATTGTTATTGATCATCATCAGGCCGAAACCCGCTTGCCAGAGGCCGTGGCGGTTGTGAATCCCAAGCGCCATGACGAAAGTCAGGACTATACCTATCTGGCTGCTGTGGGGGTCAGTTTCTTGTTGCTGGTGGCCCTGAACAGGTCCTTGCGTGACGATGGCTGGTACGGGGACAGACAGCCGCCGAACCTGATGCCGTTTCTTGATCTGGTGGCGCTGGGAACCGTCTGTGATGTGGTTCCGTTAAAAGGGTTGAACCGGGCGTTTGTGGCGCAAGGGTTAAAAGTGATGGCGCAAAGGCGTAATCCCGGTCTAGTGGCGTTAAGCGATGTGGCGGGCCTTGATGAAGCGCCGGGCACTTATCATCTGGGCTATATTCTGGGACCACGGGTCAATGCCGGAGGACGGGTAGGCAAGCCTGAATACGGGGCGCAACTACTCTCAAGTACCAATCCTGAAGAATGTAGTCAGCTTGCCCGTTTTCTGGATGAAAACAACCTGATCCGCAAAGAGATTGAAGCGCAAGTTACCGAAGATGCCATGGCACAGGCAGAACGGCTAGCAGGTCAGCAAAAGGCTGTTCTTGTGGTTGCCGGTGACGGCTGGCATCCCGGTGTGATCGGGATTGTTGCCAGCCGGTTGAAAGATACATTCCAGCGGCCTGCACTTGTTATTGCACTGGATGGCGATGAGGGTAAAGGCTCCGGCCGGTCGGTTACCGGTGTCGATCTGGGCGCTGCAATCGGGGCTGCTCGCCATAAAGAACTGATCCTTGCCGGAGGTGGGCATGCGATGGCCGCAGGGTTGACCATTGCCCGCGACAGGATTGACGCCTTCACAGCCTATCTGAATGACCGTCTGGGGGCTGATGTGGTACAGGCTACCAAAACGGCGTCACTGGGGCTGGACGGTGCCTTGGGAGTGGAAGGTGCCAGTGTCGAGCTGATCGAGCAGATGGAGCTGGCCGGGCCATATGGGGCGGAAAACCCCGAGCCGCGCTTTGTGTTGAGCAATGCACGGATTGTAAAAGCCTCTATTGTTGGCGAGAATCATGTACGGGTTATCCTGACCGGTTCGGGTAATCGCGGGCGTTTGACCGGTATTTGTTTCAAAAGTCTGGAAACACCGTTGGGGGATAGCCTGATATCCCACCAGGGCGCTTCGTTCCATATTGCGGGGCATCTGCGCAAAAATACGTGGCGAGGGCAGACATCGGCACAAATACTCATTGAAGATGCTTTCAGAATAAACTGATATGAGTGGGAAACTGCTCTCTGTTCACGGCTTGTGAAAAAAAATGCGGCAAGATTGAATTTTTTACTTGATAAGTCCGCCGAAGACCTTTAAATCCTGCCTCCAGCGACATGATGTGTCCCCTTCGTCTAGTGGTTAGGACGCCAGATTTTCATTCTGGAAACAGGAGTTCAATTCTCCTAGGGGATGCCACCTTTCCAAGGTCGAAGACTTTGTCATTCATGGGCGTGTCGCAATATTTTTCAAAAAAATAGACAATTTTAGATTTGGCACCAGACACAATATCTGTGTTTGGGACTAAGTGTATATATAATAAGATATATATACTAATTTATACTTAGGCAAATATATGTAAAGATACTCCGTTTGTAGGATAAGGGTCTGATATTTTTAGGGAATTTCGATAAAAGCGACACATTCATTTACCAAATATTGGTATTTGATGAGTTATGGTTGCTTTAATCAGCAGTTCTATTTCATTTTTTGAGAGGGGGAAGTTGATAATGGTTCTTGAAAGGGCAGCATGACAATGCTGTTTGGGCGATATGAAGCAAGTGACCGACATAACAGGTGATACTGTGAATATAGCGTCCTTTTCTGATTTTCAGGAAATGATGTCAGAATGGTTGTGGGAAACGGATGCCAACGAGGTGGTCATCTTTTTCAACGGTAAACTCGAATCTCGCCTGGGACTGGACGTCGGCTTTTTTCTTGGTAAAAAACTTTCTGAAATTCTAAAGAAATTGCCTGCGTGGGACAGTGCCCAAATGCAGGTAAAACTGGATGAGTTCCAGCGGCTCATTGATTTGCATGTTTTCGTTGAGGCGATAGAGTTTCAGTTTGTTTGTTCTTCTGCTCAGGAAACAACCCTGACTTTATCTGTCCGTCCGGTAAAGGGCGGCGGAAGCAGGGGGGTGGGCCGCTTTGATAAAATGCCAGATAGCGCCTCAACACAAGTTACCCATCTAAAAACGCTTATGACGGCGGTTGAAACGTCTCCGAATGGTGTTGTCATTACCGACAGCAATGGCATTATCAAATACGCCAACCCTGGTTTTGTAACGTTGTGCGGATATATTGAGCATGCCCGATATGATCACCTGTTATTGAGTGTCGAATTTTGCATCTTCGATAACGGCGTCCTTCATGATTGCTCCGTTCAGATCAGCCCCGATAAAATTAGCATCAATCATATTGGCCTCGGTCATATTTGCATCTTTCAAGATAGCTTCCCTGAAATTGGCTGCGGCCAGATTGGCGGGCCATTTTTTGCCCATTGGCTCGCCGTTAGGCCCTTTTAAATCAACGGCAGTGATGACAGCCCCCGTCAGGTTTGCGCCCTTCAGGTTGGCCGAGGTCAGGTTGATGCCTTCCATAATCGAATGAGACATATTGACCCCCAGAAGCTTGCTGTGGGACATGTCTGTCATTACCATCTGCGCGCCTTGCAAATTGGTGTTGGTCAGGTTGCACCCGCGCATATTGGCACCACTTAGCGCACATTCGCTCAGGTCCATGTTCGACAAGTCCATTTCCTGCAAATTGGCCCGGGTTCCTTGTCCGCCATTTGTCGCAACCCATAGAAAATGGCGCTCCAGAATAGCTTTGAGATTGGGTGACAGGGGGGTGATTATTTGGGTTTTCTTTTCTTTTCGGAGCTTTTCCTGCTCTTTGGACAGCTTGACCCCTTCGAGGTTAGCCCCGCGTAAATTGGCAGCTTCCAGCTCGCAGCCTTCAATATTGGCCCCAGAGAGATTGGAATCGGATAAATCGGCCCCGGCTAAATCCGAATTATTCAGATTACAATTGGCCATATTTGCCCCCAACATGGATGCGTTGGTCAAGTGTGAGCCTGATAAATCGGCCCCGCTGAGTTGGGAATAGGCAAGATTGGCATTTGCCAAATGGGCTCCGGATAGATTGGCTCCTGTCAGGTTGGCTTTCTCGGCAATGACACCATCCATTTCTGAATCGGACAGGTTTGAGGATCCAAAGGTGACGGTGCGTCCGCCAGCCAGAATCATCGAGCCGCCCCTGAAGTCCGCTTCTTGCAGATTGGCGCCGGTCAGGCGCGCGCCTTTCAGTTCTGCACCGCGTAAATCGGCACGAATGAGCAGGGCCCCGGTCAGATCGGCTTTTGTCAGGTCAGCCGCAAATAAATCAGCAGATATCAGATTGGTATTTCGTAAAATTGCCCGAGATAATTTGCAGCCGGAAAAAACCGATTTTTGCAGTTTGGCCCCTTCAAGATTGGCCCCTGACAGATCGGCTTGCCTGAAAACGGCTTGCTTACCTTCTTTGGGGTTGCGTAGCCACTTTTTATGTTGCTCCAGCATTTCTATTATTTCTTGTGGAGTAAGCGTTGTCATCAAGTTACCTTTACTGTCACGGCTTCCAAGCTTTGTTTAATTTTGCGACAATTCTATGTAATAAACTTGCAAGGTTAATAGTTCGTTTCGAGTAGCCTTGTAAATGATCAAAAATTGCAGTTAGAGTAGTTAAAAGGTGAAATATGGATATTACGCAAGAACAGGTTGATGCATTGCTGATTTGGATTGACAACAGAAAGGCAGCCTATCTGCAAAAAGGCTTGTCCCTGGCAGCGCAGTCGGGTGTCGATCAGTTGAGTGTTTTCAGGAATGCAGATGGATTGTCCGAAGAGGATGCCGCCAAATCTTTGGCAGAGCTGCGGGCCGAACTCGATCTGGCGGAAGAATTCTATAAAGATGCCCGACAGATTTTATATGCCGGGCGTCAAGGCGGATAACCTGCGGATAGAGTTACGCTGATTTTGCTTGTTCTTCTTTGCGTTTCAATTCAACAATTTCAGTAATTTGTTCGATGAAGCGTTTTTCTTTTTCTTCCGAAATCTCGAACTTGACGCCAACGCCGTCTTTCATGCTGCGAACGACTTTAGCCGGAATCATGCCGACATTCTCGATATTCACCGTAATATGGGTGCTGTCCATTAGCTGGACATCAAGGCTGATACCGGCCCCCCCAGCCGAGATGTTCAGAATGCGGCCGGAAAACTCCTTGTCTCCGCTTAGCACCAGTGCTGGCTTGGAGATAATTACCCGTTTATGTTCCCGCCGGTTGTCTTCGCCGATATTAGTCATATATCCCCCATATGGCAGTTAGTTGTGTGGCTCATCGGCCATCCCCTAATATATTAGGCCCGGACTTTCTGCTAAAATAGTTAAGAACCTGTTTGTAAAAACCGGTTTTTGTAATTTTTTTATATTTTTACGAAAATTTTCCGTTAAGGGTTTGTTTACGCTATGGGTTTAATTTTAACGGGTCTGGTCCTTGGACCGCCTTCGAGAGGTTCATTTCGACGGTGAAAATAAGAGGGAAGAGCTAATGCAACAGGTTGAACTAGGGTCACTGGTCAGTGATTTGAAGTCAGATTTTTCCAAATCTGTAAAAGTGGACCGGAAAACCGTTGCCGATCGCGCCAATATGGCCAATCTGGCGGCGCTGGACATGCTATCCGAAACGGTTGCCGAGAAAAATACAGACAGCTTCCTTGTCAAAGCCAGAGATCTTGCCGGCCTGTCCAGAGAGCTGGGTGAAATCACCGGCTTTGTTGAAGAACTGGGTAGCCGCGCCAAAGGTGCCTGAGTATCAATTCCAGAATATTTTGACGTTTGCCTGACTGGGCTCGATCCAGCCAGCTCCGTAAGGGAGTGGCTGGATTTTGTATTTTCGGGGAGGGTGCTAGGCCGCGACCTCGCGCAGCTGTGCCAGATGTTTGTCCCATCCAGCATCAAGGGCAGTCAGTAATCCCATTGCAGCAGCACCGGCGGCACTTCCAATTCCTTCATGGGTGAGGGATAGTTTTGTGCCACCATGAACTTCTTCAAGGGTCCAGCTGACAGTGGTCATTTGTCCTTGCAGCGGTTTGATCGTGAAGCTGTATGACAGATAATCGGGGGCGCTCATTTCAAGCACAGACCCCCAACACATTTTCGTTGAAGAACCATCTTCTTCTTTGCGGATCAGGTTGTAGTCCTGCCCCTTCGCAAGATCAGCCTCTGCTGGATGAAACCACAGGCCGAGTTTGTCTTTCCGGGTCAGAAATGTCCAGACAGTTTCACGCGGGGCGGCAAGGAAAATTGATTTGGTGATGGTGTCATTGGCCATTGGATTTGTCCTTATTGCTTGTGGGTGCGGGTGTGATTTCAGTTTCAATAGCAGTCTTCAAGCTGCCAAGTTTGGCATCCCAGAACCGATTGAAATATGCGACCCAGTCGGAGACTGCTTTCAGGCCCGATGGCTCTAGCCGGTTGACACGCTCACGGCCATGGGGGTGAACCGATATCAACTTTCCCTCTTCGAGAATGACCAGATGTTTCTTGATGGCAGCACGGGTCATATGGAACTGATCTGTAACCTCGCCGATGGTCATATCCGCATCCCCCAGATGCATCAGGATCTGACGGCGGGTTGGATCAGCGAGCGCTCTGAAGGCGCCTTGCTCTGCCATATTCATCGGACTGCGGGCAAGAAGTCGAACTTGCCATCCTGATAGATGAATGTGACGCAATCCGTCTTGGAGATACATTTGCTGACATGCGGGAACCCCGCCGGAATTTTATAGTAGGAGCCCGTTGGCAATTCAATTTCGGCTGAGGCTAGCCCCCCGGCGGCAACATTAACAAGCGTGCCGCTGATAACCATGCCATACATGTTGGCTGATTTGATTTGTGGGGGGCTGACCAGTCCTGCGGGCAGCCGGACCATGGCGCTATAGGCTTCCTTGAAACGATCCCCTTGCAAGGGAGCAAAGCTGACCCCCTCGACCGTTTTCTCCCAGGCCATTTCACTGGCAGGCATATTAACGAGATCAGGCGCATCTGCGGCGAGTGAAGTAGCTGCGAGTAGGGACAGCAAGGTTACTGTGGTTATGAACGTCTTTCGCGATGTTTGTAACATACGGGCTCCTTTATGATACTGTTTGGTATTGTTTCAATATAATACCATTAGGTATCATGTCAAGGGCGTGTTGTGATTTGTTGTTATCGGATCAAAAGATATGTTTATTATGCGTACGCGCCCTGTCTTGCTTATAGGAACAATCCATTCATGAATTTTCTTGCTATTTCCGGTAGCGCCCGGCAGGCGTCTACCAATACTGCCTTGCTTGAGGTTATGGCCGATATGGCACCCTCTGGCATGCAGGTAACTGTTTTTGATTTTCTTCAGCAGCTACCGATTTTCTCTCCTGATCTGGAAGGGGCCGCGATGCCCGATAAGGTGCGAGAATTTATCGATTTGATTGGGGCTGTTGACGGATTGATTATCTAGAGCCCTGAATATGTGCATGCCATTCCGGGAGGACTGAAAAATGCTATTGACTGGCTGGTTTCGGGTGACGCCATTATCGACAAACCGGTAGTTCTTGTTCATGCATCCCATCGGGGGGAGGATATGTTGAGCGCCTTGCGTCTTGTTTTGCGCACGGTAACGCCTAATTTTAATGAACAGCTTTTTATACGCTTTTCATTACTATCCAAATCCCCGGATGAAGTGTGCACCTTTCTTCAAACCCCTGAAAATAGTCGCCAGATACTGGATTTTCTGGCGGCGTTTGAAGCAGGAATTCGCGGCCTACCGACCTGATGGAACCCATTTCTGGATACGGTTATTGCCAAAGTCTGCAACAAAAATAGTGCCGTCTGCGGCACCGGCAACGGCGGTGACATAGGAAAACTGGCCGGGGCCAGAGCCTTTGCTGCCAAACGAAGTGAGGAATGTTCCGTCAGAAGTGAATTTCTGGACACGATGATTATAGAAATCAGCAACGAAAACCCGGCCTTTACTATCAATATCGATACTGGTGACGGTAGCAAACCAGCCGTTGAACGGGCCGTAGATATTGGTGGCGAACGGTCCGCCCCATTTACGGGCAAATGTGCCGTCGGGATTAAAGACTTGCAGTCGGTCATTATACCCGTCACCCACATACAGGCTGCCATCCTTGCCAAGGGCAACATCGGTGGGATAGTTGAACTGACCCGCGCCAATACCGACCTTGCCCGTTGTGCCCCATTGACGGATGAAGCTACCATCGGATTTTAGCTGTTGTATGCGCTGATTGTAAAAATCGGCCACATAAATATCGCCATTCGCGGCAACGGCAATACCGCCGGGGGCTTTGAACTGACCGGGGCCAGAACCGGTACTGCCAATAATCCGGCGGGACTGGCCGTCAAGGCTGAAAACCTGTATGCGGTCGTTCCAGTATTCGGTTACATAAAGCTCGTCGCCGACAATCCGTAAATTCATCGGGCGTTTTAGCTCGCCCGCATTTTTGCCGATCTGCCCGAACTGGCGCTTGAAATTACCGTCAAAATCGAAAACCTGAATGCGGCCATTGCGGGCATCGGCAACAAAAACCTCGTCTTTCGTAACAGCAAGGCCTGTGGGGTCTTTGAACTGCCCCGGGGCCGTGCCTCTGCTGCCCCATGACGTGACAAACGTATAATCTTCTTCCTGGGCCGAGGGGACAAAGGCCAGCCAGCCAATAAGTACGACGGCAACGACAAACAGGGCTAGACCCCTCAGAATTTTATAGAATAGACGCTTCATTGAGCTTGGTGTCCCTGATACTAGAATTCATACTTGAAGGATAGTTTGAACCGGTAATCGGAGCTTGCCTGAGTGTCGTTCAGGTTCTCCGCTACCGGAATTTGAACCCCGCCAACAATGGCATAGGTCCTGTACGTCCAGAAAATGCCGGGGGACAGGAACATCTCCCACCCGCCGGTATCGGCGATATTTGTCCCATTGAGGCTGTCACGGGTAGCATCCTCGAAATTGAGCTCGAGAAACAGAACCGTGTCGGGCTCTTTATATTTTGTCAGGACAGGGCGCACACCACCGACAATATCCAGAAGCAGTTTGTCGCCTTTTTCAAATCCTCCATCACCTTCGGTGTTAAAACGGTAGCGGGCGGCAGTGTTGTAATACCAGCGCCGGGATTCCAGTCCGTGCAGGGCACCGACCACAAAATCTGTTGATCCGGTACCAAGCTTGGGGGTGCCGCTGCTCTCTGCTGTTGGTAATTTGGCTTGAAATAGCAGGGTGGTTGAATATTGCTGACCCGGTCTGTCAACGCGTAATACCCGGTACTTGGTCCCTAGTGTGACGTCGCCCAGACCGGTTTCGTTAGTGCCGTTGACGGTTTTGTCGATCAGTGGCAGGTAAGCCTTGACCGTCCAGCTTGAGGTAACTCCGTATTCATAGACCAGTGACAGCTGCTGCTCGGTTTCCCTGTCTCCGGCACCGCTGGTGCGGTCACGCTCATATTCCAGCTCAATTTCCTGCCCGCCCTTGGATTTGACATGGGCGCCGGGGGTGAAGACGGGCTCATGGGCCTGTGTAAAGCCTGAAGACAAGGTAATGACGGCACCAGCAGCAAGCGCAAAGCCGGCGCTTGCTGTTTTTATAAAATATGTCCGGCTCATTGGTTGCCGACCTGCTCGAATTTGCGCAAGGTAAAGCCAGCATCACTGACCGCCTGTTTGGCGGTGGCCTCGTCCAGCTGTTTGCCTTCTGTCATGGTAACGGCGACAATCCCTTCGTCAATGAGGATATCAAGGCTTTCCACATTATCCAGACTACCGACCTGTTTTTCTACGCCATAGGCACAGAACGGGCAGGCCAGACCGTCGACATACAGCTTGTATTGATGCGAATTGGCAAAAGCGGATGTGGCACTCATAAATGTAAGCGCTACAGCCAGTGCTATTCCTTTGAGTATTTTGACCATTTCAGAACTCCATTTCGAACTAACTGACATACTTATAGCAACCGTACCACAGTCCGGTGTCAATACTGAAATAGGCCTTCACTTCAATGTGATAGCAGAACTTTAATAGGAAATACCGGGTGTGGCATGCAGATAGGTGTCGCTATCAATTTGTTGCAATAAAAAATCGGCGACATCCGATTGCGGTATTTTCAGCTTTAAGGACGGGTCTTTTTGCGTGAGACCCTGTTTGTAAGTGCCGGAAATCGGTTTTTTGCTGAAATTTGACGGGCGAGCCAGTATCCAGTCGAGCGAGCTGTTTTTTACGTAGGATTCCTGCACATTATGGTCAGCGAAAACATGGCGTAAAATTAAAGGGAATATCACGTAGCGATACAGGGTTGGCAACAGCTGAAAACTGTCGCCGGCGCCCAAACCTGACAGGCAGACAAAACGTTTGACGTTCAATTCTTCCATGGCGCGGATAATGGTTTTTGTCCCCTTCGCCCGCAGGCCATCCTTGTTCATGATCGGCATGCCTAATGTGCACAGAACCGCGTCGCTGCCCTCAATGGCGTGCCGGACTGTGTCATAGTCCAGAACATCCCCCTGAACAACAAACAGGTTTTGATGGGAATATTTGAATTTTTCCGGGCTGCGGGTATGGGCGACAACCTCGTGCCCTTGTGCCAATGCTTGTGTGACAACATGCTGTCCCACGCCGCCGGTGGCGCCAAAAATAGTTAGTCTCATGGTTTGTCTCCTCAAATTGCAAGTGATTGGGCGAGCCACAGGCTTGCCACCAGAAAACAGGCGGCAGATCCGGCGGTGGCAATCGCACGGATATAATTCCAGAAAATCCAGCGTGATACGTATCCTGTTTGCCAATAAGTGGCAGCCTCTGTGCTGGCATAGGCCAGGCGGTCCAAACGATTATTCATGGGAACATTGGTTGTGAAAGTGACCAGATAGACGCCAAAAACATAAAGCCCCGCCCCAAGGATAAGCAGGGGGATGGCTGGTCCTGTCATGTAGAAATAGGCATATGCTGCCAATCCAGATGTCAGCAATAAATTGCCCCATAGCAGGATCATGGTCAGAGATTTCCATATTTCGCGGTTGATGATCTGCATCACCTCGATCCCCGCAGGAATTGCGGACAGTTTCAGGGAGCGCATGATGAAGTCCGAGAACACCAGAAACAGGCTGGCGCTCAGGCTGACGCTGATAACGGTAAAGGCGGATAGGTATAGAAACCAGGTCGATGTCATTTTAAATCCTTTCTGCGTGTGATCTCTGATTTTGATTTACTTTACACTGCGTAAAGTGACACCATGACAAGTAGGAGGTACTTTACACAATGTCAAGTTCTAATCTTGAGACCCGAAACCGCATATTGGCCGCGTCACTGGAACTGCTGGAGGCAAGTCAGGGTAAAGGGGTGCGCATGAGCGACATCGCCAAACGGGCAGGCGTTTCCCGTCAGGCGCTGTATCTTCATTTCAAAACGCGGGCGGACCTTCTGATCGGGACGACCTATTATCTTGATGATATCAAGGGTACCGCTGACCGCCTTGCCCCCAGCCGCAGCGCCCAAAGCGGCATCCGGCGCCTTGACGCTTTTATCGAGGCGTGGGGGGGCTACATTCCTGAAATATACGGGATTGCCAAGGCCTTGATCGCCATGAGCGATACCGATGACGCCGCCGCCGCCGCATGGGGGCAACGGATGCAGGACATGCGCGAAGGTTGCGCGGCTGCCATCGCCGCCCTGCATGCCGACAAGATGCTGTCACCCGATTATTCTCCCGAACAGGCAACAGATATCCTGTGGGTCTTGTTGTCAGTACATAACTGGGAACAGCTCACCACCGTTTGTGGATGGAGCCAGTCAGACTATATCGCCCTTCTCAAACTAACGGCCCGCAAAATATGTGTGACGGGATAGCGCCTGCTTTTACACATTAAGGGCTTCGTTACATTTCGGCTATCTCAAGGACATTCCGGTCGAGTAAATTTTGTAGAATTTCAGTATGCTTGGTAAATATTTCTGCTGAAAAGGGTGTTTCCTGTGCCATCATATTAACGAGAAACAGATCAGAAAATTCCAGTTCAAAGGATAGGTTTCCGGTCGAGATACAATATTTTTGCGGGGCCTTTAAAGGGGTAAACATTATTTTTACGGCGGAGGGCTTTATCAGCATGACGTTGCCAGCGACGAGGTCCTTTGCAGTCTCATAATCATCGCGCGAACCATCGTCATAAGCCTGTGCCGGGGCACAAAAATAATGGGTCAGCCATCGGCTGAAATAATCCTGATTGAAAATATCCGTCATGAAATTTTTCAAATCATCAATATGTTTCGGCGCAACATGAAACGGGACGGCGCTTTCAGTCAGGTCTTGCCCCAGATATCGAGGCGCTTCAGGGTGATGTTCTTCTAAATAATACCCGAAATCGATGAGCATTTCGGGTGAAGTTGGCCCTAAAAAACCCACGGAATAGGTGAGGGATGGCTTCAAGCTGGTCCCTTGATGGGCAAAATTGGGGGGAATATAAATGACATCGCCTTCTGTAACGGTGATGTCTTCACCTTCAAAGGCGGTTTTTAAAATTTTGAGAGGGATGTCTTCGATATAATCTTCGTTCTTGAGGGCTTCATGAGCGATTTTCCAGCGTCTTTCGCCTTTCCCCTGCACCAGAAAAACATGGTAGCTATCTGTATGGGCGCCTACTGTGCCACCAGTTGGGGAAAAACTAACCATAATATCATCAAGTAGCCAACGGGGGCAGAAGTTGAACTGTTTCAGAAGCTCGGCGGTTTCATCATGATATTGGTCCGTATTCTGAACAAGCAGGCTCCAGTCTTTGTCGCCTAATTCTGCGAAAATACTTTCTTCAAACGGGCCTTGATCGCAGGTCCAATCGCTCTGCTTTTCACCTTTTCTGACAAGGCGGGATGTCACCCCTTCTTCCATGGAAAGCCCCGCGAGATGATCTTCATCAATCAGCGCGCTTGTGATCTGTTTGGGTATCATATCACGAACGACAAAAGGCTTTTTATTCCAGAATTTTTTGAAAAATTCTTGGGGTGCTGGAAGTGTATCAAGAACAAGAGACATGGTAGAAATCTATTCATAAGGAAAAGACGATAGGTAACCGGTACGAAGGGCAGAGTAAAGAAGGTTTTCTTTGGCAAAATGGAGGATTGTCGGGGCAGGCGCCCTTATTGGCAAAAGGCGTGACTTGCGAATCACATGGCGATTTTGCTTGCATCAGGCAAAGGACTTAACGCCTGTTTCAGTCTCCGGTTTTGGCAATAAACCTTTCAAGGCGGCTCTGTTTGGCTCCGCTGCTCATAAATAGTTCAATCTCTGCGGTATGATTTGACAAAATAGGGTTGGAGCATATTTGCCTCGCACCTAGCCTTAAATTTTGTTTGGAAGTGTAGTTTGGGCCTGTGCTACACTGTTATATTGAGTGTGATATCGTTAAATTTCTATTTCATATGGCGGGTATAGTAGATGACTAAGATAGACCTGATAAGAAAGCAGATCGAAACTTTAGAGAAGTTAAGAAATGAAATCTCTGGAGACAATGGGCTGCACACAATCTCAGATGACATGTTTGAAGAGATTGATGCGTTATATCAAAAATTGCTAGAATCGCTAAAAAATATATCTGATTAATCTCTCGCTAAAGAAGATTTTTAGCTTCTTGAGAGAATTAGCCGAAAGCTTCTTGTGTAGATTAGTTCTACAAATCCTTCTGCCGGTGAGACGTAATTTCTTTCAGTCTGAAGGATTGGATATGTTGGTTATATTTACAAGCATTCTCACTTTTATTGATGGGGTAGGTGTGCCCATCAAGCGCTCTTTAATATTATAAAAATCCCAGCATCATAAGAAAAAGATTGGCTGGGGAACCTGGACCCTAAGCGATCATTTCTAAGATATTGAAAACAAACGTTAATGAGGGCTAGCGTGTAAGGTTTTCGAATGTGTAGGGTGACCTTACACATCAGCAGGTATTGCCGTCAACTGCTAGAGAAGGATGTCGCCCTAACTGCTGAATGTTTTATTTTACACTTCTCCTTGACCTTAGTCTTTGGAGCGAAGGAAAGGGGTTGAATGGAACCAACTATTTCTTTAAGTAAATCGTAGTTTAATTCTAATTTAGAGAGTAAGAGGTTCGCGCTGTGGATTATTGGTGGGTAGCTTTGATTGTCGTGGTCGCTATTATATTTTTTATCAGGAGCAGGGCGAAAGCTCATCAAGAAAGAAATTACTACGCTGCAATGATGATAAGGAATAGTCGGCTTGAGGCAGAGGAGCGAGAAGCCAAAGACACTGAAAACTAAAAAGACAATCTTCAGGGACGATCAGTCGTTATTCACTATGCGATAGATCGAAATCCTGTCTACACATTGTGCCGCAGTGATTCCTGTTGCCTTTATCTCTTTAGCAATCAACTTCAGCACTTAAAACTTCCTAGTTAGACAAATTTGATTTTGCTATTGATCCGGGAGTCATTGACACAATAGTATTGCATCAAAATGCTGTATATTGAGGTTAAAACAAAATTATGCGTTACTCTCCACTTTTCCTGTTTCTTGCCTTATTTTTCACCTTTAACTTGAGTTATGTTGCTCACGCTAAAGCTAACTGCCCTGCTGTATCGATTTCGAAATCTGAATTCATCCGCCAGTCTTGTTCTGCTATTGGCTATGGAAACAATGGGGGAGAAAACTGTCTGGAGAAAGTGTTTAAGTTACGAGCAAAGGATACAGGAATGCAGGTGGCTGCAGCGATGAACTGTGGATTTACTGATGAAGCCCAGGTGATTGAAGGACTGGCTCGTGAAATGCTTCCTTTCACAAAAAGAATAAATTCTTGCCTTGGTATTCAGATGGAAGAAGAGATGCTTTTCAATAAGGGCTATACAGAAGGAAAACAGAGGCTTGCCGGCAAAAATTGTAGCAAAGCACTGGAGGGAAAGCTCCGTAAGCGATTGCCGCAATTGATCGATTTTGGATACGCACAATTGAATGATGTTAAGAGTATATTCTATAAGACGAGTGGGTCAGCATTTTTGGAGTGAGTAAAAAAACAGTCCTCAGGGGCTGACGTATGAGACAAATAATCAAAAACAGATAGTCCAAATATATCACTTATTACCTGAGCAGTCAGGTTTTACCCCTCAAGCCTCTTCAGTAATCTAGAGACGCTCGTAGGGTGCCAATGGTTCCCCTTATCCGTCACATAACCTCGATCATTTAATCGCTCACAGATACCCCTAACGGTGCTTATGCCTTCGTCCTGAACGGCCTTAACCACAGGCCGCATTCTCTCAGCCACAGCGTTCGCCTTGGCTCTGTTCATTGCTGGTGCTGGGCTGTTACCTTTGAGGAGGTTCTGAGGGTTTCCCATAGGCAGGCCACGAGCTTTCCTTGCAGCTAACCCTGCCTTAGTACGTTCGCTGATTAGCTGGGCTTCATATTCTGCGACTGCGGACATGATCTGGATCATAAAGCGGTTTGCTTGTGGCATGTCAGCAGCCCTAAAGTCTACACCACTATCCAGCAAAGCAGACACAAAGGAGACATTACGAGCAAGCCTGTCCAGCTTGGCGACAATCAGAATGGCCTTGTGTCGCTTAGCGAACATGGATTTACCGACGCCACTTGGTGCGTAGATCATTCCGAGGTGTTGATCAGTTAGCCAGGTCCCCAGCATGGGTTTGCGCTCGGGGATATCAGCTTCCCAAAGATCATTAAGGCTACGGTAATTAAGAGGTTTTGTGTTTGACATTATATGTCCTTCTGAAATGCGAATACCCCCATCCACAAGCAGCCAAATGGTCTCTGCTGTGGACAAGGGTATTCATAGCTCGAGCTGTAGATCAGTCAGCGAGCAGTGTGAAATGTAAGTGAGAGCAGTCGCAGAATCGCGTACTGTTGGCAGAAGGAGTACAGAGTAAGTTTTACTGTGATTTTCTTATCAGTAGGAGTCAAAATAACGACAAGACTTGGGGAGAGTTTACTGAGTTAGCTCTCCAAGCATTGGATCAACTTTCAGCACAATATCAATGATGGTTTCTTCAGCTTTGTGCCCTCTGTTATATACAGAGGATGCGAGGGTTGGGAGGGCGTGGCCCATCAGACGTGCCCATTGTACAGGGTCTGTTCCTGCCCGTTCACATGCTATGCTGAAAGCTCTTCTCAGTGAATGAAAATCAATGTCTTCATTGCCAAGAACCTTTATTCGCAAGGGATTTATAGCCTTCTGTAGGCGGGTGTATTTTTGCCCGTATAATGTATCTGGCTCAATCTCAGGGAACAGGGTGTCATCAGGAGTGTTGGCTTTGCGTCTTCTCAGGACTGCTAATGCTTCGGGACTGATGACAGGCATCAAGCGTTCATTGTTGTCTGTTTTGCCGTCAGTAATGTGGATCCAAATGCAACGACGTTCCGCATCTTCGAGAAGTTGAGTGCTGGTAAGGCTGCATAAATCCTCAGCCCGTGCACCTGTGTGCCATCCAAGGATGAGCATATCGACCATAGCCTGACTGTACTTGCTTCGGGAGATTTTAGCGGCATTGAGCCACTTCCTCGCTTCATCAATAGTAAGCGCTCTTTTCTTTTGAGGTTTCTTTTTTATTTTTGAAAGGGACTTGAACTGACGTAACCAAACATCAGCCAATTCAATTTTGATAAAGCCGTGAAGGTCTAACCATGCCCAGAAACTGCTCAAGGCTGTAATTTTCTTCTTTAGTGTTTTTACTGCTAGTGGCTTTCCTGTCTTTGGGCTTGGTGTTGTCTTTAAGTATTCGGTGAATAATCCTGAAAGGGTGCGATCCACATCTTGAACTGGAACGTCATCACACCAATCAATAAACATGCGAAGAGTTGCCTTGTAATCATTGATCGTATGAAGCTTAAGGCCATTGTTTAATAGTTCTTCAAACCACCTGACGGAATGAATGGAAATAGGTACAGCCTGTTTTGTGGCTATTCTGAAGTAGGCTTCACCAGCTTTAAAGCCCTTTTTATTCGCCACCTTATGAGCATAGTCATCAATGATTGAATAATGCACATCGTTATTAGGGTTGAATTCTTGAGCGGCTTCAAGAGCCTCAGGAATCGCTCCTCTTTCCAAGCAATCAAGCTCATGACGTATGGCACTAATAACAAGCCACTTCAGCCTATTCGCTTCGGTTAAGTCCCTTGTGTTGAGGCCTCGTACAACTTCTTTTTTCTGAACACCCTTAGAGCCATAGAAAACAGCGGCTTTTTCCCTGAGGTGTTTGGGGACGGTTACAACCGCGAACCAACCTTGCCGTCTTTTTCTTAGAAATTGCGTATTCAAATCATCTACCATGCGTGTAAGGTTACCATACACATTCAGAATCTTACACGGGTGATTTTATATTTATTTTCAAAGCGTTAAAAGTGATGGCTGGGGAACCTGGACTCGAACCAGGATTGACGGAGTCAGAGTCCGTTGTCCTACCATTAGACGATTCCCCAGCAGGGGCGGGGCGGATTTCGCGCGCCGAGCGGTTTCACTAGCAATTCGCGGGGGCTGTGTCAACGGAACTTCGACGTTTTTGGTCAGGTTTTTGTGCCAATCTGCAATTAGCTGAAAATTTCCCTGACCTGTTTTACAGAAAACTGTTACCCTGTGCCCAAAGGGCCATCGTGCCCGTTACTTATGTCTTGGAGGGCAGTTCGAGTGGCACTGTCAGATAGTCCGGATAGCGGACGAGACAATCGGCGGAGATATAACAGAAAACCCGGATCGGGTAAGTGGCATAAAGGCAGATGGTCCCATACGTACGGGGTCGTTGATCTGGGAACGAATAATTGCCGTTTACTGGTTGCAAAACCGGAGGCGAGCAGTTTTCGGGTTATTGATAGTTTTTCACGGATTGTCCGGTTGGGCGAAGGCGTCAGTCAGAGCGGGAGACTGTCTGATGATGCCATTGACCGAACTATAGAAGCGCTGCAAATCTGCGCGGATAAAATGAAACGGCGCGGCGTGTCGAAAATGCGCTGCGTGGCGACCGAAGTGTGCCGAAAAGCCGATAACAGCGATGCGTTTCTGTCACGGGTGAAGTCGGAAATCGGCCTTGATCTGGATGTCATTACAACGCAGGAAGAGGCGTCTTTGGCCCTTGATGGCTGTTCGCCTTTGCTTGATCACCGTAATCGCCATGCTCTGGTCTTTGACATTGGTGGGGGCAGCACAGAGCTGGTCTGGCTGCGGCTGGGGCGCAATAGGCAAACTGAAATTCTGGGCTGGACATCCATCCCTTACGGGGTTGTCTCGCTGACCGAACGTCACGGGGACGTGTCGGCGTCAACGGCTGCCTATGACGATATGATTGCAGATGTGGCGACGCATGTTACGCGCTTTGAGGACGAACATGATATTGCCGCCAACGTTGCTAGCGGACGGGTGCAAATGCTGGGAACATCAGGCACGGTGACAACATTGGCGGGTGTTCATTTCGGGCTGCCGCGCTATAACCGCCGCCGGGTGGATGGGGCGTGGGTGAAGGCTTCGAAAATCATCGAGATTTGCGAGCGGTTGGCGACCAGCAATTATGCGACCCGCGCGCTGGAGCCTTGTATCGGCGAAGAACGCGCCGATCTGGTGGTGTCCGGTTGTGCCATTGTACAGGCCATGCATAGCGCGTGGCCGGTGCGAAAGATACGAGTGGCCGATCGTGGTGTGCGCGAAGGCCTGCTGTTCGGTCTGATGAATGATGCAGACCGGGAGATGGAAAATTTGAAGAAAGTATCGGCCCGGAATACGGCTGAAAATATAGTACAATGACAAATAATGATGGAAAAAAGAAGTCTCCGGCCGCAGGTGGTAGCGGGACAACTGGACGGCTTCTGCATACCAAGGTGAAGTCGGCTCGCGGGCGTAAGCAGTCTTCAACCTTGTGGCTGGAGCGGCAATTGAACGATCCGTATGTGGTGGAAGCGCGGGCGCGCGGCTTGCGATCGCGCGCGGCGTTCAAACTGATGCAGCTGGACGAGAAATACAACCTGCTCAAACCCGGCGATTCTGTGGTTGATCTGGGGGCGGCCCCCGGTGGCTGGACGCAGGTCGCCATTGACCGGGTTGGCTCCTTGAAGGGCAAGGGGCAGGTGCTGGCCGTTGACATCCTGAAAATGGAACCTATTGCCGGTGCCAAGGTTATTCAACTGGATTTTACCACCGATGATGCCGATACCAAGGTAAAGGACTTGCTGGGCGGGCCGGTAAATGCGGTTATCTCCGATATGGCGGCCCCAACCACGGGGCATAAGCAGACTGATCATTTGCGCATTGTCTATATGTGCGAACTGGCACTGGATTTTGCCGTTGATGTATTGGCCCCGGGCGGCGTCTTTATCGCCAAGGTTCTGAAAGGCGGCACCGAGAATGCGCTGCTGGAATTGCTGAAACGTAATTTTTCCAATGTGCGCCATGCAAAGCCCGAAGCCAGCCGTCCGGATTCGCGTGAAGCCTATGTGATTGCCACCGGATTTCGCGGAAGCAAAGACTAGATTTTTTTGCGACTGGCTGTCTTTACGCATTTTATTGCGGTGCGGTATCGGTCAGGGGGCTGATTATTGCGCAAACAAGGCCGAAAAGCCTTTTTTTATAAAAAAAGGCAGGGCTGTCATTTTAGAACTAGGAATTTCAAAACTTGCCGTTATTATTGCGCTGCAATTCCGAAGGAGTTGCTATGAAAATCCGTGAAGCCTATACGTTTGATGATGTCCTGCTGCAACCTGCGGCCTCAGATATCCTCCCGGCACAAGCCAAAACCACTACCCGTCTGACCAACACAATCGAGCTTGGAATTCCCCTGATTTCCAGTGCGATGGATACCGTTACCGAAGCGCGCATGGCCATTGCTATGGCACAATCGGGCGGCATTGGTGTCATCCACAAGAACCTGTCCATTGAAGAACAGGCGCAAGAAGTGCAACGGGTCAAGAAATTCGAGGCCGGTATGGTGGTCAATCCGCTGACTATATCGCCAGACGCTCCGTTATCCGAAGCCTTGCATCTGATGCAAATCCATAAAATTTCCGGTATTCCGGTTACCGAACGCAAGAACGGTAAGCTGGTCGGCATCCTGACTAACCGTGATGTGCGCTTTGCCACTGACGAAAGTCAGGCCGTGTACGAGTTGATGACTCGTGACGATCTGGTCACCACCCGCGAGGGTACGACGCAGGAAGACGCTAAAATACTGCTGCATAAATTCCGCATTGAAAAGCTGTTGGTGGTTGATGATAAATACCGCTGTATCGGACTGATTACGGTGAAGGATATCGAGCGGGCGACCTTGTATCCGAATGCGTCTAAGGACGATCATGGCCGTTTGCGGGTGGCTGCGGCCATCGGTATCGGGGATGACGGTATCGAACGGGCGCAAGAATTGATCGGGGCTGGCGTCGATGTGCTGGTGGTCGATACGGCCCATGGCCATTCCTCAAGAGTGCTCGAGGCTGTTGGCCGGGTGAAAGCTCTTGGCAAAGGTATTCAGGTAATCGGCGGCAATGTCTCTACCGCATCAGGCACAGAAGCTCTGATCGGGGCGGGAGTTGATGCGGTAAAGGTCGGTATTGGCCCCGGGTCAATTTGCACCACACGTATCGTTGCCGGTGTGGGAACGCCGCAATTGACGGCGATTATGGATGCCGCCGAAGTGGCGGCAAAAAACAACATTCCGGTCATTGCGGATGGTGGTATCAAAACATCGGGCGATCTGGCCAAAGCATTGGCGGGCGGTGCCAGCTGTGCCATGGTCGGCTCGTTGCTGGCGGGGACGGATGAAAGCCCCGGTGAAGTGTTCTTGTATCAGGGGCGCTCGTTCAAATCTTACCGTGGGATGGGATCGCTCGGGGCCATGGCCCGTGGCTCTGCTGATCGGTATTTTCAGGAAGAGGTTTCGGATAATCTGAAACTGGTTCCCGAAGGAATTGAAGGGCGTGTGCCCCATCGCGGCTCTGCCAATGCGATTATTCACCAACTGGTTGGTGGCTTGAAGGCCGCCATGGGCTATACGGGGAATGCCTCCATTGCGGATATGCAGAAAAATACATCTTTTGTGCGCATCACTAATGCAGGCTTGAAAGAAAGCCACGTCCATGACGTTGCCATCACCCGTGAAGCCCCCAATTACCGTCAAAATTAATCTGTTAGGACCAACTTATGACCCCATCAGCCCGGCTTGCTGCCGTTGCCGAACTCCTCGATACCATTTTCGGCAGCAGCGGGCGGGCGGAACAAGCCGTCAGCAGCTATTTCCGTAGCCGCCGCTATGCAGGCTCCAAAGACCGGCGCTGGATTTCGGAATTTCTGTACAGAACATTACGTCATCTGGGCGACGTTGACTGGGCGCTGGCGCAAATTGCGCTGGACAGCAGCAACCGGCGGCGGGCAATCGTGGCGGCTTTGGTGCTGGATGAACAGGCCCTGCCTGAATTTGCCGAAACCTGTTTTCAAGGGGCCCATGCCTTGAAAGAACTGTCCGAGGTAGAGCTTGAGGCGTTGGCGCAGCTGCCAAATCTGGATAAGGCTGCGCGCCCTGCACATGTGACCGGTAATTTTCCGGAATGGCTGGCGGCATTATTGCAAGATCAGTATGGAGGTAAGGCCGATGCGATTATGGCAACCTATGCCATGCGGGCACCGCTGACCTTTCGGGTCAATCGCTTGAAGGCGGACCGTGACGCCGTTCTTGAACAGTTGCAAAGCGAGGACATACCTGCCCGGGCAACCGATTTGTCTCCTGTCGGTATTGTGATCGGTGAGAACCGTAACCTCAATGCCCATGAACTGGTCAAAAGCGGTGTGCTGGAAATTCAGGATGAGGCCGCGCAAGTGGCGGCATTGCTGGCGCAGGCAGCCCCCGGTATGCAGGTCATGGATTATTGTGCCGGTGGCGGTGGTAAAACCCTTGCCATGGGGGCCGATATGGAAAATTCGGGCAGGATAATTGCCCTTGATATTGACGCGCGGCGTATGCGCGATGTCGCTTCGCGCTGCAAGCGGGCAGATTTGACCATTGCAGAAACCCGCGTGTTTCCGGCGGATGATGAGGAAAGCGCTTTCCTTGATGCCTTGCGGGCGAAGATGGACTGTGTTTTTGTCGATGCCCCTTGTAGCGGCTCTGGCGCATGGCGGCGTCAGCCGGAACAAAAATGGCATCTGACCGCAGAAAGACTGGCAGAATTAACGGCATTACAAGCAGATATCTTGCAAGAAGCCTCGACTTATGTGGCACCGGGCGGGCGCTTGATCTATGCAACCTGTTCCATTCTCGAGCAGGAAAACAGTGCGCAAGTGGATCACTTTCTGGCACAGAATCCGGATTTTCAGGTCACCGAATTTGCTCCCATTTGGACCGAGGCTGAGATTGGTAAGGAGCCAACAGGTAAATTTCTGGAATTGACTCCTGAATTATATGGCACGGACGGGTTTTTTGCAGGTGTTTTAACCCGTAGCTAAGAGCCGTATGAATTTTGACTGAAAGCCATAATCCCGCTGGACTTTAGGGCTTTGTGCCGTTAAATACCGTCTATGAAAAACAGCATTCTGATTATCGACTTTGGAAGTCAGGTTACTCAGCTTATCGCGCGCCGGGTCCGCGAAGCCGGAGTCTATAGCGAAATCGTTCCTTTCAACAGTGCGGCCGAGAAGCTTGACAGTTTCACGCCCAGCGGAATTATCCTGTCCGGGGGCCCTGCCTCTGTGATCGGGGATGAAACTCCGACGGCACCAGACAAGGTGTTCTCACTGGGGATACCGGTTCTGGGTATTTGTTATGGTCAGCAAGCCATGTGCGCCCAACTCGGTGGCCGGGTGGAGGAGCATGAGCATAAGGAATTTGGCCGCGCCCAGCTGGATATTGTCAGTGATTGCCCGCTGTTCGAAGGCTTTTGGGACAAGGGCAGCAGTGATCAGGTCTGGATGAGCCATGGCGATACGGTCACGCAAATCCCGGACGGTTTTGAAACCGTTGGTACGTCAAAAGGCGCGCCCTTTGCCGCCATCGCCAATGAAGACAAGAAATTCTATGGTGTGCAGTTTCATCCCGAAGTGGTTCATACACCCAAAGGGCATTTGCTGATTTCGAATTTTGTTCATAAAATCTGCGGCCTTGCCGGTGACTGGACAATGGCTGCGTTCAAACAACAATCCATTGAAGCCATTCGGGCGCGGGTCGGGGATGCCAAGGTTATTTGTGGCTTGTCCGGTGGCGTTGACAGCTCTGTTGCCGCTGTTTTGATCCATGAAGCCATCGGCGAGCAGCTGACATGCGTTTATGTGGATAACGGCCTGATGCGAACTGGGGAATCCGAGCAGGTGGTCAGCCTGTTCCGTGATCAGTATAATATTCCACTGATCCACCGCGATGCCTCTGATCTGTTTCTCGATGCCCTCGAAGGGGTGTCAGATCCGGAAGTGAAGCGTAAAACCATCGGCGGTATTTTTATCGATGTGTTCGAAGAAGAAGCCAAGAAAATCGGTGGTGCAAAATTCCTGGCGCAAGGAACCCTGTATCCGGATGTGATCGAGTCGGTCTCATTTGCAGGGGGGCCCAGTGTCACCATCAAATCACATCATAATGTGGGCGGTTTGCCCGATCGCATGGATTTGAAATTGCTGGAGCCGTTCCGCGAATTGTTCAAGGATGAAGTGCGCGCCCTTGGCCGTGAGCTGGGGATGTCAAAGGATCTGGTGGATCGGCATCCGTTCCCGGGACCGGGACTTGCCATTCGTGTCCCTGGTGAAATCACCAGAGAGCGCCTCGATATCTTGAGAAAAGCGGATGTCATCTATCTCGATGAAATCAGATCTGCGGGCCTGTATGATAAAATCTGGCAGGCTTTCGCCGTGCTGTTGCCGGTTCGCACTGTTGGCGTGATGGGGGATAATCGCACCTATGATTACGTCTGTGCCTTGCGGGCGGTGACGTCAACCGATGGTATGACCGCTGATTACTACCCGTATGAGCACGAATTTCTGGGACGGGTGTCAACACGGATTATCAACGAAGTTCAAGGCATTAACCGCGTTGTCTATGACACCACATCAAAACCGCCCGGAACCATCGAGTGGGAATAGGGGCTGTTTATTCGCCGCTTTGAATACTGACCTGTATTGTTAATGCTGTGTCGTTGTCTGTACAGGTTGGTCAATCTTTTGGGATATGGAGCTTGCGATATCATGCCATCCAAATTGCTGGGCGGCATGCAAGGCGCGCTGTAGCCCGCAAGTGTCGATCAGGTTTTGGGCAATCGCCTGTTTTTCTTTACTCAAATATGTGCTGGCCATAAGCATACTCCCAGCTGGTTACTGATACGATAAATACTGAAACTACAACCAGCATAAATGAAATCTCTGAATTTTAGGTAAACATGAATTACGGCAGAATATGGTGCTTAACTGTGACACTTTCTGGGTATTTAGGCTTGCAATTTTGATGCGTATATGCCATATTAATAAAGTCAAATGAAAGTCTGTCAGGCGCGGCAAGCCTGTGGTTTGAGGCCATGTTGGTGCGCCTTTGATGGACGTGGTTTTGGCCATAACGATGCCAAGGACGCAGGGGAAATACGTGGGTATTGACTGCGCCGTCCGGATTTAGCGGATGTTATTTTATGGACGCTTTGATTTAAGCGCCGTGCTTTAATTTGTAACCATCCCCATTCGGAAATATGTGAGTTGGCACCGCGAGGATTAAAAGAGGCTTGCTAAAGCCCGTTCAGGGCCGATGAGGTTTCAGAAAATCTTTTGCACGCCCCGGGAATACCCGTTGGACGAAATTTTTAGCGGCCAAATTTCAGATGCAAGCTCCATTATTTTGATATTTCAGGATATTTCCGAGCGGGCGGTATCGTTTTTCTAGAGCCTCCCGCCGAACATTGTAAAAAACAAGGCCGCAGCAAGGCCCAATATGGCCCATAGCAGGATATTTCTGTAGAGCGTTTTAAGGCCGATTCTGCGGGTATGGCGGAGAAAGCCCGGTAGAACCAGAAACAAAACCATAATCAGGGCAACCAAATTCAGATAATTGATGTTCTGCATATTGTTTCCGTTTCATATGGAAAGCCGTCCAAATTGCCGATTTTCTTATTTTAAGACAGAAGTTTGCCCCATCAAGGTCATATTTCTTTGAATATAAGGTAACAGCAATTGCGTTCCTCTCGCAGGCAGTTTATTTTATCCGGCAAATTCAAGCCATACTGGAGTTATTCGTGTCCGATATTTTTAGTGAAGTAGATGAAGAAGTTCGTAAAGACAAATCCTTGGAGTTGTGGAACGTCTACGGAAAATATGTCATCGCAGCCTCTGTCGGAGTCATCGTGATTACTGCCGGGGTCGTTGGTTGGAAAAATTATACACTCTCCCAGTCCCAACAGTTAGGTGCACAATTTGAAAGCGCCAACAAACTGGTGGCAGAAGCAAAATTTGATGAAGCCTCTGAGGCTTTTGCGGCTTTGGCCGCAAATAGTAATGAGGGATATCAGGCGTTGGCTCAACTTCGTCAGGCGCGCGCTTTGATCGCGGCGGGCAAAGGTGCCGAAGGGGTAGCTGTGTATGATGCGCTTGCCGCCAGTGATGCCGATATCGAATTTGTTGCGGCCGCCAAGGTTCTCGCCGGATATTATTTGCTGAATAACGGAAGTACGGACGAGGTTCGCGCCCGCATAAGCGGGATGGAAACGGCAGGAAATATCTGGGCGGCATCAGTGCAGGAGCTGCTGGCGCTGGCAGCACTTAAAGACGGTAAAACCGATGACGCAGTCAAGCTGCTTTCTGATTTGAAGGCTGATGCGGATGCACCCCGGGGCGTTAAAGCCAGAGCAGAACAAATGTTGTTGGCTCTAGGCATAAAATAAAATCCGGTTGGGGTGACAGGGAAAGTGGGGCAAGACGTGACTAAATCAGCCATTTCAATTGGACGATGGGTCGTGATTACCGGAATGATCGTGGGGATTTCAGGCTGTTCGGTATTGCCTGACTGGCTGGGTTCGTCAGAGCCGCCCCCATTGCCCGGGGAGCGAATCTCTATTCTGGCACTTGAGCAATCATTGGAACCTGATGAAGGGGTTGCCGATATAACTGTGCGCTTGCCTGCACCCTATCAAAATCCGAACTGGCCGCAATCGGGCGGGAATGCAAGCAATGCCATGCAGCATTTGACATTGGATGGTCCTCTTGACGAAGTTTGGCGCGCCAGTATAGGAGAAGGGTCTGATGATGAAAACCGGCTAACAGCCAAACCCGTTATTGCTGATGGTCGCGTATTCACAATGGATACAAAAAGTCACGTCCGGGCATTCTCCCAGGAAACCGGCAAAGAATTATGGGTTGTTAATCTGACGCCGCCGAGTGAAGAAAGCGGGACAATTGGCGGTGGTCTTTCCCTTGAATATGGACGTTTGTTCGCCACCACTTCCTACGGAGAAGTTTATGCCCTTGATCCGGCATCGGGCGGTATGTACTGGAAAAAAGATTTAGGCGTTCCCATGCGGGCAGCTCCAACGGTTGCGGAAAATATGGTCTTTGCCGTTACTTTCGATAGCCGCCTTTTTGCACTGGATGTACTGACGGGCGAGATAAAATGGGATTTCGAGGGTGGTGTTGAGGTTACCGGTTTGCTTGGAGCTGCCAGCCCTGCCGTGGAAAACGGTATTGTGGTCGTGCCCTTCTCAACGGGTGAGTTGTATGCCTTGCGGGCCGATAACGGAGAGCAGGCCTGGAATGATCAGCTGCAAAGCAAACGGCGTTATAGCACGCTGACGTCCCTTTCAGATATTAATGGCAGTCCTGTGATTGATCGCGGGCTGGTATTTGCGGCCAGTTATTCAGGACATATGGTTGGCATAGATATCCGAACGGGAAACCGCAAATGGAATCAGAAACTGGCAACCATACAAACGCCGTGGGTTGCAGGCGATTTTATTTATGTTGTGACGATTGATGGTGAGTTGGTGGCCCTCAGCCGGAAAACAGGTTTGATCCGCTGGGTCCGCTCATTGGGTAAATTTGACGATCCTGGAGATAAAACAGGGCTGATTGTGTGGTCTGGGCCTCTTTTGGCAAGTGATCGTTTGATTTTAGTGTCCAACTACGGTATTGCGGTGTCTGTTTCGCCTTATGACGGCAAAATTCTCGGGAAAATGGAGATGCCTGATTCAGTCTCTGTTCCACCTGTTGTCGCGGGCGATATGTTATTTATCTTAACGGACGATGCCGAACTTGTGGCATTTCGCTAATTAACCTATGTCATTTACAGTTGCTATTATCGGACGCCCGAATGTGGGCAAGTCCACCTTGTTCAATCGACTTGTCGGCAAACGGCTGGCATTGGTCGATGACACCCCCGGTGTGACTCGCGACCGGCGCGAAGGCGACGGCAGCCTTGGCTCTCTTAAATTCAAGGTAATTGATACAGCGGGCCTTGAAGAAGCATTCGATGACAGTCTTGAAGGGCGCATGCGCCGGCAAACGGAAGCCGCCCTTGAAGAGGCTGATGTGGCGTTGATGTTGTATGATGCCCGTATTGGTGTCTCGCCGATGGACAAGCATTTTGCGGGCTGGCTCCGTAAATCAAGTATTCCCGTGATCCTGATTGCCAACAAGTGTGAAGGCAAAATGGCGCATGCCGAATTGTCTGATGCCTATTCAATGGGACTTGGTGATCCGTTGCCACTCTCAGCGGAACATGGTGAAGGGCTGGGAGATTTATATGATTTCCTGCTGCCGTTTGAAAAAGGTGAGGTCGAGGAAGTCGCGGCCAAAGACCGGCCTTTACAATTGGCAATTATTGGCCGCCCCAATGCCGGTAAATCTACATTGGTCAACAAACTGCTTGGTCAGGAACGGATGCTGACAGGCCCAGAGGCTGGTGTTACCCGCGATTCTATTGCTGTTGAATGGGAATTTGACGGCCAGAAAATCAAGCTGGTGGATACCGCCGGTATTCGAAAGCGCGCCAGGGTTCAGAAGAAACTTGAAAAGCTGTCCGTTGCCGATAGCTTGCGGGTTATCAATATGGCCGAGGTGGTTGTTCTGGTCGTTGATGCCGATATTTCCTTTGAAAAGCAGGACCTGACGCTGGCATCGCTTGTGATTAACGAAGGCCGCGCCCTTGTCGTCGCAGTCAATAAATGGGACGCGGTGAAAGATCGCAAGGGCACCTTGCAGCATATCAAGGACAAATTGCAGATTTCCTTGCCACAGGTGCGCGGGGTTCCGGTTCTGACCATGTCGGCCGTTACCGGGCGCGGGCTTGAAAAACTGCTGCCAGGTGTCCTGAAGGTGTACGAGCTTTGGAACAAACGTATTCCAACGGCGCGGTTGAACCGCTGGCTTGAACTGATGCTGGAAAAACATCCGCCGCCAATGGTCAAGGGGCGCCGGTTGAAGATGCGTTATCTAACGCAGGTCAAGGCCCGCCCACCAACCTTCTCGTTGTTCATGTCTTCGCGCGGGGAATTGCCTGAATCCTATATTCGCTACCTTGTCAACGGGTTGCGTCAGGATTTCGATCTGCCTGCTGTACCGATCCGGATGGTCCCTCGCACCGGAAACAATCCGTATGTCAAAGACAAGAAATAAACGATACCCAAGAAAAAAAGATTAAAGGCTGCGCAAATCCTGGACAGACCAGTGCAGCCTGTCATAACTCGGCTGTTGCATGTCCAGTGTTAGCAGGTTGCTGTGGGATTTGACGCAGCCCTGCCATAGCTCGGCCCAGCAATCGAGGACCAGATTTCTGTCTGTATCTTCGAGGTCGCGCAAGATACGTAAACCTGTTTGTTCAAAGTCTGCCCGTGTTGATGTTGCGCCTTCAAGGGCATGTGTCTTATCCCCCATACCTGCCATCATTGTCATCAGGAAAGCCCGTGCATCTACTACGTCGCCGTCTTTGGCGCCGATAATGCCAGCCATTTTCGGGTAATATTGCAAACCGATCAGGCGGGCCGACAGGCCTCCGATTTCAAGGGCTTCTGTCGCCCCTATGACGGTTGCCAGTTCAGCTAGTCCATTGCGGATATAATCCATGGCATAATTGCGAGCTGCCTTCTCTAGTCGCTCGGCGGGCCAGTTATTGGCAGGGGGACGTGGCTGCATTGCCGGATCATAGGGCGGGGGGAGGTCACCTTTTGCAAATTGCAGGCGCTCATTATCTGCAAGATCATGATCATATTCTTTGAAATAGCCACAAAATCCGAACTCGCCGGTGACATCTTCGGACACGCAGACAAATCCTAGACGGGGATTGCCCAGAGAAATACCGTTATGAGCGTACCAGCCCCTCATAAAGCCCCGACCCACACTGGCGGGCAACCCACACAAGACCGGCCCGTCACACATCCATCTTGGATAGCGAAAGCGCAGCCATGCTTTTGTCTCGCTCTCTTGCATATAGTCGACAGGAACACCGCCGATGACGTTGGACAGCACATGATATTTTGCGCAAGCAACGGCATCGGGCAGTCCCGTTAGCCCCAATTTATCAAAACTGCCAAGAAATTTTTCAAGATGCTGGCGCCGGAACAGGCGGAACATCCAATCTTCCATGACGTCTGGGCTTTTGCGGCTCGACACCATGAGTTGCAGTCCTAAAAACCACGCATGGTGAAGGTCTGCTTGTGCTTTTATTGCGAACAGAGGAGGCGCAGTCATATCGTTTTCCCGATGATGATTAGTCTTGTTTGAGGGCATCATGCGGGGAATTGGAGAAGAGGGCAAGCATCCGCCCTCATCGGTTTATGTTATCAGATGGCCATTTTCAGTAAAACGGGCATCCAGTGCGTCCAGAAACAGATCACATATATCTTCAGGGGCAGGCAGCGTGGATTGATCTTCACCGGGATACGCAGAAAGGCGCAGTTTGGTTGCTGTTGGGCCCGGATCAATCAAATTGACCTTCAGGTTATACTTTTCGACTTCTGCGGCATACGTGCGAACGATTTCTTGCAATGCCGCCTTCGAGCTGGCATATCCACCCCAATATTGTTTGGCCATATTGGCTTCTGAAGAGGTGACGAACAGGGCCCGGCCCGCATCACTGGCCCGCAATAACGGATCGAGCGCCCGGATCAGCCGCCAGTTAGCGTGTACATTGAGCTTGAAGACATCTTCCCATAATTTGGGGTCATACTGATGGATGGGGGTCAGTTTGCCAAGCATGCCAGCCGCGCTGACCAGAATGTCCAGTTTTCCCCAACGCTCGTATAGCGGGGCCGCAAGTCCGTCAATGGCTTGTGTGTCTTTCAAATCCAGCGGGACCAAGGTTGCGCTGCCCCCTGCATTCTGGATGGCATCGTCCACTTCTTCCAGTCCGCCAATAGTGCGGGCGACCAGAATAACATGAGCGCCTTCTGCGGCCAGAGCCTTTGCAACCGCAGCGCCAATGCCGCGGGATGCACCGGTGATCAGTGCTGTTTTACCTTCAAATTTTTTCATAATCTGTCCGTTCATGAGCTTTCTGTCAGCAAGGTCAGCTCTTCATCTGCCCCGCTTTCGTGATCAACCAGTTCTATCGGGTAGTCGCCAGTGAAACAGGCATCGCAATATTGCGGCTGCTCACTATTGCGCCCCTTTTCGCCCATGGCAATATACAGGCCATCCAGAGAGACAAAGCTCAAGCTGTCAGCACCGATGAATTTGCACATGGCATCGAGATCATATTGCGCTGCCAATAGTTTTTGGCGGGTTGGTGTGTCCACGCCGTAGAAACAGGAATACATGGTTGGCGGGCTGGCAATGCGCATATGCACTTCGGTTGCCCCGGCCTCGCGGACCATCTGTACAATTTTGGTCGATGTGGTCCCGCGCACGATACTGTCATCTACCAGAACGACGCGTTTGCCTTCGATCATCGCCCGGTTGGCATTATGCTTGAGCTTTACGCCCAGATGGCGAATTTGATCGGTCGGTTCGATAAAAGTCCGGCCCACATAGTGATTGCGAATGATGCCCAATTCAAACGGAACGCCTGCCTGTTCGGCATATCCGATGGCGGCCGGGGTCCCCGAATCCGGTACAGGGATAACCGCATCCACATCAACGGGGTTTTCAAGTGCCAGCTGGCGGCCAATGCTTTTACGCACTTCGTAGACCGAGCGGTTTTCAAGAACACTGTCAGGGCGGGCAAAATAGATATGCTCGAAAATACAAAAGCGTGGTGAGGGTGGTGTGAAGGGTGAATGGGAAGAAACGCCACTCTCGTCGATGACAACCACTTCACCGGGATTGATATCGCGAATAAAGTCAGCGCCAATAATGTCAAGGGCACAGGTTTCAGACGTCAGAATATAGGACTGGTCCAGTTTGCCCAACACAAGGGGACGAACCCCGTATGGGTCTCTCATGCCGATCAGTTTCTTACCGGTTAAGGCGACCAGTGAATAGGCACCTGTTATCTTATGCATCGCATCAACAATGCGATCTACAACCTTGATTTTCTTGCTGTTTGCTACCAGATGGATAATAACTTCTGTATCCATTGTTGACTGGAAAATACTACCTTCGGTGACCAGCTGTTTGCGCAGGGCAGCAGCGTTGGTCAGGTTGCCGTTATGGGCAACGGCAAGGCCGCCATTGGCGAGATCGGCAAAAATCGGCTGCACATTGCGGATAACCGTACCGCCGGTTGTTGCGTATCGGTTATGACCCAGCGCCGCATTCCCTTTAAGGCTGTTGATGACTTCTTCAGACGAGAAATTATCTCCGACTTTGCCCATGGCTTTATGGCTGTGGAAATGTCTACCGTCCTGACTGACAATACCGGCCGCTTCCTGTCCGCGATGCTGAAGGGCATGCAGGCCCAAAGCCGTTAGCGCGGCCGCTTCACCATGGCCATAAATCCCGAAGACGCCGCATTCTTCATGCAGCTTGTCATCGTCAAAGGGGATGGTCGGGATATTGGAAAGATCATGCATGTTCATGGTTTTACCTGAGTACCTTTTGTGAGATTTTCCATTTGCTGGCGGGACTTGGAATCATATCCTTTGTCCAGCTTCTCCAGGGCGCCTTTGACCTTATCTTGCACTTCTTTATGTACGGCATCGGGCAGGGCTTCATAGGTTTCTGTGGCGGCTTTGGCATTGTCTGCGGCGCTTTCGGCGGCAATGCTCATATTTTTCTGCATATCGGGCGGGGTCAGGCGGGCAACGAATTCGCCACTTGCCATGGCAATGGGCAGCATCCTGGCTTCTGTTATCCAGTCCGGGCGGTCTTTGGGCGGAATAAACTGCACCAGAACCAGCCATGCAATGCCGACAATAATAACGGCGCGGCCAATGCCGTAGAAAATGCCGAGGGAGCGATCAAGCGCTCCTAATGCGGATGCCTTTACCTTTGTTGATATGGCGTGGGTGGCAAAGGACAGAATAACCAGACTGAGGATAAAAATACCGGCGCCGGTCAGAATATCGGCAATCAGCAGATTATCGATATATTGCCGGGCATAAGGCTTGAGAATTGGAAACAGATACAGGGCGAGAAAGGAAGCTCCGATCCAGCCTGTGATCGACAAAACTTCTTTGACGAACCCGCGTGCAAACCCGAAAATAGCGGATATAACGAGGATTAGCAGAATGACTGCATCAGTAATATTGATCGGCAGTTCTTCCATATGGTTTTGTCCTAACTTTCCTGACGCTTTTTCTCGGACTTTGTGCCTGTAAACAGGCGGACGATTTCGGCTAGATGTTCAACTTCGATTATTTTCAAGGAAGCCTCCTTGACCTTGCTTCCCCTTGGGATAATCGCTGTTGTAAATCCAAGTTTGGCAGCTTCTTTCAGGCGGGCATCCGTCTGACCAACCGCGCGTATCTCACCAGATAATCCAATCTCGCCAAAAATGATACTGTTTTCCGGCACAGGGATGTCAGAAATTGAAGAAACCAGTGCTGCCGCCACTGCAAGGTCGGCTGCAGGCTCTTGAACCCGCAGACCACCTGCCACATTAAGGTAAACTTCGTTGCCGGCAAGGGACAATCCACAGCGGGCATCCAGCACCGCCAGAATCATCGCAAGACGGCTGGAATCCCAGCCAACGACCGCGCGTCTGGGCGTGGCCTGCTGGGACTGGGCGACCAGCCCCTGAATTTCCACAAGCAGGGGGCGCGTGCCTTCCATCCCCGCAAAAACAGAGGCGCCGTTGATCTCTTTGTCCTGATTGCTAAGGAACAAGGAAGACGGGTTGGCAACTTCGCATAGCCCCTTGTCGGTCATCTCAAAGACACCAATTTCATCGGTGGCCCCGAACCGGTTCTTGACGGCGCGTAAAATGCGGAACTGATGCCCCCGGTCGCCTTCGAAATACAGGACCGTATCAACCATATGTTCCAACACCCGAGGGCCGGCGATCTGGCCGTCTTTGGTCACATGCCCTACCAGCATCAAGGCGCATTGCACTTTCTTTGCCAGCCGGATCAATTCCTGTGCGCACGCCCTCACTTGCGAGACAGAGCCGGGCGCACTGTTGATATTGTCGGCATACATGGTCTGGATAGAATCGATAATGAGCAACTCGGGTGCTTGTGCGCTTTTCTCGATACTGGTGATAATATCCCGAACCGAATTGGCAGAGGCCAGTTGAACCGGGCTATCCGCCAGCCCCAACCGGTGTGCGCGCATTGAAATTTGCCGGGTGGCTTCTTCGCCCGATATATAGGTGCAGCGATGTCCGCGTTTGGCCATCATACCGACCGCTTGCAGTAAGATGGTTGATTTGCCAATGCCGGGATCACCGCCAATCAGGATCGATGAGCCGGGTACAAAGCCGCCGCCCAACACCCTGTCCAGCTCGTCCAGTCCGCACAGATGGCGGGTATAATCGGGGCTTTGGGTGTCCAGAGAGGTAAAAACAATATTGCGGCCCTTGCCCGTGGTGAGGCCTTTGGGGACCGCATCCTGAACCGTATCCTCGATCAGGGAATTCCAGTCACCGCACTCATCGCATTTGCCTTGCCATTTCCGGTAACTGCTACCGCAGTTCTGGCAAGAATACTGTTCTGTTCCGCGGGCCATGGGGGCTTTAACTTTCAGGGTTTTAAAATATCAAGCTCGATCGGGCCGTTGAGATCGCCCCGGACAAATTGTTCTACATATGCATTGCCGCTGGTCTCGATCTCGCTGGCGGGGCCAATCCAGACGACACAGCCTTTATAGATCAGTGCGATCCTGTCGGCAATTTTTTGTGCACTTTCCATATCATGGGAAATGGTCAAAGTGGTTGCCCCCAAATACCGGGTGCAATCGCGGATCAGGTTATTAATGACATCGCCCATAATCGGATCAAGGCCGGTTGTCGGCTCGTCAAGAAAGATGATTTCAGGGTCGGTGGCGATGGCGCGGGCAAGGCCCACCCGTTTTTGCATTCCGATGGACAAGTCCGCCGGATTTTTATCTGCCATATCGGGGCCAAGCCCCACCAGAGCCAGTTTTTCAATGGCCTTTAGTTTAGCTTTTTTTCGGGGCATGCCGTGCGCCTGCATCAGTCCGAAGGCGACGTTTTCCCAAACGGGAAGGCTGTCGAACAGGGCGGCATACTGGAACAGCATCCCGGTTTTCCGCAAAGATTTCTCCCGCTGTGACGGGCTCAGGCCGACGACTTGTTGGCCATCAATGAATATCTCGCCCTGCTCGGGCTCCAGCAGTCCCAGAATACATTTGAGCATCACGGATTTTCCCGTGCCCGACCCTCCGATTACCACAAGGGATTCTCCCTCCATGATATCCAGTGACAGGTCATTCAGCACATGTTTGGAGCCAAATGATTTACTGACATGCTTGAGACTGATTTTAGGAGTGGTGCTCATGGATGGATCAATCAAGCAGAAGGACGGTGAGGAAATAGTCACTGATCAATATGAGAATAAAGGACGAGACAACCGCATTGGTGGTGGCCCGTCCCACACCTTGGGCGCCGCCGGTGGAATTGAACCCGTGATAGCAGCCCATCAGCGAGACAATAAAGCCGAACACCGAGGCTTTGATCAAGCCAGATATAACATCCTGTGTTTCCAGAAAATCAAAGGTGTTCTTGATATAGGAACTTGGATTGAACCCCAGAGATTCCGTTGCCACCAGATAGCCACCCGAGACACCGATGATATCGGCGATCAAGACCAGGATCGGCAAGGTAATCATGCCCGCCAGCACCCGTGGGGCGACCAGATATTTATACGGGTTTGTGGACAGGGTAACGAGGGCGTCAATTTGCTCTGTAACCCGCATGGTGCCAATTTCGGCGGCGATAGCTGCGCCCACACGGCCTGCAATCATCAAGCCGCTGAGAACAGGGGCCAATTCGCGGGTGAGACCAATGACCACGATAGTGGCGACGGCGCTTTCAGCATTGAAGCGTGAGGAGCCCACGTAAATTTGCAAGGCGAGCACCATACCGGTGAACAGGGCTGTCATGCCAACAACGGGCAGTGAATAATAGCCAATGCTCATCAATTGGCGCAAGAAAATACGCATATAAAAGGGGGGTAGAAAGATATGTTTGACCGTTTGCGAGGTAAACAGGGACAGCCGCCCGACAGCCGCCATAAAGCGTAGCATCACACGGCCAATTGCCGCCAGAAAATTCCATTCCATTCCGTTTGCCTTATGCCCCATCTTCCAGATATCTGCGATGACAGCGATGTCCCAGAGAGGTCAGAATTTCATAGGGGATTGTTCCGGCCATTGCCGCCAGCTCATCCAGCGTTAGCCCTGCGCCAATCAGATTGACCAAATCACCCCGTTTACTTTTTTCTCTGGGGATGGCCGTAACATCAATGGTTATCATATCCATTGATACTCGTCCCACCACCGGCACCCGTTTATTATCGATCACACATTCGGCCTTGTTGCCAAGGCATCGGAAATAGCCATCTGCGTAGCCGATTGCGACCGTTGCAATACGCGCTTTTTCCTTTGTTTGATAGCTGGCACCATAGCCAACGGGCATTTGACTGTCAACGTCATGAACTTGCAGGATTTTTCCCTGCCATTCGACAACGGCTTGCATGGGGTTTCGAGTATGCGGGGTTGGATTGCCGCCATAGAGTGCTATCCCGGGGCGCGCCAGATCCCCTTGAAAGTCAGATCCCAGAAAGACACCGCTTGAATTGGCGAAAGAGACCGGGGTCTTTTGAAGGCCTGCGGGCAATTGCTTGCGAAGGGTGTGGAACAGATCAAGCTGTTGCAGATTTTGAGAGGCCTGCGGATCATCGGCGCTGGCCAGATGGCTCATCAGATAATCAATTTCGAGACCGTCCAGCCATTCGGGGTTTTGGCCAAGGGTTGTTATATCAGCTTGCGTCAGCCCTAACCGGCAGATGCCTGTCTCCAGATGCAGGATCGCGGGCAGGGGGCCGGCTTGTCTGGTTTGCGCCGACCAGCTGCGAATTTCCTCAAGACTGTTGAGAACCGGGGCCAAGCGATCATGGACATATACATCTTCACAATCCTGGAACAGGCCACCCAGAATATAGATATCAACCTCAGGCAGCAGGCGGCGCAATTGAATGCCTTCATCGGGCAGGGCGACAAAGAATGCCCGGCATCCGGCAGCCGCAAGCGCGGGCGCAATACGCTCAAGACCCAGTCCGTAAGCATTGGCTTTGACAACGGCAGCGCATTTGGCCCTCTGAAGTTTTTCCGACAGGAGCCGGTAGTTATTCTGAAGGGCGACAAGGTCAATGGTGAGATAACCACCGGCGAGGCGCGGGTCCATTAATGATGCTCCGGCAGATAGTGGTCGAGGGCCAAATCTCCAAAACGGGTAAATTCGGGCTGGAACTGCAATTTGATAATACCGATGGGGCCATGACGCTGTTTGCCGATAATGACCTCGGCCATATTATGGACGCGGGCCATGCGCTCTTGCCATTCGATATGCTCAGGGGTGCCTTCCGTGGGCTCTTTGCGGCCTTCATAATATTCTTCGCGATACACGAACATCACCACATCGGCGTCTTGTTCGATAGAGCCGGATTCGCGCAAATCCGATAATTGCGGGCGCTTGTCATCGCGGTTTTCCACTTGTCGGGACAGCTGCGACAGGGCGATAACCGGAATATCCAGTTCTTTGGCAACGGCTTTAAGTCCTTGCGTTACTTCGGATATTTCCTGAACCCGGTTGTCGCCGCGACCACTGCCCTTCATCAATTGCAGATAATCAACAACGATCAGCCCGAGCCCATTGCTGCGCTTGAGACGGCGGGCGCGGGTGCGCAAGGCGGCAATGGAGATCGCCGGAGTATCGTCAATATACAGGGGTAATTCGGACAATAAGGCGCTTTGCGGCACCAGTTTGTTAGCAAATTCATCGTCAGAAATTTCACCGCGGCGCAGTTTTTCAGAGCTGATTTCCGTCGCCTCGGCCAGAATACGGCCAACCAGTTGTTCCGAAGACATTTCCAAGGAAAAGAAACCGACCGCGGCGCCCTCTGTTCCCCCGGAAGCATGATGTGCTTTTGCCGCATTATAGGCGATGTTGGTGGCCAGCGATGTTTTACCCATTGATGGGCGTCCCGCCAGGATTAGCAGATCTGATTTGTGTAGCCCGCCGAGTTTGGCATCCATGTCCCGAAGGCCCGATGTGACACCGACCAGATTACCGTCCCGTTGAAAGGCATCTTCAATGGATTTGACAGCAATATTTACAGCCACGCGGATGGGTGCCAGCCCGCCTTCATGACTGCCACTTTCGGCCATGGCGAAAAGCTGCTTTTCCGCATTCTCGATCTGGGACGAGGATGTCTCTTCAAGATCAGAATCATAGGCGGTATTTACGATCTGTTCGCCAAGATTGATCAGGTCACGCCTCAAGGCCAGATCATAGATGATTTTGCCGTAATTCTCTGCATTGATAATAGTCGTGGCAGAGGCGGCAAGACGGGCCAGATACTGCGCCCCGCCAATATCAGCCAGTGCCTCATCATTTTCGAAATAGGACTTCAAAGTGATCGGGTCTGCTATTTCTCCGCGGTCAATCAGGATGGCTGCGGCGTCATAGATGCGCGAATGAACAGGTTCGTAGAAATGTTCGGGCTTGAGGAAAGAACTGACTTTTGCGCCAGCCTCGTTATTAATCAGGATAGCCCCCACCAGATCACGTTCCGCATCCAGATTATGGGGCATGGCGCGGTAGGTGGGGCTGCTGTCATCCCCGGCGGCTATGTCAGGTGTTATGATCGTATTTTCCATGGCAATAGACTAACATGGTTTGGCAAAATGGATGTCAGGAATTTTAGAACCAACGACCGTAATATATGTGGATAAAACTATCAACAACCTGTGAATAACGAGGATAAGGAAGCCGGCTCCCTTGGCACACAGACTTTCCAGTGTCCAAAGGGCTGGGGATGGTATCTGTGTCTGATGAAACACAAAAAAACGGCACCTGAGAAAACAGATGCCGTTTTAATTTCGAAAAAGATATAGAGCGAAGGCTTAGGCTTCGTCTTCTTCCTCATGTTCAGCAGTAGATTCGAACACATCCGCAATGGCCTCATCACGGGCATCCAGAGCAGCTTCGGCAGCGTCTGCAACAGACTCGCCACGGGCCTGAATTTTAGCTTCTTCTTCCGAACGGGCAATGTTGACCGTAATTGAAGTGTTGACTTCCGGATGCAAGCGAACGCGAACGTCATGCAAGCCCAGAGTTTTCAGAACCACATCCAGAATAACCTGCTTGCGATCAATAGTGATACCATTCTCTGTAACGGCGAGGGCAATATCCTGTGTGCTGACAGACCCGTACAGGTGCTGGTTTTCACTGGCAGCCCGGATAAGGGTAACGATTTTTCCGTCAAGGGCTTCTGCAACTTTGGTTGCTTCGTCTTTACGGTTCAGATTGTCAGCTTCCAGTTGAGCCCGTTTGGCTTCAAAGATGCTGAGATTTTCTTTATTGGCACGCAGGGCTTTCCCTTGTGGCAACAGGTAGTTGCGCGCAAAGCCGTTCTTTACAGTAACGACATCACCCATTTGACCGAGTTTTTCAACTCGCTCCAGCAATACTATTTCCATTAGTCTTCCTCCTGATTGGGGGACGGGGGAAAACGTTCCCTGAATCCAACCCAACTATCGACCAGCCCGAGCAGCGCAACTGCCATAACCAGCCAAAATATTAAAATCAAAATCAAATACACCGCAGTCAAAGCCAATGGCCGGTATTGCCAACCTCTGGATATCGTGTGGATCACGGCCATTCCCTGAAGGAAAAAGACGATTTCCAAAGTTAGTATAACGGCACCCATAATGGATTCGGCCCAACTGAAAGTTATGCTATATGCAAAAACTCCAATAGTCAGGATCGCAACCCATTTTGGCATTTTCAACCCGGATAGTTTCGGGCTTGGACGAATATTCTTGTTGAAGCGGACCAGCACACCCTGTGCCAGACTACCACCCAACAGGAGAACAACCCCCCAGAACGGCCCAAAAAACTGTGGTAGTAACCAGACAATTCTTTCGGCTGTAACCGTTGCAAACATGCCGCCCATTTTCTGATATTGCGGAATAATCTGATCAAACTGGGTGATCAGGGCCTTTCGCAATTCTTCGTCGAGATATAGCAAACCAACTGCCATAGCCGACAAGGCGATACTAACAAGTATCCAGACCCCCATAAGGTTCGATACCGGATACCAAGATACTTTTTCGTTTTCCTTGCGCCACAACAATGCCTGACGCGTAATGGCCAGAACAGGCAGGCCACAAGTCAAAACGTAACTCAGACTGAACAGCGGGGCGATTACAACCGCAGCAACTAAAGAACCCGTTGCTACGGAAATGATGCCGCCTGTTAATCCCCATCCAAGTCCTGCTATGAACAGGGGGATAATAGAAAGCGTCATTAAGGACAAAGCCTGAAAGGCATTTGCTGAAACTGCATTACCCTGTGTTCCCATAAGGGAAAGTGACAGAAATAATGCACTTGCAATACCCAGCGTTACACTGATGCTAATGTCCTTGATCATACACCCCACGATCGGAACCAGGCGGCAAGCCGCCAACTCCGGTGCTGCTTATTTTACGACAAACGGCAACAACGCAATGTTGCGGGCCCGTTTGATTGCCTTGGCAAGTTCACGTTGTTTCTTGGCGGAAACAGCAGTGATTCTGCTTGGCATGATTTTACCGCGTTCGGATACAAAACGTTGCAGAAGCTTTACGTCCTTGTAATCGATTTTCGGAGCACCTTCACCAGTGAAAGGGCAAGTCTTGCGGCGACGGAAAAATGGACGACGTGCATCAGACATTATTCTTCCCCTTCTCTTGTTGCTTCATCAGTGGTCGCTTCAGAGGCTACTTCTTCTGTAGGAGCAGCTATTACTTCTTCAGCAGCAGGCTTTTCAGCAGGCTTGGCTTCTTCGTCACGGTCCCGGCGTGGGCCTGAACGGCTGCTTTTGTTTTGCAGCATGACTGAATCGCCTTCCTCAAGCTCTTCAACACGCAAAGTCATGTGGCGCAGGACATCTTCGTTCAGAAGAAGATTGCGTTCCATTTCCTTGACGGCTGCAACAGGAGCATCGATGTTCATGAGGACGTAATGGCCTTTGCGGTTTTTCTTGACTTTATAGGCAAGATTGCGAAGACCCCAGTTTTCAATTTTGGCAACAGTGCCGTCACCGTCAGTGATAAAGCTGGACATTTGTTCTGTCAGAGTTTCCACCTGTTGGGTAGATATATCCTGACGAGCAATAATAACTGTCTCGTAAAGAGGCATATGTATAAGCTCCTTATGGCTTAGAAAGTCTGGAGTTGGCAACAATTACCAACCATACAGACGCAGCCGACCTCCGTCGGCAAGGAGTATTGAGGCGGCGGACTATATAGAATTCTGTGCGTTATGCAAGTGCTTGACAGGAAAAACTATCGTAATATGACTGTGTGATAAAGTTTAACTAGATCGGACCGATAATAATGAAACGCGCATTTGTATTTCCAGGACAGGGAAGCCAGTCTGTCGGCATGGGTAAGGAGCTTGCAGAAGCCTTCCCCATTGCGGCACAAGCCTTTGAAGAAATTGATGATTCCTTGTCCCAACCCTTAACAGAACTGATGTTTGAAGGGCCGATTGAAGATCTGACCCTTACCGAAAATGCCCAGCCCGCCCTGATGGCGGTCAGCGTTGCCGTTGCCCGGGTGCTGGAAGCTGAAAGTGGTAAAAAGCTTTCCGATATGGCGGATTTTGTTGCCGGGCATTCTCTGGGCGAGTATTCAGCCCTGACAGCAACCGGTGCCTTGCAGCTATCTGATACGGCGCGATCGCTGAAAATTCGGGGGCAAGCCATGCAAAAAGCTGTTCCTGTTGGTGTCGGTGCCATGGCGGCGTTGTTGGGGATGGATATTGAACCTGCCGAAGAACTGGTGGCCGAAGCTGCGGCCTCTGCAGAGACCGGCATTTGCGTGATTGCCAATGATAATGCGGTTGGTCAAGTGGTGTTGAGCGGTGACAAGAGCGCGGTTGAGCGGGTGATTGAACTTGCCAGAGAAAAAGGCGTTCGCAAAGCCATGTTGCTGCCCGTCAGCGCCCCGTTCCATTGCCCATTGATGCAGCCTGCGGCCGATGCCATGGATGCGCAGCTTGCAAAAGTTACGATTACACCACCAACAATTCCATTGGTTGCCAATGTGACGGCAGAGCAGATCAGTGACCCCGAAACCATTCGCAGATTACTGGTTGAGCAAGTCACCGGACGGGTGCGCTGGCGTGAAAGCGTTCTGTATATGGGGCAGCAGGGGGTGGAACAGCTCTGCGAACTTGGTACCGGCAAGGTGCTCTCGGCAATGGTGCGCCGCATCAATAAGGAAATGACCGGCAGTGCTATTCAGGGCCCTGCTGATATCGACGCTTTTTTAAGCGCATTATAAGAATATCCCGCCCTGTAACTGGGGCCGGAAGAATATAAACGGAAGAACGGGAGAAATGAATGTTTGATTTGACGGGTAAATGTGCCCTTGTAACGGGGGCCTCGGGCGGTCTTGGGGCGGCAATTGCCAAAGATTTGCACAAGGCCGGCGCAACGGTGGCCCTGTCGGGGACCCGCGAAGACGCTCTGATAGCGCTGGCCGCTGAAATGGGGGACCGGGTGCATGTGGTGCCATGCAATCTGTCTGACATGGAAGCCGTTGACCGGTTGATCAAGGATGCCGAAGCGGCCATGGGGCAGGTGGATATTCTGGTCAATAATGCGGGGCTGACGCGGGACGGACTTGCCATGCGCATGAAAGATGATGACTGGGATCTGGTCATGGATGTCAATTTGAAGGCTGCCTTCAAGCTGTCCAAGAATTGCCTGCGGGGCATGATGAAACGGCGCAATGGCCGGATCATCGGTATCACGTCGATCGTTGGTGTGACCGGTAATCCGGGACAAGCCAATTATGCAGCCTCCAAGGCGGGCATGATCGGGATGAGCAAATCTCTGGGGCAGGAAGTGGCGGCGCGCGGGATCACGGTAAATTGCGTGGCGCCGGGCTTTATTGCAACGGCAATGACAGATGCTCTTTCTGATGATCAGAAAGATAAACTGCTGGTCAACGTTCCCGCAGGTCGCTTGGGCGATCCGAAGGATATCTCTGCTGCGGTGGTTTATCTGGCCTCTGACGAGGCGGCCTATGTGACGGGGCAAACCCTGCATGTAAACGGCGGCATGGCCATGATTTGACCATATTGTCCTTCTAATTGCTTTTGACAGTCACTAAGAATGTGACAGGTTTTCTTTGCAATGGCTGTAAAGTATGTTAGGAACGCCACGATATTTAGCCATCGGTCTGTTTTAATAGTTGATAAGTCTTGATGGTGAAGACAAAATTGAAACTTAACTGCCAGTATATCTAAGGATAGAACTTATGAGTGATACAGCGGAACGCGTAAAAAAAATCGTTATCGAACATCTTGGTGTTGATGAAGCCAAAGTAAGCAATGAAGCCAGCTTCATTGATGACCTCGGTGCTGACAGTCTGGATACAGTTGAGCTGGTGATGGCTTTTGAAGAAGAATTCAACATTGAAATTCCAGATGATGCTGCTGAAAAAATTCTGACAGTTAAAGACGCTATCTCCTTTATCGACGCGGCATAAAGCCCGTTTTGATCAGGATATACTGTTTCTTCTGAACTCTTTCTTCGATAGGTATTCTCATGCGACGTGTAGTTGTCACCGGGCTTGGTCTTGTTACTCCTCTGGCGAATGGCGTTAAGCCAAGCTGGAACCGTTTGATCAATTCAGAATCTGGTGCCGGTATGATCACCAAGTTCGACACAACGGATTTGGCTGTAAAATACGGGTGTGAAGTTCCTGTCGATGAAAGTGTTGAAGATGCCTTTCTGGTCGATGATCTGTTGTCTCCGAAAGAGGCACGCAAGCTTGATACATTTATCATTTATGGTATTGCTGCGGCTGAAGAAGCGATTATTGATTCAGGATGGAAGCCCGAAACAGAAGAACAGGCCTGCCGTACCGGTGTGTCTATCGGTTCGGGCATTGGCGGCTTGCCATCCATCGAAGAAAATTCCATCAAATTGAAAGAGAAGGGGCCGCGCCGGATTAGCCCGTTCTTTATTCCAGGTGCCTTGATTAACCTGATTTCCGGTCAGGTATCCATTCGCCACGGTTTCAAAGGCCCCAATCATGCGGTTGTAACTGCTTGTTCTACAGGGGCGCATTCTATTGGTGATGCGGCACGGATGATTGTCGATGATGATGCCGATGTAATGGTTGCAGGCGGTGCCGAAGCCGCTATGTGTCGTATCGGATTTGCCGGTTTCTCGTCTGCCAAGGCTTTGTCCAAAGGTTTCCATGATGATCCGACCAAAGCATCGCGTCCTTATGACAAAGACCGTGACGGTTTTGTTATGGGCGAGGGCGCGGGTGTCGTTGTTCTGGAAGAATATGAACATGCCAAAAAACGCGGCGCTCATATCTATGCCGAAGTTGTGGGCTACGGTCTTTCCGGTGATGCTTACCATATTACGGCACCTGCCAGTGATGGCAATGGCGGTTTCCGGGCGATGGAAATGGCCATCCGTAAGTCGGGCCTGAATATTGAAGATATTGGCTATGTCAATGCGCATGGCACATCAACTCAGATGGGTGATGAAATCGAAGTAAATGCCGTGAAGCGGATATTCGGAAACGCAACCCCTAATCTTGCCATGTCATCAACAAAATCAGCCATCGGGCATTTGCTCGGTGCTGCCGGTGGTGTGGAAGCCGTTTTCTCAATTCTGGCCCTGACAACCGGCATTTTGCCGCCAACGATCAATCTTGATAACCCATCTGAAGGACTTGATCTGAATTTGGTTCCCAACACAGCACAAGAGAAGAAACTTGAGGCTGTTTTGTCCAATTCCTTCGGCTTTGGCGGAACGAACGCAAGTCTGGTGATGAAGCGGGTTTAATCCATTAATGAGGTCAGAATGAAACGTTTTCTGGTCTCTTTCCTCCTTTTTATTCTGGTATCAGCAGCGGCACTCGGCGGGCTGGCGGCATATGGCTGGCAGCTTTTTATTAAGCCCGGCCCCTCGTCAGAAGATACGATTCTGGTGCTGGAAAAGGGATCGGGTCTGTCAAAAATTGCCCGCGATCTGGAAGCTGCCGGAATTATTCATAATAAATTTGCCTTCAGTTTCGGCGTGCGTGTTCGGGCACAGGAGAAAAACCTGAAAGCCGGCGAATATCTGTTTACCCGCGGTATGCCCGGTGAAGAGGTCATGAATTTGCTGGTAACGGGCAAAATCGTTGCCTATTCTCTGACAATTCCCGAAGGTCTGCAAAGCCGTGAAATAAGGGCATTGATTTTGTCCGACAAGGTGTTGTCGGGGGATATATCCGAACCGATGCCCGAAGGCTCGATGCTCCCCGAAACATATCGTTTCAACCGCGGGGCCAGCCGGGATCAGTTGGTTCGGCGCCTGAAAAAGGCGCTGGTAACTGCCGTTGACAGGTTGTGGCAAAAACGCCCCTCCGACTCGTTGATCAATACAAAAAAAGATCTGATAATTCTGGCATCGATTGTGGAAAAAGAAACAGGCCTTGCTGCCGAGCGGGCGCGGGTGGCCGCTGTGTTCCTCAATCGCCTGAGACTGGGGATGCGCTTGCAGTCGGACCCGACCGTGATATACGGGGTGACGGGCGGAAAATATGAATTGAAGCGGGGGCTTACACGAAAAGATTTAAGAGCCGTAAATGATTATAATACATATGTTATTTCCGGGTTGCCCGTGGGACCCATCAGTAACCCGGGGCTGGATAGCCTGAAGGCTGTCTTGAAGCCGGCCCAAAGCAAGGACCTGTATTTTGTCGCCAGCGGCACAGGTGGGCACTTGTTCGCAAAAACACTGGCAGAGCATAACCGGAATGTTCGCAAATGGCGTAAACTACAGAAGAAAAAAACACGAAAATAGGCATATAGCAGGCACAAATTGCACTGACAGGCGTCTTACATCCAGATGTATCTACAGGAGCAAGCGGACCTATGTCAGTGACGAGCGATTCCATACAAACATTATTACAGCAGCGTCGTGATTTACGCAGCTGTTTGCAAGAACTCCGCGATGAGATCGCCTCTATTCATCAAACGGCAGACAGTATGATTGACCGGACGCTGGCGGATCGGAAAAAAATATCTATGCCTGCCCCTGATTTGAAGGTTGTCCCGGCATCAGTCGAGGAAACCCAATTAGCTGTACCATCACCCCTGCCTTTGCCAGATACGGGGCCGGAGGAGGCGCAGGTGGCCACTGATATCCCTGTTGCAGCTACACCAAAATCGCCGGTACAGGCCTCTGACCAGAAAGCAGAGCCTGTGTTACGGGCGGCCTTTGTTGAAGCCGACTTTGACGAGACAGAGAAGAAACCTGAAAACGGCAATGATTTGTTATCCGGAGAAATGCCGGATCACGGGGAAGATGCTGACATAACGGTAGATATGACAGAACGGGAGGAGGTACCGGATATTGAAGAACTGCTGAAACAGGCAATTTTACTGGCCGGATTCTTTCTACATCATCCGTCTGCGGCAGGAAATAAATCGCTTGATGATCTGGATCAGGCTATCCGGAGCATTCAGGCACTACCGGCATCGGCACAAACGCAAAAGGCCATGGTTGCGTTGAAAGATGCGTACCGAAATGTTGTCTCCCTTACCTTTTCCGAGGCACGGGTAAATGGACAAAGCCTGTCAGACAGCACCGGACCTGTTACGATTTTGTGGATGCTACCGATGGCCATATCTGCCCTCATTCTGGCGGTATTTCCGGGATTGTTGTTGTTGCGGTCGATGGCAGGGCAGATGGGGGGGGGCGGTTTCGCCATCGAACTGGATTTATTGTTGGGCGTAATCTCTGCTTTTATCTGGGGAATGGCTGGCGGGCTTGGGGCCATTGCGATCTTGATTGCACATGACGTGAATAAACGGCGGTATATCCGGGGGCATATGCGGGATATGGGGCTGCGTGCAGTCCTGGGGGGTATCTTCGGTATTGCAACATTTATGGGCCTTACAGTTGCCGGTATCCTGTCCGGGGTGCTGGCCGATGCCCTGACCGGGCTTGCGGCCTTTGGTGCCGGCGGTGTGTCCTGCTGGCTCGTTAGTCTGTTCCACAAAGCCCGCCGGGGACAGAAAAAAACGGGGCATCCGGTTTAAAAGTCACCTGTTTTCTTGTTTGCAGTTTCATTTGGCGATATACACGGACATTGCCATTTGAACAAAGAGGCCAGTGTGACCATACAGAGCATGACAGGGTTCGCCCGCACCAGCGGTGCCCATAAGGATTTCTCATGGCTGTGGGAAGCAAAAAGCGTCAACGGGCGCGGTCTGGAAGTTCGGTGCCGCCTGCCGCATGGTTTCGATAAAGTTGAAGAAGTTGTTCGCAAACGACTGAAAAGAAAATTCAAGCGCGGTAACATCAACCTGCATCTGCAACTCAACCAGACATCCGGTAAATCTGATTATCAAATTAATCATGCCTTGCTTGATGAACTGATTACACTTTCCCAGGAAAAAGCAACACTGGACGGGATAGATGCGGCGCGGGTGGACGGCCTGCTCGGGCTGAAAGGCGTGATCGAACAGGCCGAGCGAATTGAGCTGAGCGATGAGGACACCAAAGCGCTGGAACAAGCCTTGCTGGCCTCCCTTGATACTGTAATCGAGGCACTGTTTGCCGTGCGAGCCGAAGAAGGCGCACAACTGCTTCCCGTATTGAATGCACAATTGCAGGATATTGAAATCCTGACAATACAGGCAATACAGGCGGCGGCCTTGCGGCCTGAAAATGTAAGAGCGCGTATTGTCCGGCAAATGGATGCGCTGCTTGAAGCCGGAAACACGCTTGATAGTGATCGGCTGGAACAGGAACTGGCCTTGTTGGCAACAAAAGCCGACATTTCAGAAGAAATTGATCGTCTGGCCGGGCATGTGGCTGCGGCAAAAGACGTTTTGCAAGGTAACAAGGATGAGGGGATAGGCCGGCGTCTTGATTTCATTTGTCAGGAATTTAACCGCGAGGCCAATACGCTTTGTTCCAAATCCAGCGATAAGGAGCTGACGCAGATCGGACTCGATATGAAAGTGGTGATCGACCGGCTTCGCGAACAGGTACAGAATATTGAATAGGGAAGTAACGTGTCAGCAACAGTAACGGATAGAGTAGATATTGAACGGCGGGGCTTGATGCTCGTTTTGTCCTCTCCTTCGGGGGCGGGAAAGACGACAATTTCGCGCGCATTACTCAGTAATGATGACAAATTATCCATGTCTGTTTCGGCAACAACTCGCAAACCCCGCCCTGGTGAAGTCGACGGCAAAGACTATTATTTTATGGAGCCGGTGGATTTTAATGTGCTGGTTAATCAGGGGGAATTGCTTGAGCATGCCAAGGTGTTCGACAATTACTATGGCACCCCAAGCGGCCCAGTTCGCGATGCCTTGAGTAAGGGGCAAGATATCCTGTTTGATATCGACTGGCAGGGAACACAGCAACTGGCGCAAAAAGCGGGGGACGATCTGGTTAGTATTTTTGTGCTGCCGCCCTCTACCCATGCCCTTGAAAAACGCTTGAAAAGCCGGGCACAGGATAGCGATGAAGTAGTTGCCCAGCGCATGTCCAAGGCCTCTGAAGAGATCAGCCACTGGGCGGAATATGATTATGTGGTGATCAATGATGATGTGGAACGCTGCATTGCCGAAGTCACGGCTATCTTGCAGGCCGAGCGGGTGCGGCGCATTCGCCGGACGGGGCTGCTCACATTTGTTGAGGGCCTGCGCGAAGGTTATTGAGCGGTTCGGTAAATCTCTGACAAGCGGCAAAAATCTTCAACGCTGAGTTCTTCTGCCCGCTGGGTGGGTGTTATGCCCGCAGCAATCAGATACTCTTCTGTGGGGCCGCCCAGAGATTTGAGGCTGGCGCGCAGCATCTTGCGCCTTTGACCAAAGGCGGTGGCGACTACTTTTTCAAGGGTTTTGATATCCGCCGGAAATGCGGGGGTCTCGCGCGGGATCAGTTTGACCACACTGCTGGTCACTTTTGGCGGCGGGGTAAAGGCTTGCGGCGAGATATCGAACTGCTTCGAGACATGACACAGACACTGGCACAGAATTGACAGCCGCCCGTAGGCTTTGGTTCTGGGCACTGCCGTAATCCGGTCGGCAACTTCCTTTTGGAACATCAGCGTCATTGATTTGTAGCGATCTCGTGATTTCAGCCATTTGATCAATAACGGGGTTGCCACATTATAGGGCAAGTTGGCAATGATATGGGCCTTTGTCTCCAGCAGGTCAGCCTCGTCTATATCCAACGCATCCCCATTGATCACCTGAAGGCGACCGGCAAAGGCTTTGTTGACATCTTCGAGCGCGTCAAGGCAGCGGGTATCTTTCTCGATGGCAATCAGTTTGTTGGCACCGGCGGCCAGAATGGCGCGGGTTAGTCCGCCGGGGCCGGGGCCGATTTCAAGAACGCTCTCCCCGACCAGTGATCCCGGACAACGGGCAATGCGCCCCGTCAGGTTGAGATCGAGCAGAAAATTCTGCCCCAGTGATTTTTCAGCGCGCAAGCCATATTTGTTGATAACATCGCGCAAGGGGGGCAGGGATAAGCCGTCATCCATGGAGTTTATCCTTTGAAAGCCGAACCATCTCGTCGGCCATTTGCAGGGCGGCAATCAGGCTGGCCGGATTGGCGATACCCTTGCCCGCGATATTGTCCGCAGTGCCATGATCGGGAGATGTGCGAATAATCGGCAAGCCCAGCGTCACATTGACGCCGCGCTCAAAATCGATTGTCTTTATGGGGATCAGGGCCTGATCGTGATACATGCAGATGGCCGCGTCATATTTCTGGCGTGCAGCGGCGTGGAACAGGCTGTCAGCCGGATAGGGGCCGGTAACATGATGGCCCTCGGTGGTCAGTTTTTGAACAAGTGGGGTAATGATCTCCACCTCTTCGCGGCCAATGCTGCCCTCTTCACCCGCATGGGGGTTGAGACCGGCAATAACCACATGAGGGTTTCGTTTGCCAAACCGCTGTTTCAAATCGGACAAGGTTGTGCGGATAACTCTTTCCAGATGTACGGATGTCAAATGGGACGAGATTTCATTGATCGGGATATGAATGGTGGCTGGGACCACTTTTAGATCGGAACAGGCCAGCATCATGACCGATTTTCCGGCAGCCCCTGTCAATTCCGCCAGAAACTCCGTATGGCCCGGATGCTTGAAACCCGCATCATAGAGCCGCTTTTTCTGGATGGGGTTGGTTATCATGGCAGCAACCGTGCCCTGCTGACATAAAGAGACAGCGCATTCAATGGCCGCAAGCGTTAGCTCGGCATCACTTTGGCCGATGCCGGGGTCAAGAACAGGTATGTGCGTGTCAAAAATGTCCAGTCCCTGATCTACGGCCGTTATCATTTGAACGGATAAATTATCAAACAGGCTGTTCAGTTTTTGCTGAACAAGAGTGCCGTCACCTATCAGAATAAAAGGCGGGATATTCTGATCTTGCCGGGCAATCCAGGCCTTGGCGGCAATTTCGATACCAATGCCCGCAGGGTCTCCCATCGTCAGTGCCAACGGCGTATTGCTCATTTTCAAGGTCCGGATATTGGTAATCAGTAAAATTCAGGCTATCGAGATTCTATATTGGCAATCCGGCGCAAATCATTCAGGTAACGGGTTGCACGTGCTTCAATTCTTTTGCGGCCAATGATCTGGCGAATTGCATTCTCGCTATCACTTTGCTTTTGTGCTTCCTGGCGGCCACAGACAACAAAAATACGATAAACATCCTTATCCAGATATGGGGCGCTTGCTTCTCCGTCTTTCAGGTTAGCAACAAGTGCGCGGAATTTTTCCGGAATATTGCTTAATTTCATCTGTCCCATTTTACCTGTTTGTGCATTCGACAGTTGGTTGAATATACCGGGCAGGGTTTCGCAGCTATTAATAAATTTGCTCAGGGCTTTTGCCAAGGCAATCTGGCTGTCTTTATTATTGGTCTTGATCGCGGGCGCTAACGGAATAACCAGCTGGTTCAGTTCTACAACGCTATCAGAAGGGGTGTCGCTCAAAATTTTACGGACATCCTGAACAGCAATAATATAATAGCCATCAGCGGTCCGAATGGCGCTTGTCGCGGTACCTTTTTTTGTTTGGGTAACGACTTGTGCGATTTCAGGCTGCATATCTTCGGCCATTTGCCAACCAACAGTTCCACCTTTTGCGGCAGTTGCTCCGCGGCTGAACTGGGTGGCAATGCGAGAAAAGCTGGCCCCCTTCTTGATTTGGGAAACAAGATTTTGCGCAAGTTTTCGAACTTCAGGCTCATTGCGGGGGCTCGTGACGGGTAGGAATATCTCTTGAGTCAGATATTCGGTTTTACCTTTATTGGCCCGCATTTTTGTTTGCAACGATTTAATTTCGGCATCTGTTATATTGACTTGCGGGATTATGCGCCGGCGAATGAGCTTGTCCCAGCCGATAGACGCACGGATTTGGCTGAGGAGAGCGTCAGTGTCAATTCGCCTTGATGCCAATGCGCCTTCCAGCTGCCCCGGGCGGATGTTGAAGCGTTTTTCAAATTGTTCAATAGCTGAATTGATCTCGATATCGCTGGCTTCGGTGTTGCGTCGGGCCGCTTCTTGTAATTTTAGTCGCTCGTCGATAAGGGCCTTGATAACCGTGGGCACCAGTTGTTTTCGCGTTTTAATGGTATCGGGTAAGCCAGCCATAAAAATGGTAAGTGACAGTCTCTGGATGACATCATATCCAGAGACAATATCATTATTAACAATTGCAACGATTTTCTGGACTTCCTGCGCGGCAATAATGCGCGCAGGTAAAATCAGCAACATGACAACAAATAAACTATTCAGAATTTTTCGCATAACCATCATCAAAATCTCAAAACATACTTTAGATATATAAGTAGCATATAAGCGGCCTGATACTTAATTTCCATGAATAACATTTATCGGCCGAGCTGGATATGGTTCAGTTAGTTGAAAGGTAACAATCTTATTTTGAAACCGATTGTTGTTGATGGGACAACATCCCTGTCCCGGGTAAATTTACGCTTGGCCTCAATTGCAAAACCGAAACATTCATCAAGATACTCAAATCCGAACACTCCTTCAATTGAGGTGCTGGTTTCCATGTCTCTGCGGTATGAGCCATATCCGCTCCAGTAATCAGACAGCTTTATTTTACTGGCGACATTAATTTCGCTGCGATTGATAACACCAGTATTAATCTGATTTTCTTTCAAGTTCAGATATTCCAGATTAAACCAGTTTTCATCACTGCCGATTTTCAGATCAACTTCGTTTCGAGCAAAGTTCAGATCATTTTGATCGACCCGAACCCGTTGTGTCAGTTTGAAAAACTCGTTTGGCTGGATTTCAAGCCGGGCCACATAGTCGGACAGTTGATTTTCAAGGCCACTGCCCTTGCTAAAGCCTGTATCGTTGTTCTCATACAGACTTTGCCCCACAAGAAGGGATGTGTACCCCCCCTTGGAGCCGTAGAACCCAAAATTCACACCATAATTCAAACGCGCGCCTTCTTCGACTTTATCGAGACCTGCATAGCGGTTAAAGCCGAACAGGTTTGTGTCATCAAATTCGAAACTGAGACTGTCTTCGTTCGGTGTTCCTTTGCTGCCAAGGTTCTCTGACCATACGGCCTCAATAATGGGTTCAATCGTCTGGCGCATATTTCCGCCTTGGCGGACAAACGGATAGCTCCATTTAAGGGAAATGGCAGGAATAACGCGTCCGGTCAGTTTGTTGCTGGTCGGACTGTTGGGATCGAACGGATCATCAAGTTGCTCCCGAGCATAATAGGCATCTCCTCGCAGAGAGGCTTCCAGTGTAATTTTCTGGCCTGACGGGGTTGTATAGGGAAGATACCAACCTCCCGATGCGGACAGGCGGTTTGTATCCTGCCCGTCCATTCTGGCCAGAGACAGAGCATCGACGTCGGCGCTGAACCGCGAGCCGTAACTATCAGGAGTCCCGACATAGGAATATTCAAGCCAGGCCGGGACGAAAGGGACCGTGCGGTTATCCGTATTATCGTCAAGTTTCTGGAAGGCGATGGCGCTTAATCGGGTAAAATTACGCCCACGGGCTCCTTGAACAAAGGCGGTCGATGTCAGCGTATCCTGAGAACTGATATCGTATTTTTTAAGATATGTATCAGAAGAGGTTGCAAAGAAATCATATCCCCAGTCCCAATTTTCTTTCAGATTAAACCGGCCGGTTCCGCGAATATGTCCCTGAAACTCCTGTTCTCCTGTTTTTATATTTGAGTCCGTGCGCTCATCTACATAGGTAATCGACCCATCAAGGGTCATATCTCCCGAGGCAAATGCCTGTCGGTATTCAGTAGCAATTTGAATGCCTTCTTTTGTTGTAATCATGGGGGAGATGGTCATATCCTTGTCTTCGGATATGGCATAATAATAGGGGGTGACAGCACCATATCCGAGTGATGACGAATTGAATATTGAAGGAGCCAGAAATCCGCTATCCCGAATTACTGTTGGATCAGGGTGACTGAAATAGGGGGTGTAAAACACAGGAATTCCATAGAATTCCAGCACAGCATTCTCATAGGAGATAGTCTGTGCAAGCTTGTCATGGGTAACCCTTTCTGACTTTACCTGCCATAACGGGGCTTCATCCGGAGCTCTGCCACATAAATTACAGGTGCTATAGACCGCCATATTCATGATGGTTTTATTTTCGTCTATTTGGACAGCGCTTTGGGCGGCCAACCGTGAATTATCGATAAATAAAATACGAATATCGCGGATAGCCCCTGATTTGAGCTCATTAAACAGCTCAACGCTATCGGCAAACATTACATTGCCGGAGGGATCGAGCAGAGCAATATTCCCGCTCGCACTGATTTTGTCCTCACGCACATTATAGACAACCTTGTCGGCTTTCAGAATGCGGTCCCCTTGAACAATTTCGACATTGCCCGAGGCGGTAACAAGTTCGGCGTCCCGGTCATATCTTATCTTATCGGCACTAAACAGGGATGCCGGGGACGTATTGGTACCCGTATCGGATGCAGCAAGGGCAGGGGACAGGCCGGCGACGGTTAGAAAGGTTGTTGTCAGGAGTGGAAGTAAAAGATGGCGCATTTTTTCAACCATCCTCAAGATGAAACATCATGGACATCCCAAGCAATGTAATTGTTATGGCTGGTGTCCATGCTGCGAGCAAAACCGGTAAAGTTCCAGCAAGCCCTAACGCAAGAATGATATCCGTGAAGAAGTAGAATATAAATCCCGTTGCAATTCCCGATATAACCAACAATCCTGTTTTCCCCCGTCTTGTTGTTCTTAAACTGAAAGTGGCCGCGACAAGTACCATTGCAAGTAGCAAAACCGGCCTGGCAATCAGGCTGTTCCAATATATTCGATGTTTTAAAGCAGAAAAGCCAGCAGCTTCCAAAGTATCTATAAATTTCGGAAGCTCCCAAAATGAAATTTCTCTGGGAGGGGCAAAACTTTCCTGAATTTGAGCAGCCGTTAAACTGGTCTCCAGTTTTAGAAAATCCTGTGTTTTACCAGGTTGGTCCGGGCTGGTAATCAGGACGTTTTTTAAATCCCAGTAGCCGGGTTTAAGGCTGGCAAGATCGGCCTCGATACGGCGGGTGAATTGCTCGTTTTCATCATATTGAAAGATGATAACACCCGTCAAATTCATCCCCTGATTGGTGGTTCCGCGTGCATGAATAACCGATAAGCCTGTGTCATCGACTTGACGCAGCCACAGATTATTGGAAGACAGAACCAGCAAGTTTGACCGGGTATCAAAATACTTGGTTTCAAGCAAGGACGCTTTTGCTTCCATTGTGGCCGCAACTGGATTGAGGACGGTTAGAATGAAAATGCCCGAGAAAAACGCAATCGCCAGTGACGGCATGAGAAAAAGCCATACAGAAACGCCAGAAGACCTGATAATGGTTAATTCGTTCGTCCGTGACATTCGGAAAAATGTGAGCATGGCCCCAAACAAGGCAACAAAGGGAAGCAGTCGCTGGGCCAGGGTAGGCAGCCTGAGGAGTGTTAATTGCAGGATGGTTAGTATATCAACCTGATCTTTACCACTGGTTCGGCGCAAGAATTCTATAAAGTCGGCTAAAAAGACAATAGATAGTATGATCGCGAAAATAATGCCCGCATTTTTGAGAAACTGTTTTCCCAGATAAAGTGACAAAGTACTCCAAATCTTCATTTAGAGACCCCGTTTGAACTGGATGCGACGAGCTGGCGCCTTTTCGATTTTGGCCATAGCAGAGTTAAAATATTTTTGTCAGACGTTAGCTGTGCGGCAATAAATGTAGCCAGCAAAGGCAGAATATACAAAACAGGGACAATGCCGGGGGTGGTGCTGGAGATATTGAACAGGGCAATTGCCGTAATGAGAAGTAAAATGCCGCTCGCCCCAGACAGCATTAATCTGGAACTGCGTCCGCGCCGCGAAAACTCGCCGCCCATGACACCGGCAAGGGCGATGTAGACAAGGGCGAATGTATAAAGCGGGAGAATGATCCGCATATGCAGCTCTTTACGCAGCTTTCCCGCGTTATTCCTGACCGCCACCGTATCTTCGGGCCACAGCAGTTCAGTGATATAGCGTGCGTCAGGTTTCAGCCATTTCGAGGCGCTCTTTTTCTCGAATTGGCTGACATCAAGCGTGTAACTGTCAAAATACAGAATACTCAATTTGGCTTGGTCTTTTTGAACTTCCTGCAAATTACCGTTTTTCATGATAAAGCGGGGACCGTCAGCAGATTTAATGAAAGCACCTTCTTGCGCCATATAGGTAACAGGCTTTTCAGGGATACGTTCGTCATGAACAAGTATTCCAAATAACTTTCCTGATTTGTTTTTCTCACGAATATAGACGGTAACATTTCTGGATAAAGTGTTGAAGACACCTTCCCTGAGGATAACCGACGCCAGATTTTCTTGCCATTCCACCCTTAGTTCTTTAACCGTACGGATGCCATAGGGCGTTAGATAAAAGCCTAAGCCATACAGGATCACTGTGACCATCAGGGCCATATACAAGGCCGGTTTTGACAAGGCTTTCTTGCTTAAGCCTGCGGACCACATGACGATTAACTCGGATTCTGCATATAGCTTGTTAAAGGCAAATAATGTGCCGAAAAACAGGCCCAGAAGCAGGGTGTATTTCAGGATGCTGGGAAGCAATAACACGGTCAGTAGTAAAAAAGTACTGACGGGCAGGCCGCTAATCAGTTTTTCTATAAATTTCAGTGTTTGCGACAACCAGATAACGCCGGTCAACGCAAAGGTTATGGAGACCACGGGCCCCAATAGTTGTGAAATTATATAGCGGTTGATCTTTTGCATCGCGGCAGTATAGCGAATGAATTTACAAGCGCCATAAGGAAGCCGCAAAAAAAGCATAAAAAAACAAGTTATTATGCGGGTAGGACGTCTGGAAAAACGTAGATGTTTTTATACGGAATTGGATTGATGATTGATACTCCTTTCAGGCTGCGCTATGGAAGTGGTATAGGAATTCACATTCAACGATCAGGTGTCACCCATGAAATTTGCTTTTTCTGAAATATCGCTCCCTAAACGGGGATCATTGGCAGTTCCGGTTTTTGCTGACAACACGCTGTCTCCAATGGCTGAAGAAGTGAATGATATTACCGATGGTGTTATTATCCGGGCGATGGAAACCAGCCGCTTTAAGGGTAAAAAAGGGGATATACTGGAAATTCTGGCACCCCGTGATATGGACGTCTCCAGAGTCATTCTGTTCGGTATGGGGGAGCCTGAAGAATTGACCCAGGGTGATTTTGAAAATCTGGGCGGCCGTTTGACCGGTAAGCTGAACGGTGCCGGCGCGCGCAATGTAACGGTTGTTCTTGATGGTTTGGAAAGCTGCGACATCCGCGATAACGAGGCCGCGGCACATGTGGCCTACGGTGCCAAGCTGGGTGCGTATCGCTTTACCAAATTCAAAACCGAAGACGATGAAAACGAGCCTTCCATGCAGCGGATGACGGTTGCCTGTAAAGCATCATCGGGGGCGCGCAAGGCTTTCGCTGATCTGGAAGCCATTGCTGACGGTGTGTTTCTCACCCGCGATCTGGTTAGCGAGCCTGCTAACAGCCTGTATCCGGAAAGTTTTGCTGATAGGTGCCGCGCGCTGTCCGACCTTGGTGTGGATGTTGAAGTTCTGGACGAAGATAAAATGCACCGTTTGGGCATGGGCGCTTTGCTGGGGGTCGGTCAAGGCTCCGCGCGCGAAAGCCAGATGGTGATTATGCGCTGGAACGGGGCCCCTGCCAAGAAATCCAAAAAGCCGATTGCCTTTGTGGGCAAGGGCGTGTGTTTCGATACCGGCGGTATTTCTCTGAAACCGGGGCCGGGCATGGAAGAAATGAAATGGGACATGGGCGGTGCCGGTACGGTCACTGGCCTGATGAAAGCACTTGCAGGCCGGAAGGCCAAAGTAAATGTGATCGGCGTTGTAGCGCTGGTTGAAAATATGCCCGATGGCAACGCACAGCGTCCCGGCGATATTGTAACATCCATGTCCGGACAGACGATTGAAATCCTGAACACGGATGCCGAGGGGCGTCTGGTTCTCGCTGATGCTCTTTGGTATACGCAAGAGCGCTTTGCACCGGAGCTTATCGTTGACCTTGCCACATTGACCGGTGCGATCATCATTGCGCTGGGCCATGAAAATGCGGGCCTGTTTTCCAATAATGATGCACTGGCGGATCAGATTTTCGCATCCGGCAAAGCCGTTGGTGAAGGCGTCTGGCGCTTTCCGCTGCAACCTGAATATGCCAAAATGGTCAAGTCACCTGTGGCCGATTTGCAGAATATCGGAACTGGCGGGCGCGGTGCCGGATCAATCGTCGCGGCTGAATTTTTGCAAAAATTTGTCAATGACGTGCCGTGGGCACATATCGATATCGCCGGTATGGCATGGTCGAAGAAAGATACCGCTGTCGTGCCAAAAGGCGGTACCGGTTATGGCGTTCGTCTACTTGATAATTTCGTTCGTCAGAACCATGAAGGGAAATAACCTCCTTCATGACCGAGGTCAGTTTTTACCACTTACAAGCCCAACCGCTTGATCATGTATTGCCCCGCTTGCTTGAAAAAGTGAGCGGGCGGTCCTTGCGGGTGCTTGTGCGGATGCAAACTGATGCTTTGAAAGAGCACCTGAATACGGTGCTATGGACCTATTCAGCGCCGTCATTTCTGGCACATGGCTGTGATGATGCTGATCATATATCAGAGCAGCCGATTTTGCTAACCACCCACCCTGACGGCAATGCAAATGAAGCCGATGTTCTGGTTTTGCTCGAAGACAGTGCTGCCAGTGACATCGCGGATTTTGACCGCTGCCTGTATATGTTTGACGGCAATGATCCGCAACTGCTGCAAGCCGCCCGCGAGCGCTGGAAGCTGTATAAAAGTGAAGGCGTTGACGCAACCTACTGGCAGCAAGACGGGGGTGGCTGGACTAAAAAAGCGTGAAAACCCACAGGCGTTAAAAACCGTTAGGCGTTTTCCAGCTTTTCCAGTTTTTCCAAAGCCTGCATCCAGTCACTTTCGGCCGCTTCCTGTGCCGCTTTTAGCTGACCGACTTTTTCTGACAATTTAGCCTGATAGTCGGGTCCCTTGTCGTAGGTCCCAGGGTCTGCAAGTAAATCTTCGGCGGCATCTTTATCCGCTTCAATTTTTTGGACTTTTTTCTCTAACTTACTGATTTCCTTGCGAAGAGGGGCCAATGCCGCGCGGGCTTGTGCGCGGGCTTTACGCGCTTCCTTACCGCCCTTGCGCGCTTTTGGTTTGCCTTGCCAACCGTCCCCAGACAGGGTTTCTTTCTTGGACGAGGCACCTGCTCGGGCCTGTTCCATCACCTGCCTTTTGTAATCTTCGATATCTCCGTCATAGCGCGATACGGTGCCATCGGCAACCAGCCACAGATCATCGGCAACCAGACTGACCAGATGCGGATCATGACTGATAAGCAGAACGGCCCCCTCATATTCATTGAGGCCCTGAACCAGAGCTTCGCGGGCATCCACATCCAGATGGTTGGTCGGTTCGTCAAGGATCAGCAGATGGGGCTGGTCAATGGAAATCAGGCAAAAAGTCAGTCGGGATTTCTCGCCGCCGGATAATTGCCGAACCGGTGTCTCGGATTTGTCTTTGGAGAAGCCGAATTGTCCCAGCAGGGACCGTACTTTTCCTTCGGCGGCTTTGCCGAGCTTGGCAGACAAATGCTCGAACGCATTCTCGTCCGGATTCATTTCGTCCAGTTGATGCTGGGCAAAGAAACCGATTTTCAGTTTTGATGATTTTTGCATCAGGCCGCTTTGTGCCTGAAGACGGCTGGCCAGTAATTTGGCAAAAGTGGATTTACCGTTCCCGTTTGGCCCCAGCAGGGCGATGCGGTCATCCATATCAATGCGCAAATCCAGCCGCTTGAGAACGGGTTTGTCTTCGCTATAGCCAGCGGTGCAATTCTCCATTGAAATGATGGGAGAAGACAGCGGGGCGGGAGACGGAAATTTGAAATTGACCGTGTACTCTTCCATCATGGAGGCAATCGGTTTCATTTTTTCCAGCATCTTTACCCGGCTTTGGGCCTGACGGGCTTTTGATGCCTTGGCACGAAAGCGATCAACGAAAGATTGCAGATGCTTGCGCTGGGTTTCCTGCTTTTTCGCCATGGCAGCGTTCTGTGCCAGTTGTTCAGCTCGTGTTTTTTCGAAGAAATCATAGTTGCCGGAATATTTGACCAGCTTTTTCTGTTCCAGATGCACAATCGTCTGGGCCACATTATTCAGAAGATTACGGTCATGGCTGACAATAACCAGCGTTTGCGGGTAGTTCCGCAGGAAACTTTCCAGCCACAGGGTCGCTTCAAGATCAAGATAGTTGCTCGGCTCATCAAGCAATAACAGGTCAGGATTGGAAAACAGGGTACCTGCAAGGCCAACCCGTGTCCGCCAACCACCAGAGAAGGATGCGCAGGATTGTTGTTGGGCCTCATGGTCAAATCCAAGGCCTGCCAGAATTTTGGCAGCGCGGCTTTCGGCTGTATGCGCGCCAATATCGGCAAGGCGCATATGAATTTCCGCAATTCTTGTGGGATCGTCTGCTGTTTCAGCTTCCTTTAACAGCGCATTTCTTTCTTCATCGGCAGCCAGCACATTCTCGATCAGGCTTTCTGTGCCGGACGGGGCCTCTTGGGGCAGAACGCCGATGCGGGCGCTGTTGCGCAAGCGAATGCTGCCTGCGTCATTAGCAATTTCGCCAGTGATCAGTTTCAGTAATGTGGATTTTCCGGTGCCATTACGCCCGATAAGGCCAACTTTGTGTCCCGGAGGGATATGAACGCTGGCATCTTCAAGAAGGGTACGGCCAGCGATACGGTATGTGATGTCGTTAATATGAAGCATGGGGGCAACGTCTACAGTTTTTGGCGGCGTAGAACAACAAAAATACAGGCTTATTTCAGAAAAAAGCGGTAAATCAGTTGCAGCTATTGGCGAGGCCAGCTATAAGGCGCGCAATAATCTTTCAAACTTAAATAACCCAGAGTGATGACAATGGCCATTGAACGTACTTTCTCAATTCTCAAACCCGACGCCACACGCCGCAATCTGACCGGCAAAATCAATGCGATGCTTGAAGATGCAGGCTTGCGTATTATTGCCCAGAAACGGATCCGTATGAGCCGTGAAAATGCTGAAACTTTCTACGCCGTTCACAAAGAACGTCCGTTCTTCGGTGAATTGGTTGATTTCATGATTTCAGGTCCGGTTGTTGTACAGGTCCTTGAAGGTGAAAATGCTATTGCTAAAAACCGTGACGTTATGGGGGCAACCAACCCGGAAGATGCAGCCGAGGGCACAATTCGCAAGACATTTGCTGAAAGCATCGAAGCTAATTCAGCACATGGCTCGGACAGCGCAGAAAATGCAGCTATTGAAATTGCCTATTTCTTTGCAGGTTCAGAACTGGTCGGTTAATACCGCCGTTTGAACACATCAAGACAGAGAAGGCCCCGCAGTCAATTTATGCGGGGTCTTTTTTTGCGGCTTTTTGAAATGTGATGCCCTTGGGGGTGTCTTCTGTTTTGTCAAATAAAGGCACTGTGTCAGCCCCGCCACGGGGGTTGTCGCTATGGCGGCAATGTCCGTCTATCATCGCACCGGACTCGATGCTCAGGCTACCATTGACAACATCGCCCTTGATACTGGCGGATGCGGCTATGGTCACTTCTTCCGCGCTAATATTGCCGTCAACTTTTCCGTGGATAATTACAAGATCACTGTCAATATCACCTGTGACATGGGCCGTTTCACCTAAAGTTATTTTTTGTGCCCGGATGTTTCCGATGACGATCCCGTCAATTTGCATTTCGCCGTCACATTCCAGATTACCCGTAACGACCAATCCCTTGGCGATGATTGATGGCATGGCGGTCTGGATGCTGTGATTCCGTTTTTTCTTGTCTTTACTGCTTGAAAACATTGACGTTCCTTTTTGCTATTGGGTTTTTACCCCGTCGGACACGCTACTGGTTTTAAAGGCATAATTGCCAGCTTTGAAGAATTTGGCAGGGTTCTGGTTCTTCTTGTTATACAGAATCTCGTAATGGACATGGCGGCCTGTACTGCGACCGGTTGATCCCATGACCCCGATCTTGGTTCGAAAATCGACAATCTGCCCTTTTTTTACGGTCAGCTTTTTCATATGTCCGTATTTGGTAACAAAGCCTTGTCCATGGTCGATCTGAACCATCAGGCCGTAGGCCCCGCTGCGTCCTGAAAATATAACCTTGCCGGGTGCCGTTGCCAGAATGGACGAATTCTTGGGCCCACTGATGTCCATACCGGCATGAAATGCTGTTTTCCCCCGTACAGGGTCCCTGCGTTTGCCAAATCTTGAGGTAATATATCCCCCGTCAAGCGGACGGGCGAGGGGGATGTTTTTCATCAAGGTATTAAGATTTGACCATTTTAGAAGACTTGCTTCCATTTTCTGGGCATCGTCGTAATAGCGTTGTTCTTCGTTCAGCAGATCCTTTGCATTTGACAGGCTCTGAAACGGTCCGCCAACGCCATCTATGTTGTCCATCGCCAGAACATCGTCCGGGTCAAGGCCTGTCAGGGTAATGGTCTCTTTCAAGGCATTAATGCCCTGTGATGCTTGCGCATGTACCCGGGCAATCAGGTCTTTATTCTCCACTGATATGGTGGAAATTCTAGATTTCAGGCCAGAGACCTGTTCGCGTAAACTTGCAATAGAGGTTTCGTTTTCAGCGCGCCGTGTCTTGAAAACAGTCAGCTGCCTTTTTGTAACTTGTAGCTCTTTATATATCTGGTCCTTGGAGGACTGGAACATTTTCAGGTCGCGATTAAGCAAAGAAAGCTGTTTTTGTGTGGTTGCTCTTTCCTTGCTTTGCAAGTCGCGCTCTTCTGTTGTTTTGTATAAGACCTTGTTCAGCTGTGAGATTTTCAAGGACAAACCTTCGCTGCGCTTGCTTCCCGCTTGTAGTTTGTCAGACAGCATGGCAATGCGGCCCTCAAGATCGCGGGCATACTGGTCACGGCTATTCAGATCGCTGGATTTTTGTTTAAGATTTGCGGTCGCGGCCTGAAGGGTGGACGCCAGATTTTTGCGCTGCGTCAGGATGTCTTCAAGGCGGGCATATTGCCGGTTCAACTCTGATTTGGTCAGGGCCAGATTAGAGCGGGCGTATAGAAGATTAGACGAGACAGTGCGTATTTTTTCTTGCAGCAATGCCAACCGTTCTTCTTGCATATCTAACTGGGCGTTTTGTATATTACTATAGATTGACAATCCGGCAATCACCGCAAACACAGAGAACCCCCCGGCTGCTGTGGTGATCTGAAGGCCACGACTGATATTGAAGTGTTTTGGCTGGCCTGCGGTGCTGACAATAATTTGTCGCGGCGCAAAGAAGCGTTTCAGCACCTTCATCCGTCCCATATGCTCCCCTCTGGATATCAGTCTTTTTTAAGTTCCAAGCGGCAACAATTAAACGTATTCTGACAAAAAACTCAACAGTCAGACTCTTTTTCGGGCTGTGAAAAAGGGGGATGAATTCAAGCGCTCGTCTTGATTGACAAGGGTAAATAATAGTCAGGGGTCAGATTGGCCTGCTGGCGGGCATCTTCGTTAAATGGGGGTTTTAAAAGGCCTCTAAAGTTCTTTCGCACCAGTTCCTGCCAATAGTCACGCGGGTTTTTGTCCATCCTTTTACAGATAAAATGAAACCAGCGGTGGCCACTGGCCACATGCCCGATTTCTTCGCTGAGGATAATTTTAAGGATTTCTGCGCTGATGGTATCTTCCATTTTCGCGAATCGAGCAATCATTGCCGGCGTTACATCAAGCCCGCGGGCCTCCAGTACCATGGGAACAACAGCAAGGCGTGCCGTCAGGTCATTGCGGGTATCGAAGGCGGCTTCCCAAAGTCCGTCATGAGCTGGAAAATCGCCATATGAAAACCCCAGCTCTGCAATCCGGTTCTGTAAAAGTATAAAATGTTTACCCTCGTCATCGGCAACCGTTACCCAGTCATTAAAAAAGGCTCGCGGCATATCCTGATCGGCAAATCGGGCAATCATATCCCAGGCCAGATCAATGGCGTTGAGCTCAATATGCAAAACAGCATGTAGCAAGGTTGCGCGCGCCTTCGCCGACTGACCCCGCCGGCGCGGCATATCGGTGGCTGATATCAGCTCTGGCTTTTGTGGTCTGGCCGGGCGGGTCGGTACAGATACCGCACCAACAGGCATATCAGGTGATGCTCGCCATAAGGCCGCATGGTGACGGCTGAGAGCCGCTTTGTCATCTGCGGTGGCCGTTAGCAGAACCTGCAAGGCCAGATCACAAAGGGTGCTGGTCATATTATAGTAGCTCTTTTGCTGCGGCTAAAACGGCATCCACATGGCCCTTGACGCGGACTTTACGCCATATTTTGCGGATAATACCGGTGCCATCGATTAGAAATGTTGCCCGTTCGATCCCCATATATGTGCGCCCATACATGTTTTTCTCGACCCAGACGCCAAATGCCTCGCAGGCGGTGCCGTCTTCGTCGCTGGCAAGAATAATATCAAGCTCCTGCTTGGTGCGAAAATTGGTGTGTTTACGCAAGCTGTCTTTCGAAACCCCGATCACAGTAACCCCCAGCGCCTCAAACGCGGCCTTGTGCTCGGTAAAGCCCCTGGCCTCTGTTGTGCAGCCCGGCGTGTTGTCCTTGGGATAGAAATAAATCACATAAGCTTTGCCGGACAGGCTTTCAGTGCTGATGTCGCCTGCGGTGTCGGTCGGCAGGCTAAACGCGGGGACAGGTTGACCTTCTTCGAGCATTTTTGATCCTTGTCTCTAAATCTGTTCCTGTTTGAGTATCAGGGCTGCGGGCGGGTGGCAAGGGATGGAGGGGGACTCCTAGTGGGTGACCTCTGCAAAAACCTTGCTAACATATTGTTGTGTTTCGTGAATATGCTCTGAAAGCTCTTCAAAATTCTTTTGCTTTCCGGCAACCTTACATGGTTTTCGACCAGAGTTGACATTTATTGAATTTCGACCAATCATATAAATATGAAGCTTAATTCGACATAAATGGGAGTTTTTCGACCCGTGCAATTTGTTCCAGCAACCTCACTGACCTTTGCCGATGAGCCCGTTCCGGATGGGGCGAGGCTTGCCGGGTATACGGCGCTTGTAAGCGCCCTGGAGGTTCAGGCCCCGGTGCGGTGTCTGTCTTGTGTCTCCGAAGGGCACGTAAAGGGAAGTTCCCGTGAAGAGGGGAGCTGGAAGGTATTCGACAAACGCTATTGGCCCGGTGATACCCTTGGCGATCATCTGGCCTTTGCGCTGAAACATGAACTGTTGGATTTACTGGTGCTCAAACGGGTGCTGGAGCAGGCTGCCCCGGGAGAAGTCGAGGCATTCGTTCTTTCCGCTCCAACAGGGGCCGCTAATCGGCGTGTCTGGTTCTTTTATGAAATCCTGACCGGGCAAAAGCTCGATATCCCCGACGCAGGACCAGGTGCGGCTATGGATGCGTTGGATGCTAGGGTGTATTTCACTGCAAAGCCTGTTTTGTCAAAGCGCCACCGGGTGCGGGATAACCTTCTTGGTGATAGCAGTTATTGCCCGTTAATCCGCAGGACAGAAAAGCTCGAAGGGTTTTTGACGCAGTCCCTGGCCGAAAAAGCTGGAGAGATCGTCGGGAGAACAGGAAAGCACCTGCTTGCCCGCGCCGCCAGCTTCATGCTTTTGGCTGATAGCCGAGCGAGTTTCGAGATCGAAGGCGAGCGCCCGCCGCGGAACAGGCTGGAGCGGTGGGGTAAGGCCGTCTTGCAGGCGGGTAAGAACCCACTCCAAATGTCTGAGATCATCCGGTTACAAAATGTTCTGATCGAGGACAATAGGTTTATCCATATCGGCTTGAGACTCGATGAGGTTTTCCTCGGGGAACGGGATCATAACGACGATCCCATGCCCGAGTTTATTGGTGCCCGCCCTGATGACCTAGAAGACCTTATGGACGGCCTGATAAAGACCAATACCCGCATGAGGGAGTCTGGTTTGGATGCTGTCTTGCAGGCAACGGCCACCGCTTTCGGCTTTGTCTATGTTCACCCGTTTCAAGACGGGAACGGGCGCGTTCACCGTTGCATGATCCATCATGTCTTGGCGGAGCGGAAGTTCACGCCGCCCGGTATGGTATTCCCAGTTTCCTCCGTCATGCTGGACCGGATTGAAGAGTATCAAAGCGTGCTGCGCGCGCATTCAGGCCCGTTGATGGATTTCATCAAGTGGCGTGGGACCGTTGCCCGCAATGTAGAAGTCATAAACGACACCGTAGATTTGTACCGTTATTTTGACTGCACTGAAGTCGCAGAGTTCCTTTATGCATGTGTGCAGCATGCCGTTGAGCATGACCTGCCCAGAGAGATCGTCTACCTGCAAATGTACGATGAAGCCCTGCGCCGCATTATGAATGCTGTCGAAATGCCGGACCGCATGGTTCAGGATTTCATCATGTTTGTCCGCCAGGGTGATGGCAGCCTGCCTAAACGCCGTCGGACAAAAGAGTTCGAGGCGCTGACTGATGCAGAGGTTGACGAACTCGTGTCCATCGTCAAGGATGTTTTCTCTGCTGACGATTGAGAGAGTAGAGGAATATGATCTGGCCCTTTAAGAAGAAAGACAGGTCGAGCAGGTCTGTGAAAGTGGATGCCGGAGTCAGGGTTCAATTCACTGGACGGATGGCTCGTATTCCTGAGATCGGCTTTTTGGGATGTTACAGCAAATCCCCGAATGAAGATTTTCTGTTGGCATGGAGGGATGCTGATCCAGATGGACGCAGAGGTGGTTGCCGCGACAGCGGCGAAGGCGATTATTATTTGGTTCAGAACGAGCAAGTCATTGCTGAGGGTCGGATGGAGCGGCCCAACCAAGGGTTCGTTGCAAACAATGGAAATTTCATCCTTTCGGATTGGCGGTTTGGGCAGGGCCTGAGCAGTACCTTTTATGCCTTTAACAGGAATGGTGTTCAGCTGCTGCGGCGAGAGTTTGACGCAAATTCGTTGAACAGCGGTATTTCTCAGGATGGTCGTTTTGCTGTTTATATGACGGCTGGAGGAAAGACACAGGACGCAAGTAAAATATTTCTGTTTGATTTGGAAGATGGTGAGACGCTTTGGTCAAAATGGCCTGAAACCGGGCGACCTGATTCATACGAGTTTGATCCTGCAGAATCTATAATCTGGTTGGTATATCGCAAGAAGGGGCGATATGCCTACTCCATGACAGATGGCGATTTTATGGATTGGGAACGCTGGGAGACCGAACGGATTGATTGGGCAAGTGCATGGGAACTTTCTCGCATTGGACAAGAAAGACTGAAGGGAGCAGAAGAGCCTCTTTTACTTGAGGAGGGCGCTGAAATCGCTTTTATACTCAAGAAAGCCATCGCGACGGGAATATCAGATTTTCCGTCAGAACATGTAAAAGTGCTGAAAGCGCTGGGCGACCTATGGGAAAAACTGGGCGACGATGCCGAGGCACTGAAATGTTTGGAAGAGGCCCAGGATGTCTATGAAAAGGCGGGGGTGAAACGGAAAATAGCGGTTATTCGGAAGCGAATTATATGTAAGTAAATTTTAATATTAAATGAATTTTGTGTTTTTTACCTTGAAGTGCATTATTCGCATATTGCTACTTTTTATTTGAGAAAGTGGATCGCTATCACAGGGTAAAAATTATCTGGTGAAGAGCAACTTTTGGTTACTTGATTTTTTGTAGGCGCAAATAGAAGCAGTTGCGAGCCCTCCGCTTCTGCTTGCTGTAAAACAAATGCGATCTGTGACTCGGCAAACTTCGTTTTCTTCATAGAAACTGACCTGCTCCCCAAGTTGTCCTCATTCATAAGTTAGCCCAGTTTACGGGGGGTAGGTCATCATTTTGAAACACTTGGCACGGAGGTCGCAACCTTGAAACCTGCTGCTGTGTAATATGTTCCCGCGATGAACAGCGCGAAGCCAAGCAAGAAAAAGAATATCGTAATAGCTTGAAAAAACTTACCCCAACAGTCTCTATGATGCCGGAAGAAATGTTGAGCCAAGTATGTGCAACCAAAAATCAAAGCTCCTGTTCCGGCTCCCCAGCTATACAATAGCATAGCACAAATAAGATTGTTGCTTACCGTGAGCTTGGTGAGAACGGCTATAGCAGCGGCACCATTTAGGATAATGACTGACTTGCCTGCACTCGTGGCGGCTTCTTTGATAATTTCCATACTTGAATTCTGGAAATCAGTAGCTTTGGTGAGTACGCTATTAATATAGGCAGTTTGCTGGTCAAAGCTATGTTTTGCCCATTCCTTTATTATCGCGTCCCGATATGCTGGGTCATTAACAATATCTTGTGGTGGCTGCGGGTAAATAGATTCAGTATCTTTAACCTTATCGTTCATAATGTTGCTCCCCAAAACATTCTAAGACGAATTTTATATTCTGTAAGTTTTAAACGGACGCATTGTTAGCATGTTTGATCCTTATCTCTAAATCTGTTCCTGTTTGAGTATCAGGGCTGCGGGCGGGTGGCAAGGGATGGAGGGGGACTCCTAGTGGGTGACCTCTGCAAAAACCTTGCTAACATAGTGCTGTGTCTCGTGAATATGCTCTGAAAGCTCTTCAAAATTCTTTTGCTTTCCGGCAACCGCCAATGCCTGTTTCAGGGCGGTGGGGATGTCGTCACTGACTTGCCGGTCTTTCAGGGACAGGCGGATAAGCCCTTGCAAATTCAGATATAAACTCATGGCCGCAATTAGATTATCTGCGACGTCTTTTTCCAGCAAATTATGGCCAGCCAGTTTGCGCAGGCTTTCAATGGTATTGGTTCCCAGAACATCCGGGATGTCGGGGGCATGGATCAGTTTCAGGTACTGGCAGATAAACTCAAGGTCCATAATGCCGCCGGGATGGTGTTTCAACGCCCATAAGGGGGCACCCGCATGTTCTTTGTGCAAGCGGGTTTGCATGTCCAGTAAATCGGTGGTGATTTTTGCTTTGTCCCGTTTGAACGTCAGAATACCTTTGAGGGCTGCTGCGGTGTCTTCTTGCAGGCTGCTATCACCGGCGATGGGGCGGGCGCGGGTCAGGGCCAGATGTTCCCATGTCCAGGCTTCTTCTGTGTAATAGTCCCTGAACCCCTGCAATTTGAGCGCGATGGGGCCGGACTTGCCATGGGGTCGCAAGCGCATATCCACTTCATACAGATTTCCCTCTCCGGTCAGAGCACTGAGCGCGTTGATAAAGCGCTGGGACAGGCGGGTGTAGAACAGGCCCGGCGGAATGGGTTTTACGCCGTCCGTCTGTACCGCTTCATCCGGCAGGTCATAGACAAAAATCAGGTCTGCGTCCGAGCCGGGCGTCATCTCGCGGCTGCCGAGCTTGCCTGCGGCAATAACCGCAAAGCGCCCCTTTGGCACCCGCCCGTGTTTACGGACCAGCTCGTCTGTCACCTGCGGCAACAGTTTTTGCATGACAATTTCCGCGATCATCGTCAGGGTCTTGCCTGCGGCAACCGTCGCCCCCAATATACAGTCATGATGGATGTTGTTGAGAATTTGAACGCCGATTTGAAATTTGAGATCATTAACCCAGCGGCGGCTGATATCCAGAATATCCTGAAAATCACGGGCGGTGGACAGAATCAGGTCCAGATCGGCCTCAAGCTCTTCTCGCGGGGCAATGGGACCCATAAAATCGGTGGAGATAACCCCGTCCAGCAGCAATGGATTTCTGGAAAGGCGTTCCGCCAGATCGGGTGCCATTCCCATGATCGTGGCGACCAGTTTCAACAGGCTGGGATGGGCCTTAAACAGGGAGAAAAGCTGAACACCGGCCGGCAACTGTTTCAAAAAAGCATCGAAACGCATGAAGGCAGAATCCGGATTAGCCGTATTGGCCAGCTCTTCAAGAATAGTTGGCAGCAGAGCCGTCAATAACTGTTGCGCCCGCACAGTTCGGGTTGCCCGGTAGCGCCCGTGATGCCATTGCCTGATAATTTGCGAGATGCCCGCCGCATCCATATAGCCCAGCTCTTGTATGGATTTTAACGTTTCCGGGTCATTATCAGAGCCGGTAAAGACCAGCCTGCCAACCGTGCGTTCCTCGTTTTCTTCAAACTGGAACAGATTGTCATAGTGGGTTTTGACGGTTTTTAGCGTCTCTTCAAGCTTGTCTCGAAACCGGACCGGATCGTCATAGCCCATAAAGACGCCAAGGCGGTCAAGATCGTCTTTCTTATCCGGTAAAATCTGGGTTTGTTCATCATTGACCATTTGCAGGCGATGTTCCAGCGTGCGCAGGAAAATATAGGCCTCTGCAAGGTCATCGCGCACCCGCTGTTCGATCTTGCCGGCCTCGAGCAAGGCGTCCAGTGTTCCCATGGTGGAGGATAGGCGCAAAGCCGGATTGCGTCCGCCTTCGATGAGCTGTTGGGTCTGGCAGAAGAACTCGATCTCGCGAATACCCCCGCGCCCGATTTTGATGTTGTGACCGTCCAGTGAAATTTCGCCAAAGCCCTTATGGGCATGAATTTGGGATTTGACGGCCTGAATATCGGCGATGGCGGCAAAATCAAGGAATTTGCGCCATACAAAAGGGCGCAGGAATTCAATGAATTCATCCCCTGCCGGAATGTCGCCTGCGATGGGGCGGGCCTTGATCATGGCGGCGCGTTCCCAGTTCTGGCCCTGACTTTCATAATAGCTGTGGGCCGCGGCCAAGGGCAGGGCGATGGGGGTGGCACCGGGGTCGGGGCGCAGGCGTAAATCGGTGCGGAACACATATCCGTCTGCCGTTCGCTCCTGCATCATTTTGACCAGTGTCCGTGTCATGCGCACGAAACAGTCATCCATGAATTTACTGCCTGTATAGGTGACTTTCTCGGCGTCAAACAGGATGATCAAATCAATATCACTGGAATAGTTAAGCTCGAACGCCCCCAGTTTGCCCATGCCCAGAACAATCAGGCCGCACTCATCAATCGGCTTGTCAGGATTTTTCAAGGCAAGGTCGCCCTTGGTATGGGCCGCAAGCAACAGGTGTGACAGGCAGCAATCGACGGCGGCGCCTGCAAAATCAGACAGAGTTCTGGTAATTTGCAGAAGTGGCCATATATGTCCCATGTCACAGATGGCAGTGAGCAGGGCGATGCGTTTTTTGGCAACGCGCAGGGCCTTCATGAGTGTGTTCTGGCTGCTGTGCGGCGGGGCTGCAAGGGCTAGTTCGTTGTATATATATTCAAGGGCAGGGGTGCTGCCCTGTTCGGTAAGGAGGCAAAAGAACGGAATATCTCCAAGAACACACTGGCTCAGGTAGGGACTGTTGCCAAAAATGGCATCAAGAAGTTCCGGCCCGTTTTCGGATGCGCCCAGTTTATGGGCAAAATCGGTAAGCTCCGGCTCCAGTGCGCATTTCTCGGACCAGTTCTCCAAACCGACTTTTAAATAGCCGTTGTTCGCGGCGGAGGGGAGCTGGCTGATTTCGTCCAGAAGTAAAAGTTTTTTAGCGGCAGGCATTTCTATTGATCCCAAAATCGGTCATAGTGTGTCATCGGTGATTATGGGTCTGATAGCGTTTAATTTCTAGCAGTTAAGTGAATTATATATTTTGGTTTTGACAACTTCAAAAATTCTGGCCCGAACGCTTTTAAGCGTTGTTGTTTTGGCGGTGATCAGCGTTCTTGTTTTAATAGCCGCGCTGGGAAGCGGGCCTTTACCGCTGACTTTTCTCACGCCTTATATCGACCAGATCGTGGCTGAGCAATATCCTGAAATACAGTTTGAATTTGGCGAACTGGCTCTTTTATGGGACGGGCACGATAAAAATCTGGTGGTGGGTGTCCGTGACATGTCCATCCGTAAAGATCTTGAAACTGTAGCCTCTATCCCGGCTGTTGCGGTGACGTTTAGTGGCGAGGCCCTTCTGCAAGGCCGTCTGGCCCCGTCTGGGCTTGAATTTACCGGCCTGAAGGTTGTTCTGACCCGATCTGAGGATGGGGCCGTCCGTTTGGGATATAGCTATGCGGCAGAAACTGAAAATACCGAGGCATTGGATGTTGCAACCAGCGCAACCCCACAGGCCATTCACGAATTACTGGCAGGGCTCGGTCAGAAAGCAGGGAGTTCTGATCTAACCGCTTATTTGAAACGGCTGGAGCTTTATCAGTTCAGTCTTTTTGTTAATGATCAGAAAACTGATAAATTATGGCGGCTTACGTCAGCTGATCTTGTTGCGTGGAATTCTGAGGAGGCGGTCAATGCCCGTTTGCAAGGGGATGCGCAAATAGGGGGCGAGATGGTTAATCTTGTCTTTGATGCAACCTATGATCGAAGCAGTAAAGACACCGCCATCAGCACAAGCCTGACTGATTTTCCTTTACCAATTATTGCCAGGGAATTGCCTGGCCTTGAAATTTTAAAGGGGATTTCCCTGCCGGTGTCAGGGAAAATAAATCTGTCCCTTGATCCGCAATTCAAACCTGGGCAGATAAACTTTAAGCTGGCGGCAGGGGCTGGCAAAGTTGATCTGCCAAGCCTGTATAAAAAGCCGCTATCTATCAAATCGGTTGAGCTGGAAGGGCATAGTGCAGCTCCCTTTACATCGGTCAATTTGAATGTCGTGAAAATTGCCAGTAAAGGTCCGCAAATCACATTGAGCGGAACTTTTGAGAATACGGATAAAGGGTTCGGGATGTCCATCAAGGGGGCGTCCTCGCAGATAATGGGCAATGATATCGGAACTTACTGGCCTTATTCTGCTGCGGTTGATGCCTATCAATGGGTATCAACAAAGATAAGTAACGGATCGGCAACCGATATCCAGTTTCGTATTGATCTTCCTGCCGGCGTGATGAAAAGCGGTAAACTGCCCGAAGGGGCCATTGAGCTAACGTTCAAATTTAGCGGTGTGAGCGCAGATTATTTCCCTCCCTTGCCCAAAGTAACCAATATCTCTGGGCAGGCCGTTCTGACAGAGAAACAGATACATCTGTTTGATTTAGCGGGCGAGGTTCAAGGGGTGGCGGTTCCCACGGGAGATGTGCTGCTCTATGATTTTGACCAGTATGACCAGATAGCCGATATTACGCTGAGTGTTAGCGGTGAAAGCCGTAAAATATTTGAGTTTCTGGACAAGAAGCCTCTCGGATTTGCAGACCCCTTTGGTATTGATCCGGAGCAAATGACCGGCATTGGTGCGGTCGATGTGCAGTTTGTTTTTCCGTTGAGGAATGATCTGACGCTTGAGAAGCTTGATTTTGAAGCCAAGGGCAAGTTTGAAAACGCTTTCATTCCCAATGTGTATGACGGTTTTGATCTGTCAGATGCTGATATGGCGGTTCTGGTTACGCCGGAAAAACTGACGGTTAAAGGTGTTGGCAAAGTCAAATCTACTTTTGCCGATATCCTGTTTCAATCCTGGTTCAAGGGGGCTCGACAAGGGGAGCGCCGTTATGAGGTGGTGGCCAAGCTTGATGACAAGGCCCGTGTAGATTTGGGATTGGTAAATACAGAATATTTGAAAGGACCGGTCGGAGCTTCCTTGACGGTAAATTTAAAGGAAAATGAGGCTGCATCCGGAGTTGTGACGCTTAACCTGCTGGAAACGGTTCTTGAGGCGCCGGAATTAAAATTCTCGAAACCGGCAGGTGGCACCGGATTGTTCGGGGCGCAGTTTAAAAGTGACGGTAAGGGGAATACCCGGCTGTCAAATATTCGCTTGAGCTCTGAAAATGTTAATCTGGTTGGGAATGCTCTGGTTGATAGCGATGGCCTGAAAAATTTTACAGCAAGCCGTCTGGTGTTTGCTGAAAACAATCTGGAACTGGATGTGGCCCGAACGGCGAAAAACAGTTACCGGATTAATGTGCGCGGTCAAAAGGTGGATTTGCGTCCTTACATCCTCGATGATAGCGGTCCCTCTGAGGTGGTTGAAGAACCCCCTCTCGATCCAGATGCACCATCATTGCTGGTAAATCTGCAAATTGACGAAGCGTTGCTGGATGCGGGCGTCACTTTGAACACAGTTTCAGGCTATGTGGTCTATGGAGGGGAGCGACTGCAACGTAGTGAGATCACCGCCAATCTTGCTGAAAAATATCCTGTCAAATTTGTGTTGGCATCTGCGGGAGCAGGTCGGCGGATGGATTTTACTTCTGAAGAGGCGTCTTTGTTGCTCAAAGGGCTGGACATCTATGATAACAGTCGCGACGGAACCATTCTGGTGACAGCAGCCTTTGACGACAGTACGCGTAAAACAGTTTTGAGCGGGCGGGTGAAAATATCAGATTTACGAGTTGTCAACGCGCCGGTTCTGGGCAAGATACTGACGATCGGGTCTTTGACGGGTATTGTCGAGTTGCTACAAAATGACGGCATGACGTTTGCCAAAATCGAAGGGCCCTTCACCTATAATGACGGTGTATTATCGACCAAGGATTTCAGAGCCGTGGGGGCCATTGGCCTGACATTTACTGGTAAAGTAGACGAAAACAAGGATATCGTTGACGGCTTCGGGACTGTTATCCCGTCCTACACTTTGAATTCAATTCTGGGGAATATTCCAATCCTTGGTCAGCTGCTTGTTGGCCGGAGAGGGGAAGGTATCTTTGGCTTTTCCTATAAATTGAAGGGGAAGGCCGAGGATCCGAAAATTAGCGTTAATCCGGTCTCAGCTTTGGCCCCGGGTATTTTGCGCCGAATGTTCTTTGAGCCATGGCCAGATACAACAACGGATAAGCCAAGCAAGCAGGATGATGCAGACGCAGGTCAGGTCAAATAATATCTGTTTGTCAGGGGCTTTTTTTCGCGGCACGCCACACACTGACAACAAGGATAACGGCAAAGCCCACAAAGAGCAGCGCACCGTTCCAGTCAGGGTTAATAGCTAGTTTGGGTAATTCGAAGGCTGCGATTGCAATCCAGACAAGGATGGCGATACTGAAACGGACATCATCGATAAAGAGAGAAAAGAGCTCTTCCAGGGCGGCTTTTATCCAACTCATAGAACTTCCTCCGTCTGGTGGGAATGGCGGGCGATTTGCGTGGCGAGCAGGGCGGTAATCCCGAAACCTGTAATCATGCCAATGACGGCCAGGTCTTCGCCGGGCCATAACAGGCCGGCCCCTTCACCAATCCAGAAGACACCAAAGCCGGACAGGAGAATGCCAACAATGAATTTCAAGGTGTTTTCGGGGACTTGTGCCAAAGGTTTGTGAACGAGAAGACCGATAAGAACAACAAGCAGCAAGGCGCTTCCGGCACCGATGGCAGCGGGGATAAGAGTATCCCCGGTTGATCCAACGGCAATTACGATAAATATGACCTCAAGGCCTTCAAGGACAACAGCTTTGAAGCTGGTCATCAGGGCTATGGGGTCCCAAGGGCCATGATCGCTCTTGTCAGCTTGCAGGAGTTTCTTTTCCTTATCAAAAATGGCGGTTTCGTCATGCAGGGCAATAATACCGGCAGAGCGCAATATGGCTTTGCGCAACCAGCGCATCCCGAACAGCAATAGCAGGATGCCGACAACCAATTGCAGCCACGTAATGGGTACTTTGGCGAGTAACGGGCCAAATATTGCAACAAGTACGATGAGCAACACAGCACCGGCCCCGGCACCAAATAAGGCAGGACGCCAGCCGCGAACGGTTCCGACGGCAAGCACGATGGTCAATGCCTCAACAAATTCAACAATTGAGGCCAGAAATGCGGCTATGGATGCCGTCAGGGAAGGGGTGCTGATGCCCCAGGAAATCAAATCCATCGGATTACCTCATACGTAAGAACGGGTGTTGATTTAAGGATGGTTGTATTTACAACAAAATAGTTTATATGGTGTAGTATTTACTACATAAAGAGTCAATAAGGATTTCGATCATGAGCCAATTGGCTTTTAAAGAACAGGTTTTAGCCCGACTTTCAAAGCTTCGCCCGGCAGAACAGCGGGTGATGACATTTGTTATAGAGAATCGTGAAGAAGCACTTATGGGGTCGGCATCTTCGCTGGCCGAAAAGGCGGGAACCAGTGATGCAACGGTTATTCGGGCGGTTAAAGCGCTGGGTTTTACCGGGATGGAGGCTTTGCGGCGGGCTTTGGCCGATGACATGCGCGCTGATCTGTCGCCGTCGAACCGGTTGGCGCGCACTTTAAGCGAAGTCGGCGATGATTTGACCTCAGCCTTTGAGGTGACGCTCGATACCCATCAAAAGTCACTTGAAAGATTGCGCACCGATATCAGTCCCGAACAGTTCAAAAAAACCGTTGATTATATTATCTCGGCGCAGCGGACCCATATTTTTGGTATCGGCCCGTCAAGCGCAATGGCAAGTTACTTTTCCGCCCAGCTGGCCCGCTTTGGTTTTGCTGCGGCCAGCCTTGCCCAAACCGGTCTTTTGCTGGCAGATCAGTTGCTGGGAATACAGAAGGGGGATGTTTTGCTCATGTTTGCCTATGGGCGCATTTATCCCGAGCTGGCAACCTTGCTCCGTCGGGCAAAGACGCAAAATATACCGGTTATTTTGTTCTCAGACAGTTTGGGCCCACAACTCGGGGGGCAGGTGGATGTTTCACTGGCTGTTCCGCGCGGCACAGCAGATATGCTCAGTATGCACACGGCAACGCTGGGCCTGATCGAGGCCTTGCTGGTGGGGATTGCCAAGGCGCAACCGCAAAAGACGCTTGCCAGCCTTGAATTGCTGAACGAGTTGCGTGCTGATCTGGTTGGTCAGCGAATGGATATCCCCACGTCGTAATGTGGGGGTGTCGGTAGTCAGACCGGTAAAATCAGATGATGCCGTTTTTTGCCAGCCGATAGTTTGATCCTGCCGGTATCGTTTACATCCTCAGCCGTCATAACCCGTTTCTCGTCACTGATTTTTTCGTCATTGAGGCGGGCACCGCCCCCTTTGATCAATTTACGCGCTTCGGAGCTTGATTTACACAGGCCCACGCGATTGAACAGCACGAAGGCCGGAATACCATCATCAAGCTCGGCTTTCGGGATTTCTGTGGTTGGTAGGGTCTCTGCGCTCTCGCCCATCTCGAACGTGCGGTGGGCAGTTTCTGCGGCCTGATTTGACGCATCCTCGCCATGGGCCAGTCTGGTACATTCATTGGCCAGAATTTTCTTGGCATCGTTCAGTTCTGCCCCATCAAGGCTTTCCAGCCGTGAAATCTCGTCAAGGGGCAGCTCGGTAAACAGGCGCAGGAATTTACCCACATCTGAGTCTTCTGTGTTGCGCCAGAACTGCCAGTACTCATAGGGGGACAGCATGTCCTCGTTCAGCCAGATGGCTCCGGCGGCGGTCTTGCCCATTTTGGCCCCAGATGATGTTGTCAGCAATGGCGTGGTCAGGCCGAACATCTGAAAGCCGCTGGTGCGGCGACCAAGCTCGGTGCCATTGACAATATTGCCCCACTGGTCTGAGCCGCCGATTTGCAAGCTACAGTTATGCCGCTTCATCAGTTCTACAAAATCATAGGCTTGCAGGATCATGTAGTTGAATTCCAGAAAGCTCAAGGATTGTTCGCGCTCCAGCCGCAGTTTGACACTGTCAAATGTCAGCATGCGGTTGATGGAAAAATGCCGTCCATATTCGCGCAGGAATTTGATATAGCCAAGGCCGCTCAGCCAGTCATCATTATTGACCATGATGGCATCTGTCGGGCCATCACCAAAAGTGAGGAATTTTTCAAAGATGGATTTGATGCCATCCATATTTTGTTGAATGGTCTCGTCCGTAATGACGGGTCGGCTTTCATCTTTACCGGACGGATCACCAACCTTTGTTGTGCCGCCGCCCATCAGAACGATGGGTTTGTGACCCGCTTGTTGCAGTCGGCGCAAGATCATGATTTGCATCAGACTGCCCACATGCAGGCTGGGGGCGGTGCAGTCAAAACCGATATAGGCGGAAACCGTTGTATCAGCAAAAGCGGTATCCAGTTCGTCAAGGCCGGTACATTGGTGCATGTAACCACGGTCAACGAAAGTCTTCATAAAATCAGAGCGTAAATCGGTCATTTGAATTATACTGGCTATGTTGTTGAAATTGAGCAGAAACAGTCCTGTAGCACATTCCTTGCGCATTTTAAAAGAACTGCTTTCAAGATCGGGTAATTGAGGATGGAAAATGAATAGTGTCTGGGCAATTGGCTTGATGAGCGGAACGTCCATGGACGGGATTGATGCGGCCCTGGTCAAAACAGATGGCACCCGAATAACCGAATTTGGCCCGGCTTTGTCTGTGCCTTATGCACCTGATTTTCAGCAAGAATTCCGTGGCTGTCTGGGACAGAAAACGGCGCCGCAGACCCTTGTTGATGAATTTACTGATTTGAATGTGGTTGCGGTACGGTCCTTGCTGGCGGGCGCAGCTTTGGCGCCCGAAGACATTTCTGTTGTTGGCTTCCACGGGCAAACCCTGTTTCACGATGCCCCGAACGGGATAACCGTACAGGTGGGGAACGGGCAATATCTGGCGGAACAAACAGGCATAAATGTGGTCTCGGATTTCAGATCAGCAGACGTGGCCGCAGGCGGGCAGGGTGCCCCGCTTGCCCCGCTTTATCATCAGGCATTGGCAAAGGATATGCACGGTCCGATTGCTATTCTCAATCTGGGCGGTGTTGGCAATGTGACCTATATAAACGGGGCGGATCTTCTGGCCTTTGATACGGGGCCTGCCAATGCCCTGATTGATGACTGGGTGCGGAAGAAAACCGGTGCTGTCTTTGACAAAGACGGCAGGATCGCCGCGCGTGGGCAGGTTGACGAAGACGTATTACATCGTTTGCTGGATCACCCGTATTTTGAGCAGGAGCCTCCGAAAAGTCTGGACCGAAACGATTTTTCAAAGGCGGCTGTTGCAGGTTTGAGCATTGAAGACGGGGCGGCAACCTTAAGCGAATTTACCGTAAGAACAGTTACTAAATCACTGATTTTTATGAAAAAAAATCCCGTCCGTTGGCTAGTAACCGGTGGCGGGCGAAAAAACGGGTTTTTAATGCAGCGCCTTGCCCGTTTGTTGGATGTTCCTGTGGTTCCTGTTGAAGAAGCCGGATGGCGCGGAGACGAGCTGGAGGCCGAAGCCTTTGCCTATCTGGCTGTTCGCAGTGTTTACGGCCTGCCTTTGAGCCTGCCAACAACCACGGGTGTCCGTGCCCCTGTCTGCGGCGGACATCTTCACCGGCCTTGTGGTCGAAGGCCGCAGCTTTAATCCATCAAGGTTTGACGAATTGCTGTTGCCAGCTTGCCATTTGAATAGGGTTTTCCGAGAATATTATCGCTGATATTGCCCAGTTCAAGTTTTGCTTCGGTGGTGAGGAATTCGTCAGCTCTGGAATAGCCGCTGGTGAGCAGGATTTTCAGGTCAGGGCGTAAGTCACGGGCTTGCAGGGCAAGCTGAAAACCGTTCATTGATCCAGCCATGACAATATCGCTGAAAAGCAGGTCAATTTCCGGATTATTTTTGAGTATATCCAGGGCTCTGGAGGCATCATAGGCAACATGCGTAGTATAACCGAGATTTTCCAGCCTTTGGCAAGCAAGATTGGCAAGGCTGACCTCATCATCTACGATAAGAATTGTCTCGGTTCCAACGGGGAGAGGCTGTGTTGTTTTTTCTATATCTTGCGGATGCTTGAGGTCGGCATGGCTCCGGGGGAAATATATTGAAAAGCAAGTGCCTTTACCGAGCTTTGAATTGACCTGAATATGTCCATTTGACCGTTTGATAAAACCAAATACCATGCTTAAACCCAGTCCGGTGCCGCGTCCACGTTCCTTGGTGGTGAAAAACGGCTCAAAAATACGTTCCTGTATGGTTTTCGATAGCCCTGATCCGGTATCTGAAACTTTCACCTCCACATACTCACCGGTGGTGACAGAAGGATGAATTTTCACATATTCCGCATCCAGAACTGTATTTCGGGTCCGGATTGTCAACGTGCCGCCATCGGGCATGGCGTCATAGGCATTGATTGATAAATTGATAATAGCATCTTCAAAATCGCCGGGATCGATATTAACATTCCAGACATCATCGGCAAGATCGGTTTGAACTGTAATAGTTGCGGTAACCGATTTGGCAATCAGCTCCTTCATGCTATCGATCAGTTCTGTAACATTGGTGATTTCGTTACCAGCAGTGTGCTTGCTAGAAAAACTAAGTAATTTTCTGGTGATTTTCACGCCGCGCTCTGCACCATGTATGGCTGAACTGAGGAGGGGCAGCAGCTTGTCATCGGGAGTGACACTTTCGGCCATCAGTTCCAGATTTCCCAGAATAATTCCCAGCAGATTATTGAAATCATGGGCGATACCGCCAGAAAGCTGGCCAACGGCATCCAGTTTCTGGTTGCGTTGCAGATTACGTTCAATTTCTTTGCGGTCTGTAATATCAATACCGGAGAAGAAGATCAGTTCCTGATCATGGACTTTCAGAATTTCAGCATTGAGAATAAAATCCCTGATGGCACCGTCGCGCATGACAGACTGCGTTTCATAGTCGCGCAATTGGCCATATTGTGTGATATCCTCGAGTATTTTTCTGCGGCTTTCCCTGTCACCGCCCCAGATATTCAGTTCTTCGGCTGTTTTGCCGACAGCTTCTTCGCGGGTAAATCCCCGTGTTTTGACCCACGCATCATTAACGTCGAGAAAGCGCCCTGTGCTTAGTTCGGAAATCGAGGCCAGTTGCGCGCTGGAATAGAAGGCTGCCCCGTATAGTTTTTCAATATATTTTTGCTCGAGGCGGCAACCTTCCAGCTGGCGGTTAGCGTCATCCAACAGCTTGCGAAGCTCGGCATTTTCTGCGGCTAGGTCTGTCATTGCCGTTTCATTGGTTCTTTCATCCGGATCTGGATGCCCGGATTTTGGGTTAGGCGTGGTCATCACCACCTGTTTAATCTCTGCCAAAGAACAGATAGTGCCGATTTAAGGTAAAGCTAGTGTTAAGACGCAGAAAAAACAGGCGAAGCCGTTCTATGTCGGCTTCGTCTGTTGGATTGGTTTACGCGTCTTCGTCATCTTTGCCCAGCAGGCGCATATCCAGATAACCGTCAACGATTTCCATCAATGCCGGAATGCTATCCTGGAAGAAATGGTCGGCCCCTTCAACTTCTGAATGATGGACGGTAATGCCTTTTTGCGATTGCAGTTTTTCGACCAGTTTCAGGACATCTTTTTGTGGTACCTGAATGTCGCGGGTACCGTTGACAATAATACCTGAAGACGGGCAGGGTGCCAAAAATGAGAAGTCATACATATTGGCAGGCGGTGCCGCTGAAATAAATCCTTCAATTTCGGGGCGGCGCATCAGCAGTTGCATACCGATCCATGCACCGAATGAAAAGCCGGCAATCCAGACAGACGGGGCGTTGGGGCTGTGTGTCTGCATCCAGTCAAGAGCGGCAGCGGCATCGGACAATTCGCCAATGCCCTGATCATAATCACCCTGACTGCGGCCAACACCACGGAAATTGAACCGCAAGACGGAAAACCCTCTTTCCTTGAAGTCTGTGAAAAGATGGTAGACAACCTTGTTGTTCATTGTTCCGCCAAACTGGGGATGGGGGTGCAATATCAGCGCAAGTGGCGCATTCGGTTGTTCAGAATGATGATAGCGGCCTTCAAGGCGGCCTTCGGGTCCATTAAAAATTACGTCAGGCATCTAGGTTCAGGTTCCTAATCGTCAAAAACAAATTCAGTACAAAATCGCAGATAAGGGCGTCCCCTTCTGTGATCACGGTCAATAAACGCAGACATTCAGGCTTTAACGCCGCGTCTGAAACTTGACAGTATCAGTGCAACATATATATCACCAAGTAGAGGGCGCGTTGTAACCTTTTATGCTTTCAGCTATAAAGGCCGCACAATACAGAAGGAATGGGCAAATGTTCAAGCATATTAGCGAAGATCTTGCCGCAGTGATCGAAAGAGACCCTGCTGCACGTTCCAAATTCGAGGTAGCCGTCCTTTATTCCGGCTTTCATGCGCTGCTGTTTCACCGCATCGCTCATTCTTTATATAAACGTAACTGGCGCTTTCTGGCCCGGCTGATCTCGCAGTTCAGCCGCTTTGTTACCGGTATTGAAATCCACCCCGGCGCCAAGATCGGCAGTAAGCTGTTTATAGATCATGGTATGGGTGTCGTTATCGGAGAAACCGCAGAAATTGGCGATAATGTCACCCTTTATCATGATGTCACCCTGGGCGGCGTCTCCCCTTCGGTTGACTCTCATGCCCAGCGGAATGTGAAGCGTCATCCCACATTGTCAGATAATGTGATTGTCGGATCGGGGGCGCAGGTTCTTGGACCGATCACCGTTGGTAAATGCGCCCGCGTCGGGGCCAATTCTGTTGTTGTAAAAAATGTGCCCGAACGGGTGACCGTTGTCGGTAGTCCTGCACGGGCTGTCACCGGAACGACCCGTCCGTCAGCCGAAAGATTCGCAGCCTACGGTATCGGTAGCGATGAATTACCCGATCCGGTGTTCAAGGTTCTCGATGGATTGCTCGACAAGGTTCAGACGTTATCCATGCGGGTGGAAGAGCTGGAAAACGAGCAACGGGGCAAGCCTTCTTCTGGCGTGGTTATTACTTCTGAAGAAATCGAAATTGATATCCGCGAAGATTGAGATACCGGTGGTATAGAATAAATTCTGGAAAACTTTCCTGCCTTAAGCCTTGCCTGATCGATCATCGAGGCATATTTTGCCAGCATGACAACAGGCATCTATCTGGATTATAACGCGACATGCCCCGTAAGGGGTGATGTCATCGAACTGGTTGCAGCGGTTATGGGCGAGGGCGGTAACCCGTCTTCGGTTCATGGGCGCGGGCGAAAGGCGCGGGCGCGTGTCGAGACAGCTCGCGGGCAGATTGCGGCGCTGATTGGCTGTAAAGCGCAGGAAATTATCTTCACATCGGGCGGTACCGAAGCCAATAATATGGCCCTGAACGGATTTCCCGGGCGGCTGATTTTTGTCAGCGCAGCCGAACATGATTCTGTTCTTGCGCCGGCAAGTTCTCGCAATGCCCCTCTTGTTTCACTGGCACCATCAGGCCTTGTTGATCTCGGCGATCTTGATGATAAGCTGAAATCCTGTGATGAGGAAGCCGTCGTTTCGATCATGCTGGCCAATAATGAAACCGGAATTTGTCAGCAAATAGCCCCGATTGCAGAAATGGTACATTCTTATGGCGGCCTTTTGCATGTTGACGCTATTCAGGCGGTGGGCAAGATAGCTGTTGATTTTAGAAGAACCGGCGCTGATCTGATGTCGATCTCGGCCCATAAAATTGGCGGTCCGCAAGGGCAGGGCGCCCTGGTGATCCGCGAAGGCCTTGCCATCAGGGGCTGGCAGTCCGGTGGGGGGCAAGAGCTTGGCCGTCGGGGCGGTACTGAAAATGTTGCGGGGATTGCAGGCTTTGGTCTGGCAGCCCGGATGGCGGCGGATGATTTACCCTGCTATGCACAGCTGCAACAACTGCGCGATAGCATGGAGGCGCAGATCAAGGCATATTGCCCGGATGTTAAGATTTATGGCGAAGACACGCCCCGACTACCCAATACCAGTTGCCTGTCCATGCCGGGGGTTCGCTCTGAACTGCAAGTGATGAATTTTGATCTGGCAGGGATCGCCGTTAGCGCGGGTTCTGCCTGTTCCAGCGGTAAGGTGAAAGCCAGCCATGTGCTGACAGCAATGGGGGCTGATAACGCTGAGGCGGCAGAAGCTATCCGGGTCAGCTTGGGGCGGGAGACAACCGCTGCCGAGATGGATAAATTTGTCCAGGTCTGGAAAAAGTTGTATGAAAAGAAATCACCCGGGAAGGCTGCATAAGCTGTCTGTGGATGAATAATTAAAAAAAGGTTTGTGTATCGATGCCTAAAGTAACTTTTATCAAGCCTGACGGAACGCGTATTGAGGTTGTAGCCCCCCTTGGGCAGACATTTCTGGACATCGCCCATCATAATGGGTTGGAGCTTGAAGGGGCCTGTGAGGGTAGTCTTGCTTGCTCTACCTGCCATCTGATTATTGATGACGACGATTTCGATCGTCTGCCCGACGCATCCGATGATGAAGAGGATATGCTCGATCTGGCGCTGGGGCTGACCCCGACCTCGCGCCTTGGCTGCCAGATTGTCATGACGGAAGAGCTGGATAATCTGGTTGTCCGGCTGCCCAGCGGCTTCAATAATCAACTGTTCTAGCTATATGTCTTTGTTTCAGCAGCTGAAAGATGCCAACAGTGATGTGTGGGAGGTCTATACGGCCCACGCCTTTGTGCAAGGGTTGCAACTGGGGGATTTACCGCAAGCCGCGTTTGAATATTATCTGAAACAGGATTATCTGTTCCTGATCCAGTTTGCCCGCGCCTATGCGCTGGCGGCCTACAAGACGGATAATCTGGCAGATATGAAGGCCGCATCAGAAACTGTAACGGCATTGATTGACACCGAAATGCGGCTGCATGTGGACTATTGCAAAGGTTGGGGAATTTCAGAAGCCCGGATGCAGGAGGCGGAAGAAGCCCCCGCCAATATGGCCTATACGCGCTATGTTCTGGAAAAAGGCCTGTCCGGGGATATTCTGGATTTGTATGTGGCTCTGGCCCCATGTGTCATCGGCTATGGTGAAATCGGGGCCCGGCTTAAAAACTCACCGGTGACTGTCACCAATGGCAACCCTTATATGCCATGGATCAATATGTATGGCGGGGATGACTATCAGCCGGTGGCGGTAGCGGCGATTGAACAGATTGATCGTCTGGCACAAACTCGCTTTACCGAAGCACGCTTTGACAGCCTGTCCAGAACTTTCCGGCAAGCAACACAGCTTGAAGCCGGATTTTGGCAAATGGGGCTGGATAGTCTCTAGGGTTTGGCAGGCTGGACGTCCAGTTTCCATAACTGGTGATACTTGCCAGTGAAGCAGTTATGGCTGACGAGATCAGTTTCATTTAACCAGATATGCAGTAAAATCTCGGCGGGCTCGTCCACGGTTGCCAGATAGCTGTCTTTTTCGAGATGCAAGACAACCTTATGGGATGTTGATGGGCAGATTTGTGCGGGTGTTCCGTAGAATTCCGATGTTATGGAGCGATGCAGATGCCCACAAAACAGGTGAATGATCTGGCTATGTTTTTCGATGATTTTTCCAAACGCATCGGCATCTTTTAACCCCATATCATCCATGGCCTTGATGCCGGTGATAAAGGGCGGATGGTGCATGAAAATAACGGTGGGGATATCCGGGTCCTGCGCCAGTGTCTCGTCCAACCATTTCAGGCGATCTTCGCACAGAATGCCATGATGATGTCCTGGCACATGGGTATCAAGCATCAGCAGGCGTAAATTGTCTTTTTTCCACACATATTGGATAAAACCGTCTGCGGGTAGATAATCCGTATCGGCGAACGCCTGCCTGAAGTTATCCCGATTGTCATGGTTGCCAATTCCCAGAAAAACCGGAATATCCAGATTGTCCATAATATCGCGAAATACGGCATATTCTTCAAGGGAGCCACTATTCACGAGATCACCGGTCATAACGACAAAATCGGGGCGGGGGCTTAGTGTATTAACTCGCTCAATTGCCGCTTTCAGTTTGTCGATTGTATGATACAAATCATGAAAATGGGTCCCTGCAACAGCAACATGTGGATCACTCAATTGCGCAATGATCATTGGTGATTTTCCTCTCGGATTAACTCCAGCATGTCCCGTTTTCGGACAAATTTACGGCGGGGGCTGTTCGTGCCTGCCCGTTGTTGCTCGGCTTCATTGATTTTTTTCCAGTCACTGAATGACACAATGGGGATGTTGTGTTCAACGCAATAGGCATTCAGACCTTCGGCTCCGGCTTTGCCAGAGCCTGAGTTGTTGCTATGGTTTCTAGTCATAAGTTCAACCACTCTCTGACTGTCCAGACGGTTGGTGCCAATGGTACCAGAGGGGCCACGCTTCGCCCAGCCAACCACATAGACGCCCTCTTCGACCAGACCGTCCTTATTTTTGATGATACCGTTTTCAACGGGTAAATCCCCGACTTTGGCCAGTTTATAGCCGATACAGGTCACCAGAAGATCACACGGATATTCGACAAAAACACCGGTGCCAACAGCCCGCCCACCTTCAATATGGGTGCGCTCAAGGCGCAGGGCCGTTATCTTCTCACCTCCCAGAACCGCAACGGGAGACAGATAAAAATCAAGCGACAGAATGCGTCTTTCCGGGGTGGCTTCGTTCTTTGAATAGGCGCGTAAAATAGCCAGATTGTTATTAACCGTTCTGGTTTTCTTGGCATCGTCCGATTGGAAGTCGTCCGGTATATCCGCAGGGTTCGTTATGGTGCTCACTGTTTTCAGATTGGAAAATTCCCGAAGTTCCTTGGTTGAAAACGAGGCATGCTGGGGCCCTCTGCGGCCAATGATACGCACTTGCTCGATCGGGCTGGCGAAAATCATTTTAGCAGCATGATCGACCAGATCGGAATGCTGCATTTCTTCTTTGGTGCTTAAAATAACGCGGGCCACATCCAGAGCCACATTGCCATTGCCGATGACAATGGCATTTCTGGCATCAAGGTTACTGATGGCATCCCGGTATTCTGGATGGCCGTTATACCAGTAGACAAATGTCTGTGCACCGAAAATTCCGGCTTTGTCTTCGCCGGGAATGCCAAGGGTCCGGTCTTTCGGAGTGCCAATGGCGATCACCACAATATCGTACAACTCCTTCAGGGTGGCGAGTGTTATATCTGTTCCGAAACCTATATTGCCAACAAAGCGGACATTCTCGTTTTCCATGATCTTGTCAAACGCGCGGGCGACATTCTTGGTGGTTTGGTGATCAGGGGCAACGCCGGTCCGGATGAGGCCATAAGGGGTCGCCAGTTTGTCCAGTATGTCAATTTCACATCCTGCACACAGGTCGATAAGGGCGCCGGCGGTGTACATTCCGGCGGGCCCTGATCCCACAATGGCAACTTTCAAACCTACCCCCATGTCATAGCTCCCTAAGCTTGTAATCCCCCGAAACGAGAGGTGAATTCAACAGATACATCCGGCACCCGACCATCCCGCGTCTCCAGCTTTTGCAACAGATACTGATCGGCATTCTGCCATATCAGCCGGTACATGGTATAAAAAAGTTCCCGGGCCAGATTGCCACTCCAGTTTGCGGGCAACAGGCGCTCCGGTAATGTCGGGTCCCGTAGCAAAGCCCGGCGGTATTCATGCACCAGCAATGTCCTCAACATGAAGGAATGCTCCGGTGTTAAATGTGTCGCAGACTTAAGGGCATTCTGAATGGGGCTGAAATGGGTGATAAAATCCGTGTAACTTTGTTCAATTTCCGGAAGGTTCCAGCCTTTTTCAACAATAATATGTGCCGGAAAGTCACCAGATATCGGTAACTCGGCCGCTTTCATGAAGGCAATGTGAGCTGATAGCCCCAATTTATTGACAACTCGTTCGGCAATCTCCTGCGCACAATTGGGATGGGCATAAATACCGGCCCCCAATTCGCCAAACCCCAGCCAACCCAGCTCCATGGCCAGTTGCCGTTTTAGCGGATCGGATAATTTGCGCCGCTCGGAAAAAATCAACAACCATTCACCGTTCCAGGTTTTTGGTAAATGTGAATAGATGCGTTTGGTCGCTTCCTGAAAAAGCAGTTCCCCGGACGGGGTGAGTGTGTAGAAGCTTTTTCGTCCCTGCTGGCGACTGGATAGGATTCTTTCATTTTTGAGCCGGAAAACAGACGTACGTACAGCCCGTTCGTTCAAACCAAAGCTGCCCGCCAGATCAATCAGGCTGCCCAGCCACGCGGTACCGCCGCGCGGGGCAATGGAGTCGCCCCAGATCGTTACCAGTAAGGAGCGGGCCTTGATGTCCAGTTTGTCCGGTAGGCTGGAGACGAGATCATTAACCGATTGTGTTGTACTACCCATAAACCAAACCTTGAAACATGCCGAACTGATACTGCATTTGAAATGCTGTGCCATAGTGATAGAAAATATATAAATGTTCCAGCAAATTCAGCGGGCCAGTCCTAATCTGACAGGCTTGTGACCAGTTCACGGGCCAACCGGCTGTGCCGCTCCATAAGGGCCGTCATATCCAGATTTGTAATTTTACCATCCTTTACCCGCCAATCCCCGTTCACCATGACATGGTCTGCCTTATGGGCGCCGCACAGAAGCAGGGCGGCCAGTGGATCACCGGCACCTGAAAAACGGGGCTCATCCAGTTTGAACAGGGCAAGGTCGGCTTTTGTTCCGGCTTCAAGAACCCCGATATCATTTCGGCCAAGGCAGGACGCAGATCCTTTCGTTGCCATATGGAAGGCGCGCTCATGGGTCATTTTATCGGCCGAATAGCGCAACCTGCCAATCAGCATGGCCTGACGTACTTCCTGAATGAGGTTCGAGCCGTCATTGGAGGCCGAGCCATCAACACCCAGCCCCACAGGAGCACCAGCCTCTTCAAGTTCCAGCGTCCGGCAAATACCTGAAGACAGCACCATGTTTGAAGAGGGGCAATGACATATGCCGGTCCCCGCGGCCCCCAGACGTTTGATTTCGGCCTCGTCGAAATGAATGCCGTGGGCCAGCCACACATCCTTGTCGAGCCAGCCCACATGCTCCAGATAATCCAGTGGAGACAAGCCGAACATTTTTTTGCAAAATGCCGTCTCGTCATGGGTTTCCGCCAGATGGGTATGCAGGCGAACGCCGTACTGCCGCGCTATCTGTGCGGATGCTTTCATCAATTCGGTGCTGACCGAAAAAGGAGAGCAGGGGGCGAGAGCTATTTGTGTCATCGCACCGGAGGTACTGTCATGATAGGCCTTTATCAGCCGTTCGCTATCCTCAAGGATAACCTGTTCGTTCTGAACCGTGCTTTGTGGGGGCAGGCCACCCTGATCTTCGCCAAGGCTCATGGAGCCACGGGTGAGGACAACACGAATGCCCATTTTCCGGGCCTGTTCGATTTGAATATCGACAGCATCATCAAGACCATCGGGAAACAGGTAATGATGATCAGCGGCAGTTGTGCAGCCTGACAGCAGCAGTTCGGCCAGTGCCAGTTCGGACGAGGCGGCAACCATTTGCGGCGATAATTTTGCCCAGATCGGATAGAGAGCCTGCAACCACGGGAATAATGGTTTGTTGAGGGCCGGGGGACAGGCGCGGGTCAGTGTCTGGTAGAAATGATGATGGGTGTTGATAAGGCCGGGCAACAGCACATGGGCGCTGGCATCAAATATATTAAGAACATCGGCCGCGACCGATGTTGGCGTGGCACCACCTGGGATCAGCTCGATAATATCGGTGCCATCAACGACAATGCCGCCTTCAGCATTGGGGGCCAGAATTGCCAGTGGGTTTTTGAGCCATATCGCCATATGAAAGTACTTCCTGATTAATAGATTTTCTGACGGTATTGCATTCGCTATTTTCTGGCAAGCAGTTCAAGGATTTACAAAAACAAGGTTCAGCTCTTTATGACGGTTTGCTGTTGCCCAAATCGATTTTTAGGCTTAATTTCAACATCACGCCTGTACAAATTCCTGTGACCATCCGGATTATAGATTGAACAAAATCATGCAAAGCCTGGACAATATCGATTTATTCGCTGGATTAAACCCGGAGCAGCGACAGCAAATCGTCGTGAAATGCAGCTGGAAGAATTATGCCCCCAACAAGCAGATTTTAGAAAAATCCAGCACGAGCCGTGATGTTTTCTTTGTGGTCAGCGGCAGTGTGAATATTGTCAATTTTGGTGCGTCGGGTCGTGAAGTGGCTTATGCGACGGTGGATGCAGGGCACTATTTTGGTGAGTTGTCTGCCATTGACGGTCGTCCGCGTTCAGCAAATGTGATTGCCAATAAGGAATGCCTGCTGGCCTCCTTGTCACCAGAGAATTTTAGCGAGCTGCTCAAAGAATATCCAGAGGTTAGCATTCAGGTGTTGCAGCGTCTTGCCCGTATTATCCGCATAAATGATGAGCGGATTCTCGATCTGTCCACATTAGGGGCGGTACAACGGGTGTGTCAGGAAATCCTGCGCATGGCAGCGCCTGATCCGGTGACGCCCAATTCATGGCTGATCTATCCCATGCCTACCCAGAGTGCCATTGCCAGCCGGGTATCGACAACCCGCGAAACGGTCGCCCGTGTTCTGGGCCAGCTTTCCAATGATGGGCTGGTGTTGAAGAAAGGCAAAAACCTGTATTTGAAGGACCGGGCAGGGATTGAAGAACTGATCAACAGTCTGGCCACTTCTTCGGGGAATGTGGTGCGCTAGGCCTTCTTTTCGCGGGTTAGCCAGTTCTCAATGCCTTTGGCTGCGGCAACTCCTGTACTGAAACAGGCCTGGAGCAGATAGCCGCCTGTGGGTGCATCCCAGTCGATCATTTCTCCGGCAGCAAAACAGCCAGCGCGGGCGCGTAGCATCAGATTGCTGTCCAGCTCGAACAGTTCGATGCCGCCCATAGTGCTGATGGCCCGTTCAAGCGGGCGCGCGGATGTGATGGTCAGCGGAATAGTCTTGACTATCTGCGCCAAACGGGCCGGATCGTTAAGGGCTTCTTTATCTCCCTTTTCATGGATAAGGGCTATTTCCAGCGGTGACAGTTTGACTTGTTTGCGCAAATAGGTGGACAGGCTTTGTTTTTTGCGCGGCGCGGCGAGTTTTTCTGCCAGCTGTTCCCGCAATATCGAAGGCCGCAAGTCCAGCGTTATATCTGCCGTCCCGTTTATGTCCAGCGCGGTGTTGATTGCGCGCCCAAGCCCGTAAATCGCACCGCCTTCCAGACCATAACCGGTTAAAACAACATCCCCATGCGCAGTGCTATCGTCAATGGATATGTCGATATTCTTGAGCGGTGTACCGGCAAATTTTTGTGTTAGATACTCGGACCATCCGATATTATACCCGCAATTGATGGCCTTGAACGGGGCAATCGAAACCCCGGCCCTTGCCAGAGATTTCCTCCATAGGCCGGTGGCTCCCAGATGCGGATAGCTACCCCCACCGGCAGCAAATAGAATTGCATCGCTCTCAACAGAGATTAAAGACCCGTCCGGTTTTTTAAATTCTATTATATTACCGTCTGTTATGTCAATAAATCCATGTTTCAGATGAACTGATACCCCTTGTTTGGTGAGCCGTTTTGTCCAGGCGCGCATTAAGGGCGTTGCCTTCATTCCTTCGGGGAAAATACGGCCACTACTACCGGTGAAGGTGTCTATGCCCAGATCAGTCGCCCATGCGATCAGGTCTTGCGGGGAAAAGGCCTCTATATAGGGGCGCAGGAAATCGGTTGCAGGGCCATACCGGTCGAGGAAGATTTCCATTTCTTCTGAATGGGTGAGGTTAAGTCCGCCCCGTCCCGCGATCAGGAACTTACGACCAACAGAGGGCTTCTGTTCGAATAAATGCACATCGAAAGATGGTTTTAAACTGAGCTTCTGGGCTGCGATGAGTCCCGCAGGGCCGCCGCCAATAATACAGATTTTATGTCTTTGTTTCATAGTCAGCGATCCACAGAATTGACGGTAACCGATTTCACCAGTGCCCAGACCGTATTGCCGACCTGTAGCTCAAGTTGGTGTAACGATTTCACTGTAATGGCCGCAAGCAGTGGCAGGCCTGTATCTATCGAGATAATGACCACACCGGGTGAATGGTCTTGAATGTTGGTAATACGACCTTTGAACTGGTTCAGTGTCGATATTGTGCTGTGTTCCGATGTTGAAATAGCAATATCGCGGGCCCTTAATCTTATGCGCACAGGGGTCCCTGTTCGGGCCTGTTCCAGTCCGGTGACCAGAACCTCGCCGGCATCCGTTTGAATGCTGGTGATATTGAGGGCTATATCGCGCGCCAAAACGGTGCCAGAGAAAACACTGGCAAGTTCTGTATCCCCGGACAAGGGAAACAAATCATGCTGGGACAGGATATCAATAACAGTTCCTTGCGCTCTTATCTGGCCTTTTTCCAGCAAGACCAGGTGGTCTGCCAGCCGCAACACTTCATCCAGAGAATGGGTGATATAGATAATGTTCAGGGAAAACTGATCCCGAAGTCGTTCGATGAGCGTCAGAATATGGTCTTTACGATCCTGATCCAGACTGGACAGGGGCTCGTCCATAATCAGAATATCAGGATTGGCCAATAATGCCCTGCCAATGGCAACCCTTTGTTGCTCGCCGCCGGAAAGCTGGCTGGGTTTGCGCAGGAGCAGGGGCTCGATATCCAGACAGGTCACCACATCCTCAAATGAGAGGTTGCGAGGTCCGCTCTTCTTCGCCTCCATACCATATGTCAGATTTTGACGAACGGTCAGATGTGGGAAAAGCCGGTGATCCTGAAAGACAAAACCGATGTGACGTTTGTGCGTTGGCAAAGAGCACATCGGGGCTTTTCCTGCCTGCCTTTCAAACAGTGTTTGTCCTGACAGCGTTATCAGACCTTCATCCGGGCTCTTTAGTCCACAGAGCAGTTTGACCAGCATGGATTTTCCCGCACCGGAGGGACCAAAAATAGCGGTGACACCACTGGAGATATCAAGGTTAGCCTCAAGCGTGAAATCTTGCAGTTTTTTGGCGATAGCGGCATGGAGCATTAACGGGCTCCTTTGCTGGCTATGCTGCTGCGCCGCGCTAGTGCTTCTGAAAAGGCGATAGCGAGGAAGGCTAGGGCCACTGAAATGATAACCAGCCGTGTGACCATATGGTCACCACCGGGCACTTGAAGCAGGCTGTAAATGGCGATGGGGAGTGTGCGGGTTTCTCCGGGAATATTGGAGACAAAGGTAATCGTGGCCCCGAACTCGCCAAGGGCGCGGGCAAAGCCGAGGGTAATTCCGGAGATGATGGCGGGCAGCAAAAGCGGTAAGGTGATGGTGACAAATATATAGGCGGGGGGGCGGCCAAGGGTTGCCGCTGCTTCTTCAAGGCGAAGGTCAAGAGCATCAAAGCCTGAGCGAATGGCCCGGACCATTAGCGGGAACGCCATGATTGCCGTAGAGACAACCGCGCCTTTCCACGTGAAGATGAGAGTGACATCAAACTGTTCATACAGCCATTTGCCAACCAGTCCGTTCCGACCCAGCGTGACCAGAAGAAAATAGCCGGTGACGACCGGTGGCAGGATCATCGGCAGATAGACAATGGCATTTACAATGGTTTTCCCGTAAAAATCACGTCTGGCCAGCAGCCACGCGATCCCCATCGCCGGCAGGGTGGAAACGAACACCGCCCAGCTGGCGATTTTCAGGGACAGGGTAATAACCTCCCATTCTTCTGCGGATAGGGTCATATCAGCGGTCTATTTATCTCCATACATGTCTTCGGGGGATGTGATGACGTCAGAGATAATATCTACCTTGCCGTCATTAACCTCGTAGAAAAAACAGTCATGGCGGCCGGTATGGCAGGCAACCCCTTTTTGGTCGACCAGTACGAGGATCGTATCGCCATCACAATCAAGTCTGAATTTGACGAGTGTTTGCACATGCCCTGAGCTTTCCCCCTTGCGCCACAATGACTGGCGGGAGCGGGACCAGTAACAGACCCGGTTTGTTGCCAGAGTTTCGGCAATGGCATCCTTGTTCATCCATGCCATCATCAGAACCTCGCCAGTATCATGTTGCTGGGCGATGGCCGGTATCAGGCCGTCGGCATTGAATTTAAGGAGCTTGTCCAGGTCAGTCATATCATTTGGTCTCGTTTATTAAGAACAGGTACTGTTATTGAGTCACAATTATTTAACTACTGTTATTTAGCCGCATTCAGCCGGTCAAAACCAGCCCTAAGATCGGCAATCAGATCGTCTGTATCTTCAAGTCCGATATGAAAACGCAATAAAGGATTACTGTTGTCCCAAGTGGTCGCGGTCCGGTAACTGCTGGGATCGGCGTAGATGACAAGGCTTTCGTACCCGCCCCATGAATATCCCATACCAAACAATTCCAGATGATCCATGAAGGCCGCAAGGGCCGTTTTGGGCAAAGCATTGAGGCGAATGGAGAACAGACCCGAGGCGCCCAGAAAATCGCGCTTCCAGATGTCATGCCCCGGATGATCTTCAAAGGCAGGATGCAGGACAGAATGAACTTCAGGTCGCCCCTTTAGCCATTCTGCGACTTTCAGGCCGTTTTCCATATGCTGTTTCAGGCGAACTGAAAGCGTGCGCATGCCCCGTTGGGCCAAATAGACATCATCGGGCCCGGCTGTCTGGCCTGTCAAATTGGCACCGGCCTGTAGTTGTGCCCAGTGTTCTTTCGTTGCGGTTGCCGTCCCCATCATTACGTCGGAATGTCCGACGATGTATTTTGTTCCGGCCTGAATGGAGATATCGACACCATGATCAAAGGGCTTGAAGAACAGGGGAGATGCCCATGTATTATCCATCATGGTAACCGCCCCGCCTTTATGGGCTGCATCGGCGATAGCGGGAATGTCCTGCATTTCGAAAGTTTGTGATCCGGGTGATTCTGTAAAAATTACGGTAGTATTGTTTCGAATCAGTTTCGAAATGCCGCTTCCGATCAAGGGATCATAATATGTTGTTTCGACACCAAAGCGTGCCAGAACGGTGTCACAAAAGTTGCGGGTGGGGCCATAGACACTGTCTGTAACCAGAATATGATCCCCCGCTTTGACGAACGCTTGCAGGGCACTGGCGCAGGCCGCAAGACCGGACGGGAAAAGCTGTGTTCTGTAGCCACCTTCAACCTCGGCAACCGCATCCTCAAGAGACCAGCTGGTGGGGGTTCCAAGACGAGCATATGTAACGACCCGTTTGCCTTCCGCCCTTTCCTTGTGCCGTTTTTGCAGATCTTCCAGAGACGAATACAAGATCGTTGATGCGTGGTAGACAGGGACGTTTACGATGCCGAAATTGCTCTCCGGTGAGCGCCCAGCCACGACGAGTTTTGTTTCATCTTTCATTGTTTTCCACTCCTGAGGGAATTCACTTTCTTTGCATCAATAGAGGATTGAGGGAGGAGAGGAAAGAGGGAAAGTTTATGGTTAATTTTTTGAAAAATCACCTCAATTCGCAGGAAATTGAAATTTTCCGTTGACGGGTAGGGCAAAAATATTATCGTCAGGGGCATACGGCGTTTTTGTATTTGGGAAAAACAGAACGATCGTGGGCTTTAGTGCCAGCTTGTCCGGACTTGTTGTTCGGGGGAGTAAAAATTGAAAAAACTGACAGGAAGGTAATTTTATGAAAAAAGCGAGCTTTTTAGCTGTCGCTACAGCAGCTACTTTTATGGCCGGTGCAGCATCTGCAGCGACTCTGGACGATGTTAAGGCCAAAGGCTTTATTCAGTGCGGCGTAACAACTGGTCTTGCTGGCTTTGCATCACCAAATGACAAAGGCCAATGGGAAGGCTTCGATGTCGATTTTTGCCGTGCAATGTCTTCTGCCATCTTTGGTAGCCCAGACAAGGTAAAATACACACCAACAACATCCAAAGAACGCTTTACTGCATTGCAGTCTGGCGAAATTGATGTTCTTGCCCGTAACACAACATGGACAATGAGCCGTGACGTGAACCTCGGTTTTGAATTCATTGGCGTGAATTACTATGATGGCCAGGGCTTCATGGTTAAAAAATCACTGGGTGTTAAATCAGCAACTGAACTCAGCGGCGCACGCGTTTGTCTGCAAGCTGGTACAACTACTGAATTGAACCTTGCTGACTATTTTGCTGCTCAAGGCATGAAATATGACTCAGTGTTGTTCGACACACCTGACGAAGTGCTTGCCGCTTATCTGAATGACACATGTGACGTGTATACAACTGACCAATCCGGTCTGTATGCACAGCGCTCTGTGACACCAGATCCAAGCAAGCATATGGTTCTGCCTGAAATTATTTCCAAAGAGCCTCTTGGCCCACTTGTTCGTCATGGCGACAACGCATGGGGCGATCTGGCTCGCTGGACATTGAATGCAATGATCGATGCAGAAGAGCTGGGTATTACGTCTAAAAATGTTGATGAAATGAAAAATAGCAAAAATCCTGCTATCGCTCGTCTTCTCGGCACATCCGGCGATCTTGGCTCACAGCTGAACCTCGGTAAAGACTGGGCATATAACATTGTGAAACTGGTTGGTAACTACGGTGAAGTTTTCGAAAGAAACATCGGTATCAACACACCACTGAAAATGTCTCGTGGTCTGAACCAATTGTGGAATAAAGGTGGTATCCTTTATGCGCCACCAGCACGCTAATCCTAGCATAGCTTGACGAACGGAGTGTGTGTCTCGGTTGAGGCATGCACTCTTTTTGTATATTGATTTTGCAACTACTCCCGAAAGGAGCAGCCTTATGACCGCAGATGTCACAGGCGAAGCAGGAGTTAGTGTGTGGCGAGATCCCAAGATACGTGCAGTATTCTTTCAAGTTCTTGTGATTAGCCTATTTCTAGCTTTTGTTTACTATATTGGCAGTAATACCGCGGCCAACCTTGAAAAAAGGGGCATTGCCACCGGTTTCGGTTTCTTATCGCAACCAGCCGGTTTTGGCATCGGTGTTGTTGTCTTTGTTGACTATAATGCTCAGACGTCAACTCATGCCGACGTTTTGTTGATCGGTATTATCAACACGTTACTAGTCGCCTTTACAGGTATTATTCTGGCAACTCTGCTTGGATTTGTTGTTGGTGTTCTCAGATTGTCTCATAATCTGGTTATTAATAAAATCGCCGCAACCTATATCGAGATTGTTCGTAATATCCCGTTACTCGTGCAGTTGCTGTTCTGGTATTTTGCCATTTTCAGTGGCATGCCCAGTGTAAAGGACAGTATCAAACTGGGGGATAATTTCTTGTTAAATATTCGGGGGTTCTATTTCCCGAGTGTTATTCCTCAAAGTGGATTCTGGATGATCTGGGCCGGTCTGGCTCTGGGCATTGTTGCTGCGATTGCGGTTACACGATGGGCGCATCGTCGTCAGGATGCAACAGGGCAACCGTTTCCAACAATCCTGGCGTCAATAGGCTTGATTATTGGCTTGCCAATTGTCGGGGCTTTGGTTGCCGGGGTGCCATTTGAATTTGAATATCCAAAACTTGGACGTTTCAGCTTGAATGGTGGTTGGGTGCTGGAAAAAGAATTTTTAGCATTGGTGATTGGGCTGGTTACGTATACCGGCGCTTTTATTGCTGAAATTGTACGTTCCGGTATCAATTCGGTTAGTCATGGTCAAACGGAAGCGGCCAATTCTCTGGGCATTAAATCCAGTGTTACCATGCGTCTGATTATTCTGCCGCAAGCGCTTCGGGTTATCATTCCGCCGCTGACCAGTCAGTTCCTCAATCTGACGAAGAACTCGTCACTCGCCGTGACCATCGGGTTTGCCGATATTGTTGCGATTTTTGCGGGAACATCACTGAACCAGACGGGGCAGGCAATCGAGATCATTGGTATTACAATGTTGTTCTATCTAACGATCAGTTTGTCGATCTCTCTGTTTATGAACTGGTATAACAAACGCATTGCGTTAGTGGAAAGGTAAGTTATGGCTATTGTAAAAACAGAACGCCATCCGGAAATGCCGCCACCGGTTTCACAAACGGGTGTCATCGGGTGGTTGCACGAAAACCTGTTTCCCAATTGGGTAAATGCAATTCTTACCGTGGTCTCTTTGTATGTGGCCTGGCTGGGGGTTAGCTGGCTGGTTAGTTATGCAATTATCAATGCTAATTTTGTTGGTGAGACAAAGGCTGATTGTACGGGATCAGGGGCCTGCTGGGTTTTTATCAAGGCACGGTTTGGGCAAAATATGTACGGGTTTTATCCAGAGCCTGAACGTTGGAGGATTAACGTTGCCTATCTGCTTGGTGCTATTGGCCTGTTCGGAGTTTTATCGGACTGGGTTAAAAGTAAAAAGTGGCCGACAGTTTTCCTTTTTGGTATTTACCCTGTGATCTGCTACTTCCTGTTTTATGGAGGTTTAGGGCTTGAAGTTGTTGAAACATCACAATGGGGCGGGTTGTTCCTGACCCTGGTTTTGGCGATTGTCTCAATTATTGTGGCTTTGCCTTTGGGGATCATTCTGGCCTTGGGACGCCGGTCGCAAATGCCGGTTATCAGTATGATTTGTGTCGGCTTTATTGAGCTGATCCGGTCAGTGCCCTTGATTACAGTGTTGTTCATGTCATCGGTCATGTTGCCGTTATTCTTGCCCGAAGGTGTGAATTTCGACAAACTGGTCCGTGCGCTTGTCGGTATGTCTCTTTTCTCGGCTGCCTATATGGCCGAGGTTGTCCGGGGCGGCTTGCAAGCCATTCCAAAAGGGCAGGTGGAGGCTGCAAATTCACTGGGGCTCGGCTTTTGGCAGACCATGGGGCTGATTGTATTGCCGCAAGCTTTGAAAATTTCCATTCCATCGATTGTGAACACATTTATCGGTCTGTTTAAAGATACGACACTTGTGTTGGTGATCGGGCTTCTGGATCTTTTGAGCGTTGTGAAATCAGGAACGACAGATAAAAACTGGTTGGGACTGGCGACCGAAGGGTATGTCTTTGTTGCAGCCATTTTCTGGGTTTTTTGCTTTAGCATGTCACGATATAGCGTCTGGTTGGAAAATAAACTCCACACCGGACATAAGAGATAGGGAGGCCGCAAAATGAGTGAAGCAGCCATGAAGAATACAGGGACTGATATCGCAATCCAGATTAATGGAATGCATAAATGGTATGGTGATTTTCACGTTCTTCGGGATATTAACCTGACCGTGGAACGTGGGGAACGGATTGTGGTTTGCGGGCCTTCGGGTTCCGGAAAATCAACAATGATCCGTTGCATCAACCGCCTCGAAGAACATCAGCAAGGTCAAATCATTGTTGACGGGATCGAGCTTACAAGTGATGTGAAGAAGATTGATGAAATCCGCCGCGAGGTGGGGATGGTCTTTCAGCATTTCAACCTTTTCCCGCATTTGACGGTTTTGGAAAACTGCACATTGGCCCCGATCTGGGTTCGCAAAATTCCAAAAGCCGAAGCAGAAGCGACTGCGATGAAGTATCTTGAACGGGTTAAAATTCCGGAACAGGCACTGAAATATCCAGGGCAGTTATCCGGTGGTCAGCAGCAGCGTGTGGCGATTGCCCGCTCGCTCTGCATGAATCCGCGCATCATGTTGTTTGATGAGCCAACATCGGCGCTTGACCCTGAAATGATCTCAGAGGTTCTTGATACCATGATCAGTCTTGCCGAAGAAGGCATGACCATGATCTGTGTGACCCATGAAATGGGCTTTGCCAAAACGGTTGCTGACCGTGTGATCTTTATGGATCAGGGCGAAATCATCGAACAGGCACCGCCATTAGAGTTCTTTGATAATCCACAAAGCGAGCGGACCAAATTGTTCTTGTCCCAGATTTTGCATAACGCTTGAAATCTCGGATTTACGACAGTTAAAGAGGCTCCGGCATATTTGCCGGGGCCTTTTTTATGCTCTGATTTGTAGGAAATGACGAGCCCTGAATTTTTTCATTTCTATTTTAGGGAGTATTGATGTAGCCTATTTTGTAGGGATGCAGCATCATTATCTATATATGGCAAATTGAGGGCGCGATATGCGGTATTCAGTTGTGGTACTATTGACGCAGGCCGTAGCTTTCGCCATCGGTGGCTTTATCCTTTGGGCATTTATTGAACTCTCCAGCCAGGCGGCTTGCCTGACCGGTGCGCGTGGTTTTTGCCTGCTAGATACGGCCGTCCTGATCCTGCTGGGCAGTATTGCCTTTGTCGCCTTCGCCTTTGCACTCCTGATGTTCAAGGCTTATTCCATCCGGTAGATTTGTATAAGAAGAACAGAAAATCACCTGTTCTTGGCAGGTGAAGATCAAGACGTTGCTTTATCCAGAATCTCTTCAGCCCATTGGTTCAAGCTCTTGCCAGATAGCTCTGCGGCAAGAGCAGCTTTGCGATGAATTTCTGGATTTACACGGAACATAACCTGCCCGGAAAAAGCCTTTTGAGGTGTCTTGCCAATTTTAGCACAAGTTTCAATATAATCCTCAACGGCTTCATGGAATGCCCTTCGCAAGGCATCTACGGTATCGGCATGGAAGCCGATGCCATCGCGGATGCCGGCAATGCGTCCGGTGAAAATTCCATCCTCATCGTCATATTCTATGGACGCTGAATAGCCTTTATAGCTCATAAAATTGCTCATGCTTTTACTCCAATTCGTTCCAGAAACCCGCGCGCCGCCCGGACTTGATAGCGCTTAGCTTCTTTGGCAGGGTGTGGGCGATGAAAAGTCTCTACTTCGTCATCCTTTTCGAACCGTACACGCGAGCCGCATCCTTCAATCACTTTGGCACCTGCGGCAATAAGCTGGCTTTCAATCGCAGCCCATTCAATTGTACCAGATGCCGGATTTATGAAAATGACAGACAGGGTTTTGCGATGTTTGTTGTTTATGAGACATATATATTATATGGCGCAGCCTAAATCTTTAATCCTCAATAGGATCGATGGCCAGTTCCCGTTGCTTGTAAGGGACAAATCCGAAGCGTTGATAGAGTGGTAAGGCCTTGGGGTGGTCCAGAGTGCAGGTATTGACCGTGACGCAATCAGGGTTTCTCAGCCAGGCCTGACTGATCGCCCAGTTGAGGAAATAAGGACCCAGCTTCATGCCGATAAATTCGGGCATGATGCCGAAATAGGCAAGGTCGACTTCTCTGGGAAAATGTTTGAAATTCAGTTCGGCGTATCCGGCGGGAACCCCTTTGATAGACAGCACATAAATTTCGGTGTCTTTGTCATCAAGAATATTTTTAAGCTCTGTATCGCTTAATTTTTTCCGGTCGAGCCAGCCCCAGTCCCGGCCCACGGCATCATACAGATAGCGATAAAAAGACACCGTTGGAGCTTCGGCCCGTTGAATGGCGTGGGGAATGGCGGGGGCCGGTAAGGCTTGCAAGGCAGGTTTTTCCGACATGCGCAGAAACATGATTGTCACTGGCCACTGGCCGTCGTCATTGGGTTCGGGTTTGCGTTTGATGGTCATATCAGTCACTGTCACCGGTGGCCAGCGGCAGGTCCGTATCAAAGCCCCACTCACTCCAGGAGCCGTCATAAACGGCCACATCGCGCTTGCCGATCATATGCAAGCCGAAGGTGAGAACGCAAGCCGTGATACCAGAGCCACAAGTGGTGATAACAGGTTTATCCAGTGTCAGGCCGGCAGCGGTATAGGCCACTTTTAATTCGCTGGCGGTGCGCAGGGTTCCGTCTTCGGTCAGGAGTTGATTAAAGGGTAAGTTTAAAGAGCCAGGGATGCGCCCCGAGCGCATACCTTCGCGCGGTTCCGGATCGACGCCTTCAAAACGCCCTTTGGGGCGGGCGTCCAGCACATGCGCTTTTGCATTGTCAATATTGCGAAGAACCTGTTCTTTTTCCTTGAGCATCATGCTGTTGATGCGGGATGTAAAATGGCGTTCGGCTGGGGGTGTTGGCAGATCACTGGTGGGGCGCTCTTCTGCTTGCCATTTGGGTAGGCCACCATCAAGAATGGCTACATCTTCATGACCGAATAGGCGGATCATCCACCAGGCCCTTGCTGCGCTGCGAATACCTGATCCGTCATAGATAACAATGCGGTTACCATCCCCCAAGCCCAGTTTTCTCATTTTACTGGAAAATTTTTCAGGGGCGGGCACCATATGCGGCAAAGTACTTTCTGAATCCGCGATATCGTCAATATCAAAGAAAACGGCCCCGGGAATATGTGCCTGTTTGAATTCAGCCTTCGGATCACGGCTTTCGGCGGGCAGATACCAGGACGCATCGACGACACGAAGATCGGGGGCGGACATGTTCTGGCTCAACCATTCAGTGGAAACCAGAGAGGTTGGATTGGCATAAGACATATTGTTTCTCGTACTAGGCGTGTTGTGCGGAATTATTATTCATCAAAGATAAGAGATATCCGGCGGTTTTGACGACCCTTTTTTTCAATTTTTCGCACTAAAACGGGCCCGATTTCAGCCGTGTGGCGAATATGGGTGCCGCCGCAGGGTTGCAGGTCGGTCTCTTCGATCTTGATGAGGCGGATTTTACCGCTGCCGCGCGGGGGCTGCACGGACATGGTTTTGACCAGTTCGGGCTGGGCATCCAGTTCGGCGTCGGTGATCCAGTCAGAGGTCAACGCCAGGTCTTTGGTAATCAACGCATTGAGCTGGTCGGTAATGGCGGCTTTATCCAGAATGGCTTCGGGGATATCAAAGTCGAGCCGTCCCTTGCCATCGGATATCTGTCCGCCTGTAACGGGGTAGGGTATGATCGCGCAGAGCAGATGCAGACAGCTATGCATGCGCATCAGGCGGTGGCGGGTGTCCCAGTCAATTTCAGCCGTTACGACATCACCGATGGCGGGCAGATGATCCGCAACGGTCGGCACATGGACGATTTCGTCCATCGTCTCGCCTTTGACCGTGGTGGCAATTTCAATACGCGTGCCATCAGTACAAACAAGATGTCCTTTGTCGCCCGGTTGCCCGCCGCCTGTGGGATAGAAGACCGTTTGGTCAAGGATGATACCGTTTTTATCATTTATGCCGGTAACGGTGGCGCTACAGGACGTTTGATAGGCATTATCACGAAAGACAGCTATTGTCATTTTAGGCTCCGGAAAAGGCGCCCCTAAAGCCAGGGGGCGACAGGCAGGTTGTTTTTCCGTAGCATATCAACATCCATAAGCTTGCTAAAGTATTTTTGTGCGGTATCGCACAGGACCGTGACAATGGTGTGTCCAGGGCCAAGTTCTTTTGCCATGCGGATTGCGCCCGCCACATTAACACCAGTGGACAGGCCCATTTGCAAGCCGTCCTTGATATTGAGGTCATACAGGACGGTTAGCGCTTCGGCATCTGAAATCTGGTATGGCAGATCAATATCTAGGGCTTCCAGATTGGCTGTGATCCGCCCCTGACCGATCCCTTCGGAAATGGAGCTGCCTTCGGCTTTGAACTCCCCGTTTTTGTAATAGTTATACAGGGCGGCCCCCATGGGGTCGGCAATGCCGATCTGGATATTTTTTTTGCGTTCTCGCAACGCATCGGCAACGCCAGCCAACGTGCCGCCACTACCAACGGCACAGATAAAGCCGTCAATTTTTCCGTCTGTTTGCTCCCATATTTCAGGGCCGGTGGTGCGATAATGGCCATTTTTGTTGGCCACATTGTCAAACTGGTTGGCCCATATTGCGCCAAACTCTTCGGTGCGGTTGATCTCTTCGGCCAGACGTCCGGAATATCTCACATAGTTATCAGGGTCTTTATAGGGCTTGGCCGGAACCAGCCGCAGATCAGCACCGCAATATTTCAGCAGGGCTTTTTTCTCGTCGGTCTGGGTTTCGGGCATGACAATAACCGTCTGGTAGCCTTTGGCATTACCAACAAGGGCGAGGCCGATGCCGGTGTTTCCGGCGGTTCCTTCAACGATGATGCCGCCGGGCTGTAACTTGCCCGATTTTTCAGCATCTTCGATAATAGCAAGGGCCGCACGATCTTTGACCGAGCCGCCGGGGTTCATAAACTCGGCCTTGCCAAGGATTTCGCATCCGGTTTCTTCCGAAGCGGATTTCAGGCGGATGAGGGGAGTATTGCCAATGGCATCAACAAAATCGGAACGTATGGTCATGGGGTATCTCTGTAGATAAAAATATTTGCCAGTAAATTACTGTTAATCTAATTAATTAGGATGTCCACTGCAAGAATTCAATTGATCTTATTCTTAAATTTGTCGGTATTCGGCGACAATCAGGGCCGCAACCGGAGATAAACCCGGGTTCTGCGATAGGCTGTCGGGGTGTCGGGCAAACAGAAATTCTGAAGGTTCGCCGGATAAACGGTCTTTCTTGGGCTTACTGACGCAGATATATATGCTCAGAGATTTTTTTTTCAAAGAGACATCCTCTATTGCAAATTTTTTAAGTCTTGTGTAGCGCGGATGGCGGGGAAACGTAACGGTATAGATCTGACCTTCGGGCCAGATGGTGTAATGTTTGCCAAGCTGTTCAAGGGCACCAATAACCGGAATTGTTTCTGTTCTGAGGGGCGATTGTCTGGTGTTCGTGAGGCGTTCCTTGTCCAGATTATGAAGGATCGTATTGACGTCCATTTTGAGAAATTGGGATAACGGTGTTACTTCGTGGGACTGTATCTGCCGGGTACCTTTCAGGATGTCGGTTATACGCGAAGGGGGGAGGCCTAGCGCTGCCCCCAGATCGCTTTTCTTTTTCTTTAGCCCTTTTAATTTTTCTTCAATCCATAACTGTGACATGACGGTCTCCTTTCCGTACAGCCTAGTTTTTTACGAAAAACGTAAAAAATATTGACGATTAGAGTATTCTAAAATATACTATAGGTAGAATGGGTTTGAAAATATTATAATAGTATAGAAAATTAATAATTTCCCGTTTGGTTGTTTAGTGTTCAGTAGCTGTTCGATATACGAATTTGACTGTCTTCAGCACATGAAGATACTAAAATATAATTGGAATTTTGATTTTATAAAAGAGGGTAAAAAATGCTATCAAATCAAAACCATACGAGCTGTACTCTTGCCAGAGCTTTGTCGGCGATTTCGGCAGAATTGCCCGCGAATACCAATATTTCCCCGACTGAAATCGAGGCTTGCCTGAAGGCCAATGCGAACAATTTTACATCGGGAAAGCCGCCGCGCCGACAAAAACAGTTATGGGAAGGGTTTGGCGATACCCAGTTGACCGCTGCCCGGCACATTTATCTGGGGTTTCAGTTGCGCTATGGCGGGGTGGGGCTGCGAACGCAAAGTTATTCTGTGGCCCCGCGGGTAAAAAGATACGGAAATGATCATAACTCTGAACTTGATGAGTTGTTTTCCATATGGGCGCGAACGGCGTTTGCCGAAAATGTATCTGTCGGGGCAGTTCTGGATATTCTAGTATTTGGTAAAAGTTGCCGTGAGATCGACCGGTATTACGCAAAACGCAAAGGTTTCGCCCGGAAAAATCTGGAGTCAGGACTGGATATGTATAGGGGGTTGCGTCAGGAATACACCATAATGGAGAAAAATACTTGACAATGCGGGGCCGCTTTGCTATTATATTTTCTACAGTTTGAAAAAGGTCCCAAAAAAGCTCTCTGCTTTTTGGGGCCTTTTTTATGACAAAGTTTTACAGAAAATATTTGATTTTATATTTCTATCTATTTGAAATTAAATTGTAATATATAGCGATTCACTCTCTGTCAGGTATTCTAAAAACATACTGCTAGCTCTATTGTTTTGATAGGGCGCATTGTTTTGACAAAATATTCACCAACAACATTGCAGTTTAAAGTAGAAAAGGAAACTTTATGAGCTTTCTGCGGACCCGTGACAGTTTGGAAAATATACGGCAGTTGATAACCAATCGGGTTTTGGGACAGAATGTTAATCTGTCTTTTCTCGATAGCTTGAAGAATCCTGATAATTTGCTGAACCTGCTGGCGCTGCGCGGGACAGCCTTTCGCAAACGTGAAGAAGAAAAGGTCCGGCGGTTTCTGGCCGACTTCTTTGCAGGTGAAATTGTCCAAATTGCCGATAACAACGCAGATATAGCCAGAGAGGATGAAGATATTCCCGATAACAAGGAGAATGTCGCCCGTTCCAAATTGCGTATTGATACCCGTAAATGGCTGATGGAGCATCTTGCGCCGGGCTTTTACAGTCATAAGCTTCAGAGCAGTTCGGATAAATCGTCAGGGTCTGTGTTGCGGGCCAAGGTCTATCTGCCTGAAAATGGTCGTTCTTAAACCGCAAGCCGGTCCACAAGAGACGTTTCTGGCCTCTTCTGCCGATATTGCCATTTATGGCGGTGCGGCGGGTGGGGGTAAAAGTTACGCGCTGTTGCTGGAGCCGCTGCGTCATATTCATGATCCGGGGTTTCGGGCCGTCATATTCAGACGAACAGCCAAACAAATTCGCAATGAAGGCGGGTTATGGGATGCCTCGCGGCAGGTCTACGGAGCTTTTGGCGGCATGGCAAAAGAGACGGATTTACTCTGGCGCTTTCCTTCGGGGGCCACCATCAGTTTCGGGGCGATGGAGCATGAGAAAAGCCGCTTTGACTGGCAGGGAACGGAAATTACCTATCTGGGGTTTGACGAGCTGACCCATTTTACCCGGCGGCAGTTCTTTTACTTGCTGAGCCGTAACCGCTCCGTGTCGGGTATTCCCCCCTATGTACGGGCCACCTGCAATCCGGATGCGGATAGCTGGGTGGCGGCATTGATCGGCTGGTGGATTGATCGGCAAAGCGGATATCCAGTGCCGATGCGAAGCGGAAAGCTGCGCTGGTTTCAGCGTGATGGCGATGATTTTATCTGGGGAGCGGAGCGGGCAGAGTTGCTGGCCTCCCGTCCGGATCAGGCTCCGAAATCCCTGACTTTTGTCGCGGCCTCAATCGAGGATAACAAAATTTTGTTGGAAAAGGATGCGGGCTATAAGGCTAATCTGGCGGCGTTGGATAGGGTGGAGCGCGAAAGGTTGCTGCATGGAAACTGGAAAATTCGCCCTGCGGGTGGGTTGTATTTCAGGCAAAACTGGTTTTCGCTGGTTGATCATGCCCCGTACCGCCAGATTACCGCCCGTGGCTGGGATTTGGCGGCCTCGACTTTGAGCGGAGACTGGACGGTCGGGGTTCTGGTCAGCCGCGATAAGGCTGGCCATTTCTACGTGGAGCATGTGGACCGTTTTCAAGGCTCCCCCCGTCAGGTGGAAGATAAATTGCGAACGACTGCCGAAATGGACGGGCAATCCGTACAGATCGCTTTGCCGCAGGACCCGGGGCAGGCCGGAAAGGCGCAAGCGCAAGCGTTGGCTCGGCTGCTGGCGGGGTTTCGGGTGCAGGCCCATCCCGTGACCGGGTCCAAAACAACACGGGCAGCTGCATTTTCGGCACAGGTGGAGGCGGGGAATGTCTCGGTTTTGCGCGGGGACTGGAACGAGGTATTTTTTAACGAGCTACAGGCATTTCCAACGGGCCGCTATGACGATCAGGTGGATGCCGTTGTTGATGCTTTTTCGGCGCTTTTGGCGCAAAAACATATTTCTCAACAGGACATGTATGAATGACCGATCCTTCTTTATCTTCGGCCCAATATGACGCCATGGCGCAAAAATGGGTCTTGCCACAAACATTGATGGGCGGCACCCCAGCCATGCGTGCGGCGGGGGCGCGGTTTCTGCCCCGCCATCCGGCAGAAAGCAGCCCTGTTTATGCCGAACGGGCAAAACGGGCGGTGCTGCGCAACTATTACCGGCGCACGGTGCAGAAAATTGTGGGCCGTGTGTTTTCCAATCCGGTGATCCCCGATGCCCATATGCCGGGTAGTCTCAAAGGGTATCTGCAAAATATTGACATGACGGGGCGGGGAATGACCAGTTTTGCCCAAAGCTGGTTTCAGGATGCACTGGTTTGCGGCCTGTCCTATGTGCTGGTGGATTTTCCGGATATGAGCAAAGCCCGTGCGGGTGATGCGCGTCCCTATGCGGTTCACATTCCGGCGGAACGACTGATCGCTACCCAGTGGGAAAATTCGGGCGCAGGTCCGCAGCTGGTGCAGATTCGCATTCGGGAGACTGTTACCGGCTATCAGGATTTTACCGAACAGGCCAGCGATCAGATACGGGTGCTGGAGCCGCATCAGTGGCGATTATACCGCAAATCTGACAAAGAAGGCTGGCAGCTTGTGGATCAGGGCGAGAACAGTCTGGGGGAAATCCCGCTTGTGACGTTATACGCCAATCGCACCGGCCTTATGCAGGCAACGCCGCCGCTTGAAGACCTTGCCTATATGAATTTGGAACATTATCAAATTCGCTCTGATCAGCGCAATGCCTTGAATGTGGCCTCTTTCCCCATCCTGGCGGCGTCGGGTTATGATCCTGAAATTGACGGCCCCATCGAGGTTGGCCCCAACAAGGTCCTGACGACTTCGGATACTGACGGCAAATATTATTATGTGGAAAGTACAGGCGCGGCGCTGGAAGCCGGTGCGCGTGAACTGGCGGCCCTTGAAAAATCCATCCAGCTCTTCGGCCTTCAGTTTGAAGCTGGATCAAGTCCTGAAAGCGCCACGGGCCGCGCCCTTGATGCCGCCGATGCCATGAGTCCTATTACGGCTATGATCATGGAGCTTGAAGACAGCCTGAACAGGGTGCTGCGCCTGTTCGCCAAATGGTCAGGGATTGATGCCTATGGCAGTCTTCAGATACAGGAGGGCACGGCTATGGTGGGGCAAAACAGCACCAGCGTCGGCGATTTGCTATCCCTGATGCAGGCCGGGGCTATCAGTCTGGATCAGCTGCGCGATCAGTTGAACACAAGCGGTATTCTTAAAGACAGGATCAGTTTCAATGCCGCCAGTGACTGAAATAGTCACGCATTCCTTTGAATTTTTACAGCTCTCCTGTTCAGGGGAGCTTTTTTTATGGAGATGAGATTTCATGTTTGATTTCCCCCTGGCTCTTGACGAGTTGACCGATGTTCCTGATGTTTTTCACAGCCTGTATGAAGCGGTGGATGACGGGTATCAATTGCTGGACAGTCTGGCGCAAAAGCTGACGGCCAAGACAGAACAGAAGATCATTGAAACCTTGCGGGCCGAGAATGAAAATTTGCAGGCGGGTCTTGAGACATTCCGTGCCATTGCCAAGACACCGGATGCGTTAAGCGGCACCTTGTCGGGACTGGAACAGAAGATTGCTGATCTGTCGAAGGCCAATAACAGCCATTTGATTGAGGCCGCAGCCACCAAAGCAATTACCGCGGCCCGTGGCAGTGTGTCTCTATTGTTGCCTCATCTCAAAGACGTGCTTGAAGTGACTGATGATAATGGCCAACCCGTTGTCAGGCCGCTTGTATCTGCGGATGCTGGCACCCTTGAAAATCTGGTTGAGGGTTTTAGAAATGATCCTGATTTCAGCCGTGCCTTTGATGATCTCACCCCCTCTGGCAGCGGGATGAGCCCTGCGGGAAATGGCGGGCAATCTTTTCAGGTGAGCGCCACAGACCAGTCTGCCATCAATTCAAAAATTGAAGAAATTGCCGCCGGTAAAATCACAATATCTCTATAGGGCGGGTGCGGCACTCGACCTTGCATTTATCTTTCAATCTGTTTTCTGGAGAAAATATTCATGTCCAATGATGTCTCGGTTGTCATGCCGAAAATTCTCGCCCGTGGTTTGATGAGCTTGCGCGAGCAGGCAATTATGCCCCGGCTGGTAAATGGTAATTTCAGCGCCGAGGCGGCTGAAAAAGGCGATACTATCGATGTGCCATTACCGGCCGACCTTGAAGCGGTCAATGTGGAGCCGGGCAGTGTGGCCCCCGCCAATACCCGCCCCGATATGGAAAAAATCCAAATCGAGCTTAATAACTGGAAAAAGGCCAGTTTCCATCTGACAGATAAAGAAATGATGGAAGTTTCGGGCCATGAAAACTTCATTCCCATGCAGGTGGGGTCTGCTATTCGGGCGCTGGCCAACGCTGTCAATATTTCGATCCATCAGCAATATAAAGGCGTTTATGGGCTAGTGGGTACGCCGGGGGTTGATCCGTTTGCAACGGACTCCTCCGATGCCACCGCTGCCCGCAAATTGCTGTTGAAACAACGGGCGCCCAAGGAAAACCGCTACGGGGTTCTCAATTTCGATGCCGAAGCCAATGCCCTTGATCTGGCGTCTTTTGCCGATGCGGACCGGGCCGGTAGCAGTTCGGTCAAGATCGAAGGCGAGATTGGCCGTAAATTCGGGATCAACTGGTTCAGTGATGATCATGTGGAACGACACGAAACCGCTGCGGCCTCGGTGGGGGACATTACCATTGATCCGGCTGGTGTGTCGGGCAAAACCCTGCAAGTGTCGGGGTTCAGCTCTGAACCTGCCGAGGGGGATGTCTTTACCGTTGGCGCCGGAACACAGCAATATGTGGTCAATTCGGCAACCCCTGTCGACGGGGATACGGCTATTCTGGGTGTCTCGCCCGCGTTCGGACCCGAAGTCGTTGACGGGGCTATTCTGACATTTGTTGCCAGCCATGAAGTCAATCTGGTGTTCAATCGCGATGCCTTTGCTTTTGCCAACCGTCCCTTGGCACAAAGCGGTACAGGTGATGGGCTTGGCAGTCAGATTATGTCCATGACCGACCCGCAAACAGGTATCTCCCTGCGCCTTGAGGTGAGTCGCCAATATAAGCAAGTGGTTTGGGAATTTGACATCCTGTGGGGCGTCAAGCTGGTCCGCCCCGAGCTTGCCATTCGTCTGGCAGGCTAAATGTGAAGGGGGCTATCTCGGTAGCCCCCTTTTTTCTGACGGTGACTTTATTGCGGGATATCATCAAATGACTTTAATCGTCGAGACGGGCGCGGGCGTTACCGGGGCGGATAGCTATCTGTCACTGGCGGCGGCAGATGCTCATTTTACCGCCCTTGCCAATGCCAAGTGGGCCGCCGCCTCGGCAGGGGTGCGCGAACAGGCTTTGACGCGGGCCAGTGCCCATGTGGATTTCTATGACTATCCCGGTGCTGTTTTATCGGCACGGCAAGGGCTGAAATGGCCCCGCAAAAATGCGGCTGATCGGGAAGGGCGGTTACTGACCGGCTTGCCTTACGCCCTGCGAACGGCGGTGCTGGAGCAGGCCGCCGACTATTTTGAAAAACCGCCCGACCGTCAAGGAAAGGCGAACATACTCAAAGAAAAAGTCGGCCCGCTGGAGCTGGTTTATTCCAGCACCCGCCAGCAACCGGGTTTTGTCTTTCGCCTGTTATTGCAGATCGGTGCCCGTCCGGCGGCACGTGATCTGGTGAGGGGATAGCCCATGCAAAAGGAAACTGTTCGCCAACTGGTGGATACCGTGTTCAGCCGTGCCGGCAACAGGGTTGCGCGTGCCGACCTGATCCGACGTACATTTGGCCCTCATGTTCCGGGGGCGGCGCGTAGCGAGTCCCGCATGAGTGTATCGTTGCGCCTTGTGCCCATGACGCCACCCAAGGGAAAATCGGCAAACGAGAGCGGCCCTGTTCTTGATCGAGGATTGCATCTGGCGCTTGCGGAAAGCCCTGATATACGCCCGCAGGCCAACGATTTACTGCAAGTGGAAAGCGAGGCTTTTGTTCTGACACAGGTTGTGCCGCTGGATCACGGGGCGAACATCTTGTTTGAGCTGTGGTACCAATGAGTTACCGGAAAATTCAAGCGGCCCTTACGGCGCATTTGCAGGCATTCGGGGCGGCAAATCTTGTCTTTGCCTCCTCTGCCCATCATCCCCGTCACGGCAGCCCGTATCTGGTGGCAAGCTTTTTGCCCGGCAAGGTGAAGACCGTTCTTCTGGGGCCGGATGCGCCCAAAGAACGGCGCGGGTTTTTGCAGTTGAATATCCACGAGGTGTCGAACGCGGCGGCTATGGATCAGCTTGATCGGTTGATTATCCATTTTGCCCATGGGCTGACCCTGACATTTGAGGGACAGACAGTTCAGTTGGCGACATCCGAGGCGGGTGCTGACCGGGGTACCCTGACATCCACCAATATTCCGCTGATCATCGGCTGGCGCAGCTATTTCTAGGAGAGATATATGAGTTTTTCAACGCAGTCCCGGCACAGCCTTGCTTATGTGGCCGAAGGGGCATACGGGATCACACCGGCAAGTCCGTCCCTGACACAACTCCGCCATACGGGTTGTGATCTGGCCCTATCAAAGAAAACCATTGAAAGCGATGAAATCCGCGATGACCGGCAGATCGCTCATTTACGGCACAGCCTGCATACGGTGCGCGGCGATATCGATATGGAGTTGAGTTACGGCACTTATGACCCGCTATTGGCCGCGGCCTGTTGCAGTAGCTGGAGCGATGATGTGTTGAAAACCGGCACAGATGCGCAAAGCCTGACCTTCGAGCGGGCCTTCACCGATATCAATCAGTATCAGGTTTTTACCGGCTGTCTTGTGGATGAATTGAATTTATCGGTTCAGCCGGAAAGCCTTGTCAGTGGCCGCTTTTCTGTCCTTGGCCAGACAATGACCGCGCAAGGAAGCCCGCTGGATGCAGCTGTTGATGCCGGATCAGCCTACGCCCCCATGGACAGTTTTAGCGGTGTTCTCGAAGAGGCGGGCGCAGCCTTGGGATTGGTGGCAGGGATTGATCTCAAAATCGAAAACGGGATTGAGCCTGCTTATGTGCTGGGGGCTGACAGTGCCACGGCCATGACAGCCGGTCGCTCGCGGATCAGCGGCGAAATCACTGCCTATTTCGAAGATAACAGCCTTATCGCCAAATTCATAAATGCAGAGCAAAGCAGTCTGAAGCTGAGCGTGAGCGGGGCCGGTGGCAGCTACGATATTTTGCTGCCCAATATCCTTTATACCGGCGCTGATATTCCGGTTAAAGGGGATCGCATCACCACCCTGACCCTGCCTTTCGTTGCCCTGTATGACGGAGGTGAAGACACCAATTTGAAAATTACCAGAATTCCCCTCTAGATGAAGGAGATGATCTTGAGCAATCAGGCATTTGATATTGCAGAACTGGCATTGGACAGCCGCGCAGAAAAAGGGGCGCTGCTGGACTTGCGGCATCCGGTCAGTCACAAGCCGTTGAATGTGCGCATCTGGCTGCGCGGAACAGACGCGCCGTCCTATCGCGCTGTTGTTCGCCAGCAAATTGATCAGCAAATCACCGAAGGCCGCGCCGAGCTGAGCGCCGCCGAACTCGAGGCCCGTCATGTGGCGCGGCTGGTTGCGGCAACCATTCGCTGGGAAGGGGTGAGTTATCAGGGGCAAAGCATCACCTGCACCCCTGAAAATGTACAAAAGCTCTATCGGGAGCAGTTATGGATTGCCGAGCAGGTCGCCCGTTTTGTGGAGGACCGCGCCCATTTTTTGCCCGCATGACTGCGCGCCTGTTGCGCTGGGCCACTGCCGAATTTGAAGTTCGGCGGCAGGTGAACAGTCATGGCATTTCACAGCAAGCCGTCTTGCGTCAGGTGCAAAAAGCACCCGCGGCAACGTCACGGACAGACGCCTCTCTGCCCGGCTGTATGCGCCATGTATGGGACTGGTTTCTGTCGGGGATTCCCTATTACCATCACAGTAATAACAACTTGATAAACGACTTCTATTTTTGGCAGCAAAGCATTGAAATATTAACAGAAATTTCACCGAGGTCATGGGAGGTGCGCGCCCTTTGCAAATTGACAGAACTTTGGCGGAAGGCGCAAAACCCGGTGTATGAGCCATCGGAAAACCCACAAGGCAGGAGCTGATATGAACACAGATTTGGGAACGCTGGGGATTGATATCCAGACCAACGGCTTTGAACAGGTGATGGATAATCTGGACCGGCTGCTGGATAAAAGCAGAGCCGTGCAAACCCGGCTGCGCAGTTTACAAAGCGGTGTTACTGGGCACAAAGGCCAGAGCTATCAAGGCCAGAGCCGTGCTGTTCGGGCAAGCCTGTCGGCATTGTCAGGGCTCGGGGATGATGTAGGGGCCCGTTTGGAAACGGTTCTCGGCGCGGCCTTCGATCAGTTTCTGGTTAAGGGCGGCAAGGCCAAATCATTGCTCAAATCGCTGGAGGTCGAGGCATTATCCTTGGGCAGTCAGTATTTCACAGGCCGTAAATCTACCAACTCCGGTGATTTGTTTTCCTCGCTTCTGGGCGGGGCCGGTAATTTGCTCACCAACCTGCTGCCAGGCTTTGCTGCGGGTGGTCAGTTCATGGTGGGCGGGGCTGCGGGGCGGGACCGTAATCTGGTGGGCCTGCGCCTGTCACGGGGGGAGAGGGTCACCGTTCAGACACCCTCGCAGCAAAAACAGGCTGCCGCCTCGCCAACATCTGCGCAAACGATCAACCTCAATTTCCAGATCAGTACCCCTGACGTCGACAGCTTTCGCCGCTCGCAGTCTCAAATTCAAAGCGAGGCCCTGCTCGGTGCCCGTCATCTTCTCAACCGAAACGGATAATCAGCCATGACATTTCATGACACACGTTTTCCCACCCGTATTTCCTATGGGGCAACGGGGGGACCGCGCTTTTCCACCACTGTCCAGGCCCTTAATTCCGGACATGAGCAGCGCAATATCAACTGGTCGCAGGCGCGGCGGGAATATCAGGTGGATATCAGCCCGAGCCGGGGGGCCGAATGGGAAGAATTGCTGAATTTCTTTCATGCCCGCCGGGGTCGCGCCTATGGGTTCCGGCTGAAGGATTTTGCCGATTTCAAGCTGGATAATGGCCTGATAGCGGTTGGTGATGGCGTCGAAAAATCATTTAAAATCAAAAAGATATATACTAATGATGATGTATCACTTTGGAAATATGAACGCCCGCTGTCCAAAATCGTTGCGGGGAGTATCTCGGTGTTTTTGGACGGGGCAGAGCAACTGTCGGGCTGGTCGGTGGATGACAATAGCGGGCTTGTAACATTTGTATCTGCCCCCGCTAATGACGCGAACATCACGGTGACTTGCGAGTTCGATGTGCCGGTTCGTTTCGACAGTGACCTGATGGCGGCCAGTATTCCGGGGCCTGATATCCACCACTGGCAAAGTATCAATCTGGTGGAGATACGCCTGTGAAAAATCTGTCAGCATCCCTGAATACCCATTTGAACGGCGAGGTGACAAGCCTGACATCCTGCTGGCAGATCAGCCGTCGGGATGGTGTGGTGATCTATCTCACCGATCATGATGTTGATCTTGTGGTTGCCGGTCAGCTTTATAGGGCCAGTGACGGCTATAACCGCAGCCCGCTCAAAGGCAGCAGCGGCACTTCGACGGATGAGATGGATTTAACCGGTTACCTCAATAGCAGCTGGCTGAAAGAAGACGATCTGATCGCCGGGTTGTTTGATTTTGCCGAAATAAAACTATCTCTGGTCAATTGGCAAGACCCGTCCATGGGCGTGATCCCATTACGCAAAGGCTGGATCGGGGAAGTCTCGTGGCGGGATGGCCAGTTCAAGGCTGAATTGCGGGGCTTGAGCAATGCCCTTAAACGTAATCTGGGGCAGTTATTTACCCCCGATTGTAGTGCTGATCTGGGGGATAATCGCTGCAAGGTCGATCTGATCGCCTTGGGATTTTCCGACATTGTCGCCTCTGTCAGTGATCCGCAAATATTCAAACTGATCAATTTCGCAGGGTTGAGCGGTGATCTGAGCGGCGGCATTGCCCATTTCACCAGCGGAGCCAATGCGGGCCAGAAAATCGAAATCAGCTCATGGGTTTTCAGTGATCTTGAAATCACCTTGTATCTGCCCTGTCCGTATCCGTTGCTGGCGGGGGATCTGGTGACCGTCTATCCGGGCTGTGACAAGCGCTTTGCCACCTGCCGTAATCGCTATAGCAATCAGATCAATTTCAGGGGGTTCCCGCATGTGCCGGGGATCGGCAGCTTGCTGGAGGTGGCAGATGACTGAAGGCGATCTTATGGTTGCCGAGGCCCGTAAATGGCTCGGTGTGCGCTGGCGGCATCAGGGGCGCAGCCGCCGTACCGGTGTCGATTGCGTGGGGTTATGCCTGATGGTGGCGCGCGGGTTGGGGGTGACGGTTGCCGATATTACCACTTATCCACGGCGTCATGATGGTAGTCTGCTGCGCCTGTATCTGGACCAAAGGCTGACTGCCACCGGTCGATATCAGCCACAACAGGGGGATGTTGCCCTGTTTCGTGATAACGGGTTTGCGGTGCATGTGGGCTTTATCGGGGCCGGAGCCGCAGGCGCGCTGACGGTCATTCACGCCCATGCAAGGCGGCGGCAGGTTATCGAAGAGGATTTATCCACTTTCGGGGTGCCGATTGCTCTTTATAAATTGAAGGAGGCTCTCTGATGGCAACATTGGCATTAAGCGTTGCCGGGGCGGGGCTGGGCTCTTTGACAGGGATCGGCGCCAGCACCGGCTGGATGCTGGGGTCAACCCTGGGCCGCTTACTCACATCTGATAACAGGCAGGCCCCTGCCGGAATACAGGATCTTAAAATATCCGGTGCCTCTTACGGATCGGTCATTCCGACCCTGTATGGCACCATGCGGCTGGCGGGAACTGTGATCTGGGCAGGGGCATTGCGGCGGCAGACATCGCGCAGCTCTGGCGGTAAAGGCGGGGCTGCTGTGCCATCGGGGCCGGTGCGCACCAATTACTTCACCAGCTTTGCCATCGCTTTTGCGCGCGGGCCTGTGGACGGGTTGCTGAAAATATGGGCGGATGGCACCCTGATTTACGATGCCCGTTCGGCTGGCGAGAAAAAGCAGCCGGATTTACGGTTCCGGTTTTATGAAGGCGATGAAGATCAACTGCCCGACAGTATTATTGAAAGCGAGATGGGGGCTGATAACACGCCTGCCTATCGGGGGCTGTGTTATCTGGTTTTTGATAATCTGTTACTGGCCCCTTACGGCAACCGTTTGCCCAATATCGAAGTGTTGATAACGAAGCAAGCCATCCCCGGTTATCCGCAGCAAAGCGGCGATATGGCCGCTTTTGATCCGGCGCAGTTGTCTTACGATCCGGACCGTCAGCTTCTTTATACATATGAGCCGTTCGGCGGCACTGACAAGATGCGCAAAATCAATGTGGGAGCGATGGCTGTGCAGCAAAGTGTTGCCATTGATGCCCAGTTCCCGCGCCTGTCCAGCTCTTTCGATGGGTTTAGCCGTGATCGCAATGGTCATTTCTGGGCGGGAACCGGTTTTGCCAAATTGCCGGGGCGGGCCATTCACCGGTTCAACACAGTGCTGATGAACACAGAAATTTCAGCTGATTTGCCCGTAGATATCGGGGCCATCAGCTATTCCACCGATATCATCGATCCGCTAACCGGTCAGTCCTTTCAGGTGGCCGGCTCGCAGCAATCGGCGCAGGTGGTTATCTTTGATCAGGATTTGACCGTTACCGACAGCATTGACTGTCAGAGTCTGACTTGCAGTGGCGTCTTGCGGGACGCGGATGAGAGTGCATGGGTGGTAATGACCGCCAATGACACCCTTACCCCGTTTGATGACACGGAAATCATCCATGTCTCGACGGTGGCGCGCCCATCGGTTGAAGGAACCCGCTATCAGGCGAAATCTGATATCTACACTATTTCGTCGGCGGACCTGACACCGGGCGCGGGTGCAGAAACCACCAACCACACAAAGCTGGTGGCGATTTTGAACGACCGGCGCGAGTTGGTGCTGATCAACAATTACCGCCTGTTCAAATGGTCAATGCGCAGCGCCTCGATGACGGTGTGGACGGATACGGATATTAGCGATCTCAAACCGGTCGCAGGCGAGATGGTGGGAGACAGTCTTGTTTTTCTCAAACAGAACAGATGGCTTGTTTATCTGTCTGTTCATGACTTGCAGGAAACGGACCGGGTTGACCTGTTCGCATTTACAGGTATCGGGTCTTTCAAGATGGTGGCCTATGACGGGCGGTCTGACAGTCTGGTTGTTGTGGCAAAAAACAAATCCTTGCGGCGGTTGTATTTGCGCCGCAAAGACGGCTCGGGCGCGGCTTTCTCGTCTGTGATAACGGCATTGACGATCAGCGCCGGATTGGGGGCCAAGGACGTGGATGTCACCGCCATCAGCGGCGAGATCGGTGGCTATGTGATAGTGCGCAACATGACAGTGCAAGATGCGTTGGAGCCGTTATTGCTGGCCGGGAATTTTACTGTCACTGAAAGTGGCTATCAGTTGAAATTCCAGCCGCAGGACGGCACCTCTGTGGCCGACATTCCCTATGATGACCTGATGGCAGCGCCAGAGCGCGGGCGCATACAGGAAAGCGAATTGCCGGGGGCGGTAAGTCTGTCCTATATGGCGATGGATGCGGGCTATCAGACGGGGGCGCAATCGGTAAAGCGTAGCTATGCTCCACATGCCACCATGTATGGCCGCAACGAGAGGGCTCTGGTCTTGCCCATGGCCCTTAACGCGGTGACAGCCCGGGAAATTTGCAGGCACAGCCTGTATAGTGCATGGGCTGAGCGGACCTTGCAAAAGATACGGTTACCGCTCAGATATCTGGCGCTGGATGCAGCGGATGTGATCACTTTGACCGAAGGTGCAAACAGCTATCACGGGCGCCTCAACCTGAGCTATATGGTCCCCGATCTGTCCCTTGATCTGGAAATGGTCGGCGCTGTTGCCATTGGCGATACCGGCGAGATACTGGCTGATGCGGGCAGCGGGTATTCTGAAATCCTGATAACCCGCCCGCTTTTCTCTGAACTGTTTGTGCTTGACCTGCCGTTGCTGCGCGATGAAGACGCCACCGCCGGTGCCGCTAGCCGCTACTATTACGGCGCATCTGCCAACGGGTCAGCAGCGGCTTGGGGCGGGGCGGAAATCTTTAAATCAGCCATTGGTGAGCGTTTCGATCAGGTGGGGGAGGTGACAGTCTCGACCGGCTGGGGCGTTGCGGCCAATGCCTTGCCCGATGTAATTCATCCATGGCAGAGCGATTGGCAAAATTCCCTGATTGTCAGTTTCATCAGTGGCGGTGGGGGGCTTGAATCCGTCAGTGATCTCGACATGTTGAACGGGGCCAATATGGTGCTGGCGGGGCAGGAAATTATCCAGTTTTCTCAAGTGATCCCCCGCGAGGATGGCAGTTTCGAATTATCAAATCTGCTGCGAGCGCGGCGCGGCACCGACTGGGCAACGGCGACCCACAGGGCTGGGGAGCGGGTTGTTATTCTCGATACGGGTACATTGCAACGCGGGACAGTGCCCCTGTCCGATCTGGATAATTCACGGTTGTGGAAAGCGGTAAGTCATGGGCAATTGCTCGAACAGGTAACGGCGCAAAAGCATAGGCTGGGCGGGACCGATCTGAAACCCTATGCGCCGGTCCATGTTACGGCTATGCGCAGTGCCGGTGCTATCGCCCTGTCCTGGCAGCGCCGCAGCCGCATTGGCGGCGGATCGTTGGCGGGTCTTGTTCCGTTATCCGAAGCCTCGGAATGCTACGAGCTACAGCTTGCTTATGACGAAAAAACGGTCAGTAAATTTGTCAGCAATCAGATGAGCTTTGCCTATCAACTTACTGATTTCAATGAAGATTTCAAATTACCATTGTTGGAAATTCCGCAGCTGGAGTTACAGCTTTTCCAACTCTCAGAAGCCATTGGCCGGGGCTTTCCGGCGAAGGAGATTATCTAGATGCCCTTGCTCAATTTACCGCAAATCGCTGAAAGTCAGGCGGCGGCCTATGTCACATCGAACGATGCGGATGCGGCACTGGAACAGGCCTTGTGTGACGGCAAGCTTGATCATGATGCTACAGCCGGTGATTTTACGATCTCTGATACAGATTTCCGCCGTAACTGGTTTCACCGCATTGGCGGGACCGCAGTGGCCCCCCTTGATGTGACTATCCCTGCCATCAAGCGCCCTTTCATGGTGCAAAATACCTGCGGCGAGATCATAACCGTTACCACAGGCGCGGGCAGTAGTTATCCGCTTCTGGACGGAGAAGTGCGCCTGCTTTATGGCGACGGTATTTCTGTTATCGGATTGACCGATGTTGCAGGAGGCGGGGGTGGTTTGCCGGCTTTTTCAGGCGCGCAAGTACGGCTGACTTCTGATTTTCTGATATCTGCCAACACGGCGACGGCGATCAACTGGGACAGTGCCGAATATGATACCGACAGCTATTTCGGCGGGGGCGGTACCAGTATATTGACGGTGCCCTCAGGGGTGAGCAAAATCATTCTCCGCAGTCAGATCAGATGGACAGCTAACAGCTCCAACGAGCGCGAGGTACTGTTTTATAAAAGTGGATCGGCCAATTATCAGGGACGGGCCTATTCAAATCGCGATGCGCGCTCGAAATTGCTGATGAATATATCCTCGCCGGTTTTGAACGTTCTGCCCGGCGATAATTTTGAATGTGTGGTTTATCAGAATTCTGCCGGTAACCAGTTTGTGCAATCGGATTACAGTACATGGTTTTCCATTCAGGCGGTGGGCTGATCCACCACACTATCGGGCTTTGAAACAGGAGACATTATGGACAAACTTGAACATGAACTGGGGGCTTTGCGGGCCCGTATTGAAAATCTGCATCTGAATATGGTGGAGCTGCGTGAGGACGTTAAATCCCTGACCATGCAAGTGAGCATGGGGCGCGGGGCCGTCAAGGTGATCGGCATTACCGGATCCCTGATTGTGGCGCTGGTGACGTTTGCCGTCTGGATCGGGCAATCATTTAAACCGTTTAATTCCTGAAGGAGATATAGAAATGGATATTACGCAACTTGTGAACGGCCTGCTGAGCGCAACTGGCTTTGCGGGGCAGGGGCTGAGCTTCCTTGTGACAGCGGCAACGGTTATAACAGCCCTGTCCCCCATCGGGCCCTTAGGTGATTATTTGATTTGTTTTGATTAACATCCGTCAGAGTTTCGCCTAGACTTTGCCCATGAACTGGATTGTCTATATTCTCGAATGCGGTGACGGTAGCCTGTATACGGGCATCACCAATGACCTGCCCAAACGCTTGCTCGCCCACCAAAATGGAAGCGGCGCCAAATACACCAAAGGGCGCGGGCCGCTCACTCTCTGCTATCAGGAAACCAGCCCCGACCGCAGCACGGCCAGCAAGCGGGAAATCAGGATCAAACGTCTGAGCCGCACTGAAAAATTGCGCTTGATCGGAGAGGTGCGATTAACAGGGAATTCTATTTATTAGCTATAAGCCTACTTCGGGATGCTTAAAAAAAAGAGCCGGGAAAAATCCCGGCTCTTCTGTTTGGAATAGAAATTATTTATTCCAGCTTTTAATCAATTCATCGTAACTAACCGTAACTGGTTTTGGTTTTTCATTAGCCAGTTTTGGTTTTGGAGCGCCGGGCTGGCTAAGCCAGTAACTGGGATCCTTTTTGGGGTTCAGTTTTGGACCGAATTTACCTTGAACGCCGGAACGTTCAATACGGGACATTACTTTTTCCTGGGCAGCACATAGAGAATTCATTGCTTCTTGTGGTGTCTTTGCCCCGGAAGAGGCATCACCGATATTCTGCCACCATAATTGTGCCAGTTTAGGGTAATCAGGAACATTTGTTCCTGTAGGAGACCACTGAACCCGCGCTGGTGAGCGATAGAATTCAATCAAACCACCCAGATTGGGCGCCCGTTTGGTGAAACTTTTGTCTTGAATGGTAGACTCGCGAATGAAAGTCAAACCAACATGAGATTTTTTCACATCAACGGTTTTGGATGTTACAAATTGCGCATAAAGCCACGCAGCTTTTGCATTATCCGTTGGTGTTGAATTCAGAATTGTCCATGAACCGGCATCCTGATAGCCCAGCTTCTGGCCTTGTTCCCAATAGGCACCACGCGGTGATGGGGCCATGCGCCACTTGGGAGATCCATCGGCATTGACAACAGGAAGGCCTTTTTTCACCATGTCGGCGGTAAAGGCTGTATACCAGAAAATCTGCTGAGCAATTTGGCCTTGGGCGGGAACTGGGCCCGCTTCACTGAAAACCATACCTGCGGCTTCAGGTGGGGCATATTTTTTCAGCCAGCTGATGTATTTTTCAATTGAATATACAGATGCAGGACCATTTGTGTCGCCACCACGAGAGACGCAAGAGCCAACAGGCTGTCCTTGATCATTGACGCGGATGCCCCATTCGTCAACCGGAAGGCCGTTTGGAATCCCTTTGTCACCATTACCTGCCATGGAGAGCCACGCATCGGTGAAACGCCAACCAAGAGATGGATCTTTTTTACCATAATCCATATGACCATAGACTTTTTTGCCATCAATGACGCGACCGGTAAAAAATTCGGCAATGTCTTCATAGGCAGACCAGTTTACAGGAACACCAAGGTTATACCCATATTTAGCTTTAAAATCAGCTTTGTTTTTAGCGTCATTGAACCAGTCATAGCGGAACCAGTACAGATTAGCGAATTGCTGATCAGGGAGCTGATAAACTTTTCCATCAGGGCCGGTTGTAAAAGATTTTCCGATAAAATCATCTATGTCGAGTGTTGGTGACGTGACGGCTTTACCTTCGCCCGCCATCCAGTCAGTCAGGTTTCTGGCTGACTGGTAACGCCAATGGGTCCCAATCAGATCAGAGTCATTGACATAGGCATCATAGATGTTTTCACCGGTTTGCATTTGTGTTTGAAGCTTTTCAACCACGTCGCCTTCACCGATCAGATCGTGGGTTACTTCAATACCGGTAATCGCTGTAAAGGCCGGGGCCAAAATTTTGGATTCATACTTATGTACGCCTAGTGTTTCCGAGGCCACCTTGATTTTCATGCCCTTAAACGGTGCTGCAGCATTTACATACCACTGCATTTCAGCTTTTTGCTCGGCGTCAGAAAGAGTAGTCAGGCCGGCAATTTCATTTTTCAGAAACTTTTCGGCTGCGGCCATATCGGCTTTGGCGATGGTTGTCCCCATCATCAAGGCTATCACGGCTGAGGTGGTTAACATGTACTTACGCATCTTGTATCCTCCCTAAAGTATTATTATTTTCTTGAAAAGATCACGATTGTGATCAGGGTATTGCTTGATCTTATACCCATTTGAAAACGCCAACAGCGTATACAAGTGACAGACCAAGAGCCCACCAGAGATCAGGGCCAACAAGCCCTAACCATCCCAGGTGAATGAAAGCACTGCCAAGCAGTGATAAAAAAAGACGATCGCCCCGTGTTGTCTCGAATCGTAAAATTCCAACTCGGGGATGTCCGCCCGGTTTGACGTATTCCCACGCGCCCATACCGATTAACAAAATGATAATTGCACTGAAGAACAACGCTGTTGGTACTGTCCAGCCCATCCATGAGAAATCCATAGTTTTGCCTTCCTTCAGTCAGTTACACACGTCCAAGGGCAAAGCCCTTGGCGATATAGTTGCGAACGAAATAAATAACCAATGCGCCCGGTATAATTGTCAAAACACCTGCTGCCGCCAGCACACCCCAATCAAGGCCGGACGCTGATACGGTTCGTGTCATGATTGCGGTGATCGGTTTGGCCTCTGTCACGGTCAGGGTTCGAGCCAGCAGCAGTTCTACCCATGAAAACATAAAGCTGAAAAAGGCCGCGACACCGATACCAGAGGCAGCTAATGGCATGAATATTTTGATGAAGAATTTTGGAAATGAATAGCCGTCAATATAGGCTGTTTCGTCGATTTCCTTGGGGATACCTGACATGAAACCCTCCAAAATCCAGACGGCAAGCGGTACGCTGAATAAGGTATGGGCAATGGCCACTGCAATATGTGTGTCGATTAGTCCAAAAGCCGAATAGAGCTGGAAAAATGGCAGGGCAAAAACAGCAGGGGGTGCCATCCGGTTTGTTAGTAGCCAGAAGAAAAGATGTTTATCGCCTAAAAACCGGTATCGGGAAAAGGCATAAGCTGCCGGCAAGGCAACTGTGAGGGTTATAATTGTATTCTGAACCACATAAATCATCGAATTGATGTAGCCATTATACCAGCTGGGATCGGTCAGGATTACCCTGTAGTTGGCCAGCGTTGGGTTATCGGGAAATATCGTAAATGTTGATAAAATTTCCTGATTGGTTTTGAAGCTCATATTGATGAGCCAGTAAACCGGGAGTAACAGAAACAGGATGTAAAGAGTTGGGGTTACCCATTTAAAGTAACTTTTTTGCGCTTTTGAGCGGCTCATAATTATATTTGCTGTATTCATCAGTCCTGAACTCCCTTTTCAGGGGCATCGGCATCAAATTGCGTCATTACCGTGTAGAATACCCACGAGACCGATAGGACAATCAGGAAATAGATCAAGGACATGGCGGCAGCCGGACCAAGATCAAACTGGCCGATTGCCATTTTCACCAGATCGATAGACAGGAAAGTTGTTGAGTTTCCAGGGCCGCCCCCCGTGAGAACAAACGGTTCTGTATAGACCATGAAACTATCCATAAAGCGCAGCAAAACGGCGATCAGGAGAACCCTGTTCATTTTGGGTAGCTGGATATAGCGAAAAACTTTCCATTTCGAGGCCCCGTCAATACGGGCAGCTTGATAGTAAGCTTCTGGAATGGAGACAAGCCCTGCATAACTTAACAGAACAACAAGGCTGGTCCAGTGCCATACATCCATAATGATAATGGTAGCCCATGCGTCAAAAGGGTTGGTAGCATAGTTGTAGTTTACGCCCAGCCAGTTGAGGAAATACCCCAGCGGACCAATATCTCCCCGTCCGAATATTTGCCAGATGGTGCCGACAACATTCCACGGGATCAATAGGGGGATTGCCATTAATACCAGACAAACAGGTACCCAAATTCCGCGTTTGGGCATGGATAATGCGATGAAAATTCCCAGTGGAATTTCAATGACAAGAATGATCCCGGAGAAAGCCAGATTTTTGAAAAGAGCGTCGTAAAAACGTTCCGAGCGCAACATCTCAATAAACCATTCGGTTCCTGCCCAGAAAAACTGGTTATTACCAAAGGTATCCTGAACAGAATAATTCACGACTGTCATCAACGGGATGATTGCACTGATGGCGACCAGAATAAAAACTGGTAAGACTAGAAACCATGCCTTGTTGTTAAACGTTTTGTCCATGATCAAGCATCCTCTCTTACGAGATGAGAATCTTTATAAATATTGATTTTCAACGGATCGAGGAGAGCCGTTGGATGGGCTGGAATGGTTTTGCCCTCGGGCACCACTGCATCCAGCGGCTGGCCATCCAAAAGGGCTCTGACAATTTTATAGCGACCGATATCTTCAACGGCCGTAATCTGGATCGGAAATCCTTTGTCCGTATCTGAAAGTGTTATAAATTCGGGGCGAATCCCAAGCTCAACCAAACCGCTTAATTGTGGATATATTTTTGCAAGCTCAACTGTGTGCATCCCTATTTGTGCTGAATTTCCAGTAACTTCCGTCTTCAGAACATTCATGCCGGGGGAGCCGATAAAATACCCGACAAATGTATGGGCCGGTTCGTTAAACAGTTCTTCAGGCGTTCCGATCTGTACAACTTCGCCTTCATACATAACGACTACTCTATCGGCAAAGGTCAGGGCTTCCGTCTGGTCATGGGTGACGTAAATCATTGTATGCCCGAACTGACGATGCAATTCCTTGAGTTTCGTACGCAGTTGCCATTTCATATGTGGATCGATGACAGTTAGCGGCTCGTCAAACAAAATGGCGTTCACGTCATGACGAACGAGCCCACGGCCCAGCGAGATTTTCTGCTTGTCATCGGCCGTCAGTCCTTTGGCTCGGAGATTTGCTTTTGCTCCCAGATCCAGAATTTCGATCATCTCGTTGACCCGCCGCGAGATCTCATCCTTTGGAAGACGTCGGTTGACCAGTGGAAAGGCAAGATTTTCGGCAACTGTCATCGTGTCATAAATCACGGGAAACTGGAAAACCTGTGCAATGTTTCTCTCTTCGGGATGAAGATAGGTAACGTTCTGGTTCCCGAATATAATATTTCCTCTGGATGGAGACAGCAGCCCCGAAATAATATTGAGGAGTGTTGTTTTTCCGCAGCCTGATGGCCCTAGTAACGCATAGGCGCCGCCATCATCCCACACATGGTTGATTTCCTTGAGGGCAAAATCAGCATCCGTCTTTGGAAATGGCAGATAGGAATGTGCCAGTTTTTCAAGAGTTATTTTCACCATCAGTTCTGGCCCCCTTGCAATCGGAGTGGGGCTGCTACCAGCTTGTTTTGGGTATCAAAGAAAAAGAAGTCATCAGGTTTTAGGTAAACAGAAACCTTGTCGCCGATCTCTACCCGATGAACACCATGTGTCAGGACGACCCAGCGGTGATTACCGGTATTTACATGAATGAAACTCTCAGAGCCTGTAATTTCCGTGGTCGCGATTTCTGTTTGAACGGTTAGTGACACAGTATCGGGCTTGGCGAATAGGATGTGATGAGGGCGCACAGCAATTTTATAGGGACCATCAGGTAAGTTCGCCAATTCCTGTGGCAGGGTAACTGTTGCTCCGTTCAACTCGATTTCTGTACCCTGCTTGCGGGTTGTGAAAAGATTCATAGGCGGATCGGAAAATGTCTGTGCGGTCAGAAGGTCGATCGGTTTGTTGTGAACCGCAATTGACTTGCCAAATTGGGTTAGACGTCCTTCGGACAAAGTTGCGGTATTACCACCAAGCAGCAGGGCTTCTTGGGGTTCTGTTGTTGCATAAACCAGAATTGTTCCGGATTCTGCAAATAGCCGAGGTAGTTCAACCCGAAGTTCTTCGCGCAATTTATAGTCGAGGTTGGCCAGAGGTTCGTCAAGGAGGACCAGATCAGCCCCTTTGACCAGAGCCCGGGCAAGGGCGGTCCGTTGCTGTTGCCCACCAGAAAGGTTCAAGGGGGTTCGGTCAAGAAAATCACCAAGTTTCATCAAATCGGCTGCGGCTCTGACTTTTTCGTCGATAGTTGATTTTTTTAAACCGGCAAGGCGCATGGGCGAGGCAATATTCTCGTAAACGGTCATTGCCGGGTAATTGATAAATTGCTGGTAAACCATTGCAACATTGCGTTTTTGCACGGGCACACCGATAACGCTTTTGCCCTCCACTAGAATGTCACCTGTCGTCGGCTTTTCCAGACCGGCCATCAGTCGCATCAATGTGGTCTTTCCGGATAAGGTCGGTCCCAACAAGACATTCAAAGAGCCTTGTTCAAGAGACATGGAAACATCACGAATATGATATTTCTCGCCCACTTTCTTACATATATTTTTAAGTTCAAACATTTAATGCCCATTTTGTCGCGGCTTTTGTACCGTGATCATTTTCTTTCATCCACACATCCAGCGCTGCAATTTGCTCTTCGCTCATATGCAAGCCAAGCTTGCTCCGTCGCCAAACCACATCACTGGCTGTTCGTGCCCACTCATACTTCATAAGATACGTAACTTCCTTTTCAGTCAGATCCGCCCCGAATTCCCAACCCAAATCTTCTTTGCAAGAGATATCATTTAATATTTTATAGGTATCGGTTCCGTATGCGCGGGCCATGCGCTGAAGCGTTTTTTCATTCATAAACGGATACTTTAGTATAATTTCATTTACAAGGGGATTAAACCCTTCAGTCGGAAAGTTTCCTCCCGGAAGGGTTGACTTTGATGTCCATTTATTCCCTTTTTTCCCAATAGAAGTTTCAATTTCTTCCATTATGGCTTCGGCCAGACGGCGATATGTTGTTATCTTGCCCCCAAAAATATTGACAACTTTCGGTTCGTTCGCTTTGCCGTCGCAGCGCAAGACATAATCGCGTGTTGCTTCCTGTGCTTTTGAGGCACCGTCATCAAACAGCGGGCGAACACCTGAATAGGACCAGACGACATCAGACTCGCTGACCGGCTTTTTAAAATACTCGCTGGCAGCATGGCAAATATACGAAATTTCTTCATCAGAAATCTCGACATTGTCTATATTGCCGGTAAAGTCCCGGTCGGTGGTTCCCAGAAGCGTGAAATCCTGCTCATAAGGGATGGCGAAAAGAATACGGTCATCTACGTTCTGGAAAATATAGCAGTGATCATTTTCATACATCTTCGGCACAACAATATGGCTTCCCTGAACCAGACGGACGTTTTTCGCGGTTGAGTCACCGATAGGGGAGCGAAGAATTTCGTCAATCCAGGGGCCAGACGCATTTACAAGAATACGTGCGGTCTGTTTTTTCTCTTCGCCCGTTTCTGTATTTTTTGTGGTTATCTCCCATAAATTACCAACTCGGGATGCTTTTACACAGCAAGATCGGGTCTGAATATCAGCTCCTTTTTTTGCGGCATCCCTGGCGTTCAGAACAACGAGTCGGGAGTCATTTACCCAGCAATCAGAATATTCAAAACCCTTAGTGAAAAAATCCTTCAGAGGACTTCCCGCATAATGGGACTTCAAGTTCAGAGTTTGTGTGGCAGGTAGTTTTTTTCGTCCGCCAATATGATCATAAATGAACAGTCCCAACCGCAACAACCATTTGGGCCTTAACTCTGCATGATGAGGAAGAACAAACCGAAGTGGCCATATTATATGCGGCGATGCTTGCCATAATATTTCACGCTCACTCAGAGCCTCGCGAACCAATCGGAATTCATAATGTTCCAGATAACGAAGCCCGCCATGAATAAGCTTTGTTGATCTTGATGAGGTGCCGCTTGCCAGATCATTTTTCTCACAGAGTGCGACAGAATACCCTCGTCCGGCGGCATCTCTTGCAATGCCGCAGCCATTTACGCCGCCTCCGATAATGAAAATGTCAAAATTTGCAGACACAGTGTTTCCCAATATGTTCATTCGAACTTATTAATTATATTTGATTGCGAATTATAGGATAGAAAGGAAATGTGAAAGTCAAATGAAATTTTTATGACATGTTGCGCTTAAAATGAAAGTTTTCGAAAGAAAATTTCACTAAACTAATTCCAATGTTTGGGCTTGAATGTGGTCTTCAATATTTTTTATTGTAGGTAACAGTTTAAAATAAAAGTGGAATATTTCATTTCTTGAATAAAAAATTAGTTTGTGTCGTTGAAAGAAGGCAATTGTCTCTGGTGATGATTTGCTATTGAATGTGAGTACATTTGGTAATCCCCCCAATAAATAATGGAGTTACGAAGTAGAATTTTCTCGGCATACTGATCTGAGGAGATTTTTATGAAAAAGACACGATATAGCGATGCGCAAATCATGGGTATTTTGAAGCAGGCG